>NPIE01000085.1_pt2 | contig 486881 bp, 455 predicted proteins | sample 8637661 | NCBI WGS metagenome assembly NPIE01 (sample SAMN07420842, study PRJNA396082) | bioreactor metagenome | isolation source: sample BA12 brine-fed electro-methanogenic bioreactor BA | place: Japan: Kochi | collected 2016-12-09
TTCGAGCCCCGTCAACCGCGCCACTTCTTTCCCGAAAGGTCCGAATGATATGCTGGCATGGATCGACAGGCTCAGATGGCTGGACGTGACCCTTGTGTCGCTCCTTCTTGGTCTTGCGCCGTTCTATCCCGAGCCACACATTTGGGAAAAGCTCAAGATGCTTTGGGCGGGCACCTTGGTGCGCCCTCTGGATTGGTTCGACCTTGTCATGCACGGGGCACCGATTCTTGTGCTTGCGCTCAAGGGCGTGCGGCAAATCAGAGCGCGGTAAGAAACCCCAGCAACGCCTCGGTGGTCGCTTCCGGGGCTTGATCGACAAAGAAATGCCCGCCGGACAGGGCGCGCGCAGTCATGTTGGCAAGGCGCGGGGCCCATGTGGCGGGCACGTCATAGGCCTTGTCCATCGCGCCATCCGCGCCCCAAAGCACGAGGGCGGGGCAGGTGACCTGGCGGTCGAGATCAGCGGCATCCAAAACCACGTCAAGATCATAGGCCGCGCGGTAATCATCGCACATGGCGCGGATCGTTTCGGGATCGCGCCACGCGGCGCGGTAGGCAGCGAGCTGCTCGGTATCGAAATCCGAGAGTTTCGCCGCACCCCAGCCAAGCAGGCAGGATTCGTAGAAATGATCCGGGTCCGCCGAAATCATGGTTTCCGGGAAGGGTTCCGGCTGGGCGAGGAAGGTCCAGTGGTAATAGGCTTTGGCCACGTCCTTGCGCAGGTGGGTCAGGATTTCATGGGTTGGCACGATGTCCATCACGGTCAGCGAGGCGATGCGGTCGGGCGCGTCGAGCACCATGCGATGCGCGGTGCGTCCGCCGCGATCATGGCCGACGAGATGAAAACGCTCATGCCCGAGATGTGCCATGAGGGCGACTTGATCCGCGCCCATCTCGCGGAAGGTGTAGTTATCGGCCCCGCGTGGCTTGGAGCTTGCGCCGTAGCCGCGCAGGTCCGAGGTCACGACGGTGAAGTCTCGCGCCAGTGCCGGGGCGACCTTGGCCCAGAGCGCATGGGTCTGGGGAAATCCATGCAGCATAAGGAGCGGCGGGCCGTCGCCCATCACGCGGTAGGCGATGGACTGGCCGTTCACCTCGGCAAAGCGGAGCGGGACCGGGAACATGGGGATCAGGCGCTCAGGGCATCGAGGATGCGCGCCCAGGAGCGGGTGCCCTTGTGGAAGCTCTCCATGTCGTATTTCTCGTTCGGGGAATGGATCTGGTCATCGTCGCGACCAAAGCCGATGAGCATCGAATCCATGCCCAGGATCTCTTTGAAATAGCCCGCGATGGGGATCGAACCGCCACAGCCGACATAGGCCGCCGGGCGGGGCCATTCGTCGGAGAGCGCCTTGCGCGCTTTCTCGAAGGCGGGATCGTCGATGGACATTTGCGAGGCGGGCGCGCCCTTGTCGGTGCGGTATGCGACGGTGAAGCCATCGGGGAGGTTGTCTTCCAGATAGGCGCGGAAGGCCTTGCGGATCTTGTCGGGATCTTGTTGGCCGACAAGCCGGAAGGAAACCTTGGCGGAGGCTTCGGATGGCAGCACCGTCTTGAAGCCGTCGCCGGTATAGCCGCCCCAGATGCCGTTCACGTCACAGGTCGGGCGGGACCAGATCATTTCAAGAGGGGTGCGGTCCTGTTCCCCGGCGGGGGATTTGAGGCCGACATCGCCGAGGAAGCTCTCATGGTCGAAATTGAGCCCCTGCCACTGGGCGCGAATCTCGTCCGAGAGCTCGGGCACGTCGTCATAGAACCCCGGCAAGGTGATGGCACCGGTCTCATCATGCAGCCCGGCGAGGATTTTCGTCAGCACACGGATCGGATTCATGGCAATGCCGCCATACATGCCCGAATGGAGATCGCGCGACGGGCCGGTGATGGTAAAGTCCTCGCCCAGAAGGCCGCGCAGTTGCGTTGTAATGGCGGGCACCGAGCTTTCAAACAGGCCCGTGTCACAGATCAGGGCGATATCTGCCCCGAGTTCGGTGGCATTTTCCTGCATGAAGGGCACGAGGGACGGGGAGCCTGATTCTTCTTCTCCTTCGAAAAAGAAAGTAATTTTGCACGGCAATTTTCCGTGAACGGCGATCCAGGCGCGGCAGGCTTCGATGAATGTCATGAGCTGGCCCTTGTCGTCCGACGCGCCACGCCCGCGGATCACTTTTCCTTTGGGCGTGTCTTCCACCGCCGGCTCGAAGGGCGGGCTGTCCCAGAGGTCGAGCGGATCGACCGGCTGGACATCGTAATGGCCATAGAAAAGCAGGTGCGGCCCGTCGCCGCTCACATGGCCCACGACCATGGGGTGGCCGGGGGTGGGGCATTTTTTTGCATTTACACCAAGGTCTTGCAGTTCAGACACCAACCAGTCAGCGGCCTTGTCGCAGTCGTCCTTATAGGCCGGATCGGTCGATACGGACGGAATGCGCAGCAGGTCCAGAAGACGCTCGGTGGCGGCGTCGAGATCGGAATCAATACGGGACAGAACGGTGTCGAGGGACATGCGGATTTCTCCTTGCGCGGTCGGGTGATACTATGATTTGAGACAGAGCCTAACAGCGATCGTAGGACTGTCCAGCGGGCTTGACCGAGATCAAGGTCAAAGGTGCTACGAAATGTAACGTATTGCTCGATGGACCTGCGCGATATATCCATTCATGAAAGTGAATAACTGTGGCATCTCCGACCCGCGCAAGCGAAATGCCAGTCAAGATCGGGAGAACACCTTTGGATTACAACGCCAAACTCGATGACGCCCTGAACCGTCTGCATGAAGAAGGGCGCTACAGGACGTTCATTGATATCGAACGCGAAAAAGGTAACTTCCCGCATGCTGTCTGGACCCGTCCCGACGGGGGAAAACAGCCGATCACCGTCTGGTGCGGCAACGACTATCTTGGCATGGGGCAGCATCCGGTCGTCCTTGCGGCCATGCATGAGGCGGTCGATGCGACGGGTGCCGGATCTGGCGGGACGCGCAATATCTCGGGCACCACGGTCTATCACAAACGCCTTGAGGCGGAGCTTGCCGATCTTCACCAGAAAGAAGCGGCGCTTCTGTTCACCTCGGCCTATATCGCCAATGACGCAACGCTTTCGACGCTGCCCAAGCTGTTTCCCGGTCTCATCATCTATTCCGACGAGCTTAACCATGCCTCGATGATCGAGGGTGTGCGCCGCAATGGCGGGGCCAAGCGGATCTTCCGTCACAACGACGTTGCGCATCTGCGCGAACTTCTTGAAGCGGACGATCCGTCAGCGCCGAAACTCATCGCCTTTGAATCGGTCTATTCGATGGATGGCGATTTCGGCCCGATCGAGGCGATTCTCGATCTCGCAGATGAATTCAACGCCCTGACCTATATCGACGAGGTGCACGCGGTGGGCATGTATGGCGAGCGCGGCGCAGGGATTTGTGAGCGCGATGGTCTGATGGACCGTCTCGACATCATCAACGGCACGCTGGCCAAGGCGTTTGGCGTCATGGGCGGTTATATCGCGGCGAGCGCGAAAATGTGCGATGCGGTGCGGTCTTATGCGCCGGGCTTCATTTTTTCGACCTCGCTGGCGCCTGCGCTGGCGGCGGGCGCGACGGCGTCGGTGGCTTTCCTGAAAACCGCCGAAGGCCAAAAGCTGCGCGACAAGCATCAGGAACAGGCGAAAATCCTCAAGCTGCGCCTGAAGGGCATGGGGTTACCGATCATTGATCATGGCAGCCATATCGTTCCGGTGATCGTGGGCGACCCGGTCCACACCAAGCAGCTTTCGGATATGCTCCTGGAAGATTTCGGTATTTATGTGCAGCCGATCAACTTCCCGACAGTGCCCCGCGGGACAGAACGTCTGCGTTTCACGCCGTCGCCGGTGCATGGTCCCAATGAGATGAACAAACTTGTCAGCGCGATGGACGATCTTTGGTCTCATTGTGCGCTGAATCGTGCCGAACTTGCGGGGTGACCTGCAAGTAAGGTGCAATTTCTGTTGCGCTGTGTTACTTTAGCCTCAACAAAGAGCCCGATCCGAATCGGGATACTACGGTAACGGATCGGCATTGCAGTGAGGCAAATGTGATGATCAGGCGCAAGGGACAGCGCAATTCCGTTGAGGAAACGTTGGGGCCGAAAGGCTTTGACGATTACGACCTTCGGCTCGGCGACATGATGCGCGGAGAGCGCGCGACCATGGGGAAATCCTTGCTCGATGTGCAACGCGAGTTGCGCATTCGGGCGAATTATATTTCCGCGATTGAAGATTGTGATCCTTCGGCCTTCGAGACACCGGGGTTTATTGCCGGGTATGTGCGGTCCTATGCGCGCTATCTCGGGATGGACCCGGACGTGGCGTTCAAGCATTTCTGCCGTGAAAGCGGGTTCTCGACAGCGCATGGCATGGCGGCCGAGGCCTCGTCCATCCGCAAGAGCGACGTGGTGGCAGAACGGCGCCAGCGCGGACAGGATTCCCTCGACGCGCCGATCATGCCGTTTACCCCGGCACCCGAATCGCTTTTGAGCCGCATTGAACCGCAAGCCATCGGATCGTCCTTGGTGCTTGTCGCCCTGATCGCGGCGATTGGATATGGCGGCTGGTCTGTTCTCAACGAAATTCAGCGCGTGAAGCTCGCGCCCGTGGATCAGACGCCTGTGGTGCTGGCCGATCTCGACCCTCTCAAAGAGGTGATGACCGACAGTGCAGAGGGCGGGGCGGGCGTGTTTGCGCCGCCGTCGCAATCCCTGGATCGCCTCTACCGGCCACAGGCGCTTGACCTTCCGGTGATGGTGGCGCGTGACGCTCCGATCTCGACGCTCAACCCCGACCAGGTCGGGGTGTTCACGCCCGATGTATCATTCGTGGCGGCCGCGTCCGAGGAAGAGCTTGACCGCGTTATGCCGCAGGTTGTCGAAAGCGATGCGCAAGATCTGGTCCTGATGGCGGTGCGTCCGGCATGGGTTCGGGTGCGCGCGGCGGATGGCACCGTGCTGCATGAGAAGATTCTCAATCCCGGCGAAGAATACATGCTGCCGAAATCCGAAGATGCCCCGACGTTGACCGCAGGTATGAGCGGGGCGATCTATTTCAAGGTTGGCGGTGCGGTGTTCGGCCCGGTAGGCGAAGGCACCAACCGGATCGGTGACCTGGCGCTGGATGCGGAAAGCCTGCTTGAAAATTACGATCTGGCCGATCTTGATATGGACCCGGATCTCGCGCGGATCGTTGCCGAAGCAGATACGGCGCAGATCAACCCGGAGTAAATCCCCGCATCGCGCATTGCCCCCGTGGCGCAGGCGACTTACATAGGCCCTGAACCTGTATGAGGTGAGGGGCCTTCTCATGTCGATGAACCATATCCGTCCGTGGCGGAATATCGAACGCCGTAAATCGCGCCAGATCATGGTCGGCAATGTGCCGGTCGGAGGGGATGCCCCCATCGCGGTGCAAACCATGACAAACACCGACAGCGCCGACGTCAAGGCAACCGTCGCGCAGGTGCAGGCGGCGGCGGAGGCGGGCGCGGATATCGTGCGGGTCTCGACACCCGATGAGGCCGCGACCAAGGCTCTCAAAGACGTGGTGCGGGAAAGCCCGGTTCCGATCGTGGCCGACATTCATTTTCATTACAAACGCGCCATCGAGGCGGCGGAGGCCGGCGCGGCCTGTCTTCGGATCAATCCCGGCAATATCGGGGATGAAAAGCGGGTCAAGGAGGTCATCCAGGCCGCCAAGGACCATGGCTGTTCCATCCGCATCGGGGTCAATGCCGGCTCGCTCGAGCGGCACCTGCTCGAAAAGTATGGCGAACCTTGTCCGGACGCGATGGTGGAGTCGGGGCTCGAGCATATTCGTATCCTCGAGGACAATGATTTTCGCGAGTACAAGATCAGCGTGAAGGCGAGCGATGTCTTCATGACCGCCGCCGCCTATCAGCAGCTGGCAGAGGCCACGGATGCGCCAATTCACCTTGGCGTGACCGAAGCAGGCGGGTTCGTGAGCGGCACGATCAAATCGGCCATCGGGCTTGGCAATCTTCTTTGGATGGGGATCGGGGATACGCTGCGCGTCTCGCTCAGCGCCGATCCGGTCGAAGAGGTGAAGGTCGGGTTCGAGATCCTCAAATCACTGGGCCTGCGCCATCGTGGGGTCAATATCATTTCGTGCCCGTCCTGTGCGCGGCAGGGGTTCGACGTTATCAAGACGGTGGATGAGCTTGAGAAGCGGCTGGCGCATATCCATACGCCAATGAGCCTGTCGATCATCGGCTGCGTGGTGAACGGGCCGGGCGAGGCGCTGATGACGGATGTGGGCTTTACCGGCGGTGGGGCCGGGTCGGGGATGGTGTATCTTGCAGGCAAGCAGAGCCACAAGATGACCAATGACCAGATGGTTGACCATATCGTCGAGCAGGTCGAGAAGCGCGCCGCCGAGATCGAGGCGGAAATCGCGGCAGCGGCCGAGTAGGGCCAGGGGGAGGGGCTTTGCCCTCCTGGCCGCATATGCGGCCATTTACCCTAAAGCATTCCGCCAGAAACCTGAGACACAGAGTTCGGCGTGATGCTTTAGGATACTCTTGGCAAGAGGAAGACGGGGCGTGTGCCGCCCTTAATCTGCCCGTTTCTCTGCGACGAGCGCCTGCATGCCAGCGAGTGGCATGTAGCCACGCAGAAGCTGATCTTCGAGCACAAAAGTCGGGGTGCCGGAGATGGCGAGCTTCTGGGCAAGCGCGCGGGTCTCTGCGATCTCGGCGGTGACGCTATCGCTTGGCATTTGGGCGAGGATCGCGTCGGTATCGAGGCCGAAGGCATCGGAGAGGCGGGTCAGGGCGGTTTCGCTTACATCGCCGTTGAAGGTAATCAGGGCGTCATGGACCAGCGCATAGGCCTCGCTGCCCGCGACCTGTTTGACGGCAATCGCAAAGCGCGAGGAGGTGAGCGAGTCTTCCCCCAGGATCGGGAACTCCTTGTAGATGAGGCGGATATTGCCGTCTGACTCGATCAGCTGCTTCACCTCGTCATGCGCCTTGCGGCAGTAGCTACAGCGGTAATCGACGAATTCCACCAAGGTGATATCGCCATCGGGGTTGCCGCCGACATAGCTGTAGCCGTCATTGAAGATCGCATCGCGGTTGGCCTTGACCAACGAGAGGTCATGGGCGGCGGTGGCGGCCTGTTGCTGTTTTTCAAGCACCTCCACGGCTTCCATGATGACACCGGGATTCTCGAGCAGGTAGGCGCGGACCTCGGCGCGGAAGGCGGCGCGTTCGGCATCGCTCAGATCGTTGAGGTCGAGCGCGGCTGCGGGCAGGGCGGCAGCGCCGAGGAATGCGGCTGTGGTAAGGGTCTTGATCATGTCGAACTCCGTCAGTCTATTTTTTCTCGGCGCGCTCGGCCTGGCGCAGAATGTCTTCGGCCCGGCGCCATCCGCGCGAACCGTTTGGCAGCAGGCCGCTCGCCCGTTTGGCGAGCACTCCTGCATCTTTGAGGCGGCCTTGCAAGGCGTATCGCTCGGCGGCGGAGAGCGCCGCCATGCCATTGTTGCCGGTGCGCGCATAGGCCGCGCCAAGATCGCGCAGCATGATGCCGTTGCGGAAGTCTCTGCTGCGGGCCTGTTCAAGCGGTTTCAGCGCTTCGCGCGGGCGGTCGGCGGCAAGAAGCGCGCGCCCGAGGCTCGCCAGGCACAGGGCATTGCGCGGGGCGAGGGCGACCGATTTCTGATAGGCGGTCACCGCCTCGTTGAAGCGGCGGTTCTCAAGCAGAATCTGTCCCTTCAACTCGTAATAAAAGGGATCATCCGGGCGTAGCTTGATGGCCCCGTTGATGGCGGCAAGCGCCTTGCCGCTTTGGGACAGTCGGTGGCGGGCGGCGGCTTCGCGCATCAGGCGGATATCGCGCGACGGGCTTTCATCTAGGCGGTTCAGCGTCCATTTCGGAGACAGGGTAAAGGCTGCGATCTTGGCGCGGGCGCGCTCATACCAATAGGCGATGTCCGGGTCGGTCGGTTTGACCTTGTCGGCATGGGCGGCGGCATAACCCTTCATGGTGCGAATCCGGTCGCGGGTCAGCGGGTGGGAGCGCATGTAGGGGTCCTGGCGCGACGTGTTGAGCGCTTCCTGGCCGCGGAAAATCTCATGCACGTCGACCGCGCCTTGCGGATTGACCCCGGCACCGGTCATGTAGCGCACGCCGGATTGGTCGGCGGCGACTTCTTCGGCGCGGGTATGGGCGAGGAAGCGGCGTTCGGCGGAGGCCGATGTGCCGAGGGCAAGACCCATGCCCACATTGGCATTGCCGGTCGCCGCAGCGGCTGCGGCGGCGAGGGCGAGGCCAAGGCCGGCGGCGGTCTGGGCAGAGCCCATGTTGGTGATCCGGCGGGCGATATGGCCGTTGGTGATATGGGCGGCCTCGTGGGCGACAACGGCCTGAAACATCTCGGGGGTATTCATCCGCAAGAGCATGCCGAGATGGATGAAGATGTGGTTGTTGTCGATCACGAAGGCATTGAGGCTGCGTTCATTGACGACGAGGATGCGCACGTTGCCCCCGAGTCCGGCCGCGCGCAGAATCGGCGCGGCGGCGCGGTTCAGGGCGTGTTCGATATCGGGGTCGCGGATCAGGGAGACCGCCTTGGCGGTGCCGCCCGACAGGATCAGCGCGAGCGAAAGCAGGGCAATGGCCAATGCCCGGAGAGGATGGATTGACGCCATGGTCTTTTCGCGGTGAAAACAGCGGAACTTCAACATGGGGCCAATAGGAAGGAAAACCATGCGAAACTCAACCCGAAGCGCCGTTGATCCCTTTATTGTGATGGATGTGATGGAGGCGGCGCGCCAGGCCGAGGACGCGGGGCGCCATATCATCCACATGGAGGTCGGACAGCCGGGCACGGCGGCGCCGGAGGGCGCGCGACGCGCGGTGGCGCGGGCGATGGAGGCGGATGCGATGGGCTATACCGTGGCGCTTGGCCTGCCGGCGTTGCGCCAGCGGATCGCGCGGCTTTATGGCGAGTGGTACGGGGTGGACCTCAATCCCGAACGCGTGGTGGTCACTTCAGGATCGTCAGCGGGGTTCCTGCTGGCCTTCACGGCGCTTTTCGATGCCGGGGATCGGGTTGCCATCGGTGCGCCGGGATATCCTTCATACCGACAAATTCTCAAGGCCATGTCGCTTCAACCCGTGGATTTACAGACTTCCGAGGCCAATCGCCTGCAGCCGGTGCCGGGTGACTTTGCAGAAATGGATGTGCAGGGTTTGATGGTGGCGTCGCCGGCGAACCCGACGGGGACCATGCTCGACAAGGGGGCGATGGGGGCGCTTGTGGAGGCGGCGCGGGCCAAGGGGGCGAGCTTCATCAGTGACGAGATTTACCATGGCGTCGAATACGAGGCCAAGGCGGTCTCGGCGCTTGAGATCACGGATGAGTGCTATGTCATCAATTCCTTTTCCAAGTATTTCTCGATGACGGGTTGGCGCGTGGGTTGGATGGTGGTGCCGGAAGATCATGTGCGCAAGGTCGAGCGGCTGGCGCAGAACATGTTCATCTGTGCCCCGCATGTGAGCCAGGTCGCGGCCCTTGGTGCGATGGAGTGCCACGAGGAATTGCAAGCGAACATGGGGGTTTACCGGGCGAACCGGCAGCTTCTCATCGACGGGTTGCCGAAGATCGGCCTCGATCGTTTCGCGCCGCCGGACGGGGCGTTCTATATCTATGTGGACGTGAGTCAATACACGCAGGACAGCCGGGCCTTCGCCCGCGAGATCCTTGACGAGGCGGGGGTTGCGGTCACGCCGGGGCTTGATTTCGATCCCGTCCGGGGCGGCGGCACGCTGCGGTTGTCCTATGCGCGTTCGACCGAGGATATGCGGGAAGGGCTGGCACGGCTGGGGGCGTTCATGCGCAAGCGCGGGTTTGTCTGAGGCCGGAAAATCCGTGTCGGTATCACGTCGGTATCACGTCGGTATTGCGTCGGTGCGAAATGTGGCAGGGGAGCAGCAGGGGCGCTGCCCCTCTTGGCCCTTGGCAGGGCCAATTCACCCCGGAGTATTTTCACAAAGGTGAAGACAGGGGCGTTGGCGCAAGGGGGGCGTGGCGTGTAGAGTGCCCCCAATGAGAGATCACCCGCGAGAGGGATCATGAGCAGGATCATCGCAATTTTATGCGCGCTTTGCGTGGCGTTTGCCAGCCCTTCGGGGCGGGCGCAGGATATGAGCGGGCTGGCGCGTGTCGATGGCGCCCAGAGCGGGTTCAGCGCGGGGTGGCGCGGCGCGGTGACATTGCGGCTCGGCCTGTCGCAGGGGGTGCCCTGGCGGGTTTTCCAGCTTGAGGAACCGAAACGTCTTGTCCTTGATTTTCGCGAGGTGGACTGGCGCGGACTGACGGTCGAGGCGCTCGGCACGGCGGAGGGGATCGGTGCAGTGCGGTTCGGCCAGTTTCGCCCCGGCTGGAGCCGGATGGTGATCGAGTTGGAGAAGGCGCTTGCGGTGGCGGCGGCGGAATTGACGGTGGAGGAGGTCAGCGGCGCGGCGCGGCTCGAGGTGACGCTCGATCGGGTGAGCGAGGCGGAGTATGCCGCGCGGGCCGGTGCGCCACGGGAGTCGCGCTGGGATTTGCCGGAGCCGGCGCTGCCCCTGACGAGCGCCCGCGCGGCGCGGCCCGATTGGGCGCCCGTGGTCGTGGTGATTGATCCGGGACATGGCGGGATCGACCCCGGCGCGGAGGAGGGGGATATCAATGAAAAGACCCTGATGCTGACCTTTGCGCGCGAGCTGCGCGATACGCTGCGGCGCACGGGGGCGTTCGAGGTCGTGTTGACGCGGGACGAGGATGTGTTCGTGTCGCTTGAGCGGCGGGTCTCGATCGCGCATGAGGTGGGGGCGGATCTGTTCCTGTCGCTCCATGCGGACGCGCTGAGCCATGGGCATGCCACGGGGGCGACGGTCTACACGCTTTCGCAGGAGGCGTCGGACAAGGCATCGGCCATTCTCGCGGAGCGCCATGACCGTGCCGATATCCTTGCCGGGGTGGACCTGTCGCGGGCCGATGACGAGGTGGCCGATGTGCTGCTTGACCTGGCGCGGCTCGAAACGCAGCCGCGCACGGAGCTTTTCGCGCGGATGCTCGTGGAGAAGATCGAACAGGGCACCGGGTCGACCAACAAGAAACCGCTGCGTCATGCGGGGTTTTCGGTTCTGAAGGCGGCGGATGTGCCCTCGGTCCTGCTTGAGGTCGGGTTCATGTCCTCGGCGGCGGATCTTGAGCGGCTGACCGATCCCAATTGGCGCGCCCTCATGGCGGGGGCGATCCGGGACGCGTTACAGCTCTGGGTGCAGGAAGACGAGGCGATGCGGGCGCTTTTGCGGCAATAGGGGCGGCAAAAAGGTGCCCATAGGGGGCGCATATGCGCGGGGTTGTGTTTTGACCCTCTCGCGCAGCGTCTATATAGAAACGTCTAAACCGAGTGCGAAACGGGGTAACCGCGTGGTGCGATTCATTCTTTCCTTCATGGGAACCATCTTTACCTTCGTGACGATGGGGGCTGCCGTGATCGCGCTTTCCATTGGCGCGGTGTTCTGGATGTATGGGCGCGACCTGCCGAGCCACGAGGCGCTTGCGCAATACAAGCCCCCGACCATCAGCCGGATTTATTCGGGCGAGGGCCAGATCATCGACGAATTCGCCAAGGAACGGCGGCTTTTCGTGCCCTCCGACGAAATCCCGGACCTTGTGAAACAGGCGTTCATCTCGGCGGAAGACAAGAATTTCTATTCCCACAGCGGCTATGACGCGCGCGGCATCGCGGCGGCGGTGGTCGAGGCGGTGCGGTCGCGCGGGTCGAACGTGCGCGGGGCGTCGACCATCACCCAGCAGGTGATGAAGAACTTCCTGTTGTCGGGCGACCGCCGGCTTGAGCGCAAGATCAAGGAGATCATCCTTGCCACGCGGGTTGAGGAAACGTTGTCCAAGGATCAGATTCTCGAACTTTACATGAACGAGATTTTCCTCGGTCAGAATTCCTATGGTGTGGCCGCGGCGGCGCAGACCTATTTCAACAAGTCCCTGAGCGAGCTTGCGCCGCACGAGGCGGCGACGCTGGCCGCGATGCCCAAGGCGCCGTCGGATTATCATCCGGTCCGGCGCAAGGAGCGGCTCTTGTCGCGGCGCAACTTCGTTCTGCGCGAGATGGCGGAGAACGGCTTTCTCTCTGACGAGGCCTACGAGGCGGAGAAGGCGATGCCGCTGCGGTCGGTGCAGAACGGGGATTTCGAGAGTTTCAAATCGGCGTTGCCGCCACGGGACTATTTCACCGACGAGATTCGCCGCCAGCTTTCGGAAGATTTCGGCGAGGACGAGTTCTTTTCCGGCGGCATGAGCGTGCGCGCGACGATCGACCCGGAGATGCAGGAGGTTGCGGCGCGGGCGTTGCGCCATGCGCTTGAGAAATACGACCGGTCGCGCGGCGTCTGGCGCGGAACCGGCAAGACGATTGATCCCGCGCTACTGGCCGACGAGGGCAAGTGGCGGGCGGCGCTTGGCGATGTGGAGGTGTCGCGCGATGTCGATCTCGAGGGGCGCTGGTATCCGGCGGTTGTTCTCAAGGTCGGGCAGACCGATGCGCGGATCGGGATCGAAGGTATAGAGGACGATGCCGATGGTCATTTCATCCCCGCCCAGGACGTGACCTGGGCCCGGCCACTGCTTGAGGATGGCAAGCTGGGCCGCAAGGCGCGGGTTGCGGGGGATCTTCTCGACGAGGGCGACGTGGTGCTCGTGCGGGCGATTACCAAGGAGGACGATGGCAGCTTCGTGCGCTGGTCGCTTCGACAGGTGCCGGAAGTGCAGGGCGGTTTCATGGCGATGGATGTCAATAACGGCCGTGTCATCGCCATGCAGGGGGGCTTCAGCTACCAGGATTCGGTCTTCAACCGCGCGACGCAGGCCAAGCGCCAGCCGGGTTCGTCCTTCAAGCCGTTCGTTTATGCCTCGGCGCTCGACAGTGGCTATAGCCCGGCGACGATCGTGGTCGACGCGCCGATCGAGATCGACACGCCGCAGGGCGTCTGGCGCCCACGCAATTCGTCCAACAAGTTCTATGGCCCGACGCCCTTGCGCACAGGCATCGAGCGCAGTCGGAACCTGATGACGATCCGCCTTGCACAGGAGGTCGGCATGGACGTGGTCGCCGATTATGCCGAGCGGTTCGGGGTCTATGACAATATGGGGTCATTCCTGGCCAACTCGCTTGGGTCGGAAGAGACGACGCTGTTCCAGATGGTGGCGGCCTATGCGATGTTCGCCAATGGCGGTGAACGGGTGGAGCCGACCTTGGTCGACCGGGTGCAGGACCGCTCCGGTGAAACGATCTATCGCCATGACAAGCGCGACTGCGTGGATTGCAACCGTTCGGATATCGCGCCGACGCGGGGACCACGGATCATGAGCAACCGCGAACGGGTCATGAATGCGATCACCGCCTACCAACTGACCTCGATGATGCAGGGCGTTGTGCAGCGCGGGACGGCCTCGGGAACGGTCAATCTGCCGGTGCCCGTTGCGGGCAAGACGGGGACGACGAACGAGGCCAAGGACGTGTGGTTCATCGGCTTCACCAACACGCTGGTTGCTGGCTGCTATATCGGCCATGACCGCCCGCGCCCGCTTGGACGGGGCACCTATGGCGGGTCGACCTGCGGGCCGGTGTTCCAGGAATTCATGAGCGAAGCCATCGAGAAATACGGCGCGGGCAAGTTCCGCGTGCCGCCGGGCGGACATTTCATCAAGATCGACCGCTATACCGGCGCCCGCCTGGATGATGACGCCTCTGGCGCCAACGTGGTTGCGGAATATTTCCGCGATGGCGAGGAGCCGGTCTTTGGTGTGATGTATGACGGTGGTTTTGCGATGGGCTCGGACCTGCCCCTGTTCGAGGAAGTCGGGACCGCCGCCACGGAAGTGACCACGTCGAGCGGCAAGAAGACGGTCGTGGGGCCGAAAGCGGATTTCGGCACGCTGAGTTCCGGCGGCCTTTATTAACCGGGACAGTCCCAAATCCAAGCGCCGTCTTGTCCGCAGCAAGGCGCTGGTTTATCACGCGGACCTGACATGAAGAAAAAGAAACGGACATCCTGATGCGCGCAGAAACCCAGACCGTCGTGGCGGACATCGAAAAATCGCTCGAATTGCTGCGCCAGCGCATGGACTGGGAGACGGCGCAATACCGGCTTGAGGAATTCAATGCGCGGGTGGAAGACCCGGACCTGTGGAATGATCCGGAGGCGGCGCAGAAACTCATGCGGGAGCGCCAGAGCCTTGTCGATGCGTTCGACACGGTCAACAGCATCGAGACCGACCTCAACGACAATGTCGAGCTGATCGAGCTTGGTGAGATGGAAGGGGATGAGGAGGTCGTTGCAGAGGCGGAGGCGGCGCTTAAGACGCTGGCAGCGAAGGCCGCGGAAAAGGAGCTTGAGGCGCTGCTCAATGGCGAGGCGGATGGCAACGATACCTTCCTCGAGATCAACGCGGGCGCGGGCGGCACGGAGAGCTGTGACTGGGCGTCGATGCTGGCGCGGATGTATGTGCGTTGGGCCGAGAAGAAGGGCTACAAGGTCGAGTTGCAATCGCAGACGCCGGGAGAAGAGGCGGGGATCAAGTCCGCCGCCTACAAGATTTCCGGCCATAACGCCTATGGCTGGCTCAAATCGGAAAGCGGGGTGCACCGCCTGGTGCGGATTTCGCCTTATGACTCGGCGGCCAAGCGGCATACCTCGTTCAGCTCGGTCTGGGTTTACCCGGTGGTGGATGACAATATCGAGATCGAGGTCAACCCGGCCGATATCCGCATTGATACCTACCGCTCGTCCGGGGCGGGCGGGCAGCACGTCAACACCACCGACTCGGCGGTGCGGATCACCCACGAGCCGACGGGCATCGTCGTCACGAGTTCGGAGAAATCGCAGCACCAGAACCGCGACATTGCCATGAAGGCGCTGAAATCGCGTCTCTACCAGCTTGAGCTTGACCGGCGCAACGCGGCGATCAACGAAGCGCACGAGGCCAAGGGCGACGCGGGCTGGGGCAACCAGATCCGGTCCTACGTGTTGCAGCCCTACCAGATGGTGAAAGACCTGCGCACCAATCACGAGACCTCGGACACCAAGGGCGTTCTGGATGGTGACCTTGACGGGTTCATGGCGGCGACGCTGGCGATGAACGTGGCGGGCAAGAGCCGCGCGGACGCGCAATCCGAGGAGTAAGCCGTCAGGGGGAGGGGCGCTGCCCCTCTTGAGCCTTCGGCTCAATTCACCCCGGAGTATTTCCCCAGAGAAGAAGACAGGGCCTTGCGCATATGCGTGGGGCCTTTAGCGTCTTCGGGGACAGGAGGAGGGGTGCATGAGCGAATTTCTGGATTGGGAGGCGGGCGCGTTGGTTGCGGCCATGCGCGAGGGGCGGCTGTCTTGCGAGGATGTGATGGTGGCGACGTTGAACCGGGTCGATGGGCTGAACCCCGGCCTCAACGCGATCATTTCGCGCCGCGAGACGGAAGACCTGCGCGCCGAGGCGCGCGCGGCAGAGCGGGTGCCGGTCGAGGCGCGCGGGCCGTTGCATGGGCTGCCGGTGGCGGTCAAGGATTTTGCCAGCGTCAAGGGCGTGCCGACCTCGATGGGGTCGCACCTGTTTGCCGGGGTGCCTGCGGCGCAGGATGATGTCATGGTGGCGCGGATGCGGGCGGCGGGCGCGATTTTCATCGGCAAGACCAATGTGCCGGAATTCGGTCTTGGGTCGCATACGTTCAACCCGGTCTTTGGCGCGACGCGCAACCCCTATGACCGCGGCAAGAGCGCGGGCGGCTCGTCGGGCGGGGCGGCGGCGGCGTTGGCGGCGCGGATGGTGGCGCTGGCCGACGGGTCCGACATGATGGGGAGCCTGCGCAACCCGGCGGGGTTCTGCAACATCTACGGGTTCCGGCCAAGCTGGGGCGTGGTGCCGCGCGACGCGGGGGGCGAGACATTCCTGCAGCAGATTTCCACCAATGGACCGATGGCGCGCAGCCCGGCGGACCTTGCGCTTTTGCTTTCGGTGATCGCGGCGCCCAATCCGAAGGTGCCGCATAACATGCCGCAGCAGGATTGGAGCCTTGCCGAGCGCACGGGCCTGCGGGGGGTGCGGGTTGGATGGCTTCGGGATTGGGACGGGGCCTATGTGATGGAGGACGGCATTCTCGGGCTCTGCGAGACGGGGCTTGGGGTTCTGGAGGATCTCGGGGCCGAAGTCACGGAGATGCCCGCACCGATGCCGGCGCCGATGCTCTGGGAGAGCTGGGTCACGCTGCGCCATTGGGCGGTCGCCTCCGAGCTTGAGCCGCTTTATCACGATGCCGCCAAGCGGGGTGCGCTCAAACCCGAGGCGGTCTGGGAAATCGAGGCGGGGCTTGGGCTTGACGCGATGGCGATCACGCGGGCGGGGGCGGCGCGGGCGCGGTGGTTCGAGCGGGCGGCGGACTTGTTCGAGACTTATGACATTCTCGCCCTGCCGACGGCGCAGGTCTGGCCCTTCCCGGTTGAATGGCGCTGGCCCGAAGCGATCGGGGAGCACCAGATGGACAGCTATCACCGATGGATGGAGGTGGTCGTGCCGGCGAGCCTCGCCGGGCTTCCGGCAATCAGCGTGCCGGTGGGGTTCGGGGAGGCGGGCCTTCCGATGGGATTACAGCTCATCGCGCGCAAGGGCGCGGACCGGGCGCTTCTCGAGGTGGCGCAGGCCTATCACCGGGCGACTCATTGGCCCGAACAGCGCCCGCCGCTCTTTGCGGATACGTGAAAAGGTTGATTTGTAAAGCAACTCGCGGTCATATCATGAAAACGACATGCATTTTGGGAGGGATGGATGCCGGACAGAGCAGAACAGCGGCCCGAACATGGCGTTCCGGAGCTTGGCGCGGTCTCTTTCGGGATGCTGCGCGAGGCGCTGGCGCGGGGCTGGCGCGACTTCAGGGCCAAGCCGGGTTACGGGATCGTGTTCTCGGTTTTCTACGTGCTGGCGGGATGGTTCATTTCATGGATTACGCTTGCCACGGGCCAGACCTATTGGTTGGTCTTCGCGGCGATTGGCTTTCCGCTTCTGGGGCCGTTCGCGGCGGTCGGGCTTTACGAGGTGTCGCGGCGGCTTGAACAGGGGCGCGCGATGGACCTTTACGCGATCTTCGGTGTCGTGGGACGGCAGAGCAAACGGCAGTTGCCGTCGATTTGCGCCGTGATTGTCGTTGTCTTCCTGTTCTGGTTTTTCCTGGCGCATATGATCTTTGCGCTGTTTCTTGGCCTGTCGACGATGACCAATGTCTCGTCCTCCTACGAGGTCTACCTGAGTGCCAACGGTCTCATGATGCTTGGGGTTGGCACGGCGGTGGGGGCGGCGTTCGCGCTCTTGCTTTACATGATCACGGTGCTGTCGCTGCCGCTCCTGCTTGACCGGGAGATTGATTTCGTGACCGCGATGATCACGAGTTTTCAAGGCGTGACAGAGAATTTCATCCCGATGATCTTTTGGGCGGCGTTGATCGCGGGGCTGACATTTGCGGCGATGGTGCCTGCGTTTCTCGGGCTGTTGCTGGTGCTGCCGCTTCTGGGGCATGCGTCCTGGCATCTTTATTCGTTGATGAAAGAGGCCGGGGCGGCGGAGGCATCGGCCTATGAAGCCGATACCGAGGATGCGATGGCATGAACGGTTATTCCTCGCGGCCCATGGCACGTAGCATGGCGTGGAGGTCGGGCGCGAGGTGATGCCCGGATTCCAGTGCGTAGACATAGGCATGGGTGAGGTAGAAGCCGCGCGCCTCGTCGGCGTTGGCGGTTTCTGCCGCTTCCCGGTAGAGCGACACGAGGGAGGGCCTGTCGCCGGTCTCGTGGGCCGCGAGGAGGCGGGTATCCAACGCCTCCTGCCTCATTCCGCCGCCGTGGTCTGGTTGGCGTTGGCGATCTCGTAGCGCGAGGCGACCCAGTCGTGGAAGCAATGGGTCGGGCCGTCCATGGCGGGCGAAAACCGCCCCCCGTCAAAGCCGTGCGCGTGGCGGCCGCGCTGCATGCCCTCCACGACGAACACGTCTTCTTCGAAGACGGTTTTCCAAAGCTGCGTGTTGCGGGCGCGCAGGCCTTGTTCGATGTCGGGCGCGGCATAGTAGAGATGAATATGCTCGACCGTCTTGTCGATGCCGACGGGTTCGAGGACGATTGCGAAGGCGTGGTCGCGTTGCGCGCCAAGCAGGACGTTGGGATAGACGGCGATATATTCCGCGCCCTCGTCCCATTTGTCGGAAAGGCCTTCGAAATCGGGGAAACGATCGCCGTTGTGGCTTGTGAGTTGGCGGTAGACGAGCGTGCCTTGACCGGAATATCGGCCCGGCGCGGCAATGTTGTAGTGGTCTTCGAGGCGTGAATAGCTGTTGAGGCCGGGATGGACCCAAGGCAGGTGATAGCTTTCGCAGTAATTCTCGACGGCGAGTTTCCAGTTGGTGTTCACCTCGAGGGTGAACTTGCTGTCGGTGCCGCCGTGATAGACGGGTTTTTCGACCTCTTCCCAACGCTTCAGGAGGTCGGCATGGACCTCCTCGAAGGGCGCGGCGTCGCCGGAGATGTTGATGAAGACCACATCGCGCCAGATATGGCTGCGGACCTCGACGAGGCCAAGCTCGGAGCGGTTCACGGCCTCGTGGGTGTTCTGGCCGGGGCCGCCGACATGGGGCGTCGTCACGAGACGGCCATCGGTGGCGTAGCACCAGGAGTGATAGGGGCAGCGGATTGCGCCCTCGATCTTGCGCGGCTCTTCGACGAGGATCATGCCGCGGTGTCGGCAGGTGTTGTAGAAGACGCGGACCTGCCCCTCCTTGTCGCGGATCAGCAGAAGCGGCATGCCAAGAAAGCTCATCGGGACGGCATCGCCGGGTTCGGGCACATCGGCGGCCACGGCCAACCCCGACCAGGAGGCGAAGAGAACGGCCTTCTTCTCGGCCTCGAACTGGGCCGGGTCGGTATAGTGGCTATTGGGCAGGCCGAGGGCCTCTTCCACGGGGCGGCGCACGGCCGACAGGTCTTGAATGTCCATGGCAAACTCCTCTCAGGGTGGAGGGAGGTTAGCCTGTTAAAGATCAGGTCATTTGCCTGACAGCGACCCGATTTGCCCGACCGCGACACGGGCTGGCGTCAGCCTGATGCCGGGTCAGGAGAAGGGGCGTTCGGGTTGAAGCAGCTTTCGATGATACGGAATCAGCGCCTCGGTGCTGCAGAATCCGACATTGCGCGCGGCCTGAAGCACCTCGGGGCCGAAGGAGCCGAGATGTTCGTAGACAAGGCGCGCGGCGCGGCGGCCCATGACGGTTTCGCGCACCGTGCGGGTCGCGTAGCCGGTCCAGTAATGGTTCTGGAACGAGGCAACGCGACTCAGGTAATTGAACGATGTGGCCATCGTGCGCCGATGCGAAACCAGCGCGGCGACCCCATCTTCCTGTGGCAAAACCACGCCCCGGAATTCGCGGGTGGCCGGGTCGGTGGGCAGGCCTTGCTGGCGCATGCCGTCCTTGGCCTCGTAGCCCCGGATGAAAGTATGGTTGTCGCGGCGAAACACGTAGACCAGCCCGGTAATGACCAGATCTGCCTCGGTAAAACTGAGCCGGGAGAAGCGATAGAACCCATCGGGAAAGACATCTTGCGGGATGTCCGCCATGCCGGCGCCGATATAGTCGTCGATCAGCGGATGGTTCAGGACGCCGCGCGTGCCTTCGAGGCTGTCGATCGGTTCCAGAAGAATGCGGGCATCGACATCGAAGAAGGTGCAAATGCGGTGCAAGACATCCGGGCGCGGAAAGCTTTCGCCGGAAAGGTAGCGGTTGAATTGTGTCCGGTTGATCCCGAGTTCCCGGCAGAGCTGGGACACGGAAGGGTAGGTGTTGGCGAGGATACGGAGGTTTTCTCCGAACATTTTGCGCAGGTCCGCCGGGGACATGTCCTGATTCTTTGTCTTGTCTTCTGAGATCAACTCAGCCTCCGGTAGGATATTGGGTCTGTGTATCGTGTTTGACGCGAATTATTCTTGCGGATTGACGCTATATAACATCATGATGATGCAGTTTGGCATCCGAGATGCCGAGAGTCGACACAATTCCGGAGCGTGCGACGCGGAATTTTACATGTTTTCGATTCGATTTCTTTGGAACACTCAGTTCAGGTGGAAAAAGGAGTTATGTCTCAGATGCTTGGCGTGGTTATCTGGAGTGACAGCACCGACAACAAGGCCGTGATCTGGTGCGAAGATCATGGCGAGTTGGCCTATTTCGACGGCGAGGGCTACTCGGCATTCGAGGGCGCCGCGATTGATGCCGGTGATCTCGTGCAGTTCGAAATGAAACAGGAAAAGCCGCAGCGCCTGGCGCGCAATATGCGTCGGCTCCAGCACGGAGCCTATGTGGGGTTGAGCGAGAGCCTCGTCGAGGCCGCGAGGCCGGAAAAGCCACAGCCACAGGCGCCGAAACCCGGCGGTTTCAGCGCTGCGACCATCCTTCCATTCGCGCGACGTCGCGGCGACCGCCAGGCCGCAGAGCTTGTTCCGGCATGACCGGATGTGATGGGTGAGGGCAAAAAAGGAGGCCGGTGGCCCCCTTTTTCATGTGTCTGGATCGCGGGACGGGCGCTTATTGCGCCCCGCGCGACAGGGCCGCGACCCCGGTGCGGGCCACTTCGACAAGGCCGAGCGGGCGCATCAGGTCGGCGAAGGCGTCGATCTTCTCGGGCGCGCCGGTGATTTCGAAGACAAAGCTGCCGAGGGTCGAATCGACCACGTTGGCGCGGAAGATTTCCGCAAGGCGCAGGGCCTCGATCCGCTTCTCACCTTCGCCGGTGACCTTGAACAGGCCCAGTTCGCGCTCGACGGCGGGGCCTTCGACGGTCAGGTCATGCACTTCGTGAACCGGGACGATCCGGCCCAGTTGTGCCTTGATCTGTTCGATGACCTGCGGTGTGCCCTTGGTCACGATGGTGATGCGCGACTGGTGGCCGTGGTGATCGACCTCGGCCACGGTCAGGCTCTCGATGTTGTAGCCGCGCCCCGAGAACAGGCCGATGACACGGGCCAGCACGCCCGGTTCGTTGTCAACGGCCACGGCGAGCGTGTGGGTTTCCTGCACATCGGAGAAGTTCGGGCGCAGGTTGTAGGCCGAATGCTTGGTCGAGCCTTTCTTGATCTTTAGAGCAGCCATTGTCGTCTCTCCTTACACAAGCACGGCGCCGCCGGCTTCGATGGCACCTTCGGTCGAGGCTTCGCCCAGAAGCATTTCGTTATGCGGCTTGCCCGACGGGATCATCGGGAAGCAGTTCTCGTGTTTCTCGACCAAACAGTCGAAGATCACCGGGCCGTCATAGGCCAGCATTTCCTTGATTGCCTCGTCGAGATCGTCGGGGTTGTCACAGCGGATGCCCTTGCAGCCGAAGGCGTCGGCGAGCTTGACGAAATCGGGCAGGGCTTCGGACCAGCTATGGGAATAGCGTTCGCCGTGCAGGAGTTCCTGCCACTGGCGCACCATGCCGAGGCGTTCGTTGTTGAGGATGAATTGTTTGACCGGCAGGCGGAATTGCACGGCGGTGCCCATTTCCTGCATGTTCATCAGCCACGAGGCTTCGCCCGCGACGTTGATCACGAGGCTGTCGAGATGGGCCATCTGCACGCCGATGGAAGCGGGGATGCCATAGCCCATCGTGCCCAGGCCCCCGGAGGTCATCCAGCGGTTCGGATCTTCGAAGCCGAGATATTGCGCGGCCCACATCTGGTGCTGGCCGACCTCGGTCGTGATGTAGCGGTCCATGTCCTTGGTCAGGGCCTCAAGGCGCTGCAGGGCGTATTGCGGCTTGATGGTTTTGCCTTCCTGCGAGAATTTCAGGCAGTCCATGGCGCGCCAGTCGTTGATCTGCTCGTGCCATTTGGCAATCGCACCCTTGTTGGTCTTGCGTCCGCGCGCCTTCCAGACCTTGAGGATGTCCTCGAGGACATGTCCCACATCGCCGACGATCGGGATATCCGTCTTGATCACCTTGTTGATCGAGGAGGGGTCGATGTCGATATGGGCCTTTTTCGAACCGGGGCTGAAGGCCGAGATCAGGCCGGTAATGCGGTCGTCGAAGCGGGCGCCGATATTGATCATGAGGTCACAATCGTGCATCGCCATGTTGGCCTCGTAGAGGCCGTGCATCCCCAGCATTCCGAGCCAGTTCTTGCCCGAGGCGGGATAGGCGCCGAGACCCATAAGGGTCGAGGTGATCGGGATATTGGTGGCATCGACCAGTTCGCGCAGCAATTGGCTTGCACCGGGGCCGGAGTTGATCACGCCGCCGCCGGTATAGAAGACGGGGCGTTCCGCCTTTTCGAGCGCCTCGACCAGTTCGGTGATCGACTCGATATCGCCCTTCAACTGCGGCTGATAGCGGTTGGTGTCGATGGATTGCGGGGGCGTGTATTCGGCGGAGGCGAATTGCACGTCCTTGGGGATGTCGATCAGCACCGGGCCGGGACGACCCGAGCGCGCCACGTGGAATGCCTGGTGGATGGTGTCCGAGAGGGTTTCGGTCTCCTTGGCCAGCCAGTTATGCTTGGTGCAGGGGCGGGTGATGCCGACGGTATCGGCCTCCTGGAACGCATCCGAGCCGATCATGAAGGTCGGCACCTGGCCCGACAACACGACGATCGGGATCGAATCCATCAGGGCATCGGTCAGGCCGGTCACGGCATTGGTTGCGCCGGGCCCGGAGGTCACGAGCGCAACACCCACCTTGCCGGTCGAGCGGGCATAGCCTTCGGCGGCATGCACGGCGCCCTGTTCATGGCGCACGAGGACGTGGCGGATATCGTTCTGCTGAAAGATCTCGTCATAAATCGGTAGGACTGCCCCGCCGGGATATCCGAATACCGTGTCCACACCCTGATCCTTGAGGGCCTGAACCACCATTCTCGCTCCGGTCATCTGACGTGTCATGTGTCTCTCCGTTTACAACGTCACTTCAATATCTCTTGCACACAAAAAAGCCCCCGATTTTCGGTCGGGGGCGCATGGGGAACCGTTATGGTGTCCGTTACCGGCCCATGCGCCATTTTCCTACGACGACGACAAGTGCGTCCATTGCTTGGTCTCCTTCGCGTGTGGGCGGACATTATGACCGACAAATAGGGGCGTCAACCGCGAAAACCCGGTATAGGGCGGGAAAACGCGAAAAAAGTGTCGCAAGGAGGGGGGTAAACTTTCTGAAAGTTGCGTGGAGTGCGGGGGATTGAACACAATCGCCAATATATAAGCCGCAGATGGCGGCGGTGGCCCGAAATTTGGCCAAAATGCCTCGAGCAGACCAAATCATTTCCATGTTAAGTTTATGAAAAAGATAGCTTTTTTCTATCTTTTAGAATTGATCTAAATCAAGGTTTCCGATCGGAAATGTGTCATCTTGCTCTCAAACGCGTGAGACTCGATCTAGGAGCTAAACAATGAAACGTCTCTTGACTGCAACGGCCGCACTTGCCTGCGTAATGGGCGCGCAGGCCAATGCAAATGAGCTGTATGAAGAAGCGCTTGATTACTTCAAGCCGCTGCCTTCGACCGTTCCGGCACTCAACGACAACAAGATCACCCCGGAGAAGATCGACCTCGGCAAGGCGCTGTTCTTTGACCCGCGCATGTCGGCCTCGGGCGTGTTCTCCTGTAACTCGTGCCACAACCTCGCGACGGGCGGCGACGACAACATGCCGACCTCGATCGGTCATGGCTGGCAGAAAGGGCCGCGCAACTCGCCGACCGTGCTGAACGCCGTGTTCAACATCGCGCAGTTCTGGGATGGCCGCGCGGAAGACCTCGCGGCGCAGGCCAAGGGTCCGGTTCAGGCCGGTGTCGAAATGGCCAACACCCCGGAAAACGTGGTCGCGACGCTGAATTCGATGCCGCAATACCAGGAATGGTTCAAGGCGTCCTTCCCGGAGGAGGCCGATCCGGTCACCTTCGACAATTTCGCCAAGGCGATCGAAGCCTATGAAGCGACCCTGATCACGCCGGCGCCGTTCGATGCTTACCTGAATGGAGACGAAGACGCGCTCAGCCCGGAAGAGAAGGAAGGACTCGCGCTGTTCATGGACAAGGGCTGTGCGTCCTGCCACAACGATGTGAACCTTGGCGGCAACGGCTATTATCCGTTCGGTCTTATCGAGAAGCCGGGTGCGGATATCCTGCCCGAAGGCGACAAGGGGCGGTTTGCCGTCACCGAGACGGCGGATGACGAATATGTGTTCCGCGCCTCGCCGCTTCGCAACATCGACCAAACCGCGCCCTATTTCCACTCGGGCCTTGTTTGGGATCTGAAAGTGGCGGTCGAGATCATGGCGGAAAGCCAGTTGGGTGAAGACCTCACCAGCGACGAGGCCGACAAGATCGTGGCCTTCCTCGGATCGCTGACCGGCGAGATGCCGGTGGTGGAATATCCGATCCTGCCCGCAGAAACCGCGACCACACCGCGCCCGAGCGGGGTCATCATCGAATAAGCGAACGTCCCTTCGCATGACAGGGAAACGCCGCGCGGTTTTGTGCGGCGTTTTCATTTTGGGGGCAGGGGTCAGAGGCTGACGCCGGTGCCCTGAAGCACGCCGTGTTCCATGGCGTATCGCGTGAGGCCGGCGGTCGAGGAAATGCCGAGCTTGCGCTTGATGTTCTTGCGGTGGGTTTCGACCGTGCGCACCGAGATGTCGAGCGCCACGGCGACTTCCTTGTTCGATTTGCCCTGGGCCAATTGCAGGAGAACCGTCTGCTCGCGGCTTGTCAGGGCCTCGCGTTGCGCGCCGCCGGGTGGGGCGATGGAGCCTTTCGCGCCGGTGCAGAGATATGTCTGGCCGCGCATGACCGTATCAATCGCGGTGCGGATTTCCTCGGTCGGGACATCCTTGAGCACATAGCCCATGGCCCCGTGCGACAGCGCGGTCGAGATATATTCGGGGCTGTCATGCATCGACAGGATCAGGATGCGGGTATCGGGGTTCGCCTCGAGAAGCATTTCCGTCGCGGTCAACCCGCCGATCTCGGGCATGTTGAGATCCATCAGGACAATGTCGGGGGCGATGTCGCCCAGGCGGTCTACCGCCTCGCGCCCATTCGTGAGGGTGGCGATGACCTCGATGTCGTCATAGCTTTCGAGGATCGACTGGATGCCTTCCGCGACCATCGGGTGATCGTCGACGATGGCGATGCGGATCGTGGCGGAGCCTGCGGGCTCGGTCATGCGCTGGCCTTTCTTTTGTCGGGGGAGGCTTCTTCTGGCGGCAGGATATGGCTGAGTGGAACTTCGGCGACAATAACGGTTCCCGAGCGGGACGAAAAGATGCGCAGCGTGCCGTCGAGCTGTTCGACCCGTTCCTGCATGTTGCGCAGGCCGAGACCGGTATGGGGGTGGCGGGGGCTGTCCTGGGGGATGCCCGTGCCGTTGTCGGTGATCCGCAAGGTTGCTCCGCCGATATGGCCGCGCAGGTCCACTTCGACCTCGGTCGCGCCGGAATGGCGCTCGACATTGGTCAGGGCTTCCTGCGCGATGCGGTAGAGGGCGTTCTTGGCGTCATTGTCGAGGCGGTTGCGGAACACCACGGTCTCGAACCTGGTTTCGATTCCGGTGCGTTTGGCGAACTCGTCGGTCAGAGCTTTGAGGGCGGGGCCAAGGCCAAGGTCATCGAGCACGCCGGGGCGCAGATCGCGGGAGATGCGGCGCACTTCCTGGATCGCGCTCGAAAGGTGGCCGATGCCGCGGTCGAGCGTATCGGCGGCATCGGCGTCGCCCTTGGCGAAACGCCGTTTGGCGCTGTCGAGGGCATAGCGCACGCCGACGAGAAGCTGGCTGATGCCGTCATGGAGTTCGCGCGCGACGCGACCGCGTTCTTCTTCCTGCGCGTCAAAGACCCGCTGGGTCAGGGCCTTGAGCTTCAGGTCCGCAAGGCGCCGTTCGCGGATGTTGATGACAAGACCGGACATGAAGACCATGAGCAGCGCGCCGACCGCGATGGCAAGGATATATTGCGAGGTGCGGCGCACGCGGGTTTCCACCTCGGCGCGCGAGGCGGCCACGGTTTCGAGCACGTCATCAATGAAAATGCCGGTGCCGATGGCCCATCGCCAATCCTGAAGGCCGACGACATAGGTCACCATGCGGGCGGTCTCGCCGGTCGAGGGTTTGGGCCAGTCATAGGTATGGTAGCCGCCGCCCTGGCGCGCGATGCGGATCAACTCATCGGTGATCGCGGTGCCGTTCATATCCTCAAGCCCGGTCCAGTTCTTGCCGATCAGGTCGGTCTGGCGCGGGCTGACGAGATTTGTGCCTTCGTAATCGAAGACGAAGAAATAGCCGTCTTGCCCGTAGAGCATCGCGGCGAGGATCTGGGCGACGGCGGTCTTGGCCTCTTCGTCGTCGGGGGCGGCGCGACCGTAGATATTGATGAAGGCCGTGCGGGCGATGGAGATATAGTTCTTCAACTCGGCCCTCTTGGCCTCGATCAGGCGCATTTCGAGAGAGCGTATTTCGCGTTCGGCCAGTTGCCGCGATTGCGTCGCCACCAGAACGGAAATCGCCGCCACCGCAAGGATAAGCGGCACGGTTGCGAGCAGGAACAGCTTTTGCCCGTATGACGGGCGCAGATGCGTGAATAGGCGGCGCATGTTTGATTCGTTACGACGTTGCCGCCACGAATCATAGGGGATATTTCGCAAACAAACGCGGGCTTGCGCGGGAGAATTCGGGGGGCTGCTTATAAATTGGTCAGATTTTCTACCATGAAGAGGGGTATCTACGCAAAACTAGGTATTCCAACCCGGGGGCGGCATGGCTAGGCTGTGCCCACTTGCAACGATCCGTCCGCAGGCCGTTCGCGGCGTGCCGGGCTGTAACTAAATTCTGGGAGGAATCACTCAATGGATCGTCGTTCTTTTTTGAAAACTTCGGCTATGGGCGGCGCAGCTGCCGCGGCCACCACTCTGGCAGCACCGGCCTATGCACAAGGCAAGCGCACGCTGACCATGGTCACGACCTGGGGCCGCGGCCTCGCGGGCGTGTTCGATGCTGCGCAATACACGGCTGACGCCATCACCGCGATGTCGGACGGGCAGTTGACCGTCGATGTGAAGGCGGCTGGTGAGCTTGTTGGTGCATTCGAAGTCTTCGATGCCGTGGCCGCAGGTCAGGCGGACATGTATCACGGGGTCGACTATTACTTCCTCGGTCAGCACCCGGCGCTTTCGTTCTTCAGCCAAGTGCCGTTTGGTATGAACTTCCAGGAATTCAACAACTGGTTCTACCATGATGGCGGACGTGAACTGGCCGACAATCTTTATTCGATTTTCGGCCTGAAACCGTTCCCGGCTGGTAACACCGGTCCTCAATCGGGTGGCTGGTTCTCCAAGGAAATCAATTCCCCGGATGACTTCCAGGGTCTGCGGTTCCGTATGCCCGGTCAGGGCGGCCAGGTGCTTGGCAAGCTTGGCGCAAGCGTTCAGAACCTTCCGGGTTCGGAGGTTTACCAAGCGCTTGCTTCCGGCGCCATCGACGGCACCGAATGGATCGGCCCCTGGGCAGATGAGAAGGCTGGTTTCCAGGAAATCACCAAGATCTATTACACTGCCGGTTTCCATGAGCCGGGCCCGAACCTCAACGTGACGGTGAACCTCGAAGTCTATGAAAGCCTGAGCCCCGCGCATCAGTCGATCATCAGCAATGCCTCGCAAGCGACCAACATCTGGTCGATGGCGCAGTTCATGTCCAACAACTCTGCCGCATTGCAGCGCCTGCAGGCGGGTGGTGTGAAGGTTCTCGAGTTCCCGGACAGCGTTTGGGATGCCTTCGGTAAAGCGGCAGAAGAAGTCGTGCAGGGATCGCTGGACGATGATCTCTACAAAGAGTGCTATGACAGCTACTATGAGTCGCTGAAGAAATCGGCCGAATGGGGCAGCCGTTCGGAAGGTGCATTTGCGGCACAACGCAACCGCGTAATGGGCTAAGCCAAACCGCGAAGATAGAGAGGGCCCCCCGCGTGTTCGGGGGGCCTTTTCGGCAAGTCGCGACAGCGCACCTCATATAAATCATAAGGGGATGGGGGGATCATGCTGGACGCAGTCGTCTGGTTCTTCACCAATATTGCACAAGCCTTCGTGAATTTCGGATATGCGATCACGCATCCGGGACAATGGCTTTCGTGGATGGGCGGGCTTGAGACCACCGAGGACAAGCAGGCGCTGATGCGCTTTGTCTATTACGGTGGCTCGACCGAGTTTTTCTTCGTGGCCTTCACGATCTTCCTGGTCGTGACGGCGATTGGTCTTTGGCGTCGGTCCTTCATGTGGGGCTGTGTGCGCGTGCTCGAGGGCATAGCGAACACGATTGGTCGGTTCTTTGCCTGGGCCGGTCTCATCATGGTCTTGCAGCAGATCATCATCGTCTTCTTGCAGAGAGTCTTTAGCGTTGCGGAGATTTCGCTGATCTGGAATGTCGATTTTCTCACCTTCGATGTGAGTTGGTGGGCGGAAGAGCTCAAGCTTTATAACGCGATGGTCGTGACCCTGTGTGCGACCTACACCTTCGTGCAGGGCGGGCATGTGCGGGTCGATCTCGTTTACTCGGCCGTGTCCTATCGCACCAAGAAGATCATCGACATGTTCGGCTCGCTTGTCTTCATGATGCCGGCGGCGGTGCTGACGTGGATGTATGGCTGGTTCTTCATGTGGCGCCATCTCGTGACACCGAAGGTTTCGGCCTCGGACAAGGTCGACCTGCTGATGCGCAAGGCGCGTATCCTCAAGTGGAACGTGGAAACCATAAGTTTCTCGCCCAACGGCTTCAACGCCTACTTTCTCTTCAAGGTGCTTCTCGTTGCCTTTGCCGGTCTGGTCTTCCTGCATGCCATCGCCTTTTTCTACCGCTCCTATCTCGAGTGGAAAGAAGGCATGAGCAGTGACGGCAAATACCTCGACCGCGACACGTTGGGCGAGGGCGAAGAAGCCTATGAAGGCACGCATTAAATAAGGGGCAGAACACATGCTTTTCGGACTTGATGGGGTCGAAGTCGGCCTGATTATCGTCTTTCTCTGCCTCTTCGGAGGCATTCTTTCGGGCTTTCCCGTGGCCTTTGCCATCGGCGGTGCCGGGGTCATCTCTTTCGCGATCATCGCCGCGCTCGATAGTGCGGGCATCCTGATCCACCAGGCCATCGACACCGGGTCGGCCTTGTATTCGGACCTAATTGCGCAGGGCGTGCGGCCGGATACGATCTCGATCTTCCGATACCCGGATCTGCCGCGGATCGCCGAGCCGGTCTTCCCGGGCGGATGGGAACAGGCGATGGACCGCAACCTGTCGTTCATCGTCAACCGGATGAACGAACGTGTGCTTGCGGGTGCCTCGATCGAGACGCTTCTGGCAGTTCTGATGTTCGTTCTCATGGGCATCACGCTTGAGCGGTCGAAGATCGCCAACGAGCTTCTGACCACCATGGCGCGGGTCTTCGGGCCGTTGCCGGGCGGTCTTGCCGTTTCGGTCGTGGTCGTGGGCGCATTCCTGGCGGCATCGACCGGGATCGTCGGGGCAACGGTTGTCACCATGGGCCTGTTGTCGCTACCGACAATGCTCAAGGCGGGCTATTCACCCAAGCTGGCCACCGGTGTCATTGCGGCTTCGGGGACATTGGGGCAGATCATTCCGCCCTCGATCGTCATCGTGCTTTTGGGGACGCTGGCGGGGGATCTCTATTCGGCGGCGCAGGAACAACGCGCGCAGACTGCGGGCTGTTCGGATGCGCTGACCTTTCTCGGCGAACCTGCTGTTGTGTCGGTCGGCACGCTTTTCCAGGCGGCCTTGCTGCCGGGGATCTTGCTGGCTGTGCTCTATGCACTTTATGCCTTTGGCTATGCGCTGCTCAATCCCAAGAACGCGCCCGCGGTCGAACTGGGGGCCGCCAATAGCGAACCGATTGGCCGCAATCACGGCCTGACATGGTTCCTTGGTGTGCCTGCGCTTCTTGTCGTGGCGGCGATCGGGCTTGGCAATATCGGTGTGATCGGTAGCCAGAATGTCACCGTGGACAGCTATTCCGATGCCGGCCAAACCGCGAGCCTGCGCACGAATGTCGGAGAGCAGTGCAAGGCCTCGATGATCGAACTGCATGGCCAGGACGCCTGGGACAAGGCCGTGGCCGAGCAGGCCGCGATTGACGCTGCTGGCGGGGTGGAGCAATCGCATCAGCTCAGCCAAGAAGAGATGGCGTCGGCCTATCAGGAGAAGCTCGCCAATGCCGCGCCGATCGGTAGCGGTATTGCAACGGGCTTCCTGCTCCTGGCGTTCATTCTCACCACCGCGCGCGGGGTTGGTCCGTCGCAGGACACCCGTCCTCTCATGATTGGTGCCGGGGGTATCTTGCTGGCGTTGATCGTGGACGCGATCCTCATCACGCCGGAAACGACGCCGGGAATGACGGTGATCCTGCTGGCCCTTCCCATTGCGCTCACGCTTTATGGCTGTCGCTATGCGACCGGGCTGTTGGGGCAGAACGAGCTCTTGCGCGTGGTCTTTCCGCCGCTCGTTCTTATCATCGCGGTGCTGGGTTCGATTCTTGGTGGGATCACCAACCCGACCCCGGCGGCGGCGCTCGGGGCGGGCGGGGCGATCATGCTCGCGGCCTATCGCAAGCTTCAGGAGAACGAGAAATCCGGGCGTATCGTGATCTGGTCGACCTTTGCGATCATCATCATGCTGCTTGTCGGCGTCAATTTCGACCTGCGTATCAATCAAGAGAGTGTCACGCTCGAGAACTGGATCGCCTTTGCGGTGGCCAAGATCGCTTATTTCTTTGCGATGTTCGGCATTCTCTATGCGTGTTGGGTGTTGTTCCGGGGCAAGGTTCTGACGCCCATCGTGCGCGAGACGGCGAAGGTCACCTCGATGGTCTTTACCATTCTGATCGGCTCTCAGCTCTTGAACCTCGTGCTGATCTCCTTTGGCGGGGAACACTATATCCAGGGGTTCCTGAAGTCCTTTGACAACCCGGCGACGGCGTTCCTGATCGTGATGCTGGTGCTGTTCGTGCTTGGCTTCGTGCTCGATTTCCTCGAGATCATCTACATCGTGATCCCGATTGTCGGGCCGGTGATCTATGGTTCCTATTTCGATCCGAAATGGGTCACGATCATGATTGCCGTGAACCTTCAGACCTCGTTCCTGACGCCACCCTTCGGGTTCGCGCTCTTCTACTTGCGCGGTGTGGCCCCTAGGGAAGTCACGACAGGGCATATCTACAAGGGGATCATTCCCTTTGTCCTGATCCAGGTCTCGGGGCTTGGAATCCTGTGGTATTTCCCCTCCATCGTGACGATCCTGCCGGCGTTGATCCCGAATTGATCGCGGCACATCGCAAAGAAGAACGGGGGCCTTCGGGCCCCCGTTTTGTTTTGGGATCGTGCCGTTGAAAGGCGCGCTTTAGCTGCCGGAATGGCGGGTGTCGGGCAGGGAGATATTCGCGACCTGTTCGGCGATGGGATCGGTCGAGAGCGGGTGGCGCGCGGTGTCAAAGCGTTCCGGGTCGCCAATGGCTTGCCACTGGCCGCCGAAATAGACCTCGAGCCCGGCAAAGCGCGCCTTATAGCCCATCTTGGGGCTGCCCGGCACCCAGTAGCCGAGATAGACGTAAGGCAGGCCCGCTTCGCGCGCGATCTCGATATGGTCGAGGATCAGGTAGGTGCCAAGGCTCTGGCGGGGCAGGTCGGGTTCGAAAAAGGAATAGACCATGCTCAGCCCGTCACTCAGCACGTCGGTCAGGGCGACACCGATCAGTTGGCCGTCTTGCTTGTCGGTATATTCGACCACGCGGCTTCGGATCGGGGTTTCCTCGATCATGGCGGCAAATTCGAACACGTCCATATCGGCCATGCCGCCATCGGCGTGGCGCGTGTCGAGATAGCGGCGGAAGAGTGTGAATTGATCCTCAGTGGCCCAGGGAGAGGTTGCCTGGCGTGCCAGATGGGCGTTGCGCTTGATCGTGCGTTTCTGGCTTTTGGTGGGGGTGAATTTCGACACGTCGATCCGCGCCGAGAGGCAGGCCGCGCAATCGCTACAGGAGGGACGGTAAAGCACGTTCTGCGAGCGGCGGAAGCCTTGATGCGAGAGGGAGTCGTTCAGCGTCTCGGCATGGTCGCCTTGCAGCGCGGTAAAGAGCTTACGCTCCATGCGTCCCTCTAGATAGGGGCAGGGTTGGGGGGCAGTCACGTAGAACTGGGGCGCGAGGGGTAATGTATGGCGCATGGGGCTCCATCGTTCGGCGTTTCATGCGACGATAGCAAGGGTTCCGCCCCGCGCCAACCCTTTCAGAAACGGGCGCTGCGGTTGATCGCCACGCTGCCCATGACGTGATCGCTCAGCCCCTGGGCGCGGGCGGTGGTGAGCATCAGCACGACAGAGATCAGTTGCAGCGGAAAGACCGCGCAGGAGACGTAGAAACCGACCGTGTGCAGGAAGGCGCTGCCAAGGTCGAAACGCTGGCCCGCGCGGTCGCGCATTTCCAATGAAACAAGGCGCATGCCCCATGTGGCCGAGCCCGTGGCGAGGGTTACCACGCGATAGACGAACCCCGCGCCGGAGACGAGAAAGGCAAAGAAGAAAATACCGATGAAGGCAGTGAACGGCAGGATCACGATGGCGATCAGGATGCTCACGATGGTGTCGATCACGAAGGCGACGAGCCGCTTGGTGGGCACATCTGCATAGAATTCCGGCTGGGTCTCCGGGTCGGGCAGGGTGTAGTCGCGGTGGCTCATGATGGGAATCCGTATCGCGTCGGTATCGCGTCTGTATTGCGGCGGTGGGAGTGTCGCATATGCGCCCCGCCGAGGGAAGGGCGGGGCGCAGGAGGAGGGACGCGATCAGGCGTCGGTCTTGGGGGCAGCGGCCTTGCTGGCGCGCTCTTCCATGAACTGGTCGAACTCGGCCTTGTCCTTGGCTTCGCGCAGGCGCTCGAGGAAGGATTCGAAGTTCTGTTGTTCTTCTTCGAGGCGGCGCAGCGTGTCTTCGCGGTAGGCGTCGAAGGCGGAGTTGCCGGTCGGGGTCATGACGGCCATATGAGGGCGACCGGACCGGCGGCAGGACTTGGCAAACATTTTATTGCTCCAGCGGTTGGTGTAGGTGATGTAGGCCACGAGGGCGAGGCCGACAGGCCAGAAGAAGATGAAGCCCAAGACCATGGCGGCAATCCATGCCCCCTTGCCCTTGTCATCAAGCCAGGCTTCGGCCCGCGAGAGCCATCCCATCGGGCGGGACGTGTAAGAGGCGGCGGCGGTCGGTGTCATTTCGGTGTCTCCGTGAACTGAACTGGAATGTAAATCGTCTTCACATCACTATAGATCGGAGTCGTGGATGCGGTTTGCAAGGGTAAATGTGAATGGTTTTTACATTTACCCCTTAGGGCGCTGTTTGTATTGGATAAAAATTTAACACTCAGGCTGAAAAATCGGCATTCCTGGCACTGGTGAGGGCCGATAGGGCCGCCGGATCAATGGCAAAAACGTGGTTTGGCGTGCCTGCGGCTGCCCAGACCACGTCAAATTCAAGCAGCCGGGGATCGAGGAAGGCGCGCATCGGATTGAGGTGCCCGATGGGCGAAACCCCACCAATCGCAAAGCCGGTCTGGGCGCGCACGAGGGCGGCGTCGGCCTTGCCGAGCGGCTCGCCTGCGAGAGCGCTGGCCTTGTCGGCATCGACCTGGTTGCCGCCGGCGGTCAGGAAGAGTATGGCCTCGCCGCTTGTCTCGCCCCGGAAGATGATCGACTTGGCGATCTGGTCGAGGGCACAGCCCACGGCATCCGCGGCCATCTGGGCGGTACGAGCGCCATCGGTTTCGTGAATGTCGATCGGCAGGCCGGCCTTGTCGAGCGCGGCGCGGACACGTTTCAAACTCTTACTCATGGGGCGTTCCTTCTCCTGCTGATAAAGGCGAGGCGCTCGCCACAGTCATATGTTGCGCTGCGTTGCGCCAAACGCCTGGTCTTGGGCGTTGGGGGCAACGCTTTGGGTGACGGCATTTGGCCCCGCGAAAAAGGCGATGTAAAGGGGCGGATATTGCGCAATATCATTGACCACACGCGGCGGGATTCGCATTGTCGCGCCATGGATTTTCTTTCTCGCATCTCCCGCCTGCCACGCGCTTTCGACCCGGATCGGGGCGACGATACCTTGACGCTTTTGCCCGATATGGCGGGCGACCTGGCCAAGCTTCTGCATGGCACGGCGGGGTGCAGCCCCTATCTCAAATCCCTGATCGAGAAAGAGCGGGAGTGGCTGCCGGAGGCCTTCGACGATCCGGAGGCGGCGGTAAGCCATCTTTACGCGGCGTTGAAAGAGGTCGCGCCCGACACGCTCGGGACCGAGCTGCGCCGGGGCAAACGGCGGATCGCGCTTATGACCGCATTGGCCGACCTTGCGGGAGTGTGGCCGCTGGAACGGGTCACGGGGACGCTCACCGAATTTGCCGACCTGGCCAGCGACCTTGCGCTCAAGGCGGCGATTGCCAATGAAATCCGGCGCAAGAAACTGCCGGGGCAGACCGAGGACGATGTGGCCACGGCGGGAGGGATGGTCACGCTCGCCATGGGCAAGATGGGGGCCTATGAACTCAACTATTCCTCCGATATCGACCTGATCTGCCTGTTCGACGAGACGCGGTTCGATCCGGGCGACTTCCACGAGGCGCGGGCGTCTTTCGTGCGGGCGACGCGCAAGATGTCGGCGATGCTCAATGACCTGACGGGCGAAGGCTATGTGTTCCGCACCGACCTGCGCCTGCGGCCCGATCCCTCGGTGACGCCGGTTTGCCTCGCGATGGAGGCAGCGGAGCGGTATTACGAGAGCCTTGGACGCACATGGGAGCGCGCGGCCTATATCAAGGCGCGGCCCTCGGCGGGCGATCTCGAGGCGGGGGGGCGGTTCCTCAAGGCGCTCACGCCGTTCGTATGGCGCAAGCATCTGGATTTCGCGGCCATTCAGGATGCCCATGACATGCGCCTGCGCATACGCGAGCATAAGGGGCTTGGCGGCGAGATCACGCTCGAGGGGCACAACATGAAACTTGGCCGTGGCGGGATTCGCGAGATCGAGTTCTTTACCCAGACCCGGCAGTTGATCTCGGGCGGGCGTGATCCGGAATTGCGCGACACGCGCACGGTGCCGGCGCTTGGGGCCCTGGCGGAGAAGGGCTGGGTGCCGACGGATGTGGCAGAGACCCTGGCGCGGCATTACCGGGCGCATCGCGAGGTCGAGCACCGGGTGCAGATGATCAACGATGCGCAGACTCATGACTTGCCAAAATCGCCCGAGGGGATGGAGCGGATCGCCTGTCTCATGGGGCGCGATGTGCAGGAGTTGCAGGGCGATCTCAAGGCACGGCTGACCGAGGTGCATGAGTTGACCGAGGGGTTCTTTGCGCCGGACGCGGGGCGGGGCGAGGTCAACCATGGGCTTGATGACGAGGTGATCAGTCGTTGGAAGACCTATCCGGCGCTGCGGTCGTCGCGGGCGGTCGAGATTTTCGACCGGCTGAAGCCGGATCTCCTTGAGCGCCTGTCGCAGACCGCGCACCCGGAGCAGGCGCTGTTGGCGCTGGACGGGTTCCTGCGAGGATTGCCGGCGGGGGTGCAGCTTTTCTCCTTGTTCGAGGCCAATCCGCAGTTGATTGACCTGCTCGTGGATATTGTCGGCACGGCGCCCGCCCTGGCGCGGCACCTGTCGCGCAATTCGGGCGTCTTCGATGCGGTGATCGGGGGGGATTTCTTTGCCGCATGGCCGGGGGGCGAGGCGCTTGAGGCCGAGCTTGTCGACATCATGGCGCGTGAGGGCGACGATTACGAGCGCAAGCTCGACACCGCGCGGCGATGGGCCAAGGAATGGCGGTTCCGTATCGGGGTGCATCACTTGCGCGGCGTGATCTCGGCAGGGGATGCGGGCATGCAATATGCCGATGTGGCGGGGGCGGTTCTTGCGGCGCTCTGGCCCGTGGTGGCGGCAAAATTCGCAGAGAAACATGGCGAAATGCCGGGCCGTGGCGCCATGGTGCTCGGCATGGGATCGCTTGGGGCACAGCGGCTCAACGCGGTGTCCGACCTTGACCTGATCGTGATTTACGACGCGGCCGGGGTCGAGGCGTCGGAGGGGCGACGCCCCCTGGCGGCGCGGGCTTATTATGCGCGACTGACCCAGGCGATGGTGACGGCGCTTTCGGCCCCGATGGCGCAGGGGCGGCTCTACGAGGTTGATATGCGCCTGCGGCCTTCGGGAACGCAGGGGCCGGTGGCCACGTCCCTGACCTCGTTCAAGACCTACCAGGAAAACGAAGCATGGACATGGGAGCATCTTGCGTTGACGCGGGCGCGGCCCGTGGCGGGCGCGGCGGATTTGATGGAGGAGGTCACAGCCTTCCGGGCGGGGCTTCTGCGGCGGCCCAAGGATGCGGCGGCGGTCAGGGCAGATGTGCAGACCATGCGCCAACGGATTGCCGCGGCCAAGGCGCCGAGCGGGGCGTGGGATGCCAAGATCGGGCGAGGGAGGTTGCAAGAGATCGAACTTGTGTCGCAAACGGGCGCGCTCCTGGAGGGGAGCGCGGCTCAGAATGTCATCGACGGGCTGCAATCGGCGGCGCGGGTCGGTGTCCTGACGCAGGATGAGGCCACGCGGCTCGAGGCGGCCTATGACGTGTTCTGGACGGTTCAGGTCGCATCGAAATTGTTGAGCGAGAAGCCGGTGTCGCCCGAAGATATCGGGCGCGGCGGGGCGGCGTTCCTGTTGCGCGAGACCGGGGCGGAAACGCTCGAGGGGCTTGCCGTGGAGATGGCCGCGCGCGCGGACGAGGCCGGGGCGATCATCGACAGGGCGCTTGGTGCAGGCGCGGGAGAGGCATGAGATGGACGTGAAAGAGATCGACAAGAAGGGGCTTGTGCGGGAGGCATACCGGATCGAGGGGATCACCGAGGGCGAATGCCGCACGATTTTCCTCGACTGGGCCTTGTCCCTTGACAGCGCCTTTGGCCCGCGTGATGCGATCCGGGCGCTTCTTGAACATTACGGGGCAGGGAATGAGGACCATCCCATGACCGCGATCTTGCGCGACGGGTTGGTGCGCTCGGAGGCGCCGAGGCGGCGTGGCGGCTGGCGCAGTCGCCCGCGGCATTAGGCGGCGTCTGCATTTGTCTGGCCGCCCGCAGCATGTGGCCTCCCTGACATCCAGCTTGTCGCAACAGGCTTTGGCGCGCTGCGCCAATTTGGACAGGGAGATGCGGGCAATACCTTTTAAAGGCACGTAATTTGTCCAATTCGTGCCGTATTTCAGAAGCAAATTCAGGGGGAATTCGAGAAGGAGCAAAGACTCTGCTCCCAAGGAGATCGACGATGAAAATGCTTCGTATGACTGCCCTGATGACGGCCCTTGGACTTGGCCTTTCGGCCTGTGCTTCGGTTGATACCGCGACGCGGAACGCGCCGCTGGATCACACCGCGACGCAAATGGCCGCGCCGGCCCCGTCCTTTGCGCTTGCCGGGCTTGACGTGAACGTGCCGCTGACGCTCAAGGTGTCCGAGGCCAACAGCTATTACCCCGGTGGCGACATCGTGTGGCGCGGCGACCCCTATGGCAATCGCTATGAGCAGGTCTCGGCGATCTTCGAGGACGCGATCAAGCTTGGGGCCGAGCCGCTTGACGGTGCGATGCCGGTCGCTGTCGAGATCGAGGTGCACCGCTTTCACGCGCTGACCGAGAAGACCCGCTATTCGGTGGGTGGCATTCACTCGATCGAGTTCACCATGACCATCCGTGATCCGCTTACCGGCGCCGTGGTGCGCGGCCCGCGCGAGATCAATGCGGATCTCGTGGGATATGGTGGTTCGAAGGCGCTTCAGGCCGAGGCGCGTGGTCTCACCCAGAAATACCGCATCACCCAGCATCTTGCCAAAGTGGTGCGCGACGAGATGAGCCTTGCGACCGGTTGGGTCGCGCCGACAAACGGCGTGACGGCACGGGTGCAGCCGCTGACCCCGGTGAAGCCGATCTGAGACAATCGGCGCTTTTCAGACGCTGCGGAAAAGATTAGGAGGACGGCATGATGCCGTCCTCTTTTCCCGTTGTGCGCCTGAAACCCAAGGCCAATGCCCGCGCGATCCGACATGGATTCCCGTGGATCTATGATAATGAGCTTGTGCTTGACCGTCGCGCCAAGAAAATCGCGCCGGGCAGTATTGCCAGTCTCGAAGATAATGAGCGTAACCCGCTTGGCCTGATCGCCTTCAATGCCGGGTCGCGGATTGCCGGGCGAATGCTTGAACGCGACGTGGGGGCGGTCATTGACCGGGCTTGGCTTGCCGCGAAATTTGCCCGCGCGCTTGCGCTGCGCGAGCGGCTCTATCCGACACCCTATTACCGGCTGATCCATGCCGAGGCGGATGGGCTTCCCGGCGTGGTGGTGGACCGGTTCGGGGATGTGGCCGTGATTCAGCCCAACGCGGCCTGGTCCGAGGTCTTGCTTGACGAGATGGTGGCAGCGCTGGTCGAGGTGACGGGCGTCACCACGGTGCTCAAGAACGGATCGGGACGCGCGCGCAGTCTTGAGGGGCTCGACGAGGACAGCCGGGTGATGCTCGGCAGTGCACCGGAGGGGCCGCTGCCTGTCGTGATGAACGGGGCGACCTACATGGCCGACCTGATGGGTGGGCAAAAGACCGGGCTTTTCTACGATCAACAGCCCAATCATGCCTTTGCCGCGAGGCTTTGCGCGGATGCAAGGGTGCTCGACGTGTTTTCCCACGTGGGGGGATTTGCACTTGCCGCGCTGGCGGGTGGGGCGGATTCGGCGCTTTCCGTGGATGGATCGGCGGCGGCGCTTGACTTGGCCGAGGCGGGGGCGGTGGCTTCGGGCTATGGCGATCGGCTCGCAACGCGCAAGGGGGATGCCTTCGACGTGTTGACCGCCCTGGCCGAGGAGGGCGCGGAATTTGACGTGGTGATCTGTGATCCGCCAGCTTTCGCGCCATCGAAACCGGCGCTCGAGAAGGGCTTGCGCGCCTATGAACGCGTGGCGCGGCTTGCGGCACCGTTGGTGGCGGAGGGCGGTTATCTCGGCCTGTGTTCCTGTTCGCACGCGGCGGACGTGACCAAGTTCCGGGGCGCCTGTGTGCGTGGGATCGGGCGCGCGGGGCGGCAGGGGCAGTTGATCCACACGGGCTTTGCCGGGCCGGACCATCCCCTGATGCCGCAACTGGCCGAGAGCGGCTATCTCAAATCGCTGTTCTTCCGGCTGTGAGGCGGCTTCTGCTCGATACCTGCGTGATCTACCCGACGGTGATGCGGGAAATCCTTCTTGGCGTGGCCAGCACCGGCGCGTTCGAGCCGCTTTGGTCGGCCCGTATCCTCGAGGAATGGGCGCGGGCCGCGCGTAAGATCGGGCCGACGGGAGAGACGCAGGCGCGGGGGGAAATCGCGCTTGTGCGGGCGGCGTGGCCCAAGGCGGAAGTCACGTGGAAACCCTCGTTGGAGGCGCGGCTCTACCTGCCGGATGCGGCGGATACCCATGTCCTCGCGGCGGCGATTGCGGGGTCGGCGGATGCCATCGTGACAATGAACGCAAGGGACTTTCCGCGTCATATCCTTGCCGAAGAAGGGCTTGAGCGGGTGGACCCGGATACGCTTTTGCGCGGGATATGGGAGCGGACGCCAGAGGCGGTTGCCGCCGTGGCCGAAGCGGTGCGGCAGGAGGCCGAGCGGCTTTCGGGCGAAGAGTGGGAGATGCGGCGGTTGTTGAAAAAGGCGCGTTTGCCGAGGCTTGCCAAGGCGTTGACGACCTAGGGCGTCAGGCCCCATTTCGCCTCGAGCGTCTCGATGGCCTTGATGCGCTCTTCGGTCTTGGGGTGGCTCATCAGCCATGCGGGCGTTGCGCCACCGCGTGATTGGGTGAGGTCTTCGAGCTTGTGGAACAGGGATTTCTGGGCCGCCGTGCCGATGCCGGACTTGGCCAGCAGGGCGGCGGCATAGGCATCGGCCTCGTATTCATCGGCGCGCGAGAGGCGGGCGGCCAGCAGGGTCATCGCCATGTTGACGATCCATGGCCCGATGCCGGGCAGAAAGCGGCCAATCACCATGGTGAGCGCGGTGCGGATGGCGTTCTGGCCGGAAAAGTCGATCATGCGGCGGCGCGAATGGCCCAGGGCGACATGGCCCAGCTCATGCGCAATCACCGAGGCGATCTCGGCGGCCGAGACATCGCCCGCGCGGTAACGGTTGTAAAATCCACGGGTGAGGAAGATGCGTCCGTCGGGTGCGGCGAGGCCGTTCACCGGCTCGATCTCGTAGATGTGCACACGGATGCGGGGCAGGTCGAGCGCCTGTGCCATGTTGCGGATCAGGGGCACGAGGGTCGGGTCGGCCAGCTCGGTCGAGCGGGCGTCCAGCTCGCGCGAGGTGCGCCAGACCGAGAAGCGGTAGAGCAGGATGCCATAGGCGAGGGCGAGGAGGATCGGGGTCAGGCGGAGCATATGGGAGATATGGGGCAGGCAGGCAAAGAGGGCAAGAAAAAGCGGCAAAATCCACGTCGGTATCGCGTCGGTATCACGTCGGTATTGCGTCGGTGCGGTTTTCGAGCGCGGCTTGATCCGGCATGCGTGCGGGCTAGATCCATGTTCATGGTTCGTTGGACACTCTTGGCCCTCTGCTTGCTCGCGGCCTGCGGGCGCACCGCGTCGGACGGCGCGCGCATCGTCGTCGCGGGGGATTCCGTTATGGCGTGGAACCGGGGCAGCGGCGCCTCTGTCGCGGATGTGTTGCAGGCAGAATTGAGAGAGCCCGTGGGGGATGTGTCGCTCTCTTTTGCCCGGGTCGCGGGCGGACGTGGCGGTTTCAACATCCCGAACCAGCTTGATGGCGTGCAGGCACAGTGGGTTGTCCTGAACGGTGGCGCGAATGACCTGAGGAGCAATTGCGACTGTTCCGATTGTGGACCGGTGCTCGATCAACTGATTTCTCAGGACGGGATGCGGGGCGCGATCCCTGCCTTGGTGGCCGATCTGCGCGGGCGCGGTTCGCAGGTGATCTGGGCGGATTACTACACGTCGCCCCGTTTCGCGGGCACCAGTTGCGAGGCGCCTTATCGGAGGCTCGAAGATCGGCTTTCACGGATGGCGGCGGCCGATGACGGGGTAACTTTGGTGGATATGGATGACGTGTTCTCGCCCGATGACCTGTCGCTCTTTGCCTTCGACCGCACGCACCCCTCGCGAGAAGGCTCGGCCCGGATCGCAAGGCTTGTGGCGCCGGTATTGGAACCCGGCAAGTGATCTTGGGGTGAGATCGCTTTTGCGAAGGGGAGCATATGGATCAAAGGGCGCTCAGCCTCTCATGCAGGCGCAGCGGGGGTGGGGTTGAAGATTTTCGACCGATCCGAACAGCGCGAGACCGCCCGGAATAGCAACGTAGTTGCCCGGGCGTGCGCCGGACCGTCCCGGCGGTCGGGCGCATTCTCACCCTTGCGCTACATTAGCGCACCAGTTCTTTCATGCCTTTTTCCAGCCCTTGCAGGGTCATCGGGACCATGCGGTCCTCGAAGATTTCGCGGATCATGGAGATGGAATGGGTGTGGTCCCAGTATTTCTCGGGCACCGGATTGATCCAGAGGTTGGAGGTCCATGTCTCGCGGGCACGTTCGAGCCAGACCTGGCCGGCCTCGGCGTTCCAGTGTTCGTTGGCGCCGCCCGGATAGGCGATCTCGTAGGGCGACATGGAGGCATCGCCGACGAAGATACACTTATAGTCGGCGCCATAGGTGCGCATGACCTCGTGGGTCGGGATCTGTTCCTGCCAGCGGCGGCGATTGTCGCGCCACACGCCTTCGTAAAGGCAGTTGTGGAAGTAGTAATATTCGAGATGCTTGAACTCGGCACGGGCGGCGGAGAACAGCTCTTCCACGATGCGGATATGCGGGTCCATGGAGCCGCCCACATCGAGGAACAGCAGCACCTTGACGGCGTTGCGCCGCTCGGGGCGGGTCTTGACGTCGAGATAGCCGTGTTCGGCGGTGGCGCGGATGGTGCCATCGAGATCAAGCTCTTCATGGGCCCCGTCGCGGGCCCAGCGGCGCAGGCGTTTCAGGGCGACCTTGATGTTGCGGGTGCCAAGCTCGACCGAGTCGTCGAGGTTCTTGAACTCGCGCTTGTCCCAGACCTTGACCGCGCGCTTGTGGCGGCTTTCCTTCTGGCCGATGCGCACACCTTCGGGGTTGTAGCCATAGGCGCCAAAGGGCGAGGTTCCGGCGGTGCCGATCCATTTGTTGCCGCCCTGGTGGCGGCCTTCCTGTTCCTTGAGCCGCTCCTTGAGCGTCTCCATCAGCTTGTCAAAGCCGCCAAGGGCGTCGATCTCGGCCATTTCCTCGGGGCTGAGGTGTTTCTCGGCCATCTTGCGCAGCCAATCCTCGGGGATGTCGACCGCGTTGACCATGTCCTGCATGGAGATGTTTTCGAGGCCCGAGAAGGTTGCCGCGAAGGCGCGGTCGAACTTGTCGAGGTTGCGCTCGTCCTTCACCATGGTGGCGCGGGCGAGGTAGTAGAAGGCGTCGATGTCGTAGGTGACGAGGCCCGATTTCACCCCTTCGAGAAAGCCCAGATATTCCCGAAGGGAGACCGGCACGCCGCCGGAGCGGAGGTTTTCGAAGAAGGGCAGAAACATCGGATCAGAGCGCCATCCTGTGCACGAGTATTGTCACGAACAGGCCGATGATGGCAAAAATCATCGCGTAAATCACGGCATATTGCAGGATGTCGAGGCCTTTTCCCTTACGGCGTTTGGCAATCGTGGCACCGATGATGGCGCCGAGCAGTGCCCCAAGCAGAACGAACATGTGACTCAGTATCTCCCTTTCAGCGGGCTGAGAGCCGCGATTTCACGCAATTTGGTGCGCACGGCCCAATCCGAACCAAAGCCGTATCGCGCCCAACCCAGACTGTCCAGACGCAGCTTTTCGGCCTCGGCGGTTCGACCTTCCAGTTCGAGCGCCTCTGCCCGCAGGAGCATCAGGGTCGCCAGCAAGGTAGCGTTCTCAAGCCGGGCGGCAACCGGCAGGAGCGGGGTTACACGGGTCAGGGCTTCGTCGCCGCGCCCGGCGGAGACCGCATGGGCGGCGAGCTGTGTCGCGACATAGAGACGATGCGGGGAGTCGGGGCCACCGGCGAGGCGCAGGGCGCGGTCGGCGAGCAGGAAGTGTGTGTGGGCTTCCTCTGCGTCGTAGGATTGCATGAGCCGACCATAGGCATAATGGCTAAAGCCAAGACGATGATCGGTCCAGCCGGCGCGTTGGGCCATTCGAAGGGCGGTGGTGGCAGAGCGGCGGCGTTCGCCGGGGCCAGCGCCGGGGCCAAGGGCGGTCTGGATCGCGTCGATCCAGGCGCGCGGGGTCTCGGGGAGGGTTTCCGGCGACACACGTTCACCGCCGGGATTGATGCGGGCCAGGATCTCGGGCAGGCGGCGGGCGACCTCGCGCCGGTCCATGCCATTGGCGAGCGCCGGATCGTAATAGGCCCGCAGCATCAGCATGTCGAACCCGGTCAGCACCGCGTGGGCGTTATCGTCGTTGAAGACGCTGTCGGGCAGGCGGTAGAGATCGTTGAGCGGTCCGAGCGCCTGGGCCAGTTCCTCGTGCAGGCAATCGCGCAGGTCTTGCGGGCTGGAATCGTTCGGCACGAAGATCGCGAGCTTGTCGCGGCGCGTCAGCAGACCCCAGTCGGTGGTCGTGCCACGGCGCGCGCGGTGATATTCGGCGAGGCTCGAGACGTTGGGAGCGACGAAACAGGCGGCCTGGGGCAGGCTCTTGCGGATGCGGTCGCGCGAGACGGCCTCGATGATGATCGAGGCGGAGGGGCCGTCGGTTTGGCGAATGTCGATCCCGGCTTCGCGGCGCAGACGCGAAAGCAGGCGCTTGAGGTCCGGTCCGAGGCTCACGGGGGCGCTGCCGGTGACGCGCAGTGTGATCGGCTCTTCGAAGCGGGTCATGGCGGCGAGGGTACGCCCGCTCTCCATCTGGAAGGAGAGATCGAGGAAATCGCGGGCCATGTCACGGTTGGACCGGGCGGGCCGGTCGGGCTGTGGCGCGGCAAAAATCTTCATCGGCGGCAGCGTGCTGTCGGAGACGGCGGCACGGGTGGGCGCGTCGTCTTGGGTCGTGGAGATACAGGCCCCGAGCACAAACAGGAGTGGCAGAACAGCGCGCTTCATGGCCGGTTATGGTCTCTGATACTTGATGAAAGGGGTGAGCACGCCGATCCGGTCATAAAGTTTGCGCGCCGTGGCGTTGAAATCCTGCGTCAGCCAGTAGACCGAGGGTGCACCGGCGGCGTCGGCGGCGGCATAGACCGCCTCGATCAGGGCGCGGGCCACGCCGAGGCCGCGGGCCTCCGGATCGGTGTAGAGATCCTGCAAATAGCAGACCTCCTCGATCTTCCAGCCGTGGCGATGGAACAGGTAATGGGTCAGGCCGACAAGGCGGCCCTGTCCGTCTTCGGCCACGAAGCAGGAGAAGTCGCGCGGGTCATCGCCCAGAAGGCGGGCGAAGGTGCTCTGGTAGACGTTTTCGGGCACGGTGGTCTCGTAATGGTCGAGATAGCCCGCCCAAAGACGGCGCCAGCCTGCCTCATCCGCAGCGGTGAGGGGACGAATCGTAACCTGAGAGGCGTGTGACATACGCGGCTCCGACAATGAACTCTCTGGAAACCCTAGGCGGGCTTTGGGGCGATATTAAGGCTTGTCGGCCCGCCAAGGCCAGATGTTAACGCCGCGACCGCGCCATGAAGGCGAGGCGCTCGAAGAGGTGCACGTCCTGTTCGTTCTTCAGAAGCGCGCCGTGCAGTTTCGGCAGCGCATCCACCCCGTCGCGCTTGATATCCTCGGCGTCGAGGTCTTCGGCCAGCAGGAGCTTGAGCCAGTCGAGCACCTCGGAGGTCGAGGGTTTCTTCTTGAGGCCGGGCGTGTCGCGGATCTCGTAGAATTGGGTCAGGGCAGTGGCCAGAAGGGCGGGTTTGATGCCGGGGTGATGCACTTCGACGATCTGCTGCATGGTGTCGTGATCGGGGAAGCGGATATAGTGGAAGAAGCAGCGGCGCAGGAAGGCGTCGGGGAGTTCTTTTTCGTTGTTGGAGGTGATGATCATGATCGGGCGTTGTTTCGCCTTGATCGTCTCGCCGGTCTCGTAGACGTGGAATTCCATCTTGTCGAGTTCCTGCAAAAGGTCGTTGGGAAACTCGATATCGGCCTTGTCGATCTCGTCGATCAGGAGGACGACCTTCTCGTCGGCCTCGAAGGCCTCCCAGAGCTTGCCCCTCTTGATGTAGTTCCTGACGTCGTGGACGCGTTCGTCGCCCAACTGGCTATCGCGCAGGCGCGAGACGGCGTCGTATTCGTAAAGGCCCTGTTGTGCCTTGGTGGTGGACTTGATGTTCCATTCGATCATCCGCAGGCCCAGCCCCTCGGCCACCTGTTTCGCCAGTTCGGTCTTGCCGGTGCCCGGCTCTCCCTTGACGAGAAGCGGCCGTTCAAGCGCCACGGCGGCGTTCACGGCGATGGTAAGATCGTCGGTGGCCACATAGGTGCTTGTGCCTTCAAAACGATGGGTCATGGGGCGTCCTTCCTGCCTGTCTCTGCGCGTCGGTCATATGTCAGGCATTTGGGTAATGGCGCGGCGGCGGTTTGGCAAGCACCGCCGCTGCGTCCTGTTCGATCAGGGCAGGCGCGAGACGATCTGCACAGTCGCGCAGCATGATCCGGGCGACTCGGGGCGTGGGGTGGAGGCGATTGTTGAGCAGGCTGAGACAATGACCGCCCCCCCCCCCCATTCATCCCCTGTCGGCATGGAAACGGCTCATGGCAGATGCATGTTTTTCATCATGAAATATTGAATGCGCCGATCTCGGGAAAAGCGCGCATTGGCTAGTGACATTCCCACGGCTCTGGGCTATTGGCTTGCGCAGAGTTAAGGGGGTGCCTGATGTCTGAGGAAATGATTGTGACGGACGTTAGCCACGACGAGGGAGCAACCATGAAAGCTGAAACTTTCCTGCCAGATGACTATCGTCCGGCAGAAGACGAGCCGTTCATGAACGAACGGCAAGTCGAATATTTCCGCCGCAAGCTCATCAACTGGAAACACGAGCTTCTTGAAGACAGCCGCGACACGATCGAGGGCATGAAGGACAGCACGCGCAATATTCCCGATATTGCCGACCGTGCCAGCGAAGAGACCGACCGCGCGCTTGAGTTGCGCACCCGGGACCGCCAGCGCAAGCTCGTCGCCAAGATCGACTCGGCGCTGCGCCGGATCGACGAAGGGGAATACGGCTATTGCGAAGTGACCGGTGAGCCGATCTCCCTCAAGCGCCTCGACGCCCGTCCGATTGCGACCATGAGCCTTGAAGCCCAAGAGCGCCACGAACGCCGCGAAAAAGTTCACCGCGACGATTGAGGCGGGATGAACGGCCAGGAACGATAGAGGCGTCGGGGGTGAAATCCCGGCGCTTTTTTCCATACGGGAGACGGGTATGGGGATTGAGGGACAGAAAATCACGGTGGCCGGGGCCGGGATCGGCGGGTTGACGGCGGCGGTGGCGCTGCGCCAGCGCGGTGCGCAGGTGACGGTGCTTGAGCAGGCCGAAGCGATCACCGAGGTCGGCGCAGGCATCCAGGTCAGCCCGAACGGGTTTGCCGTTCTCAAGGCGCTTGGCCTTGGGGAGGGGTTTCGTGCCATTGCCGTGCGGGGCGACGCAGTCGAACTGCGCGATTATCGCGCGGGTGCCTGCGTGGCGCGGCTCGATCTTGGGCTTCTGCCCGAGGATCAGCCCTATTTCTTTGTGCATCGGTCGGATCTCATTCATCTTCTGGCCCAGGCCGCACGGTCTGCAGGGGTGCGTATCCGCCTGTTGCAAAAGGTCACTTCCGTGACGCTGGATGAGGGGCCGGTGTTGCACATGGCCAATGGTGATGCGGTCAAGGCCAAGGTGTTGATCGGGGCGGACGGCCTGCATTCCAGGCTGCGCCAGACGCTCAACGGGGTGCAGGCGCCGTTCTTCACGCGGCAGACGGCATGGCGGGCGACGATCCCGAACGTGATCGGCCATCCCAACGTGTCGCGCGTCTACATGGGGCCGCGACAGCACATGGTGAGCTATCCGCTTCGGGGCGGCGAGATCGTCAATATCGTGGCGGTGCAGGAACGCACCGGCTGGGCCGAGGAAGGCTGGATGCACGAGGATGATCCGTCGAACCTGCGCCGGGCCTTTGCGGGCTATGGCGGCGCGGCGAAACAGATGCTCGATGCGGTGGAACGCGTGGGGTATTGGGGGCTTTTCCGCCATCCGGTGGCACCGGTCTGGCACAAGGGGCATGCCGCGATCCTTGGCGATGCGGCGCATCCGACGTTGCCCTTCATGGCGCAGGGCGCGGTGATGGCGATGGAAGATGCCTGGGTTCTGGCCGATGCGCTGGACAAGGCAGAAACCGTCGATGCCGGATTGGCCGCCTACCAGGCGCGCCGCGAAGGACGGGTGAAGAAGGTCATCGCGGCGGCCAATGGCAATGCGTGGAAATATCACCTGGCCTTCCCGCCGCTGCGGTTCGGGGCGCATCTGGGGCTCAAGGCGCTATCCAGCTTTGCGCCCAAGCGGCTCATGCAGTCGTTTGACTGGATCTATCGCCATGATGTGACGCGGGGGTAAGCGCTTTGACCCCAGAGGGTCAGGCTGCCAACTCAACCCAGATCGGCACGTGGTCGGAGGGTTTTTCGCGGCCGCGCAACTCTTTGTCGATCTGGCAATCGCGCAAGAGGTCGGCGCAGGCGGGGCTGAGGAGGAAATGGTCGATGCGGATGCCATCGTTGCGGTTCCATGCCCCCGCCTGGTAATCCCAGAAGGAATAATGCCCCGGCCCGAGGGTGCGGGCGCGGAAGGCCTCGGTAAAGCCGAGATTGAGGATTTCGCGGTAGGCGGCGCGGCTTTCGGGGCGGGCGAGGGCGTCATCCTGCCAGGCCTCGGGGCGCTTGGCGTCTTCGTCTTGGGGGATGATGTTGTAATCGCCGGCCATGAGGAAGGGTTCCTCAAGCGCAAGCAATTCTTCGGCGCGGGCCTTCATCCGTTTCATCCATGACAGCTTATAGGCGTATTTGCCGCCCGGTTTCGGAGCGCCGTTCTCGATTTCGACCGGGTTGCCATTGGGCAGGTAGAGACCGCAGACGCGGACGGGCACATCGCCCATCACCGTGGCCTCGATCCAGCGGGCCTGGTCGTCGCCGTCATCGCCGGGCAGGCCGCGGGTCACGTCTTCGAGCGGTAGGCGGGAGAGAATGGCGACCCCGTTGAAGCTTTTCTGGCCGTGAGTTTCGACGGTATAGCCGCGCTCTTCGAAGATTTCGCGCGGAAAATTTTCGTCGATGGATTTGATTTCCTGAAGGACGACCACGTCCGGTGCGGCCTCGTCGAGCCACTGCGGCAGCGCGAGGGCGCGGGCCTTGATGCCGTTGATGTTGAAGCTCGCGATTTTCATGCGCTTTTCCTTCCGTCGATGCGTGCCCCCTGTATCCGCCATGCGCGGGGGGCATGCAAGCGATGGGTGGGGTTTGACGCGCTGCCGGGCGCGTTGCGGGGCGATGGAATCAGCGGGTGTTCCGGGGGTGGGATTCGGGGCGTCGAGAGCGCGCATTTCATTCAACCATTAGGCGATTGTTGCAAAATATGGCGGAAAAAAGGCGGAAATGAGTGCAAAATATGGCGAAGTCTTTTGGGAAAATATTCGTTTTATTTCAGTTTGTTAGAGATCATCCTTGGGGTGAGGTGCGGGCGCGAAAACAATATATGCGCGAAAAAATATTTGGAGAAACCCGTTTTACGTGCAAGCGTTGCCTTGCTCAAAACTTCAACTGGAGGGATCCAAAAATGCTCGCTCAAAACTCTGTCGAACTGGTTAACGAAACCTTTACCCACCGTGCGGCGGCCCCGCGTGAGGTCAGCCTGCATGATGGCGCGGCTACCGAAATGTTCACCTCGGGCCTGTCGCCGGACCATGCAGGGGATGTCATGGCCGGGGACGGTGCGGAGATGTTCACATCCGGTCTTGTTCAGATGTTCACCTCGGGGCTTGCGCGGGAGACTGCGAGCGATGCCATGGCGGGGGACGGCGCTGAAATGTTCACCTCGGGACTGGTCCAGATGTTCACCTCCGGTCTTGGCCCGGTGGGTCAGGCCGAAACCATCGCGGGGGAGGGAACGGAGATGTTCACCTCCGGTCTCGTGCAGATGTTCACCTCGGGCCTTGCGCCGCAGGCCGTGGCCAAGGCCGGGGCAGGCGAGGGCGCAGAGCTGTTCACCTCGGGCCTGTAAGACAGTTGCGACCGGGGCGCATCTGATCTGCGCCCCGGCACGATTTTCGGGGAGACCGCCATGACCAATGTCCTAGCCTTCACCCATCCCGCCCCGGTGCCGCCCGAGGCCGCGCGGCAGGCTGCGCTGATGCAGAGTTTTGCGGCGCATCGCCGCTATGGGGAGGATGTGTTCTGGCTCAAGGAGAATGCGGAACTTCTCAATATCCTTGAATGCACGGGCAGCGTGGCCAGTTCCGAACAGCTTGGGGCCTATCGCGGCTTCTATGACAGCGTGGAAAAGCGGCTTCGGTTCTTTCCGCAATATTATCGTTTCCTGCTGTCGATTTGCCTTGATCTCGAAGATCTTGGGATGCCGGGCGATAAGGGCGCCGCGCTTGTGGCCTGGGTCGCCGAGCAGGGCTTTGCCCATGCCGAGCTTTCAGACCTTCAAAGGCTTGAGGCGCGGCGGCTGATGTTGCGGCGCGGGGTTGATCCCCTGCCGGGCGATACGGGGCTTGAAGACCGTGTGCGGGGCTTTGCCGGACGCTCGTCAACCTTCGCGATGCCGAACAAGAAGGCGGCCTATGAACTGACCCACGCGGTTTTCTACCTTTCGGAATACGGGCGGAAGAATCCGGAGCTGGATGAAGGCACGCGGCTCTCTCTCGAATTCGCGGGGCTGCTGGCCTTTCTTGAGCAGAATGCCGATCTTCTGGCCGAAATCTGTATCGCGCTGCGCTTTGGCGGGTTCGATGTGCCGGAGGTCTGGGAAGCGTGGCTTGTGCGGCACACCCATCTTTTCACGGTGCTGAGTCCGGACGAGGCCTCGGTGCAGGACGATTACCACGAATACCTCGTGTGCAACTGGCTCATGCGGTGCAAGGGGGAACGGGCGTTTTCCAAGGCGAGGGCGTCGGAGGGCATGGTGTTTCAGCGCATCTCGGGCCTGTCCGGGCCGCTTCGGGAATTGTCGGAATGCATGTACCGGATCGACGACCGCAGCGGGGATTGGGCCGTGATGCGCCCGGTGGTGCTTGAACGCCTGTCGGAGGATGCACAGACGGTCCTGTCCTGGGCCGAAGGGTCCAGCGACAAGTTCGACATGTTCTTTGAAGGCTTTGCCCGCGCGGGCGAGGCACGGGTGGCGGGATGAGCGGGCTTGATCGCGGCGCGCTGATCGGCACCGGGCTTGTCGTTCTTTACACGCTGATGATTTCCTCGGCGGATGCGATCACGAAATTCATCGCCAAGGGCTATGCCGCACCGCAGTTATTCGCGTTTTCCGGTGCGGTTGTCGTCGCCTTGTCGTGGCTTTCCGCGCGCCTGAAACGCGGGCAGGGGCAGAGTTTGCGCACATCCTGCCCGAAGGCGATGGCGGTGCGGGCCGCGCTGACCGTGGTTGGGTCGGTCGCCTTCTTCCAGGCGTTCCGGCTTTTGCCCTTTGCGGAGGTGTTCGTTTTCATCGGGTTGATGCCGCTTTTCTCGGGGATGCTTTCGGGGCTGATCCTTGGCGAACATGTGCGGCCCATGGCCTGGGGGGCGTTGGCGGCGGGGTTTGTCGGGGTCTTGTGCCTCTTTCCCGGAGGGGGTGCCTCGGTCACGGCGGGGCATCTCGTGGCGCTGGCCGCCTGTGTTTGCGGGGCGCTGTCGCTTGTCCTTGCGCGCTATATCGGCAGGCATGAGACAAACTCCATCGCGCAGGTGTTCTATCCGAACCTTGCGCTCTTCCTCGTGATGGCGCTGGCCTTGCCCTTTGTTTACAAGCCGATGCCGGCTGGTGATCTTCTGTGGGTTGGCGCCTATGCGGGGTTTCTGTTCGCGGCGCGTTGGGTCTCGGTGGTGGCGCTGAGGCTGTTGGCGGCCTATGCGGTGATGCCGCTGATGAACCTGCAATTCGTGTGGATGGTGATCCTCGGGGCGGTGGTTTTCGGAGAGGTTCCGGGCGGGCATATCTATCTTGGGGTTGCGATCGTGATCGGCTCGGGGGTGTTCCTCGTCTACGACCAGATGCAGCCCGGTGGGGTTCCCATGCCGGGCTGGCTGCGCCTGCCATTGTTCGTTCGTCGCGCGAAGAACGCGAGATAATCCATTGTAGATGTTTGAGAAAGAAAGCCTCTTTGGCCTCTCTTCTCTACATGGAAAAACTGGTCCCGCAGCCACAGGAGCTTGTCGCGTTCGGGTTCTCGATCACGAAACGCGCGCCGATGAGTTCCTCGGTAAAGTCGATCACGGCATTGGACAGGAACGGCAGCGAGACGCTGTCGACCAGAACCTTCTCGCCCCGGCCTTCGAGCACCATGTCATCCGCGGCGGGTGTGTCGAGCTTGATCTCGTATTGAAATCCCGAACAGCCCCCGCCTTCGACGGCGACGCGCAGGGCCTGTCCTTGCGACGCGGCGCCGATTTCGGCGAGGCGGGCAAAGGCGCGGTCGGTGACTTTGGGCGGCAGGTTCATGGCGGGCTCCTGAAAGGCGCGTGAGAATTGACCGGTTTCAAACGGCGTTTGCCTGCAATATAGAAATCCTTGGGACAGGCGACAAGGACCGACAAAGGGGCGACATCATGCCAGTGAGGGCACAAGCCGCATATGCCTCTGATCCGGGGCGTTCACGCGGCCGTAGGGTTTGCGAGGAGGAGAGCGCGTTTCGGTCGTGTTTTCAAAGGGATCGCGACCGGATCATTCATTCCAGCGCGTTTCGCCGCCTCAAGCACAAGACGCAAGTTTTCGTCGAGCATGAAGGGGATAGTTTTCGCACCCGGCTCACCCATTCCATAGAGGTTGCGCAGGTCGCACGGACGGTTGCCGGGGCCTTGGGGCTTAACCAGGAACTGACCGAGGCAGTGGCGCTGGCGCATGATCTCGGGCATACGCCCTTCGGTCATACCGGCGAGGATGCGCTGGATGCCCTGATGCAGCCCTATGGCGGGTTCGATCATAACGCGCAGGCGGTGCGCATCGTGACATCGCGCGAACGCCATTATGCGGAATTCGACGGGCTTAACCTGACCTGGGAGACGCTTGAGGCGATTGCCAAGCATAACGGGCCGGTGACGGGCGATCTTCCCTATGCGCTGGCCGATTACAACGCGGTGCATGATCTCGAATTGCACACATATGCCAGCGCCGAGGCGCAGGTCGCGGCGCTTTCGGATGATATTGCCTATAACAACCATGACCTTCTTGATGGGTTGCGGGCGGGATTGTTCACCGAGGGCGAGATTGCCGAGTTGCCCATCGTTGGCGCCGCCTTTGCCGAGGTGGATCGCGCCTATCCGGGGCTTGAGGCGATCCGGCGGCGGCACGAGGCGTTGCGGCGGGTGTTCGGTGTCATGGTGGGGGATGTGATCGACACGTCGCGCGCCCTGTTGGATGCGAGCGGGGCGCAATCGGTCGAGGATATCCGGGCCAACGGCGCGCCGGTGATCCAGTTTTCGCCGCAGGTTTTCGCCGATCTCAAGGTGATCCGCAAATTTCTTTTCACGCGTATGTATCGCGCGCCCTCGGTTGTCATCATGCGCAAGGAGGTGACGCGGGTTGTCGAGGATCTGTTCCCGCTCTACCTGGCCGATCCGACGCTCTTGCCGGGCCGCTGGCAGGACGAGATCGCGGCGGCGGCGGGCGAAACCGGGTTGGCGCGGATCGTGTCGGATTACCTGTCGGGAATGACGGATCGCTTTGCGCTTCAGGAGCACGCGCGGCTTGTGGGCAAGGCGTGATCGGTTGACCTGACCGCCGGGAGTGATAAACCCGCGACAAATCACGAGGACCGCTCCGATGAACCTTTTTACCGAGATGCGCGCGCTTGTCATCGCGTCGCTTGAAACGATGCAGGCCGAAGGCACGCTGCCCGAGGGCCTTGACTTTGCCAATGTGGCGGTGGAACCGCCCCGCGATGCGGCGCATGGGGATATGGCGACCAATGCGGCGATGGTTCTGGCCAAACCCGCGAAGATGAAGCCGCGCGATATTGCCGAGGCGCTGGCTGGCAAGCTGGCATCGGATGCGCGCGTGAGTTCTGCCGAGGTGGCGGGGCCGGGGTTTCTCAACCTGCGTCTTGCGCCCACGCTCTGGCAGGGGCTTGTGAAGGCGGTGCTGGAGACGGGTGCGGATTTTGGCCGCTCGACCATGGGGCAGGGCAAACGTGTCAATGTCGAATATGTCTCGGCCAATCCGACCGGGCCGCTGCATGTAGGCCATACCCGCGGTGCGGTGTTTGGCGATGCGCTGGCGAGCCTGCTGGATTTCGTGGGTTATGACGTGACGCGGGAATACTACATCAACGATGGTGGCGCGCAGGTCGATGTGCTCGCGCGGTCGGTTTACCTGCGCTATCTCGAGGCGCATGGGCAGGAGGTGGCGTTCGAGGATGGCACCTATCCGGGCGACTACCTGATCCCCGTGGGCGAGGCGCTCAGGGACAAGGTAGGCGATGCCTATGTGGGGCAGGACGAGGATGTCTGGCTTGCCGAGGTGCGCGAATTCGCGACCGAGAAGATGATGGACCTGATCCGGGACGACCTCAGGGCGCTTGGCGTCGAGATGGATGTGTTCTTCTCGGAGAAATCCCTTTACGGCACGGGCCTGATCGAGGCGGCGCTCGAGACGCTCGAGGCCAAGGGGCTGATCTACGAAGGCGTGCTTGAACCGCCCAAGGGCAAGACCCCCGAAGATTGGGAGCCGCGCGAACAGACGTTGTTCCGCTCGACGGACCATGGCGATGACGTGGACCGCCCGGTGAAGAAATCCGACGGAAGCTGGACCTATTTCGCACCGGATATTGCCTATCATTTTGACAAGGTTTCCAGGGGGTTCGACGCGCTTATTGATGTGTTTGGCGCGGATCATGGCGGCTATGTCAAGCGCATGAAAGCGGCCGTGTCGGCGCTTTCGGATGGGCAGGTGCCGCTTGATGTCAAGCTCACCCAGCTTGTGAAGCTTTGGAAGAATGGCGCGCCGTTCAAAATGTCGAAGCGGGCGGGCACTTTCGTCACCCTGCGCGACGTGGTGGAACAGGTCGGACCGGACGTGACGCGCTTTGTCATGCTGACGCGCAAGAACGATGCGCCGCTCGATTTCGATTTCGACAAGGTTCTGGAGCAGTCCAAGGACAACCCGGTCTTTTACGTGCAATACGCCCATGCGCGGATCTGTTCGGTGCTGCGTAAGGCCGAAGAGGCAGGAATTGCCGCCGATGACGGGACGCTCATGGAGGCGGACCTTGGCAAGCTCGACCATGAAGCGGAAATCGCGGTGGCCAAGAAGGTCGCGGAATGGCCGCGCCTTGTCGAGATCGCGGGGCGCACGAATGAGCCGCATCGCGTCGCCTTTTACCTCTATGAACTGGCCAGCGAGTTGCACGCGTTCTGGAACAAGGGCAATGACGATGCGTCGCTGCGTTTCATCCAGGAGGGCGATCCGGCCACATCGCAAGCCAAAATCGCGCTTGCCCGGTCCGTCGCCATTGTTATTTCCGCAGGTCTTGGTATTCTTGGCGTAACTCCTGCGCAAGAGATGCGGTAACAAGCCACACGTCGCGCGGGGTTGAGGCATAGGCAAGACGACCCCGGCGACAATGTATCGCCGAGGCAGTGAGGCGATACAATGGCAGAGATTCCGATGTCCGGGCGCTACGAGTCCGCGCATGAACCCCGATCCTTGGCACCTCTTTTGAACTGGGCCGGCGCGGCTTTGTCGCTCGGTCTCGTGATCGGGGCCGGTGTGTGGGGCTATGAACTTCTTGTCCGCGATGTGACCGGGGTGCCGGTGGTGCGTGCGGTCGAGGGGCCGATGCGCATCCAGCCGGACAATCCCGGCGGGCGACAAGCCGCGCACCAGGGGCTTGCGGTCAACACCGTCGCGGCGCAAGGATCGGCGGGCAGGCCCGCGGATCGCTTTGTTCTTGCTCCGCCGCCGATCGAGCTTGGCGAGGAAGATGCCGCGCCGGTGGCCAAGGAGGCGCAGCCCGAGATCGTGGCGCCGCCGCCGCTCAAAACCCAAGACATCGCCGATATCGAAGACTTCGCCGCCAAGGTGGCACAGGATGTCAAACCGCTTGCCGTGACCGAAGAGCGTGTCGCGCGGGCACCGGAGCCGGAGGCCGTGGCCGCGCCGAAGGTGGAGGGCGGTCTTGGCCGGTCCTTGCGGCCCATGTTGCGCCCCGCGTCGCTTTCGACGGCGCCGCCTTCCGTGGCCGATACGGTGGCGCGGGCCGATACCTCGGCGGTGGATGAGGTCAGCGAGGTGCCGGCAGGCACGCGGATGGTGCAGCTTGGCGCCTTTGCCAGCGCCGATATCGCGCGCGGCGAGTGGGACAAGCTGCATAAGCGGTTCGGCGAGTATCTTGGCGGCAAGACCCGGGTGATCCAGAAGGCCCAAAGCGGCGGGCGGACGTTTTACCGGCTGCGCGCCATGGGCTTTGCCGATCTGAGCGATGCGCGTCGCTTGTGTTCGGCGCTCAAGGCGCAGAACGCCGATTGTATTCCGGTGACCGCGCGGTGAGCGCGCTTGGCGCGGTGATCCTTGGCTGCGAGGGGACGCAGCTCTTGCAGCGGGAACGGGATTTCTTTCGCGATATACGCCCGTTCGGTTTCATCCTTTTCGCACGCAATATCGAAGACGCGGAACAGGTGCGTGCGCTCTGCAAGGATTTGCGGGCCTGTGTCGACCATGACGCACCGATCCTGATTGACCAGGAGGGCGGACGCGTGCAGCGGTTCCGGCCCCCTTTGGGGCGGGAGTGGTCTGCGCCCCTGGATTTCGTGGCGCGGGCAGGCGCTGCGGCGGAGCGGGCGATCTACCTGCGCTATCGCCTCATTGCCGAGGAGCTGCGCGCCTGTGGGGTTGATGCCAATTGCGCGCCCTTGGTGGATGTGGCCGAGGAGGGGACGCATCCGTTTCTCAAGGACCGATGCTATGGATTTGACGCCGGCGTGGTTGCGCGGCTTGGTCGCGCGGTGGCCGAGGGGCTTCTCGATGGCGGCGTTTACCCGGTTCTGAAACATATTCCCGGCCATGGGCGAGCGCGGGCCGATAGCCATCTGGACCTGCCGCGCGTGAGGGCGGATCGCACGGCGCTGGCCCGCGATTTCGCACCGTTCCGGGCGCTCAACGATCTTGCAATGGGAATGACGGCGCATCTTGTCTATGAAGCGATTGATGCGCAACCGGCGACGGTCTCGCCCAAGATGATGCGGATCATCCGCGAGGAGATCGGCTTTGACGGTCTCATCATGACCGATGACATTTCCATGCAGGCGCTTTCAGGACGGTTGGCGGAACGCTCGGCGGCGTCGATTGCGGCGGGATGTGATGTGATCCTGCATTGCAACGGAGATTTCGACGAGATGGTCGAGGTCGCCGGGGCCGCGGGGGCGCTGAGCGGTGTCGCAGAGAGACGGGCCGAGGCGGTTCTCAAGGTGCGACCAAGCCCCGTGCCTGTTGACATTCCGGCGCTCACTGCCGAACTTGAAGCCCTTCTTTCAGGGCAAGGGCATGTCTGACGACGACACGGGCGCAATTCAGGAGGACAAGGTCGCCGCGCGGCTTGCCGCGGAGGCGCTGATCGTCGATGTGGACGGGTTCGAAGGCCCGCTTGACCTGTTGCTGACCCTGTCGCGCACCCAGAAAGTCGACCTGCGAAAAATCTCGATCCTGCAATTGTCGCAGCAATATCTTGCCTTCGTGGAGAAGGCCAAGCAGCTTCGGATCGAATTGGCGGCCGATTACCTTGTGATGGCGGCGTGGCTGGCGTTCCTGAAATCTCGGCTTTTATTGCCGCCGGACCCGACAGAGGAGGGGCCGTCTGGCGAGGAGCTTGCCGCGCATCTGGCGTTTCAGCTCGAGCGGCTACAGGCGATGCGGGATGCAGCGGCCAAGCTCATGGCGCGGGACCGGTTGGGGCGGGATTTCTTTGCCCGGGGAGTGCCCGAGGATGTGACGCGGGTGCGGCGGGTGACCTATACGGCGACGCTTCTCGACCTGATGCAAGGCTATGCGCGCATACGCACGCGCGACGAATTCCGCCCCTTCGTGATGGATCGGGATTCGGTCTTTACCATGGAAGAGGCGCTTGAACGGATGCGGGGATTGATCGGCTTTGCCGGGGAATGGACCGACATCCTCAGCTACCTGCCGGCCGGGTGGGAAAGCGATCCAAAGAAGCGGCGTTCGGCCACGGCGTCGACCTTCGCGGCCTCGCTTGAACTTGCCAAGGAAGGCAAGGTTGAAATCCGGCAGAGCGAAACCTTTGCGCCGATACAACTGCGCAAGAAAGATCAAGATCATGTCTGAAGAGCTTGAAGAAAAACAAGAAAACACCTCCGAAGAAAGCCTTTTCGAGGCGCCTCCCATGGCGGAGCAGGAACGCATGTGCGAAGCGATCCTGTTTGCCAGCGCCGAGCCGGTGACGATCAAGGAGCTCAATAGCCGGATGCCGCATGGTTGCGATGCGGCGGAGGCGTTGGTGCATCTGCGCAAACGCTATGAGGGGCGCGGTGTGCGGGTTGTGAAGGTCGGGGATGCCTGGGCGATGCGCACGGCGCCGGACCTCGGGTTCCTGATGCAGAAGGAGATGATCGAGACCCGCAAGCTCAGCCGCGCGGCGATCGAAACCCTTGCCATCATTGCCTATCACCAGCCGATCACCCGCGCCGAGATCGAGGAAATCCGCGGCGTGAGCGTCTCGCGCGGGACGGTGGACCAGTTGCTCGAGATGGAATGGATTCGCTTCGGGCGGCGCAAGATGACGCCGGGCCGCCCCGTGACCTTCGTGGTGACGCAAGAGTTTCTGGACCAGTTCGGCCTTGAGAGCGCGCGCGATCTGCCGGGGCTCAAAGAGCTTCGGGCCGCCGGTCTTCTTGAAAACCGCCCGCCGCCGGGCACGATGCCGACGCTTGGTGACGGGGATGATGGCGAAGAGGAGAGCACCGAGGGGCAATCGGAACTTTTCGAGGATTGATCCGTCCGCGAGGTCGTGTCTTGGGCGAAATTTGTAAATGCCACAGTTTTTCCTAAATTAAAGTGTAGGATGTCGTGAAAGACTTCGAGCAGAGGAAAACCGATCTCATGAATGCCAATCGCATTATCAGCATGGTTGTGCGCATGTTCATGCGTAAGGCGATCAATAGCGGCATGAATGCCGGTATGAACGCCCTGAGCAAGAAAGACAGTGCCGGACGTGCAACCCCTCAAGACCAACGCCCGAGAAACGCTGCTTCGCAGCAGGGGGTCAAGCAGGCCCGTCGTGCCGCGCGTATGGCGCGCCGCATGAACAAGTTCTAAGCCAGATTGCCCCTCAGGGCATTTTGAAATGTTTCGAGAGTTTCAGGCCCTGGCCCTGATAGTTTGATGCGATCCCCGCGCCGTAGAGGTGCTCGGGCACATCTGCCATGCGCTCGTAGACGAGCCGACCGACCACCTGGCCATGTTCGAGCACGAAAGGTGCCTCGTGACAGCGCACTTCGAGCACACCGCGCGATCCCGTGCCGCCTGCCGCGTCATGACCAAACCCGGGATCGAAGAACCCGGCATAATGCACGCGAAATTCCCCGACCATTGCAAGGTAAGGCGCCATTTCGGCGGCGTAGGCCGGCGGGATATGCACCGCCTCGCGGCTCACGAGGATGTAGAAGGCGCCGGGGTCGAGAATGATCTGGCCATCCTTGCTATGCACCTCTTCCCAGTATTCCGCCGGGTCGTAATGGCCGATATTGTCGAGGTCGATCACGCCGGTATGCGGTTTGGCACGATAGCCGACCAGATCGCCGGATGCGGGTCTGAGGTCGACCGAGAATCCGAGACCGTCGTCTATCACGGCGTCGCCATCGACGAGCGGGCTTCGGTCGTGCAGCACCGCGAGATCGGCATCGCTCAGGACGCTTTGGCCTTTGCGAAAGCGGATCTGGTTCAGGCGCATTCCGGGGCGCACGAGAACCGAGAAGGAGCGCGGGCAAATCTCTGCAAAGAGCGGCCCGGTATAGCCCGATTGGATACGGTCAAATTCGGTCCCGCCATCGGTGATGGTGCGGGTGAGGAGATCAAGGCGCCCGGTGGAACTCTTGGCGTTGGCCACGGCGTTGACCTCGGCTGGCAGCGCGAGGCTTTCCATCAGCGGCACGACATAGACACAGCCCTTTTCAAGCACTGCGCCCTCGGTGAGGTCGATCCGGTGCATCTCGAATTCGTCGAGGCGTTCGGTCACGGTTCGGTTTGCCCCGGCCAGGAACGAAGCGCGCACCCGGTAGGCCACCGTGCCAAGGCGCAGATCGAGGCTTGCGGGTTGCACCTGGCCTTCGACGGGGGGCGGATTGGCAATGATTTCGCCATCCTGGAGCATGGCCTCGATGGTTTGGCTGGGCAATACGCCGGTCATGCTGTCCTCCCGCGACATGGGTACAAAAAACGCCCGGACCCAGAGGGCCGCGGGCGGTTTTGAATGGTCGGGCTAGCAGGACTCGAACCTGCGACCTTCCGTCCCCCAGACGGACGCGCTACCAGGCTGCGCCATAGCCCGACGATGGGGTGTTCATAGCGATTTTGCGGGCAGGGGCAAGTCAAAAAACGAAAACATCCCTCAGGCATTTTCCGCGGCTTCCATGCGCTCGCAAAGCGCGGTGAGGCGATCAAGCAGGGCCTCGACTTCGGCACGGTTTTCCGGGGCGATGCGGGACATGGTGGCGATATCGGAGAGCACGGACGGCCCCGGTTCCTGCGCAGGATCGGAGGCAGGCTCGCGGGTCTCTTCGGCGGTGTCGTCTTGCGGTTCAGGGGACTCTTCAGGTGTGCCGTCCTCTTGGGCAGGTGTGGCCTGCGTGGCCTCGTCCGCGCCGTCGGTCACGGGGGCAGTGGCCTCGTCCTCTTCCTTGGGCGGCGTAGCTTTGGGGGTCAGGCGTTGCACGAAAGAGGGGATGTCCTCGGCAGGCAGGTCGTCTTCTTCGGTCTCTTCGGCTTTCCCGGATTCGGGCGCTTCAAGTGGGGGCTCGTCGCTTTCCGTGGGGGGGCTTGCGTCTTTGGGGGCGGTGGATTGGGCCCTGTCCTCTTGTTCGGCGGGAGTTTCTTCGCGGCGATCAAAGCTCAATACGGTGCCGCGTTCTTGCTCAAGCGGGGGCGGTGTCGCCTCGGTCATGCCGATATCGTCCGTTGGGGCGGTGTCGTCTTCTGGGTCCAAGGGCTGCGACAGGCCCGCGACGTATTTCGTGCCTTTCTCGCGCAGCAGTTTTTGCGCGCCCTTTATCGTCATGCCATCGTCATGCAGCAATTTCTTGATGCCGCCGAGAAGCAGCATGTCGGCCGGGCGGTAATAGCGGCGCCCGCCCGCGCGTTTGACGGGTTTGACCTGGGTAAACTTGCTTTCCCAGAAGCGCAGAACATGCGCCTGGGTGTCGAGCCAGTCCGCGACCTCGCTTATGGTGCGAAAGGCGTCGGGAGATTTACCCATAGGTGTTGCCTTGCTCAGCTCTTGTTGCCGTCCGCCACGCGATCCTTCATCAGGTGCGACGGTCGGAAGGTCAGAACGCGGCGCGGTTCAATGGGCACCTCTTCGCCGGTCTTTGGATTGCGGCCCACGCGGGCAGCCTTGTCCCGCACGCTGAACGTGCCAAAAGACGAGATCTTGACCTGTTCGCCACGCACCAGCGCGTCGGACATGTGATTGAGAACGCTTTCGACCAGATCGGCAGAATCGTTTCGGGACAGACCGACCTCGCGAAACACTGCTTCGCTCAAGTCCATCCGTGTCAAAGTTTTTTCGCTCATCCGTCCCCCCGGTTTTCCGTTGGAGACAAGCTTAAGGCGAATGGAATTTCCGAGTCAATATCAATGACTTGTCGCAAGGCATTCAGAGCGCGGATGATTACCAGCGCAGCACGACCGATCCCCAGGCCAACCCGCCGCCGATGGCTTCGGTCACGATCAGGTCGCCTTGCTTGATCTGGCCCCGCTCGACACCGACGGACAGCGCGAGGGGAATCGAGGCCGCAGAGGTGTTGCCGTGATCTTGCACCGTGAGGATCACGCGGTCCATCGGCACGCCCATTTTCTTGGCAGTGCCCTGGATGATGCGGATATTGGCCTGATGCGGCACGATCCAGTCCACGGCGCTGTCATCAAGCCCGATCTTGCTCAGGGCGGTATGGGCGGTGGAGGTGAGTTTTTCGACAGCCTGACGGAACAACGCGTTGCCCTGCATCCGCAATTTGCCCGCGTCGCCGGTGGTGGAAACGCCGCCGTCGACAAAGAGCATCTCCTTGTAACGACCGTCGGAATTGAGATCCGCCGACAGGATGCCGCGATCGTCGGTGTCGCCGTTGCCGTCTTCGGCCTTGAGGAGCAGCGCGCCCGCGCCATCCCCGAACAGAACGCAGGTCGAGCGGTCTTCCCAGTCCATGATGCGGCTGAAGGTTTCCGCACCGACGACAAGCACCGTATCGCACTGGCCCGACAGGATCAGCGCGTTGGCATTGGTGAGCGCATAGACAAAGCCCGCGCAGACGGCCTGCACGTCGAAGGCAAAGCCGCGCGTCATGCCGATCTTGTGTTGCAGCATGGTTGCGACGGAGGGGAAGGTCAGGTCCGGGGTTGATGTGGCGACGATAATGGCGTCGATCTCATCGACAGACATGCCGGCGTTTTCAAGGGCCTTTTGCGTTGCCTCGAAGGCGAGATCAGAGGTTGTCTGGTTTTCGGCTGCGAAGTGGCGTCGTTCGATTCCCGAACGGGTGCGAATCCATTCGTCGGAGGTATCGAGCGTTTTTTCAAATTCCGAATTCGGAACAATGCGTTCTGGCAGGTAATGCCCAACGCCTTTGACAACGGCGCGTCGTGTCATGATTTTGTTCCGCTTTCTTCGCCTGACGCCGGGGCATCTTGGTCCAGTCGGATGGCGGATGCAACCCGCGCTGCGAGTTTTTCCGAGAAGCCGGACTGGGAAAGTTTGAAGGCGAGTTTGACCGCGGCCGAAACGCCGGTCGCGTCCGAGCTTCCGTGAGACTTGACCACGGTCCCGTTCAGTCCGAGGAACACACCGCCATTGACACGGCGCGGGTCGATGCGCTTGTTCAGGCGTTGCAGCGAGGTATAGGCAAGCAGGGCAGCGAGGCGCGAAAGCGGCGAGAATTTGAACGCTTCGCGCAGGAGAGAGCCGATAAGGCTTGCCGTGCCTTCGCCGGTCTTGAGCGCGATATTGCCGGTAAACCCGTCGGTCACGATCACGTCGGCCACGTCGCCGGGAATATCGCCGCCCTCGACGAATCCCACGAAATCGAAACTGGCGGCCTCGGCGTTCTGGGCGATCAGGTCATGGGCGAGCTTGAGTTCGGAGCGGCCCTTGTGCTCTTCGGTGCCGACATTGAGCAGGCCGATGCGCGGGCGTTTGAGCTCCATGCCGTTGCGGGCATAAGAGGCGCCCATCAGCGCGTATTGCAGCAGGTCATGTTCGTCGGCGCGAATATCTGCGCCGACGTCGAGCATGATGTTGAAGCCCGATGCCGAACGTGAGGGCCAAAGAACCGCGATGGCCGGACGGTTCACACCGGGCAGTTTGCGCAGCCGCACCACCGAAAGCATCATCAAGGCGCCGGTATTGCCGCAGGACACGGCCACGTCTGCCTCGCCATTGCGCACAGATTCGATCGTCGACCACATGGAGGTCGACTTGCCGGTGCGCATGACCTGGCTGGGCTTGTCTTCCATCGAGACCACGCCTTCGCAGTCGCGAATCTCGACCCGACCGGCAAGCGGCTTCCTTTTCCGGACGAGCCTGGTCAGCTCTTTTTCCGGCCCGTGCAGGATAAAGGCGATGTCGGGATTCTTCCTGGCGGAACGTGAAATGCCGGCAACAACAGTTGCCGGCCCGCGATCGCCACCCATCGCATCAACAGAGATGACGGTGCGCCCGGCTGCCGCTTTCGCGTTTTCGCTCGATGCCGTCATGCGGGCGCAATCCCGATTTGTTACGCCGCGTCGTCGTCCAGATCGATGTCATCGACCATCGAAACGATTTCGCGGTCATCGTAGTGACCGCAGGACGCACACACGTGGTGCGGGCGCTTCAGCTCGCCACAGTTGGAGCATTCATTGGGGTTTGCTGCAACAAGTGCGTCATGGGCACGGCGGTTGTTGCGGCGCGATTTCGATACTTTGTTCTGCTGGACAGCCATGTCGCAACCTTTGATTAACTGGGGCCCAATGTCGAACATCGTGGCCGATTTCCTGAGCGTCCCGAGCCATTACGCGCAAAGCGCGCCCGAGTCCAACCCTAAATTCCGAATGAGCGCGCGAAAATACTGTGAATCCGCAGATGCGCAAGGGTTATTTTTTCCCGTCTTTACCAAGCTTGTCGCGCAGGGCGGCAAGACCGGCAAAAGGACGGGCATCTTCGTCCCGCATAGCCTCTTTGCCGGGTTCGGTAAACACCGCTTCGCCAAGTTCTGCATCTTCCCGGCGTGGGTAGAGGGGCAGGTGCAGTGCGAGGGCTTCGCGCATGATCTGGTCGATGTCGATTTCGGTGCCAAGCGGCTCGATCGTGTCATCTTCGGGCATTTCGGCCTCGCCGTCGATTTCCTCGGGCAGTTCGAAAGTCTTGAGGAAGAGGCGGGTGATATCCGTCTCGATGCGGGTGCGCACGGCGTCAAGGGTCACGACACAGGCCTGCTCCACAGTCGCCCCGAGATGCGCCGAAAGCCGCCAATCGCTGCGTCCCGAGGCGCGCAGGTCGCCCTGAAACCGAAGTTTGCGCAGACCCAGCAACCCGAGATCCGCCGCGATCTCATCGAGCCGCGCCGGGCCGGGCAGGATATCGAATCGCGTGATGCGGTTCTGGGGCAGGTCGGCGACCCGCAGGGGGGCGAGGGTTTCGGTTTGTGTTGTCATTGGGCCTGCTTACATTCTTGAACCAGAGGCGTTCCTTCTGTAAGCGGGATAGAAGGCAGTAGAGGCCAAGGCAAGAGGGCAGTCATGATTGCAGCGGGCAAGGGTATCAAATCGGCGGTTGTCGCAGTCAGTCTTCTGGTCGCGGTGAGCGCCTGCACGTCGCAATATCGCAACCACGGCTATGTGCCGACCGAGGAAGACCTCGCAGAGGTCACCGTCGGCGTGGATACCCGCGATACCGTGTCCGAAACCATCGGCGCGCCCTCGGCGGCCGGTGTCCTCGACAGCAGCGGCTATTACTATGTGCGCAGCCGGGTGCGTCACTTCGGTGCGCGCAAGCCCGAGGTGGTGGAACGCCGGATCGTCGCCATCACCTTTGACCAGCGTGGCGTGGTCAAGAATGTCGAGGAATATGCGCTCGAAGATGGCCAGGCCGTGCCGATCTCCCGTCGCGTGACCGACAATGATCTCGATACCCGCGGTGTGATCGCCCAGATTCTCAAGAACATCGGCAGCTTCGGCGGCTTCTCGGGCTGATCTACGGGGCTTGGCAGCCATGTCATTTGGCTGTTACGGATTGCTACCTATATAGTCGTGATTGAACGATTTGCGGGGCACCTTGTCATGGTGGCTTTGTCCAAAGGGCGCTACGCGGTGCGCGTGGCCAAGACCGAAGAGGATTTGCGCGCGGCCCAAACGCTTCGGCAGATGGCGTTTCACGGTGTCGAGGCGCAAGGGGTCGATGCGGATCGGTTCGATCCCATTTGCACCCATATGCTTGTCGAGGACCGCGACAGCGGCGCGCTGGTCTGTTGTTTCCGCTTTCTGCCGCTTTCCGGCGGCGGCGAGATCGACCGCTCCTATTCGGCGCAGTTCTACGAGTTGAGCGCGCTGCGCAAATTCGACGGGCCGATGGTCGAGATGGGCCGGTTCTGCATTCACCCCGAGGTCACGGACCCGGATATCCTGCGCGTGGCGTGGGGGGCGATGACCTCTTATGTGGATGAAAACAATGTGGAAATGCTCTTTGGCTGTTCGTCCTTCACGGGCACGGATGCCAAGGAATATTTCGACGCCTTCGCCATGCTGCGCGACCGGCATCTGGCGCCGAAACGCTGGCTTCCCAAGGTCAAGGCACCAAAGGTGTTCCGCTTTGCTTCCCGCTTGCGGCGCAAGCCGAACCTGAAGCTTGCGCAGATGCGCATGCCGCCGCTGCTTCGGACCTATCTCATGATGGGCGGCTGGGTCAGCGACCATGCGGTGATCGACACCCAGATGAATACGCTGCATGTCTTCACCGGCTTGGAAATCAAGGCGATTCCACCTGCGCGAAAGCGCCTCTTGCGGGCGATTGGGGCCTGAGGAATCGAGGCCTCTGGCGGGAGTATTTGCGCCCAGATGAAGCCAGGCCTGTTGACCCGGACGGGTCTGCGGTTTAGCCCGCTTGCATGGCACGTATACCCTTGTTGCAGATGAACGGCATTTCCCTCACTTTCGGGGGCGATCCGGTATTTGATGGGCTGGACCTCGTGGTGCAGCCGGGTGACCGCGTGGCGCTTGTCGGGCGCAACGGGTCGGGGAAATCCACCTTGATGAAGGTGATGGCCGGTCTCGTGGAGCCGGACCATGGCGAGATCGTTGTGCCGCCGGGCATCAGCGTTGGATACATGGAGCAAGACCCTGATATGGAAGGGTTTTCAACGCTCGGGGATTTCGCGACCTCGGGGCTTGAACCGGGCGAGGCCTACAAGGTCGAACGCGCGGGAGAGGGTCTCAAGTTCGACCCGGAGCGCCCGGTCGAGACGGCCTCGGGCGGAGAGCGGCGGCGCGCGGCACTGGCCAAGCTGATGGCGGAAGCGCCGGAGTTGATGCTGCTGGACGAGCCGACCAACCACCTTGATATCGAGGCGATCGGCTGGCTTGAGGCGGAGCTTTCGGCGACGCGGGCGGCCTTCGTGTTGATCTCGCACGACCGGGCGTTTTTACGTGCATTGACGCGTGCAACCCTTTGGATTGACAGGGGAATGGTGCGTCGACAGGAAAAGGGGTTCGAGGCGTTCGAAGCCTGGCGCGACAAGATCTGGGAAGAGGAAGACATGCAGCGCCACAAGATGGATCGCAAGATCAAAGCCGAGGCACGTTGGGCCGTGGAGGGCATCAGCGCCCGGCGCAAGCGGAACCAGGGCCGGGTGCGCGCCCTGCAAGACCTGCGCCAGGAACGTGCCTCGATGATCAAGCGCCAGGGCGCAGCGGCGATGGATTTCTCTTCCGGCCCGAAATCCGGAAGAAAAGTTATTGATGCCAAGGGCTTGTCGAAAGGTTTTGAGGATAAACGGATCGTCACGGATTTCTCGCTCACCGTGCAGCGCGGCGACCGGGTGGCGTTTGTCGGACCCAACGGGGTTGGTAAGACGACGCTTATCAAGATGCTCATGGGCGAGGTGGTGCCGGATGCGGGGATGGTCACGTTGGGGACCAATCTGCTGCCTGCTGTCTTCGATCAGAGCCGGTCGCAACTCGATCCCGAAATGAGCCTTTGGGACAGTCTCACGGGCGATCCGGAGATGCGCGTTTCGGGCAAGGCGGACCAGGTCATGGTGCGCGGGAATCCCAAGCATGTCGTTGGATACCTTAAAGAATTCCTGTTCGACGAGCGGCAGGCGCGGGCGCCTGTGGGCAGCTTGTCGGGGGGGGAGAAGGCGCGGTTGCTGTTGGCCAAGCTGATGGCGCGGGAAAGCAATCTTCTCGTGCTTGACGAGCCGACCAATGATCTTGACGTGGAGACGCTCGATCTTCTGCAGGAACTGCTCGACGATTATGACGGGACGGTGCTTCTCGTCAGTCACGACCGTGACTTCCTTGACCGTGTGGCGACCACCACGGTGGCGATGGAGGGCAATGGCCGGGCCGTCGTCTATGCCGGGGGATGGAGCGATTACCAGGCGCAGCGCGGCGACGACGATTCAAGAGAAAAGCAAGCGCAATCAAAGCCTAAGGCGGAGAAATCAAAGCAGTCAAAGGCCCGGAAAGAGGGGTTGAGCTTTACCGAGAAGCACCGTTTGGAGGCGCTTCCGGCGGTGATTGAGCGGCTTGAGGCGGAGATTGCCAAGCTGGAGGAATTCCTCATGGACCCGGAGCTTTTCAGCAAGGAGCCGGTCAAGTTCCAGAAGGCGACGGAGGCGCTTGTCGAGCGGCAGGCCGCACTGGCCGAAGCAGAGGAGGAATGGCTTCTTCTCGAGGAGAAGGCGGAGGCCGGTTAACGAGGCGTTTCCAACGTCGGTATTACGTCGGTATCGCGTCGGTATTGCGTCGGTGCGGCGGTGACAGGGGCGCGCGGGTGTTAACGGTTTTGCGCGAAGGTGTATGCAGGGGCTTTGCCCCTCTTGGCCGCGAAGCGCGGCCAATTCACCCCAGGATATTTCCGGCAAGAGGAAGCGGCAGGGCGACGCTTGGCGTATACCCGGCGCGGAGCGCGGTGAGGGTCGGGGCCGGGGTCAGGCAGGGGACGCGGCCCGAGGGGCGCGGGCATGGCGCGCGGTAGCCATCGGGCGAAAACGGGTAGAGCGCGTCGTGCCAAAGGAGCGCGGGGCCGGTGTCCATCAGGATGAAGGCGCCATCGGGGAGGGAGGTGGCGTCGGCTTCGGCGCGGCGCTGTGCAAAGCGGCGCGGGAGGGCGCGGGCGGCGTGCAGTCGGGCGTCGAACTCGACGACGGGGCCAGCATGCCCGGCGGCGTCGAGGAAGGCGGTGAAATCGCTGCGCCGACATTCGCCGCAAGGGCGGTGTCCGGCGGCGAGCGCCACGGCCTCGTCATGGAAGAACAGTTCGGTATAGGCGCCGGGGGCCATGAGAGGGCGGTGGCGGTTCTTGAAGGAGAGTACGCAGCAGACCCAAGCCTTGTGACGCCAGCGGCGATGGGTCAGCCGCTGGCCTGCGTCGTGGAGGATGCCGCGATTGCCCATGAAGCGCCCCCGCGCGGGATGCGCGAGGATCTCTCCGGTGGGTTGGACGCGGTTTTGCAGGGGCATGGTGCCCCGCAGCTTATTGCATCCGCAGCGCGCCGTCGATGCGGATCACCTCGCCGTTGAGATAGCCATTCTCGACGATGAAGCCTGCGAGGCGGGCATATTCGGACGGATCACCCAAGCGTTTGGGGCAGGTCACGTCTTGGGCCAGTTGGTCCTGCACCTCTTGTGGCAGGCCCTGGAGCATCGGCGTGAGGAAGATGCCCGGCGCGATGGCCATGACGCGGATGCCGGAGCGGGCGAGGTCGCGGGCCATGGGCAGCGAGAGGCCCACGATGCCCCCCTTGGAGGCGGCATAGGCGGCCTGGCCGCGCTGGCCGTCCATGGCGGCGATGGAGGCGGTGTTGACGATCACGCCGCGCGCGCCATCGGATTCGGCGGTGTTTTCGGCCATGACTTCGGCGGCGAGGCGGGCGACGTTGAAGGAGCCGACGAGGTTGATGTCAATGGTCTGTTGGAAGGTATGCAGCGGGTGCGGACCCTTCTTGGAGAGGGTCGTCGCGGCGGGGGCGATCCCGGCGCAGTTCACGCAGGCGTTGATCGTGCCCATGGCGGCCTTGGCGGATTTGATGCCGGCGGCGACGGACTCCTCGTCGGTGACGTTGACCTTGTGGAAGGTGCCGCCGAGTTCGGCGGCGAGTGCCTCGCCCGCCTCTTCGTTGAGGTCGAACAGGGCCACCTTGGCGCCGTTTGCGGCGAAGTGGCGGGCGGTCGCAGCGCCGAGGCCGGAGGCGCCGCCGGTGATGATGGCGCAGGTTTGGTCGAGTTTCATATCGTTTCCTCCCAGTATGACATGCTGTCATGAAATGAACATGCGTTCAGATAAACGGAGGGAGGGGCGGATGTCTAGGGGCGAGGGCGGATGTCCCGTGAAATAAGGGGCGTTGCCCCTCACGTCGCTTTTGCCCTGCAAAAGCGCCGCTCACCCCGAGTATTTTTACAGAGAAGAAGACAGGGGGCCGCGATGGACCCCCTTTGGTGTCGCTTGATGGGGTCGGCTCTTAGCCGAGTTGCACCAGCGCGTGGCGTTTCTTGCCGGCGCTGAGCTTGATCGGGGAGGCGAGCGCGGCGGCGTCGATCATCAGCCCGGCATCGGTCAGCGGGGCGTCGTCGAGCCGCGCGCCGTTCTCGGCGATCAGGCGCTTGGCTTCCTTGCCGGATTTGGCAAGGCCGGATTTGACGATGAGCTGCACGATGGAGGCGGGCAGGTCTTCGCCGGAGAGGGTCAGGGTCGGCAGGTCGTCGCCCACGCCGCCCTTCTCGAAGACCTCGCGCGCGGTCGCTTCGGCAGCGGCGGCGGCCTCGGCCCCGTGGCAGAGGGTTGTGACCTCATTGGCGAGGATGATCTTGGCCGCGTTGATTTCCGAGCCTTCCAGCGCGCCGAGGCGGTCGCATTCGTCGAGCGGCATTTCCGTGTAGAGCTTGAGGAAGCGGCCGACATCTGCGTCGGTCGTGTTGCGCCAGAATTGCCAGAAGTCATAGGGGCTGCACATGTCGGCGTTGAGCCAGATCGCGCCATTGGCGGATTTGCCCATCTTCTTGCCGTCCGACGTTGTCAGCAGGGGCGAGGTCAACCCGTAGATTTCGTGATCCAGCACGCGGCGCGTCAGGTCGATGCCGTTGACGATATTGCCCCATTGATCCGAGCCGCCGAACTGCACCAGGCAGCCATAGCGGCGGTTCAGCTCGAGGAAGTCATAGGCCTGCAGGATCATGTAGTTGAATTCGAGGAAGGAGAGCGATTGTTCACGGTCGAGGCGGGATTTCACGCTCTCGAAGGAGAGCATACGGTTGACCGAGAAATGGCGGCCAATGTCGCGCAGGAAGTCGAGGTAGTTCAGATTGTCGAGCCACTCGGCGTTGTTGAGCATGAGGGCTTTGTTGCCACGTGTTCCGACATTGCTACGCGCAAACATTTCGTCCTGCCAATTGCTATAGTCGAGATACTTCGCGAAGACCTGCTTGATGCCGTCGATATTGTCGTCGATCTGGTCCGGGGTCAGGAGCGGGCGTTCATCGGCGCGGAAGGAGGGGTCGCCCACCTTGGTCGTGCCGCCGCCCATCAGCGTGATCGGCTTGTGGCCGGTCTTTTGCAGCCAGCGCAGCATCATGATCTGGATCAGCGAGCCGACATGCAGCGATTTCGCCGTCGCGTCAAAGCCGATATAGCCCGGCACCACGCCCTTGGTCAGTGCCTCGTCGAGGCCCTGGTAATCGGTGCAGTCGGCCAGGAAGCCGCGTTCCATCATGACGGTCATGAAGTCCGATTTGGGGTGGTAGGTCATATCGCTCAACAGGCCCTAGGTTTGCGCCCTCTCAGCAAGGACGGGTGTAAGTTATAGGTCAGTTCAAGTCAAACTGATCGGGCGATGTCTATCCAAGGTAAGCGTGTTATGGAAGCGCGAATATGGGATGAGGCTAGGTCATTGATCCATAGAGACGATGTAGGTCGTTCTGAGGAAGATAAAAACGAGCGTTGGCTTTCAAGCTACGGCGGGAAGCGGACGTTCTCTGCGCTCGCAAACAGATCAACACGCCGCTTGCAGAGCTGCCTTTCGCCGCATATTCAGAATGATGCTCCAACGTGTTTGAAGACGAAACTTCCACTTGGATTGCATTGTCAAAAGATTGTTCGTAGCAACCTCGGTTAGTTTATTCGCTTCGGATCTTCGACCTCTCGCTGAAGAACTATCTCGAGCTCGTCTAGAGCAAGTCGAAGATCAGATATCGCCTCTCGAATTTCACCGTGTGGGTCGTTTTGATCTTTTCCATTTTCCTTTTCGTACACGACAATCCTCAAGACATTCAGAAATCGTGTTTCAGCGTCTGGGTCGGCAATATCGGCAATTTCCGCAAGCTGGTCTTGGTCGAGATCAAGTTCTTCCACGGCAGCCTTGACCAACATTGCAGCTAGACTGCCAGTATGGTGCTTCAGCTTCCTAGCTAAGCTGATTTTGTCCTCGTCAGGTTCACTTGGTCGTTTGTACGGCATCCGGACCTGGAACACTGGATCGCCGGTAGACAGTAGCAGCTCCATGGCAGCAAGCGCTTTTTCGTATCTTTGCATTGGATCGTTGCCAGGGTAGTGGCGTCGTTCGCGCCAAAGCTTCAAAATCAGATCCGGTATTTCTTGTTTAAGCGTTGCATCTTCCTCGGATGAGACAATCAGCTCAGACAGATAAGCAGCCATCCACTTCGCTGTTATGTCCCGATCATCCAGCTCGCTGATGATCTTGCGCCCAAGTTCCTCTATGGCCTGATCGCGTTTCGAATGTTCCGTCGCAACCGAGCCGGATGACTTCGACCCTTTTTTGGGCGGTCCTTTTTCTTCTGCTGTCGCCATAGTCGCTCCCAATCGAACGTTCTAAGTTCACTGTTACTACCAAATCGCATCCAAGGGTATTCATGGATTTTAGAAGAGCACCTTCGGTTATGCTCAACCGATAGCCGTCGATGTAGGAATAGGATTGATGGCGCAGCGATCTTTCACTGTCGTTCGGAGTGGTGCTCCAGGCACGATAACTCAAATCAACTATCCCTTGATCGTCAGAGCTCCAAGATGATGACCACTGTGGAGCTGACGGGATTTGAAGTGCATCCATAAGTGCCTTTGAAGGGGCCGATTGAATACTGCGGCCTTTGAAGCAGCGTGGGTCTCCATCATCAACTCCAATGTCGCGATTGGCCATTGGGCGCTGGATAGCTGGGATGATACTGAAGTCGCTCTTCTTCCCGTCATCCTCTTCAAAATCGTCGGGGTCAGGAATGAAGACGTCGTAGTAGTCTGTTGTGGCCGCGTAGGCATGCAAAAGTGCTGGAGCCGTTTTGCTTGGAACGAAAGCAGCTTTGCTGCGAACTTCGCTGTGGGCTGCCTGATTTCCATACTCATACATCCCATGCTCTCGATATTGACTAAGGACCAGGCTGCCGTCTTCTCCGATTAGGTCTGCTAGCGGATCAACCGCATCCACTTCACCAACCCACTCCTCTCGGTCAGGTTCCGGTTGTTCCCAATACCTGTTCGAAAGTGGCAGCGATCCTAAGAGATCGGATATCCAGACCGTTGGATAGGTCGTGTCGTCGCGCTCCAACCACCCTTCAAAGGTATCGTAGTGATCGTCGTCACGCTCTACCAAAGAGCGTGTTTTTATCAGCTCGCCGACCGCCATGTGCAAGCCGTGCCACTGCAAATAGACCGAGTGTCGATGGATGGTCGGACGTGAACCATGTCTCGCCGAATAAAGTCCGTATTCGTCATCTTTCAACCGGCTCTTTCTGGGTTCATTCACCCAATGACTGGTCTCTTTGTGACCACCCCAGCGATCCACGATCCATTCTTCGGCAACTTGGATTAACTGGCTCGATGATAGATCCGCGAACACCCGGCACGTAGGAGAGTACCAGTCTGGTATTATGTCCATGCTGTCGAAACTAAATCTCGAACCTGGGTCGGCATCACTGTTGAAGTCACGAGAATAGCGATCCTTCAATCTCGCTGCCCTTGTTGAAGCCGAGCCGTTCATTGAAGCTAAGCCTGTTTCATCCACGTCTACGTTCGCTCCGCATTGTCGTGCCTGATCAAGCGCTCTCGCGAGGAAATGTCCGATCAGAATATGCGGTTGGTTTTTGGTCCATAGTTTCAGGATCTCGGCTTCATGTTTCTCAATAATAGCAGGATGATGAGACGACACTCGAGCCAACACCAAAGACAATTGTTGGTCAGCGTTCATTTCCTGAAAAGGGCAGTCGGGAAAAGTGTAATGGCGATTGAACTGCCCAATAGCATGATCAAAAACACCTTTTATCAAATCAGATAGGCCTAGCTGCACGGCACTTAAAAGTGTATGAGACGCCAGCCAACGCACTCTAGCATCAATGTCGCCCAAATACCTGTAAGTCAGAGCAGAGATGACCTCGCTTTGAGTGGAGGGCAGTTTTTGCGGATCAAATGAGTACCGTTCACGTGTGCGGTCATCCATGTTTAGGCGAGCTTCCGTGCGCTCGATAAGTCGAGCCAACAGTTCGTCCGCTGTTTTCTGATCCAAGTTATTCATATACTCCGCCAGAAGCTTCAGAAGACTTGCTGCCCCCAACTTCGCAGCATTCTGCTCGACCAAGTCGAGAACCACTTGACGGCGACCTTCGGCAGGTAGTCCAGAGCGGGTCTGGAGTTCAGTGAACTGTTCTCCATGATACCAACTATACCCCATGGTCCTACCGCCAAGATCAACGGTTAGCCTGGGAAGTTCATTTCTGCACCATTCAATTGTGACCCTATCGGACCAGTCATCCAGGGCAGCAAAGATCGCCTCAACTTCATGGTCGGGCCATCTCGATGCTCGGGCGCATTGAGCGAGAGTGTCAAGGTGCTTTATCCGGTTTGAAAATCCAACTCTTTCACGCAATCCGAGGAGGCGTTCCTTGTATTCATAAATTCCGGCGGCTCGGTCCGCCGCTTGAGCTTCGGCAATCGCGTCAGCGCACAAGGGGTCTACTAGTGTCCAATCGCCTTGATCTTCATCCTTCTCTGTCTTGGCTTCGGTCTGCGACGTGTCGTCCTTTTTGCTTTCAGATTTTAGTGGCGCCAGGGCCGTCGACTTGAATTTCCTAATTTGTTCTAGCCGGGACCATGCTTCGCTTGCGGACCTCCTAGATCGACACAACTCCTCCAGTTTTTTAGGGATATGGGCGTCGGAGTACGGTGTGGTTTCCAAAATCTTTCGCTCAATTAGGTGGGTCAACAAGCCGCTCACGATGTCCTCGGGCACCTCATCCAAGTCGTTCAGCATCTTGTCTTCAATTGATGGCGGTACGTCTCCCAAGATTTGCGCAAGCGCATATCCATCGGGTGAGCTAAGCCAACCCATGTCCAACGTTTTTTGCAGGAACAGCCTTATCTCGGTGCATCGTGTTGAAAACCCTTCATCACCCCAACGAGAAGCAGTCATTGCGCCAACAGGCGGGTTTGATACGGTGATCGCCTCCAAGGCTTCTTCCAGAGGAAATCCATCTTCCGATTTCAGTAAGTCTCCAGAGTGCCGCACTACTCGAGCAAACGCGCCCAAGAGTTCTCTGGTTTCCGGTGAATCTGGGCGTTCCCGTTTCACAACGCGACACAAAGCATGTAAGACGTCTAACGCTTCGAGGTCGACTTCCTCTGCGATCTTCAGCGCGTCTGAAAACACAGTCGATGCATGGTCTCTTGAGAAGTCCATGTATACGCGTGCTATGGATAGCAGGTACTCGGATTTTTCGGTCGCTCGGGCGTGAAGTCTTCCAATTTCCTCCGACTTTTGGTCCAGCGCTTCGGCAACGATTGGTTGCATTGAGGGGTCGTGCAAAACGATTTCACAGAGCTCAGCCTCTTGAACAAAAAAGCCGTCTTTTTCAACTAGCGAGGCCTTTAGGAACGTAACTTTGGTTTGTTGGTCCAGGTCTGACGAAACAAGTAGATCGGTTGCTCTGAGGCGCAGAATGTTTCTCACATTGGAGAACTGATAACTCCTGCTACTGGTGCTCCCAAGGCTAGATGTTTTCTGATATAGCTGCTTAACGGCTGCACTTGTCCTATCAACTAGCAGAGCTGTGTATGCTTTGTACGCTGGGAGCAGCCCGCAAATCTCGTCGTGCCGCTCTTTCGCGAGCTTGAAATCCCTCTCGTTTTCCTGAGTTCGCTCTTCTTCTCGGGGTCTTACGGGTTCAGGAAAGACAGCTTCGAGGTCAGGCTCTTCACTGTTCGAAAGCGAAGTCAAAATGGCGGTGCGCAAAGAAAAGTCTATTGGGTACGGATAGGTAAGATGCAGCGTTCTGAAGTTTTGGAGGCTGCCGTTTCGAAGTTTTTCCAAGATCAAATTCGAATTTTGCTCTGTAATCTCCCCCGCCTGTACTAACCCCTCAAGAAAGAAGAGTATCTCGCTTCTTAACTCCGCTGTGAGTGACGGCCTGGATCCGTATCCGTCATCTTTCTCAAGCTCCTCGAAATCGAATTTGGTAAGTCCGGCGAGGGCATTTTTGCGCTGTTCGGGTGTGGGAGTAACACCAGCCCTACACAAGCTATTGATTGCGAGAAAATGGTAGCGAGGGTCCAACTCCCCCAAAATATTAGGGATGACACTTGGGCCCAACTCGACCACACTCTTCGCGAGAACCCATTTTCGCAAAGCTACACAGAAAAAAGGGTTCGTCCACCGATCACAATCATGCTCGACCAGCGACCATCCTCGAAGCGTAAAAAACGTCAATAGTCTTGTCACGACGTCTCGCCGTTGTGTACTCCAATTGTGATGCCGATCTTCATCTTTAAAGGTTTGGCGCATCCACTCTTCGGCAGCTTGCAGATTCAGGCGACTTTCAAAGGGTTTGCCTTGCCTTGCCTTTTCTCTTGCAAGGTGGAACAAAACAGAGCCTTGCCTACTACGCTCCTCCGGGTCATTAAGTACTAGACCGCCAATGGTTTCTTCGAGGAACGCAGCCGACAAATCAGCGTTGGCCAATATTAGATCGTCCACCTTTCCGGAAGTGCGCATCGCTTCGGCCCCGACAAAAATCGTTTCGCCAACTGCTATTTCGTCTTGATCATTTGAAGCAATGTGGAGTGCGGCTCGTAGGCGTGAAAGATCTACTCTTCTCCTCACAACCGGATCTGAGATTGCGGCAGTGCCGTCCTTCTCTCCAAGAAAATTACCCATCTCAGATTTTCTGCCGCAAGCTATAAGTGCGTCGAACAAATGCGATGCTGCGTAACTGGAGTTTAGCCTTTCTGATACAAGTACGTCTGAAATCACCGAACGCACCGCGTCCGTCGCCTCTTTGGCGGTGTGCTCAGAATACTCCTCGAAATCCTCGTTGGAAAACTCCACGCCCCGATCACCTAAGCGCAGGTTCGGCACAAGTTCGTCCACGATATCTTCAGTAACCCCTTCGCCAAGCCTGCAAACTTTGGATAGTACATCGATGGGTATCGGGGCTGAGAGTTCAGCCAACGCTGCGCACCAACAGCTACGCCGTATGTTGACCCCACTACGGTCGAATGCCTCGCGAACCTTTGCATCGAAGAGATCATTCAGAGACTTTCCATTTGGGCGCAGAAATTGAACCGCATCTGAAAGCGAGCTTGCTCCGGCCAACGCACTTGTTTGAACACGTGGAATAGAACGCGATAGAGCATGAAAATCGCTGATCGCAGTATCGCTTCCTTCCAAACCGTGTAGCGCGACCATTGCCCTTGTTTCACTTAGAGAAAACGCGGGGCATGGGACTTCTTTGGTCCCCTCAGGCAGGTTCATTTTTGACAGCCTAGAGGTGCGACATGTGACTACAATTCGAACGTTGGAGGGAAGATCTGTGAAAGCAACCAACTGATCCACAAAGCACCTTTGTGGCGGAGTTTGTGAAGCCGCGTGGGTTACGATGTTGTCCGCAGCGTCGATGACAATCACCAACAGGGAACCAGGGTTCTCTCGACCAAAAATCTCAGACGCCGTTTCCAGCTTCTGGCGGAACGACGGAGCCATGGCTTCCTGTTCCTTGTACGGAAAGAACAGCGGCGTATTGGTCAACCTTGCAAGCTCATTGGATAATTGCGTGAACCCTTGCCACGAATTGTGCCTTGGCCTAGACGGGTCGCGGTAGCTGCCTGCGCCGTAGCAGTCGTAGACTATGGTTCTGGAGCTAGGTGGCAAAGCAGTCTCCAGACATCTGGCCGTCGTCGTTTTCCCGCAACCTCCTTTCCCGTGTAGAACAACAAGTGGGTGCTTTTGAACTTCACTGGCCAGGGTTTGCGTAGTGGATCGCGGGATCGTTTCTGAAAGGGGCTCGAGTTTTGGTTCGCAAGGAAACAATCCTTGGCCTCTTCCCAGGTTAAACCAGCTTAACACTGTGTCGCGCTTGACTGCTCTGTTCCCTTCCGGCCCAAGCAACTCCTGAATGCGCACCCGCAGATTGTCAGTCATGTCTTTAACTGGGTTCAGAACGAGTTCGGCGATTGCCTTCGTATTCTGCTCACGGAGCTCTGCTCTGGCGTTTTCACCGCCTTCAAGTGCTAGCACCTTACAAAATTGGATTAGTTGGTTTTTTCCGAGACCTGTTGCACGCTTTAGCGAGTCGTAATCGTCTCCCTGCAACTTGCTGCTTGCTGCCTTGGCTACAGTGCTTTGCAGGTTTTTTGCTATTGGCTGGTTCGATACCAGCTTAATGCTCAGCGATGCCTCCACTTGACGAGGTTTTTTCCCTTTGGTCGCGCCCTTGAACGCGTCTGCAAGCCTCCGCGCCACGGAGTTATTGCCCGTCTTCTTTGTTGATGAACAAAAACGAGCTAGCGTCCAACTTTTATTCTGACCGGTCACCGAGTACTTCAGCTGAACGAGTTCAACGCGTGAGTTTTCGGGATTTTCGTTGTCGTCGAAGTATAATGCGCAGTCCACTCCGTCCCAATTGGAGTTATCATTAGTTTCTGCGGCATCCCTGACACCCTCGACAGTTAGTTCCGTAAGACCTGTAGCCGGGTCCAGCAATTTCAGGGCGTTTCCGAGAGCCCAGGCTTCATGAAATTCATCTCCGGCGTTTGATGCTGGTGCGCCACGTACGTCTAAAGGTCTGCTCAATACTACTTCTTTCCAATGCTATAGTGGATCTTGGTGAGGAGTCCCCTTTGATGTTCCCACCGTTGGTTCTTCGAGACAAGGATTTTAGCGAGGTTGATCTATCGTGAAAGTACTCACGAATGACAATCGTTGGAATTGCGCCCTCCGAAGTCTGCGTCTTCGCGAGACACGGTCCTTAAATTCTCGATGCGATTTTGCGCTCGCAGCGAATGGTAGGAATGACGGGCCGCAGCGCAGCAACCGAACACTGCGCCCAACGTCGGCCTAGGGCCGAGAACGACCATTTCCCCGTTATCTCCCTGAGGCGCAGGAAGTAAGGCCAAGAAATTTTCTCGGTGAAAATAAGAGATTTGCCACTGCATAACTGTTGTTGATGATCAACGATGAGCAAGAGCTATCTCACACAGGCTTGACCGAGGAGGCCATGGGCGGGGCCTCCTCTTCATGAGTTCAATCCTCGTACAACCAGTCAATCAGAAGGTTTCTCATTCTTGCGCTCGGGATATACACTGTTGCCGTCTGTCGTTCACCACGCAGGCAAAGGTTACCTTCAGAGTCTAAGCCAAGACCGCCCTTGCGAATTCGGCACCGGAACAACCATTGCACCAGCTCTGTCAGGGCATAGTCGCTTGCGAACTCATGATAGGTCTTGCCGCACTTGTTGAACCCTAAAGCACTTGAAACTTGGGGGTTGGGGTACTGGTCGTAAAGGTAGATGGCATGGCTGCAGTCAGAGTAAGTGTTGATGCCTCGCGTGGTGTTGGGGACAAATTGTGCGCCAGTGGTGGTCCAGCCATCTGCCTTGTTTCCCGATGGGCGTCCAAACATCCTGCTTTCGGCTGACCAGTAAGACGAGGCTGGTTTCTGACCGTCTTTATGCCCATACCAGTTTGTCTTGGCGCATGTGACCATCACTCTTGTGTCGACGACATTTGTCAAAGGTCCGCCTCTGCGCCCCAGGTTATACAGCGCCATCGAAACTGATTTCCCGATCTCCTTTCGTTTAGGCACACTCATTGCAGTTTGCTTTCCGTAGGAGAATCCAACTTTATGTAGTGCGGGAATGTCCTCGATCGTTAGTGCTTTCCTTACATCTTGTTTCCAGCCACGCAACTCGTGCGAGGTGAGTTCGTCAATCTCTAGTTCTAGATCGTGACCTTGTTCGATTAGCTGCTCAATATAGCGGCGAAAGAACGAGCCTTCGCTCAGGAATGTTAGGACTTTGACTTCTTTAGGTTTGGTCAATAGCTCTAACGGTATTGTAAGCACTAGGAGACCGTCATCTACAAAACGCAGGCCACCCGATTTTACCTTGTCATAGAACTCGACAGGGTAGGCCGTTACACCTTCCTCTATAAGCTTGTCCCATTTGTCAGTTGTGGAGACCAAACCGCTCTCTGCGACTTCCAGGAGGTTGTCTGTGTAGACGTGTTTGAAATCCGTGGCTTTTACATTCTTGTATTGCTCGAATGGGTTGATGACCTCATCGATCACAAGGTTATATGGCGCTAGAAGCGAAGCCTTGCCGTGTATGTTTGGCATACGAACCGTGGCGACTCTGCCAAGCCGGTAGAAAAGCTCGTGGGTGCATACGATATTCTTTCTTGCTTTGATAAGCTCTACAACATGGTCACTTTTGCTAAGGTTGATTTCGTTGCAGCCCTCGAAGCCGGGTTGACTAAAATCTAGTCCGAATTTTCTTGCTTCTTCTATAACGCGTTCGCACTCAGATAAGCGCGGAGCGACGCAAAGAATGGGGCCATCTAGATTTTGGAATCCCTTAATCATCTCAGTTGTTTTGCCCCATCCACAGGGGCGATCAAATATTTGAACTGTAGTCATTCATGTCCTTTGAAATTGGTTTGGTGAAACGCACGGCTAGCAACGTCTGGGTTCGAATGTATGGAACCAAGTGTGCTTTAAGTATTTGATTTTTTGTGATTAAAAATGATTTTCTGTATAGAAAAACCATAGGTAGAAGTAAGGCCGTGAGATGTGATCCTACTTAATATTACTCAGTAGGCCGTTGAAATGTCACAATCATGCGGGCTAGTAGACGAAAGAATGAAACCGAAAAGGTTTGTCTTTCTAGGCTTGCATCACTCGTGCGAAGGGCAGCTTGTCTGCCCGTGAGCACTCGCCTCGCGGCGACGGAGCACTTTCTTTAACCAAAAATGCTAGTTCGGAGAAAGAGTAGTAAACTCCGTAAGGGTCAGGGGCTCGCGCCCCTAACAACCCCCTGTCTTCTGTGTTTCTTCGTCTAAAGAGCGTCAGCTTCTACGAGGTAGGTCATTCTCGTACAAACCTTCTCGTTATTTCAATGAGTTGGGGTTCACCGAACAAGCTTGGTGTAAGTTGTGGTGTAAGCTGAGTGAAAGTCCTCTCGCTGAACTAGTATGGTGTGTTCGGATTTCTCAGAGCGTGTAAGTTTGATCACTACCAACTCTCATGTTGTGACAAGAATGTTTGCCGTACATCGACCAAGGAGTGGGGGGGCTTGGGGGTGCGCACTTAGTTCAACAGGTCTAAAATTTTTCTCGTGGAAATTCCGACAAATGCACTCTGAAATATGGTGCGTAGGACATCTAGAGGCACAGGTAACATCAGTGCCGAAAATTCACTAAGGCCTACAATCAGCATTGAAATAGGTGTCTATGTTAAGGTGCTGAATATTATGGGAAAAATCTAAGTGCATGGATCGTTTTGCGCTTTGGTTCTTTTCTCAAACCCAAGACGATCTCTTTATATAGGGTTAACTTGAGAAATTTTCAAGTGCTGCAAGCCAATTTGGTAGAAGTCCTGACACTGCCGAAAGTGTTTGAGGGTAATTGGCTATCTTTTCGCACCGGCCCTGCAGAAGGTATGCGCAGATTTGCAGGTCAGCCTCGCTCAGGTCCTTCTGTATCAATCTTTCGCAAAGGATGTCGCAGCACACGATAAAGTACTTCATATTCTTTGGTCGGAGATAAGAGACCTTAGGTAGCCAAGTCTGAAAGAGTGGGCGAGGAGCTAGTGGGTGCTCAGTTTGGCAAACACGTTCCACGAAGGCTTGATCTTCGTGCTGCGCTTTCAACTCTGCTTGCACACCCGACATAAGCAGTTCCGTGCGAAGCTTCTTAAACATGTTGGCCTCTTGTACCTTGTTTCGTCTAACTCGCCCGTTCTTCTTCGTTAAAGATGAGAGTCTCTAGGTGAAGAACCTGTAAGCAACGTAGCAGAGGGCAAGCAAGAGTACCCAACGCAGTTTACTGCGAAGGGTGTGTCCGGTCGGAGAACGACCATAGACCCGTTGCATCATTTCTCTTCTTTCGAGTTCCTGCTCAACGGGATCGGCTAGTTTCTCCATGGGATGCTTCATCGCGTGTTCCTAAATATCTACTTGCTTCGAATGTATCTTAAAACAGGTAGATTTAAAACCGTCATTCACAAATCTGTCGAGTGTGAAAAGGACGCCCAAAAGCCATCTGCGAGATGTGTTCGCCAGAAACGTGCGGCTTGCTCGCGCGGAGCAGGGATTATCCCAAGAGAAGCTTGCTTTTGAGGCGGGACTGAACCGAACCTATCTCAGTGCTGTGGAAAGGTCCGAGCAAAACATCTCACTGGACAATATCGCCCGTATTTCGAAAGCGCTTGGAGTCTCTGCTTCTGAGTTGCTGCAGGGATAGCTTGCTGCTCCAGTCCTAGCTGGTGTTGCTTGTCAGTCTTAGAACTTGATGCTCTTCGCGGCTTCACAAGCTTGTTGTTCTGTACTTATGGCGTAGTGCTTCATAAGTATCGACGCGTCGCTGTGTCCTGAGACTTGCTGTACGACATGTACGGGTACCCCATCTGTCAGCAGATTTGAGATAACTGCCTTGCGCAATTGGTGGACACCAAACCCTGCAATTCCCGCCTTCCTTCCTTGCACCTTCCCAAAGTCTGAGAGCCAGTTTCGATGGGCCATAGGAAATATGGGGCCATGGGCAGCCGAAAGGTAGGAAAGGGCCTCACGGGCGAGCTCATTGAGCCAGACCGTGTGTTCTACTCTTTGTTTACGTATCGAGGCAGGGAAGACTATTCTGTCCTCTAAAATGTTTTCCCACCGTAATCTCATTACCTCTGCCCCTCGTTGGCCAGTGGCGGCGCAAAGTAACAAGGCGCAGACTTTATGTTTGTCGGGATGTTGTCTTGCGGTTTGCAGCACTTTCGCGATTTGCGCGTTGTCTACGAGAAGTCTCTTTGGTCGGAGCCGTATCGGTTCGATGGTCAGTGTGCGATCTTTTGTACACCACTCATTGATACGCGACATCTTGTATAGTGCTTTGAGAAGTCGGCGAACATGGAAGGCAGTACCCTTCCTTGCTTGGGCAATTTCGGCAACCAGATCGGATAGTCGATGCAGGGGTATGTCGTCTAGGGGCATGGTTCTTAGGTCTTGCGGTACGCAACGCCAAGCTTGTTCGAGCTGCTGCAGGAACGAAGTAGACTTCTGTTCTTTCGTCTTGCGCTCTAAATAGTACTTAAAGGCTTGTGCAAGAGTGGGTCTGAAAATCTCCGCAGACCACCGTTGATCCTCAAGATCACGTTTCAATGAGTTGAGTGCCTTGGTGGCGAGAGCGCAAGACATCTCAGGCCATTCACCAAGTTTCCGTCTCAAAACCTTCTTCGTTTGAGGGTTCCATAGCCGAGCGTAGAAGACCTTGGCCCCAGTCGATCTGACCCGAACAGTCAAACCTCTGGTGTAAGTTATGGTGTAAGTTAGCTCACCTGAACTGGGGTGTTTCAAGGTGCGAAGCGTTTGCTCTGTTAACTTGTTTAGTTTGAGGGTGTTTGTCTGTGCCATTCCATTTCAGCCTTATTTTTCAATAGGCTGAGAGAGCGGGACCAATGCCATGGCGCCTTTCGAGCGAAGCGACGAACCAGCCCAAAAATCATGACGGTCATGAAATCCGATTTGGGGTGGTAGGTCATGGCATTGGTCCCGTATGTTTTCCGGGGCCGTGTATAGGCGGCGTTGCGACAAAGGGAAAGGCCATGAAGCAGGCCAAATCGGGCAAAATGCGGATGCGGGCGTTGGGCGCGATGTCGGGGACATCGCTTGACGGGGTGGATGCGGCGGTTGTCGAGACGGATGGCGAGACGATTTTCGCCTTTGGCGAGACCGCCTATCGCCCATACGGCGCCGAGGAACGGGCGGTTCTGGCGGCTGCGCTTGGCAAATGGGCCGGGCCGGAGGTTGCGGCGGCGGCGGACGTTGTCGAGCGGGGGCATGAGGCGGTGCTTGCGGGGTTCGAGGATGTGGACCTTGTGGGGTTTCATGGCCAGACCCTTGCCCATGCGCCGCGGGGACGAGGCACGTTGCAGGTTGGCGACGGGAGGGCCCTGGCCGAGGTTTTGGGCGTGCCTGTGGTGTGGGATTTCCGCTCGGCAGATGTCGAGATGGGGGGCGAGGGCGCGCCGCTGGCGCCGTTCTTTCATTTCGCCTGTGCGCGTTGGATCGGGGCGGAGAAACCGGTGTGTTTCCTGAACCTCGGCGGGGTGGCAAATCTCACCTGGGTGGACCCGCGCAAGGGCGCGCCGGAGGAGGCGGGCGCGCTTCTGGCCTTTGATACGGGACCGGCGAATGCGCCGCTCAACGATCTCTTGCGCGCGCGGCGGGGGATTGATTTCGACGAAGATGGTCGGATCGCCCGCGAGGGCGAGGTTGAAAACGGGGCGTTGGAGCTTTTCCTGGCCGAGCCGTATTTCGCAAGAATCCCGCCCAAGTCGTTGGATCGGAATGATTTTGCCGAGATGGTCGGCCTTGTGGGGGAGCTATCGGACGCCGATGCGGCGGCGACGCTGACGGCAATGTGCGCCGCCGGTGTTGCGGCGGGGATGCAGCATTGCCCGGAGCCGCCCGAGCGCGTGTTGGTCACGGGTGGCGGGCGGCATAACCCGGTGCTGATGAAGATGCTGCAGGTCTCGCTCGATTGTCCGGTGATGGCGGTCGAGGAGGTTGGGCTTGATGGCGACATGCTTGAGGCGCAGGCCTTTGCCTTTCTCGCCGTGCGCGTGGCGCGGGGGATGGCGACATCCTGTCCGGGGACAACCGGCGTACGGGCGTTGGTCGGCGGTGGGACGGTGAGCCAGCCTGAAGGTATGGCGGGCTGAAGCCCGCCCTACGGCAGGCGCAAGGCGGGGCTTTGATCTTTGCGTGGTGGGTTGGAAACCCACCCTACGCGGCGGTTACTTCAGGATCGAGGTTCCGGCGTATTCGGCGGTTTCGCCGAGCTGTTCCTCGATGCGGATCAGTTGGTTATACTTGGCGAGCCGGTCGGAGCGCGCCAGCGAGCCGATCTTGATCTGGCCGCAGTTGGTGGCGACGGCGAGGTCGGCGATGGTCGCGTCCTCGGTTTCGCCGGAGCGGTGCGACATCACGTTGGTATAGCGCGCGCGGTGGGCCATATCGACGGCCTTGAGCGTCTCGGTCAGGGTGCCGATCTGGTTCACCTTGACCAGCATGGAGTTGGCGACGCCGCGTTCGATCCCGTCGGCGAGGCGGGTGGGGTTGGTCACGAACAGGTCGTCGCCCACGAGTTGCACCTTGTCGCCCAGAACCTCGGTCAGCTTGGCCCAACCGTCCCAGTCATCTTCGGCCATGCCGTCTTCGATCGAGATGATCGGGTAGTCGTTGCACAGCGCGGCCAGGTAGGACACGTTCTCGTCCGAGGTCAGCACCTTGTTTTCACCGGACAGAACGTAGTTGCCGTCCTTGTAATATTCGGTCGAGGCGCAATCGAGGGCGAGGTAAATGTCTTCGCCGGGTGTGTAGCCCGCTTTCTCGATCGCCTTGAGGATGAAGTCGAGCGCGTCGCGGGTCGAGGCGAGGTTGGGGGCAAAGCCGCCCTCGTCGCCAACGCCGGTTGCGAGACCCGCGGCGGAGAGTTCTTTCTTCAGGGTGTGGAACACTTCCGAGCCCATGCGCACGGCGTCGCGGATATTGGCGGCCGAGACGGGCATGATCATGAATTCCTGGATGTCGATCGGGTTGTCGGCATGTTCGCCGCCATTGATGATGTTCATCATCGGCACCGGCAGGACGCGGGCCGAGGTGCCGCCGATATAGCGGTAGAGCGGTTGCGCGGTGTAGTCGGCGGCGGCCTTGGCGCAGGCCATGGAGACCCCGAGGATCGCGTTGGCACCGAGGCGGCCCTTGTTGGGGGTGCCGTCAAGCTCCATCATGGCGGCGTCGATGGCGACCTGTTCGGTGACGTCGAAGCCGACCAGCGCTTCGGCGATCTCGCCATTGACGGCGGCGCAGGCTTCGAGCACGCCCTTGCCCATGTAGCGGGATGCGTCGCCATCGCGTTTTTCCACGGCCTCATGGGCGCCGGTGGAGGCGCCGGAGGGCACCGCGGCGCGGCCCATGGTGCCGTCTTCGAGGATCACGTCCACTTCGACCGTGGGGTTGCCACGGGAGTCGAGGATTTCGCGGGCGTGGATGTCGATAATGATGCTCATGGGTCTCTTTCCTTGGGAAGATGCATGTCGTCTTTGCGCGCCTTTTGGCAGGGGGCAGGCGGTTTGTAAACGGCTGCCGGGGTCGCAGGCGGGGACGTTAGGGCTAACGCGGCGATGTTTGCGCCAACGGCGCGCGGGGGAGGGAGGGGCCGGCCCCTCTTGCCTGCCAAGGCAGGCAATTCACCCCGGGATATTTCCGGCAAGAGGAAGGGGCTGGGTCAGTCCTGGGGGAAGTCGGGCGCGGGGGGCGTCAGGGGGCGGGCCAGGGCGCGTTCGCGCAGGAAGGTGTAGAGGCCGGTGCCGATGATGAGCGTCGCGCCGGTCAGGGTCAGGAGGTCGGGGCGGTCGCCGAAGACAAGCACACCCGCGATGATCGAGAACAGCAGGCGCGTGTAGCGGTAGGGCGAAACGACCGAGGCTTCGCCGACGCGCATGGCGGTCACGATACCCCAATAGCCGATCACGCCGAACAGGATCGCACCTGTGATTTGCAGCACATGGGTTGCGGCCAGCGGCACGGCGCCGCCGGGGGTCAGGGCGATCATGACCGGGGCCACCACGATCAGCGAGGCGAAGCCCTGGAAGGAGACCACGAAGGAGGACACGGCGACGTCGATGCGGCGGGTGATGAGATCGCGCAGGGCGACGGCGAAGACCGAGATCAGCACGAGGAGCGCGTTGGGGTCGAACCCGTCGAGGCCGGGGCGGATGATGAGGAGCACACCGAGAAAGCCGATGGCGATGGCGCTCCAGCGGCGCCAGCCGACCTGTTCGCCCAGGAAAATCGCGGCCCCCATGGTGATGGCGAGCGGCATCGCCTGGAACACGGCGGCGACGGTCGAGATCTCGACAAGGGCGAGAGCGGAGGCAAAGGACATGGCGGCCACCGCTTCGCAGGCGGCGCGCAGCACCGGCAGCGGACGCCAGGCGGCGCGCGCAAGGATGTTCTGGCCCTTGGCGGTGGCGATCAGGGCGAACACCGAGGCCGAGCCAAGACCGAGGATCAGCAGGATCTGCCCTGTGGGCAGGTCGGCGGACATGATCTTGATGAACATGTCCTCGAGCGTGAAGCTCGCCATGGAGAGGATCACGAGGACAATCCCCGTCACGTTGTTCATCGTGGACATGCGCGCGCCCTTTGTTGGTTCATACAACCTTCTAGACGGGAAGCGGCCACGATTGGCAAGCCCTCCCGAGGTGGGGAAGAATGGCTTTTCGTGAGGGGGTGGTTCACGGGGCGTGATGGGCGCGCCGCGCACAGATGCCTCAGAGCGGGCGGATCTTGAGCAGGGTGATGCGGTTGGCCTCGCGGGCGATGACCTCGAAGCGGAAGCCGTGGAACGAGAACACCTGCCCCGGAGTGGGGATCATCTGGGCCTCGTGGATCACCAGCCCGGCGACGGTATTGGCCTCTTCGTCGGGCAGGGACCAGTCGGTGGCGCGGTTGAGGTCGCGGATCGTCATGGCGCCGTCGATGAGATAGGTGCCATCCTCATCGGTGGCGATTTCCGGTTCGTCGTCGGTATCGAATTCGTCGGTGATCTCGCCCACGATCTCCTCGAGGATGTCTTCGAGGGTGATCAGCCCCTGCAGCGAGCCGTATTCATCCACCACGAGGGCAAAATGCGAGTGACGGCGCAGGAATTCGCGCATCTGGTCGTCCAGCGAGGTGGTCTCGGGCACGAAGTAGGGCTCCTTGGCGACCTCGACGACATTGAATTCGGTCAGGTCGGAGAAGCTTCCGTCGGGGCCGGCCAGCTGTTTGTGCATCGCGCGCAGCAGATCCTTGGCGTGGATGACACCGATGATGTTCTCGGGCTCGTCCTTGAAGACCGGCAGGCGCGTGTGCGGGCTTTCGAGGCATTGCGAGAGGATTTTCTCGGGCGGGGCGTCGGCGTCGATCATCTCGATGCCGGAGCGGTGCAGCATGATCTCCTCGACCGCGCGGTCGGAGAGGTCGAGCGCGCCGAGGATGCGGTCGCGGTCTTCCTTATGGACGATGCCTTCGGAGTGGCCGAGTTGGAGCGCCCCGGCGATTTCCTCGCGCACGGCGAGGATATGGCTGTCGGGGTCGGTCTGGACGCCGAAGAGGCGCAGCACACCGCGCACGAACCAGCGCACCGTCGAGACGACGGGCGCGAAGACCGTGACCACGATGCCGATCGGGCGCGCGGCGATCGCGGCGGCGCCTTCAGGGCGGGTGATGGCGTAGGTCTTGGGCAGGACTTCGGCAAAGATCAGCACGAGCAGCGTCATGACCAGAGTCGCCAGCGCGACGCCGGATTCGCCAAAGGCGCGGGTAAAGAGCGCGGTGGCCAGCGAGGTGGCGAGGATGTTGACGAGGTTGTTGCCCAGTAGCACGGAGCCGATCAGGCGTTCGTTATCATCGGTGATTTCGAGCGCACGGGCGGCGCCGCGATTGCCGCGGTCGGCCTGGCTGCGCAGTTTGCCGCGCGAGGCGGCGGTGAGCGCGGTCTCCGACCCGGAGAAGAAGCCCGAAAGCACGAGCAGGCCGAGAATGGCCCCGGCCGTAATCCAGAAACTTGTGTCCAGGGTGGAGGTCGCTACGTCCATTTGCCTATCCTTTGTGTTCAGAGGGGTTATGGGGTGCGACCACGCCGCAATCAAGGGAGAGATGCGCGATATCTTGGGCGAACGGGCAGGTCAGGCGGGATCATCCGGGGCTTTGTGCCGGTCCGAGAGCGGATGGTGATCGAGCACAAGATCGCGGAGGCGTTCATCGAGCACATGGGTGTAGATCTCGGTGGTGGCAATATCGGCATGGCCCAGAAGCGTCTGGATTGCGCGCAGGTCGGCGCCGTTGGCGAGGAGGTGGGTTGCGAAGGCGTGGCGCAGGGTATGGGGCGTGACCTTGGCAGGGGAGACGCCGCCCGCCACGGCCAGTTCCTTGATCAGCGCGTAGAAGCGGTGGCGGGTCAGGTGGCCGGATTTGCCGCGCGACGGAAAGAGAAAGCGAGAGGGCGGCAGGCCCTTTTCGCGCGCGGCCTCCTCGGCGGCATCGCGGGCCGAGAGCCAGTTGGTCAACGCGCTACGGGCCGGGGGCGAGAGGGGGACCATGCGTTCCTTGCCGCCCTTGCCAAGCACAAGCAGCATCCGGGGATCGCCGCGGGCAGCGGAGACCGGCAGCGAGACAAGTTCGGAGACGCGCATGCCCGTGGCGTAGAGCAGCTCCATCAGACAGGTGTTGCGCAGGCGGTCGGCCTCGCTCCGACCGGTGCGGCGGGCGGCGACGAGCAGGCGGTCCACATCCTCGATGTCGAGCGTCTTGGGCAGGCGCTTGTCGCGCCCCGGCCCCTTGATGAGAAGGGCGGGATTGTCGCTGCGCCAGCCTTCTTCGAAGGCGAAGCGGTAGAATTGCTTGAGCGCCGAGAGGCGGCGGGCGCGGGTGGATTTGGCAAGGCCCTGGGCCTCGCAATGGACGAGGTAGGCTTCGATCTCGGTGCGGGAGAGATCGAGGAGGGCCTGGCCCCTTGCCTCTGTCCAGTCCACCATATCGGCAAGGTCGCGGCCATAGGCGGAGAGGGTGTTCTCGGAAGCGCCAAGCTCGGCGGCATGGGCGTCGAGAAAGGTTGCGATCTTGCGGCGGTCGGACATGGGTCAGCCCCGCAGGTCGAGCAAGAGCGTCTGGAGTGCGGCGCGCCGGGCCGTGTCTTCGAGGCCGACGGCGCGGAAGATGGCGAGCGCCTCGGTCAGGGAGGCGAGATTGCCGAGCGCGCCGTCCTCCATGCGCGCCATCGCGGCGAGGATCACTTCGCCAAGCTGGCCACGGGCGAGCATGGTGGAGATCTCTTGCGGCACGCCCGCGCCGTGGAAGGCATCGGCAATGGCGCGATGGGTCGGATCGGAGGGCAGGCGCGGGGGCACGCCACGGGCAAGACCGGCCAGGAAATCCTGTGGTTCCTTGGCGGCGGCGAGTTCATAGGCGGGCGACAGGAGCGCGATATTGCGGGCAAGCCGCGCGGTTGTGCCAGAGAGCGACTGTGCCAGAAGGCGGCTTCCGTAGAGGCGGGCAAAGGGCACTTCGAGATTGACGGATTGCATCGCGGCCCAGGCAGTGGGCAGGGCTTCGGCAAGGGCGTCGGGGTCGCCGCTTTTGAGGGCGCGGTCAAAGGCCTGAAGCGCCGAAACGCGATCCCAGATCATGCCCGAGGCCGAGGGTTTGCCTTCGAAATAGATGCCAAGCAGGCGGTTTTCCGACAGGGCGCCGGTACGCGCGAGGCGTTCAGCGGCTTCGAGCCGTGCTTTCCAACCGGCGCGTTCGCCGAGGTCGGCATGGGCGAAGGCCCGCGGCAGGCCGGAGGTCGGGCGGGCCTCGCCAATCGCTTCGTAGAGACGGAAGGTCAACGGCGTGATCCTGCGCGGGATGGTGAGAATCGGCTCGCCTTCAAACAGGTCGGGATCGAGGAAGCGCAGAAGAAGGGCGTCTTCCTCATCCGTCACGAGGCCGAGCGCATTGGCCGTTCCGAGCGTCAGGCTCGCCGAGTGCCAGTCTCCGGCGCGGGCGGTGCAGAAGACGCGGGCGCCGTAGGAGGGCGACAGGCGCGGCGTCGTGGTCAGTGCGGCGCAGGGCGCGTCTTCCTGCCCGAGAAGGAGGCCGATGTCGAGCCAACGGCTGAACAGGGGTGGGGTGTCGGGGCCAGCGGCCTCGACCAGTGCCTCGGCCTGGTCAAGCGCGCCCATCTCGATCAGCTTGTCGATTCGCGCCAGGAGCAGGGTTTCGGGCGGGGCATCGGAGAGGCCCGGCGGGTTGGTCTCGGCCAGGAGCAGCGTGTAGAGCAGCGCCTGCATGGCGGGCAGGCGATCGGGGCTGAGGCCGTCGATGCGGCGGGCGAGGATATCGGCGCGGCTGTTCTGCCAGAGGGTTGCGGGCAGGCCGGTGACGTGGCTTGGTAAGAGGCCGACCCCTTCGCGTCCCGGTGCGTTCAGTGTATCGACGGCGATATCCGGCGTCTCGACCCCTTGTGATACGGGCGGTTCGCTCAGGCGCAGCGTCACGGTCGGGGTCTGGTCAAGCCAGTCGATCGCCGAAAGCGGGGCCTGGCGCGGGGCGCTGTCATCGGTCTGGGCCAAGGCCGGCAGCGCGAGAAGGCACAAGGCCAGGGGGGCAAACCGGTGCGGCATGGATCAGCCGTCAACCGGGCTGAGGGTCAGGGGCTGGCGGATTTCCGACGGTGTCGGCGCGAAATCCACGCCGAGCATCGGTGCGAGATAGGCATAGCCCACAAGCCCGAGTGCCGCGATGCAAAGTAGCGCGACGATGAAAAGGATCAGTTTGCCCATGACGTCTCCAACTGGTGTGGCCTGCCCGATTTTCCCCAAGTTATAACTGGCCTTTTGCACAAGATCACGTCATTCAGGGACGAAAGTTTGAATTTGCGCAAAGCTTGGCCGATGATGGGTCTTTGAGTGGTCGGTGGCCGGGGAAAGAATGACGCTGAAATTGAAAAAGACGGTTGTGCTCGTGGGGATGATGGGCGCCGGGAAAACCGCCGTGGGCCGGGCGCTTGCGGCGCGGTTGGGGGTGCCGTTCCTCGATTCGGATGCCGAGATCGAGAAGGCCGCCAACATGAGTATCGCCGAGATTTTCGCCCGCGATGGCGAGCCGTTCTTCCGGCGCAAGGAAGCGCAGGTCATCGAGCGGCTTCTCGAAGAGCAATGTGGAATCCTGTCGACCGGGGGCGGTGCCTATCTTGCCGAGGGGAATCGGACGGTGATTTCGAAGAAGGGCGTGGCGGTCTGGCTCAATGCCGATCTCGACATCCTGTGGAACCGGGTCCGGCACAAGGACACGCGCCCCTTGCTGCGCACCGATGACCCGAAAGCCACGCTGACCGAGATTTTCGAAGCGCGTGTGCCGGTTTACCGGCTTGCCGACCTGTCGGTCGAGGCGGAGGCGCGATTCACGATTGAGGAGATGGCGGAACGCGTGCTCGAAGCGCTGCTCAGCCGCCCGGATGTGTTGGAGGAACTCCCGGAATGATGGAAACGGTGCATGTGGGGCTTGGGGATAGAGCCTATGACATTCAGATCGGCCCCGGCCTTCTTGCCAAGGCGGGGGCGCTGATGGCGCCGCTTCTCAAACGTCCGCAGGTGCGGGTCGTGACCGACGAGAATGTCGCGGCGCTGCATCTCGAGACGCTGCGCGCCGGGTTGGCCGCGGAAGGCGTCGAGATGGAGGCGCTGGTCCTGCCGGCGGGAGAGGCGACCAAGAGCTGGCCGCATTTCGAACGCACGGTGGAGTGGCTCCTGGCCGAGAAGGTCGAGCGGCGCGATATCGTGGTGGCTTTCGGTGGCGGGGTGATTGGCGACCTGACGGGGTTCGCGGCGGCCGTTTTACGCCGGGGGGTGCGCTTCGTGCAGATCCCGACCTCTCTCTTGGCGCAGGTGGACAGTTCGGTCGGCGGCAAGACCGGGATCAACGCGCCGCAGGGCAAGAACCTCATCGGGGCCTTCCATCAGCCCTCGATGGTTTTGGCCGATACGGAGGTGCTTGGCACGTTGACGGCGCGCGATTTCCTTGCGGGCTATGGCGAGGTGGTGAAATACGGACTTCTGGGCGACGCGGCGTTTTTCGACTGGCTCGAGCAGCAGGGGCCGGCGCTGTCCGCGGGCGATATGGCGACGCGGATCGCGGCGGTGAAACGGTCTTGCGAGATGAAGGCCGAGATCGTGGCGCGCGACGAGACCGAACAGGGCGATCGCGCGCTTCTCAACCTTGGGCATACCTTCTGTCACGCGCTGGAATCGGCGACCGGGTATGGGGATCGTTTGCTGCATGGCGAGGGTGTGGCGATTGGCTGCGCGCTGGCCTTCGAGCTCAGCGCGCGGCTTGGCCTCTGTGCGCAGGAAGAGCCGAGCCGGGTGCGGGCGCATCTTGCGCAGATGGGGATGAAGGTCGACCTGAGGGATATCGAGGGCGATTTGCCGGATGCGGAGGTGCTTCTCGACCTTATGGCGCAGGACAAGAAGGTCGTGGACGGGCAGTTGCGGTTCATTCTTGCGCGCGGAATCGGGCAGGCCTTCGTGACGGCGGATGTGCCGCGCGACGTGGTCAAGGGGCTTCTCGAAGAGGCGTTGGCCGCGCGCGGTTAGGTTCATTGTGCGCGGCCGGGGCCGCGCGCAGGATATCTCGTCAGCGGCCTCTTGGGCCGCTGCCTGCGGTCGTTTCCCGAAAATCTGCGGGGCAGATTGCCGGGAAACGCTGACGCCTCCGGCGGGAGTATTTTCACAAAGGTGAAGACAGGGGCGCGCGCCTAGGACGGGCGGCGGCTTTGCAGCACCATCAGTTCGCCCAGGTTTTCGCGGGTGATGTAGCCGAGCATCTTGTTCTCGGCGGAACAGACCACTACGGCGGGCGCGCCCTTGTGCAGCGCGTCGGTCACGGTTTCGAGGCTCGTATCGAGATGCACGCTCGGGATGTCCTGTTCCATCAGGTCCCGGACGGGGCGCATGGCGTTGCCGTCGCCGGCCATGGCGGCGAAAAGCGCGGTTCGGGTCAGGAAGCCTGCGAGGGTGCCGTCGGGGGCGAGGACGGGGAATTCGTGCTGGGTCGTGCGGATCAGGGTCGTGGCGGCGGTTTGCAGCGGGTCGGCGGGGGCGAGGCTCTCGTAGCTTGTGATCATCGCATCGCGCGCCTGAAGGCGGCGGGTGGCGGCGCGCATGGAGACGTCCTGGCTTTCGGCATTGCCTGCGACGAAGACGAAGAAGGCGATCAGCAGCAGGATCATGTTGCCCGTGGCCAGCCCTGCGAAGGCCATCAGGAGGGCGACGACCTGCCCGGCGCGGGCGGCGGCCTCGGTGGCGCGGGGGCGGGGCATGCGGGTTTGCAGCAGCGCGCGCAGCACCCGACCGCCATCCATGGGAAAGGCGGGCAGCAGGTTGAACACGGCAAGGAAGAGGTTCACGGCGGCGAGCTGGGCCAGGAAGGTTGTCGGGGTCAGATCGGCCAGGTTCACCAGCGCCTCGTCGCTCCGGGCACCGAGAAAGAGCGAAAGGACGGCCCAGATCACGACATTGACCGCCGGACCGGCGAGGGCGACGAGGATTTCCTGTGCTGGCCGGTCGGGCATTTTCTCGAGCCGGGCCATGCCGCCGATGGGCAGGAGGGTGATGTCGGGTGTGTGGATGCCGTAGCGGCGCGCGGTCAGCACATGGCCGAACTCATGGGCGACGACGCAGGCGAAGAGGGCAAGCACGAAGAGCAGGCTTGTCAGGGCGGCACTGGCGCCGCCCTCGGCATAGGCCGCGAGCCCGATCCACATAAGCAACAGGAAGAAGGTTGCATGGACGCGGATGTCGGAGCCGAAGAGACGGCCTATGGAGAAGGACCAAGCCATGGGGTCTGCCTTTTGTTGCCGGTGTCTCCTGTCAGAGATATGGCGGGCGGGCCCGGTTTGAAAGGGTGATCGGATCAGAAGGGGATTTCGTCGTCGAGATCGCGCGCCGGGGTGCCGCCGCCCTGGGCACCGCCGCCCCCATAGCCGCCGCCCTGGCCGCCGCCATAATCGCCGCCGCCATAATCGCCGCCGCCGTAATCCCCGCCGCCGTAGCCGCCGCCCTGGCCTCCGCCAAAGTCGCCTCCGCCTCCGCTGCCGCCGCCGCGGCTGTCGAGCAGGGTCAGTTCACCGCGATAGGGACGAAGCACGACCTCGGTCGAGTAGCGGTCCTGGCCGGATTGATCCTGCCATTTGCGGGTTTCCAGTTGGCCCTCGATATAGACCTTGGAGCCCTTGCGCAGGTATTGCTCGGCGATGCGGGCGAGGGGTTCGGAGAAGATTGCGACGGAATGCCACTCGGTGCGTTCGCGGCGTTCGCCGGTGTTACGGTCTTTCCAGTTCTCGGAGGTGGCGATGCGCAGGTTGCAGACCTTGCCACCGTTCTGGAAGGTGCGGACCTCCGGGTCGCGGCCCAAGTTGCCGACGAGAATAACTTTGTTGACGGAACCGGCCATGTGGCACCCCCCTTTCGAGAATCTTTGATCTGGTTGCGTGCCAGCATAGACCATCCCAACAGGGTTAATGGAAGCCTAAAGCCGACAATTTTTCTGTGTCCCAGGGATGGATAATCGCCGGTGGCGCCGCGTTGGGCGCGTGTGTGGGGCGGAAGGGCTGGAAATATCGCGGTTTTTTCGGTATGACCGGCGCACCCTTGGTCAACTGGAGCGGGTTTGCCATGATGCGCGCGGGTTTTTCCGGAGTGATTGTTGCGATGCTGCTGGCCTTGCCGGCAGAGGCGGATTTCCTGTCATCGAAGTCCAAGTCGGGGGTGTTCCGGTCGCAGACCTCTGTCATCGACAAACGCGCACGCGCCGAGAGCAAGGGCACCGTGCGCCTTGAGCCGCGGCCGGTCTACACGCCTTCGAAATGGGGCGATGGCAGTTTCAAGGGCCGCTATGACGGACCCTATCTTGCCATGGCGCAGGAGGCGGCGATGCGACACGGGGTGCCGGTCGATCTTTTCCTCAAGCTGGTGCAGCAGGAGTCGGGCTGGAACGCGTCGGCACAGTCGCACAAGGGCGCGCTTGGCCTTGCGCAGTTGATGCCGGCAACGGCGCGGCGGCTTGGGGTCGATCCCCTTGACCCGGCGCAGAACCTTGATGGGGGCGCGCGCTATCTAGCGCTGCAATACCGCAATTTCGGCTCTTGGCGGCTTGCTCTGGCGGCCTACAATGCCGGGCCGGAGGCCGTGCGGCGCCATGGCGGCGTGCCGCCCTACAAGGAGACCCGCAACTATGTGCGGGTGATCTGGGGGAGCTGATAAAAATACTCGGAAGTGGCATCGCTCAAGGTCTGCGGCAAGGCAGGGTCTTGGCCATGGGGCGTGGCTGATCGAATTTGAGAGGGGACCGGGGATGATGACCGGACGGATGATGCTCGTTGCTGCGTTGGGTCTTGTGGCGATGGCGGCGGGGGCACCGGCGCAGCCCCATGAGCGGTTCGAGGCGCTTGGGGAGGCGCTTTTCTTCTCGCAGCAATTCACCAATTGCAACATGTGTGACCAGCTTCGCAGGAGCGCGATTGATCCGCGAGAGACCTTCACGAATAACAATATCACAATATCGGCACGCCGGTGAACGGCGTGGCGGCGGATTTAGTCGACGAGGGGTTCTTGGCGCATCCGGGGATCGACGATCCGGCGCAGCGCGGCAAGTTCAAGGTGCCGACCCTGCGCAATGTCGCGGTGACGGGGCCGTATATGCACAATGGCGTGTTCGAAGACCTGCGCACGGTGATCCTGTTTTTCAACAAGTACAATGCCAAGGCCGAGTCGCGGCAGATCAATCCGGAAACCGGCCAGCCGTGGCAGGCGCCGGAGGTTGGGGCACGCTCTTGATGGAAGAGCTCGCGACTGGCCCGGCGCTGGATGACAAGCGGGTCGACGCGCTGGTGGCGTTCTTGAAGACCCTGACCGATGCGCGCTATGAGGCGTTGCTTGAGAAATAGGGGAAGGTTTCTGGAAAAACCTGCGGCGCGCTAGCGTCCCTCCGGGCCGCCATAGGCGCGTTCGACCCTGGCGACGCGGAGCGTATATTGCGCATACCACCGGCTCTTGCCCAAGGTTTGCGCGGCAAGATGTTCGGCCTCTGCCTTCCAGGCCAGGATGCTTTCCTCGTCTTTCCAGTAGCTCACGGTGATGCCGAGACCGTCTTCGTCGCGGGCGGATTCAACCCCGATATAGCCCGGCTGGGCCTCGGCCAGCGCCATCATGCGCCCGGCCATCGTGCCATAGCCGAAGTCACCCGCATTGCGTTGGGCGGTAAAGATGACGGCGTAATAGGGCGGGTCGGGGAGCGGGGCGAAGCGGGACATGGGGCGAGCGTAGTGCAGGCTGTCGGGGCTGGAAAGGGGCTTTGCCCTTCTTGGCCCTGACGGGCCGATTTACCCCGGGATATTTTCGGCAAGAGGAGGTGGGGGCGGTGCGCGCCGCCCCCACGGGCCGGGAATTATTCCGCGGCGATCTTGATGACCGGCTCCATGCGGGCAAGGATGTCGTCTGCGAGGTGGCATTTGACCTGGTGGTCATCGCCAAGGTTGCGCACTGGCGGCACTTCTTTTTCGCACAGGCCATCCGGCACCTGGTCCTTCCAGCGGCAGCGCGTCTGGAACGGGCAGCCCGGCGGCGGTGACATGGCCGAGGGAATATCGCCGTCAAGGACGATATGGGTTTTCTGAACGGAGGTATCGGCGATGGGCACCGCCGACAAAAGTGCCTCGGTATAGGGGTGGTAGGGGGGCGAGAAGACCTGGTCGGTGGTGCCCAGCTCGACCACGTGGCCGAGATACATGACCATGACGCGATCCGAGAGATAGCGCACGATCGAGAGGTCATGCGAGATGAAGAGCAGGGTGGTTTTCTCTTCGCGCTGGATATCCATCAGCAGGTCGGTGACGGCGGCCTGCACCGACACATCGAGCGCCGAGACCGGTTCGTCCGCGACCACGATGCGCGCCCCGCCGGCAAAGGCGCGGGCGATGCCGACGCGCTGTTTCTGGCCGCCCGAGAGTTGCCGCGGCATCCGGTCGGCGAAGGCGCGCGGCAGTTTCACGAGGTCCAGCAGGCCCAGCATCTTTTCGCGGCGTTCGGACTCGCTTGCGCCGATGCCGAAGATTTCGAGCGCACGCATGATCTGGCGACCGACGGTCATCGAGGGGTTGAGCGTGTCGAAGGGGTTCTGGAACACCATCTGCACATCGGCAATCGTCTTGGTATCGCGTTTCTGGATCGGGATCTGTTCGATGTTTCGCCCGTCCAGCAGGATTTCCCCTTCGGTCGCTGTTTCCAGCCCCATCAGCACCTTTGCGAAGGTGGATTTTCCGCAGCCGGATTCGCCGACGATGGCGAGGGTTTCGGATTCATGGGCTTCGAAGGAGAGGGTTTCATTGGCCTTGACGACCCGTTTTTCGCCACCACCAAAGAGCGCGTTGGCCGAGACCTCGTAATATTTCTTGAGTTGGTCCATCTTGAGGACGACCTTGCCGATCTCGGGCTTCTCCTTCTTATCGGCCAGCGACAGCGGCGCCTCCCAGTCGATTTCCTCGAATTTGATGCAGCGCGTGGCATGGCGTTCATAGCCGGGCACGTCATACATCGGGATCGCCTGGGCATCGCAGCGTCCGGCCTCGAAATAGTCGCAGCGCGGACCGAAGTTACAGCCGGGGGGGCGTTCGTGGGGCAGGGGGAAGTTGCCGGGGATCGCGATCAGCGGGTGGGCGTTCTTGTCGGCCCCCGGAAGCGGGATCGAGCGGAAAAGCGCCTGCGTATAGGGGTGCTGCATGTGGTCGAACACGTCTTCGATCGAGCCGCGCTCCACCGCTTCGCCGGAATACATCACGCAGAGCCGGTCGCAGGTTTCCAGCACGAGGCCGAGGTTATGCGAGATGAAGAGCATCGAGGTGCCGTATTTCTTGCCGAGATCCTTGACCAGTTCGACCACGGCGGCCTCGACGGTCACATCGAGCGCGGTTGTCGGCTCATCGAGGATCAGGAGCGAGGGCTTGGACATCAGCGCCATGGCAATGACGATACGCTGTTGCTGACCGCCCGAAAGCTGGTGCGGGAAGCTTTTCAGCATCCGCTCGGGATCGGGAAGTTTCACGTCGGTGACGACTTCGAGTGCGCGTTTATAGGCCTCTTCTTCGGAGACGCCCTCGTGGATCATCGGCACTTCCATCAACTGTCTGCCGATTTTCATGGCCGGGTTCAGCGAGGCCATGGGCTCCTGGTAGATCATGGCGATTTCATTGCCGCGAATGTCGCGCAGCTCGTCCGGGCTCATTTCCGAGAGATCGCGGCCCTTGAACTTGATCGTGCCGCCGACGATGCGGCCGTTCTTGCCGAGATCCTGCATGACGCCAAGCGCCACGGTGGATTTCCCGCAGCCGGATTCGCCAACGAGGCCGACGGCTTCTCCGGGCATCACGTTGACGGAGAAATCCATCACGGCGGGGATTTCGCGCAGGCGGGTGAAGAAGGAGATGGACAGCTTGTCGATCTCGAGGATCGGGCCGTCATACTCTGCCATTTTACTCATGTTCCGGTCTCCCTGTTGGGGCGGTGGGGCCTGTCTGGCCCGCTGTTGTTCTTCTCTGCGACAATACTCCGGGGGTGCGGGGGCTGGCCCCCGCCTCCCGAGGTATCAGTCACGCAGGCTTTCTTCGCGCAGGCCATCGGCCAGCAGGTTCAGGCCAAGCACCATGCTCAGCAGCGCGAAGGCGGGCACGAGGGCCGGGTGCGGGTAGATCGACAGGAGCTTGCGCCCGTCATTGATCGTGGTTCCCCAGTCCGGGCTTTCGGGCGGCAGGCCGAGGCCGAAGAAGCCCAGGGTGCCAAGGAGGATCGTCGTATAGCCGATACGCAGGCAGAAATCGACGATCAGGGGCCCGCGTGCGTTGGGCAGGATCTCCCAGAGCATGATATACCACGGGCCTTCACCGCGGGTCTGGGCGGCGGCGACGTAATCGCGGGTCTGGATGTCCATGGTCAGGCCACGCACGATACGGAACACCGTGGGGGCGTTGACGAAGACCACCGAGACGAAGACCACGAGGATGCCGCCGGGGATATTAAACAGGTCCAGCGAGTCCGGCAGGAAGGCAAGCACCGTGCCCGGTGCCGAGATCAGCGACAGGTAAATCCAGATCAGCACCGCAAGGATGCCAGCAAGCAGCGGGGTGCGCAGGGTCGGGCGGGTGTAGTAGCGCGAGTTGATGAGGATCGTGACGAAGATGATCGGGAACACGAAAAGCACCATTGCCATGAAGGAAGGGATGCCCGTTGCCACGATCTCCGGTGTCACCAGGAGGTAGAACAGCAGGATGACCGGGAAGGCGAGGATCAGGTTGGCAAGAAAGGACAGGAACGTGTCCAGCTTGCCGCCGAAATACCCTGCCGGAAGGCCGAGCGTGATGCCGACCATGAAGGCAAAGAGCGTTGCCAGCGGCGCAATGCGCACCACGATCCAAGAGCCATCCACCATGCGCGAGAACACGTCTCGTGCAAGGTTGTCGCCGCCAAGGAGATACCAGCAGGCTTGGCCGCAGGTTTCCGGGTCGGCGCCGCGCACGGGCGTGCCGGGCAGCTTGTTCTTCATGCCCGAGAGCTGGGACAGCGAGTCATGGGTGCCGATCATCCCGAACACGCCGGTGAAGATCGCCGTGTAGACCCAGAACATGACGAGGCCGAAACCGATCATGCCGATCAGGGAGTCAAACAGCTTGCCATAGAGACCGAGCTTGCGCTTGTAGACGATCGAGAGCGTGTAGGTCACGAAGAGCGCGAGCCAGACCGGGGCCAGCCGCGCGGAGACCGCGCCGATGATCCCGGCCTTGCCGAAGGGCATGACGATCCCGGCGAGCAGGTAGATCAGGCAGAGGCCGAGCAAGCCGTAGAGGCTGTATTTCGAGGCCCTGGTGACAAGCTCGATCGGGCCGTTTCCGGCGGTGAGAGATCCGTCTGCATTGGTGGTCACCGGCGCGGCGCGGAAGAGGAAAGAAGCGAGGATTTGCAGGGCGACGGCGACGATGAAGATCATCGCCATCCCCTGGAAAACCGGGTTGAGAAGCGCTCCGAGGGAGCCTGTCCAGGTCAATGGTTCCATGGTCGACTCTCCTTAGGAAATGCGGATGCGCGGGTTGAGGTAGACATAGCCGATATCCGAGATCAGCTGGGTCACGAGCACCACGGCGACCGAAACGACGGAGACGGCGAGAAGCATCTCGATGTCGTTGTTGCCGGCCGCGTTGACGAGTTGCCATCCAAAGCCGGAATAAGAGAACAGGGTCTCGACGATCACCACACCGTTCAAAAGCCACGGGAATTGCAGCATGATGACGGTAAAGGGGGCGATCAGTGCGTTGCGCAGCGCATGTTTCAGCACGATGTTGCGGAAACTCACCCCTTTGAGACGGGCCGTGCGGATATATTGCGCGGTCATGACCTCGGCCATGGAGGCGCGGGTCATACGGGCGATATAGCCCATGCCATAAAGGGCGACGGTCAGCACCGGCAGGGTGAAGTTGCGCAGGTTGGCATCATCCATCGCGGATTTGGCGGTGCCTTTGAACAGCGCCTTGGCCTCGATGATCCCGGCATCGTGCAGGATTGGTCCGAGGCCGTAGCGTGTCGAGGCGAGGAGCGCGATGAAGATCACCCCCGAGACATATTCCGGTGTTGCGGTGGACAGGATCGAGACGGTCGACAGGGAGCGGTCGGTGCCGCTTCCCTCGCGCATCCCGGCCAGCACGCCGATCACCAGGGCCGAGGGCACCATGACCAGCATCACCCAGAACATCAGCTTGCCCGTATTGGCGAGGCGTTTGCCGAGCACATCCGCGACGGGTTCCTTTGACACCGTCGAGAAACCCCAGTCGCCCTGGAGCACGCCGCAGAAGCGCGGCGTGTCCTTGGCTTCGACGCCGGGCCGGACGCATTTGCCGACGATGGTGCCATCATCGCGCACGGTTTTATGGCCGGGCAGCAGGCCAAGCCATTGCGCATATTTGATCGGCGTGGGCTCAAGATAGCCGCGATCCCCGAGATAGCTTGCCACCGCCTCGTCGGACATGCGGAAGTTGCCCTGGGATTTGGCGAGTTTTTCTAGGTTGGGATAGAGGTTGGTCATGAAAAAGACGATGTATGTCAGGCAAAGCGCCGTGACGATCATCATCGCGACCCGTCTCAGGATGAATAGTCCCATCTGACCCCCGTTGGTCTTGTATCGGTTTCAGCCCGGCATATTCGCGGACCAGCTAGGCACGTGACAACGCCGCCCCGTCAGGCGCGGCGTTGCGAATCTTCAATTTTCGGGGGTAGGGACGGTCGTTTTCGCAGCCGACCGCGTGACGCGGTGCTTGGCTTGTTCATGCGTGATATTGCTGGCGAAAGCTGGCGTCATATGTTCCCCGTTGGCAAGGTTCGGCCCTTGGCGGGCCGGATTTTTTATGTCGGTCAGCGCGTTGGGCACCCGGTTCCGGGGCGCTTATCACTGCCGTTATGCGCTATTCCGCAACAGATTCCTTGCCACGTCAACGGTCAGTCTCGTCATTTCAGTGCAAAAAAACGACATGGTGCGTGTCGGAAACGGGCAAAATGGTTGTGCTGTGCACCGAGTTTCCCGCCCGTCATCGAAATGCCACCCCAAGGGAGGATGTGGCGGGGCCCTGAATCATCGGATAGCGGATTTGCGCAGTTGGGTCGGGGAGGCGCCGAAGTGTTGTTGACTGAAGCGTGAGAAATAGGCGGCAGAGCCGAAGCCGAGATATTCCGCGATTTCCTGAACCGGCAGGTCGCTTCGGGACAGGAGGACGCGGGCCTCGTGCTGCACCAGTTGGCTCAGCATGTCGGCGGCGGTCAGCCCGGCGCATTGGCGGCAGACGCGGGTCAGATGCGTGGGGGTGATGTCGAGCTCCTCGGCAAAGGTCGCCATGGATTTGCCCGAACGGAAATCATCCGACAGAAGATCGCTGAAGCGGCGCACGATCCGCTCGGCGGCGGTTGTGCGGGGTTGCGCCCCGGCTCTGAGTATCTGGCGGCGCAGCCAGATCGACACCATCGAGGCCAGAGCCGTCATGGCTTCGGCAAGAAGCGGGCGCGATTCGGTCAGTTCGCGGCGCAGGTCGTCGAACAGCCCGGTCAGTTCCGCCTGGGCGAGTCCGTCCTGCACGCGCAGTTGATGGGTGCGGTCCGGCAGGATCACGCGCCCGTCATCGGGGATCAGGAGGGCCTGGCCCTGCACCTGGCGACCATATTCCATGGCAAACAGCTTGCCTGCGGGCACGAAGATCGCGTTATGCGCGCCAAAACCGCGCCGAAGCCCATGCAACAGGATGCGTCCCTGTCCGCGTGTGATCCAGAGGAAGAGGTGATGGTCGCGCACGTGCAATTGTTCGAGTTGCCAGCTTCCGCCAACGGTCATCTGGGACAGGGTGTGGACCTGAATGGCGCTGACCTGCGGGAGAAGCGGGGTCTCGGGGGGCTGAACATAGCTCTCCTGCGGGGAGGAGAGCGGTCCTGGCGCTTCCGGGGAGCGCTTGAGGAATGATGGAATATGTACAGAATCTTCAGCCATGTTGAGGGGAGGCATGACAGAATGGTTCGAAACCGGCAAGGGCAGGCAGGGCGTGACAAACCGTTACGGGCGAAATTTCGCCCAACGGCTCATTTTTGAGCGGAACCATGTGCGTTGGCGCTTGGCAAATTGGCGGGTCGCGATCGTGGCGCGTTCGGCGGCCTCTTCGAGGGATAGCTCACCGCGCAGATGCGCAATCAGTTCGGGCGCTCCTATGGCCTTGGAGGACAGGCGCTTGGGTTCCCAATCTTCGAGATTGGCGCGCGCCTCCTCAAGGGCACCAAGGTCAAGCATCTGTTGAAAACGCCGGGCGATGCGGGCGTTCAGCCAATCACGTTCCACGTCGAACAGGATCGCGGCGCAGTCGGCTTCGGGCAGCAGCGGCGCGGGCGTGTCGTCTTGCCATGCGGCCAGCGGACGGCCCGTGGCGCGCTGGACCTCCCAGGCCCGCTGCACGCGCATCGGGTTCAGCCGGTCGATTCGCGCGGCGGTCTCGGCGTCCAACTCGGCCAACAGGCTTTCGAACCCGTCTTCGGCAACGCGGGCGTCGGCCTCGGCGCGGATGTCCGGCGGGGTCGGCGGGATTTCGGCCAGACCTTGGGTCAGGGCGGTGAAATAGAGGCCGGTGCCGCCGGTGATGATCGGGCGCGGGCCGTTTTGCAGAAGCGGGGCGAGGTCGCGCAGCCAATGGCCGACGGAATAGTCGGCGTCACGCGACACGTGCCCATAAAGCGCATGGGGCACGCGCGATTCGTCTTGCGCCGACGGGCGGGCGGTCAGGATGCGCCAGTTGTCATAGACCTGGATCGCATCGGCATTGATGATGACGCCGCCCTGCGCCTCGGCAATCTCGAGCGCGAGGGCGCTTTTGCCGCTGGCGGTCGGGCCAGCAATCAGGACGGGCCGGTCCGGGGCAATATCGCGGGGAAGGCTCATCGGGGAAATTTCCGCCTCATTGTCTTCAAGTTGATATCGCGCATTGAACCCGCCCGTGTTTTCCTACATTTTGCGCGCGATCCTAATTCCTCGCGCAGACGGAGTGCAACATGACCGAAGACGCCCCCGCCCCGAAGACCGCGTTCAAACGCGTGATGCTCAAGATTTCGGGGGAGGCGTTGATGGGAGACCAAGGATATGGTCTTCATCCGCCGACGGTCCAGCGGATCGCCCAGGAGGTCAAATCCGTGCATGATATGGGCGTCGAGATTTGCATGGTCATCGGCGGCGGCAACATCTTTCGCGGGCTGCAAGGCTCGGCGCAGGGTATGGAGCGAACCACGGCAGACTACATGGGGATGCTTGCGACCGTGATGAATGCGCTGGCCATGCAGTCGGCGCTTGAGGGTGTGGGCGTCTTCACGCGGGTCATCAGTGCCATTCGCATGGACGAGGTCGCAGAGCCCTATATCCGCCGCCGCGCGGTGCGCCACCTTGAGAAAAAGCGGGTCTGTATTTTCGCGGCCGGCACCGGCAATCCCTATTTCACCACCGATACCGCCGCGACCCTGCGCGCCAACGAGATGGCCTGCGAGGCGATCTTCATGGGCAAGAATGGCGTTGATGGGGTGTATGACAAAGACCCGAAAGAGCATGATGATGCCGTGCGCTATGACGAGGTCAGCTATGACGACGTGCTCGCCAAGCGGCTCAAGGTCATGGATGCGAGCGCGATTGCGCTTGCGCGGGACAATAACCTGCCGCTGATCGTGTTCGGCCTCGACGAGCCGGGAGGGTTCAAGGGAATCCTTGCCGGAGAGGGCACCTATACAAAGGTCGGCTGAGACCGTTAGGGTAGGAATGAAACCGGCCCCCGGTGGGCCGCAGAAAGAAGAAGAAAAGCCATGTCCGACGATTTTGAACTCGATACAGATGATCTCACCCGCCGTATGGAGGGCGCCATGGGCGCGCTGAAGACGGAATTTGCATCCCTGCGCACGGGCCGCGCCTCGGCCTCGATGCTGGAGCCTGTGACCGTCGAGGCCTATGGGCAGCAAACCCCGATCAACCAGGTTGGCACGGTCAACGTGCCCGAGCCGCGGATGGTCACGATCAATGTCTGGGACAAGTCGCTTGTCGGCCCCGTGGAGAAGGCCATCATGAATAGCGGCCTCGGGATCAACCCGCAGACCAATGGCACGATCATCATGCTGCCGATCCCGGAGCTCAACGAGGAGCGCCGCACCGAGCTTGCCCGTGTGGCGGCGCAATATGCCGAACATGCCCGCGTCGCGATCCGCAACGTGCGCCGTGACGGGATGGACCGGGTCAAGAAGGCAAAGGCCGACGGCATTTCCGAGGATGACCAGAAGTTCTGGGAGACCGAAGTGCAAGACCTGACGGACGCCTATATCAAGAAGGTGGACGAGGCGCTTGAGAACAAGCAAGCCGAGATCATGCAGGTCTGAGCAAGAAAAGAGGCCGTGCAGGTGGGTTCGGAAATGGATACGAACGGCGGTCCTCGCCACGTCGCGATCATCATGGATGGCAATGGCCGCTGGGCGCAGACGCGCGGGCGGCCACGTCTTTTCGGCCACCATGCGGGCGCCCGGCGGGTGCGCGAGATCGTCGAGTCCTGCCCGGAGAACGGGGTCGAATACCTGACGATCTTTGCTTTTTCGACCGAGAACTGGAAACGGACCCAGATCGAGGTTGCGGGGCTCATGAGCCTGTTTCGCCGCTATATCATGAAGGAAATGCAGGATTTCGTGCGCCAGAACGTGCGGGTGCGCTTCATCGGTGACAGGGTGCGGCTTGATGAGAAGCTCAGCACACTCATGGACGAGGCAGAAGCGCTGACCGGGCATTGCACCGGCACGAACCTGACCATCGCACTGAACTATGGCGGGCGGGACGAGGTTGCGCGGGCCACCAAGCGTTTGGCAGAGGATGTCGCGGCAGGGCGGCTCGATCCTGCTGACGTAGATACGGAAACCCTGCCGAAATATCTCGATACCTGCGTGCTGCCCGACCCGGATCTTGTCATTCGCACAAGTGGCGAGGCGCGGATCTCGAACTTCCTGCTCTGGCAGTCGGCCTATGCGGAATATGAATTCATCGACACGCTCTGGCCGGATTTCTCGAAGGAGGAGTTTCACCGGTTGGTATCGTCCTATGCCGGGCGCGACCGGCGCTATGGCGGGGTCAAGGCATGAGCGCGGCCACGGGCAAGTGGGGCGATCTGCCGACGCGGATCGGTTCGGCCATCGTCATGGTCGTGGTCGGCGTGGCGGCGGTTTGGGCCGGGGGTCTCTGGTTCACTCTCCTGGTTGCGGTGATTGGTGGAGGCATGATCTGGGAGTTGAGCCGGATGCTTGGTCCGGATCGCGAGCGCATGGCGGTGCCGATGGGGCTTTTGACCACGGCGGCACTTTGGGGCGCGACGCTCATTCCCGGCGAGGCGGTGCTGCCGGTGCTCATCGCGCCGGCCCTCGTGGGCGCGACGCAGCTTCACAAAGATCGTTTGATTTACGGAATTTACGCGGCAGCCTTGATGTTGTCCTGCTACGGGTTGATCGGGTTGCGCGTGGAGCATGGCATGATGTGGGTCGGCTGGCTCGTGGCGGTTGTAATCGCGAGCGATGTGGCGGGCTATTTCGTGGGCCGTCTCGTGGGCGGGCCGAAATTCTGGCCCAAGGTGTCGCCCAAGAAAACATGGTCCGGCACGGTTGGCGGATGGATCGCAGCGGGCGTTGTCGGGGCGTTTTTCGGCGGCTTGCCGCTTGTCCTGCTGAGCGTGGCGACAGCGTTTGCCGGTCAGATGGGCGACGCGGCGGAGAGCGCGATCAAGCGGCATACGGGGGTCAAGGACAGTTCCAACCTGATCCCCGGACATGGCGGATTTCTCGACCGGTTCGACGCCATGATGGGCGCGGCGCTTTTCGTGATGATCGTGGGGTCCGCGGTGGGGTTGCCCTGATGCGCAGGATTTCGATCTTTGGCGCGACGGGGTCCATCGGGCAGAACACGATAGACCTGATCGCTCGCGCGCCCGAAGACTATGACGTGGTGGCCCTGACCGGGGCGCGCAATATCACCCGGCTGGCCGAGGATGCGCGCCGCCTTGGGGCGCAGGTTGCGGTCACGGCGGATGAAGATCTGCTCGGGGATTTGCGCGATGCGCTGGCCGGGTCCGGGATCGAGGCCGCGGCGGGGGCCGGGGCCATCGAGGAGGCCGCGACACGTCCGGCGGATTGGGTCATGTCGGCCATTGTCGGCGCGGCGGGGCTGGTGCCGGGGCTGCGGGCACTGGAACAGGGGGCGACGCTGGCCCTTGCCAACAAGGAATCGCTGGTCACGGCCGGATCGCTCATCATGGGCACGGCCGAGGCGCATGGCGGTCGGGTCTTGCCGGTCGATAGTGAACATTCGGCGGTATTCCAGGGGCTTGTCGGGGAAGAATTCGATGCCGTTGAGCGGATCATCATCACTGCCAGCGGCGGCGCGTTTCGCGATTGGAGCCTTGAGGATATGGCCAGGGCCACCCCGGCGCAGGCCTCGTCACATCCCAATTGGGACATGGGCCAGCGGATCACCATCGACAGCGCGTCGATGTTCAACAAGGCACTGGAAGTCATAGAAACCAAGGAATTCTTTGGCTGCCCACATGAAATGATCGAGGTTCTTGTTCATCCTGAATCCATGGTTCATGCGCTTGTCGGGTTCAACGATGGCGCGCTCATGGCGCATGTGGGGCCGCCGGATATGCGCCACGCGATCGGCTATGCGCTGCACTGGCCCGAGCGCAGGACGCTGCCTGTGGAGCGGCTTGACCTTGCCAAGCTGGGACAGCTCACGTTTCGGGCGCCGGATAGCACACGCTACCCGGCCCTGGGCCTTGCGCATGAGGTGCTTGAGGCGGGCGGTCTGAGCGGGGCGGTGTTCAACGGGGCGAAGGAACGCGCGTTGGACGGGTTCCTTGCAGAAAAGATCGGTTTTCTCCAGATGGCCGAGGTTGTCGAGGAGGTTCTCGACAGGCTCTCGTCGGATACGTGCCTCATTAATGCCGAAATGACCCTTGATAGAGTGCGCGAGACAGACCATTTGGCACGTCAGGCGGCCGATCAGGTCATGGCCGAGTGGCAATAACAAAAAAGAACAGGTTTGCACGTGGATATTCTTGGACTGCTCAACGGATTTGGCAGCACTTTCTGGATCATCATCGCCTTCGTGGTCGCGCTTTCGATCATCGTGGCGATCCATGAATACGGCCATTACATCGTCGGGCGCTGGTCGGGGATCGGGGCGGATGTGTTCTCTATCGGCTTTGGGCCGGTGTTGGTATCGCGCTATGACAAGCGCGGCACGAAATGGCAGATCGCGGCGATTCCGCTTGGTGGCTATGTGAAGTTCAAGGGGGATGCCAATGCCGCCTCGGGCAAGGATGCCGAGACGATGGAGGCGCTGAGCGACGAGGAACTGCGTCAGACGATGCATGGGGCGCCGCTTTGGGCGCGCACCGCAACGGTCGCGGCGGGTCCGATCTTCAACTTTATCCTGTCGACGCTGGTTTTCGCCGCCGTGTTCATGAGCCGTGGCCAGATTGGCGACACGCTTGCTGTGGGAGAGCTGCGGGATTTGCCGCCGCCAGCCTATGAGTTGAGCGAAGGGGACGAGATTCGCAAGATCGCCGGTTTGGCCGTGCCGTCTTTTGACGAACCGGACGCCTTCGATGTCTTTGCGAGCGCCATTCCGGTCGAGACGCCGCTTGAATACGTGGTCGAGCGCGATGGCCGCGAGGCGGCGGTCAGCGGGCCTTACCCCTATCCGCCCATTGTCCTGCACCTTGCCCCGAAATCCGCTGCCTATGGCGCGGGGCTTGAGGTTGGAGACGTGATCACGGGCATTGACGGGCGCCCCATTGCCGGGTTTTCCGAGCTGAAGGAAGCGGTCGAGACCGGCCAGGGCAGGCCGCTTGCGCTTGACGTGTGGCGCGACGGCGAGAGCAAGTCCTTTACCCTGACGCCGCGCCGCGTGGATGAGCCGCTGCCGGAGGGCGGGTTCCAGACGCAATGGCGGATCGGCATCGGCGGCGGGCTTGCGTTCGAGCCCGCGACCGAGACGCTTGGCCCGGCCAAGGCGCTCTGGGGCGGGGTGGTGCAGACCGGGGTCATCATCGAAGGGTCGATATCCGGCCTCTATCACATGGTGACCGGCGCGATCAGCACCTGCAACCTCACCGGTCCGGTCGGGATCGCGCAGACTTCGGGCGCGATGGCGAGCCAGGGCGCGCAGAGCTTCATCTATTTCATCGCGGTCCTGTCGGCGGCGATCGGTATGCTCAACCTGTTCCCGATCCCGATGCTCGATGGCGGACATCTCGTGTTTTATGCCTACGAGGCCGTGGCGGGGCGCCCGCCGAGCGACAAGGTGGTGAATGTGCTGATGATGATGGGGCTTGCGATCGTCCTTGGGATGATGATGTTCGGGCTGACCAACGATCTGCTTTGTCCATGAGGTGCATCGCTTTCGGGAACATCTAGCTTTCACGAAGTTGCCCCATTCCTGCCCGATTTCTTTCGTAGGTTGAGTCGCAGACAGCCACGACAAGCAGGGACGAAAGTCATGCATACCATCGAAAACGGTTACAGGGCCTTGAGCCTTCTGATCGACATCAATTGGGACCGTGTCCTATTTCCGACGGCGATTCTCGTTGCATTGATGGCGGGAGCCTACGTGTTCTCGCTCGGGGTGCTGTGATCCGTTCCTGAAGTCCCTCCGTTCCCCGTGGTGCGACCCGCAGATTTTTCTTGGTCTGCGGGTCACAGTCATATCGGGCAGGCGGCAAGCCGGGGCGAAAACCTGCGTCGAAGCGCCTGTTTCGCAATGGCGTTTTGACATATCAGCCCTTTCCGGCTAGTCACGTCTCAACTGGGATGTCAGCAGGATTTGGGAATGACCAATTACCTCCAAACCGTGACCGGGGCAGTCGCATTTGCAAAATCGGCCGTTCGCGCGCTTCACGTCATTGTTTTTCTTCTTGTTTCGGGTGTTCTGCTTGGTCTGCCATCGCCGGCGGATGCGCAGGAGTATCGCTTCTCCTCGTTCAACGTGACGGGAAACCAGCGGATCGAATCCACCGCGATCCTGAATTATGCGGGAATCGAGCGGGGCCAGACCCTGAGCGCGGGCGCCCTCAACGAAGCCTATCAGCGTATTCTGGAGAGTGGCCTGTTCGAATCTGTCGAACTGACGCCGCGCGGCAATCGTCTTGATATCAAGGTGGTCGAATATCCCACGATCAACCGCATCAGTTTTGAAGGCAACGAACGCCTCAAGGACGATGTTCTGGAGGCGCTGGTCGAATCCAAATCGCGCCACGTGCTGAACCCCAACATTGCAGAGCGCGATGCGGCCCGCATCGCGGAGGCCTATTCCCAGGAAGGGCGCCTGGCTGCGCGCGTCACGCCGCGCATCATCCGCCAGAGCGACAACCGCGCCGATCTCGTCTTTGAAGTGTTCGAAGGCGGTATTACCGAGATTGAACGCATCGGTTTCGTCGGCAACCGTCAATATTCCGACCGTCGCCTGCGTCGCGTGCTTGAATCCAAGCAGGCGGGCCTGCTGCGGGCGTTGATCAAGCGCGACACGCTTGTCGAGGATCGGATCGAGTTCGACAAACAGGTTCTGCGCGATTTCTACCTGTCGCGCGGCTATGTCGATTTCCGCACCACCGGCGTGAATGCCGAACTGGCGCGTGATCGCGACGGCTATTTCATCACGTTCAACGTCGAGGAAGGGCAGCAGTTCCGCTTTGGCGAGATCACCACGGTCAGCGAAATCGCGGCGATTGATGCCGACGAGTATCTGGGCAACCTCAAGGTCAAGCCGGGCGTCGTCTATTCGCCGCTTGTCGTGGAAAACTCGATCTCGCGCCTGGAGCGTCTTGCGCTCAAGCAGGGCCATGATTTCGTCCGTGTCGACCCGCGTATTACCCGCAACGAGCGCGACCTGACGCTTGATGTCGAATTCGCCATCGTGCGCGGCCCGCGTGTTTTTGTCGAACGTATCGACATCCAGGGCAATACCACGACGCTCGACCGCGTGATCCGTCAGCAGTTCCGCATCGCGGAAGGCGATCCGTTCAACGCGCGCGAAATTCGCGAAAGCGCGGAACGTATCCGTGCGCTGGATTTCTTTGAAACCGCAGAGGTCAATGCGCGTGAAGGCTCTTCGCAGGACCAGGTCGTCGTGGACGTGGCGGTGGAAGAGAAGCCCACCGGCTCGCTCAAGTTCGGCGGCACCTATTCGACGGATGCAGGCATCGGGCTTGTGATCAGCTTTTCCGAGCGCAACTTCCTTGGCCGCGGCCAGACGCTTGGATTCTCCTTCTCGACGGCGTCCGAACTTAGCGACTATAGCTTTACCTTTGCCGAACCCGCGTTCCTTGGCCGCGACCTCACCTTTGGTTTGCGTGCGGTTTACAAAGAGAGCGACCCCGATGTCGCGCGTTGGGCGAACACCGTGGGTCTTTTCTCGCCAAGCTTGGGTTTTTCTGTGAGCGAGTATGGCCGTCTGGCGCTGAACTATCGTATCCGCAACATCAGCATGGAAGTTGATCCGGCGAACACGATCGGCGGGTCGCTCATTGATGCAGAAGCGGCACAAGGGGATCTCTGGGACAGCTCGATTGGCTATAACTATGTCTATGACACCCGGGGCGTCGGCCTTGACCCGAATAGCGGCCTGCGCCTCGAATTTGGCCAGAATCTCGGCGTGCTCGGCGGGGATTACAACTATGTGACCACCACCGCCAAGGTCGCGGCGGAAACCAAGGTGCTTCAGGAAGAAGTGACCCTGCGGGCGAGCTTTGACGTGGGGGCACTGCATTCGACCTCGGGCACCAGCCGCATCGGCAACCGCTTCCAGCTCTCACACCAGACGATGCGCGGGTTTGAACCGCTCGGCATCGGGCCGCGCGAGTATCAGGGCGGTGGTGTGCAGAACGACGCCCTTGGTGGTCATTACTATGCGGTGGCACGTCTTGAAGCGGAATTCCCGGTGGGTCTTCCGGAGGAATACAAGGTCAGCGGCGGCGTGTTCTACGACGTGGGCTCGCTCTGGGGGCTGGATCAGTCTTCGGCCAACGTGCTCTATGACGACATGTCCCTGCGCCATGTTGTCGGCTTCTCGGTCTTCTGGGATACCGCGATGGGACCGTTGCGTTTTGACTTCTCGAAGGCGCTCAAGAAAGAAGCGTTCGACCAGGAGCAGAATTTCAACTTCTCGATCAGCGCCGAGTTCTGATCCATGGGATCGGGGCTGTTTCGGCACCTCTTCCTGGCAGCCGCGCTCTTCTGGGGCGCGGCTTTTGCCGCATTGGCGCAGGACATCCGTCCGGTGCCACAGGCGCCGATCCTGACGATCGAGTCTGACCGGCTCTATGCGGAATCCGCGTTCGGGAAACGGGTTGCGGCCCAGATAGACGCCGAGGAATCCGTGTTGCTTGAAGAAAACCGGAAGATCGAAGGTGAACTGGTCGCAGAGGAACAGCGGCTGACGGAGCTGCGCGCGGAGATGAAACCGGAAGAGTTTCGCAAGCTGGCGGATTCATTCGATGAGCGGGTTCAGAAGATCCGCAGGCTTCAGGATGGCAAGGCGCGTGACATCGTGGAGAGCGGTGACACGGAGCGCGGCATATTTATCCGCGTGGCGCAGCCAGTCCTGATTGACTTGATGCGCGAGGCCGGGGCCGGGGTCATCTTGGAGCGGCGCAGCGTGCTGTTCTCGGCCAATGCGATCGACATTACGGATATCGCCATTGCCCGCCTTGACGAGGCGATTGGCGACGGCGCCGACCTTGCCGAGGAGCGCTGAGCGGCTTGCCCTGACAGGCGGGGATTGCTAGGGCTTGTCGAACGATCATGACCACCGAGGAGAGCCACATGTCTGAAGGCTTGAAGACCGCAGATATCGACCTGATCCAGCGGATCATCCCGCATCGTTACCCCTTTCTTCTCGTGGACAAGGTGGTGGATATCGACGGCTATAGCTCGGCCACGGGTATCAAGAATGTCACGATGAACGAGCCCCATTTCCAGGGCCATTTCCCAGGCAAGCCGATCATGCCCGGCGTGACCATTGCCGAAGCCATGGCACAGACCGCCGCCGTGATGGTGGGCGTGGCGCTTGACATGGCAGACAAGGAATTGCTCGTCTATTTCATGTCCATCGACAAGTGCAAGTTCCGCCGCATGGTGGTTCCGGGCGACCGGCTCGAGATGCGCCTGACGACGGTGCGCGGCAAGCCGGGGGGCAAGGTCTGGAAATTCAGCGGTGTGGCGACGGTCGAGGGCGAGATGGCTTGTGAGACCGAGTTCACGGCGATGATGGACCTGCCGAAGGAGTAAGCCGCATGGCGATTTCAGATCAGGCGAAGGTGCATCCTTCCGCCGTCATCGAAGATGAGGTGGAGATCGCGGCGGGCTGTGTTGTCGGACCGTTCTGCCATATCGGGGCGGGGGTCACGCTGCATGAGCGGGTCGAGCTCAAGTCGCATGTCGTGGTCAAGGGGGACACGGAGATTGGTGAAGACAGCGTGGTCTTTTCCTTCGCCGTTGTCGGGGAAATTCCACAAGATCTCAAGTTCAATGGTGAACAATCCCGGCTTGTCATAGGCAAGCGCAACCGTATCCGTGAACATGTCACGATGAACCCCGGCACCGAGGGGGGCGGGGGTGTCACGGTGATTGGTGATGACGGTCTTTTCATGGCCGGATGCCACATCGCCCATGATGCCCGGATCGGAAACCGTGTGATCGTTGTCAATAATTCCGCGGTGGCCGGTCATTGCATCATCGAGGATGATGTGATCATTGGCGGGCTTTCGGGGATTCACCAGTTCGTGCGGATCGGCAAGGGCGCCATTATCGGCGCCGTGTCGATGGTGACCAATGACGTGATCCCCTATGGCCTTGTCCAGGGGCCGCGCGGGGCGTTGGACGGTTTGAACCTTGTCGGGCTGAAACGGCGCGGGGTGCCGCGGAGTGACATTACCGCCTTGCGCGCGGCGTTCCAGATGCTGGCCCAGGGCGAGGGTGCGTTCCAGGACCGCGCGCGCCGCATGGGCGAGGAATTCGACAGCGACTATGTGCAGGAAATCGTCGATTTCGTGCTTGGTCAGACCGACCGTTCTTTCCTGACACCGGGCTAGGGCATGGGACGGCTGGCCATTCTCTCGGGCGGGGGCGGTTTGCCCGTGATGATCGCCAAGGCGCACCCGAACGCGGTGCGCGTGGTGTTTCACGGTGTGGAACATGCGATGCACCCCCCCTTGGCCGAACACCGGTTCGAAAAGATGGGTGCCTTGTTCGAGGCGCTCAAGGTCGAGGGCGTGACCGAGGTTGTCCTGGCCGGCGCCATGGCGCGCCCGCCGCTCGACCCGGGCCAGTTCGACAAGACGATGATGCAGCTTGCGCCGCGCCTGATGGCGGCGTTGCAGGGGGGCGATGATGCGATCCTGCGCCTGATCATCGCGATTTTCGAGGAGCAGGGGTTCACCGTGCTTGGCGCGCATGAGCTGCTGCCGGGCCTGACTGTCGAGGACGGGCTTTTCGCCGGGCCGGAGCCGGACGAGGCCCAGCTTCAGGATGCCTCAAAGGCGATGGATATCCTTCTTGCCCTGTCGCCGCTTGACGTGGGGCAGGGCGCGGTCGTGGCCGGGGGGCTTTGCCTCGGGATCGAGACCTTGCAGGGCACGGATGCGCTTTTGCGGTTTGTCGGTGAGACGCCGGAGCACCTTCGTCGCGGCAAGGGCGGTGTGCTGGTCAAGGCACCGAAACGGGGGCAGGACCTGCGCGTCGATATGCCCGCCGTGGGGCCGGAGACGGTGCGCAATGCCGCCAAGGCGGGGCTTGACGGGATCGTGGTCTCGGCGGGGAAGGTTGCCCTGATCGACCGTGACGCGACGCGCGCGGCGCTCGAGGAGAGCGGGCTTTTCCTCTTCGCGCGGGTGCTCTGATGCGGGTGTTCGTGATCGCCGGGGAACCTTCCGGGGATCGCCTCGGAGGCGCGCTCATGGCGGGGCTGCGCCAGATCTGTCCCGATGTCGTATTTGAAGGTGTCGGCGGACCTCTCATGCAGGCTGAGGGCATGGAGAGCCTTTTTCCCATGGACGAGTTGAGCGTCATGGGTATTGCCGAGGTCTTGCCGAAATACCGCCATCTGAAGCGCCGGATGCACCAGACGGCCAAGGCCGTCATTGCGGCGCGGCCTGATGTGCTTATTACCATCGACAGCCCGGATTTCTGCCTGCGCGTCGCCAAGGAGGTCAAGGCCAGAAGCGATATTCGCATCGTGCATTACGTGGCGCCCTCGGTCTGGGCGTGGCGTCCGAAACGGGCGGAGAAAATGGCGAAGGTCGTGGATCAGGTTCTTGCGCTCTTGCCTTTTGAGCCGCCCTATATGGCGGCGGCGGGGCTGCGGTGCGATTTCGTGGGACATCCCGTCGTGTCCGAACCGATTGCACACGATGCGGAGGTTGCGGCGTTTCGCGAGGCGCAGGGGATTGGCGCTGCGCCGATCCTGCTTGTCCTGCCCGGATCACGCCGGAGCGAGGTTGCGCGCCTGATGCCAGGCTTTGGTGCGGTGGCGGCACGTCTGGCCGAGGCCCGCCCCGATATCCGCGTTGTGGTGCCCGCGGCCGCGCCGGTTCTCGATCATGTGCGCGCCTTGGCCGGGGACTGGGCCGTGTCGCCCGTGATCCTCGACCCGACCGCCCCGGAGGCGGCAGAGACAAAGCGTGCGGCGTTCCGGGCGGCAGATGTGGCCCTTGCGGCGTCGGGGACGGTCTCGCTCGAACTGGCGGCCAGCGCGACGCCGATGGTCATTGCCTATGACATGAGTTGGCTCAGTTGGCAGATCATGAGCCGGGCGGCGTTGGTCGACACGGTGACGCTGGTCAATCTCGTTTCGGAAACGCGGGTGGTGCCGGAGTTCCTCGGCCCTGCGTTCAAGCCGGACGAGATCGCCCCGGCGGTTCTGAACGTGCTGGAACAGCCCGACCTGCAACAGGATGCGATGGCGATGACCATGGACCGGCTTGGGCGCGGGGATGAGGCACCGGGGCTGCGCGCGGCGCGGGCGGTGTTGGACGGATTGGCGGGCTGAGCTTCAGCCGCGCCAGATCCAGCCGCCGCCGAATATGCGGGAGCTTTCCGTGTCATAGAATACGCAGGCCTGCCCCGGCGAGACGCCTTCCTCGGGGGTGAGGAGTTCGACCTCGGCCGTGGTCGGCCCGGTGGGGCGAATGATCGCCTCGCGCGGGGGACGGGTCGAGCGGACCTTGACCGCCAGGTGCCATTCATTGCGGCTTTCGAACGGCTCATCCCCAAGCCAGTTGATCTCGCGCACGGGGATTTTGCGCGTGGCGAGCATGGCTTTCGGCCCGACGATGACGCGTTTGTTGTCGACATCGAGTTTCACGACGTAAAGCGGTTCGCTGAGGCCGCCGATGCCGAGGCCGCGGCGCTGGCCGATCGTGTAGTGGATCACGCCGTTATGCGTCCCTCGCACATTGCCTTCGTGGTCGACGATTTCGCCCGGTTCCGCCGCGCCGGGGCGCAGTTTCTCGATCACCGAGGCATAGTCGCCATTTGGCACGAAACAGATATCCTGGCTGTCGGGCTTGTCCGCGACCGCAAGACCGTATTCCGCCGCAAGCGCGCGGGTCGCCTCCTTGTTGGGCAGGTGCCCCAGCGGGAAACGCAGGTAGGAGAGCTGTTCCGCGGTGGTGGAAAAGAGGAAATAGCTCTGGTCCCTCCGCGCATCGGCAGCCGAATGCAGTTCGGGGCCATGCGCGCCTATCTTGCGTTGGATATAGTGGCCGGTCGCCATGCAGTCGGCATCAAGATCCTTAGCGGTCTCGAGCAGGTCCTTGAACTTCACCCGCTCGTTGCAGCGGATGCAGGGCACGGGCGTTGCGCCGGCGAGGTAGCTTTCGGCGAATTCGTCGATCACCGCATCCTGAAAGACGTTCTCATAGTCGAGCACGTAATGGGGAAAGCCCTTTTCCTCGGCGACGCGGCGGGCATCGTGAATGTCGATCCCGGCGCAGCAGGCGCCCTTTTTGGCCAGCGCGGCGCCGTGGTCGTAGAGTTGCAGGGTGACGCCCACCACGTCATAGCCCTCATCCGCGAGCTTGGCCGCGACGACAGAGGAATCCACGCCGCCCGACATGGCGACAACCACGCGGGTCTCGCTTGGCGGTTTGGCAAAGCCGAGGGAATTCAGTTCCATTTCGCGATCAAGGGCCATGCGACTCTCCTTACAGAAGTCGTCGAGAATATAGGAAAATCCTAACTACTCTCAAGGGGCTGTTTCACCCGCTGTTAAACTCGTTTGGTCAGCATGGGGTCACTGTGATGAGGATATGGGTATGTATCTTAAGAAAGTCGAGGGTCCACGGACAGTTACCTTGAAAGATGGGCATGTCATGTCGCGCGCCGATTTGCCGCCGGCGAATACGAAACGTTGGGTTGCCTCGCGCAAGGCGGCGGTCGTGCGGGGCGTCGCCTATGGATTGATGAGCCGAAAAGAGGCGCTTGAGCGCTACCGGCTTAGCGAGGAAGAGTTCGAGGAATGGGTCACCGCCGCCGGGCGGCATGGGGTCGACGGGCTCAAGGCAACGAATGTTCAAAAGTATCGACAACCATAGGTTGAATATGTAGATTTATTTTCATGGTAACCGTGGGTTAACCATTTTTCGCCAGTCTACCGGCGAACTTGGAACAAAGATGTAAGGAAATTGTCATGCGTGTGCTTCTGATTGAGGATGACCCGGCAACCTCGAAGAGCATCGAGATGATGCTGACCCATGCCAATCTCAACGTCTATGCCACGGATCTTGGGGAAGAGGGCGTCGACCTTGCCAAGCTCTATGACTATGACTTGATCCTGCTGGATCTTGGCCTGCCGGACATGACGGGGCACGAGGTTCTGCGGCAACTGCGCCTCGCGCGGGTGGAAACGCCGATCCTGATCCTGTCGGGGGCGGACGACACAGAGAGCAAGCTCAAGGGGTTCGGATTCGGGGCCGACGATTACCTGACGAAACCGTTCCACCGCGAGGAGCTGGTCGCGAGAATCCATGCCATCGTGCGCCGGTCCAAAGGGCATTCCCAATCGATCATCCGCACCGGAAAGATCTCGGTCAATCTCGATGCCAAGACCGTCGAAGTCGATGAGATGCCGGTGCATCTTACGGGCAAGGAATATCAGATGCTGGAGTTGCTGAGCCTGCGCAAGGGCACGACGCTTACCAAGGAGATGTTCCTCAATCATCTTTACGGCGGCATGGACGAGCCGGAGCTCAAGATCATTGACGTGTTCATCTGTAAGCTTCGCAAGAAGCTGAGCGAGGCGACGGACGGGGAGAACTACATCGAAACCGTCTGGGGGCGCGGATATGTGCTGCGCGATCCGGCCCCGGTCGGCCAGGGGGCACCGGAACAGGTCGCCTTGCGGGCCTGAAGCTCTGGACGTCGCAGGGCGGCGGCCCTATCACTTGAGACAAAGTGACAGGGAGTGCACCGTTGACGGGTGAGAGCGATATTTCTCGGATGAGCGAGGCAGAGGCACGGGCGGAGCTTGCCCGGCTGGCAACGGAAATAGGGCGTGCGAATCAAGCCTATCATGGGGAAGATGCGCCGGACATATCCGATGCGGAATATGACGCGCTCAAACAGCGCAACGCGGCGATCGAGGCTGCGTTTCCGGCACTCAAACGCGCCGATAGCCCAAGCGACCAGGTCGGGGCGGCCCCATCCGAGGGGTTCGGAAAGATCATCCATGCCATCCCGATGTTGTCCCTTGGCAATGCGTTCGAGGACGCGGATGTCACGGAATTTGACGCCCGGATTCGCAAATACCTTGGCATCGGGGCCAGCGAACCGCTCGATTATACGGCGGAACCCAAGATTGACGGGCTGAGCCTGTCATTGCGCTATGAAGAGGGCCAGCTTGTCCATGCCGCGACTCGCGGGGACGGGGCCATGGGCGAAAACGTGACCGAGAACGCGCGCTCCATCGACGAAATCCCCCAGGAGATCGGAGGCGCGCCGAAGGTGCTCGAGGTGCGCGGCGAAGTCTATATGAGCCACGCGGATTTCGAGGCGCTGAATGCGCGGCAGGCGGCGGCGGGGGACAAAAGTTTCGCCAACCCGCGCAACGCGGCGGCGGGGTCTTTGCGGCAACTGGACCCGCGCATCACCCGCGCGCGCCCATTGCGTTTCTTCGCCTATGCCTGGGGGGAGCTTTCTGCCCCTCTTGCAGAAACGCAAATGGCAGCGATCAAGCGGCTTGAGGCCTTCGGCTTTACGATCAACGCCCTGACCACGATCTGCGATGGGCCCGAGAGCCTCATCGCGCATTATCGCAGGATCGAAGAACAGCGCGCGACGCTCGGATATGACATCGACGGGGTGGTGTACAAGGTGAACCGCCTTGATCTTCAGGCGCGGCTCGGCTTTCGCGCGACAACGCCGCGTTGGGCGGTGGCGCATAAGTTCCCCGCGGAGCTGGCCTGGACCCGGCTTGAGGCCATCGACATACAGGTCGGGCGGACCGGCGCGCTCAGCCCCGTGGCCCGCCTTCATCCGGTGACCGTGGGTGGCGTGGTCGTGTCGAATGCCACGCTCCATAACGAGGACTACATCCATGGCCGCGACAGCAAGGGCGAGACGATCCGCGGCGGCAAGGATATCCGCATCGGCGATTGGGTGCAGGTCTATCGCGCGGGGGATGTGATTCCGAAAGTCGCGGATGTGGACCTTTCGAAACGTCCCGAGGACTCCGAGCCATATGCGTTTCCGACCAAATGCCCCGAATGTGGCTCTGACGCGATCCGCGAAGAGGGCGACGCGGTGCGCCGGTGCACGGGGGGCCTCATCTGCCCGGCGCAGGCGATGGAAAAGCTCAGGCATTTCGTGTCGCGCAAGGCGTTCGATATCGAGGGCCTTGGGGCGAAACAGATCGAAATGTTCTATGACGATCCCGACCTGCCGATTCGCGCGCCGGTTGATATCTTCACCCTTGCCGAGCGTGACGCGGCCAATCTCAACAAGCTCAAGAACCGCCATGGATGGGGCGCGCAGAGTGCCGACAACCTCTTTGCCGCGATCGAAGAAAAACGCCGTATTCCGCTGGCCCGCCTGATCTTTGGGTTGGGGATTCGGCATATCGGGGAGGTCGCGGCCAAGGATCTTGCGCTGCATTATGGCGGTTGGGAGGCTTTGACCGAGGCCGTGGACAGTGCGCGGCCCGCAGCGCTCGCGCATCGTGCGGGGGAAGAGGCGGTCGAGTTGGAACGCATGGCCGCCGCCGATGAGGGGCGGCGCGCGCGGGTCAAGGAGACCCGCGACAAGGCGATGGCCGAGATGGCCGTGCCAGAGACGGCCCAGGCCGCCTGGGAGGATCTGATCGGGATCGACGGGATCGGCGCGACGGTGGGGCTTTCGTTGTCGGATGCGCTGGCCAATGACGATGAGCGCGCCGCGATTGACGCCCTGGTGCGAGAATTGGAGATCGAGGCACCGGCTGCCCCGGCCAAGGAAAGCCCTGTCGCGGGCAAGACCGTGGTCTTTACCGGCACGCTTGAGAAGATGACCCGTGCCGAGGCCAAGGCACGAGCCGAGGCGCTTGGCGCCAAGGTCTCGGGGTCGGTTTCGGGTAAGACGGACCTTCTCGTGGCCGGTCCGGGGGCCGGGTCCAAGGCGAAGAAGGCCGCTGACCTGGGTGTCGAGACCATCGACGAAGATCAATGGCTCGCCCTGATCGAGGGGCTATGAGCACGCGGCCGGAAATCCTCTTTCCGCTGTTTGCGGAACTGACCACGCTCGATGGGGTGGGGCCGAAGACCGCGCAGCACATGGCGCAGATCGGCATCGAGAAGCCGCGCGATATATTGTTTTCATTGCCTTATTCGGGGGTGGATCGGCGGCGGCGGGAGTCGGTTCTCGACGCGACGCTGCCGGATGTGGTCACGGTCAAGGTGCGGGTTGGGGGGCATCGTCCGGCGCGCAATCGCGGCGGGGCCTATCGCATCACGGTCGAGGATGCGCGCACGGCGTTTCAACTCGTGTTTTTCCATGCCCGTGTGGATTACCTGCAAAGGGTTCTGCCCGAAGGAAGCGAGAGGTTGGTCTCGGGGCGGGTGGAGCTTTTTGACGGGGTGCCGCAGATGGTGCACCCGGATCATATCCTGCCGGTCGAAGAGGCGGCCGAGATCCCGGCCTATGAGCCGGTTTATGCGCTGACCTCTGGGGTCACGCTCAGGACCATGAGCAAGGCGGCTGCCTCGGCCGTGGCGAAGGCGCCGGATCTTGCGGAATGGATCGACCCAGGCCAGAAAGCGCGGGCGAAATGGCCGGATTGGGCTGCGGCGCTGCGCATGGCCCATGCGCCGGAGTCGGGGGCAGACCTCGCGGCGACGGCCCCGGCGCGCGAACGCTTGGCCTATGACGAGATGTTCGCCCACCAGGTCACGCTGGCACTGGCGCGGTCACGGCTGCAGCGCGCCAAGGGCGTGATCAGCGAGGCGACGGGCGATCTGCAGGCCAAGGTGCGTACGGCGTTGCCATACAAACCGACCGGGGCGCAGGAACGCGCGATCGAGGAAATCGCCGCCGATATGCGCGAGCCGCTGCGCATGAACCGGCTTTTGCAAGGGGACGTGGGCGCGGGCAAGACGCTCGTCGCCTTCATGGCTCTTCTGGTGGCGGTCGAGGCCGGGGGGCAGGGCGTTCTCATGGCGCCGACGGAAATCCTTGCGCGCCAGCATCTTGCGGGGTTGCGCCCCTTGGCCGAGAGCGCCGGTGTGGTGCTTGAGATCCTGACCGGGCGCGACAAGGGCAAGGAGCGCAGTGCCAAGCTCGCCGCGCTGGCGCGTGGGGACATCCATGTGCTGGTCGGCACCCATGCCGTCTTTCAGCAGGATGTGCATTTTGCCGATCTGCGCCTTGCGATCATCGACGAACAGCACCGGTTCGGCGTGCGGCAGCGGCTGGAGCTTGGCAAGAAGGGCGAGGGGGCGGATGTGCTCGTCATGACGGCAACGCCGATCCCGCGCTCCCTCTCGCTGGCGCAATATGGCGATATGGATGTGTCGATCCTTGACGAGAAACCGCCGGGGCGGCAGCCGATCTCGACGGCGTTGGTTTCGACCGGGCGGATGGATGAAGTCGTCGAACACCTGCGCAAGGCGGTGCGCGAGGGCAAGCAGGCCTATTGGGTCTGTCCCTTGGTGGATGAGAGCGAGAACCTTGACCTCACGGCGGCGGAAGAGCGATTCAAGCGGCTGCGCGCGGCGCTTGGAGAAGGGGTTGTGGGGCTTGTCCATGGCCAGATGCCGCCCGCCGAGAAGGACGCGGCGATGGCGGCGTTCGAGAAGGGCGAGACCTCGGTTCTCGTGGCGACGACGGTGATCGAGGTGGGCGTAGATGTGCCCAATGCGACGATCATGGTCATCGAGCGGGCGGAGATTTTCGGACTTGCCCAGTTGCACCAGTTGCGCGGCCGGGTCGGGCGGGGCACGCAGGCCTCGACCTGTCTCTTGATGTACCAGGCCCCGTTGAGCGAAAGCGGGCAACGCCGCCTGACCACGATGCGGGAAACCGAGGACGGGTTCCGCATTGCCGAGGTGGATCTCGAGATGCGGGGGGCGGGGGATTTGATCGGCACCGCGCAATCGGGTGTGCCGCGTTTCCGGGTCGCCGACCTTGAGAGCCAGTCATCCCTCATGGAAATCGCGCTATCGGATGCGCGCAAGCTCTTGTCCGACGATCCGGGCCTCGAGGGGCCACGCGGTCAGGCGGTGCGTGTTCTTCTATGGCTCATGGAGCAAGACCGGGCAATCCGTTTGATATCAGTGGGTTAGCCCTACTTGTTCCGTTTTGTTCCCAAATGTTCTCATAAAGTTCTTTACAGGCCGTTAAGAATATGAGAACAAATGGGCAACAAAACACGATATTGAGCAGGAGACGCCCCATGATGACCCAGATCCGCACCGCGATCCGTAATTCTCGCGCAACGCTTCTTCAGGATGCGCTTGGGGGCGTGGCTCTTGTCGTGATGATGCTCGTGGCACTTCATGTGCCCGGCGTCTCGTAATCCCGGTTTTCTGCCCGCGCAATCGCGCCGGGGGTCGTTCGTTCGTATCCTGTCCCCAACCGGATGCCACAGACGGACACTGCCTGTCCCACGTCTTTGAAGGGTGCCTCACTCCCCTTCGGACGCCCCCGGGTCCCTCGCGAGAACGCGACTTTCCCGCCGCCTTCCCCTCGGAAGTGCGGCGGTTTTTTTATCGCGGAGAGGTTAACGACTGGCTCAGGCGGCGGCCTCTGCCTCGGCCATGGCTTCGGCAGTGGCCTCGATGGCAAGCAGGATGGAGGCGTGACGGTTGGCGAAATCGCGCGCAGGGCGCAGGACTTCGAGACCGTCGAAGGGTGGGGGCGGCGTCGGCCCGTCTTCCTTGAGCATGGCGCGCAGGGCGTCGCGGGCGGCCACGATCTCGGCGCGGTTGCGTCCGATCACATTGGCGCCCACCACGGAGGCGGCGGCCTGACCAAGGGCGCAGGCCTTCACGTCCTGGCTGAACGCGGCAATACGACCGTCCTCTAGCGTCACATCCACGGTCACGGTCGAGCCGCAAAGCGGCGCGCGTTTCTTGACCGTCGCCTGCGGGTCGGCGAGGCGCGCGGTATGCGGAATCTCGGCGGCGAGCGCAAGGATGCGCCCGGAATAGAGCTTGATGAGGTCGGTTTCGCCGGACATGCCTGTTCCCTTTGTCACGTTTTTTCTAGATAGAGGCCTCGAAGGCAGATGCAAAGGAAATCGACCATGGTTTTTGATCCGGCGACGCTCGAATACAACGAGGCGGGCCTCATCCCTGCAATTGCGCAGGATGCGGAAAGCGGCGAGGTGTTGATGATGGCCTGGATGAATGCCGAGAGCGTGGCACGCACGCTCGAGAGCGGCAAGGTCACCTATTGGAGCCGGTCGCGGCAGAGTTTCTGGGTCAAGGGCGAGAGCTCTGGCCATGTGCAGGAACTGGTGGATTTTCGCTATGACTGCGATGCGGACTGTATCCTCGTGCTGGTGAACCAGACGGGTCCGGCCTGTCACACCAACCGCCGCTCCTGTTTCTATCGCGCGGTGCGCGGGGGCGAGACGGTCGAGCTGATGTCGCCGATGGCGTAACGGCCCTTTGGGCCGTGCCTGCGGCGCGAGTATTTTCCCAGAGAAGAAGCGCGGGAGTCAGAGGCCCACGAGGCGGCGGATATCGGCGGGCGTTGCACCCTCGGCGCGGTATCTGGCGATGGCGCGGGCGTCGTCGCGTTTCGCGAGACGCTTGCCGGTCTCGTCGCGGATCAGGCGGTGGTGGTGATATGTGGGCGTTGGCAGGTTGAGGAGGCGTTGCAGGATCACGTGGATCTTGGTCGCTTCGAACAGGTCTTCGCCGCGGATCACATGGGTGATGTTCTGGGCGGCGTCGTCGAGGACGACCGAGAGGTGGTAAGAGCCGGGAAAATCGCGGCGGGAGAGAACGATATCGCCGATCTCGGAGATCAGTTCGGAGGCGGTGACAGGGACGTGGCCTTGGTTCTCTTCTTCGAATACGAGGGTCTCGGGATCTCCCAGATGTGCCAGCGCGGCGCGCATGTTGAGGCGTAGGGCCGCGTTCTCCGGGATCGGACCGGACGGAGGAGAGGCGGGCCGACAGGTGCCGGGATAGACGAGGCCATCGGGGCCAAAGACCGGTTCCGTGCCTTCCTGCGGGGCCGAGGCGGCGGCGGTGATGTCGCGGCGCGTGCAGGTGCAGGGGTAGAGGAGTCCCTTGGCCCAGAGATCCGCGAGCGCGGCGCGATAGGCCGGCAGGCGGTCGCACTGGCGCATGGGCTCGGCGTCCCATGTCAGGCCGAGCCATGCGAGGTCATCGTAGATTTGCGCTTCCCATTCGGGGCGCGCGCGTGTGCTGTCGATGTCTTCGATTCGCAACAGGAACGTGCCGCCCGCCGCCCGCGCCCTGTCATGCGCGAGAAGCGCCGAGTAGGCATGGCCCAGATGCAAAGGGCCGGTGGGCGAAGGGGCGAAGCGGGTTCTCATGCGGTGGCGAGCCACTCCGTCCACTCGGCCTTGGCGCGGTCTGTATAGGCCTTGTAGCGGTCCTTGCGGCCCCGGCGCCCGCCCTTGAGCCCGTCAACCGGTTGGAACAGGCCGAAATTGACGTTCATGGGCTGGAAGGTCTTGGCCTCGGCGCCGCCGGTGATGTGATGGACGAGAGCGCCCATCGCCGTGTTGAGCGGCGCGGTGGCGCGCGGCTTGCCAAGGATCTCGGCGGCGGCGAGGCGACCGGCGAGAAGCCCCATGGCGGCGCTTTCGACATAGCCCTCGACGCCGGTGACCTGACCGGCAAAGCGGATGTGGGGCTTGGAGCGCAGGCGCATCTGGTCATCCAGAAGCGTCGGGGAGTTGATGAAGGTGTTGCGGTGAATGCCGCCGAGCCGCGCGAAGGAGGCGTTCTCGAGCCCGGGGATCATCTTGAACACCTGCGCCTGAGCGCCGTATTTCATCTTGGTCTGAAACCCGACGATATTATAGAGCGTTCCCAGGGCGTTATCGCGGCGCAGCTGCACCACGGCATAGGGTTTTTCGTCGGGTTTATGGGCGTTGGTGAGGCCGACGGGTTTCATCGGACCATGGCGCAGGGTCTCACGACCGCGTTCAGCCATGACCTCGATGGGCAGGCAGCCGTCGAAATACCCGGCGGTTTCGCCCTCGTGGAATTCGGTCTTGTCGGCGGCGAGAAGCGCGTCGATGAAACCCTCGTATTGATCGCGGGTCATCGGGCAGTTCAGATAGGCCTTTTGTTCGGCCTCCGTCTCGCCCTTGTCATAGCGCGATTGCATCCAGGCGACGTTCATGTCGATGCTCTCGGCATAGACGATGGGGGCGATGGCGTCGAAAAAGGCGAGGCGTTCGGCGCCTGTCTCGGCCTGGATCGCCGCGCCAAGGCCGGCAGAGGTCAGCGGGCCGGTGGCGATGATCCAGTGACCTTCCGAGGGCAGGGTGTCGATCTCGCCATATTCCACGCGCACGTTCGGCAGGGCGAGGAGGGCGTCGGTCACGCTTTCGGAGAAAGGATCGCGGTCAACCGCGAGGGCGCCGCCGGCGGGCAGGCGATGCTTGTCGGCCGTGGCCATGATGAGGCTGTTCGCCGCGCGCATTTCCCAGTGCAGCAGGCCGACGGCGTTCTGTTCGTCATCGTCCGAACGGAACGAGTTGGAACAGACCATCTCGGCGAGGTTGCCGGTGCGGTGGGCGAAGGTTTCAACCTTGGGGCGCATCTCGTGGATCACCACGTCGAGGCCCATCCGGGCGGCTTGCCATGCGGCTTCGGAGCCCGCCATGCCACCGCCAACGATATGCAATTCCTGTGTCATGGGGCGGACATAGGGCAGGCGGGCGCGTTTGGGAAGGGGGCGCAGTCAACGGGCCGTCTTCGGAGGCTCTATCATCATGCGCGGGGCGCATGATTGGAGGGACATGCCAAAAGGAAGACGACCCGTTCCGCGTATCGTGCCTGTGTGCCACGGAGGGTGGATTCGGCCCAGTGGCAAAACGCAGGGCTGCGCGAAACACAGTAGGTCGAAAATGTGAACAATATGGCGAAGGTGCGCGCGATGCCATCGGAGCAGCGAGGTAAGTCGAAAATGCCCCTCGGACATCGCGCAGGATCAACGCGGGCTTGGGGCCGCGTGTCGCCGCGCAAAGCGTTACCCGTTTCCGCGCGCGGGTGCATCGTGGAAATGGAAAAACACCGTTCTCAATGGCGAAACGTGGCTTATTGATCCCAGTTCGGGGGGCGTTTGTCGAGAAAGGCGGCGATGCCTTCGGCGGTATCGCGGTAGAGCATGTTTTCAACCATCACGTCACCGGCATAGGCATAGGCCTCGGCCGTGGTCATCGCGGCCTGCTCGTAAAAGGCGCCCTTGCCGATACGCACGGCTGCGCCGAGCTTGGCAGCGACGGTTTCGGCCAGTTCGGTGGCCGCCGCCTCGAGGCCGTCATGGGGGACGACCTTGTTCACGAGGCCCAGGGATTCGGCCTCTTCGGCGGGGATGAACTTGCCCGTGGTGAGCATCTCGAACGCCTTCTTGCGCGGGATATTGCGGCTTAGCGCGACCATGGGGGTCGAGCAGAAAAGGCCGATATTGACGCCGTTGACGCCGAATTTCGTGCCTTCGGCGGCGACGGCCATGTCACAGGTGGCGACAAGCTGGCAGCCTGCCGCGGTGGCAATGCCGTGGACCTTGGCAATGACCGGTTGGGGCATGGATTGCACCGTCATCATCATCTTGGTGCAGCGGTCGAAAAGGTCTTTGAAATAGGCCTTTCCGCCGTCTTCGGCCTGACGTCCGGCGGTCATCTGCTTGAGATCGTGCCCGGCGCAGAAGGCCTTGCCCTCGCCCGAGAGCACCACGGCGCGCACGGAGCTGTCCTGCTTGATCTCGTCGAATGACTCTTGCATCGCGGCGAGCATCTCGTCGGAGAGCGCGTTCAGTCGCTCGGGGGAATTCATCTTGAGATATGCGATCGAATTAACGTCGCGACGTTCGAAAATTGCCATCTTGTCCTCCTCCGGCTTTGCGGCAAACCTAAACAGCAAGTGGACGGGAGGAAAGACATGTCAGTGAAAATGACCGCAAAAGAAATGGAAGCCTATCTCGAGGAGATATTTCCACAGGTCAGCGACGATTTTGCGGTTGAGACGCTGGACGAGACGGGCTGTGTCATGCGGCTCAAGGTGCAGGAACGCCACCTTCGCCCCGGCGGGACGGTCTCGGGGCCGAGCATGTTCAGCCTAGCCGACGTGGCGGCCTATGTGGCGACGATGGGCCAGATCGGGAAGGTGGCGCTGGCGGTGACGACGAATTGCTCGCTCGACTTCATGCGCAAACCCGAGGCGGGGAAGGACATTATCGCCAAGGCGACCCTTCTGAAGCTGGGGCGGACGCTTTCGGTTGTGGATATCCTGCTATATTCCGAAGGCATGGAGGCGCCGGTGGCGCGGTCAACCATGACCTATTCCATCCCTCCCAACCGCGAGGGTTAACGGCAGACCGGTGCCGGAATCCAACGTCGGTATCACGTCGGTATCACGTCGGTATTGCGTATGTGCGGGGGGCTGGCGGGGAGCGGTAAACGGAGCGGACGATTCCGATGAGAGCGTTTGCGACATTTTGGATATATCTTTTCATTCCAAAATTGATATGTGTCAACGCAACCGGCCCCGGTATGTGAGAGACGGGGCCTCCAGTTAAGAAGGATAGGACACCGTGACAGATACGCCTCCGGCAGATGCCTCCGAAACCGAACCGCGGCTCAAGCACTTTCCGGTGCCGTTCTTCGCGGTGGTCATGGGCCTGATGGGTCTGACGCTCGCGCTTCATGCGGGGGCGCATTTCTATCCGGTGCTGGGCGTGGTTTCTTCGATTGCCATGTGGACCGGCATCGCGGCCTTTTGCGTGATCGCGGCTTTCTACATCGCCAAGGCCATCACCTATCCGCAGGCCGTCATACACGAGTGGCAGCATCCGGTGCGGCTGGCCTTCTTTCCGGCGGTGTCGATCTCGATCCTGCTGATCGCGACGGCGATGCTCTCGCATTATCCGGCCACGGCGCGCGGGCTCTGGATGATCGGCGCGGCGCTTCAGGGGGTTTTGACCATCGCCGTGGTCTCGGGCTGGATCAGCCACCGGGCCTTCGAGGTTGGGCAACTGACCCCGGCATGGTTCATTCCGGCGGTCGGTAACGTGGTGGTGCCTGTCGCGGGGGCGCAGCTTGGCTATATCGAACTGTCCTGGCTGTTCTTCTCAACGGGGCTGATTTTCTGGCTGGTGCTGCTGACGCTGGTGTTCAACCGGCTCATTTTCCACAACCCGATTCCGGGCAAGCTCTTTCCGACGCTCGTGATCCTCATCGCGCCACCGGCGGTTGCCTTCCTGGCCTATGTGAACCTTACGGGCGCGATTGATCCGTTTGCGCGTATCCTGCTCAATGCCGGGTATCTCTTCACGATCCTCATTGTCGTGCAGGTGCCGAAACTGGCCAAGCTGCCTTTTGCCCTGCCGTGGTGGGCACTGAGCTTTCCGATTGCCGCGATGACGATCGCCTCCTTTCTGTTCGCCCGCAAGACCGGCTCGGAGGCGCATGTGATGATCGGCACCGTGCTTCTTGTCGTGTTGGTTGCGGTGATGGTCAAATTGGTGATCCGCACCGGGCTTGCGATCCGCCGCAAGGAAATCTGCCTTCCCGAATAAGGCGCGTCCCGAGATTTACCCCCGCAGTGCGTGGCTTTGCGGGGGCGTTTTGTGGGGTAAAATAATACCTATTTTACAAGCGTTTGATTTTAAATGGTTTATTCAGTTTTTGTGCGCTTGACTGTGCGTGTGGCCCCTTTATAACCCGCCCATCTAATTCAGGTGCGCTGGTTTCCTGCGTACCCGTCAACCAAAAGTCAGGTAGACTCACATGAAAACCTTTTCTGCTACTCCGGCAGACATCGACAAGAAATGGATTCTGATCGACGCCGAGGGCGTTGTTCTGGGTCGTCTTGCGTCGATCGTTGCCATGCGCCTGCGCGGCAAGCACAAGGCGTCCTTCACCCCGAACATGGACATGGGCGACAACGTCATCGTTATCAACGCCGACAAGGTCCAGCTCACTGGCAAGAAACGCACGGACAAGAACTATTACTGGCACACCGGCCATCCGGGCGGCATCAAATCGCGCACCGCGGGCGAACTTCTCGAGGGTGAATACCCCGAGCGCGTCGTCATGAAAGCGGTTCAGCGTATGCTTCCGGGCAACCGTTTGGCCCGCAAGCAGATGACCAACCTGCGCGTCTATGCCGGCACCGACCATCCGCATGAGGCGCAGTCGCCGGAAGTGCTGGATGTCAAATCCATGAACTCGAAGAACACCCGGAGCTAATCAATGGCCGATCAAATCAACTCGCTTGAAGAGCTGAACGAGGTCGCCGGTGGTGAAACCATCGTCGAAGTCGAAGCCCCGCGTGAGCCCGTTCGTGACGAGCTTGGCCGGTCCTATGCCACCGGCAAGCGTAAAGACGCCGTTGCCCGCGTCTGGATCAAGCCCGGTTCGGGTAAGGTCATCGTGAACGGCAAGGACCAGGACAAGTATTTCGCACGTCCCGTGCTTCAGCTCATCCTGCGCCAGCCGTTCCAGGTTGCCGGTGTGGAAGGCGAATTCGACGTCTATGCCACCGTCAAGGGCGGCGGTCTCACCGGTCAGGCCGGTGCGGTCAAGCACGGCATCTCGAAAGCACTTCAGCTTTATGAACCGTCGCTGCGTGGCGCTCTGAAAGCTGCCGGCTTCCTGACCCGCGACAGCCGCGTTGTGGAACGGAAGAAATACGGTAAGCGCAAGGCGCGTCGTTCGTTCCAGTTCTCCAAGCGCTAAGCCTTGCGGGATACGAGATTTCAGGGGTCGCCTTCGGGCGGCCCTTTTTCGTTTGGCGCGGTGGGGTCAGCGCTTGCCCTTGTGGCAGCGCTTCCAGTCGCGGCGCATGAGGCGCAGGCGGCGAAAGAGGCTCGCGCGGTCGCGGTTGAGATCGGTCAGCAGGCGGCAGGCGAGCGGGCGCAGGAGCGGGTCCGTCTCGGCGCTTTGCCAAAGCATCCCCAGTAGCGTGCGGTCGAGATCTCCCGCGCGCAGGGAATAGCCCGTGAGCCCCATCGGCAGACCACCGCGGGCGCGGGTGTCGGTCGAGAAGGCTTTCTTGGCCTTGGTGCCGCCATAGAGGCGTTCCGTCTCGTAGAGCTTGGTCAGGGCGAAGAACACGGTCAGTTCCGAGGCGGCGCGGCGCTGGTCCTCGTTGGTGCCGAAATCGCGGAAGGTCTGGAGCGCGGAAAGCTGCCAGCGGCGGTCAAGGTGATCGAGGAGGAAGGGCGCATGGTCCTGCCACATCCCGAGGAAGAGCGTGCGCGCGATCTCGGGCGGGTCGGCGCGCCGGGCAGCGGCGATGGTCAGGGCATGCAGCGCGAGGAGTTCCGGTTTGCCGTCGAATTCGCGGCGCAGTTCGAGGTATTTCAGCGGCGCGGGTTTGGGAAGCGGGTCGGTGTCGGGGAATTCCGATGCGTCCGGGGCTGTGGTGGTGGTTTCGGCCAGCGCGGCAAGGCCCGGTGCAGAGAGGGTGTGCAGGGTCTCTTCCATCTCCGGGTAAGGGTCGCGGCGGCTCGGGACATTCTCGACGAGATCGGCAAAGCCGTTAGGATAGGTGAATTCGCTTTGGAACGGGTTTGCCATGGGGGTGCCTTGGGGTTAGCGGTCCGGGTCGATCAGACCAAGCCCGCGCAGGTAGACGCCGATTCCCGTCTCGAGAAGGTCTTCCGGGGGAAAGGGCGACTGCGTGCCGGGCGAGTTGCGGGCGAACAGCTCGACGACGCCATGGCTCAGCGCCCAGATATGGGCCGAGAACATCGCGGCAGGAGGGCGTTTGTCGGGCGGGATATGTTCCGAGAGGTCGGCGGCGGCGCGTTCGAGCACGCCGCGTGCGCGGGCCGAGACGGCAGCGAGCTCGGGGGTGCGATTGACGGAAATGCCGCTTTCGAACATGGCGATGTAATGGCCCGGATATTTGCGGGCGAAGGCAAGATAGGCACGGCCCGTGGCCTCGAAGGCGGCGAGCGCCGAGGGTTGGCCCTTGTCATAGGCGAATTGCATGACGTCGGCGAAAATCTCGTAGCCCTGGCGCGCGGCCTCGGCGATGAGGTCTTCGCGGCCCTCGAAGTGGCGGTAGACGGCGGCGGGGGTGACGCCGGCCTGTTTCGCGGCCTCGGAGAGGGTAAAGCCGGTGGGGCCCTTGGATTCGATCAGCATCAGGGCTGCCTCGACGAGGGCCTGGCGCAGGTTGCCGTGATGATAGCCGCGTTTCTTAGCCATTCCAGATCTCGGGACCGCCGCATATGGCCGGGTCGATCTCGCCAAGCGCCCTGGTGTTCTTGCGGTCATAGGGCAGCGCGCCAAGCACGGTGCGCAGCGCCATGAGACGTGCGCGTTTCTTGTCGTCGGAGCGGATCACGGTCCAGGGCGCGGCAATGGTGTGGCTCAGGGTGAGAGTCTCGGCAATGGCCGCGCTATAGGCATCCCAGCGCCTGAGGCCCTCGACGTCGATCCAGCTCAGCTTCCATTGTTTGAGCAGGTCGGATTCCCGCTTCAGGAAGCGGCGCAACTGTTCCGCCCGTCCCACATTGAGCCAGAATTTGAACAGGTGAATCCCTTCATCAACGAGCATCGACTCGAAATCCGGCACCTGGCGAAAGAAATGCGTGCGCTGATCGTCCGTGCAGAAGTCGAACACTTTCTCGACGACGCCCCGGTTATACCAGGAGCGATCATAGAAGACGATTTCGCCGCCCGAGGGCAGGTGGTCGATATAGCGTTGGAAATACCATTGTGTCTGTTCCGCGTCGGTGGGCTTGGGCAGGGCCACGACACGCGCGCCGCGAGGATTAAGATTCTCCCGGAAGCGTTTGATTGTGCCGCCTTTTCCGGCAGCGTCCCGGCCTTCGAACACGATGGCGACGCGCGCGCCGCTATCCTTGACCCAGCGTTGCAGTTTCACCAGCTCGATCTGCAGCGCCTCGATCTCCTTGTCATAGGTCTTGCCGGACATCGTGCTGTCATGCGGGTAATCGGCGTCGAGAATATCCTTCTTGTCCGCGGTGCGGATGGCCTCGCGCACGTCTTCGGGGGCGTCGTTCTCGTAATAGGCGCTGATCGCGCCATCGAAGGGCAGCTCCATGAAACCTCTCCAGTTTTGCCCCAATATGGCCCCGTGGGCCGGTCAACGCAATCCGGCGCGCGCGGCGGCGCGGTCAATCGCGGCGGCGACCTCGGGGGCGGCAACGTGCTGGGGCATGTGGCCGACGCCTGGCAGGAGCGTCAGGGTCGCACCGGGGACGCGTGTCACGAGGCGTTCGGCGTGGTTCCATGCAGGAACGATCGTGTCGGCGTCTCCATGCAGAATTTCCGTTGGCACGTCGATCTCGCCATAGCGTGGCACGAGGGCGGCAATCTCGCCGAGAAGATTGGCGCGTTGCAGCGCGTTGGCGCGCAGGGTTTTGCGCCGCAGGGTCAGGCCGGGGCCGAAATAGGCGCCGTAGCCGTCTGGTTCGGCTTGGGGGGCGAAGATTCCGGCCATGACGCGATCGACATAGGCATCGCTCACATAGGCGGTGACAACGGGGATGGCGAGCGGGCCAAGCCAGGGATGCGACGTGATGCGATAGAAGGTGTCGAGCGGGGTTTCCCACGTGCCGGAGGCGGCGGCAACCGGGACGAGGGCAGAGAGGCGGTCGGGGAAATGCACGGCCCAGGCCAGCGCCACGGCGCCGCCATAGCTCTGGCCCATGACGATGGGGCGCTCTGCGCCAAGTTCGGCAGCGGCGCGCGACAGGAGGTCGGCCTGCTGGGTGATGGTCGCGCCGGTGCGGTTGATACGGTCGGTATAGCCAAGGCCGGGACGGTCGAACACGAGGACGCGGTAGCGATCCTCGAGATGTTTGACCAGTTCGAAGGTCATGTCACGGGTGCTGCCGCTGGCGCCGTGGATGAGCACGAGATCGGGGCCGGAGCCGCGCATGACGACGTGGACGCGATGGCCATCAATCGTCACGAATTGCCCTTCGGGCGGGTGGCTTGCCTCGGCGCGGCGTTCGTGCCGAAGCGCCAGAAGGAGGGTCAGCGCGACAAAGAGCGCAAGGAGAATAACAATATAAATCAGGAGTTTAATGGCCAATCTCGCTCATGTCATACGGCGTTGTCTCATAGATCTCGGTGATCCAGTTGCCATATAGCAGGTGCGCGTGACTTCTCCAGCGATTGAGCGGAGGTTTTGTCGGATCGTCGTCCGGGTAATAGTTTATCGGCACGTTGATCGCGGTGCCCTCGGCGATGTCGCGGTCATATTCCTGTTTGAGCGTGTCGCTGTCATACTCGAAATGGTTGAAGATATAGAGGGCGCGGCGGCTTGGTTCCTCGACAAGGCAGGGGCCGACCGCATCGGAGGACAAGAGGGTCTTGAGGTCGGGGATGGCGTCGATCTCGGCCTGTTTCATCTCGGTCCAGCGGCTTACGGGGATGATGCAATCATCCGAGAAACCGCGCAGGTAATGCGAGGTCGGGTCCATGTTGCGATGGCGGAAACAGCCGAACGCCTTGGCGTCGAGCATGTGTTTCCTGACCCCGTGGAAATAGTTGATCATCGCCATGCCGCCCCAGCAGACGCCGAAGGTCGAATGGACATGGGTCCGGGTCCACTCGAAAACCTCGCAGAGTTCATTCCAATACGTCACATCGGTAAACGAAAGGTGTTCGATCGGTGCGCCGGTGATGATGAAGCCGTCGAATTTTTCGCCCGAGGCTTTGACCTCGGAAAAGGGGCGGTAGAATTCCGCCATGTGATCGGCCCCGGTGTTGCGGGGTTTGTGCTCGGTCATGCGGATCAGCGAAAGTTCGATCTGAAGCGCGGTGGCGCCGATCAGGCGGGCGAACTGGTTCTCGGTCTGGATCTTCTTGGGCATGAGGTTCAAAAGCCCGATCCGCAGCGGGCGGATGTCTTGCCGTGCGGCCTGATCCTCGGACATGACCATGACGCCTTCGCGCGAGAGCACGTCATAGGCAGGCAGGTCTGAGGGCAGTTTGATAGGCATGGGATCTGAACTTCTTTTGTTTGGTTTGCAGGGGGTTAGGTGGTTTCTTCGGTGCGCCGTTCAAGGGCGTTCGCGATCAGGTCTTCGAAGTCACCGGCGGTTTGCACGGCGGCGACCTCTTGGGCGCAGACGGTCACGCCCCATTTCGCCATCGCAGCGTAGCGCGGCTGGCGGTGCGCCAGGGCCTGGGAATAGGTCCAGCGGATGAAATGGTCGGGATCGACCTTATCCTCGGAGGTGTTGAATTCCTTGAGATATTCCGCCCAGACGCGGGAGAGGAATTCCGGCTGATAGGCCATCGGTTTGGGGGCGGCGTCGAAGCGGCGGACAAGTTCCTCGGTATGGGCGTCGGAGCCTTCGATCCAGACCATGAGGGTCCGGGCCGAAAGTTCGGTCATGAGCGTGTCGGCCGGGTCCGCGGGATCGACCCATTCGCAGATCGAGCCACCCGTATCGCAGATGAAATGACGGTAGCCATAGACGTCCCTTGCCCGCCCGATGAAATGCTCGGTGTCCATAAGAGCTTGAATTTCCGCGTTTTTAAACTGGTCCTGGCGGCGGCGATAGGCGTCGATGGGCAGGCCACCCTGGGCGGGGTTGCCGGGTTTGCTGAGGTAGGTGGATACTGCCGTGAGGTCGTGGGTGTGGACGTTGGGGGCGATATAGATCGCGTCCTTGAGGAGCATTTCGCGCAAATACGGGTGTTCCATCGCGGCCTTGATGCAGGAATCCGTGATGTGCTCGCCCATGTAGCGGGTGCCGATACGGTAGTCGATGGAATAGTGAAACCAATCCCCTTGAGCGCGCAAGGTATTGGAAACATGTGTTTTTCCAAGGCCGGACATGCCGAAGAGGAGGACTTTCTTCTGGTCCGCGTCACGCCAGTCCTGTGCGCTTTGATAGATCATGTCGGTTCGCCCATAGCAAAGGTTTGCAAAGTGGTAGCGGGCAGGGGCGGGGGGGTCAAACGGGATTTGCCCGACAGGCGGTAACGGTGAAAAACCAACGTCGGTATCACGTCGGTATTACGTCGGTATCGCGTCGGTGCGAAATGTGGCAGGGGCAAAATCCTACCGGGCCGCGCGCAGGGGCAGGCGCAGGCGGCCATTGAGCACAAGGAGACCGAGGGCGAGCAGGCCAAAGCCGCCATAGGCGCGCGGGGCCAGTGCTTCGCCCAGGACAAGCGCACCGAGCGCGATGGCGAAGGGCGGGATCAGCAGAGTCACCAGCATGAGATTGCCGCTCCCGGCCATGGCGAGGACGCGGTAGTAGAGGAGATAGGCCAGCGCGGTGCCGAACACGGCGTAATAGGCCAGCGCCCCCCATGTGACCGGGGCGAGGTCAAAGGCGACGGGGCCGTCCACGATCCGGGCCAACGGCAGGGCGACAAGGGCCGAGCAGGTGACCATCCCGGCGGCCGCGACTTGTGGCGCGAGGCCCGAGAGCGCCTTGCGTGCCCAGACGCCCGCCAGCGCATAGGAGAGCGTTGCGCCAAGCGCGGCCCATTGCGCGAGCGCGCGGGGGTCAAAGCGGCTCAGGTTGTCGAGGCCGATGGCCGTTGCGACCCCGGCAAAGCCGAGAGAGACGCCGAGGAGTTTTTGCGTGGTGAGCCGTTCGTCGCGCAGGAAAACGGCGGCGACCAGCACGCCGAAGACGGCTGTGGTCGCGTTGAAGATCGAGGCGAGGCCGCTTTCGATATGAAGCTGGCTCCAGTTCATCAGGGTGAAAGGGATCAGGTTGTTGAGCGCCCCCATGACGAGAAAGGCGCCCCAGAGGCGCGGGGTGCGCGGCACCGGCAGGCGCAGCCAGAGCACCGCTCCCCAAAGCACAAGCGCCGCCCAGCCCGTGCGATGGGCCACGGCAGTCAGCACGCCGACCTCGTTCAGGGCAAGGCGGGCGGCGAGGAAGATGCCGCCCCAGATCGCGCCAAGCAGGAACAGCTCGGCCCAGGCACGGGGAGAGAGGGACATTTGGGTCATGGCGCGGGTTTACGGCGGGCGGTGATCGGCGGCGACCCGGTTCCTGCGCAAAAGAAAACCCCCGCACCGAAAAGCGCGGGGGCGGGGCTATGTCGTGGTGAAAGGGCTCAGAAGGTGATTTCCGCCTTGATGCCGATGCCAAGCACCGAGTTTCCGGTAAAGGCGGCCACGGGTTGATCCGCCACCCCGGCATTGGCGTCGCCAAGCACGGTGTAGTTGATGCCGCCGGAAATATTGACGTTGTTCCTGGTATACCGACCGCCGATCGTGATCCCGTAGAGGCCATCCGTCGGGCCGAGAGGCGAGACGGTTGCATCGTGGCTGTCGGGTTCGTAGCTCAGCGAGACCGTGCCTGCAAAGCTATCCGAGAAGCGCCGCGCCACGCCGATCGAGAAGCGCCGCGCGTCCCCGAGGTTGACAAGGTCCGAGCCGAGCAGCGTCGGGACAACATCCACCTCGGAGAAATCGGTCCAGCGGAAATTCGCGGTCAGGAGCGTGTTCTGGGCAATCCCGGTCTGGAAATCGAGGTTGAAGGATTGCGGTGTCACGTAGTTGACGCTGCCGGGGACAGTCAGGCCGAGCATGTTTTCGACGGTGCTTGCGCTATGGTCGGTTTCAAACCGATATGTCCCGGCGAGGCGCAGGGCGATATCGGGGATTTCATAGGCTGCGCCGATCAGAACGCCGACGGAATTGTCGCGGGCCATGTTGAACCGGTAGCCGCCATTCGTGGCAAAGCCCGTGGCCGTGCTGCCGACATTGGTTGCCAGGGCCGAGAATGTTCCGGCGCCGTAGGCGGTGTCGATGGCGGTTTGTGCTGCCGTGCTTCCGGCAAGGGCGGCCCCGAGAAGGGTGCTGTCAAGCTGGGGGGCGCCGCCGGGCAGGCCGGCGTTGAAGGTTGCGGTGACCGCCGAGGTCGAGATCGCGTCGCGATAGGCGATGCCATTCAGGCTCACGGTCCCTTCGACGCTTTCAAAGCTCACACCGCCGAGGATGGAGAAGCGATCAGTCACGGCGTAGCGGGCGACGATGGTGGCGGCCTTGCTCGACAGGTCGGCCATGGTGCCGCCAAGGGCCGAGGTCAGGGGACTGTTGCCATAGGTGACATTGGCGCCGTAGGGCTGATCGACGATGATCGCGTAGGTGAGCTTGTCGGTGAAGGCGCCGGTGTAGGACAGGCCGAGCTGTTGGTAGGTGTCGCCGACGTCATAGCTATTGCCGCCCGCGTCGGTGCCCGTGATCGAGGGCATCACCACGCCGAAAGACAGGCTGGCGGTGCCGGGCTCTGCGAAAATGGCGCTGATGCTTTGGCCGGATCGGTCGAGGCCACCGGCGAATGATGGTCCTGCGGCGATGGCAAGCGCACAGCTCACCAGGGTGAGCTTGCTCACTGTTGTTGTATTCATGGTTTCCTCCCTAATGCGGATATCCAAGCAAGGGGGAGGTTTCCGGTCAATTTTCACCTTACGTAAACCGGACGCTACGTCAGCTTGCGCAGGGCGGCCCGGCTAGGCCTGCCAGCGGCGGGTCTCATGCCAGATGTTGAGGTAATTGCCGCCGAAGATCAGCACCGCGCCGATCAGGACGAAGATGTCGAGCGGTTCGTTGTAGAACATCATGCCGATGACGGCGATGGCGGGCAGGCGGATGAAGTCGATGGGCACGACGACCGTTGCCGGCGCGATGGAGAGCGCCGTGGTCAGGCAGTAATGCGCCAGAAGCCCGGCGCAGCCGATCAGGACCAGCCACGGCACGCTCGCGGCAGAGGGCAGGGCGATATCGAGGTCGTAGCCTGCAAACAGGATGCCGAACACGGCCTGCATCGTGGTCAGGTAGAAGAGGATGCAGGTGATCGTGGCGGTGCGGGTCAGGCGCTTGGTCAGGATGATGGAGCCGGCAAAGCCGATGGCGGCGAGGGCGGCTGTGACGAGGCCGAAGTGAAACTCTCCGACACCGGGGCGGGCGACGATCAGGATGCCGATGAAGCCGAGAAGCGCGGCGAGCGCACGCATCGGGGTCAGACGCTCGCCGAGGATCAGCGGCGAGAGCACCAGCACCCAGATGGGCGAGGTGAATTCGAGGGCAAAGACCTGGGCCAGCGGAATCACGGTGATCGAATAGAACCAGAGGTTCTGCCCGGCGAAATGCGAGATGTTGCGCAGGAGGTGAACCCCGAGCTTGTCGCGCGTGACCTCGGTCAGGGTTCCGGCGAGGCCGGCAACAATGAGCACGATCACGACGCCGACGAAGGAGCGATACATCATGATCTCGAACGTATCGAGTTCGAAGGACACGGCGCGCCCGGCAACGGCCATGGATGAGAAGGAGAAAATGGCGCCACTCATCCAGAGCGCGGCCTTGAACGTGTCTGACATCGGGGGGGATCGTCCTCGTGGCTTTTGGTCGCGTAGTCTGGGGCGGAACGGGCGGAAACGGAAGGGGAAAGGCGGTTTTTCGTGAAAAAGCCGCCGGGGCGAAGATATGCTCCGGGTGATGCGGCCTATCGCTTGCGGATCGCGATCTGGGCGCCGAACGCGATCAGGTCAAGCCGATCGCGCTTGAGGCGGAGAAAGGCGTTTATCGCGCCTGCGGGGTTGTCCTTGGGGGTGTCGTAGTGGCGCCAGAAATAATCGTCAAAGATCATGATGCCGCCGGGTTTGAGGCGGTCAAAACAGCAAAACGCATCGACAATCACCGCGTCGCTATGGTGCGCGCCATCAATATAGATCAGGTCAAACCGGGGCGCGGCGGGCGTGTTGGCATAAAAGGCAAGGGAGGTCGATTTGACCTTGGTAATGCGATCCTGAAAAGCGACGAGGTTCTCGTCAAAGCGCTGTTCGATGGTGGCGAGGATATGGGGCGGGACGAAGGATGCGTCCTGGTGCTCGTCTGCGCCTTGCCAGGTGTCGACACAGGTCAGGTGTGCGTTGGGCAGGGCGGTGAGCGTGAAGAGGGCGGAGAGGCCCTGCCAGCTTCCGATTTCGAGACAGGCGATATCGGGGCGGGTGTCGAGCCTTTCCTGCTTGATGAGACGCTCCCAGACCGGGATTTTTTCGCTGAACCAATCGGTATCGAAGGCGAGGCTGTCGCGAAGCCGGTGAAACCGGGCGATGGCGTCGGCGTCATGGCGCTTGCGGGTGCCGAGACGGGCCAGCGTGTCCAGGAGGACCATGCGCGCGCCGTGCCCCATGACCCAAGGCGGTGCGCCGGATTGGAAGAGGAAGCGCACGCGCCAGAGAAAGCCCTTGAGGAGAGACCTCATCGGCGCGTCCTCAGGGGATTGGTGTCGGCGCGCAGGGGATCATTCCCACTCGATCGTGCCCGGCGGTTTGGAGGTCACGTCATAGGTCACGCGGTTGATGCCCTTGACTTCGTTGATGATCCGGGTCGCGGTCTCGCCGAGGAAATCGTGTGTGAACGGGTAGTAATCGGCGGTCATGCCATCGACCGAGGTCACGGCCCGCAGCGCGCAGGCGTAGTCATAGGTGCGTCCATCGCCCATCACGCCGACGGTGCGCACCGGGAGAATGGCGACGAAGGCCTGCCAGATCTCGTCATAGAGGCCGTGTTTGCGGATCTGGTCGATATAGACCGCGTCGGCCTCGCGCAGGATGTCGAGTTTCTCGCGGGTGATCTCGCCGGGGCAGCGAATGGCAAGGCCCGGTCCCGGGAAGGGGTGGCGGCCGATGAAGGATTGCGGCAGGCCAAGTTCGCGGCCAAGGGCGCGGACCTCGTCCTTGAAGAGTTCGCGCAGCGGTTCGACCAGCTTGAGACCCATCTTCTCGGGCAGGCCGCCGACGTTGTGGTGCGACTTGATCGTGACCGAGGGACCGCCGGAAAAGCTCACCGATTCAATGACATCGGGGTAGAGCGTGCCTTGGGCGAGGAAGGCGGCATCCTCGATGGTGTCGGCATGTTTCTGGAACACGTCGATGAAGAGCCTGCCGATGATCTTGCGCTTGGTCTCGGGGTCGGACTGGCCCTCAAGCTCGCCAAGGAAGAGATGGCTCTCGTCGGCGTGGATCAGCTTGATGTTGTAATTGTCGCGGAACATGGTGACGACCTCTTCGGCCTCGCCCTTGCGCAACAGCCCGTGGTCGACGAAGACGCAGGTCAACTGGTCGCCGATCGCCTCGTGCAGGAGGATCGCCGTCACCGAGGAATCGACGCCGCCGGAGAGGCCGCAGATGACATGGGAAGAGCCCACCTGTTCGCGGATCGCCTTGATGGCTTCCTCGCGGTAGGCGCCCATGGTCCAATCGCCTGTAAAGCCCGCCAGCTTGACGAATTGTTCGTAGAGCTTCTTGCCGTTCGGCGTGTGGTGCACCTCGGGGTGGAACTGCACGGCGTAGAAATGGCGCTTGGTGTCGGCAGTGATGGCGAAGGGGGCGCCCGGCGAGGTGCCATAGACCTCGAAGCCCGGCGCGATGTCGGCCACGTGGTCGCCGTGGGACATCCAGACCTGTTCGGGGCCGTCTTGGTACCAGCCCTCTAGAAGGTCGAGCTTTTGCGTTTCAGTGACATAGGCGCGGCCGAACTCGGCGGTGCCATGCCCGGATTCCACGCGCCCGCCCAGTTGCTGCATCATGACCTGCTGGCCATAGCAGATGCCGAGGATGGGCACGCCGTAGTCAAAAATCTCCTGCGGCGCGCGTGGAGACCCTTCGCGGGTCACGCTGTCGGGGCCGCCGGAGAAGATGATCGCTTTTGGCGACATCTCGCGGACCATGCCCATCGTGACGTTCTGATAGGGGTGAATTTCGCAATAGACGTTCAGCTCGCGCAGGCGGCGCGCGATCAGCTGCGTCACCTGGCTGCCGAAGTCGATGATGAGAAGGCGGGCGTGGGATGTGTCACTCATGCCAGCCGATTAAGGAATTCGGGACGAGTCGGCAAGAGAGATTGCGTTGTGGGGCCTGCGGGGATGGGGGCGTGATGCGGCGGGACGGGCAGAAACCGTTGTGCGCGCTGCGCTATTTTGCGGCGAACCGCGCCGATATGTCGTTTTCCTCCCACGTGCGCCGCAATCCTGCGGCGGGGTCGGGGCGGGGTCGGGGTATAGAATGGCACAGATTCTGGACCACGGGGAGAACGCGACATGGCAGAAGCAGGGCGCAGACGGGCACGCGGTGGCGGCGGTGCGGCACGACGGGCCGAACGCGGCACGCTCAAGATCGAAGCCGCGAAGTATATCGAGCGCAATATTCCGCTGTTCGAGATCCTGACCGAGGAAGCGATCGAGATCATCGAGTATAACGCCGAGACCATCCTTGAAGAGGTTGGCGTGAACTTTGTCGAGAACCCGACCGCGCTGGCGCGGTGGCGCCAGGCGGGGGCGGATGTCGATGGTGAACGCGTGCGCATTCCGCGCGGCATGGCCCGTGAGCTTTGCAAGACGGCGCCGTCCTCTTTCGTGCAACATGCCCGTAATCCCGAGCGCAATGTCGAGATCGGCGGCAAGACGCTTGTCTGTGCGCCGGTCTATGGCCCGCCCTTCGTGCGCGACCTTGATGGCGGGCGCCGCTACGCCACGATGGAAGATTTCGAGAAATTCGTGAAGCTCGGCTACATGTCGAAATGGCTCCACCATTCGGGCGGGACCGTGTGCGAGCCGACCGATGTGCCGGTCAACAAGCGCCACCTCGATATGCTGCTTGCGCATATGACGCTCTCGGACAAGCCCTTCATGGGCTCGGTGACCGATCCGAGCCGGGCGCGCGACAGCGTTGAGATGTGTGAAGTTCTGTTCGGCAAGGATTTCGTGCAGGAAAACACCGTGATGACCTCGCTCATCAACATCAACTCGCCGCTGACCTTCGACGAGGTCATGATGGGCGCGCTTGAGGTTTATGCGCAGAACAACCAGGCCTGCATCATCTCGCCCTTCATCGTGGGCGGTGCGATGGCGCCGGTGTCGGTTGCCGGCACGCTGACGCAGGTTTTGGCCGAGGTTCTGGCGGGCGTGGCCTATAGCCAGCTCATCCGTCCCGGCGCGCCGGTCATTTTCGGGGCTTTCGTGACCTCGATCGACATGAACTCGGGCGCACCGACCTTCGGCACCCCGGAAGCGAGCCAGATCCTTTACGGTGCCGGGCAGCTTGCGCGTCGTATGAACCTGCCGTTCCGGTCGGGCGGGGGGCTATGCGGGTCGAAACTGCCCGACGCGCAGGCCGCCTACGAGACCGCGCATACCCATAACGCGGTGCTCTTGGGGGGGGTGAACTTCATGCTGCACAGTTGTGGCTGGCTGGAAGGCGGGCTCGTGTCGAGTTTTGAGAAATTCGTCATGGATGCCGATCAGCTCGGCACGCTGCACAAGATGGCGGCGGGCGTGACCTATGACGAGGATGCCCAGGCGATGGACGCGATCCGCGAGGTGGGGCCGGGCGGGCATTACCTTGGTTGTGCCCACACCCAGGCCAATTTCAAAGAGGCGTTCTGGCGCTCGGATCTGCTTGACTACAAGCCGTTCGAGACCTGGGAAGAAGAAGGCGCGCGCGATACGCAGGTGCTTGCCGGGGAGCGGGTCAAGAAACTTCTGGATGCCTACCAGAAACCTTCCATGGACCCGGCCATCGAGGCGGCGCTCATTTCCTATGTCGCCGAGAAGAAAGCCTCGATGCCCGACGCCTTCATGTAAGGCACGTCAACCGGAGATGTCCGGCCGCGTGGCCCGCAACAGGCGGGCCTCGCCCAACATCGCGATCAGCAGATCGACATGACGCACCAGCGAATAGGCGGCATCGCCGCTTTTGCGCTGGGCGTCGACTTCTGCCTCCATTTCCATAAGGCGCATCAATGCGGGGCCGCTGCGCGGTGCCTTCTGGCCATAGCCGAGGAGGCGGGCGAGATGCGGGCCGCGCATATACTCATCCGCCCCGGCGCGTGCGGCGCGGATCAGCAGGCGGGGGCGGTGCAGGGCGTTCAGCCGGCTCAGGATATCTTGCATCGTGATTTTCCTTAGGTCGTTTGACTTGTGCTGCATGACACAACCTTAGGGGGTGTTGCGGATCGCAAAATACAGCGAACGCGCGATTTTGGCATTGTTCATAAATGCGAAACAATCATGGATTTGCCGAGCTAATGTTAACCACTGGGTAACGGTTCGCGCTTAGGTTGTGAACAATTTTAGGGAAAAGCCTGTGGAAAACTGCGGGCGCAAAGCTGACCTGTATGGGGTGCGAACGGATGCGTATGGAGCGTGGAACAGCGAGGGTGCCCGGATGGGTGCCGGATGAGGCGAGGCGCTACCTGGCGCATACGGCTCTGGGCTGGTCGCTGCGCGAACTTGGGCGTCATGAGGCGCTGCATCCCTCCACCGTCCTGCGACAGGTCAGGAAAATCGAGACACGCCGTGACGATCCCCTGGTGGATCGGGTGCTTGATCGTCTCGCGGATTTGTTCCTGCCCGAGGCGCGGCTTCCCACAGACGAGGAGATTGCCCTCATGCAAGCCAATGTCGAGACCGGCACCATGCCGGACACACCGAAATTCGAACGCGAAGCGCTTCGGGTGTTGCGCCATCTTTGCGCGCCGGGGGCCGTTCTTGCGGTGGCGCAGGACATGGACAAGGCGGTCGTGGTGCGCGAGGAGGGCGAGACCACGGCACGCCCGGTCGTGGTTACCCCCGAGATCGTGGAGGCCATGGCGCTCAAGGCCTGGGTGACCTGTGACAGGCCGGGGCGCATTTCGCGCTATCACGTGACCTCGGCGGGACGCAGCGCGCTGAACCGGCTCTTGGCGGCGCAGGAGAACCGCCGCGCGACAGGGTTTGCCGAGGCACAGGCCGGGTTTGCCTGCCCGCATCTGGGCGAAGGGGTGGGCGAGGAGGCCGGGGCGATTGCCGGGCATCGGTTCTCGGTCGCGGATTCGCCGCTTGTCGCGCTGGCGCGACGGCGGGACCGGGACGGATCGCCCTTTCTCAGCCCGGCACAGGTTGCGGCGGGAGAGCGGCTTCGGGAGGATTTCGAGCTTGCCCAGATGGGCGGGATGGAGCCGCAGGATTGGCTTGCGCTCTTGTCGGGGGACAAGGGCGCACGCCGGGCGGTGGCAGATGAGAACGGTTTGCCGGGGGTGGCGCGGGCGCGGGTCGAGGCGGCGCTGGACGATCTTGGCGCAGGGCTGGCGGATGTGGCGCTTCGATGTTGTTGTTTCCTCGAGGGGTTGGAGCGGACAGAGAAGCGCCTGGGCTGGTCTGCGCGGTCGGGCAAGATCGTGCTGCGGATCGCGCTCACCCGGCTCAGCGAACATTACGGGTCGCAAAAGGGCGGCTCCGGGCCTATGATCGGCTAGAGGCCACCGGTCGCAAGGCTGTGGCAACGGCATATCGCTTGAAGTTTTGAGCCAACAGCGAGCGATAGGGGCGGCGCGGGTCCAGAAGGGCCGCGCCGCCTTTTCTTCTGCCTGCCGCGCAGTGTCTTTCGCTTTGGATCGCTTTACGCTATGTCAGGAGCGAAGACCCGGTTCCCGTCAAAAGGCAGGGCGCGTGTGGCGCCGTTGTGCTATGCCGGACCAAATGAGCGAAGAAAGACCACGCATGCGTGACCTCAAGATCCCCCAGGAACGCCATCCCGAAAAGGCGCATCGTCCCGACAATGCCCAGCCGAAGAAACCGAGCTGGATTCGCGTGAAGGCGCCGACCGGCGAGGGGTATCGACAGACCCACAAGATCATGCGCGAGCACAAGCTGGTGACGGTCTGCGAAGAGGCGGGATGCCCCAATGCCGGCGAATGCTGGAGCCAGGGACACGCCACGATGATGATCATGGGCGAGGTCTGCACGCGGGCCTGCACCTTCTGCAACATTGCGACGGGCAAGCCGCCCGAGGATCTCGACGTATTCGAGCCAGGCCGCGTGGCGGATGCGGTGCACAAGCTTGGCCTGAATCACGTGGTGGTCACCTCGGTGGACCGCGACGATATCGAGGATGGCGGGGCCGAGCATTTCGCCCAGACCATCCGCGCGATCCGCCATCGCAGCCCCGGCACCACGATTGAAATCCTGACGCCGGATTTCATCCGCTGTAAGCCGGAGGTGCTCGAGGTGGTCGTGGCGGCCAAGCCGGATGTCTTCAACCACAATCTTGAAACCGTGCCGGGGCTTTACCCGGAAGTGCGCCCCGGTGCGCGCTATTTCCATTCGCTGCGCCTGTTGCAGCGGGTCAAGGAGATCGACCCGACGATGTTCACCAAGTCGGGCATCATGGTCGGGCTTGGCGAGGACAAGCAGGCGGTGCACCAGGTCATGGACGACATGCGCGCCGCCGACATTGATTTCCTGACCATTGGCCAGTATCTCCAGCCGACGCCGAAGCACCACGCGGTGGATCGTTTCGTGACGCCCGAGGAATTCGCGGGCTACGAGAAGGCGGCCTATGGCAAGGGGTTCCTGATGGTCTCGGCGACGCCGCTCACGCGGTCCTCCTACCATGCGGGCGACGATTTCGCGAAACTACGCGATGCGCGGATGGCGAAGCTTTCGGGGAACCAGGGGGCGCTCCCGTCCCTTTGAGATGCGGGCGTTGCCCGCGCCATCAAAGCTTTGGGCGTGTCTTGGGCTGGCGGTGTCCCCAGACCCCATTCTTGCGAATTGGGGACGCTGCCCGTCGCCATTGTCGCTCGGACCAATGGCGCAACAATGGCAACCCCGAGGTATTTTGCCCAAGAAGAAGACAGGGCGTGGTCAGTCGAAGATGCGGCCCTTGGGGGTCATGTTCGGGGTGAGCCAGTCGGGCCAGCCGATGAAGCGTTCGATGGCGAAGAGCGCGAGGCAGGCGGCGAGCACGGCAAAGAACAGGATGACGCGGTTTTTGGAGGGCGGGTTCTGCGCCCAACGCGTCATGCGCAGGAGATGCCGGAACTGGAAATTCATTCCGTGAAACGGACCTTGCCGATGAAGGGCAGGTTGCGGTTGTGCTGGGCATAGTCGATGCCGTAGCCGACCACGAATTCATCCGGGATCTCGAAGCCGGTCCAGTCGGCCTTGACCTCGGTTTCGCGACGCGTGGGCTTGTCGAGAAGCGCGATGGTCTTCAGTTTGCGCGGTTTGCGCGCGCGCAATATGTGCAGCACATGCGAGAGGGTGAAGCCGGTATCGACGATATCCTCGACCACGAGCACATCGCGGCCCTCGATCTCGCCGCGCAAGTCCTTGAGGATGCGCACCTCGCGGCTTGATTCCATGGCATCGCCGTAGGAGGAGGCTTCGAGGAAATCGACTTCGACGTCGAGGTTCAGTTCGCGCACCAGGTCAGCGATGAAGACGAAAGACCCGCGCAACAGGCCGACCACGACGAGCTTGTCGCTATCGGCGAATTCCGCCTCGATCTCGGCGGAGAGTTCCTCGATTCGGGCCGCGATGGACTTGGCCGAGATCATTTGCTCGATGACATATGGACGCTTTGGCATGACACCCCCTTGATTTTCCCTGTTGAGCATACGAAATGGACGCCCACTGTCCACGCGAAAACGGGGCGACATGCCGACCCATTCCGAAACACGCACGCTGCCCTATACGGCGCAGCAGATGTATGACCTCGTGGCCGATGTCGCGGCCTATCCGAAATTCCTGCCCTGGTGTTCGGCGGCGCGGGTGCGGTCGGTCACGCCCGAGGAGGGCGGGCGGCTGATGCTGGCGGACCTGGTGATCTCGTTCAAGGTCTTCCGCGAACGGTTCGGCAGCCGGGTTCTTTTGCGGGATGCGGAGATGAGCATCGACACGGAATACCTCGACGGGCCGTTCAGGTTCCTTAAGTCCACCTGGGATTTTCGGGATGTGGAGGGCGGTTGCGAGGTGTCGTTCTTCGTCGATTTCGAGTTTCGCAATGCCATTCTGCAGGGGGTGATCGGGGTCGTCTTCAACGAGGCGATGCACCGGATCGTGCGCGCCTTCGAGAAACGCGCGGCAGAGCTTTACGGCGCGGGGCCGTAGGCTATGGTGTGTCTCTCACACAGGAGGGACGCCCATGTTGACCGAGTCGCTTGCCACATTCATCAGTGATGCCCCGGAGGCGCCGGAGGAGACGCGGCAGATGCTGCGCCTGTCACTTCTCGATTGGGCGGCCTGCGGGATCGCGGGGGCCGATGAGCCGGTGGCGCGTATTTGCCGCGAGATGGTCTGCGAGGAAGCCGGGCTTGGCGAGGCGTCGCTTTTCGGCACGGCAGAGCGGGTGCCCGCGCGCGGCGCGGCGCTGGTCAACGGGGCGGCATCCCATGCGCTCGATTATGACGATACGCATTTCGCCCATATCGGCCATCCGTCGGTGGCGGTGATCCCGGCGGCGCTGGCGCTGGCCGAGGGGGCGGGAGCATCGGGCGCGGCACTGCAGGAGGCGGCGCTGACGGGGATCGAAGTGTCGATCCGGGTGGGTGTCTGGCTTGGGCGCAGCCATTACCAGGCCGGGTTCCATCAGACCGGCACGGCGGGTGCCTTTGGCGCAGCGGCGGCGGGCGCGCGGCTCCTTGGCTTTGACGCGCGCCAGAGCGCGGCGGCGCTTGGGCTTGTGGCGACACGGGCCTCGGGGCTGAAATCGCAGTTCGGCACCATGGGCAAACCCTATAATGCCGGGATCGCGGCGGCCAACGGGGTCGAGGCGGCGCTGTTGGTGGCCAAGGGGTTCGCGCCCAACCCGGAAGGGCTTGAATGCGCGCAAGGGTTCGGGCCGACCCATGCGGGCGAGGCCAATGAGGGTGCGCTTGAGGGGCTTGGGGAGGTTTGGCTGTTCGATGGGATCAGCCACAAGTTCCATGCCTGTTGTCATGGGCTGCACGCCACGCTCGAGGCGCTTGGCGGCATGAACCGGCCCGCGCCGGAGGATGTGGAGCGCGTCACGATCAAGACCCATCCGCGCTGGATGAGTGTTTGCAACCAACCGGCGCCGGAGACGGGGCTGGGGGCGAAATTCTCCTACCGGATGGTGACGGCGATGGCGCTTTCGGGGATGTCGACAGCGGCGCTTGCGAGCTATTCGGCGGAAAACTGTGCCGATCCGGCCTTGCAGGCCTTGCGCGACAGGGTGGAGGTGACGGCGGATGAAACGCTGGCCGAGACCGAGGCGCGGGTGGCAATCACGCTCAGGGATGGCACAGTGCTGGAGGGGAGCCATGACCTTGATGCGCCGATGCGCCTTGAGGAGCGTGCGTCGCGGCTTCATGCCAAGGCGGCGGCGCTGATCGGAGAGGGGCGCGCGGACGCACTCTGGGCGCTGATCGAGGAGGCGGCCAGCCCGGAGGCGATTGGCCGGGCGCTCGCGCCCTGATCTTCTTCTCTGGGGAAATACTCCCGCCGGAGGCGGCCAGGCAGCGTCGCCCCAGATCCAATACCCCCCCCTTCCGCCACCAAAACCAAGGTCGCGGACGGCGGCCCAATGGATAAATTGGGATACAGAAGGGTCAGGATACGGCCTGCAGGAGCAGGGCCAGGGCGTGAGTCCGTGCCGCCGCGCGCACCTCGGCGCGACCAAGGGCGCCGAACTCGACGGTTTCCGTCGAGCAGCCCGCGCTTGTGGCGATGCCGAAGCAGACGCGGCCCTCAGGCTTGAATTCGGAGCCGCCGGGACCGGCGATGCCGGTGATCGACACCGCGAGATCGGCGTCGGAATTCACCAATGCGCCGAGCGCCATTTCGCGGGCGACCTGTTCGGAGACTGCGCCGTGGGCGGCAAGCGTCGCCTCGCGCACGCCGAGCATCTCGGTCTTGGCGGTGTTGGTGTAGGTGACAAAGCCGCGCTCGAACACGTCCGAGGAGCCGGGCACATCGGTGAGCGCGGCCGAGACCATGCCGCCGGTGCAGCTCTCGGCGGTGGCGATCTGCCAGCCGCGTGCACGCGCGGCGGCGAGGGTATCGGCGGCGCGCGACATCACAACAGCAGGATATGGTAGAGGGCGGCGGCGAGGATCGTGGCGATGCCGGCAAAGACCCCGGCCCAGAGATCATCGAGCATCACGCCCACGTAGTCGTGGCGTCGGTCGGCCCGGCCCACGAGCCATGGTTTCGTGATGTCGAAGAGGCGGAAGAACAGGAAAGCGGCGATGGGGCCGGGCCAGACCATGGACATATCACGCATGTAGAAGCCATAGGCCGGGAAGAGCATGGCAAGCCACATGCCCGCGACCTCGTCTATGACGATCTCCGACGGATCATCGCCGGGGCGGTCGGCGAGTTCGGCCTTGCAGGCCCGGAAACCCGCGATGGTGGCGATCAGGGTGGCGAGGACCAGCGGCCAGAAGCCGAGGTAACGTTCGATCCCCCAGCCGATCAGGAGCGCGGCGAGGGAACCCCATGTGCCGGGCGCCCAAGGCAGGAGGCCGACGCCGAAAAATGTCGAGATTTGTCTGCTCATGCTTTTATCAATGTTGCGGTGGCGAGCGCCGCAATCCCTTCTTCGCGGCCCGTGAAGCCGAGTTTTTCGCTTGTGGTAGCCTTGATTGAGATGCGGCCCGCCTCAAGCGCCATGATCTCGGCCATGCGCGCGGTCATGGCGGCGGCATGGGGGCCGATCTTGGGGCGCTCGCAGATCAGGGTGCAGTCGATATTGGAGATGGTGAAGCCATGCTCTGCGGCGAGTTTTACCGCGTGGTCGAGGAAAATCGCGCTATCGGCGCCTTTCCATTGCATGTCGGAGGGCGGGAAATGGCGACCGATGTCGCCCATGGCCAGCGCGCCGTAGATCGCGTCGGTCACGGCGTGCATGCCCACATCGGCATCGGAATGGCCCTTGAGGCCGCGTGAATGGGGGATTTGCACGCCGCAGAGCGTTACGTGGTCGCCCTCATCGAAGGCATGCACGTCGAACCCATTGCCAAGCCGGATATCCATGGCGCCTCGTAAATTCTTTTCCATGCGCGCGAAATCCTCGGGCGCGGTGATCTTCAGGTTGGTTTCATTGCCCGGCACGATGGTCACGTCAAGCCCCGCGGCGCGGGCGACCTCGACATCGTCCGCCGCATTGCCGGGGTGGGCGCGGTGGGCAGCGAGGATGGCGTCGAAGGCGAAACCTTGTGGGGTCTGGGCGCGGTAGAGAGCGGTGCGATCCTCTGTGCCGGTCACTTTGCCGTCCGTGCCGCGCCAGAGCGCGTCGGTGACGGGGATCGCGGGAGCGGCGCCGGGGGAGGTCTCAAGCGCTGCGAGAATGTCGGAGATGATTTCGGGCGTGATCCCGGCGCGGGCCACGTCATGGATCAGGACATGGGTGATGCCGCGCCCCTCTAGCGCCTCGAGACCGGCGCGGACCGAGTCGGCGCGGGTCGCCCCGCCATGGACGGTTTCGATGCCGAGCGTCGCGGCCTCGGCGGCGTCCTCGGGGTGCGTCACGGCGAGAACGGTGTCGATTCCGGGATGGGCGGTAAAGGCGGCGACGGTCCAGTCGGCCACACGCCGACCGGCGAGGGCGCGCCATTGTTTCGGCGCGCCGGGGCCTGCGCGGGTGCCGCGTCCGGCGGCGACGATGAGAGCGGCGGTTTTCATGGCCTAAGTCCTTAGCGCGTTTGGCGATGAAACTGAATTGCCCATTTGCCGCCTGCCGCGCGTGATCCGGGGCTGGGTTTTTGCTCCATCGACGGGCGAGATCGGGGAAAGGGGGTAAAAATTTGCCTAATTATTCATCACATGCATAATTCCGCCTCAAATGTGACTGCCGGAAGATTGAGCATCCCATGCGAGTCGGTTAGCACCAAGGTATTGCACAAGGAATAGGCAAGTGACCGTCGACGTCGCAGATCTCAAGCTCTCTCCCCCCGTTTTCCTCGCCCCGCTGGCCGGGATCACGGACCGTCCATTCCGTGACCTCGTTTCGCGGTTCGGGGCGGGGTTGGTCGTATCGGAAATGGTCGCGAGCCAGGAAATGGTGCAGAGCAAACCCGGCGTGCGCGAGAAGGCGGAACTTGGCTTCGAGAGCGCCAATACCTCGGTGCAGATTGCCGGGCGCGATGCCTATTGGATGGCCGAAGCGGCGCGGCAGGTCGAGGACAATGGCGCGGCGCTCATCGACATCAACATGGGTTGCCCGGCCAAGAAAGTCACCAGCGCGAGCGGCGCGGGGGCGTCTGGTTCGGCGCTGATGAAGGATCTCGACCATGCGCTGTCCCTGATCGAGGCGGTGGTGGAGGCGGTGTCGATCCCGGTGACGCTCAAGACGCGGCTTGGCTGGGATGACGAGATGCGCAACGCGCCGGAGCTCGCCCGGCGGGCCGAGGGCGCGGGCGTCAGGATGGTGACGATCCACGGGCGCACGCGGTGCCAGTTCTACAAGGGCGCGGCGGATTGGGCGGCGATTGCCGAGGTCAAGGCGGCGGTCAACGTGCCGGTGATTGCCAATGGCGATATCGTGGATACGGACACGGCGCGCCGCGCGCTTGAGGCCTCGGGGGCGGATGGCGTCATGGTCGGGCGCGGGGCGCAGGGGCGACCTTGGGCGCTTGCGGAGATCGCGGCCGACCTGTTCGGGGCGGATGCACCGGAGATACCGACCGGAGCGGCGCGGGCCGAGATGGTCGCGGAACACTATGAGGCAATGCTGGCCTTTTACGGCACGGATCTGGGGCTGCGCGTCGCGCGCAAGCATCTTGGATGGTACATGGATGATGCGGGAACGCCGGGCGACCTGCGCCGCCTTATCCAGACATGTCGCGATCCCAAGGAGGTTCTGGCGCGGTTGCCGGAGGCCTTTCGCGATGCAGGGCACAGGAAACATGTTGCATGACCGAGTTTGACGAAGCGATCTGGAATTCTCTGCCGGTGCCTGCGCTGCTGGTCGATCCGGAGGAACAGATCGAGGATATCAACCCGGCGGCGGAGAGTTTCCTCAACGCTTCGGCCAAGTCGATGCGGGGGGTGCCTGTCTGGGACAAGATCACGGTCGATGCTCCGCTTGAAAGCGCCCTGCAACGGTCGCGCGATCATGGCACGCCGCTGTTCATCAATGACGTGGATATCGGAACCGGCGACGGCCCGCCCATCCAGGGCAATCTCAAGATCGCGCCGGTGAGCAACAAGCCGGGCTACATGCTCTTCCTGATTACCTCGCGCGAGTTGGCGGGGCGCATGACGCGCTCGCAGGGTGTCAAATCCTCGGCCAAATCGGCGATCGGCATGGCGGAAATGCTGGCCCATGAGATCAAGAACCCGCTTGCCGGGATTACCGGCGCGGCACAGCTCTTGTCGATGAACCTCGATGCGGATGATCTTGAGTTCACGGAGCTGATCGTGGCTGAAAGTCGCCGGATCGTGAAACTTCTTGAACAGGTGGAGCAGTTCGGAAACCTTTCGCCGCCACAGCAGAACCCGGTCAACATCCACGATGTGCTTGACCGGGCGCGGCGCTCGGCGCTGGTCGGGTTCGGGGCGCATATGCGCATTGTCGAGGATTACGACCCGTCCCTGCCGCTTGCACTTGGGGATGCGGACCAGTTGTTGCAGGTGGTGCTCAACCTTCTCAAGAACGCCTCGGAGGCGGCGGAGGGCAGCGGCACGATCCGCCTGCATACCTATTACGAACATTCCTTCCGGATGCGGCGCTCGGACGGGTCCGGGCAACCGCTGCCGCTTCAGATCGAGGTGATCGACGACGGGCCGGGCCTGCCGCAGGACATCAAGGGCGACGTGTTCGATCCGTTCATCTCGGGGCGCGAGAATGGCACGGGGCTTGGCCTTGCGCTGGTGAGCAAGATCATCTCGGACCATGACGGGCTTATCACTGTCGACAGCGTGCCCGGACGCACCGTTTTCCGCATTTCCCTGCCGCGCGTCCCGCGCGACCGCACGACATCATCCAAGGAGAGTTAACCCATGGACGGCACCGTTCTTGTTGCAGATGACGATCGCACGATCCGCACCGTTCTCACGCAGGCGCTCACGCGGGCGGGCTGCAAGGTTCATGCGACATCGTCGCTTACCACGCTCATGCGTTGGGTCGGGGAAGGCAAAGGGGACGTTGTCATCACCGATGTGATGATGCCCGATGGCAATGGTCTCGAGATGCTGCCCAAGATTGCGGAGGACCGGCCGGGGTTGCCGGTGATCGTGATCTCGGCGCAGAACACGATCATGACGGCGATCCAGGCGGCGGAGGCGGAGGCCTATGACTACCTGCCCAAGCCGTTTGACCTGCCGGACCTGATGAAGCGCACGGGCAAGGCGCTCGAATTGAAGCGTCGCGCGCCATCGGCACCGCAGATCGAGGATGAACGCCCGGACGAGTTGCCCCTTGTCGGGCGCACGGCGGCGATGCAGGCGCTTTACCGGCTCGTGGCGCGGGTCATGAATACGGACCTGCCGGTTTTGATCTCGGGCGAAAGCGGCACGGGGAAATCGCTCATCGCGCGGGAAATTCATGATTTCTCGGACCGGCGCACCTTGCCCTTCGTGGTCGTCAATGCGGCGGATCTGAGCGATCTCGAAGGGCCGAGCCGGGTTCTGGCCAAGGCCAGGGGGGGCACGCTGCTGTTCGATGAGATCGGGGATTTCGATGACGATGTGCAGGCGCGGATCGTGCGGATGATCGACAATCCGGGCGATCATAGCCCGCGATTCATGGCGACCTCGCAGCGCGATCTTGGCGACCTCATGGACAAGGGCAACATGCGGCAGGATCTGTATTACCGTCTCAACGGCGCGACGATCCACGTGCCGTCGCTGCGTGAGCGTGTCGATGACATTCCGCTTCTGGTCGAACATTTCCTGACCCGCGCCGAGCGGGACGGGGCACAGATGCGGGTGTTCTCGGAGGATGCGATGGAACTTTTCCGGGCCTATAGCTGGCCGGGGAACGTGCGCCAGCTCGAGAACGCGGTGAAGCGGCTTGTGCTGACGGCGCGGTCGGAAGAGATCAGCCGCCCGGAGGCGGAATCCGTCCTTGGCGCGCAGCCGCAGGTGGGCCCGCTCCTCGGGGGGGAAGACACGGAGAAGCTCTCGGCCTCTGTTGCGCGGCATCTGCGTCGGTATTTCGACCTGCATGGCAAGATGCTGCCGCCGGCGGGGCTTTATGCGCGGATCTTGAAGGAAATCGAATTGCCGTTGATCGAGATCGCGCTTGATGCGACGGGCGGCAACCAGGCGAAATGCGCCGATCTTCTCGGGATCAACCGCAATACGCTGCGTAAAAAGATCACTGACCTCGATATTCAGGTGACAAGGCGGCGGAAGTTGATGTAAAACTGCCACAATAGAGTGGCCGATCTGCCGCAGTTCTGGGGCGGATCGGGTATAAAACGGCAGTATGCCCCAGTTTTGGCGGCAATCAAGCGATTGAGGGTGTCGGGTGAGCTCCCGGACAAGAACAAGCCATTGGACGCGCCTGACGCGTCTGCGTCGCCAGCGGCGTGTGCAGAATTTCGCGACGCTTGCGCTCGTGCTGTTGGGGCCGTGCCTTGCCTTGGCGACCTTCCTTGTGCTTGGGCCGATGAACCGGGGATCTTCGTCGGGGGCGCTGCGGCTGGTCCTGATGTTGGACCTTGTCTACGTGCTTGCGGTGGCGGCGCTTGTGGCGCAGCGGGTGGCACGGATGATCGCCTCGCGCCGGGCGCAATCGGTGGGATCACGCCTTCACCTGCGCCTGACCGGGGCGTTCGCGCTCCTGGCGCTGGTGCCGACGGTGACGGTTGCGGTTTTCGCCGGCCTGACGGTCAATATCGGCCTTGAGGGATGGTTCTCGGAACGTGTCAGCCGGGTTGTGGGCAATTCGGTGGCTGCGGCGCAGGCCTATGAGCAGGAGCATGTGCGCGACCTGACCACGGATGCCGAAGTGCTTGCGGATTTCCTCAATCGCCAGCGCAGGTCGTCCTTTTTCCTCACAGAAGGCGATATTCGCGTGCTTCTGTCGAGCGGGCAGGGCCAGATACAGAGGGGCCTCAAGGAGGCCTATGTGATTGATGGAACAGGGGAAATCCGTGCACGAGGCGCCAATTCCTACCTGTTCCATTTCGAGCGCCCCACGCAAGAGCAGATCGGACAGGCGAATGCCGGTGAAACGCTGGTGATCCGGGATTGGGATACCAACGAGCTGCGCGCGCTTGTGCGGCTCGAGGCCTTCGTGGACCGGCTTCTCTATGTCAGTCGCGAGGTGGATGGCAGTATTTTCTCGCTTCTCGACGAGACCCGGGAGACGGCGAAACTCTATACCCAGCTCGAGGAAGAGCGCGGGCGGGTTCTGTTTGAATTCGGCCTTGTTTATCTTGGCTTCGCGGTGATCCTGATCCTTGCGGCGATCTGGATGGGGATGTGGTTTGCCGAGCGGCTGGCGCGGCCCGTGGGACGGCTGACCGGTGCGGCGCAGCGGGTTGGGTCCGGTGATCTCGACGTGCGCGTCGTCGAGGAAGAAGGCGATGACGAGATTGCCATGCTCGGGCGCTACTTCAACCAGATGACCCGGCAGCTCAAGGGCCAGCGCGAGGCTCTGTTGCAGAATACGCGGCAAATCGAGCGGCGGCGCAGGCTGTTCGACTCGGTGTTGTCGTCGGTCACGTCGGGCGTTGTCGGGCTTGATCCGGACGGGCGGGTGGCCTTCGTCAATCGCTCGGCCGAGCGGCTTCTGGACTGGACGGATGACCATCAGGCGATGGCGCTCACCGTGGCGGTGCCGGAATTCGGGCCGATGTTCGACCGGCTTGTCGAGGATGCTGCCGAAACGGTGCAGGGCGAGATCCGCGTGAGCCGGTCAGGGCGGATCGAGAACCTGCTGGTGCGCATGGCGACGCGACGGGGCGAGGAGGGCAAGCTCGAGGGCTACGTGGTGGCCTTTGATGATGTGACCGATCTTGTGACGGCGCAGCGCATGGCGGCCTGGGGCGATGTGGCGCGGCGGATCGCGCATGAGATCAAGAATCCGCTCACGCCGATCCAGCTTTCGGCGGAGCGCATCAAGCGCAAGTTCAGCGCCCGTGTCGGGGATGAGGGCGACACGCTTGAGCAGATGACCGATGTGATCGTGCGCCAGACCAATGATCTGCGCCGGATCGTGGATGAATTTTCCAAGTTCGCCCGCATGCCCGAGCCGGACCGGCGGCATGGCGACGTGGTCGAGACTCTGCGGGGCTGTGTGCTCTTGCAGGAGGCCGGGCAACCGGATGTGCATTTCGAAACCGATATTGTCGCCGGGCCGCTTGCGGCGGAGTTCGATGAGACGATGATCTCTCAAGCCTTGACGAACTTGATCAAGAACGCCGGAGAGGCCATTGAAAGCCTTCAGGAAAAAGATGCACCAGAGGGTCACAGGGGCGAGATTCATATCGCCTGCGAGCGGCGCGGGGACATGGCGGTGATCCGGATTGCCGACAATGGGATCGGCCTGCCGGAAGACCGGGCGCGCCTTTTCGAGCCTTACGTGACAACGCGCGACAAGGGGACGGGCCTTGGCCTGCCCATCGTGAAGAAGATTATCGAGGAACATGGCGGCAGCCTCACGCTTGAAGATGCGCCGCTATTCGGCGGGACGGATCGTCCCGGCGCCATGGCCGTTGTGTGCCTGCCGCTCGAGGCAGGTCAGGCTGGAGCAGATGTTGAGACAGGTGACAGAGATGAGTGATATTCTGATTGTGGATGACGAGCGCGATATCCGGGAGCTGATCTCGGATATTCTCGAGGACGAGGGATATGCCACGCGGCTGGCGGGCAATTCCGACCAGGCGATGAAGGAAGTCGAGAGCGCGCAACCGGCGCTCCTGATCCTCGATATCTGGCTCAAGGACAGCAACATGGATGGCATTGACATCCTCAAGGCGGTCAAGCGGGATTACCCGGAGGTGCCGGTGGTCATCATCTCGGGGCATGGCAATATCGAGATCGCGGTCGCGGCGATCAAGCAGGGGGCGTATGATTTCATCGAGAAGCCCTTCAATATCGACCAGCTTCTCGTGGTGATCCGGCGCGCGATGGAAACATCACGCCTGCGCCGCGAAAACCAGGAGTTGCGCCGCCAGGAGAGCAAACCGGGCGACATGATCGGTGAAAGTGCTGCGTTCCGCACCATGATCGGACAGCTTGACAAGGTGACGAAATCCAACGGGCGGGTGATGCTGAGCGGGCCTGCGGGCGTCGGCAAGGAAGCGGCGGCGCGCTATATCCACGCCCATTCCAGCCGCGCAAGCGCCCCGTTCGTCAGCATAAACTTCGCAGGCGTGGAGCCGGACCGCGTCGAGGAAATGCTGTTTGGCCGCGAAAGCAGCGAGCGCGGAGTCGAGCCGGGGCTTCTTGAGCAGGCCAATGGCGGGGTGGTCTATCTCGACGAGGTGGCCGATATGCCGGAAGGGGCGCAGACGCGTATCCTGCGTGTGCTGGTGGATCAGCAATTTCAACGGGTTGGCGGAAGCGACAAGGTGCAGGTCGATCTTCGGGTCATTTCGTCGACCAATCGCAACCTCGAGGCCGAGATCGAGGCGGGGCGCTTTCGGCAAGAGCTTTTCCATCGTCTGAACGTGGTGCCGATCGCGGTGCCCTCGCTCGAGGAACGGCGCGAGGATATTCCGCTTCTGGCGGGATATTTCCTGAATATGCTGCATGCAGAGCAGGGGCTTGCGCTGCGCGAGATGAGCGAAGAGGCGGAGGCGTTGATGCAGACCATGTCCTGGCCGGGCAATGTGCGCCAGCTCAAGAACCTCGTTGAGCGGGTCTTGATCCTTGGCGACGGCACCGGCCCCATCGAGAGCCGCGAATTGCCGGGCGAGAGCGGCGGGCAAGTCGAGGCGGATCGCGTGGTGCTTTCGGGGGCGCTTGCCACCTTGCCCTTGCGCGAGGCGCGAGAAGCGTTCGAGCGGGAATACCTGCTGACCCAGATCAACCGGTTCGGCGGCAATATCAGCCGCACGGCGAATTTCGTCGGCATGGAGCGCAGCGCCCTGCATCGCAAGCTCAAGTCGCTTGGTGTCGTGACCTCGTCGAAGGCCGGTGCGCGCGTCGCCCGCGTCGAGGCGACGGAAGAGGAGTGACGCCTAGAGCGGTGTGTCTAGGTCGATCAGAAGACGTTTCCCATCGCGGCGCACGGCGCAGATCGAACCGTCAAGTGGCGGCGTTTTGGCCAGTGGCCGGAAGGACCGGCCGTCGATCTGTTCATCGGTGCAATAGGGGATCGAGACGCGGTCATAGCCGGCCTCGGCCATGCAATGGGCCTTGGCGCGGGCGCGGCGCCCCTCGTTGATGTCGATATATTCGGTGCGCCAATAGAGGATGACCGGCGGCGCGCCCGGTTTGGGCGGTGGGCCATAGACGGGGTAATTTTCGATGATGATCCGTGGTGGCACCTCGATATCGGCCTGCCGGGCACAGGCGATATCGTCTTTCGAGATGGCCTCCAGCGTCGTGCCGGTCTTGTAATAGGTGTTCATGTTGACGCACCCCCCGGCAAGGCCGAGAAGAGCGAGGAGAAGAACGGGTCTGGCGGCGATGGGGCGGGGCATGGGGTCTCTTTCTCTGGTCAGGAGCAGGAAACGCGACCACGTGCCCGGCGTCAATGGTCCCGTGGGGCGGTCCTGTGACATCGGTAATGTTTGACCTTGGCCCCGACCTCTGGCATCCAAAGCCCTGACAGCCCGAGAGGTATTCCATGAAGGTCATTATCTGTGGCGCCGGACAGGTCGGATGGCAAATTGCGCGTCATCTATCCGGGGAAAAGAACGATGTGACGGTGGTCGACAACAATCCGGATCTGGTGCGCCGGGCGACGGATACGTTGGATGTCCAGGGGATTGCGGGGTTTGCAAGCTATCCGGACGTGCTTGACAAGGCAGGCGCGCGCGATGCCGACATGATTATCGCCGCGACCTATTCCGACGAGGTCAACATGGTGACCTGCCAGGTGGCGCATTCAGTCTTTGCCATTCCACGCAAGATCGCCCGGTTGCGCAGTCAATCCTATCTCGACGCGATCTATTCCGATCTCTACCGGCGCGATCACATGCCGATTGACGTCGTGATCAGCCCCGAGCTTGAGGTCGCGGAGGCGGCGATCAAGCGTCTTGCCACCCCGGCAGCCTTTGACACGGAGAGTTTTCTCGACAACCGGGTGCAGATGCTCGGACTGCGGCTTGACGAAGATTGCCCGGTCGTCAACACGGCGCTGCGCCAGTTATCCGACCTGTTCTCGACGCTTCGGGCCGTGGTGGTCGGGGTGCGGCGCAACGGGATGCTTTTCGCGCCCGAGCCGGAGGACCAGCTTTTCGTCGGCGACGAAATCTATGTGTTCACCGCCAGCGAAGATACCAGCCGCACCATGGAAGTGTTCGGCAAGACACAGAAAAAGCAAGATCGGGTGCTTATTGTCGGCGGCGGGAACGTGGGGCTCATGGTGGCCCAGCGGCTTGAAGCCCATACCACCCGTATTCGCGCCAAGATGATCGAGCGCAACCGCAAGATCGCGGAGCGCGCCGCAGAGGCGCTTGAGCGCACGATTGTCCTGCACGGGGACGGCCTTGATTCCGAGATGCTGGCCGAGGCCGGGGTGGACCGGGCGGACGCGGTTCTCGTGGTGACGGATGATGACAAGGTGAACCTTCTGACCGCGGTGCGCGCCAAGGCGCGGGGATGCCCGCTGACGATCACGCTGATCAACGATCCGACGCTTGTGCCGCTCATGTCGCCGCTCGGGATTGATGCCTATATCAACCCGCGCGCCACCACCGTGAGTTCGATCCTGCGCCATATCCGCCATGGCCGGGTGCGCGATGTCTATTCCATCGGGGATGCCGAGGCCGAGATCATCGAGGCGGAGGTTCTGTCGACTTCGCCCATTGCCGGCAAACAGGTGCGCGAGGTGGACTTTCCGGAAGGCGTATTGATCGGGTCGATCCGCAAGGGCGACAAGATCATGAAACCCACGGGCGGCACGCGGATCGAGGAGGGCGATGTGATCGCGGTCTTCGCGCTCTCGGCGGATGTGCCCGAGGTGGAGCGCCTGTTCCAGGTCTCCATCGACTTTTTCTGAGCCGGTCGATGTTGAACGCGCTCTCCCGCCTGCCGCTGTTCCTGATGCTCTTCGGGCTGTCGGGCGTGGTGATGTATGTGCCGGCGATCTATGCGGCGGTTCTGCATGACCTGCACGAGGCGCGCAGCTTCTTTTATTCCGGCACCCTTGTTCTTTTCATTTTCGGGCTGATTGCGCTTACGATGAGCGATACCCGCCGCGCGCCGCGCAGCGTTGACTATCTCGTGGCGCTTTTCCTGACCTTCACGGTTCTGCCAGTGGTGCTTGCCCTGCCGTTCTATGAGGGCCTGGCGACCACAAGCTATATCAATGCCTATTTCGAGATGGTGTCCTCGCTCACCACGACGGGGGCGACGCTTTATGACGATCCGGACCGCTTGTCGCCGTCGCTTCACCTGTGGCGCGGCATCGTGGCATGGCTTGGTGGTCTCTTGATGTGGATTGCGGCGGTGGCGGTGTTTTCGCCGCTGAACCTTGGCGGATTCGAAGTCACGGCGCAGGCGGCTCCGGGCACGGACGAGACCCAGCAGGGGCCGCGTGTCGTCGCCGATCCGCGCAAGCGGCTGGTCCGTGCGGCCGAGGCGCTGGTCCCGATCTATGCCGGGTTGACGCTCTTGCTTTGGGTGTTGCTCATGATCATGGGTTCGAAGGCGCTTGCGGGGTTGATGCATGCGATGGCGGTTCTGTCGACGAGTGGCATTTCCCCGGTCGGCGGGCTTGACGGCACGCAAACCGGGCTTGGGGGCGAGATCATGCTTTTTGCCTTCATGGTCTTTGCCCTGTCGCGCAGCACGTTTTCCAACGATACCGGGGCCGTGCGGCGGGATGCGTTCTGGCGGGATTATGAACTGCGCCTCGGGGTGTTGATCGTGGTGCTTGTGCCGATGTTCCTGTTCCTGCGCCATTTCCTTGGCGCCTACGAGTTCGAGGATTCCCAGAATCTTGGTGCGGCGCTGCGCGCGGCCTGGGGGGCGGTCTTCACGGTGATGAGTTTCCTGACCACCACAGGGTTCGAGAGCGCCGAGTGGCAAACCGCCCAGGACTGGTCTGGCCTGCCGACGCCGGGGATCATCCTCATGGGGTTGGCCATTGTCGGCGGCGGGGTTGCGACCACGGCGGGCGGGGTCAAGCTCTTGCGGGTCTATGCGCTCTATCTTCAGGGCTATGGCGAGGTGCAGCGGCTTGTGCACCCTTCCGTTGTTGTCGGGCGCCGTTCGGATGCGCGGCGTATCCGGCGCAAGGGGGCACAGATTGCATGGGTTGTTTTCATGCTCTTCGCGATCTCGATAGCCGTGATCAGCGCGCTTCTGGCATTGCTTGGGGTCGGGTTCGAGGACGCCTTCGTGCTGACCATTGCGGCCCTGACAACAACCGGGCCGCTCATCAGCGTCGCGGGGGCGGCACCGATTGACCTTGCGTCGCAGAGCGATGCGGTGAAGCTTGTCCTGGCGGCGACCATGGTCGTGGCGCGGCTTGAAACACTGGCCATTGTTGCGCTGATGTCGCCCGATCTTTGGCAAAAATGACGCGCTCCGGGTGTAACATTTGCCGTTAATTCCACTTTTGGGGCTGGAAACTCGGCGAATCGCACTCCATACTCGAAGCGCTTTGACGCAAAACCCGACGCACCCAACGATAAACAAAGGCAAAAACGTAATGGCATCGGATCGACAAAATCTCCAAGACGCATTTCTGAACCACGTCCGCAAGACCAAGGTTCCGGTGACGATTTTCCTCATCAACGGCGTCAAACTCCAGGGTGTGATTACCTGGTTTGACAATTTCTGCGTGCTGCTGCGTCGCGATGGCCAGAGCCAGCTTGTCTACAAGCATGCGATCTCGACCATCATGCCGGCCCAGCCGATCAGCCTCTATGAAGGTGAAGACGCCTCTTGATGGAGCATGACCGCCCGGTGACGCGTGCCTGGGTCTTGCATCCCGACATTGCCGGCTCCGACCAGCGTCGGGAGGCGGTGCATGCGCTTGAAGAAGCGGTGTCGCTTGCCGTTGCGTTGCCTGATCTCGAGGTGATCGGGTCCGATATCGTGCGCCTGCCCAAACCACATCCGGGAATGCTTTTCGGGTCGGGCAAGATCGAAGAGATCAAGGGCGTGCTCAAGGCCAACGAGATCGACCTCGTGTTGATCGACGGGCCGGTGACCCCGGTGCAACAGCGCAATCTCGAGAAGGCCTGGGGGGTGAAGCTGCTCGACCGGACCGGGCTTATCCTTGAAATCTTTTCGGACCGGGCGCGCACACGGGAAGGCGTGTTGCAGGTCGAGATGGCGGCGCTCTCTTACCAGCGCACGCGGCTTGTGCGGGCCTGGACCCACCTTGAGCGCCAGCGCGGAGGGCTTGGTTTCGTGGGTGGCCCCGGCGAGACGCAGATCGAGGCCGACCGTCGCGCCATCGACGATCAGCTTGTGCGTCTGCGCCGGCAATTGGCCAAGGTTGTGAAAACCCGCGAGTTGCACCGCAAGGCGCGGGCCAAGGTGCCGTTCCCGATCGTGGCGCTTGTCGGTTACACCAACGCGGGGAAATCGACCCTGTTCAACCGGGTGACGGGCGCCGAGGTCATGGCCGAGGACATGCTTTTTGCCACGTTGGACCCGACCATGCGCGCAGTGCAGATCCCGGATGGGCCTGAGGTCATCCTGTCGGACACGGTGGGATTCATATCGGACCTGCCGACCGAGCTTGTCGCGGCGTTCCGGGCGACATTGGAAGAGGTCTTGTCAGCGGATCTTATCCTGCATGTGCGCGATATTGCGCACCCGGAGTCAGATATCCAGGCGGCGGATGTGAATGACATCATGGACTCCCTTGGTGTGGGCGAGAGCACGCCGCAGATCAAGGTCTGGAACAAGATCGACCTTCTTGAGCCGGACCGGCAAGACGCCATGCGCACCCGCGCTGCCCGCGACGAGGCGATCTTCGCGGTCTCGGCACTGACCGGCGAAGGATTGGACGACCTGTTCGCGGCCATTGCCGCAGCCCTCGATGCCGAACGCAGTGTTGCTGAGATCACGCTTGGCTTTGCCGAGGGCAGGAAACGGGCCTGGCTTTTCAAGGAGGGCGTGGTTGAGGACGAGCGGCAGGACGAGGACGGCTTTCACCTCACCGTGCGCTGGACCGCGCGGCAGGCGCGCACCTTCGAGACCCTCTGAGCGGGCAAGGTTTTTCGAAAATCTTGCCCACGCGATTTCGAAATGGCTTGGCCCGGTTACTTCGGCAAGAGGGTGGTCACGCCCACCGAGGCCGCTCGCGCCAGCGCGGGATCGAGCGACATGGGCACGTATTCACCACGCCGCCAAAGCTGGGCCATGTCGTCGTAGAAACGTGACAGGAAATGCCCCGACTGCCCGGTGGACAGGATGAACAGCGAACTGTTGGGGTCGGCGAAATCATATACCCCGCGATACCCCGCGGCGTGGACATTGTGGAACGGGGCCGGCTCGGTGCCGCTCGTGCGGCCACGTTGCAGGGTATTGTCGCCGCCGCTTGTCGATTGGCGGATATTCACGAAATAGCGCAGGAGCGGAAGCTCTCCAAGCACCTGGTGGTCATGGGTGGCCTGGTGGGCATCGCCCCAGCGCAGGGATTCGATCTGGTTCCCGTAGCGCTCGGAAATCCAGATCAACGCGTCATCGAGCGCAAGACGGGCCATGTCGGTGCAGGTCTCGACGGGCGCGCTCTGGACCACGTCACACCAGGCCGAGGCATCGTCCACATCGCGGAAGACCCGCTCGATGAAGAGCGGTTCGACATGCAGGAATTCCTCGGCCAGTGGGCCGAGATCGTCCTGGATCAGGCGTTTTTGCAGGGCGCGCATCCAGGCGGCATAGAGCAGCGGTTCGGGGAGGTGTTCGTTCATCTCGCCGTTCCATTCGGCCAAGAGCGCAAGCGCACGTTGGCGTTGACGTTCGGGGGTGCCGTCCGGGGCGGTATCGCCGGTAAACCAGAGGTTTGCCCCGACAAGCGGCAGGAGCGAGCGGGCGGAGTAGCTCACGGTGTCGAGCTGGGCCTCGACGAAACTGTCGCGGGTGTGGACCTCGCGGCCCTGCATCAGGCGTTGCCAGCGTTGGACGCGCTGGCTATCGCCCCAGTGATAGGAGACGTGCAGCGGGAAGGGGCGGTCGACGACCTTGTTGTTGGTATTGCCGACGATGCCGCCACGGGGCGAGAGGAATTGCGGGTTGGCGGCATAGGGCAGGCGTCCCTGCCAGCGGTTCTCGCTCCGCCAGCCGAGCGTGGGCAGGCGGCCCTTGCTCTGATGGGCGCCGTCGCGGCGCGGCATGGCGCCAATGGTCTTGAGTGCGATGGTGTCGCGGTCGGCCAGCGTCAGGTTCTGCGAGGGGGCCAGGTAGGGTTCGGCGGCGGCGATGGCCTCTTCGACATTGCCGGCATACATCAGGTCGATCGCGGCGCTCATCGAGGTGTCGCGCGCCGAGAGCGCGGTCCAGCCAAGCGCCGCCACATGGCCCTTGGGCGTGATGGTTCCGAGGTCGAACTGGCTTCCGGGCAGGACCGGGCCGTTCTCCGTCCAGCGCAGGGTCAGGGTCAGGGGGGCGCCATCCTTGATCGTGACGATGGATTTGCGGCTTACGAAGGGTTTGAAGCCGTCGGGCGTGCGGTATTCCTCGGGGTTGTCTGGGTTCACCTCTTCGATGAACACGTCCTGATCGTCGAGATAGGAGGAGGTCAGGCCCCAGCCGAGCCTGTCGGAGCGCCCGGCGAGGATGGCGGGCATGCCGGGGATCGTGCCGCCGATCACCCCGCCATGCGAGAGGTCAAGCCGGGCAAGATACCAGATCGCGGGCGCCGTGAGGCCGAGATGCGGATCATTGGCAAGGAGCGTGCCGCCGGTGGCCGAGCGTTTGGGGGCGGCGGCCCATGCGTTGGAGGCGCCGGCCAGCCCGCGTTTTGGCAGGGGCGAGAGCGGCGTTTCTATGTCGGGTGCGGCCTCGGCATAGCGCGGAAGGTCTGGCATCAGAGCCGCGTAATCCGAGAGTGCCGCGACACCGGCGCCGGGCGCGTCGGGCATCAGGTCCGAGAGGCGGTTCGGATCGGGCAGGAGGAGCGATGCACGGGCGCGCAGCACTTCTTCCGAGAGGTGACCCGACAGTTGAAGCGCCATGAGTTTCTGGATGGCGATGGAGTCGGCGGGTTGCCAAGGGGCGACGGCGGCGGGAAAGAGGAACATCTCCGGCGCGCCGCGTCCGAGCGAATCGCGGTTGATCTCGTCGATGCGGGCATTCACGCCGCGCGCATAGGCCCGCAGCACGGAAAGCGCGCGGTCGTCCTGGGCCTGCACCGATTGCACCGAGAGCGGGTAGAGGTCGAGGCGGCGCAGGAGGCTGTCGATCTTGACCGTGGTCTCTCCGAAAAGTTCCGAAAGCCGTCCCTGTGCCGTGCGGCGCAGCATCACCATTTGCCAGAGGCGATCCTGGGCATGGACATAGCCGAGGGCAAAGAAGGCGTCCTCGTCGGCTTCGGCAAAGATATGCGGCACGTTGGCATTGTCGCGCACGATCTCGACCGGCGCGGAGAGGCCGGTCGTGGCCAGTGTCTTGTCGTAGTCGGGCAGGGAGCGCGAAGCCAGATAGTAGACCATCCCCACAGCGAGGGCTGCGAGGAGTATGAGCGCGCCAGCGAGGCGCACCAGCCATTGGAACAGGTTGCTCATATCGATTCCCGGATTTCGTCTTGCCATCTCTGTCTTGGGGCAGGACAAACACTATGACAAGAACTTGGGGAGGGAAACCAAATGGCAAAAGTCGCATTTCTGGGTCTGGGTGTGATGGGATACCCGATGGCGGGACATCTTCAGGCCAAGGGCCACGAGGTCACCGTCTATAACCGCACCACCGCCAAGGCCGAGGCCTGGGTCGAGGAACATGGCGGGGCGATGGCGGCGACACCGAAAGAGGCCGCGGCGGGCGCGGAGTTCGTGATGACCTGTGTCGGCAATGATGACGATCTGCGCAAGGTCTGTGCCGGGCCGGATGGCGCGTTCGCGGGGATGGGCGAGGGCGCGATCCTTGTCGATCACACCACGGTTTCGGTCAAGGTCACAGCCGAGCTTTACGCGGCGGGCAAGGACAAGGGAATCGCCTTTGTCGACGCGCCGATCTCAGGCGGGCAGGCGGGGGCCGAGAATGGCATCCTGTCGATCATGTGCGGTGGCGATGTGGCGGCCTACGCGGCGGCGGAGCCGGTGATGCAGGCCTATGGCCGCACCATCAAACACCTTGGCGAGAGCGGCGCGGGCCAGCTCACCAAGATGGTGAACCAGATCTGTATCGCGGGGCTTGTGCAGGGGCTTTCCGAGGGGCTGCATTTTGCCGAGAAGGCGGGGCTTGATATCCGCGAGGTGGTCGATGTGATCCAAGGCGGCGCGGCGGGCAGCTGGCAGATGGTCAACCGCCACGAGACCATGGCGGACGATCACTTTGACCACGGGTTCGCGGTTGACTGGATGCGCAAGGATCTTGGCATTTGCCTTGCCACGGCGGACGAGACGGGCGCGAGCCTGCCTGTCACGGCGCTGGTCGATCAGTTCTACAAGGATGTGCAGAAACTTGGCGGTGGGCGTTGGGATACGTCGAGCCTTATCAAGCGGTTGCGCGAGATGGGTTAAAGTGCGGCCTCGAACAGGCCCAGCATGTGATCCCAATACGGGGTGCCGTTTTCATCCATGTCCCCAAGGAGGGCGTCAACGGGGGCGTTATGGCCCACGCGGGCGCAGGTCAGGAGGCGCAGCGGCGCACCTGTCGCCTTGGCATGGTGCGCGGCAAGGGCGGCGTTTTCGGGGGCGATGATCTTGTCCACCACGCTATGCAGCATGAGACAGGGCGGCGCTTCGGGGGCGATCCGCCAGGGCTGTATGACGGCGCCGGACAAGGCGAACACGGCATCGGGGGCCGCGGATGGGGGCAGGGACTTGGGCGGAAAGGCCAGTGAGAGGCCCGCAATGCCGCCTGCGGATACACCGATCATTGGAACCTTGCCGGGGGGCAGGCCAAGCGCGCTTGCTTCGCGTCGCAAGAAGGAGATGGCTTGCCCGAGATCGCGTCGTGCCGCCTCTTGCGCGGCCCCCGTGAGGCGATTGGCGAGGGTGAGACCGGCACGGCGCCCGCGCCGTTGTCCCGCCCGAATGCGGGCCTGTTCGTCCTGGGGAAATTCTGCCAGCGGGGTGGCAAGGCGATAGCTTGCCGAGGCCATGGCAAAGCCTTCGTCCGTAAGGGCCTTGGCCAGTTCGGCAACGCGTCCCGCGCGGCGATCCCCTTTGAAGAACCCGCCGCCATGGGCGAACAGCACCGTGGCGCGCGGAGGCGCGCCCGGATGGTAGAGGTCCAGCGCGAGGGTGTGTCCGTCGCGCCGGATATAGGGGATATCGTGGGTGATCCGCAGTGGATCAGGGGATGATGCGGTTGTACTTCACGCCTTCAAGCGTTGCCCCGAGATGCAGGCCCGCCTGGCCGAAGATCACGGCAATGACGGGGGCGAGCACTGTGGTCGTGTCGGCCTTGAGCATGCCACCCTCGTCGGAGACCACGTATTTGAGGTCGGCCCCTGCTGCCCAGCCGCTTGAGCGGCGGAATTCGGAGAGCGCGCCCTCGGTCATGAAGAAGAGCACATGAGCATATTGCTGTGCCCCGATCTGGAGGCCGAAGCTGCCCTTGGTGGCCGAGTAGTAATCGACGGTGATATCGTCCACACGCAGCGCCCCGCGCCCATAACCGCCGCCAAAGCCAAAGCCCGCCTCGGTCACGACAGGCATGACCAGCATCCCGACCGATTTATCCGCGAGATCCCTGGAGTTGGGATAGTTGGAGTAGAGATAGTTCAGCGTGTTGTCGACACGGGCGTCGATTTCCTGGGCGCCGTTGCTTCCGATCCCATTGCCGCAGGCGGCCGTGGTGAGGCCCAGACCGGCAAGACCGGCGAGGGTAAAATTACGTCTGTTCATATGTGTCATGGTAAGCCTGTTCACTGATGCTGCTCGGGGTGCCGGGTTCTCCGGTCTATTGCGCGAGAGTATACGTGCAGCGCGCTGCGCTGTCACTAAGGCGTTTCGCGAAACGCTTGCAAGTCAAGGCGGTTCGGCGGGTTACTGCTTGGCGAGCTTGCGGGCCACGGCGGGCGCGAAATAGGTCAGGATACCGTCACAGCCCGCGCGTTTGAAGCACAGGAGGCTTTCCATCATCGCCTTGTCACCGTCGATCCATCCGTTCTGGGCCGCGCCCGCGATCATCGCGTATTCCCCCGAGACCTGGTAGGCATAGGTCGGCACGCCGAAATGGTCCTTCACGCGGCGGCAGATGTCGAGATAGGGCATGCCGGGCTTGACCATGACCATATCCGCCCCCTCGTCGAGGTCGCGCCCCACGAGGCGCAGGGCCTCGTCGGAATTGCCGGGGTCCATCTGGTAGGTGCTCTTGTCGCCCTTGAGCGCGCCGGAGGCCCCGACCGCATCGCGGAACGGGCCGTAAAAGGCCGAAGCGTATTTCGCGGCGTAGGAGAGGATCATGACGTTGGCATGTCCCCCGGTTTCGAGCGCCTCGCGGATCGCGCGGATACGGCCATCCATCATGTCGGAGGGGCCGATGATGTCTGCCCCGGCCTCGGCCTGGCTCATGGCCTGTTTGACGAGGGCCTCGACGGTTTCGTCATTGAGGATCTCGCCATCGCGCACGAAGCCATCATGGCCGTTGATGTTATAAGGATCGAGCGCCACATCGGTCATCACCGCGATCTCGGGCACGGCGGCCTTGATGGCGCGGGTGGCGCGGTTCGACAGGTTGTCGGGGTTCCACGCCTCGGCGCAATCGGCGGTCTTGAGCGCGGGGTCGGTATAGGGGAAGAGGCAGATCGCCGGGATGCCGAGATCGGCGGCTTCGCGGGCGGCCTCGACGATCTTGTCGACCGACCGGCGCATAACGCCGGGCATGGAGGCGACGGGTTCCTCGATCCCTTCGCCATCGCGCACGAAGACTGGCCAAATCAGATCCTCGACACTGAGCGTATTCTCGCGCACGAGGCCGCGCAGGGCGGCGGATTGGCGGGTGCGCCGCAGGCGTGCGGCGGGGAAAGCGGCTGGAGAATGGCTCATGATCGTCCTCATCTTGGGGTTCCAAAGGGGTGCCACGGATTTTCCGCTATCTCAAGGCTAGGAATTGCCGAAAAGCCGCGCTATGTCAGAGCGCGGTCCGATAGAGGCAGTAATCTTGAACTGGCATCAACTCGTTTTCGAAGTCATCGACATGCGCAGCTTTTCGAACCTCTGGTTCTGGATTGCGCTTGCGGTGATGTGGTCCTCGGCCAGCCATTGGGGGCTTGGCGTGCCTTTTGATATGGTGTTGCGGGCCAAGCGAGTTGGCGGACAGAGCGAGATCGACCTCGAAGACATGGTGCGGATCAACACCAACCGTCTTCTCTATATCGGGCGGGTTTCGGGGCTTTGGCTCTTGTCCTTTGCCTGTTTCCTGCTCACGGGGCTTGCGGTCACGGGGTTCGTCTACGGGATCGAATTCGCGCAGGCGGTGTTCCTGCTCTTGTTCCCGATGTCTCTCGTGGGGTTGATCAGCCTATCGACCGCGGCGCGTATCCAGCAGGAAGAGGCCCATGGCGCGCTCTTGCGCAAACGACTCACGCGGCACAGACTTTACGTGCAACTCATTGGGATGGCGTCCATTTTCGTCACCTCTCTCTGGGGCATGTATCAGAATTTCAATTCTTCGCCCTTCGGTTGATCCGGGCAGGAGCGCACGATGAGCCAGCATATCACCGTCGGCGGTGCCCCCGAAGGGTTTGACGCCCGCCTGATTCTTGACGAGGTTGAAAAATCCGGCGGGCCGGTCCTGCATGTGGCGCGCGATGACAAGCGGCTGGCAAGCCTGCGGGCGGCGCTGGCGTTTTTCCGGCCGGACATGCCGGTTCTGCATTTTCCGGGCTGGGATTGCCTTCCCTATGACCGGGTATCCCCCAATGCCGATATCTCGGCTGCGCGGATGGCGACGCTTGCCGGGTTGGTGCATGGAATGCCGGAGACATTCGTTCTCCTGACAACGCTCAACGCGGCGACCCAGAAGATCCCGGCGCGCGAGGTGCTGCGCGAGGCGGCGTTCACCGCGCGGGTGGGCTATCAGGTTGATGAGGCGGCGCTGCGGGCCTTCCTTGTGCGGATGGGATTCGTGCAGGCGCCGACGGTGATGGAGCCGGGGGACTATGCGATCCGGGGCGGGATCATCGACATTTTCCCGCCGGGAGATGGCGGGCCGGTCCGGCTTGATCTCTTTGGCGACGTTCTGGACGGGGCGCGGCGGTTTGATCCGGCGACGCAGCGGACGACGGAAAAGCTCGATTTCATAGAGCTTGCGCCGGTCTCGGAGGTGATCCTCGACGAGGCGGCGATCCGTCGCTTCCGGCAGAATTACCGGATCGAATTCGGCGCGGCGGGCACGGATGATCCGCTCTATGAAGCGGTCAGTGCCGGGCGCAAGCATCAGGGCGTCGAACATTGGCTGCCGTTTTTCCACGAGCGGCTGGAGACCCTGTTCGATTATATGCCCAATGCGGTTATTTCCCTTGATGATCAGGTGGATGCAGCGCGTCTTGCACGTTGGGACATGGTCGAGGACCAATATGAGACACGCCGCCATGCGCTGACCCAGAAGGCGCGGCTTGATACGGTTTACAAACCCGTGCCGCCTGATCTCCTCTATCTTGAGGACGATGCCTGGGAAGCGGTGGTCGAGGGGCGGCGGCTGCTCAGGTTCAAGCCGTTGCCACAGGCCTCCGGCCCCGGTGCAATTGATGCGGGCGGGCGGATCGGTCGAAATTTCGCGCCCGAACGGCAGCAAGAAAATATAAGCCTTTTCAAAGCTTTGGCGGATCATATCCGGGAAAAGCTCCCCGAGGGGCCGGTTGTCGTCGCCTCTTATTCCGAGGGCGCGCGCGAGCGGCTCATGGGGTTGATCGAGGACGAGGGGCTTGCCGAGACCATCGCCGTGACGGATGCGACGCGGATCGGCAAGAGCGGGCTTTACCTTGCGGTCTGGGCGCTGGAGCATGGGTTCGAGACGCCGGGGATGACGGTCATCTCGGAACAGGATGTGCTTGGCGACCGATTGATCCGCGCGCCGCGCAAGAAACGCCGGGCGGACAATTTCCTTACCGAGGCGCAGAGCCTCGCGCCGGGCGATCTCGTGGTGCATGTGGATCACGGGATCGGGCGTTACCACGGGCTTGAGGTTATCACGGCGGCGGGTGCGGCGCATGAATGTCTGAGCCTTGAATATGCAGAAAATTCAAAGCTTTACTTGCCGGTTGAGAATATCGAACTGCTCTCGAAATACGGCCATGACGAGGGGCTTCTCGATCGTCTTGGCGGCGGCGCGTGGCAGGCCAAGAAGGCCAGGCTCAAGGAACGTATCCGCGAGATGGCGGATCGTCTTATCCGGGTGGCGGCAGAGCGGGCCTTGCGCAAGGCGCCGGTCATGGAGCCACAGCATCACGCCTGGGAGGAATTCGCGGCGCGTTTCCCCTACCAGGAGACGGATGACCAGCTTCGCGCGATCGAGGATGTTCTGGGCGACCTGGGCTCGGGGACGCCGATGGATCGGCTTGTCTGTGGCGATGTGGGATTTGGCAAGACCGAGGTTGCGATGCGCGCGGCCTTTGTCGCGGCGATGGCGGGGATGCAGGTCGCCGTGATCGCGCCGACCACGCTTCTGGCGCGCCAGCACGCCAAGGGTTTCAAAGAGCGGTTCCGAGGATTTCCCTTGGAAGTCAGGGCCTTGTCGCGCTTTGTTTCGGCGAAAGAGGCCGAGAAAACCCGCGAGGGCATCTCACGCGGCACGGTTGATATCGTCATTGGCACGCATGCCCTTTTGGCAAAGTCGATCAAGTTTCAAAACCTCGGCCTTCTCATCATCGACGAGGAACAGCATTTCGGCGTGGCGCATAAAGAGCGGCTTAAACAGATGCGTTCGGACGTGCATGTGTTGACCCTTACGGCGACCCCGATCCCACGGACCCTGCAACTCTCGCTTTCGGGGGTGCGCGACCTGTCGATCATCGGCACGCCGCCCGTCGACCGCCTTGCCATTCGCACCTATGTCAGCGAGTTTGACGCGGTGACGATACGCGAAGCGCTCCTAAGAGAGCATTACCGGGGCGGACAGAGCTTCTATGTCGTGCCACGGATCAGCGATCTTCCTGATATCGAAGCGTTTTTGCGCGATCACGTGCCAGAGGTCAGTTTCGTCGTGGCGCATGGCCAGATGGCGGCGGGCGAGTTGGACGACCGCATGAACGCCTTTTACGACGGCAAGTATGACGTGCTGCTTGCCACCACGATCGTGGAATCGGGCCTCGATATTCCGACGGCGAATACGATGATCGTCCATCGGGCGGATATGTTCGGGCTGTCGCAGCTCTACCAGATCCGGGGACGGGTGGGGCGTTCCAAGACGCGGGCCTATGCGTATCTGACGACGAAACCGCGCATGAAATTGACGCCGGCGGCAGAGAAACGGCTTCGGGTCCTGGGGTCTCTTGATACGCTTGGAGCCGGATTTACCCTTGCATCCCAAGACCTTGACATACGCGGCGCGGGCAACCTTCTTGGCGAGGAACAGTCAGGCCAGATGCGCGATGTGGGCTATGAACTCTACCAGTCGATGCTCGAGGAGGCGATTGCCAAGATCAAGGCGGGCGAGTTGGAAGGCCTCTCGGAGGCGGACGAGCATTGGGCGCCGCAGATCAACCTTGGTGTGCCCGTCCTGATCCCTGAAGAATACGTGCCGGACCTCGATGTGCGGCTTGGGCTCTACCGTCGCCTGAGCGGGCTGCACAGCAAGGTGGAATTGGAGGGGTTTGCCGCGGAGATGATCGACCGGTTCGGAAAATTGCCGAAGGAAGTCAATACGTTGCTGCTCATTGTTCGGATCAAGGACATGTGCAAGCGCGCCGGCATTTCCAAGCTTGATGGCGGACCGAAGGGCGCGACGATCCAGTTCCACAATGACAAGTTCGCCTCGCCCCAGGGGCTTGTGGAATTCATCCAGAACCAGAAGGGACTCGCCAAGGTCAAGGACAACAAGATCGTGGTGCGGCGCGATTGGAAGAAGGACAGCGACAAGATCAAGGGCGCATTCGCGATTGCCCGTGATCTGGCCGAGAAGGTTGTCGCGGAGAAGAAGAAAGCCAAGAAAGGTTAACGGCGATTCCAACGTCGGTATCACGTCGGTAAAACGTCGGTATTGCGTCGGTGGGCAGAGGTTAACGCAGCGTCCCGGTTGACGCGGGCGGGCAAGCGGTTGGTTCAGGTGCCGCGGATTTCGGCACGACGCAGCCAGAGGATGACGGCAAAGCCCGCGATGGAGAAGGCACAGACCCCCATGGCCAGCGGCAGGGGCGTGCCGTTGAAGGCGAGGCCGATGGGCACCGCGAGCGCCGCGCCGCAGACTGTCGCGATGGCGCCCATCACGGAGGCGGCCGTGCCCGCCATATGGCCGAGCGGTTCCATGGCCATGGCGTTGAGATTGCCGAGCGACAGGCCGACCTGGAAGAAGATCGACGTGTTCCAGGCGAGGAACACGGCAAAGAGCAGCGTGCCGATGGGCAGGCTCAGGTCGGCGAGGATCATCATCGAGGAGAGGAGGATCTGTGCCCCGAGCGCGAAGGTCACGATATAGCGCATGCCAAGGCGCATCACGACGCGGGCGTTGAGAAAGCCCGCGGAGCCGGACAAGAGCGCGATGGCGCCGAACCAATAGGGAAACTCGTCGCCGCGCCCGAAGGTGATGTCATAGATCTGTTGCACCGAGGAGATGGTGGCGAAGAGGGCGGCGAAGCTGAAGCACTGGATGATGATCGAGGCACGCACGACGGGGAGGCGCATCATCTCGCGCAGGCCCGACCAGAGCAGGGCAAGGCGCAGGGGGCGGCGGTCCTGGCGGGCGAGCGGCTCGGGCAGGCGCAGGCCGACCCAGAGGATCGAGATCATCGAGAAGACGATGAAGGCAAAGAAGATGCCGCGCCAACTGCTCATGGCGATGATGCCTGCGCCGAGCGTGGGCGCGATGGCGGGGACGAGGGTAAAAACCATCATCACGAAGGAGACGATCTTGGCCATTTCGCGCCCCGAGAAGAGATCACGGATGATGGCGAGGGTGACGACGCGGGGACCGGCGGCCCCGATGCCTTGAAACAGCCGTGCGGCGAGGACGAGTTCGAGGCTATCGCTCTGCCAGCCGAGGAAGGCACAGACGGAATAAAGGAGCGCCCCGGCGATCAGCACGGGTTTGCGCCCGAAGGCATCGGCCAGCGGGCCCGCAAAGAGCGTTCCGATTCCCATGCCGAGCACGAAGCTGGTGATGATGAGCTGGGCGCGGTTGAGGTTGTCGGGGCTGAGTTCGCGGCCAATTTCGGGCAGGGCGGGAAGCATCGCGTCGATGGAAAAGGCGATGGTGGCGAACATCATGGCGCAAAGGGCGATGAATTCACTACGCGCAATGGGGAGGTTGGACATGGGGCACTCGACTCGGGCAATACCGGAGGGATTTCACCCCGGACCTTGGAAAGAAAAAAGAGATCAGCCCCTTGGCTTAGCGATTGGCGGCGGGCGGGTGATGGTCGTGATCGGGTTCGGAATCGGCATTGTCGGCATGCGGCTCTGCCGGGGCCTTGTGGTGGCCAAGCCGGGCGACGAGCCATTCGGAATGGGCCGCCTGGCGTTCGGCGGAGAGCTTGCCGAACTGCTGGATCACATAGGCGAAAATGCCGAGGCCGAAGAAGATGAAGACGGTGGTGCCGATCTTGCCGAGCACCGTGGCGGGCACGAGAGAGCCGTAGCCCACGGTCGAGAGCGTGATGACCGAGAAGAAATAGGAATCAACCCAGCTCCAGCCTTCGACAAAGCGAAAGAACACCGTGCCCGCGGCAATGGTCGGGACGAGCAGCAAGAACAATTGCAGGAGTCGTTCTGCGGGTGTCATTCGGCGGCCTGTTGCTCTTTCAACTCGCCGATCACCTTGATCCAAAGCTCGGTCGGCTGGGCGCCGGGGACGGCATGTGTGTTGGCGACGATGAAGGTTGGCACCGAGGTGACGCCCATCTCGCGGCTATGGGCATCGCGGCGTCGGATCAGGTCGATATCTTCGTCGGTTTGCAGCAGGCGGGCCGTGACGGCGCCGTCCAGCCCCGCGCTGTCGGCGATGTCGCAGAGCACTTCGGCATCGCCAATGTCGCGGCCTTCGCGGAAATAGGCGGCAAAGAGGGCATCGACGACCGCATCCTGTTTGTTCTCGATCCCGCCCCAGTGGATCAGGCGGTGCGCGTCGAGCGTGTTGGGGGTGCGGGTGATCGCGGCGAAATCAATCTGGATGCCTTCCTTGCGGGCATGGGCGTCGATCTCGGCATAGGTTTTGACGGCGTTTTCCTTGCCGCCGAACTTGGCCTCGAGATAGGCGCGCCGGTCCATGCCCTCGCGGGGCATGTCGGGGTTGAGCTGAAACGGGTGCCATTCGATGGCAAACGGATGATCCGGCACCTCGGCCAACGCCTTTTCGAGGCGGATCTTGCCGATATAGCACCAGGGGCAGATCGGGTCGGAGAGGATATCGAGCTTGATCATGATGTGGCCTTGAAACTCTCACGCAGGGCGCGGCGGCTTAACTTGCCGTTGGGGTTTGTGGGGAGTGTCTCCATATGGCGAAACAACCTTGGTTGTTTGTAGCGCGCGAGGCGCTGTTCGGCAAATGCAGCGAGTTCGGCATCTTCGATGGCAGCGGGGCCGGTATAGAAGGCAGCGATGATGCGGGTGTCGGGTTTGATCTCGACATCCGTGACGGCGACGGTCTCGATGCCGGGATGGCGCGACAGCACGGATTCGACCTCGAGGGGCGAGACGCGGAAGCCGCCGGCGTTCATCATGTCATCGTTACGCCCTGCGTAGGAGATATAGAAATCCTCGGCCATGGTGCCGCGGTCGCCGGTCAGGAACCAATCGCCCATGAAGCGGGCGGCGGTTTCTTCCGGGGCGTTGAAATAGCCGAGCATCAGGCCCGGATCGCGGCGGGAAACGGCGATGATGCCTTCTTTGCCAAGGGGCACCGGGGTGCCGTTCTCATCGACGATGGCGATGCGGCGCCCGTCCTGCGGGCGGCCAAGGGTATGGGGATTTGCCGGGGCCGAGGGGCTGGCCGAGATGAAGGTCGAGCATTCCGACATGCCGTAGGCTTCGTAGAGGGCGGTGCCGGTGGCGTTGAGCCAGTCTTCGCGGGTGGTCTCGGAAAGCTTTTCCCCGGCGGTCAGACCATGGCGCAGGTCGGGGAGGTGGATGTCGGGGTGATCCGAGAGGATCTTGCGATACACCCCCGGCGCGGCGGCGAAGATCGTCGCCTTGTGGGCCGCGAGAAGGCCGGGGAGGGCTTGGAAATCGACGCCCTTGGCGGGGATCAGGGCGGTGGCGCCGACGGACCACGGGTCCATCAGGCCGGTGCCGAGGGTGAAGGTCCAGTTGAAGGCGCCCGCGTGCATGAGCCGGTCGTCCTCGTGCAGCCCATACCAGCCCTCGTGCATCATGCGGCGCGCCCAGATGGCGCGGTGGGCATGGCAGACCGCGCGGGGGCTGCCAGAGGTGCCGGAGGTATAGATGATATAGCCAAGGCGGTCCGCCTCGCCCATGTCATAGGCGCAGGGCGGCAGGGCGCGCATGGCGTCGAGCGCGTCGGTGTCGATCTGGGGGATGCCGGGCGTCTCGGGGCAGGCGATCTCGGGGTCGCGCAGGATTGCGCCTGGGGAAAGCTCGGCCACCATCTTGGCGACTTCCGGCGCGGTCAGTTGCGATGACGTCGGCACCGGCACGAGACCGGCGGCAATCGCGCTGAGATAGGCAATGGGGAATTCGACGGTGTTGCCAAGGCGCATGAGCACGATGTCACCGGGTTTGAGGCCGGCCCGCAAAAGCCCCGTGCCGGTGCCGCGCACGGCGGCTTCCATGTCGCCATAGCGCCATGTCTCGGCCCCCTCCGTGCCCATCACGACCAGCGCGGGTTTGTCGGCAAGCCGCTCGGCATGGGCCAGCACATGGGCGGCCATGTTGAACGGGGTCGGGGCGGGGGCAGGTGTGCCATGGTCGAAAAGGGATAGCATGGCGTCTTGGTAGGCCCGCCGGGTTGCGGTTGCAAGGGGGGGCGGCGGCGCTATAACTGCTCTTCATGACAGACAGAGATCCCAAGAGCCTCATCCGCGTGGCGCGCGAGAGCGGACAGCAGGAACTGGCCGAGCCGCTCGACCTCGGGCAGCGCGTGCGCGAGCTGCGCAAGGCGCGGCAATGGACGCTTGAACAGGCGGCGCGGGAGGCGGGGCTTGCGCGCTCGACGCTTTCCAAGATCGAGAACGGGCAGATGTCGCCCACCTACGAGGCGCTGAAGAAGTTGGCCGTGGGGCTTGATATCTCGGTGCCGCAGCTTTTCACGCCGCCGCGCAAGGCGCAGGTCAACGGGCGCATGTCGGTGGTGAAATCCGGCGAAGGCGTGCAGCAGACCACGACCACCTATGAGCATGAATTGCTGGCCGAGACGCTCACCAAGAAATCCATGTTGCCCTATCGCGCGCGGGTGCGGGCCCGGTCGATGGAGGATTTCGACGGCTGGGTGCGCCATGATGGCGAGGAATTTCTCTACGTGCTGACGGGGGTTGTCCGGCTCTATACCGAGTTCTACGAGCCGGTCGAAATGCGCCGCGGCGACAGCGCCTATTACGATGCCTCGATGGGGCATAACGTGGTGTCGGTCTCGGACGAGGACGCGACGATCCTGTGGGTGACGTCTTTGGTGTGAGTGGATGGCCGTTCTCCCAAGCCAAATGAATGCTGCCTCGATTTCTTGAAAAATGATGAGATTTGTGCTCACCTTCCCTTATTGATTGTGTTTATTGCGACGGGTTCGCGCCAAGAATTTTGATTGGAAGGTGACGAAATGCATGATTTTTCAAACAGGTCTCACGCCCTGAAAATCGCCGCTGGCGGCGCTATAGCAGCTTTTCTCGCAGGTTGTGGGGATGTTCAAAGTGTCAACACGCTCGACGGGCTGACGACGAGCAGCGGCTTTGACGGGAGCTATCGCAAACCCATCAACCTCGGCTATCCGAGCCAGACGCGGTTCCTCGCGTCCAACGGGCTTTTGCCGGTCAATGGTCCGGGCGACACATGTCTTGCGAGCGGATATCGCCCGGCCAGCGGGTTCCTGTGTTTCAGCCCGACGGGGCGGACCGAGGTTTCCGTGCGTCGCTTTGGGTTTAGTGGAGATGACGCCACGCTCCGGCAAATGCGCTCGGCGCTCCAGAAATTGCAGGTCGACATCGTGGAGCTTGCTGCGTTGGATGCGACGAAGACGGACGACAAGGAAACGCCACAAGAGAAGGCGGCCGTTCAGGCGAAAGCGGCCGAGCTCAAGTCACAGGTCGATAGCGTCGGCAATCAACTCACAGCGAATAACTTCTTCATATTCCGCTGGAGCGGGGAGGATCAGATCGGAGGTGGCGGGAATGCCGGGTCTACGTTGAGCGGTCGCGCGGGGGCGGAGCGCGAAGAATCCGGGCTCGTGATCGTTGGCGGCGTGACGGTGGCACATCTCCGTCTCGGGCTTGCGGATGCCACGGATACGCTCGGCGGCTATCCCAAGGCGAGCAAGATCGCGACCTTCACCATGGGAGCAGAGCACCTGCTCTATTTCTCGGGCCTCGATCTCAGCGCGGCGCTCAGCGCGAAACTCGATGGCAGCCTGGAGGATTTGAAAGGAATCTCCTCCTCGACCAAGGCCGTGCTGGATGCCTATGCTTCGCTCGGTCGCGCCTATGAAACTCAGGGCGCGTTTTCAGCGACCAGCGTGGAGAGCCTGACCTTGCTTGAGTATAATCGTAAATACGGCAACCAGCATGTCTTCTATTCCACCATGACCGATGTGGAAACGCTCTTGAAGTCGCTTGAGAAATAGGAGTGTCAGGGCGGCTTGGGTGTTGAGCCTCAAACCTCCCGCAACGCTGTTTCCAGATCTCCATAGCCCGTGAAACGACGTTCGAATTCCAGGCCGAGGCGGTCGGCGCAGGCGCGGGCCTTTTCGGTCAGGGCGGGGTCGTCGGTCTGGGCCTGGTAGACGAGTTTGCGGTAATGGGCGAAATACATGTCGCGCAGTTCGGGGTGGCGGTCGAGGCCCATGGGGCGCCAGACGAAGGCGTCGAACTGCCGGACGAGGAAATCGGTCAGGTAGAAGGCGTCGAATTCGTCCTCGGCAATCTCGGCAAAGCGGTCGAGCCCTTCGAAGAAGGCATAGCAATGCGGGCCGCGGATCATCTCGACGCCCATCTCTGCGCAGGCCGCCTGAAGCGTGCCGCCGGTGCCGCAATCGGCATAGGCGACGAAGATGCTCTCGTAGGCGTCGCGGTGTTCGGCCACGGCGGCGCGCACGGCATCCGTGATGCGTTCGGGGTGGTTGTGCAGGATCGCGGGCAGGCAGGTCAGGGCGATATGATCCCAGCCATTGGCATCGCGCAGGGCGATGATCTCGCGGGCCAGTGCACCGCAGGCGATCACGAGCACGGAGCCGGCCCGTTTGTCGGGGTCTAGTCCCTCGCGGGTCAGAATCTCGTCGGATGGGGGCTGCATGGCGGTCTCCTGAAAAGAGATCGGCCCGCCCGCGCGAAGCAGACGGGCCGATTGCCTTGGTCCCCGAGGGAGGATCAGGCGTTCATCTGGTTGTGCTTGCGCGCAACGTAATCCTTGGCGGTTTCCACGGCCACCGCGGCGTCACGGCAATAGGCGTCTGCGCCGATGGCCTTGCCGAACTCCTCGTTGAGCGGCGCGCCGCCCACAAGCACGATATAGTCATCGCGCTTGCCCTGTTCCACCAGCGTGTCGATCACGACCTTCATGTAGGGCATGGTGGTGGTCAGCAGGGCCGACATGCCGAGGATGTCGGGCTCTTCGGCGGCGAGCGCCTCGAGATATTCCTCGACCGGTGTGTTGATGCCGATATCGACAACCTCGAATCCGGCACCTTCCATCATCATCGACACGAGGTTCTTGCCGATGTCGTGGATATCGCCCTTGACGGTGCCGATCACCATCTTGCCCATGCGCGGCGCGCCGGTTTCAGCGAGCAGCGGCTTGAGGATGGCCATGCCGCCCTTCATCGCGTTCGCGGCCAGAAGCACTTCGGGCACGAACAGGATGCCGTCGCGGAAGTCGGCGCCGACGATGGTCATGCCGCCGACAAGCGCCTCGGTCAGCACCTTGTAAGGGGCCCAGCCGCGCTCGATCAGGATATTGACGCCTTCTTCGATCTCTTCCTTGAGACCGTCGTAAAGGTCGTCAAACATCTGTTGGACAAGTTCTTCGTCGTCGAGTTCGGACAGGATGATGTCTTCTTCTTCTTCGGACATGGACGTTCCTCTCTTGGCCGGCCGCCGCCGGTATGATCCTGATGCAGCAATGCAAACTTTGCCAGAATCGCACTGTCATATTTGCGACATGGCTCATGCCGAAGCCGACTTATAGCGACAAAATGGCCTGCGCGGTGTGAAATGTCTTCATGGACATGGTGAGGTTGCTTGCAAATGTTTCCGTTTTGTTCCTATTGTGCCCCATGCCAGACAGGACGGAAAACACCCTTCAACCGATTGATGGCCAGAGGCGGCGCGGGCGCGGGGCGGTGAGCAATCACAGCGGGCGGTTCGACCTTGCGCGCGAAGAAAGTTGGGACGGGTGGGACATTCCCGAGGCGCGGGCAGCGTTTCGCACTGATCTGCGGCTCGAGGTGGCGCGCACGATCCTGACGCGCAACAGCTCTCCCGATGTGCCCTTCGACCGTTCGATCAATCCCTACCGGGGGTGTGAACATGGCTGTGTCTATTGTTTTGCGCGCCCGACCCATGCCTATCTCGGCCTGTCGCCCGGTCTCGATTTCGAAACCCGGATCATCGGGAGGCCCAACGCGGCGGAGGTTCTGCGCCGGACGCTGAGCCGGAAGGGATATGCGGTTGCGCCGATTGCCATCGGGACGAACACGGATGCCTATCAGCCGGTGGAGCGCGACCAGGGGATCATGCGGGCCTGTCTCGAGGTGCTGCGCGCCTTTCGTCACCCGGTCGCCATCGTCACCAAGGGAAGCCTGATCGAGCGCGACATCGACATTCTTTCGGAGATGGCGGCGGAGGGGCTTGTGCATGTGGGGGTGTCTGTGACGACGCTCGATGCCGGGATCGCGCGGGCGATGGAGCCGCGTGTGCCCACGCCAGAGCGGCGGCTTGCGACGATCCGGGCCTTGTCGGAGGCGGGTATTCCCGTGCGTGTCATGATGGCGCCGGTCGTGCCGGGCTTGACCGATACCGAGGTCGAGGCGGTGTTTGCCGCCGGGCGGGACGCGGGGGCACGGGCGGCGAGCTGGATCATGCTGCGCCTGCCGCGCGAGGTTGCGGGGCTTTTCGAGGCCTGGCTCGATGAGGCCTTTCCCGGGCGTGCGGTGCGGATCATGGCGCGGCTGCGCGAGATGCATGGCGGGCGGGTCTATGATCCGGCCTTCGGCAAGCGGATGCGCGGCGAAGGGCCTTATGCCGATATGATCGCAGCGCGGGCGCGGTTGGCGATGCAGAAGGCAGGTCTTGCCGGGCGCCTGCCGGCGCTCGCCTGTGATCGGTTTGCGGTGCCGCTTGGAACGGCGGAGCAACCGGCGTTGTTCTAGAGCGCGGCGCGTTCGCGGTGGACGCAGCGGGCCTTTTCGATCGCCATGGCGGCGAGGCTATCATCGTCGTTGCAGGCGGCGATCCTTGCGTCATATTCCGCGCGCGCCTTTTCAAGGGCGGCGCGTTCGTTTGGCAGCACCTCGTAGGCGTATTCCAGCGGCGCATCGGGGGCGAGGATGCCTTCGGCGCGCAGCTTGTGCTCGGCCATGTCGCGTGCTGCAGGGGTCATTTTCTCAAAGAGGATACTCATGGGGGTCTCCCTTCGGTGTCTGTTCAATCCTTGGCGCGGCAATCCGTATAAGGCCCGCGCAGGGCAGAAAATGTGCGCGCGAGACCGGGCCGGTCGGGCCGGAGACCGGGCGCGCTTGGCTTTACTTTGGGTCACCCCGAGGCGCGGGCCGTGATCTAGGTCAAGTTGCGACCATTTGGCCCGATGAAAAAGGCCGACCTCCTGCGAGATCGGCCTGTTTGTTCATATTCCCGGCGCCGTGGCGCGGCTTAGCTGCGGCGGCGGCGATTTCGGCGGGCGGGCGCGGCGTCGCCTTCTCCGGTGCCATCGCTGGCCGAGGAGAAGGGGCCGAGCGCGGCGGTGATCTGTTCCAGGGTCGGACGCGGGCCGCGCGGGCGGGTTTCCAGAGCGTCGCGCATCGCGGCGAGGTGTTCGGGCATTGTGCCACAGCAACCGCCGATGATCGTCGCGCCGCAATCGCGCGCCATGACCGCGTATTCGCCCATCAACTCGGGCGTGCCGTCATAGTGGATATGGCCATCGACATATTTGGGGATGCCGGCATTGCCCTTGGCGATGATCGGGCGCTCGACGCCCTGGGCGGCAAAGCCGAGCACGGTGCGCAAGAGGTCGGAGGCGCCGGTGCCGCAATTGGCGCCATAGGCGAGCGGCGGGTTGGGCAGGCCCTCGACAAGCTGGACCATGTCCTGGCTTGTGACGCCCATCATGGTGCGCCCGGCGGTGTCAAAGCTCATGGTGCCGCACCAGGGCATGTCGGCAAGGGCAAAGGCCTCGGCGGCGGCGCGGTATTCTTCCGGGGCCGAGATGGTCTCGAGCCAGAGCACATCGGCGCCGCCTTCCTTGAGGCCCTCGGCCTGTTCGTGGAAAATCTCGACGGCGGCGGCATGGGAGAGCGCACCGACCGGTTCCATGATTTCGCCCGTCGGCCCGACAGAGCCCGCGACGATGACGGGGCGGCCCGCGGCGTCCGCGACCTCGCGGCCAAGCTCTGCGGAGATGCGCGAGAGTTCGCGGGCGCGGTGGCCGGCGTTGTGCAGCTTGAGGCGGGCGGAGTTGCCGCCGAAGGAGTTGGTCAGGAACAGGTCCGAGCCGTTGTCGACCGCGAAGCTGTAGAGTTTCTTGATACGGTCGGGGTGTGTCTCGTTCCAGAGTTCCGGCGCGTCGCCGGATTCAAGGCCCATGTTGAAGAGATTGGTCCCGGTGGCGCCATCGGCCATGATCCAGTCGCGGGTTTCCAGCATCTTGCTCAGTGCGTCGCTCATCGGAGTCTTCCCTCAATAATCGCGCGCAGGAATGTCACGACACACCCACGGGAGCAATGGGTTTTTCCTCATGTTGATTATGAAGTGAGGGCCGGCAGGGGCGTGGCATCGGGGCGCACCCCGTCACGAAAAAACGCGCGCCGATCTCTCGGGCGCGCGTTTCAGGCAATATAACAAGAGGGATGGAGGCGATCAGACCTCTTTCATCACCTGTTCCTTGGCAACGACCAGAAGCTCTGCGCGCTTGGCACGGATGGTATCGGCATCGGCCTTGTCTGCGAGGTCGCCCGCGACCTTGCGCACCACGTCTTCATGGCCGGCTTCTTCGAAATCGGCGATGATGACGTCACGGGCATAGGCCTCGGCCTCGTCACCGGATTTCCCCAGCAGTTCTGCCGCCCAGAGGCCCAGAAGCTTATTGCAGCGTGCCTCGGCCTTGAACTTCATGTCCTCGTCATGGGCAAACTTGTTCTCGAAGGCGTTTTCACGGTCGTCAAAGGTGCTCATCCGCATCAATCCCTTTGCAAATGTTGGCGTTGCGCCCTTCTTGCACAGGTCTGTGTATCCCCGCAAGAGGTTGGCTGTGCTTGCGACAATGACTGCCATGGATTAAGAGGGCGCTAACGAGCGGGGAGTCGGCCCCGCGGCAACAGAAAGCGATCCCAGATGGCGCGTGGCAAGAAGATTTACGAGGGCAAGGCCAAGGTTCTTTTCGAGGGGCCCGAGCCGGGCACGATCATCCAGTATTTCAAGGATGACGCCACCGCCTTCAATGCCGAGAAAAAGGACGTGATCGACGGAAAAGGCGCGCTCAACAACCGGTTGAGCGAGTATTTCATGACCGGCCTGAACCAGATCGGCGTGCCGACCCATTTCCTCAAGCGTCTCAATATGCGCGAACAGCTCGTGCGCTCCTGCGAGATCATTCCGCTCGAGATCATCGTGCGCAATTTTGCCGCTGGCTCCTTGTCCAAGCGTCTCGGCATCGAGGAAGGCACGCAGCTGCCACGCCCGATCGTCGAATATTGCTACAAGGATGACAGCCTTGGCGATCCGCTGGTGTCGGAAGAGCATATCGCGGCCTTCGGCTGGGCCAGCCAGCAGGACATGGACGACATCCTCGGCCTTGCGCTGAGGGTCAATGACTACATGTCGGGCGTGATGTATGGCGTCGGCATCAAGCTCGTCGATTTCAAGATCGAGATCGGCCGCATATACGAGGGCGATTTCCAGCGCCTTGTCGTGGCCGACGAGATCAGCCCCGACAGCTGTCGCCTCTGGGACATGGAAACGGGCCAGAAGCTCGACAAGGACGTGTTCCGCCGCGATCTCGGCAGCCTGACGGATGCCTATTCGGAAGTGGCGCGGCGCCTGGGCGTTCTGCCCAAGGGCACCGGGGGCACGGGGTCGAAACCGACGCTCGTCAACTAGGGCGGGACCGCCCGGAACGGGGCGGGGATTTTGAGTATTTTTGCCAAGATGAAGCAGGGGCTTCGGGATTGGCCAGACCGGAGAGAAGACAGATGAAAGCGCGTGTCTATGTGATGCTGAAAAACGGGGTTCTCGATCCGCAGGGCGAAGCGGTGCGTCACGCGCTTGGATCGCTCGGGTTCGACGGGGTCGAGGGCGTGCGCCAGGGCAAGGTCATCGAGCTTGATCTTGCCGAGGGCACGACCGAGGCGACCGTGACCGAGATGTGCGAGAAGCTTCTCGCCAACACGGTGATCGAAAGCTACAAGATCGAGCTTGGCTAAGCCATGCGCGCGGCCCGTCTTACAGGGTTCCGGGCGCCTCTCGAGGTGACCGATGTGCCGGACCCGACGCCGATGGCGGGGGGCGTGGTCTTGCGGGTCTTGGCCTGTGGCGTGTGCCGGTCGGACTGGCATAGCTGGACCGGGGCGGACCCGGATGTGCAACTGCCGATGGTGCCGGGCCATGAATATTGCGGCGAGGTTGTCGCGGTGGGCGCGGGCGTGACGCGGTGGCGCAAGGGCGACCGGGTGATCGCGCCCTTCATCCTCGCCTGTGGGCAATGCCCGGACTGTGCGGCGGGGCATCAGACGATCTGTGCCGAGCAGGTGTTGCCGGGCTTTACCTGCGATGGGGCGTTCGCGGAATATGTGGCCGTGGCCCATGCGGATGCGAACCTGACCGCGTTGCCCGAGACCATGGCACCGGAAATCGCGGCGGCGCTTGGGTGCCGTGTCACCACGGCGTGGCAGGCGCTTGTCGGGCGCGCGGAGTTGAAACCGGGCGAATGGCTGGCCGTGATCGGCGGCGGCGGTGTCGGGATTTCGGCGCTGATGCTGGGCCGGGCGCTTGGCGCGCGGGTCGTGGTCGTCGATGTGGTCGAGGACAAGCTGGCTTACGCGCGCGAGATGGGCGCGGATGCCGTCGTGAACGCCGTGGCGGGTGATGCGGCGGAGGCGATCCGCGAGATCACCGGCGGTGGCGCGCATGTGGCGATCGAGGCGCTTGGCGTCGAGGCGACGACGACAACCGCCATGCGCAGCTTGCGCAAGCTTGGCCGGATGGTGCAGATCGGCATGCCGGCGGGCGATCATGCCAATATGACCCTGCCGATGGATGTGCTTTATTCCGGGCAGCTCAACGTGATGGGCACGCGGGGCATGCCGAGCTGGCGCTATCCATCGCTTCTCAACCTTCTGTCCGGGGGGCATGTGGACCTTGCGCCGCTCGTGACCCGCCGGATTGCCCTTTCACAGGCGAGCGACGAGCTTGCCGCGTTTGATCGTCCCGCGCCTCCGGGCGTGGCGGTGATCACTGATTTCGAGACCTAGGAGTAAGCCAAGATGCGTGCTGCCGTTATCGTTTTTCCCGGTTCCAACTGTGACCGTGACCTTGCCGTGGCGTTCGAGCGCGCGGGCGCGGATGTCACCATGGTCTGGCACAAGGATACCGAGCTTCCCCAAGGGCTCGACATCGTGGGGGTTCCGGGCGGGTTTTCCTTTGGCGATTACCTGCGCTGCGGCGCGATTGCCGCCAACTCGCCGATCTGCAAATCGCTTGTCGCCCATACGGAACGCGGCGGCTATGCACTTGGCATCTGCAACGGGTTCCAGATCCTGACCGAGACCGGCATCCTGCCGGGTGCGCTGCGCCGCAATGCGGGGCTCAAGTATATCTGCAAGACGGTCGGTCTTCGGGTTGAGAACGCGGACACGCCGTTCACGGCGGGCTATGAGTCTGGCCAGGAGATCGACATTCCGATCGCGCATCACGACGGTAATTATTTCGTCACCGATGAAAAGCTCGCGCAGTTGCGGGACGAGGGGCGCATTGCCTTTACCTATACCGACAACCCCAACGGGTCGGTGGCCGACATTGCCGGGGTGATTTCCAAGAACCGGCGCGTTCTCGGCATGATGCCGCACCCGGAGCGGGCGGCGGACGAGGCGCATGGCGGCACCGACGGGGTGGCAATGTTCCGCTCGCTCATGGACCAACTCGCCACGGCGTGACTTGAGACCCCCGGCGGGGCGTCGTAATCTGGCCGTCATGGATGCCATGCCGCCCCTTTCCCAAGAGCCGGGGCGTGCGCCGGGATGGCGCGCGCGGGTGGCGCTTTTGGTGCTGCTCATCGTGGCGTCGGTCACGATCTGGATCACCAATTCCTTCCTGACGGACCGGTTTACCGAGAACACGCGCAACCGCGCCGAATTGCGGCTTGCGCTTTATTCGGGCAACCTCATGGCCGAGCTGCGCCGCAATGCCATCGTGCCCCAGCTTCTTGCCAAGGACCCGGCCCTGATCGCCGCGCTGCAATCGGGCGATTTCTCGCAATCCACGGCGCGGCTCATTTCCTATGTGGACGAGATCGGGGCGGCGTCTTTTGTCATGCTCGACGCGGATGGGCGGGCCGTGGCCTCGACCGAGCGCACGGAAATTGGCAGCAATTACCGCGACTCCGAGTTCTACTTGACGTCGATGCGGTCGAATACGACCATTTTTTCCCTGGAGAGGGGGCAAAGCGGGGCGTTTCAGTTTACCTATGCGCGCCGGATCGAGGCGCAGGGGCAGGCGCTTGGGGTGATCGCGGTTCTTGTCGACCTGCAACAGTTCGAGCGCGCCTGGGCGGGGATTTCGGATGCGCTTTTCGTGACCAATAGCGAGGGGGTCATCATCCTTGCGACCGAACCGCGCTGGCGTGGGTTGACGGAGGCGGAGGCGCTTGCGCGCCAACCCGCGGAGGGCGCCATTGAACGCGCGCTCCAGGCGACAACGGATTGGACGCAGGTTCCGGCGGATGCCTATATCCAGGGCGAGGGCGTGATGCGCGAAGATGCACGGATTCCGTTCCGGGGCTGGCGGATGACCTCTTTCACGACCTATACGAGCGTGCGCGAGAAGGTGAACGCGGTGCTGGCGCTCGAGATCATGGGGTTCGCGATCCTCGTGGCGCTTGCCTTCTATCTCCTGAGCCGCAAGACCGCGTTGCGCATGGCGATTTTCCAGCAGGAATCGGCGGGTCTCAGGGCATTGAACCTGCGGCTTCAGCGGGAAATTGCCGAACGCGAACGGATGCAGGAGAGCCTTGCCGTTGCCGAGCAATCGCTGGCGCAAAGCTCGAAACTGGCAGCACTTGGCGAGATGTCGGCGGCGGTCAGCCATGAATTGAACCAGCCGCTGGCGGCGATGAAAACCTATCTCGCGGGGGCGCGGCTTCTTGTTCGGCGCAACCGACCGGAAGAGGTGCTTTCGTCTTTCCAGCGGATCGACGACCTGATCGAGCGCATGGGGGCGATCACCAAACAGCTCAAGTCCTATGCGCGCAAGGGCGGCGATGATTTCGCGCCCGTGGTGCTCAACGAGGCGCTGGCCTCGGCGCTTTCCATGATGGAGCCGCAGCTCAAGCAGCGCCATGTGCGCATCAGCCGGATCGTGCCGGACGAGGATGTGCGCGTGATGGGCGACCGGGTGCGGCTTGAGCAGGTCATCATCAACCTCTTGCGCAACGCGCTCGATGCCACCGAAAGCGTCGCCGACCCGGAGATCGAGATCATTCTCGCCGCGGGCGAAACGGCAACGCTCACCGTGCGCGACAACGGGCCGGGCATTGAAAACCTGGATGACCTGTTCGAGCCGTTCTTTACCACCAAGCAGCCCGGCGATGGCGTCGGTCTCGGGCTTGCGATTTCGTCGGGGATCGTCAACGACCTTGGCGGGCGGTTGTCGGCGCGCAATGGTCAGGACGGGGGGGCTGTATTCGAAGTGCAGCTTCCTATCTTGAGTGAAGATATCGAGGCAGCGGAGTAACAATAACAATGGCCCAGGGTATGAAAATCGCGATTGTCGACGATGAACAGGATATGCGCCAGTCCATCAGCCAGTGGCTTGCGCTTTCAGGCTATGACACCGAAACCTTTGCCAGCGCGGAAGATGCGCTCAAGGCGCTTGGGCCGGAATATCCGGGGATCGTGATTTCCGACATCCGGATGCCCGGCATGGACGGGATGCAGTTCCTGAAAAAGCTCATGGGTGCGGATTCGGCGCTTCCGGTCATCATGATTACAGGGCATGGCGACGTGCCGATGGCGGTCGAGGCGATGCGCGTGGGGGCTTATGATTTCCTTGAGAAGCCGTTCAACCCAGACCGGATGAGCCAGCTTGCCAAGAAGGCGACAAATGCGCGGCGGATGACGCTTGATGCGCGGGCGTTGCGCCGGGAATTGTCGGATGGCGGGCAGTTGATGAAGAAGCTCATCGGGTCGAGCCCGGTCATGGAGCGGCTCAAGGAGGATATTCTCGACCTTGGCCAGGCGGACGGGCATGTTCTCATTGATGGCGAGACGGGGACCGGCAAGACGCTGGTGGCGCATGCGCTGCACGCGGTCGGAAGCCGGGCAGGCAAGAAATTCGTTCTTCTGAGCTGTGGCGCTTATGAGGAAGATGCGCTGGCGCGGCGGCTCTTCGGGCCGATGCAGCCCGAGGACAGTCAGTTGCCGGCGATCGAGGAGGCGCGGGGCGGGACGCTTGTTCTTGAGGACGTGGAAACGCTCTCAGATGCGCTGCAGGCGAAATTGCTTAATATTATCAATGAACAGGGCGCGCCGGCAGAAACGCGGATCATTGCCATTTCCAACATGCAGGAGCAGGATCGGACCTGCGAGGATGCGCTGCGCCCGGACCTGTTCTATCGCCTTGCCGCGCTCAAGATCACCGTGCCGCCGCTACGTCAGCGGGGCGAGGATATCCTGACGCTGTTCACGCGGCTCTCCGAGCAATTCGCGGATGATTACGGGTGCGACGCCCCCAAGGTCAGCGCGCAGGAGGCGGCCCAGCTTTTGCAGGCCCCGTGGCCCGGCAATGTGCGCCAGCTCATCAACCTTGCCGAACGCGCCGTGTTGCAGAGCCGCCGGGGCGAGGGGACGATTGCCTCGCTCCTGATGAACGATCACGAGGAGATGCAGCCCCTGATGACGACCGAGGGCAAGCCGCTCAAGGAATATGTCGAGGCGTTCGAGCGGATGCTGATCGACAACACGATGCGGCGCCACAAGGGGTCCATCGCGGCAGTGATGGAAGAGCTTTGCCTGCCGCGCCGGACGCTGAACGAGAAAATGGCCAAGTATGGTTTGCAGCGGGCGGATTATCTTTAGGGCGGCGCTGGCACCATGCGAAACGCTTTAGCCATTGTAATTCCCGTCCCGGTGGTCTTATGTAGATGAACGGACAGCCCCTTGAGGGATCGCTCCGCATGAGTTTCGCTGGAGCGGGACCGACGACGGTCGTATTCGCCCGACGCCCCGCCCAGACCGATTGGCCCCTTCCAAGGGGCAAAGAGACGCCCTCACCGCCAAGGCGGAGGGCATATAACAGGCGCTTGGCGGCGAGAATTCGCGCTATGCGTCGGAGAAGAAACGCGATGAAGCGCGCGACGACATTACCAGACCGGGACGAGGCCGCACGCGGCCCACTCGGCCGCGCGCCCAGCGTCGCCCAGACAAGACACCCCGACATTCGATCACGTTCTGGCCCACCGCCAGGGCGCGCCCGATTGTGGCGGTGCGAACGGACAACATGGCAAAGAAAATGCTCATCGATGCCACCCACTCGGAAGAAACCCGTGTTGTGGTGGTCGACGGAAACAAGGTCGAGGAGTTCGATTTTGAATCCGAAAACAAGCGTCAGCTTGCAGGAAATATCTATCTCGCAAAAGTAACACGTGTCGAACCGTCGCTTCAGGCGGCCTTCGTGGACTATGGCGGCAACCGTCATGGCTTTCTCGCGTTTTCCGAGATCCATCCCGATTACTACCAGATCCCGGTCGCGGACCGTGAGGCGCTTCTCGAAGAAGAGCGCGCCTATGCCGAGGCCATGAAGGCACGGGACGAAGAGGAAGAGACCAAGAAATCTTCGCGCTCCTCGCGGTCGCGCAGCCGGTCGCGTTCGCGCTCGAAGGACAAGGATGACACGGCCAAGGCCGATGTGGCGACCGACAAGACCGAGACCATCGAGGGGATGGAGACCATCGACCTCGGCGATGATGCGGGCGAGGACACGCTCGAAGGGCACGCGCCGGTCGATTTCGTGAAGGAAACGCCGGTCGAGGAGCCGGAAGAGGCGGTTGTCGAGGCCAGTGAAGAGGCGGCGGACGCCCCGGCAGAGGCCGAAGAGCCAGCCGCGTCCGACGAGGCCACGGATGTTGCGGAGGTGACGGACGAGGACGACAGCGACACCGGCAAGACCATGGCGATGTCGACCGAGGGCGAGGATGCGCTTGCCACCCGTGATCCCGAGACCGGGGAAGACTCCGAGCGCGAGGCGGAAACACCTGACAATGCTCCGGCCCAAGCCGAAGACACCTCGGACGATGACGACGGTGCAGGGAGCGAAGCGACACAACCGAAGAAGACCTCTTCGCGCAAAACCAGCTCGCGCAGCAGCTCACGCTCGAGGGCGCGCAAGTCGGATGCGGCGGAGAAGGATGAAAACATCGAATCCGTGGCGGATGATGACGACCACGAAGAGTTGCGCCCGCCGCGCAAGCCGCGTCCGCGCCGCTACAAGATCCAGGAAGTCATCAAGGTGCGCCAGATCATGCTGGTGCAGGTGGTCAAGGAAGAGCGCGGCAACAAGGGCGCGGCGCTGACGACCTACCTGTCGCTGGCGGGGCGTTATTGCGTGCTGATGCCGAACACGGCACGTGGGGGCGGAATTTCCCGCAAGATCACCAATGCCGCCGACCGCAAGAAGCTCAAGGAGATCGCGAACGAGCTCGACGTGCCGCAGGGCGCGGGGCTGATCGTGCGCACGGCGGGGGCCAAGCGCACCAAGACCGAGATCAAGCGCGATTACGAATACCTCCAGCGCATGTGGGAGCAGATCCGCGAATTGACGCTGAAGTCGATTGCGCCGGCCAAGATCTACGAGGAAGGCGACCTCATCAAACGCTCGATCCGCGACCTCTACAGCCGTGAAATCGACGAGGTTCTGGTCGAGGGCGAGCGTGGCTATTGCATCGCCAAGGACTTCATGAAGATGATCATGCCGTCCCATGCCAAGAACGTGAAGAACTACCACGACGCGCTGCCGCTCTTTGCGCGCTACCAGGTGGAGAGCTATCTCAGCTCGATGTTCAACCCGACGGTGCAGCTCAAATCCGGCGGCTATATCGTGATCGGCGTCACCGAGGCGCTTGTCGCGATCGACGTGAACTCTGGCCGGGCCACCAAGGAAGGCTCGATCGAGGAGACCGCGCTCAAGACCAACCTTGAGGCGGCGGAAGAAGTTGCGCGCCAACTCCGCCTGCGTGACCTTGCCGGCCTGATCGTCATCGACTTCATCGACATGGACGAGCGCAAGAACAACGCGGCTGTCGAAAAGCGCATGAAGGACAAGCTCAAGACCGATCGCGCGCGTATCCAGGTAGGGCGGATTTCGGGCTTTGGCCTGATGGAGATGAGCCGTCAACGCCTGCGTCCCGGCATGATCGAAGCCACGACCCAGCCATGCCCGGCCTGTCATGGCACCGGTCTCATCCGGTCGGACGACAACCTTGCGCTGTCGATCCTGCGCCAGATCGAGGAAGAGGGCACGCGGCGTCGGTCGCGCGAGGTTCTCGTCAAATGTCCGGTGACGATTGCCAATTACCTCATGAACCAGAAGCGCGAGCACGTGGCGCAGATCGAGGCGCGCTACGGGCTTTCGGTGCGGATCGAAGGCGATGCGCACCTTGTGTCGCCGGATTTCTCGCTTGAGAAGTTCAAGACGGCGACCCGCGTTGTGGCCGAGGCAAGCGCGCCGGTCGTGTCTGCCGATGCCGCCTTGATGAGCGAGATCGACAGCGAGGACGTGTCGGAGACCGACACCCCGCTGGAAGACGCGCAAGAGGCAGACGCGCAAGAGGCAAGCGAGACCCCGTCCAATGACGAGGGCGAGCAGAAGCCGAAGAAACGCCGTCGCCGTCGGCCACGCAGCCGCAGCCGCCGCAAATCCGGCGACCAGAACGGGGACGATCAGACCGGCGAAAGCCTCAGCGCGCAAGAGGGTGAGGAGCAATCTTCACAAGAGGAGGAGCCGTCGCGGTCTGGTGAGGCCAAGGCCGAGGGTGTTGAGGCGGAGGAACGCTCGGACACCAAGTCCGGTGCCAAGGCCAAGGCCCCGAAAGCCGAGCCGGCGATTGACAGGCCCGTTGAAGACGCGACTGTTGCGCCTGCGCCGGAAGAGGCCGCGCCCGCCGCGTCCGACCCGAAAGAGGCGGCCCCTGTCGAGGCGGCACCCGAACCGGAAGCGCCCGAAGAGGTCGCCAAGGACGTGGCCGCGACCAATGGCGCAGAGCCGGAGGCAGCCCCGGAAGAGGCGGCCAAGCCCGCCGAGGAGCCGACCCCGCCTGCCAAGCCCAAGCCGAAACGCCGGGGCTGGTGGTCGATGGTCTAGGCCCGGTTGATGCTGGAGCAAGGTGGAAAAGCCCGGAGGATCGACCTCCGGGCTTTTCCTTTGGCGCCTCTGTCGCGGGGCGGCGCGGGGCTGCGAAAACCTGCTCACCTGGCGCGGATGGATGCCTCCGGCGGGAGTATTTTTACAAAGGTGAAGAGGGGGCCTGTGCGCGCGGGTCAGGCGGATTTCTCGATGAGGAAGACAAGCATGTCGTCCTCTTGCGTGCTTTCGATGAGAATATGGCCCGCCTCGGCGCAGAAATGCGGCACGTCGACCACGGCGGCGGGGTCCGTGGCCAGAAGGCGCACGCGGCTGCCGACGGGCAAGGGGTTCATCCGCTTGCGCAAGCGGAGCACCGGCAGGGGACAAATCAGCCCGATGGCGTCGATTTCATGGCACATGCCAGTCACATATGCGCGAGCAAGGGCGCTGTCCACAGGGATGTGACATGACGGGCAGGTGACGGCGGCGCGGCGATGGATTAAGGGAGAGACATGTTTGGAATCGAAATCATCGACGCGGGACTCTTGCCTGCGATGTTCGTGGCGCTTTTCGCCGGGGTTATCTCATTCCTGAGTCCCTGCGTTCTGCCCATCGTGCCGCCCTATCTTGCCTACATGAGCGGGGTCTCCATGGCCGAGATGACCGGCGAGCGGGCCGCGCGGCGGCAGGTGGTTTTCGCGGCGCTGTTTTTCGTGCTTGGCCTGTCGACGGTGTTTCTTTTCCTTGGCTTCACGGCCTCGGCCTTCGGGGCGTTCTTCCTGCAGAACCAGGTTCTGTTCGCGCGCATCTCGGGGGTTGTGGTGATCGTGTTCGGCCTGCATTTCCTCAATGTCTTTCGCATCCCCTTTCTTGACCGCGAGGCGCGGATCGAGGCGGGTGATAGCGGCGGGTCGGCCTTCGGGGCCTATGTGCTGGGGTTGGCCTTTGCCTTTGGTTGGACGCCTTGTATCGGACCACAGCTTGGGGCGATCCTGTCGCTTGCGGCGGGCGAGGCCTCGGTGACGCGTGGCACGCTTCTGCTCGGGGTCTATGCGGCGGGGCTCGGGATACCGTTCCTGCTCGCGGCGATGTTCCTGACGCGGGCCATGGGCGTGATGAACCGGCTCAAGCGCCATATGGGGCTTATTGAAAAGGTGATGGGCGTGCTCCTTGTCCTGGTTGGGGTCATGCTCGTGACCGGGGCGTTCTCGAGTCTGAGCTACTGGCTTCTGGAGACTTTCCCGGCGCTTGCAAAGCTTGGCTGAGCTATCCAACTCCCGGCCCGCTTTGGTCTTACTCCGGTCGAAAAGTGGGTCTACAGTCTTGCCAACGAGGTGAGCCATGGGCCAGCAGAGCCAACATCAGCAGGTGCAGCGTCGCCGGGTGTTTTACATTCCCGGCTATGACCCTATTCACCCGCGCCGTTACCGGGAGCTTTATCGCAAGGAAGGGGCGGCGCAGGCGGAGATTTCCGGTTATGAAATCGCGCTATCGCCCAAGACCACGGGCGGTCCCTATGGCTGGCACGTGGTGGGCAAGATCGAGGATGGCGAGACTCAGGCCGATGTCGAGGTGCTGGTCTGGTCCGATATCGTGCGCGACAGCATGTCCGATTCGATCCCCGCGACCTACCTGCAATTGCTGCGCACGGCGTGGACCTATATCGGGTCGGGCGCGCTTTGGCGGCTGATGCGGTTGCGCAAGGGGCCGGTGATCGCCGCGCTTTACCCGGTTGTGTTCCTGTTGGTGCAGCTCGTGCTGGCGCTTGTGGCGGCTTACGGGATTGGGCGGCTCATCACCACGGTGGCGCCGGGTTGGGCCGCTTGGGCGGGGCTGTTGATCGTGCCACTTCTGCTTGAATGGTTTCGACGCCGGGACAACAGGTTTTTCGCCTACTATCTGATGCATGATTATGCCTATTCAGCGCGCTTGCAAGGCGCACATCCGCGCGAGCTTGAGGCCCGGATGGCGGAGTTTTCGGAGCGGATCGTCGCGGCACTTGAGGAAGACTATGACGAGGTGCTTGTGGTCGGCCATTCCTCGGGGGCGCATCTGGCGGTGTCGATCTTGGCAGACCTGATCCGCGACGGGCGGGTGCCTTCGGGCGGTCCGGCGCTTGGCTTTCTGTCGCTTGGACAAGTGGTGCCGATGGTCTCCTTCCTGCCGAAAGCACACCGTTTGCGCACCGATCTGGCCTATCTCTGCACGCGCGAGGACCTGGTATGGGTCGATGTGACGGCGCCGGGGGATGGCTGTGCCTTTGCGCTTTGCGATCCGGTGAGCGTGACCGGGGTCGCGCCGCGATCGGGCAAACGCTGGCCCTTGGTGATCTCGGCGGCCTTTAGCCAGACGCTCAGCCCGGCACGATGGAAGGCGTTGCGCTGGCGGTTCTTCCGGCTGCATTTTCAGTATCTTTGTGCCTTCGACCAACCGGGCGACTATGATTATTTCCGCATCACGGCGGGGCCAAGGACATTGGCAGACAGATTTGAGGAACGCGCCCCATCCAAGAGCCGGATCGAAAGACCGGTCAACAAGTACCGGGGAATACGCCCATGACACGGATGCCGCCCAAGCCGCCATCGCGACCGTCCAAGGTCTCGCTTTTGAAATACATGATGCTGTTTCGGGCCGACCTCTTGTCGTCACAGCCCGAGCGGCTTTATCGCGCGTGGATGGCCGAGTTTCGCACGCCGTTCTTTCGCTCTTACCTTCTGAACGATGCTTCGCTCATCAAGACGGTGCTCAAGGAGCGGCCCGACGATTTTCCCAAAAGCGGGCGGATCAGCGAGGGGCTGCGGCCATTGCTTGGCAATTCGGTGTTCCTGACCAATGGCGCGGTGTGGAAACAGCAGCGGCGGATCATTGACCCGGCCTTCGAGGGCGGGCGGCTGCGCGATACCTTCCCGGCCATGTGGGAGGCGGGCGAGGCGACGGTGGCGCGGCTGTCGCGGATGACACAGGCGCCGGTCGAGATCGAGGCAGAAGCGAGCCACGCGGCGGCGGACGTGATCTTTCGCACCCTGTTCTCAATCCCGATCGAGCACGAGGTCGCGGCGCAGGTCTTCCAGGAGTTTCGCGAGTATCAGCGCAGCCAGCCGATTCTCAATATCGGGGCCTTCCTGAAGCTGCCGAAATGGGTGCCCCGGTTTCACAAGCGCCGCACCAAGGCGTCGGCCCGGATGATCCGGGGGCTGATCCAGCAGTTGACCGACGCGCGCAAGGCCGAGATCGAAGCCGGGACGGCGCCGGATGACCTTGCGACCAAGATCATGACCACGCGCGACCCGGAGACGGGCGAGACGCTTTCGGCGGCGGATATGGTCGACCAGGTGGCGATCTTTTTCCTTGCCGGGCATGAGACGAGCGCCTCGGCGCTGGCCTGGACATTGCATCTTCTGGCGATTTTCCCTGAGTGGCAGGAGAGGGTTGCCGAAGAGGCGCAGGCGCTTGGGGACTGTGATTTCAAGGTGATGAGGAAGCTCAAGGTCAGCCGCGACGTGTTCCGCGAGTCGCTGCGGCTTTATCCGCCGGTGCCGATGATGGTGCGCGAGAGCACCTGCCCGGAGCGGTTCCGCGAGCGCGATATCCCGGTGGGGAGCCAGATGGTGCTCTCACCGTGGCATTTGCACCGGCATCAACGGCTCTGGGAGAACCCGGACGGGTTCGATCCCGGACGCTGGGAGACGGAAAATGGCAAGAAATGCGCGCGCGATGCCTATATGCCCTTCTCGGAGGGGCCGCGCGTCTGCACCGGGGCGGGGTTTGCCATGGTCGAGGGGCCGCTCTTGCTCTCGATGATCCTCAAGGCGTTTCGCATCGAGGCGGTTGGGCCGGACCCTGTGCCGGTGGCATATCTCACGGTGCGCTCACGCGATGGTATCTGGCTCAGGCTCACGCCGCGGGATCACTCCTCGGACCACCAGACACCGGGAAGCCATTCCACGCCATCGCCGTAGAGCGGCAGGCGCTCGGGGTAGTGCAAGCGGCTTTGATGGGCGATGCGGCCCACGGCATAGGTCCAGATCGGGATGACATAGCGCCCGGTGGTGAGGGCGCGGTCAAGCGCGCGGGCGGCGGTTTGGAAGGCTTCGGGGGATTGTGCGTTGGTCAGGGCCGAGACCATGGCGTCGACGGCGGGAGAGCGAATGCCGGGAACATTGCGCGAGCCATCCTGCCCGGCGGCCTCGCTGCCCCAGTAGAGCGCCTGTTCGTTGCCGGGCGAGAGAGACAGCGCACGGCGATAGTCGGTCATGTCGTAGTCGAACCCGTTGATTCGCTGGGTGTATTGGGCGTTGTCCACCTCGGTCACGGTCACGAATATCCCAAGCTTTTCAAGGGATTTGCGGTAGATATCGGTGATGGCCTTGTCCTGCTTGTCGCCTTGGCGCAGCAGGATTTCAAAGCTGAGCGGCGTGCCGTTGGCATCTGTCATGATGCCGTTGCGGACCTCGTAGCCGGCTTCGGACAAAAGACCCATGGCCTTGCGCATATTGTCCCGGTTGCGCGTGCCGCCCTTGGAGGCGGGCAGGGAATAGGCGTCGAGGGCATCGGGCGCGAGGCTGTCGGCATGGGGCGCAAGGAGGGTTGCAACCTCTGCGCTGGCGGGGCCGTCCTGCATGGCGAGCGCGGAGCCGGAGAAATAGGAGGTGATGCGCGGCTGGCGCCCGCCGGTCAGCGTGTCGGAGATGAATTCGAAATTGAACGCATGCAGAAGCGCATCGCGCACGCGGATGTCATCGAAGGGCGCGCGGCGTGTATTCATCACGAAGCCAGTGATGCCGGAGGGTTTGCCATGCGGGATTTCCGATTTCACGATTTCGCCCGAGGCGACGGCGGGAAAGTTATAGTGGTTGGCCCAGGCTTCGGCGTTGAATTCGCGGAAATAGTCGATTTCGCCCGCCTTGAAGGCTTCGAACAGCACGTCGCCATCGCCGTAGAAATCAATGCGGATCTCGTCGAAATTGGCGATGCCCCGGCGCAGGGGCAGATCCTTGCCCCAATAGTCGGGATCGCGGCGCAGGGTGACATGGCGGCCCGCTTCGAAATCGGACACCGTATAGGGGGCGGACCCGATGGGCACATCGTCGAGCGTGGCCTCGGCGATGTCCTTGTCCTGCCATTGCGCCTTCTTGAGGATCGGGCGCAGACCGGCGATCAGGGCAAGCTCGCGGTCCGGGGTGTTGAAGGTCAGGCGGACGGAACGGGGGCCGGTGGCTTCGATGCGGTCGATCTTGGTCCAGAAGGAGAGGTAACGCGGATGGCCGCGCGTGCCGAGCGTTTCGAAGGACCAGATCACGTCCTCGACGGTGACGGGGCTGCCATCCGAGAAGCGGGCCTCCTCGCGCAGGGTAAATTCGACCCAGGAACGGTCGGGCGCGGTCTCGACCGTCTCGGCGAGAAGGCCGTAGAGGGTAAAGGGTTCGTCCCAGCTTCGGCCCATGAGCGATTCGTGGGTGAAGAATCGCAGTTGCCACGGGGCGGTGCCTTTGCGCACGAACGGGTTCAGCGAATCGAATCCCCCGGTATTTCCGGTGACGATTCTTCCGCCCTTGGGGGCGTCGGGGTTGGCATAGGGGAGAGACTCGAACCCCGGTGGCAGCGCGGGGTCTCCATACATGGCGATCCCGTGGCTTGGTTCGGCGCCGAGGCCTTGGGCCAAGCAAAGAAGGGCTATGGCGGCGGTTTTGCACCGCGTTAGAAGGAAACTCACTGGCTCCATATCCGGAACAATCCCGCTCTGCTCTGTTTTTATTGAGCTTCACGCTACCCGGGGATTCCCGTGAATTCAAACTTTTGGCTTGGAGGTCGGCGTTAGATTGCTTATAAAGGGGGCACTGCTCGATAGGTTTCTTGCCTGTATGAAACCTGCCTCAATGACTATACCCCGGCCTTGTGCCGGGGTTTTTTTTGGTCTGCGCTTTCCGGCTCGCTGAGCGCGGCCTTGTGGCCTCCGTAAGAATACGCAGATTGTGTGATTCCCCTTATTTTGCGAGCGCAGCATGCTACTGTGCGCGCGAACGCAAGACGAGAGAGGCATGACATGACACTTGCAGGGAAAACCGCCATCATCACCGGGTCCAATTCCGGCATCGGCCTTGGAATCGCGCGCGAACTGGCCAAGGCCGGGGCGGACGTGGTTCTCAACTCCTTTACCGATTCGGAGGAGGACCATGCGCTGGCGGCAAAGATCGGCAAGGAATTCGGGATCACGGCCCGTTACATCAAGGCCGATATGTCCAGGGGCGAGGAGTGCCGCGCGCTCATCGAACAGGCGGGGGGATGCGATATCCTCGTGAACAATGCGGGCATCCAGCATGTCGCGCCGATCGACGAGTTCCCGGTCGACAAATGGGATGCGATCATCGCCATCAACATGAATTCCAACTTTCACACCATGGCCGCTGCCCTGCCGCATATGCGCAAGCGGGGCTGGGGGCGGATCGTCAATATCGCCTCGGCGCACGGGCTGACGGCGTCGCCCTACAAGGCGGCCTATATCGCGGCCAAGCACGGCGTGGTCGGCATGAGCAAGACCGTCGCGCTTGAGACGGCGCAGGAACCGATCACCTGCAACGCCATCTGCCCCGGCTATGTCCTGACGCCGCTTGTCGAGGCGCAGATTCCCGACACGATGCGGGAATACAACATGACCCGTGACGAGGTGGTGAAGAATGTCATGCTCACCCGGCAGCCCTCCAAGGAATTCGCCACGGTGGAACAGCTTGGCGGCACCACGGTGTTTCTTTGCTCGGAGGCGGCGGCACAGATCACCGGCACGACGATCAGCGTCGATGGCGGCTGGACCGCGCTCTAAACAAGACAAGAGGCCGTCTGCCGGGGGCGGCGGCCTGTGAGCCCCGTGAAGGAAAGAACGGACCTTGGCAGACAGGAAACGGATCAATCTTGCCCTTCAGGGCGGTGGCGCGCATGGGGCGTTTACCTGGGGCGTGCTGGATGTGCTCTTGCGCGACCCGGATATCGAGATCGCCGGCATGTCGGGCACATCGGCGGGGGCGCTCAACGGGGCAGCTGTGAAATCCGGCATCCTCGAAGGCGGTGCCGAGGGGGCGATTGCCAATCTCGATGCGCTTTGGGCGCGGATGGGGGCGATTGGTGATATGCGTCTGGTCAACTGGATGACGCAGTTTGGTCCCGGCGCCGCCAACGTGGCGCGGGCCATAGAGTATTCGCTTCAATATTCGGTTGCGCAAACCATGGCGCGGATCGTGTCGCCCTATGCCTACGGGCCGCTCTATTCGAACCCGCTGCGCCCCGTGGTGGAGGCGTTTGACTATGATGAGCTTTGTGCCGCGCAGGGGCCGCGGCTGTTTATCTGTGCCACCAATGTGCGCACGGGCAAGGCGCGCGTGTTTACCGGGGACGAGATCACCACGGATGCGATCCTCGCCTCGGCCTGCCTGCCGACGATGTTCCAGGCGGTGGAGATCGCCGATCCTGAAACGGGCGAAATGGATGCCTATTGGGATGGAGGCTATACCGGCAACCCGGCGCTGTTTCCGCTTTATGACAAGGCGCTGCCCGACGATGTGGTCATCATCAACATCAACCCGATCGAGCGCCGCGAAAAGCCCGTAACTCCACAGCAGATTCAGAGCCGGATCAACGAGATCAGTTTCAACGCCGCGCTGCTTGGCGAGTTGCGGTCGGTATCCTTCGTCCAGCGCTTGATCGCCTCGGGCGTGATCGGGGAGGGCGAGATGAAGAACGTCAAGCTGCACATGATTTCCGACGATGCGCTCATGAATGATCTCTCTGTGGCGACGAAGTCGATGCCGACGCCCTATATCCTGTCAGAACTCAAGGAGGCCGGGAAGGCGGCGGCAACGGCGTTCCTGGCCGCCCATAAGGACGACCTTGGCAAGCGCGGGTCTGTCAACCTTCAGGAGATGTTCGCTTAGGGTCAGGGCCCTGGCCCTTGCCCTCTTGGGGGTCTTGGGGGCGGGTCGGGTCCTTGGCGTTGGGATAGACAAGCCCCGCCGAAATCACCAGCTTGGCGGCATCTTCGACCGACATGTCGAGTTCGACCACGTCATGGCGCGGGAAGAACAGCAGGAATCCCGAGGTCGGGTTCGGCGTGGTGGGGACGAAAACGCTGACCATCTGGCCATCGCCATGGGCATGGCTTGCGATTTCGCCCTTGGCCTCGGTCGAGATGAAACCGATGGCCCAGATGCCGCGGCGCGGATACTCGATCAGGCAGGCTTTTTCGAAACTGCGCTCGGATTGGGCAAAGACGGTTTCCGCGATCTGCTTGGCACCGGAATAGATCGAGCGCACGACCGGCATCCGCTCAACGAGGCTTTCGGCAAAGCGGATCAGCGAACGTCCGATCAGCCCCTTGGCGATCCAGCCGACGGTAATGGTGAACAGCAGGAAGATGATGAGGCCGACGCCGCGCAGGTTGATGCCGATATACTTTTCCGGATTGAAGCGGTCGGGCACCAAAGGCAGGACAAAACCATCGACCCAGCCCATCATGGTCCAGATCAGCCAGATGGTCAGGCTGACCGGGGCGATGACGACGAGTCCGGTCAGGAACGAGGCGCGCAGCCCGGCAAAGCGTGCCGGCTTGCGCAATGGCTGGTCATCATCGTCAAATGGGGTGGTCATGGGGTTTCCCGGTGTGATTGCTTCGAATAGTTAGGCGCAGTTGCTTACCGGATCAACGGCTCTTGCGCCTTTATACCGCGCTTTTGCGCTGGTTGACGATTTCGCGGGCGATTTTCGCCGCCAGACGGGCGTTGTTCAGCACCAGCGCGATATTGGCCTTGAGCGAACGCCCCTCTGTCAGGTCAAACAGGCGCGACAGGAGGAAGGGCGTCACGGATTTGCCGGTGATGCCCTTGGCGGCGGCCTCGGCATGGGCACGGGCGATCAGCGGCGCCATGATTTCGGTCGGGATTTCCGCGTCTTGTGGAATCGGGTTGGCGATCAACTGCCCCCCCGGAAGGCCAAGCGCGGCGCGCATGAGATGGGCACGGGCCATGGCGGCGGGGTCATCCATGCGCAGGGGCGCGGCGAGCGTTGAGGCGGCGGACCAGAAGGCCGGGAAGCGGTCCTGGCCATGGGCAATCACGGGCACGCCGTTGGTTTCGAGCACTTCCAATGTCTTTGGCAGGTCGAGAATGGCCTTGGCCCCGGCACAGACAACCGTCACCGGGGTCTGGGCCAGTTCCACGAGGTCGGCGGAGATGTCAAAGCTCTGTTCGGCGCCTTGGTGCACGCCACCGATGCCGCCGGTGGCGAAGACGTCGATGCCTGCGCGGTGGGCGGCGATCATCGTGGCGGCAACGGTGGTGGCCCCCGTGCCGCCCTCGGCCATGCAAACGGCGAGGTCGGCGCGAGAGAGCTTGGCGGCGTCCTTGCTGCGGGCGAGGGCTTCGAGCCGGGCGGCGTCCAACCCGACATGGAGCCTGCCATCGAGCACGGCAATCGTGGCCGGGGTTGCCCCATGGGCGCGGATTTCCGCCTCGACCTTTTGCGCCATCTCGAGATTTTGCGGCCAAGGCATGCCGTGCGTGATGATCGTGCTTTCCAGCGCGACAATGGGCGCACCGGCCTCGCGGGCCGCGGCGACCTCGGGGGACAGGGTGAGAAGGGTCATTTCGCATCGCCTCCCGAGACGTAATGCGCCGCTGCCGACAAGGCGCGCGCGAGGGCTTCGGCGCGGTTGCTGCCCGCGGCTTCGGCGGCGATATGGGCCGCCATGAAGGTATCGCCCGCGCCGGTGACGCGGGTGACGAGCACCTCTGGCGGAGTCTGGCTCACCACCTCCCGGCCGATGACGTCGGAGGCGGGCCGACCGCCATCCGTCACCAGCGCGCGTTTTGCGCCGCGCGCCACAAGCGCGGTGGCGGCCTCCCTCGAGGTCTCGAAGGTGGTTTCACAGAGAAGCCCGGCCTCTTCGAGATTGACATAGAGCATTCCCCGGCCATGGGTCAGGAAGGGCAGAAGGCGGGTTGCCTTGCCCGGGCTGGCGGGGGCGACGCGCAGGTCGGCCTGGGCAAAAAGCGCATCCGTGGCGATATGGTCGAGAAGCGCGAGCGTCAGGTTGCCATCAAGCGCGACAAGGCCGGGATAGGGGGCGTCTGCGCTGCCCAGCATGCCGTTGGCGAGCGGGCGCAGGATCTTGTCGCCCGCCGCTTCGAGGGAATGGGCATCGGCGATGGCGGCGACAAGGCCGTTGGCGCCCTCGATGGCCATGTATTGATCGGTGGGCAGGTCATCGGAGCGATAGACATGATCCGTCACCATGTTCATGCCGCGCGCTGCCGTGAGCAGTTCTTCCCCCTCGCGGTCGCGACCCACGGCGGTCAGAAGACCGGGGCGCAGGCCGAACCGGGACAACGTCATGGCAATATTCATGGCGACGCCTCCGGGAAGGCGGATGATGCGACCCGGCACGTCGCTGCCTTTGCGCAGATGGGCCTGCGTGCGTCCGATCACGTCCCAGAGGACGGAACCGATGCAGAGGATGTCCGGATCATGGGGCATGGGCGGGCGGCGCAGGTTTAGACGAATGCGGCGCGGAACGTGGCAAGCTGTGCCACGGGATCGTCTGTGCGCCAGATTTCCTCTCCGATGCCGAAGAAATCAGTCACCGGCGCAAGGCTGCGGATGATGTCGATATCAAGCGCGCCCTCGGCCACAACGGGCAGTTCGATCATCATCGACCACCATTCGAAAAGCTCGTTTTCGGCGCGGCTTCCGTCGCCGAGCGGCGTCGAGCCGACGGGGCCGAAGGAGACGTAATCGGCCCCGGCCTCGCCCGCGTTCATGCCATCATGGCGCGATGTGCCGCAGAACGCGCCGACAATGGCGTCATCGCCCAGATCCTTGCGCACCTTGCGCACGGAGCGGGCCGCATCCGAGAGGTGAACCCCGTCGAGGCCAAGCCGTTCGGCCAACATCACGTGTTCCGAGATCACCAGCGCGACGTCGCGGGCGTGGGTCACTTCGCGCAGCGCATCGGCGGCGCGCGATATGCGGTCTTCGTCCCGCGTTGCCAGGGACAGCCGCACACAGGCGATTTCGGTTGTATCGAGCACTCTGGCCAGTTGATCGGGGAAACGGCCGAGTTCGATCTCGGGCGGTGTGATGAGATAGATCTGGGGCAGCTCGGTTTCGGCCATCTTCGGGCTCCGTTCTTGGCAGTGATCTGGCCGCTATAGCGCGGAAAAAGAGGCTTGGCTACGTCTTTGCGGCATGGTGCCCATGCCTGTGCGGGATAGATTCGCGGCCTGCGGCGCGGATATTTGCGGCAAGGGGAAGAGCGGGCGGGTTGTCTCTCAAACGGGGCGCGGCTAAGAGCGGAGAGATTTTTCATGGAGATGACAATGCCCAGCCCGACCCCACAACCTGCCTTCGTGCTCGTGCGCCCCCAGATGGGCGAAAATATCGGCGGTGCGGCGCGGGCGATGTGGAATTTCGGCCTTGACCGGATGCGGGTCGTGGCGCCGCGCGATGGCTGGCCGAACCAGAAGGCGATTGCCATGGCCTCCGGGGCGGGGCGGCTTTTGGATGAGGCGCGGATATGCGCGGATACCGATGCGGCGATCGAGGATTGCCACTATGTCTTTGCCACCACGGCGCGGGCGCGGGGGCTGACCAAGCCGGTGGTGACGCCGGAGCGCGCGATGCAGATGGCGCATGAGAAGATCGCGGCGGGTGAAACCGTCGCGGTATTGTTCGGGCCGGAGCGGGCGGGGCTTGAGAATGATGATATCGCGCGGGCCAACGCGATCATCAACGTGCCGGTGAACCCGGAATTCGCCTCGCTCAACCTTGCGCAATGTGTGCTTCTGACGGCCTATGAATGGCAGCGCGGTGTGACGGATGTCGTGCCCGAGCGGGTCGACATGGCCAAGACGGACTGGGCCAACCAGGCCGAGATGGCCGCGCTTCAGGCGCATTACGAGGACCGTCTCGAGACCGCCGGGTTCTTCTTTCCGCCGGAAAAGGCCGAGGGCATGAAGATCAACCTGCGCAACATGTGGAGCCGGATGCGGCTCACGCGGGCCGATGTTCAGATGTTGCATGGCATTCTGCGGCAAATGGTGCGCTGGAAGGAACGCGGCGAATAAAGCGCGCGGAGCGCTTGAAGGTGGCTGGGGGCCGCCCTAATCTCCCCCGTGCAAATGGGACAAGGACGCCACGATGAGCCAGAAGCGCAGCATTTTCGAAGAGGTGAGCGAGACCGGCAGCACGGACAGCCCGAAAGCGGTCGGTTTGATCGACAAGGCCAGTCGCGGCGCGCGGCGCGGCATTCGGGCGTGGCTCATGGTGCTTTTCGCCATGGTGGTGGTGATGATCGCCGTGGGCGGGCTTACACGGTTGACCGATAGCGGACTCTCGATCACGGAATGGCGCCCCGTGACCGGGGCATTGCCGCCGATGAACGAGGTCGCGTGGCAGGCTGAATTTGACAAATACAAACAAATTGATCAGTGGCGCATCCAGAATCAGTGGATGACACTTGAAGATTTCAAATATATCTATTGGTGGGAGTGGGGCCACCGCCAGATTGGTCGCGTGATCGGTCTCGTCTGGGCGCTTGGCTTTGCGGGCTTTGCCATCGCGCGCAAGGTCCCGACCGGGTGGACCGGGCGGCTCTTCTTCATTGGCGCCCTTGGCGGTTTGCAGGGCGCCGTGGGTTGGTGGATGGTCGCCTCTGGCGTGACCTCGGGCGAGGGGATGACCTCGGTCGCCTCTTACAGGTTGGCGACGCATCTCGGTCTTGCCTTTGTCATCCTTGGGTTCATCGCGTGGTATGTGTTCCTGCTCGGTCGGGAAGAGCGCGACCTGATGCAGGCGCGGCGCGGCAAGGAGGCGAAATTGTTTTCGCTTTCGACCGGGCTTTTGCACGCGGGATTTCTCCAGATCATCCTTGGCGCCCTCGTGGCCGGGATCGACGCCGGGCGCTCCTATACGGATTGGCCCCTCATGGGTGGGCAGGTGGTTCCGCCCAACCCGTTCATACTCGAGCCGCTTTGGAAGAATTTCTTTGAAAATCCGGGGCTTGTGCAGTTCATTCACCGGGTTTGGGGCTATGTCTTCCTGATTTTCGCGCTGGTGGTCTGGCGGCGGGCACGGGGGTCGGCCCATGCGGGCACAAGATTTGCCTTCAATGCCCTTTTCGCAGCGATTGTCGTGCAGGTGCTTCTCGGAATCTTGACGGTGCTTTATGCCGCGCCGGTCCATATCGCGATCGTGCACCAGGTCATGGCCGTTATCGTATGGGTCTTGATCCTGCGGGCGCGGTTCCTGTCGCATTACCCGATTCCCCGCTCGATCCGCGAAGGATAAGCCCATATGTCAGCATATAACGACTTGATGGCGTTCCAGCACCAAACCGAGGCTTTGGCGCAAGTCGCCGGGCGGCTTGGCTGGGATCAGGAAACGGTCATGCCGCGCGGGGCTGCGCCTCAGCGGGCCGAGGAAATGGCGGCCATGCAGGGCGTGCTTCATGCCCGGCGCACCGATCCGCAGCTTGGGGAGTGGCTTGCCCAAGTCAATGATGCAACGTTTGATACCGTTGCCCAGGCGCAGATGCGGCATATCCGCAAAGCCTATGCCCGCGCGCTCAAGGTGCCATCGGATCTCGCGTCGCAGATCGCACGCGTGACGAGCCGGGCGCAGGGGCAATGGGCCGAAGCGCGCGCCGCCGAGGATGTCGGTGCCTTCTTGCCCGTGTTGCAAGAGGTGGTCCGGCTCAAACGCGAAGAAGGGCAGGCGCTGGCCGATGGTGGCGATGTCTATGACGCGATGATCGACGACTACGAACCGGACATGACCGCGCTCGAGCTTCAGACGATGTTCGACGCCATGCGTCCGCGGCTTGTCGCGCTGCGCGGGGCGGTTCTGGAAAAAGCGCCGGGGCCGAAAGTGACGGGCACCTTTCCGGCAGAGGCCCAGATGGCATTTGCGGCGCGGCTTGCCGAACGGTTCGGATATGATCTTGGAAAGGGGCGGATCGACAAGGCGGTGCATCCGTTCTCCTCCGGTTCGGGCCATGATGTGCGCATCACCACCCGCACGAGCACGGACGATCCGTTCAATTGCATCTATTCGACGATCCACGAGGTCGGCCATGCCTGTTACGAGCAGGGGATTGATGATGCCTATGCGCTGACGCCGGTCGGGCAGGGCGTTTCGATGGGCGTTCATGAAAGCCAGAGCCGCATCTACGAGAACCAGATTGGCCGCAGCCCGGCCTTTACCGGCTGGCTCTTCGAGGAGATGCGGGCGAACTTCGGAGATATCGGCGTGGCCGATGCCGAGGCGTTTTGCAAGGCGGTCAACGCGGTGCATCGCGGCTATATCCGCACCGACGCGGACGAGGTGCAGTATAACCTGCACATCATGCTGCGTTTCGATCTTGAGCGCGCGCTGATGAGCGGCGATCTTGATGTGGGCGACCTCGAAGCGGCTTGGAATGATCGGTTCGAGGCCGATTTCGGCTATGGCGTCGACAAGCCCTCCAACGGGGTGTTGCAGGATGTGCATTGGTCGGTGGGTCTGTTTGGCTATTTCCCGACCTACAGCCTCGGCAATGTCTATGCAGGCTGTCTGCACGAGGCGTTGCGCCGGGATGTGCCGGGGCTGGACGCGGATCTTGCCAAGGGCGAAACGGGGGCTGCGACGGCATGGCTGCGCGACAAGGTGCAACGCCATGGCGGGCTCAAGACCCCGGCCCAGACCATCATGGACGCCAGCGGCATGACGCCATCGCCGGAGCCTTTGCTGTCGTATCTCGAAGACAAGTTCGGCGCACTCTACGGGCTTTGAGGCGGTTCTCAGGCGAAGATGTTGACGATCTCGTCGGCCTCTTCGTCCCTTGTCATGCGCTTCTTGATCGGCCTCGGCTTGGGCGGCGTGCTGAGGGGGCGGGCCTGAACCTGTTCAGGCAATTCATCCCGGCGCAGGCGCACACTCGGATCCCCGGCTTCGATGCGGCGCACGGGCTTGCTGCGCCGCACGATGGCGGATTTGCGCAGTTGGCGGTTGGTCAGGTGGATGAGGCTTTGCAACAAGGCACATAGCACCACCACGTCCTGCCAGATGGCACCGAGGTCAGGTGCTTCGGCGATGATGAAATTTTCCATGAAGCTTTCGCCGACAACGGTCACCGCCAGAAGCAGGATCGTGATCCGAAGCCAGATCCCGGCCATCATCGCATAGGCCAGCAGGAAAAGCACAAGCGTGCTGAGGGCGGTTGCACCGCTATCGGACATGAAGGGCGCAAAAAGCGGCACAAGGTCCGGCCCCGGGGCAATCCCCACGCTGGCGGCCATCAGGTAAGACGCGATCAACACCCGTATCACGCTATCCTTGATGTAGAAGGATGCCTTGGTTGCATGTGTACGTGATTGCATGGGTGTCTTTCCTGCCATTTCTGGTCTCGCCAGCCTGGATCGCAAGAGGCGCGGGTCCGACTGCACCATGAAAATGTGCACAAAATGGGGCTAAACTACGGAAAATTGACAGGGACGGGACGGATCAGGCGCTCTCGGAGCGCGCGGCCAACTGTCGGCGCCAGTGGTCGATGGAATAGCGCCCCGGACCGTGCAGGGCGACGAAAAGAAACCCTCCGGTCAGGGCGATGTTCTTCAACAGCATGATCATATCCATGGAGTCGGCGAGATCGGCATAGGCGACAAGACCCGACAGCAGGCAGAACCCGGCTTGTGCCAAGGCCACAAGGCGCGTGGCCGCTCCAAGCACGAGCAGCACCCCGCTCAGGATCAGGAACCAGAACACCAGACCGCCAAGGACCACCGGTATGCCGTCATTGGCAAGGGTCTCGGTAAAGCTTTTGACATGGCCGATCTGGGCCATGCCAGCCAGCAGGAAAAGGGTCGCCATCAAGAGACGGGCCACGAGGGAGAGCACCGCATCGAAGCGCTCGATCAGCCGATCGGTGATCTGTTCCATGGCCCGTGGTCTCCCCTAGCTCTCGGTCGTGTCGACCTCACTGCCTGCCTCGTCACCATCATCCTCGCCCTGATCCGCGATCCAGGCCACCGAGACGACTTCTTCGCCCTTGCTCGTGTTGAAGACCCGCACGCCACCAGCCGAGCGCGACCGGAAGGAGATACCTTCGACGGGGACGCGGATGGATTGGCCGGTGGAGGTTGCCAGCATGATCTGGTCGGCAAGTTCGACCGGGAAGGAGGCCACGATCCCGCCGCCGCGCATGGCCTTGTCCATCGCGGCAACACCTTGGCCGCCACGGCCCCGGACCGGGTAGTCATGGCTCGACGAAAGCTTGCCCGCGCCGCCCGAGGTGATGGTGAGGATCAGGTTCTCCGCCGCCGACATTTCCGCATAGCGTTCCGGGCTGATCGCGCCTTCGGGGGCGGTTTCGTCCTCTTCGCCTTCCTCGGTCACACCGGCCACGGCGCGGCGCATCTTGAGGTAGGCGGCGCGCTCGTCGGCGCCGGCCTCGAAGTGGCGGATCACCGACATGGAGACCACGCAGTCCTCCTCGGCAAGGCGGATGCCGCGCACGCCGGTCGAATCCCGGCCCTTGAACACGCGCACCTCGGTGGTCGGGAAGCGGATCGCGCGTCCCGACCGCGTGACCAGCATCACGTCGTCGCCTTCGCTACAGATGCGGGCATTCACAAGCTCGATCCCTTCGGGAAGCTTCATGGCGATCTTGCCGTTGCGCATCACGTTGGTGAAATCTGAAAGTGCGTTGCGGCGCACGTTGCCCGCCGAAGTGGCGAACACAATCTGAAGGTCGGACCAATCCTCTTCCGGCACATCGACGGGCATGATTGCCGCGATGGAGACGCCCTGCGGGATCGGCAGGATATTGACGATCGCCTTGCCCTTGGAGGTTCGCCCGCCAAGCGGCAGGCGCCAGGTCTTGAGCTTGTAGACCATGCCTTCGGTGGTGAAGAACAAGAGCTGCGTGTGGGTGTTGGCGACAAACAATGTCGTCACCACGTCGTCATCCTTGAGCGTGCCGCCCGAAAGCCCCTTGCCGCCGCGCTTCTGGGCGCGGAAATCGGCGAGGGGGGTGCGCTTGATATAGCCGCCCGAGGTCACGGTCACGACCATGTCTTCGCGTTCGATCAGGTCTTCGTCTTCCATGTCGCCGGACCAGTCGACGATCTCGGTGCGGCGCGGCACGGCAAATTGATCTTTGACTTCGCGAAGCTCGTCGGCAATCAGACCCATGATACGTTCGCGCGATCCCAGAATTTCAAGGTATTCCTTGATCTTGCCGGCCAGTTCTTCAAGTTCGTCGGTCACCTCCTTGACACCGATCTGGGTCAGGCGCTGGAGGCGCAGATCCAGGATTGCGCGCGCCTGTGTCTCGGATAGGTTGTAGGTGCCGTCCTCGTTCATGGTATGGGTCGGATCGTCGATCAGGCGGATGTAATCGGCAATCTCGGCGGCAGGCCAGCGCCGCGTCATGAGTTTTTCGCGGGCCTCTGCCGCGTCCGCCGAAGAGCGGATCGTGGCGACGACCTCGTCCACGTTGGTCACGGCCACGGCCAAGCCACAGAGCACATGGCTGCGTTCGCGCGCCTTGCGCAGGTTATGCGCCGTGCGCCGCGCGACAACGTCTTCGCGGAAGTCGATGAAGGCGGTCAGGAACTTGCGCAGCGTGAGCTGCTCGGGCCGCCCGCCATTCAGCGCCAGCATGTTGCAGCCAAAATAGGTCTGCATCGGCGTGAAGCGGAACAATTGATTCAGGACGACATCGGGGGTCGCGTCGCGCTTGAGCTCGACCACGACGCGCACGCCGACCCGGTCGGATTCATCCTGCACATGGGCCACGCCCTCGATCTTCTTTTCTCGGACCTGCTCTGCGATCTTTTCGATCATCGCGGCCTTGTTGACCTGGTAGGGGATCTCGTCGATGACGATGGCATAGCGGTCCTTGCGCAACTCCTCGACATGGGTCTTGGCGCGGATGATGACGCTGCCGCGGCCTTCGAGATAGGCCTTGCGCGCGCCGGAGCGGCCGAGAAGAATTCCGCCGGTCGGGAAATCCGGCCCCGGCACGTATTGGATCAGGTCTTCGCTCGTCAGGTCCGGGTCTTCGATCAGGGCCAGCGTGGCTTCGCAGACCTCGCCCAAGTTGTGCGGCGGGATATTCGTTGCCATGCCGACGGCAATACCGCCCGCCCCATTGACGAGCATATTGGGGAACCGCGCCGGAAGAACCGTTGGCTCGCGGTCCTTGCCGTCGTAGTTGTCCTGAAAATCGACGGTGTCCTTGTCGATATCGGCCAAAAGAAAGGCCGCAGGCTTGTCCATGCGCACCTCGGTATAGCGCATGGCGGCGGCGTTATCGCCATCCATCGAGCCGAAGTTGCCCTGACCGTCGAGGAGCGGCAGGGACATCGAGAAATCCTGCGCCATGCGGACAAGGGCGTCGTAGATCGCGCTGTCGCCGTGGGGGTGGTATTTACCCATGACATCGCCGACGGGACGGGCGGATTTGCGATAGGGTTTGTCATGCGCGTTATTGGTCTCGTGCATGGCGTAAAGAATGCGTCGATGCACCGGTTTCAGGCCGTCGCGCAGGTCGGGAATCGCGCGGCTCACGATCACGCTCATGGCATAGTCGAGATACGAACTGCGCATTTCCTCCTCGATCGTGATCGAGGGGCCGTCATGCGACATGTACGCGTGTCCGGTTTCTTCTTCGTTTTCAGGGGTTTCCGGTATATCGCTCACGTAATGGCTCGCTTCTGTCTGGCGCTCTTCATATTGTTGTCATGCTTATAGCAGCCACCAGATTTCGGGGCAAGCAACAGCAGGACATGAGGCTGGCGTCAGGTGGCGGTCAGGCTGAGCAACTGGCCCCGCCAAGGACGCAGAACTTGGCGCAATGGGGGTGATTGAGCTGCACCGGGGCTTCGGCCTCTGCCAAGGTCCGGCCCATCTCGAACTCCGGCTCATAGGGCAGGAGCGTGCAGGCGATGACGGTCGGGGCGTCGGCGCCCTTGCGTTTGACGACCATGCGCGACGAGGCGCACATCACGTCCTCGGGCGATTTGCCGAGGATGTCCCAGCAGGCCGTGGTGATTTCCGGAACCTCCACGGTTTCATCCATTTCGGGAAACAGCACCGTCTCGCCGGGATTCTGCGCGTCGATCCCGAAGCCGTGCGCGGCAAAGAGGCGGCCATAGGCGGCGCGGGCCTCCGCCTCGGTCTCGTCCCAGATCGTGCGCCCGGCGACGGTCATGCGCAGCCCGTTGTCGCGCAGCCAGCACATGCCCTCCAGCGTGCGTTTGAATCCGCCGGCGCCGCGCACCGCGTCGTGATTTGCCTCGCTCCAATGGTCGAGCGAAACACGCAGGGTGAGCTTGTCCCCGAACGCCGCGTGCAGGTCCAAGAGCCCCGCCAACACATGCGGGCGCATCATCGGCTGCATGGCATTGGTCAGGATCAGAACCTCGTAACCCCGTTCGAGCGCCATGCGTGCCATGTCGATCATGTCCGGGTTCATGAAGGGTTCGCCGCCGGTAAAGCCGATCTCGCGCAGTTTCCAATCGCGCGCTTCCAATTCATCGAGGTAGGGGCGCATCTCGTCGCTGCGAAGGTAGACCAGCGCGTCATTGGTGGGCGATGAAAGGATATAGCAGTTCTCGCATTCGATATTGCACAGCGTGCCGGTGTTGAACCAGAGCGTCTCGGGCTTGCTGAGCGCGACCTGCGCGCGGGTGTCGCCATTTGCCGTCACGTAAGGGTCGGAGAATTTGCCGAGGTTTGCTTGGTCTTTCATCGGGCCTGCCTTTCTTGTCCGGATATACTGCTAACAACCGTGCATTGGCGTTGAAACCGCTTTCCACATCAGTGACATAGTTGTGATGCAGGACAAGACTGCTAGAGTTGCAAGACGCAGCCAGCCAGTGCCTGACCTTGGGTGCGGATTGTAGGGAAAGAAATGAACACATGGCACCACGCACGGTCCCGGTAGAGGTTTTCGACCTTGTTATCTTCGGCGGCACGGGGGATCTCGCGCGGCGCAAGATCCTGCCGGCGCTGTTCAAGCGGTTCTGCGCCGGACAGATGCCGGGCGAATCGCGCCTGATCGGGGCGTCGCGCAGCGATCTGTCGCGCGAGGCCTATCTTGAGATCGTGCGCATCGCCCTCAAGGAGGCGGGTGTGGTGCGCGGAGGCCCGGCGCTGGAGGGGTTTCTTGACCGGATCGACTATGTCCCGCTCGACGCCGAGGGCGATACCGGCTGGCAGGCGCTTGGCGACAAGATGGTGCCGGGGCGGGTGCGGGCGTTTTATTTTTCGGTCGGGCCGAACCTGTTTGCCAATCTCGCGGCCAATCTCAAGGCGCACGGGCTGGCCGATGAACAGGCGCGGATCGTGGTGGAAAAGCCCTTTGGCCATGACCTCGAGACCGCGCGGACGCTTAATGCCGTGCTGACCGCGCATTTCGACGAATGTCAAATCTACCGGATCGACCATTATCTCGGCAAGGAAACCGTCCAGAACCTGATGGCGGTGCGCTTTGGCAATATGTTGTTCGAGCCGCTGTGGAACGCGCAATATATCGACCATATCCAGATCACCGTGGCCGAGACCGTGGGGGTTGGCGGGCGCGCGGCCTATTATGAGAACGCGGGCGCGATGCGGGACATGATGCAGAACCACATGATGCAGCTGCTCTGCCTGATCGCGATGGAGCCACCCGCGAAATTCGACCCGGACGCCGTGCGCGACGAGAAACTCAAGGTGATCCGTGCGCTTGATCCGGTCGAGCCGCACCATATCGTGCGCGGCCAATATACCGCCGCCGATGGCGTGCCGGGCTATCGCGAGGACGTGGACAACGAACGCTCCAAGACCGAGAGTTTCATTGCCCTCAAATGCCATGTGAGCAATTGGCGTTGGGCGGGGACGCCGTTCTACCTGCGCACGGGCAAGCGGCTCAAGACACGCTCGTCCGAGATCACGGTGGTGTTCAAGGACGCGCCGCATTCCATCTTTGGCCCCGATGCCGGGCGCCATAACAACGAACTCACGATCCAGCTTCAGCCAAATGAGGGGATCACGCTCGACGTGACCATCAAGGAGCCGGGGCCGGGGGGAATGCGGCTGATCGACGTGCCGCTCGACATGAGTTTTGCCGAGGCGCTCGGGCCGGGGGCGGATGCGCCGGATGCCTATGAACGGCTGATCCTCGACGTGATCCGGGGCAACCAGACGCTCTTCATGCGCAATGACGAGGTCGAGGCCGCCTGGGCCTGGACCGATCCGATCATACGGGGCTGGGAATCGCGGGGCGACGTGCCGAAACCCTATGATGCCTTCACGACCGGCCCGGATGGCGCGGTGCAGATGATGCGACGCGACCGGCGCGAATGGAGGGGGATTCACCCATGAGGATCACGACCTATTCCGACCGTGACATGATGGCGATCGACGTGGCCAACCAGGTCGCGGACGAGCTTGCCGAGGCGCTGCATCACGAGACACGGGTGTGTCTGGCCGTGCCGGGCGGCACGACGCCGGGGGCGATGTTCGATGCGCTGTGCGCCGCGGATATTGATTGGGCGCGGGTGGATGTGCTGCCGACGGATGAGAGATGGGTGCCGGAAGACAGCCCGCGTTCCAACGCGGGGCTTATCAAGGAGCGGCTCCTCGTGGACCGGGCGGCCAGGGCGCGGTTCCTGCCGCTCTATACGCCCGCTCATGCGCCCGAAGAGGTGCTGGCCGAGTTGGAATCGATGATCGCGCCGGAACTGCCGCTGACCGTCGCCGTTCTTGGCATGGGGGAGGATATGCATACGGCCTCGCTCTTTCCCGGTGCCGCGGGGCTTGAAGAGGCGCTGGCGCCCAAGGCGCCCATCCTCGTGCCGATCCGGCGCCATGACCTTGAGGAGACGCGTCTTTCCCTTTCGGCGCGGGTTCTGGACGGGGCGTTGTCCAAGCATCTCGTGATCACCGGCCCAGGGAAGCGCACGGCGCTCGATGCGGCGCGTTTCCTGCCGCCGCAGGACGCGCCGATCGGGGCCGTTTTGCAAAATGCAAAGATACATTGGGCAGAGTAGAGCATGTGGCAGAAACTTCAGGCGTTGCAGGATAAGGTCAAATCCCGTTCCATCCGTGAGACGCTCTTTGCAGAGCCCAACCGGGCAGAGGATTTCTTGCTTGCCGTCGATGGGCTGTACTTTGACTATTCAAAGACGAATATCGACGCCGAGATCCGGGGCGTGCTTCTCGATCTGGCCGAGGAGGCGGGGGTCGCCGCGCGCCGCGATGCGATGCTGCGCGGCGACAAGATCAACGGAACCGAGGGGCGCGCCGTGCTCCATACCGCGCTGCGCGCCCTGGCGCCGGGGGCCGGGGGCGGGGCGATCATGGTCGATGGTCATGATGTCATGGCCGAGGCCCGCGCGACCTATGAACGCCTGACGCGATTTGTCCGCGATCTGCGCGCCGGGACGTGGCCGGGCGCAGAAGGGCGGATCACGGATGTGGTCAATATCGGCATTGGTGGCTCGGATCTTGGGCCGGTCATGGCGGTGCGGGCTCTGGCGCCTTACGTGGATGGGCCGCGCTGTCATTTCGTGTCGAATGTGGATGGGGCCGACCTTCACGATACGCTGCAGGGGCTCGATCCGAAAACCACGCTCGTGATCGTGGCCTCCAAGTCGTTCACCACGCTTGAAACCATGATGAACGCGCGGCGCGCGCTGCGCTGGATGGCGCAGGGATGCGACAGGCCGCTGGATCGGTTCGTGGCGCTGTCCACCGCTTTCGATGAGACGGAACGCTTTGGAATAAAAGGCGAAAATGTCTTTGGTTTCGGGGATTACATCGGCGGGCGCTATTCGATCTGGAGCCCGGTTGGGCTGGCCGTGATGTTGGCGGTGGGGCCACAGAATTGGGCGGCCTTCCTTGAGGGGGGCGCGGCGATGGATGCCCATTTTGCCAACGCGCCCCTGGCTGGGAACATGCCTGTGCTGCTTGCGCTTGTGGGACTCTGGCATCAGAAATTCTGTGGCTACCCGACCCGCGCGGTGATCCCCTATGAACACCGTCTGGCGCGGCTTCCGGCCTACCTTCAGCAGCTTGAGATGGAATCGAACGGCAAGAGCGTCGCCATGGATGGCGCCCCGCTGTCCCATGGGGGCGGGCCGGTGGTCTGGGGCGAGCCGGGCACCAACGGGCAGCACGCCTTCTTCCAACTCATCCACCAGGGCAGCGAGGTCGTGCCTTGCGAATTTCTCGTCGGGGCCGAGGGGCACGAGCCGGATATGCGCGATCACCATGACGCGCTGATCGCGAATTGCCTTGCCCAATCCGAGGCGCTCTTGACGGGTCGTGGTTTAGATGTGGCGCGCAATAGTTTGATTCGTAAGGGATATTCAGAATCAGATGCCGAGCGTATTGCCCCACACAAGGTCTTTGCAGGCAACCGTCCCTCGACCACCTTGGTCTACCCGAAATTGACGCCTTATGTCCTTGGCCAGATCATCGCGCTTTATGAACATCGGGTGTTTGTCGAAGGTGTGATCCTTGGCCTCAACTCGTTTGACCAATGGGGCGTGGAGCTTGGCAAGGAGCTTGCGGACGGGTTGATTCCGGCGGTGTCGGGCGGCGCGATTCCCGAGGGGGCAAGCGGCTCTACGGCGTCGCTTTTGGCGCATATCCGGGCCTGTCGGAAAGGATAGGGGAAGCGTTGGAGCGGGTAACGGGAATCGAACCCGTAACTTAAGCTTGGGAAGCTCGCGTGATACCTTTTCACCATACCCGCGCTCGGATTGTGAGGTAGTCAAACCGGCGGGGCGCGTCAAGCGAAATGGACGAAAAACCGACGTCGGTATCACGTCGGTATTCCGTCGGTATCGCGTCGGTGGGCCGCGCCGGGTTCAACTCGGAAAGGATCGTTGTCTCAGCATGTTGTGCTGGTGTGGTACCAAGTGCCATTGCTCTGACAGATCAGAACACGGCCCGCGCCGCAGACCCTCGCGCCGGTCGAGAACTGCACACCGTTGTAGTAGCAAATGGCGCGCTCCGCGTCGCCGCTCTCTTCCTGAACGATGTCCGAGGTGCGTTTGTCGGGGTCTACCGGGCCAAGTTTGGGAATATCGTCGCTCATGGAATGGTCCTCCTTGAAATGAGTGGGAACAGTCTAGCGCCGATAGGTTGGCCCGGTATTGAGGCAGGTCAAGCGGGAGAACTTTACCCCCGCCGCCGACGACGACGCCCGCCGCCTTCGCCACCACCGCCGCCGGTGTTGAAATCGAGGTCGGGCAGGGTCACCACCTTGGCCAGTTCCGGGAAGGGGTCGGTGGCGTGGGGGATGGCGTTGGCGTTGACGAAGTGTTCCTGGAATTTCGGCTCGATCGCGGTTTCGACCTTGGTGATCTTGCGCACCGTGGTCTCGATCTCGCGCCGCGCGCCGACATTGCAGAGCGCGATACGTGCGCCCGTTCCGGCGGCGTTGCCCGCCGAGGTCACCTTGTCGAGCGGCGCATCGGGGATCATGCCGAGCACCATCGCGTGCTTGGTCGAGATATGCGCACCGAAGGCGCCCGCGAGAACCACGCGGTCGACCTTGTCGACACCCATCTCGTCCATCAGCAGACGCGCGCCCGCATAGAGCGCGGACTTGGCAAGCTGAATGGCGCGGATATCGCCCTGGGTCACCATGATCTTGGGGCCACCCCCGGCGCTGCCGTCATGGACCAGGTAGGCATGGGTGCGCCCCTCGGGGATACAGCGGTCGGTGCCGGTCTGTTGAGCCGAGCCGATCAGGCCGCGCGAGTCGAGAAGCCCCGCCATGCGCATTTCGGCCACCGCCTCGATGATGCCCGAACCGCAGATGCCGGTGATCCCGGTGGTGGCGATGGCGGTCTCGAACCCGTCCTCATCCGACCAAAGGTCCGATCCGATCACGCGGAAGCGCGGCTGCTTGGTCTCGGGGTTGATCTCGATCCGTTCGATGGCGCCGGGCGCGGCGCGTTGACCAGAGGAAATCTGTGCCCCTTCAAAGGCCGGGCCGGTGGGAGAGGAGCAGGCGAGCACGCGGTGCTTGTTACCAAGCTGGATTTCGGCGTTGGTGCCGACATCGACGACGAGGACAAGGTCTTCGGATTTGTCGGGGGCTTCGGCCAGCGTCACGGCGGCGGCGTCGGCGCCCACATGGCCCGCGATACAGGGCAGCACGTAGACCTGTGCATTTGGGTTCATCGCGGTGAGATCGAGGTCGCGGGCGGGCAGGGCCATGGATTCAGAGGTCACCAGGGCAAAGGGCGCCTGGCCAAGCTCGACCGGGTTCAGCCCGAGGAGCAGGTGATGCATGACCGGGTTGCAGACGAACACGGTTTCCAGAATCTGGAACGGGCGGATACCCGCCTCCGTGGCGATGGATTCGGTGAGGCCATTGATGGCGGTGCGCACGGCATTGGTCATCTCGACCTCGCCGCCGGGGTTCATCATGGCGTAGGAGACGCGGCTCATGAGGTCTTCGCCAAAGCGGATTTGCGGGTTCATCACGCCGGACGAGACCTTGACCTCGCCGTTGCGCAGGTCACAGAGATGGGCGGCGATGGTGGTCGAGCCGAGGTCGATGGCGAGGCCATAGATGCGGTCCTCGGTCAGGCCGGGCCATATCTCGACCAGCTTGGGCACCTCGTTCACATGCGATCTATGCAGGGCGACGGTGGCGGTCCATTTGCCCCGGCGCAGCACCTCCTGAAGGCGGGACAAGACCGTGAGGTCGGCCGAGATCGCGTCGATCTGCCATTGTTCGCGCAGGGCGCGTTCGAGCCGTTCGAGATCGCCTGTCGGCTCGTGCATGTCGGGCTCGTCCACCTCGACGAAATAGAGATGTGTCGCCGGGTCCATGATGATCTCGCGCGCGGCGGCGGCCTTGCGCACGACCTGGCGGTGGACCTGGCTTTCGGGGGGTACGTCGATCACGACATCGCCCTGCACCGTCGCCTGGCAGCCGAGACGACGGCCCTTGGCAAGGCCGCGCTTGTCGTCATAGCGCTGTTCGACGGAATTCCATTCGGACAGCGCATCTTCCCTGACCGTCACACCATGTTTGGAAAATTCGCCATAAGAGGGGGTGACCTGGCACTTGGAACAGATGCCGCGCCCGCCACAGACGGAATCGAGATCGACCCCAAGCTGACGTGCGGCGGTCAGGATCGGCGTGCCGACCGGGAACCGGCCCCGTTTGCCCGAGGGGGTAAAGACCACGAGGGGATCGCTGCTCTTGTCGTTCATATTCCTGGATACCTGTTCCTGCTTCGCGCATGTCACAGGATAGTTGGCGCGGCGCGGCGGGAAAGGCAAGGTGCGGCATGATCTTGTTCGCTTGCGGCATGGGCGGCAAAAAGCTGCGCGGAAACGGTGCGCAGATGGCGGGCGCGGTGAAATTGGGGGTTTCGCATGGACCCCAGCCATGTAATAGGGAAGCGCCAAACGAGGTCACCCCAGGAGATGTGTGATGAAGATTCGTGAGGCGCTTACCTTTGACGATGTTCTTCTTGTCCCGGCGGCATCCGATGTGCTGCCGACAACGGCGGATACGCGGACACGCGTGACCAGTAGCATCTCGCTCAATATCCCGCTCTTGAGTTCGGCCATGGATACGGTGACCGAATCGCGCATGGCGATTGCCATGGCCCAGGCGGGCGGCATGGGTGTCATTCACAAGAACCTCGATGCCGAGACGCAGGCCCGCGAAGTGCGCCGGGTCAAGCGGTTTGAATCCGGCATCGTCTACAACCCGGTGACCCTGCGCCGCGACCAGACGATCGCCGACGCCAAGGCGCTTGTCGAGCGCTATAACTTTACCGGCTTTCCGGTGGTCGATAACAAGGGCCACGTGGTCGGCATCGTCACCAACCGCGACATGCGCTTTGCGACCTCGGACGACATGCCGATCAGCGCGGTGATGACTTCGGACAATCTTGCCATCCTGCAGGAACCGGCAGATCGCGAAGAGGCCAAGAGCCTGATGCGCGCGCGCCGGATCGAGAAGCTGCTTGTCACAGATGGCAAGGGCAAGCTGACGGGCCTTCTGACGCTCAAGGATACGGAACAGGCGGTTCTGAACCCCACGGCCTGCAAGGACGATCTCGGGCGGCTGCGCGTCGCGGCGGCCTCGTCGGTCGGCGATAGCGGGTTTGCGCGCTCGGAACAGCTTATTGATGCGGGCGTGGACATCGTTGTCGTGGACACCGCGCATGGCCATTCGGCGGGTGTGATCGACGCCGTGAAGCGGATCAAGGCGCATTCCGCCGCCACGCAGGTCATCGCGGGCAACGTGGCGACCGCCGAGGCCACCAGGGCGCTCATCGACGCGGGCGCGGATGCGGTCAAGGTCGGCATCGGGCCGGGCTCGATCTGCACCACGCGGATGGTGGCGGGCGTTGGCGTGCCGCAGCTCACGGCGATCATGGATTGCACCGGGGCCGCTGGCGACATCCCGATCATCGCAGATGGCGGCATCAAGTTCTCGGGCGATTTCGCCAAGGCCATCGCGGCAGGCGCCTCCTGTGCCATGGTCGGCTCGATGATCGCGGGCACCGACGAAAGCCCCGGCGAGGTCATCCTCTACCAGGGCCGGTCGTTCAAATCCTATCGCGGCATGGGTAGCCTTGGTGCCATGGCGCGCGGTTCGGCGGATCGCTATTTCCAGAAGGATGCCGCCAGCGACAAGCTCGTGCCCGAAGGGATCGAGGGGCAGGTGCCCTATAAGGGCGGCGCGGGCGCGGTCATCCATCAGCTTGTCGGGGGCTTGCGCGCCGCGATGGGCTATACCGGCAATGCCACCGTGGAAGAGATGCGCAAGAATGCGCAATTCGTGAAGATCACCGGCGCAGGGCTCAAGGAAAGCCATGTGCATGACGTTCAGATCACCCGCGAAAGCCCGAACTACCGGGTCGGCTGATGACACCGGCGGCGCGGGTTCAGACCGCGGCTGAGCTTCTTGACGAGATCCTTGCAGGCGCACCAGCCGAGCAGGTTCTGACCCGCTGGGCGCGGGCCTCGCGTTTTGCCGGGTCCAAGGACCGCGCAGCGGTGCGCGACCATGTCTATGACGTGCTGCGGCGGCGGCGCTCTGCCTTGCCCGAAGGGCTTTCGCAGGGCGGCCGGGCCTTGATGATCGGACTCTTGGCCCAGGATGGGGCCGACCTCGACGCGTTGTTCGATGATAGCGCCTACGGTCCTGCCCGTCTCGGCGATGCAGAGCGCGCGGCGCTGGCGCAAGGCTCCGGGGCGGTTGATCTGCCCGACTGGATCATTCCGCGCATGGAGGCGGCGCTCGGCACCGGTTGTGCCGCCAATATGGACGCGATGCGCCATCGAGCGCCGGTCATGCTGCGCGTGAACCTGCGCAAGGCCACGCGCGAGAGCGCGCTCGCGCGCTTGCAACAAGACGGGATCGAGGCGCTACCGTCGCCGCTGGTCGATACCGCGCTCGAGGTCACGGAGGGCGCGCGGCGCGTGGCCCAGAGTGCGGCCTATCGTGACGGGCTGATCGAATTGCAGGATGCCTCGAGCCAGGCGGCGATTGCCGCGCTCGGCATTGCCGAGGGCGCGCGTGTGCTCGACTATTGCGCCGGGGGCGGGGGCAAGACGCTTGCCATGGCGGGGCGGGTGCAGGGCCGGTTCTTTGCCCATGACATCGACCCGCGCAGGATGCGCGATCTGCCGACGCGCGCCGGGCGGGCGGGGGTCGAGGTCACCTGCCTCGACAAGGCCGGGGTCGGGGCCGGGGCGCCCTATGACCTCGTGTTTTGTGACGTGCCTTGTTCGGGGAGCGGGACATGGCGGCGCACACCGGATGCGAAATGGCGGTTTTCCGAAGGAGATCTCGAGGCGCTCTTGCCGGTTCAGGCCGCCATCCTTGCCGAGGGTGCGGCGCTGGTCGCGCCATCGGGGCGGCTCGTTTACGCGACATGCTCTCTCTTGCCCGAAGAGAACGACGCGCAGATCGCGGGGTTTCTCGCGGCGAATCCGGGCTGGTGTATCGAGATGTCCCGCCGCTGGAGCCTGGCGGATGGCTGTGACGGGTTCTTTGTCGCGGCACTGCGTCTTGAGTGAGTCCTGTATAGCTAGAAACAACTTTAGGTAGTGCGTCGCTTAATCCGGTGTTAATCTTTTGATCCAAGGATGTATCGAAAGATAAAACGGGAGGCACCGGGTGGCGCTGACGGCACTGGACGCTGGATGGGAGGCGCGTTGCGCGCGCAAGGAACTGCGCTCGAGCCTGCTTTTGGGGCTTGCGGCGGTGTTGTTTCTTTTGGCGGCGCTCGTGGCGCGCGCGGACCTGCGTCTCATGTTTGCGGTCGGCGGTCTGGTCGTTGTCCTGTTCGGGGCCGTGAGTTGGGCCAATGGGCGTTTGCAACGACGACGCAAGCGGGTCTTGTCGGATGCGCTCGGGGCGATGGTGGCGCTTGGGCCGCATCAGCAATTCCTGACCGATGGCGAGGGGCATATCCTTGCGGCGAACCGCGCGGGCAAGACCTCGGCCAATGGCGCGCAAACCCTGATGGGCTTGCTTGACCGGGAAGTGGCCGATGCGGCGGGGCTTGTGGCGAACCTGCTTGCGCGGGCGGCGCAGGACAGTCTGGCGCAGGAGGTGATCCCGCGCCGCGACGGACGGCTCGATCTGCATGTGATCCGGCTGACCACGGGGTATTTTCAATGGCAGGTCGCGCGCGAGGTCTCGCTTGCAGAGCGCGAAAGCGCGGGCGTGCCGCGCCTGCCCATGCTCACGGTCAGCGCCAAGGGCGCGATCCTGTTCATGAACGCGGCGGCGCGCGATGTGATCGGCGGACGACGCACGGCGCTGCGCGATGTGTTCGGCGATGATGGCCCGCGCCTGGGCGAGGTCAACACGGTTGTGACCGAACGCGGCGGGCAGCAATGTCTTGTCGCGGAATTCGCCATCGGCGCCGGGCGCCGCGAACTATATCTTCTTCCCACGGAAACGCCCAACCCGATGAGCGGGGAGGCCCAGTTCGAGAGCCTGCCCGTGGCGCTCTTGAAAATCGCGGTGGATGGCCGCGTGCGCAGCGCCAACCGCGCCGCGCGCGACCTTGTCCAGATCCCGACCGGGCCGAACCGGGATATTTCAACGCTGATGGAGGGGCTTGGCCGGTCGATACAGGATTGGCTGGCCGAAGCGGCGGCAGGGCATGGCAAGCATCATTCAGAGTTCCTGCGCCTGACGCGGAAAGACCGCGAGGTGTTCGTGCAGGTCAACCTGAGCCGCGCGGTCGAGGATGGAGAGATCGTGCTCATCGCCGTGCTGAGCGATGCGACCGAGTTGAAATCGCTCGAGGCGCAATTCGTGCAGAGCCAGAAAATGCAGGCCATCGGACAGCTCGCAGGCGGTGTGGCGCATGATTTCAACAATCTTCTGACCGCGATTTCCGGGCATTGCGACCTTCTGTTGCTGCGCCATGACCAAGGCGACCCCGATTATGGCGATCTCATGCAGATCAACCAGAACACCAATCGCGCCGCCGCGCTTGTCGGGCAGTTGCTGGCCTTTTCGCGCAAGCAGAACCTGCGCCCCGAGGTGCTTGACCTGCGTGATACGCTGGCCGACCTGACGCATCTTCTGAACCGTCTCGTGGGGGAAAAGGTCCGGCTGAGCCTTGTCCACGACCCGGAGCTTGAGGCGGTGCGCGCCGACAAGCGCCAGCTTGAGCAGGTTCTGATGAATCTCGTCGTCAATGCCCGCGATGCCATGCCCGACGGTGGCGAAGTCATCATCGAAACCGAGCGTCTGCACCTGCGCGACCCGCTTGAACGCGATCGCGCCACGGTGCCGCCGGGCGATTATGTCTGTGTCCGGGTCAAGGACGAGGGCGTTGGTATCTCGCCGGACAAGCTTCAGAAAGTCTTTGAGCCATTCTTTACCACCAAGCGCACGGGCGAAGGGACGGGGCTTGGGCTTTCGACGGCCTATGGCATCGTGAAACAGACGGGCGGCTATATTTTCGTCGACAGCACCGAAGGCAAAGGTACCTGTTTCACCCTTATCTTCCCGAAGCATGATCTCTATGAATGCCCGAAACCCTCCAAGCCACAGGACACCGCCGCGCGGATTTCTGCACCGAAGGGCGGGGTTGTGCTCCTGGTGGAAGACGAGGCCCCGGTGCGCAGTTTTGCCTCGCGGGCGCTGCGCCTGCGCGGGTTGACGGTGCTTGAGGCGGGCTCGGGCGAAGAGGCGCTTGAGGTGCTGGACGATCCCGACCTGGCCATTGACCTCTTCGTGTCGGACGTGGTGATGCCAGGCATGGATGGTCCGAGCTGGGTCGCCAGGGCGCGACAGGACCGGCCGGATGTGAAGGTCGTGTTCATGTCGGGCTATGCCGAGGAGAGCTTTGCCGACAAACAGGCCCGGATCGCGCATTCGGTTTTCCTGCCCAAGCCGTTCTCCCTCACCGACCTGACGAGTCTCGTGCTCGACCAATTGCCCGACCGGGCCGTGCACAGCTCAGGCAGTGCGCCGCCCGAGACGCCGCCCGCGCCCGCGCCGCAGGCTCAGGAGATGCTTTCGTAAAGGTCGAACTCCTCGGCACATTTGCGGCGCAGTTTCGCTTCGACCTTGGCGGAAAGGTCAAGCTCCATCCGGGGCGAGACGTTTTCCTGTCCAAGAGATATCCTGGTATTGAGCCGATCCTCGAGAAAGCCGATGATCCGGTCCTGGTCTTCATAGCGAAACAGATGCGTGACCTTTGTCCCGTTGGGACGCGGTTCGAGGAATTTCGCCTGGCTGCCGACATTGGCGAAGGGCGGCTTGTCGCCCTTGCAATAGGCCTCGACGAATTCATCGAATGTCTTGCCCTGGGTCGAGTTCGCCTTGCCCTTGAGGAAATCGCGTTGGCGATACCGATACCAGCTTCCAAGCCAGCTTATGGGTTCGCGCATCACGGCCATGGTTTCCATGTTTTCCTCGCGACAGGCCTTTTCGAACATGGGGCGGAAAAAGCGGCTGTAGCGATAGACCGGCGCGTGTTTGAGCTCGGGGGGATTCGAGATGACCATCGCCGCCCTGGGCGCGAGCGCTTTTTCAATCGCCGTTGTCCCGGTCTTGGGAACGGATAGGAAAACAAGCTTTTCATCCCAGAAAACAAGCATTTGCGCGCCTCAATTCACTCGATTATCAGTTTTTCCAAGGCGTAAACTACTCCTTAACCGGTTCCGGCAAAAGTTGTTTCGTATAAAATTTCTATTGAAATGTTCTCCTTTTGATCTCATACCCTATGAGAACTAGGCGCGAACAAATGCGATCATTGCCGCCATGAGCGGTGTGTGGAATAAGGAAGCGACGCAATGGCAACGGCAGAACTTTTCGAGATGAGCAGCAAGAAATCCGCAGACAAGCAAAAGGCGCTCGACAGCGCCCTGGCCCAGATCGAACGCCAGTTCGGCAAGGGCTCCATCATGAAACTCGGCGCCGATAACCCGGCGCAGGAAATCGCGTCGACCTCGACCGGATCTCTCGGTCTTGATATCGCGCTTGGCATTGGCGGCCTGCCCAAGGGCCGCATCATCGAAATCTATGGCCCGGAAAGCTCGGGCAAGACGACGCTGACGCTGCATTGTATCGCGGAGGAACAGAAAAAAGGCGGTGTCTGCGCCTTTGTCGACGCCGAACACGCGCTCGATCCGCAATATGCCAAGAAGCTTGGCATTGATCTCGACGAACTCCTGATCTCGCAGCCTGACACGGGCGAACAGGCGCTTGAAATCACCGATACGCTGGTGCGCTCGGGCGCGGTCAACATGGTGGTGGTCGACTCGGTCGCCGCCCTGACCCCGAAATCGGAACTCGAAGGCGACATGGGCGATAGCTCGGTCGGCGTTCAGGCGCGCCTGATGAGCCAGGCCATGCGCAAGCTCACCGGCTCCATCTCGCGCTCGAACTGCATGGTGATCTTCATCAACCAGATCCGCATGAAGATCGGCGTCATGTTCGGCAGCCCGGAAACCACGACGGGCGGCAACGCGCTCAAGTTCTATTCCTCCGTGCGCCTTGATATCCGCCGCATCGGCGCCATCAAGGACCGCGACGAGGTTGTCGGCAACGCCACCCGCGTCAAGGTCGTCAAGAACAAGGTCGCACCGCCGTTCAAGCAGGTGGAATTCGACATCATGTATGGCGAAGGCATCTCGAAGACCGGCGAACTTCTTGATCTTGGCGTCAAGGCCGGCGTCGTCGAGAAATCCGGCTCGTGGTATAGTTACGGCGATGAACGTATCGGCCAGGGCCGCGAGAATGCCAAGGTATTCCTCAAGGAAAACAAGCGGGTCGCCTATGATATCGAAGACAAGATCCGCGCGGCGCACGGGCTTGATTTCGACATGCCCGAGGGGGCCGAGGACAATGACACCCTGATGGAAGACGAGGCCTGAGCCACGTGCCAGACCTTGTGGGAGAGGCCGCCCCGGTATCCTGGGCGGCCTTTTCTGTCGCGGTGTCCTTCCGGCAGGGTGGAAGCCCTGTGGACAGGGGCGTTCGAGGGGAGTAAACCCCCCTGAAACGCCTTGAAAAACACATGCGAGAGACGCCGCACATGCCAAGCCTGAACGACATCCGGTCGACCTTTCTCAACTATTTCGCAAAGCAGGGGCACGAGATCGTGCCGTCGAGCCCGCTGGTGCCGCGCAACGATCCGACTCTGATGTTCGTCAACTCGGGCATGGTGCAGTTCAAGAACTGTTTTACCGGCGTCGACAAGCGCGACTACGTGCGCGCCACCACGGCGCAGAAATGCGTGCGCGCCGGGGGCAAGCATAACGACCTCGACAATGTCGGCTATACCGCGCGTCACCATACGTTTTTCGAGATGCTCGGCAACTTTTCCTTTGGCGACTATTTCAAGGAAGAAGCGATCCCGTTTGCATGGGAGCTCATCACCAGGGAATTCGACATTCCCAAGGACAGGCTCTACACGACCGTCTACCATACCGATGACGAGGCGTTCGAGATCTGGAAAAAGGTCGGCGTGCCGGAAGACCGCATCATCCGCATCGCCACATCCGACAATTTCTGGCAGATGGGCCCGACCGGGCCCTGTGGCCCCTGCACCGAGATTTTCTATGACCATGGCGATCACATCTGGGGTGGCCCTCCGGGCAGCCCGGAAGAGGATGGCGATCGATTCATCGAGATCTGGAACATCGTTTTCATGCAGAACGAACAGTTCGAGGATGGCTCGATGGTCGATCTCGACATGCAGTCGATCGACACCGGAATGGGGCTTGAGCGGATCGGCGCGCTGTTGCAGGGCAGCCATGACAACTATGACACCGACCTGTTCAAATCGCTGATCGAGGCCTCGGCCGGCGTGACGCGGACCGAGCCGTTCGGCGACAAGAACGTGCATCACCGGGTGATCGCGGATCACCTGCGCTCGACCTCCTTCCTGATTGCCGATGGCGTGATGCCGTCGAATGACGGGCGCGGCTATGTGCTGCGCCGGATCATGCGCCGCGCCATGCGCCATGCGCATCTCCTTGGCGCGAACGATCCGGTCATGCATCAACTGGTCCCCGCGCTGGTGAGCCAGATGGGGCAGGCTTACCCGGAGCTTGGCCGCGCGCAGGCGCTGATCGAGGAGACGCTCAAGCTCGAGGAAACCCGCTTCAAGCAGACGCTGGATCGCGGGTTGAAACTGCTGGATGACGAACTCGACGGGCTGGCCGAGGATGCGCCGCTTCCGGGCGCGGCGGCGTTCAAGCTCTATGATACCTACGGCTTCCCGCTCGACCTGACGCAGGATGCCCTGCGCGAAAAGGGCCGTTCGGTCGATACCGACGGGTTCGATACCGCCATGGCCGAGCAAAAGGCCAAGGCGCGCGCTGCGTGGTCCGGCTCGGGCGATGCGGCGGATAACGCGATCTGGTTCGACATTGCCGAGGATAACGGCGCGAGCGAATTCCTTGGCTATGACACCGAGAGCGCCGAGGGGCAGGTCGTCGCGATCGTGGCCGACGGGGCGCGCGTCGATCGGCTTGCCGAAGGGGCTGAAGGCTGGCTGGTGATGAACCAGACGCCGTTCTACGGCGAATCCGGGGGGCAGGTTGGCGATACCGGCATCGTGAGCCGGCTTGAGAACCGCGAGGAACTGGCCAAGGTCGCCGACACGCAGAAATTCGCGGATGGCAAGCTCATCGCGCATAGGGTAACGGTCGCGCGCGGCACGATCTCCAAGGGCGATCCGGTGCTGATGGAGGTCGATCACGCCCGCCGCCGCGCGATCCGCGCGAACCACTCGGCGACGCACCTTCTGCACGAGGCGCTGCGCGAGGCGCTTGGCGATCACGTGGCACAGCGCGGCTCGCTCAACGCCGCCGACCGCCTGCGCTTTGACTTCAGCCATGCCAAGGCGCTTTCGGCCGAGGAAATGCACAAGGTCGCGACCGATGTGAACGCCTATATCCGCCAGAACAGTGCCGTGGAAACCCGGATCATGACGCCGGATGACGCGCGCGAAATCGGCGCGCAGGCGCTCTTTGGCGAGAAATACGGCGACGAGGTGCGGGTCGTGTCGATGGGCCGGGCCAATACCGGCAAGGGCTTTGACGGCAATACCTACTCGATCGAACTTTGCGGCGGCACCCATGTCAAACAGACCGGCGATATCGGCGTGTTTGTCCTTCTGGGCGATAGCGCCTCCTCGGCGGGCGTGCGCCGGATCGAGGCGCTGACCGGCGAGGCGGCCTTTGCCTATCTCGAGGATCAGGCCAACCGCATGGCCGAGGTTGCGGCGACGCTCAAGGCGCAGCCCGCGGATGTGGCGGATCGTCTCAAGGCGCTTCTGGATGAACGCAAATCGCTTCAGAACGAGGTGGCGCAACTGCGCCGTGAGCTGGCCATGGCCGGCGGGGCCGGGCAGGGCGGTGGCGCCGAGGCCAGGGATGTCAACGGCGTCAAATTCTTCGCGCAGCTTCTGACCGGGGTCTCCGGCAAGGATCTGCGCCCGCTCATCGACGAGCACAAGACCCGCCTTGAGAGCGGCGCGGTGCTTCTGATCGCGGATGACGGCGGCAAGGTTGCCGTGGCGGCGGGCGTGACCGATGATCTGACCGACACCGTTTCGGCGGTCGATCTGGTCAAGGCAGCGGTCGAGGCGCTTGGCGGCAAGGGTGGCGGCGGTCGTCCCGACATGGCGCAGGGCGGCGCCAAGGAGTCGACCAATGCCGACGCGGCCATTGCCGCCGCCGAAGCGGTGATCGCAGGCTGACCATTTGGTCAATAAGGGCTTGGGTTTTCCGGCAAGGGTCTTACACTGCCGGAAAACACCTTACCAAGGAGGAGCTCTCCCATGCCCGCACTCTGGATCGCCCATGTGACCGTTACCGACGCCGAGGCCTATGGCAAATATGCCGAACTGGCCGGACCGGCGATTGCCAAACATGGCGGGAGGTTCATCGCGCGCGGTGGTCGCTATGTTCAGCTTGAAGGCCAGGAACGGCCGCGCAATGTCGTGGCGCGCTTCCCGAGCGTTGAGGCGGCGGTCGAATGCTATAACAGCGACGATTACCAACTCGCCCTCAGCCATGCGCGCGATGCGTCTGAACGGGAGTTAATGGTCGTCGAAATCGAAGAATAATCAAGGAATTGCATAGAAAAGTTAAAGCCCCGGATCGTTGATCCGGGGCTTCTTTTTCCAAGACGCTTCGCCTTAGGCTTGGGCTTTCGACATGCGCTTGCGCTCATGCGGATCGAGATAGCGTTTGCGCAACCGGATGCTGTTGGGCGTGACCTCGACAAGCTCGTCATCGTTGATATAGGCGATGGCCTCTTCGAGGCTGAGCGTGATCGGCGTCGTCAGGCGCACCGCTTCATCCGTGCCCGAAGCGCGCACGTTGGTGAGCTTCTTGCCCTTGAGCGGGTTTACCTCGAGATCGTTCTCGCGGCTGTGCTCGCCGATGATCATGCCCTGGTAGACCTTGGTCTGGGCGCCGATCATCATCTTGCCGCGATCTTCGAGGTTCCAGAGCGCATAGGCCACGGCCTCGCCATCTTCCATAGAGATCAGCACACCGGCCCGGCGGCCCGGAATCGGCCCCTTGTAGGGGGTCCAGCCGTGGAACACGCGGTTCAACACCCCGGTGCCGCGCGTATCGGTGAGGAATTCCCCGTGATAGCCGATCAACCCGCGCGAAGGCACATGGGCGATGATTCGGGTCTTGCCCGCACCCGCGGGGCGCATTTCGGCAAGGTCGCCCTTGCGCGCGCCGGTCAGTTTCTCGATCACCGCGCCGGAATACTCGTCATCCACGTCGATGGTGACTTCCTCGACCGGTTCCATCCTCTGACCGTCTTCTTCGCGCATGATGACCTGCGGGCGCGAGATCGAAAGCTCGAACCCTTCGCGGCGCATGTTCTCGATGAGAACCCCCATCTGGAGTTCGCCCCGGCCCGAGACTTCAAACGCCTCGCCGCCCGGCGTGTCGGCGATCTTGATGGCGACGTTGGATTCGGCCTCTTTCATGAGGCGGTCGCGGATGACGCGGCTTTGAACCTTCTTGCCTTCGCGGCCTGCAAGGGGGCTGTCATTGATGCCGAAGGTGACGGTGATGGTCGGCGGGTCGATGGGCTGCGCCTCGAGCGGCGTATCCACGGCCAGGGCACAGATCGTGTCGGCCACGGTCGCCTTGGACATGCCCGCGATGGAGACGATGTCGCCGGCCTGCGCCTCTTCGATATCCTGCTGGGCAAGGCCGCGGAAGGCCTGGATGCGGGTGACGCGGAATTGCTCGATCTTCTGGCCCACGCGGGAAATCGCCTGCACCGTCGCGCCAACCTTGAGCGTGCCGCTTTCAACGCGCCCCGTCAGAAGGCGCCCGACGAAGGGATCGGCGCCGAGCGTGGTGGCCAACATGCGGAAATCCTCGCCCTGATGGGCGATCTGTTTCGGCGCAGGGACGTGGTTCACGATGAGGTTGAACAGCGCGTGCAAGTCCTTGCGCGGCCCGTCCAGCTCGGCATCGGCCCAGCCATTGCGGCCCGAGGCATACATATGCGGAAAGTCGAGCTGATCCTCGTTGGCGTCGAGAGAGGCGAAGAGGTCGAAACATTCGTCCAGCGCGCGGTCCGGCTCGGCATCGGGCTTGTCGACCTTGTTGAGCACGACGATCGGGCGCAGGCCGAGGGCGAGCGCCTTGGAGGTCACGAACTTGGTCTGCGGCATCGGGCCTTCGGCGGCGTCCACGAGAAGCACGACACCATCCACCATCGACAGGATACGCTCGACCTCGCCGCCGAAATCGGCGTGGCCGGGGGTATCGACGATGTTGATGCGTGTGCCTTTCCATTCGACCGAGGTCGGCTTGGCGAAAATGGTGATCCCGCGTTCGCGTTCGAGATCGTTGCTGTCCATGGCCCGCTCGGCCACGTCCTGGTTTTCGCGGAACGCGCCGGACTGTTTCAAAAGCTCGTCGACCAGGGTCGTCTTGCCGTGGTCAACATGCGCGATGATCGCAATATTACGAAGGTCCATCAGATATGCCTTTCCTGTTCGGGCTTCGCCTATAGCGCGGACGGGGAAAAGGCTAGTCCTTTAATGGCCTGTGGTTTCGGAAAACAGGGTAATGACCAGTATGCCGCACAGGATAACGCGCAAGAGGCGGAGTCATCGCGCGCAATAGCGGTCTCGGCGGTGGGTAGTCGTGGCCAGTGTCTCTAGCCGGCCCGGTTCGCGGCGAACCAGACGCGGACCCGGCGCTGGATATGGTCCCAGAGGGCGGGCGCGCCGCGCGTGACCTTGGTGCCGACCCGCGCCTGAAGCTGCTCTTCTGTCACGTCATACGCGATCCACGACCCGCCCCCCGTCATCAGGTTGCCATGGCAGGGCTGCGCCCGGTCCACGGCGCGGGCAAAAATCGCATCGTCGCTCTCGCCGGCTTCGAACTCGTCCCAAAGCGCGCGCAGGGCGGTGCCCTGATCTTCGGGCAGCAGGGCAAACAGGCGGTCGGCGGCAGCGATTTCCTCGGCTTCCTTAGCGACCGCGTCATGCGCGCCGTGAATCGGTGTGTCGCCCGCGTCGATCTCGACAAGGTCATGCAGCAGGAGCATGCGGATCACCCGGTCGATATTGACCGGGCGGTTGGCATGTTCGGCCAGGATCAGCGCGTAAAGCGCGATATGCCAGCTATGCTCGGCGGAATTCTCCCGGCGAGACCGATCCAGAAGCGTCGAGGCGCGCAGCACGGATTTGAGCCGGTCCGCCTCGTCGAGAAAGGCAAGCTGCGCGTCGAGACGGTCGCTCATCGCTTCAACTCGAAGCCCTTGGCTCGAAGGCGCTCCTCAAGCTGCTTGCGCGCGCGTTCCTCTGCGCTATGGACGCGCACCGCCGTCATGAAGGCCTCGTGCAAGGTCGAGGAGGTGGCCTCGATCGTGTTGGTGATGTCCTGCACGAGTTGCAGGTCGCCCGTGGCTTTCTGCGCCTCCAGCACGTCAAGGGCGAGGCGGTTGGCGATATCGTCGTAATAGGCCATGCGCTCAGCCTCAGCGCGAGGTCTCGGTCAGGCGGCGTTTGACGTAATCGGTCACGTTGCCGACCATCGTGTCCATATAAGCCTCGGTCTCGAAGAAATGCCCGGCACCTTCGATCTGTTCATGGGTGACCGTGATGCCCTTCTGCTCGTGCAGTTTGTTCACGAGGGTCTCGGTATCGGCCGGCGGCGCGACCCGGTCCGCGGTGCCGTTGATGATGAGACCGGAGGAGGGGCAGGGCGCGAGGAACGAGAAATCATACATGTTCGCAGGCGGCGCCACGGAGATGAAACCGGTGATCTCGGGGCGACGCATGAGAAGCTGCATGCCGATCCAGGCCCCGAAGGAGAACCCCGCAACCCAGCAATGCTTGGAGTTGGAGTTCATCGACTGGAGGTAATCGAGCGCCGAGGCGGCATCCGAAAGCTCGCCCACGCCCTGGTCATATTCGCCCTGGCTGCGGCCCACGCCGCGAAAGTTAAAGCGCAACACGGTAAAGCCCATGTTGAAAAATGCGTAATGCAGGTTATAGACAACCTTGTTGTTCATGGTCCCGCCAAATTGCGGGTGCGGATGGAGCACGATGGCAATTGGTGCGTCCTTTTCCTTTTGCGGATGGTAGCGGCCTTCGAGCCGTCCTTCGGGTCCGGGAAAAATCACCTCGGGCATGGGCGTCCGTGTCTCCTGCACATTGCGCCGAGTCTATTCTTGACGAATATGCTCGGTCACTTTAGAACAATTCTAACTTAGCCGAAGTCAAGTCGGCTGCGGTGCAAGCGATGTATGCCTTGCGACGCGCAACGTCAATCTATTCGCGGGGGATGCCGCATGAAACTTTCAACCAAGGGGCGCTATGCCGTCGTTGCTCTGGCTGATATTGCGCTCCAGAATGGCGACAAGCTGGTGACGCTTGCCGAGATTTCCGGGCGTCAGGATATCTCGCTGCCCTACCTTGAGCAGCTTTTCGTGAAATTGCGTCGCGCCGCCCTTGTCGAGTCGGTGCGTGGCCCCGGCGGCGGCTATCGGCTGGCGCGCCCGGCTTCGGAAATCCGCATCGTGGATGTGCTGGCCGCCGTGGACGAGACGGTTTCGGCGCTGCATACCGGGGCGGGGGCGACGGGCGGCTCTTCGGGGTCGCGCGCGCAATCGCTGGCCAACCGTCTTTGGGAAGGGTTGTCGGCGCATGTCTACGTGTTCCTGCACCAGACTCGCCTTTCGGACGTGGTCGAGAACGACCTCGCGCCCTGTCCGGCGATTCCGAATATCTTCGCGGTGGTGGATGCCGATTGATGCGCGTCTACCTCGATCATAATGCCACGGCGCCCCTGCGCCCGGAGGCGCGCGGGGCGATGATCGCGGCGATGGACGTGGTCGGGAATCCCTCTTCGGTCCACGCCGAGGGGCGCAGCGCCAAGGCGCTGCTTGAAAAGGCGCGGGCCGAGATTGCCACCGCCTTTGGCGCGGATGGGGCAGATGTGATCTTTACCTCCGGTGCCACCGAGGCGGCGGCCCTGTCCCTGTCGGGGCGGGGGCTGCATGGCGGCGCTATCGAGCATGACGCGGTGGATGCGTGGATCGCCCCTGACCTTGCCGTCGATGCGCAGGGGCAGGTGCAGGTGCATGATCCGGCCCAAACGGCGCTGCAACTGGCCAATTCCGAAACCGGCATCGTCCAGGCCTTGCCCGATGGCCTTGCCGTGAGCGACATGACGCAGGGGTTCGGAAAACTGCCGGTCGCCTTCAACTGGTCCGGCGCGACCATGGCGCTGGTCTCGGCGCATAAACTTGGCGGCCCCAAGGGGATTGGCGCGCTCATCGTCAAGCGCGGCACCGATCTCGCGGCCCAGCTCAAGGGCGGTGGCCAGGAAATGGGCCGCCGTGCCGGGACCGAGAATATCATCGGTGCTGCCGGTTTTGCGGCTGCCGCCAGTGCTGCGGCCCGCGATCTCGCCGATGGGGTCTGGGATGAGGTTGCGCTTCTGCGCGATTTGCTGGAAGAAACCCTTGCAGCCGAGGCAAAGAGCACCATTTTTGTCGGGAAAGGCGAAAAGCGCCTGCCGAACACGCTCTGCCTTGCGACGCCGGGGTGGAAGGGCGAGACACAGGTGATGCAGATGGACCTTGCGGGCTATGCGATTTCTGCTGGCTCCGCGTGTTCGAGCGGCAAGGTGCGCGCAAGCCGGGTCTTGCGCGCCATGGGATATGACGAGGCCACGGCGGCCGGCGCAATCCGCGTCTCGCTTGGCCCCGAGACAACGAAACAGGACGTGCTGGGTTTCGCGGAAACCTGGCTGGAACGGCTCAGGAAACACCGCGCCCGCGCGGCGTAAGCGAACAGGAGAACACCATGGACACTGTGGACCAGACCCAAGTCAAGGAAGGCGTCGACCAGGAAACCGTCGATGCCGTGCGCGAAGTTGGTGGCAAGTATAAATACGGCTGGGAAACCGAGATCGAGATGGACTATGCCCCCAAAGGGCTGCGCGAAGACATCGTGCGCCTGATCTCGGACAAGAACGAAGAGCCCGAATGGATGACCGAATGGCGCCTCGAGGCCTATCGTCGCTGGCTCAAGCTCAAGGAACCCGAGTGGGCGATGCTCGATTACCCTGAAATAGATTTTCAGGATCAGTATTACTATGCGCGCCCCAAGAGCATGGAAGAAAAGCCGAAATCCCTTGATGATGTCGATCCCAAGCTGCTCGCGACCTATGAAAAGCTCGGCATTCCGCTCAAGGAACAGATGATCCTTGCCGGTGTCGAAGGCGCAGAGGCCGCACCCGCCGAGGGGCGCAAGGTCGCGGTGGATGCGGTGTTCGATTCCGTCTCGGTCGGCACCACCTTCCAGAAGGAGCTCAAGGAAGCGGGCGTGATCTTCTGCTCGATCTCCGAGGCGATCCGGGATCACCCGGAGCTTGTGAAGAAATACCTCGGCTCGGTCGTGCCGGTCTCGGACAATTTCTATGCGACCCTGAACTCCGCCGTGTTCTCGGATGGCTCTTTCGTCTACGTGCCGCCGGGGGTGCGCTGCCCGATGGAACTCAGCACCTATTTCCGCATCAACGCCGAGAACACTGGCCAGTTCGAGCGCACGCTCATCATTGCCGACAAGGGCTCTTACGTGTCCTATCTCGAAGGCTGCACCGCGCCCCAACGCGATATTTCACAGCTTCACGCGGCCGTGGTCGAGATCATCATCGAGGAAGATGCCGAGGTGAAATATTCCACGGTGCAGAACTGGTATCCGGGCGATGAGAACGGCAAGGGCGGGATCTACAACTTCGTGACCAAGCGCGCCGATTGCCGGGGCGACCGTGCCAAGGTCATGTGGACCCAGGTCGAGACCGGCTCGGCGGTGACGTGGAAATACCCGTCCTGCATCCTGCGCGGCGACGAAAGCCAGGGCGAATTCTACTCGATCGCCATCACCAACAACCACCAGCAGGCCGATACCGGCACCAAGATGACCCACCTTGGCAAGAACACCAAGTCCCGGATCGTCTCCAAGGGCATCTCGGCGGGCCAGTCGCAGAATACCTATCGCGGCCTCGTCTCGATGCACCCCAAGGCCAAGGAGAGCCGCAACTATACCCAATGCGACTCGCTCCTCATCGGCGACAAGTGCGGCGCGCACACGGTGCCTTATATCGAGGTCCGCAACAACTCGTCGCGTTGCGAACACGAGGCGACCACCTCCAAGGTGGACGATGAACAGATGTTCTATTGCCGCCAGCGGGGCATGGACGAAGAAGAGGCCGTGGCGCTGATCGTCAACGGCTTTGCCAAGGAAGTGCTGCAGGCGCTGCCGATGGAATTCGCCATGGAAGCGCAGCAATTGGTGGCCATCTCGCTGGAGGGGTCCGTTGGCTGATCTGTCTCCCACCCTCAAGGAACGCAGCATCGCGGCTGCACCCTACGTGCTGCCCGTGCTTGGCGGCGGAGTTGGCATGGCCGTGGTCAATCTCAACCGGGGACTCTACCTCAATCCTGTGTGGGCCGTTGGCGCGGGGATCGTCGTAGGCTGGCTTGCGGGGCGGGGGCTCGTCTCCCTGCTGGCGCGAAAGGGGTAAGATGGAAACGATCAACGCTCTCATGCAGCAATCCGCCGGGATCGGCGCAGGCGTCACGCTGGGCGCGCTGCTGGGGTTGTCCGTTGCCAAGAAGCGCGGCAATACCAAGGTGCTGGTGGCGGATTCGGTGTTCATCACCGCGGCGCTTGTCGGCTTTCTCGCCATGGCGGTGCATATGCTTGTCACTTATCTGGGGTTTGGCCAATGATCGTCACCACCACCAACACCATCGAGGGCCACAAGATCATGGCCTATCATGGCATCGTCGTGGGCGAGGCGATCATGGGCGCCAACGTGTTCCGCGATGTCTTTGCCCAGATCACGGATATCGTGGGTGGCCGCTCCGGCGCCTATGAGAGCAAGCTTCAGGATGCCCGCGATACCGCGCTGAGCGAACTTCAGGGCCGTGCGGCGGCGTTCGGGGCCAATGCGGTCGTGGGTGTCGATCTCGACTACGAAGTGGTCGGGCAATCCATGCTGATGGTTTCGGCCAGCGGCACAGCCGTGACAGTGGAGTAAGTGCACATGGCCCCCAAGGACACCACACCCGAGATCATCGAACGCCCCAAGCTGACCTTTCCCGCAGAGGTTGGCGATTGGGTGCGCGGCCATTACGAGGCGGCCAATGTCATCCTCGAATACGGCTCCGGCGGCTCGACCGTGATGGGCGCAGAGATGGCGGGCAAGCGCATCTTCTCGGTCGAAACGAGCAAGAAATGGTGCGCCATGATGCAGCGCTATTTCGACCATGCGGGCATGACCTCGCCGGTGACGCTGCACTATGCCAATGTCGGCAAGGTCGGCAAATGGGGCAAGCCCGAGACCGACAAGGGCTGGCGCAAGTATCATCGCTATCCCAACAGCGTTTGGGACCTCGAGACTTTCGAGGCCCCGGACCTCGTGTTGGTGGATGGCCGGTTCCGCCCGGCCTGTGTCCTGACCACGATGCTCAGGACCGAGAAACCCGTGACGCTCCTGTTCGACGATTATGTCGGGCGCTCGCAATATGCGCGGGTCGAACGCTGGCTCAAGCCGGCGGAAATCCGGGGCCGTATGGCTCGTTTCGACATCACCCCGACCGACCTCCCGCGGAAGGATCTGACCGAGATCCTGACGCTTTACACCAAAACCTTCTGACGGCTGCTCCGATAGCAGAACAGTAAACGCGCGAAAGGCAGAAATATGCTTGAGATCAAAGACCTGAAGGTCAAACTTGAAGAAGAGGACAAGCAGATCCTCAAAGGCGTCAACCTCACCGTCGAGGCGGGCAAGGTGCATGCCATCATGGGGCCGAACGGTTCTGGCAAATCGACCTTGTCCTATGTCCTGTCGGGCCGTGATGGCTATGAGGTGACGGGCGGCGAAGCCACGCTCGAAGGCGAAGACCTGCTCGACATGGAGCCGGAAGAGCGCGCCGCGGCGGGCCTGTTCCTGGCCTTCCAATACCCGGTCGAAATCCCCGGTGTCGGCAACATGACCTTCCTGCGCACCGCCGTGAACGCCCAACGCAAGGCGCGCGGCGAAGAAGAGATCAGCGCCGGCGATTTCCTCAAGCTCATCCGCGAGAAGGCCAAGACGCTCAAGATCGACACCGAGATGCTCAAGCGTCCGGTCAATGTCGGCTTTTCCGGCGGTGAGAAGAAGCGCAACGAGATCCTTCAGATGGCGATGCTCGAGCCGAAGATGTGCATCCTCGACGAGACCGACTCCGGCCTCGACGTGGACGCGATGAAGCTTGTGTCCGACGGTGTGAACGCGCTGCGTGATGCGGGTCGTGGCTTCCTTGTCATCACCCATTACCAGCGCCTGCTCGACCATATCAAACCCGATGTCGTGCACATCATGGCCGATGGCCGGATCGTCAAGACCGGCGGCCCCGAACTCGCGCTTGAGGTCGAGCATAACGGCTATGCCGATATCCTTGCGGAGACCGCGTGATGGCAGCCGTGACACAACAGAAAATGGATGCGACCGAGGCCCGCCTCGCGATGCTTGATCTTCCGCATTCCGCACCTTGGCTGGCCGAGGCCCGCGAGGCTGCGCTGGCCCGCGTGCGCGCCGCAGGTCTGCCGGGACGTCGGGATGAGTATTGGAAATACACCCGGCCTGATACGCTTGTGCAGCCCGAGGCGCCCTCCGCGGCGGTTCTCGATCATGATGAAGCGCCGGTGTTCGATGCGATCGACCGTCTCAAGGTCGTCTTTGTCGATGGCGTGTTCAGTGCCGATCTCTCGGACCCGCTCGAAGGCGAGGGCTTTACCATCGAACGCCTTTCCGATGTGGCCGATATGGACATTCACTGGGCCCGGGATCTCTATGGCACGCTTGAAACCAATGGTCAGGACCCGGTGAAACGCCCGCTCGCGGCGTTGAACACGGCCTTTGCACAGGATGGCGTCGTGATCCGTGCGACGGGCAAGGCCTCGCGCCCGGTCAGCCTGATTTATATCCATGAATCAGAGACTTCCGACGCGATGCTCCACCATGTCATCAAGGTCGAGGAGGGGGCGGATTTCACCCTTCTGGAAAACGGCCCGGCGGCGGCACGCTTCAACAAGGTGCTCGAGGTGGACGTGGCCGACAAGGCAGGCTTCCATCATGTGCGCGCGCAGGGCCGCGACCATGAGCGCCGCGCCGTGACCCATATCTTTGGCCGTCTCGGGGCCGAGAGCACGTTCAAATCCTTCACCCTGACCGTCAATGGCCAGATGACCCGCAACGAGGCCATTCTCGAACTGACCGGCGACGATGCGGTGGCCCATGTGGCGGGGGCGTGTCTTGGCGACGGCGATTTTCATCATGACGACACGGTGTTCATCACCCATGACGCCGAGAATTGCGAGAGCCGCCAGGTCTACAAGAAAGTCCTGCGCAACGGCGCGACCGGCGTGTTCCAGGGCAAGATCCTCGTCAAGAACGGGGCCCAGCGCACCGATGGCTACCAGATCAGCCAGTCGCTCCTGCTCGATGATGACAGCCAGTTCTACGCCAAGCCCGAGCTTGAGATCTATGCCGATGACGTGGCCTGTTCGCATGGCTCGACCTCTGGCGCGATCGACGAGGAGGCGCTGTTCTACCTGCGTTCGCGCGGCCTTCCCGAGGGCATCGCCACCGACCTTCTGACACTCGCCTTCCTTGCCGAAGCGGTGGAAGAGATCGAGGACGAGGCGCTGGCCGAGGAAATCGTAAGCCGCCTCGACGGCTGGCTCACGCGGCGGCGCAAGGGCTGATGTCGGTCCTGGGTGACATCGCGGCGAGCTATCGCGGACCGCAGCCCGTCGTGGCCCGTCACCTCGCAACGGGCGCGCGCGAAGACCGCGCGCTCGTGATCCTGATGGCGGCCTGCATCGTGTTCTTCATCTCGAGCTGGCCGCGCCTTGCGCGCATCGCGCATCTCGAGGATCAAGAGCTGAACCCGCTCCTTGGCGGCGCGCTCCTGGGCTGGATTTTCATGGCGCCCCTGGCCTTCTATGCGCTGTCCTGGCTCCTCGGCCTGATCCTCGGGCTGTTGGGCTGGAAGGGCGGCGGCTATGGTAGCCGCATCGCGCTGTTCTGGGCGCTTCTGGCGGCCTCGCCGCTCGTGCTCGTCAACGGGCTTGTGGCCGGTTTTGCCGGACCGGGCCCGGCGCTGAGCGTCATCGGCCTGATCTGGCTCATCGTATTCGCATGGTTCTGGATCGCAGGGCTGCGACAGGCTGGAAGGACACCTGCATGATTGACTTTGCCAAGGACTTGTTCCGCGAGACGATCCTTGATCCGGCCGGGGCTGGCCGGCGGATCGTGGCGCTTGATATCGCGCCCAATACGGGCTGGATGCTGCTTGGCCTCGCCACGGTTCTGAACACGCTGTTGTTCTTTGCCATGGATGCGCTCTTTCCGACCCCCGAGGCCATGCCCTTCGTCTTCCTGAGCGTGCCGTGGCGCGTCGCGCTGACGATGTTCGTCGCGGTTGCGATCTCTGTCGTTGCGATGTTCTGGAGCGGGCGGATTCTCGACGGGCAGGCACGGTTCGGGGATATCCTCGCCATGGTCGCCTGGCTTCAGATGATGCGCGTCGTGGTGCAGATCGTGACGATTGTCCTGACGCTCTTTGCACCGCTCCTCGCCGCGCTTCTGGCCTTCGGGGCGGGGATTTATGGTATCTGGATTCTGCTACAGTTCATCAATGTCGCGCAAGGCTTTGCCTCGATCGGCAAGGCGGTGATGAACCTGGTCCTGACCATGGTCGCCCTTGTGATGACATTGTCGCTCATGCTCTCGGTTCTGGGCGTGGCGGTGACAGGAGTAAACTGATGTATGACATCGCGAAAATCCGTGCCGACTTCCCGATCCTGTCGCGAGAGGTCAACGGCAAGCCGCTGGTCTATCTCGACAACGGGGCCTCGGCGCAGAAACCGCAGGTGGTGATCGACGCCATCACAAATGCCTATGCGCATGAATATGCCAATGTGCATCGCGGGCTGCATTACCTGTCGAACCTCGCAACCGACAAATACGAGGCCGTGCGCGGCACCGTCGCGCGTTTCCTCAATGCTCCGGGCGAGGACGAGATCGTGCTCAATTCCGGCACCACCGAAGGCATCAACATGGTCGCCTATGGCTGGGCCATGCCGCGGCTTGAGGCCGGGGACGAGATCGTGCTGTCGATCATGGAGCACCATGCCAATATCGTGCCCTGGCACTTCCTGCGCGAACGTCAGGGCGTGGTGCTGAAATGGGTGGATGTGGACGCCACGGGCGCGCTCGATCCGCAGGCCGTGATCGACGCCATCGGCCCGAAAACCAAACTCGTCGCCGTGACCCAATGTTCCAACGTGCTTGGCACGATGGTCGATGTGAAGGCGATCACCGAAGGCGCCCACGCCAAGGGCGTGCCGGTGCTTGTCGATGGTTCGCAAGGGGCAGTGCACGCGCCCGTGGACCTTCAGGATATCGGCTGCGATTTCTACGCTATCACGGGCCACAAGCTCTATGGTCCCTCCGGCTCGGGCGCGATTTATTGCAAAGCCGAGCGCATGGCCGAGATGCGCCCCTTCATGGGTGGCGGTGACATGATCAAGGAAGTCATGCGCGACTCGGTGGTCTACAACGACCCGCCGATGATGTTCGAGGCGGGCACCCCCGGCATCGTCCAGACCATCGGCCTTGGCGTTGCGCTCGACTACATGATGGATCTCGGCATGGAGAACATCGCCGCCCACGAGGCGTCATTGCGTGACTACGCCATGCAGCGCCTTTCCGGCCTCAACTGGCTTCAGGTGCAGGGCACGACCGCCGACAAGGCCGCGATCTTCTCGTTTACCCTCGACGGGGCCGCGCATCCGCATGACATCTCGACTATCCTCGACAAGAAAGGCGTCGCCGTGCGCGCGGGCCATCATTGCGCTGGCCCCTTGATGGATCACATGGGCGTTTCGGCCACCTGCCGTGCCTCTTTCGGCCTCTACAATACGCCCGAAGAGGTCGATACGCTGATCGACGCGCTCGAACTGGCGCATGATCTTTTCGCCTGAGTCCTCGGGCAAGCCCTGATGTGAAACCGGGCATATGGCCCGAAAATTTGCCGGAAAGCGACGCTGTTTTGTCGCTTTCTGGCCATTCCGTCTTTCTGCGGCTAGTCTCCGGCCAAATCAACAAGGAGACACACATGACCGCCCTGACCACCGCCGACCAGATTTCCGATATCGCGTTCGGCTTCATGGGGTCCAAAGCGCTCTTCGCGGCGCTTGAGGCCGATACCTTTTCGCAACTCTCGGAGAAGGGGCCGATGAGCGCGCGGGAACTGGCCAATTTCGTCCCCCTCGATGCCGACCGCGCCGAAACCCTGCTGACCGCTCTGGCGGGCATGGGGCTGTTGTCGGTGGAAGACGGCAAATTCGCCAATGGCCCGGCGGCCGAGATGTTCCTCGTGAAGGGGGCGAAATATGATTTCGGCGACTACCTGCGCCTGCAGGTGGGCCGCCAGATGTATGGCCTTCTCGACCAGATCGACGATGCGCTCATGGATCGCCTGCCGCCCGAGGCGACGGCCTCTTACGCGGAATGGTTCTCCGACCCGGAAGAGGCGCGGCTCTATTCGGCCTCGCAACATGCCGGTTCCCTTGGCCCCGCGCGCCAGCTTGTGAAGTCGATGGACCTCTCCGGCGCGCGGACCATGCTCGACGTGGGCGGCGGCACGGGCGCCTTTGCCATCACGCTCTGCGAGGCGGTCGAGGGGCTTTCGGCGACCATCGTCGATTTCCCCAATGTCGCCACGTTGGGGCGCGACTATATCGCCAAGGCGGGCCTTTCTGAGCGGATTTCCTATATCGAGGGCAACGCGCTCGAGACCGACTGGCCGGGCGGGCAGGATATCATCCTCATGTCCTATCTCTTCTCCGGCGTGCCGGGCGAGACCCATGACCGGCTCTTGGAACAGGCCCATGCCTGCCTCAATCCCGGCGGGCGGCTCCTCATCCATGATTTCGTCGTCGAGGAGAGCCGCGACGGCCCCAAGCTCGCCGCCCTCTGGCAGCTTCAACACACCGCCTTCACCCCCCGCGCCGTGTCGCTCGACAAGGGCTGGCTCCGGGGCGCATTGGACGAAAAGGGATTCGAGGCTGTGAGCGTGGGCGAAATGATCCCCGAGATGACCATGCTTGCCGTCGGGCAAAAGCCCGGCTGAGGCATGGGCCACACCGGGAATCCCCGGAGGCACGTGATTTTTCCGATTGCGGCAGGGCGCGCCTCTGGATATACCCCCGCCAAGACGCACCTTTAGCTCAGCTGGATAGAGCGCTGCCCTCCGAAGGCAGAGGCCAGAGGTTCGAATCCTCTAAGGTGCGCCACTTTCCCTTCCTTCCAGAGCCTTGCCCTTGCCCGCAGATCGTCATGCGGGATCAAAACCGTGGCCCGGCGCGTCAAGAGGCGCTACACCTTGGAGGAGATCGGTTTGGCCCATTCCTGACCCGTGGAAGAACGATATGACACATGAAGAGACGACGCTTCCCGGCGTTCTTTTGATCACGCCGCGCCGGTTTGGCGATCATCGCGGATTCTTTGCCGAAACCTATAGTCGCCGCCAATATCGCGAGATCGGGATCGACCTTGATTTCGTGCAGGACAATCACTCTCTCTCGGCCGAGACGGGCACCGTGCGGGGGCTGCATTTCCAGGCCCCGCCGCATGCGCAGGCCAAGTTGGTGCGCTGTGGCCGGGGGGCGATCTTTGACGTGGCGGTCGATATCCGGCAGGGAAGCCCGACCTATGGCCAATGGGTCGGCTATGAGCTGAGCGCCGAGAACGGCGCGCAGCTCTTCATCCCCGCAGGCTTTGCCCACGGCTTTGTCACGCTCCGCCCAGAGAGCGAGATCGTCTACAAATGCTCGGACTATTACGCGCCCAAGACCGAGGGCGCGCTCCTGTGGAACGATCCGGCGCTCGGCATCGACTGGCCGCTGACCGGCGAGGCGACCCTAAGCGAGAAAGACGCCAGCGCCCCGCGCCTCGCCGCTCTCGAGTCGCCCTTCACATGGGAGGGTAGGGCATGAAGATTCTCGTCACGGGCGGGGCGGGCTTCATCGGCTCCGCCGTGGTGCGTCTTGCCATCGCGCGTGGCCATGGCGTCGTCAATCTCGACGCCCTGACCTATGCCGCCTGTCTTGAGAACGTCGCCCCCGTGGCCGACAATCCGCTCTATGCTTTCGAGAAGGCCGATATCCGCGACCGCGCCGCGCTGGACCGGATATTCGCCGCCCATCGCCCCGAGATTGTCATGCACCTCGCCGCCGAATCCCACGTGGATCGCTCGATCGACGGCCCCGCCGCCTTCATCGCGACCAATATCACCGGCACCTATACCATGCTCGAGGCTGCGCGCAGCTATTGGGAGGGGCAGGGGCGGCCCGAGGGCTTTCGCTTTCATCATATCTCGACCGACGAGGTCTATGGCTCCCTGCCGCCCGACCCGGCGCTCAAGTTCACCGAAGAGACCCCTTATGCACCGCGCAGCCCCTACGCCGCCTCCAAGGCAAGCGCGGATCATCTCGTGCGCGCCTGGCATGAAACCTATGGCCTGCCGGTGCTTCTGACCAATTGTTCCAACAATTACGGCCCCTATCATTTCCCCGAAAAGCTTATCCCCGTGGTGATCCTCAACGCGCTCGCGGGGCAACCGTTGCCGGTCTATGGCGACGGCGCGCAGATTCGCGACTGGCTTTTTGTCGAGGACCACGCCGATGCGCTCCTGCACGTGGTCGAAAAGGGCACGGTCGGGCAGAGCTATAATATCGGCGGCGAGAACGAGCGCAGGAATATCGACCTCGTCAAGAGCCTCTGCGCGATCCTCGACCGGCTCAAGCCGCGCAAGGCCGGGCATTATGGCGACCTCATCACCTTTGTCGCCGACCGTCCGGGCCATGATGCGCGCTACGCGATTGATCCGGGCCGGATGCGCCACGAGCTGGGCTGGCGGCCCTCGGTCACGCTCGACGAGGGGCTGGAGCGCACGGTGCAATGGTATCTCGACAATGAGGATTGGTGGCGACCGCTCTTGAACCGCGACGGGGTTGGCGAACGCCTTGGCACGGGGAGACACGCGCCATGACGGTTCTCGTCTTCGGCCATGGCGGGCAGGTCGCCACCGAACTGCGCCGGTTCCCCGAGGTGGTCGCCCTCTCACGCGCCGAGGCGGACCTGACCGACCCGGCCGCCTGTGCAGACGCGATCCGCGCCCGTGGCCCGCGCGCGGTCATCAACGCCGCCGCCTATACCGCCGTGGACCGCGCCGAGGAGGAAGAGGCGCTGGCAACAAGGATCAACGCCGAGGCGCCCGGTGCGATGGCCGAGGCCTGCGCCGCGCTGGATATCCCCTTCGTGCATATCTCGACGGATTACGTCTTTGACGGGCAGGGCGAGGCCGCGTGGCGCCCGGGCGATCCCACCGCGCCCGCAAACGCCTATGGCCGCTCCAAGCGCGCGGGCGAGGTCGCGGTCTGCGCCGCGGGCGGGCGTTTCGCGATCCTGCGCACGTCCTGGGTCTTTTCCGCCCATGGGACGAATTTCGTGAAAACCATGCTGCGCCTTTCCGAGAGCCGCGATCATCTCACGATCGTGGCCGACCAGATCGGTGGCCCGACACCGGCCCGCGCCATCGCCGGCGCAAGCATGAGCATTGCATTTCAATTAATTGATAATAGAGAGAAATATGGAATATTTCATCTGAGCGGAACCCCGGATACAAGCTGGTGCGGATTCGCGCAGGAGATATTCCAACAGGCGGGCCGCGCGACAGGGGTCACGCCGATACACACCCGGAACTACCCAACCCCCGCCACGCGGCCCTTGAACTCACGGCTGGATTGCCAAAGCCTCGAAGCGGTGTTCGGCCTCGCACGCCCGGATTGGCGCATGGCCCTTGGCGAGGTTCTGAAAGAGCTGGAGAGCACGACATGACGGAACGCAAAGGCATCATTCTGGCGGGCGGCTCGGGCACGCGGCTCTACCCGATCACCATGGGTGTTTCGAAACAACTCATGCCGATTTACGACAAGCCGATGATCTACTACCCCCTGAGCACGCTCATGCTGGCCGGGATTCGCGAGATCGCGATCATCACCACGCCCCAGGACCAGCGACAATTCATCGACACGCTCGCAGACGGAAGCCAATGGGGCCTGTCGCTGACCTATATCACGCAACCCAGCCCCGACGGCCTTGCACAGGCCTATCTCCTTGCCGAGGATTTCCTCGATGGCGCGGCTTCGGCGATGGTTCTGGGGGACAATATCTTCTTTGGCCACGGCTTCCCCGAGCTTCTTCGCGAGGCGGACCAAACGGGCGGCGCGGCAACCGTTTTTGGCTATCGCGTCGCCGATCCCCAACGCTATGGCGTGGTGGAGTTCGATGTCGCGGGCAATGTGCGCCAGCTTGTCGAAAAGCCCGAGGCCCCGCCCTCGAACTATGCGGTCACGGGGCTTTACTTCCTTGATGGCAGCGCGCCGGACCGGGCGCGGCAGGTAGCGCCCTCGGCGCGGGACGAGTTGGAGATCACCTCGCTCTTGCAAAGCTATCTTGACGAGGACGCGCTCTCGGTGCGCATCATGGGCCGGGGCTATGCCTGGCTTGATACCGGCACCCACGGTTCGCTGCTCGATGCCGGGAATTTCGTCCGAACCCTGACCGAACGGCAAGGCCAACAGGTCGGATCGCCCGATGAAATCGCCTACCGGGCGGGATGGATCAGCCGCGCGCAACTCATTGAAAGAGCTTCTCTTTTTCACAAGAACAGCTATGGGCGCTATCTCGAGGCGCTCTGTGACGAGTGAGTTTTCTCGCCGCTAAGCCGGGTTCGTCAAGAAACTGCTTGGCCTGCTGCACTGCGGCAGGCTAGGCTTTGGGTAAACAACTGGCCGCGCGGATCTTGAGACGCGGCCTTGAAAGACGACACGAGCGTGCCTGACGAACCGACACAAAACCCCACGCAGGAAACGGCATGGATGCTCGCGGTGCGCGATTCGCGCGACCGTGTGGCCTTCGCCCGTCTGTTCGATCACTACGCGCCGCGCCTCAAGGGATTCGCGATGCGGGGGGGCGCCAATGCCGCCGAGGCCGAGGACATCGTGCAGGACGTCATGATCAAGGTCTGGCACCGCGCGCATCAGTTCGACCCGGAACAGGCGCAGGTTTCGGGCTGGATCTATCGCATTGCCCGCAATCAACAGATCGACCGCTTCCGCAAGACGCGCCGCCCCGAACCGGAAATGCTTGCCCCCGAGGAAGACGCCGTGCCGGATGCTGGCCAGATCGTCGCCCTTGAACAAGAGGCGGCCGGGCTGCGCGCGGCGATTGCCCGTCTCAAACCCGATCAGCGCGAGATGGTCGAACGCGCCTATCTCGGCGAGTTGAGCCATACGGAAATCCAGGCCGAAACCGGCCTGCCGCTCGGCACGATCAAGTCCCGCATAAGATTGGCTCTCGACAAACTGCGCCATGAACTGAAGGATATGCGCCCATCATGACCGAGATCGCGCACCATATCCCCGACGAGATCCTTGTCGCCTATGCCGCCGGCTCCCTGCCGCAGGCCCATGCCGTCGTGGTTGCCGCGCATATCTCGCTTTGCGATACCTGCCGCGCCGCGCTGGCCGCGCACCAGGCCGTGGGCGGCGCGATCCTCGAAACCGGGGCAGGGGCCGCCATCTCCGACACGCTGCGCGACCGTGTGCTCGACATGCTCGATGCGCCCGCGCCGCCAGACCCGGCCCCGCCGCGCCGCAACGGCATCTATCCCGGCCCGGTGGCCGCGCTTCTTGGCCCGGATGGCAAGGCCCCGTGGCGCAAACTCGGCTTCGGTGTCAAACAGGCGATCCTGAGCGACACGCCCGAAGGCGCGCTGCGTCTTCTCTATATTCCCGCCGGGCGCGCGATGCCGGAACATGGCCATAGCGGGCTTGAGATGACCCTCGTGCTGCAAGGCAGCTTTTCCGACGCCGAGGGCCGTTTCGGCCCCGGCGATGTCGAGATCGGCCATGATGCGCTCGAACATACGCCGGTGGCCGATCCGGGACCGGATTGCATCTGCCTTGCCGCGACCGATGCGCCCTTGCGCTTCAAGAGCCTCGTGCCCCGCCTGCTGCAGCCGCTTTTGCGCATCTGATCCGGATGCCGCGATATTTAACATCGCAGAATTGATATATGTCAAAGATACTTCCTGAGTGTGTGTTTACCTGAGGGGACTGCACAAAGCCCGAGCAGACGCCAGGGAGGAGTCGTCATGTATTTCAAAAAGGCTGCATTCGGCCTTGCCATCGCCCTTTCAACCGCCACGATCGCCGTGGCGCAGGAAGAGGTGAGCAGGTCCACGGCGGATCACTCGAAATTCCTGAGCCTGCAAAAGGATTTCCAATCGGGCCCCGAAGTGACCGAAGCCTGCCTCGAATGCCATACCGAGGCGGATGACCAGATGATGCACTCGATCCACTTCAAATGGGACTATGAGCATCCCGAAACCGGCCAGCGTCTTGGCAAGAGGAACGTCATCAACTCGTTCTGCGGCTCTGTCGCGGGCAACGAGCCGCGCTGCACATCCTGCCACGCGGGCTATGGCTGGGAGGATATGAACCAGCCGCCCCCGCAAGAGGCCAATGCCAAGGACTGCCTCGTTTGTCATGACACGTCGGACCAATATACCAAGCTCGCCACCGGCGCGGGCCACCCGCCGATGGAGGCCAAGGGCAAGACCATCACGGGCGCCGATGCCTGGGCCGTGGATCTCAAGAAGGCCGCGATGAGCGTCGGCATGCCGGATCGCGACAATTGCGGCAACTGCCACTTCTATGGTGGCGGCGGCGACAACGTGAAGCACGGCGACCTGTCCTCGGCCCTCTACAACCCGAGCCATGATGTCGATGTGCACATGTCCTCGGTCGAAGAGGGCGGCGAGGGCATGGTCTGTGCCGATTGTCACGTCTCGGACCGCCATGAATGGGCCGGATCGCGCTATAACGTGCTGGCCTCCGATCCGCATGGCACGGGCAAACCCGGCGAGGCGCGCCATGCCGCCTCTTGCCAATCCTGCCACGGGCAGACCCCGCACCCGACCAATATCAAGGGCCTGAAGCTCAACGACCATACCGACACCCTAGCCTGCCAGACCTGCCATATCCCGGAATATGCACGTGGCGGTGTGCCGACGAAATCCATGTGGGATTGGTCCACGGCGGGCAAGCTCAAGGAGGGCAAGCCCTATAGCGAGGAGAATTACACCTCCTCGACCGGCCAGCACATGCACACCTACATGTCGACCAAGGGCGATTTCGAATACCAGGAAGACGCCACACCCTATTACGCGTGGTTTGACGGGCAGGTGGAATACACCACCTATGACCGCAAGATCGACCCGACCGACACGGTTGATGTCAACGTGATCCACGGCAACCGCGAAGACGGCAAATCCCGCATCTGGCCCTTCAAGCGCATGGAAGGCCGCCAGCCCTATGACACGGTCAACAACAACCTTGTCTATTCCCATGTCTGGGGGCCGACCACCGATACCGCCTTCTGGACCAATTTCGATTGGGGCAAGGCGATTGATGCGGGCATGAAAGCGGCGGGCAAGCCCTATTCCGGCGAGTTCGATTTCGTGGACACCTATATGTATTGGCCGATTACCCACATGGTCGCCCCGGCAGAGAATGCCGTGGATTGCGTCGAATGCCACCAGCAGGATGGCCGCCTTGCCAATGTGGCCGGGGTGTTCATGCCCGGCACCAACAGCAACGGGCCGGTGGGCCTCTTGGGCAAGGCGCTGATCCTTTTGACGCTTCTGGGGGTCATGGCGCACGCGCTCATCCGTATCTTCTCGCGCAAATCAGACGGAGGCCATCATGACTAAGCGTATCGTCAAGGTTTACCCCCGCTTCGAACGCCTTTGGCATTGGCTGCAGGTCGTTCTCATCATGGCCCTCATGGTGACGGGCATGGGGCTCAACGGGGTGCATTCGCTGATCCCCTTTGGCCCGGCTGTGATGCTGCACACGATGGCGGCGCTGGCGCTGCTCGCGTTGTGGATCTTCGCGACCTTCTGGCTCTTCACCACAGGCACATGGCGCCAATTCATCCCAAAGATCGAAGGCATGGTCTCGGTCGCGCGTTTCTATGCTTACGGCGTGTTCAAAGGCGAAAAGCATCCTTATGAAAAGATCTTCTGGCGCAAACATAACCCGCTTCAGGCCGCGACCTATTTCGTCCTGAAATGGTTTATCTTCCCGGCGATCTGGATCACGGGGATTCTCTACCTGACCTATAATTTCTGGGCCGATAGCAATAGCGTGCTGGCGATCACGATCATCGCCAACCTGCATCTCTTCGCGGCCTATGTGATCGGGGCCTTCATCATCGTGCATATCTACCTGCTCACCGTGGGTCATGGGTTCCGCGAACATGTGAAGCCGATGATCACCGGCTATGACGAGATCGACCTCACGCCCGAGCAGGAGGCCTATCTGGAGACCAACGAACCCGGTCGGCTCAAGCCGATCGAGACCTGACGGAGGAGGGTGGTCGCAGTCCCCTTTTCCGGCAGAGACCGGAGGTTCTTTTTCCTTCCTTCCCTTGGAACCCCGTCTCAAGAAAAGGCGTCGCGCAAGCGGCGCCTTTTCCGTGTCCGCAGGCGGCTTTTTCCTGACTTTTCGTGACGCGGCCGCGCGCCGGGTTTACCGTTTTACGTGCCACATTTCGCACCGACGCAATACCGACGTGATACCGACGTGATACCGAAAACCGGGGTCAGGCTGAGGAGCGGCTTTTAAGCGGCTGATTGTGCGAGAAAAAACCGGCTCTCACAGGGAGGCCGGTTCAAACGGTTCATGACTCTCAACAAAGTGTCAAGATTTCGGCTCTACCGTCCCCAGGACCGCACCGGGCCACAGTCCATATGGACGAAATTCGATCCCGAATAGCGCCCGACACCGCCCGCGTGACAGGCCAAGGCGGCCTTCGCCATCTGGTTGACCGAACGGTTCGCAAGCCGCAGATCCGCTGCCTGGCCCTTCACGTGAAGCGAGTTCTTAGCGACACCGCGTGACCGCGAGCGCAACATGGCGTTGGTCTTCGGGCTGCGATAGCCCGAAAGCAACATATAGGGTTCGCTCACGTCGAGAAGGTTATGCGACGCGGCCATGATGTCGATGGTGCGCAGGTCGATCTTCTTGATGTCGCTGGTGCGCCAGTCGCGCATGAAGCTGTTGATTTCATTGACAGCTTCCTTGATGTAATCGCCCTCGATCCAATAGATCGTGTCGATCCGCTCACCGGTGCGCGGGGAATACATGCGGATGCGGCGGATGTCGCCCGATCCGCGCAGGAACCCTGCCGCATGAGAGAATGTGGGGGCCGCGGCGACCGTGGTTGCCGCAAAGGCGCGCAAAAGTCCGCGCCGCGTGATGTTCAGCGTTTTCGAGTCACTCATTGGTCCGAATGCCTGTCCCGTATCGTTCGTCAAGTCGCGATTTTTCGCGATCATCGTATCCACCCCCAGATGCGGGATTTATGCCACAAGACGATTCGCGGACCAAGCGTTCATTTCCGACCTTTCCTTATTTATGAAGGATTTGGGCGGAATTTTGCTGAAATGCGTTTCATTCTCCTTAAGGGGAAACTGCGACCTGCCTGCATCAGATGTGAGAATCTGAAGAAACTGTGAATAGACAGCCCGCCCCAATTCAGGACATTGTTTTCAGCATGTTGTGGACTGCCGAGACAGAGAGAGCCTATTTCGATGCCTAGGATGAATTTGTGCCGTTTTCTTGCCGTGGCGGGCCTGACGCTTGTGACGACGACCGGGGCGCTTGTTCCGTCCGCGCAGGCGGAAGTCACTGCTTTCAAACAAGCTGTCGCCGAAGCCGCCGCCCGCGATGCCGACATCGCCGGATTTTACCGTGACACCAATTACCAACCGATCTGGACTGGTACGGATGCCGATGACCTTGGCCGCCGCCAGGCACTCCTGAAAGCGATCGAGACGGCCGATGACCACGGCCTTCCTGTTGCGCGTTATGATTTCGACGCACTCTATGCCCAACTGCGCGCCGCCCATACACCGCGTGCGCTCGGCATGGCCGAGGTTGCGCTCTCCAAGGCGTTCCTGGCCTATGCCCGCGATATTCAAAGCGGCATGTTCGTTCCGACCCAACTTGACGACGGGATCAAACGCGAGGCGCCGCGCCGTGATCGTCGCAGCTATCTGACCAACCTGATCGCTTCCGAGCCGAACGGATACCTGCGCAGCCTCGCACCGCGCACGCCGGAATATGTTCGTCTTCTCAAGGAAAAACTGCGCCTTGAACAGGTTGCGCGCGATGGCGGCTGGGGGCCGAAGGTCAAGGCCAGCAAGCTTGAACCGGGGGATCGTGGCACCGCCGTGGTCGCGCTGCGGGATCGTCTCGTTACGCTCGGCTACCTGGAGCGCAGCGCCACCGCCGAGTATGACAATATCCTCGAAAAGGCCGTGCAGGCGTTTCAGCTTGACCACGGTCTCGAGGCCGATGGCGTGGCCGGAAGTTCGACCATTTCCGAGATCAACCGTTCTCCCCTGGATCGTCTCAAGTCGGTCATGGTGGCGATGGAGCGCGAGCGTTGGCTCAACAAGCCGCGCGGCGAGCGTCATGTCGTTGTGAACCTGACGGATTTTCATGCCCGCATCGTCGACCGGGATCGCGTGACCTTCAAGACCCGCTCGGTCATCGGCAAGAACCTGCATGACCAACGCAGCCCGGAGTTCTCCGACGTGATGGAGCATATGGTCATCAATCCGACATGGAACGTGCCGCGCTCGATCGCGACCAAGGAATACCTGCCCATGCTCAAGCGCAATCCGAACGCGGTCAGCTATCTCAAGTTGATTGACGGGCGCGGGCGCGTGGTCGATCGCGGCACTGTGAATTTCTCGCAGTTCAGCACCAAGAATTTTCCCTTTGATATCAAGCAACCGCCCGGCGCGAGCAACGCGCTTGGCCTTGTGAAATTCATGTTCCCGAACCGTCACAACATCTATCTGCATGACACGCCATCCAAGAGCCTGTTCGCGCGCGAGGTGCGCGCCTTCAGCCATGGTTGCATCCGCCTGCAGCAACCCTTCGAGTTCGCCTACACGCTTCTCTCAGCACAGGAGAGCGACCCCGAGAGCTTCTTTCATTCGACCCTCAAGACGGGCCGTGAAACGCAGGTCGACCTCAAACAGACTGTTCCCGTTCACATCATCTATCGCACGGCCTTCACCAATGCGAAGGGTCCGGTGCAGTATCGCCGCGATATCTACGGTCGTGACGCCAAGATCTGGCAGGCGATGGTGAATGAAGGGGTGGTCTTGCGCTCGGTTCAGGGGTAGGTATTGCCCGCAATTCGCGGGGGACACATGGCCCATACTATCCAGCAGATTGCCGACGCCATTGGGGCGGAGGCCTTTGGCAACACCAACTTGACGGTTCTTCAGGTCGCGGAGCCCGCCTTGGCGGGGCCGGACGATCTGGCGCTTGTCACCAACCCGAAATACGCCGAAGGGCTTGGCGCGGGGAAGGCCCGCGCGGCGATGCTCTGGCCCGGCGCAGATTGGCAGGCGCTTGGGCTTGAGGCGGCGATCATCTCGCCACGGGGCCGTTTCGCCATGTCCGGGCTTTCCGCGATCATGGACCCCGGCCAGCATTTCGGCACCGGTATTCATCCAAGCGCGATCATTGATCCCAGTGCCGAAATCGGTGCCGACGTGACCATCGGGCCGCTCTGTGTCATCGGTGCGCGTGCGCGTATCGGGGCAGGGGCGCTTATCGGGCCTCATTGCGTCATCGGCGCGGATGTCACGCTTGGGGAAAACGCATACCTGCGCGAAATGGTCTCCATTGGCGCAAGGGCCACCATCGGCGCCCGCTTTATCGCCCAGCCCGGCGTGCGCATCGCCTCGGATGGGTTTTCCTTTGTCACGCCGGAGAAATCGGGTGTCGAGGCCGCGCGCGAAACGCTGGGCGATCAGGGCGATGTGAAATCCCAGTCCTGGGCACGCATCCATAGCCTCGGATCGGTCACGATTGGCGATGACGTCGAGATTGGCGCCAATAGCTGTATTGATTGCGGCACGGTGCGCGACACAAAGATCGGCAATGGTGTGAAGCTCGATAACCTCGTGCATATCGCCCATAACGTCGAGATCGGGGATGATACGCTTCTGGCCGGACAGGTCGGTGTGGCCGGATCGACGAAGATCGGGCGCAACGTGGTCATGGGCGGCCAATGCGGCGTGAGCGACAATACGACCATTGGCGACAACGTGATCGCGGGCGGGGCGTCGAAGATGCTGACGAAGGTGCCGTCGGGCCGGGTTGTCTTGGGATACCCGGCTGTCAAGATGGAGACACATTTGGAGATGTATAAGGGGCTCCGGCGTTTGCCCCGGCTTCTCAAAGATTTCGCGGCATTGCAAAAAACCGTTTCCAAGTTGGAGACGAAGGACTAAATGACAGCCAGTATTGGCGAAAGGAAGACAAATGAGCGTCAAGGACAAGGTGATCGAAATCATTGCGGAGCAAGCCGTTCTCGACCCCTCGGACGTGACCATGGCCAGCACGCTTGAAGATCTCGGGATCGACAGCCTCGGTCTGGTGGAAAGCATATTTGCCATTGAAGAGGCGTTCGACATCTCGGTTCCCTTCAATGCCAACGACCCGAGCGACAGCGATTTCGATATTTCTTCCGTGGCCTCGATCGTGGGCGGTATTGAAAAACTCATCGCTGACCAGTCGTGACATCTGCCTGAATGCGGAGGGGATAAGATGAAACGGGTCGTCATCACAGGCGCAGGGACAATCAACGCCCTTGGCCACAATGTCGCGGAAACCCTCTCGGCGATGAAAGAGGGACGTTGCGGGATCGGGCCGCTTGATGTGCGTGACGTGGATCGTCTCGCGATCAAGATCGGCGGGCAGGTGCAGGGCTTTGAAAGCGAAGGCCTGTTCAACCGCCAGCAAATCGCCCTCTATGACCGTTTTACGCAGTTTGCCCTCGTGGCCGCGCGCGAGGCGATCGGGCAGGCGGGCCTGTCCTTCTCGGGCGACCTCGCGGCGCGGTGCGGCGTCGTGCTTGGCACCTCTGGCGGTGGCATGCAGACCCTCGATGAGAATTACCGCTCGGTCTACGAGGACGGCAAGAACCGTGTGCATCCCTTCGTGGTGCCGAAACTCATGAACAACGCGGCGGCAAGCCATATCTCGATGGAGTTCAACCTCAAGGGACCAAGCTTTACCGTCGCCACGGCCTGTGCCTCGTCGAACCATGCCATGAGCCAGGCGTTCCAGATTGTGCGGTCCGGGGCCGCGCCGGTGATGATCACGGGCGGGGCGGAATCCATGCTCTGCTTTGGCGGCATCAAGGCTTGGGAAGGGCTTCGCGTCATGTCGAAGGACGCTTGCCGTCCGTTCTCGGCCAACCGCAACGGCATGGTGCAGGGCGAAGGCGCGGGGATTTTCGTCTTCGAGGAATACGATCATGCACGCGCCCGCGGGGCGGATATTCTCGCCGAAGTGGCCGGTTTCGCCATGACCTCGGACGCTTCCGATATCGTCATGCCATCCAAGCAAGGGGCCGCCCGCGCCATTGCCGGTGCGCTGGCCGATGGGCGAATCAACAACGAGGAAGTGGGCTATATCAATGCCCATGGCACCGGGACCGCGGCCAATGACAAAACCGAATGCGCCGCCGTGGCGGATGTCTTCGGCCAACACGCGGATGAGTTGATGATTTCGTCGACCAAGTCCATGCATGGCCACCTTATCGGCGGCACGGGCGCGGTCGAACTTCTGGCCTGTATCATGGCGCTGCGGGAAGGGGTCATTGCCCCGACCATCGGCTATGAAGAGCCCGACCCGGAATGCGCGCTGGACGTTGTGCCAAACGAAGCGCGCGAGGCGAAGGTCGACGTTGCCTTGTCTAATGCCTTTGCGTTTGGCGGGTTGAACGCGGTGATTGCGCTGCGCAAGGCGTGACGGTCTCAACAGCTCTGAAATGAAAAACGCCGCTCTTTTGGAGCGGCGTTTTCTCGTTTTACAGGTCCAGAAGCTTATTGCTTCACGGGGTGCGCTTTCTCGAAGGCGTCCTTGAGCCCGTCCAGGTTCATCTCGACCGTCACGACCTGATCGGGGGCCAGTGCGGGTACGAGAGAGACGGTTGACGATTTGCCGTTCTGGAAGGCCTGTGCTTCGATCGGCGACATGAACATGCGCGCCACGCAGCCAGCCTCGTAGCAGAGCGTGAAAGGCACGCGCTGCACCAGGACGCCGTCAATCGACACCGAAAGCTGGGCCGTCAGAAGCGTGTTGAGCGGGGCCACGAAGGTCGCGCCTGCCGCTGCCGGTGCCCCCTCGGGAAGACGGTACATGGTCATCTCGATGACCGGGGTGTCTTCCTGATCGGTCAGAAGCTGATACATGCGGCAGGGGCGCGGCTCGGGGCCGGTCTTGGCGCATTGCAGATCCCAGGCACCGACCTTTTCAGAGCTCACCTCATCATTGGCCGCGGTTGCCGGCGCGGCGGGTTTGCCCTCCATCAGAGAGCCATCCGCAAGAGAGCCAACCTGTGCCGAAAGCGGCGCAGCCATGGCGATCAATGCAGCGGCAAAAAGGGGTTTTACTAGCTTGGACATCTCGTGTTCCCGTCTTTGTCTATGCGAGTCAGTCTTTCGCTTACCATGCCCGCAAGCGCTTGTCAGGCAAAGCTCTTTCCTAATTTCGCTGCAAGGGCGGTTTTCCGCCTCAGGCGGGCAGACGGGCCACGAAAGAGCGGCGCGACCGGACGAAAAAAGAAGAAGGAGCCATGCGGCTCCCTCTCCATTTCACTCCCCGTCGGACTGGCCGACTTGTTTTCTGGGGGAACGCTACGAAGAATCCCCTGACCCGTCAACAGGAAAAAATACGCTAATTTCCGCATGTTTAGCCTGAAAAAAGGCCGCTCCGGCAAGGGGCGGCCAAGTCCAACAGGGAGGAAAACCGTTCTTTTCGCCAGTTGCGGCAATGGGAACGAAAACAAGACTGGCAGGAAGGGGTTAACAATGTATTTTTGATGTGAATTGGCGGTTCATATACGAGGAATAGGTCTTTGGAAGATGCAATTTTTGTCGGCGGCGGCGGAGAAGGTTACGGCACCAAGCAAGGGTTGAAGCTCGGCTATGCCAACCGCCACGGGCTTGTCGCGGGCGCAACCGGGACCGGCAAGACCGTCACCCTTCAGATTCTCGCGGAAGGGTTCTCCAAGGCCGGTGTGCCGGTTTTCCTCTCTGACGTGAAGGGCGACCTTTCCGGGCTTGCCGATGCGGGCAGCGAGGGCTTCAAGCTTCACCAGGCCTTCATGGAACGCGCGGCCAAGATCGGCTTTGACGATTATAGCTACGAAAGCTTCCCGGTGACGTTTTGGGATCTGTTCGGCGCGCAGGGACATCCGATTCGGACGACCGTGGCCGAAATGGGCCCGCTGCTTCTGTCGCGTCTGATGGAGTTGACAGAAGCCCAGGAGGGAATCCTCAACATCGCCTTCCGCCTTGCGGATGAGGAGGGGTTTCCACTTCTCGACCTCAAAGACCTTCAGGCGCTTCTGGTGTGGGTCGGGGAAAACAAGGAGGCGCTTTCGCTGCGCTATGGCAACGTCTCGGTTTCGTCGATCGGCGCGATCCAGCGTCGTCTCCTGGTGCTCGAAAACCAGGGCGGGGCCAAGCTCTTCGGCGAGCCCGCGCTGGACCTCTCGGACGTGATGCGCACGGATGCGGATGGGCGGGGGCGGATCAACATCCTTGCCTCGGACAAGCTCATGGGCGCGCCGCGGCTCTATGCGACCTTCCTGCTCTGGCTCCTGTCCGAGCTTTTCGAGGAACTGCCCGAGGTCGGTGATCCCGACAAACCCAAGCTCGTCTTCTTTTTCGACGAGGCGCATCTCCTGTTCGATGGCGCCCCCAAGGCGCTTGTCGACAAGGTGGAACAGGTGGCGCGTCTGATCCGCTCCAAGGGTGTTGGCGTCTATTTCGTGACGCAGAATCCCGACGATATCCCGGAGGATATCCTGGGCCAGCTTGGCAACCGCGTGCAGCACGCCCTGCGCGCCTTCACGGCGCGGGATCGCCGGGCGCTGCGCATGGCGGCCGAGACGTATCGCGAAAACCCGCGTTTCAGTACCGAAGAGGCCATCCGCGAAGTCGGGGTCGGCGAGGCTGTGACGTCGTTGCTGATGAAGAAGGGTATTCCGGGCGTGGTCGAACGCACGTTGATCCGGCCACCGTCTTCGCGTCTTGGTCCCATTGATCCGGCCCGGCGCAAGGAGGTCATCAATAGCTCGCCCGTTGCCGGGAAATACGAAGCCCTGAAAGACCGGCGCTCGGCCTATGAAATTCTCAAGGAACGCGCCGAGCATGCAGCCGCCGAGGCGGCTGAGGCCGAGGCGCGCGAAGAGGAAATGGCGCTCGCAGAGCGTGAATACAGCGCCGGACGACGCTATTCCGGTGCCCGCGTGTCCCGGTCATCCTCGCGCAAGCCCCGCCAGGGCGACAGTTTCGGCGAGGCCATGGGCAAGATGGTGATGAAGGAACTGACCGGCACGACCGGGCGCAAGATCGTGCGCGGCATCCTTGGGGGCTTGTTCCGGGGCCGCTGACCGCCTTGCAACAGCCGCTCAAAAAAGCCCGCTCGTTTGAGCGGGCTTTTTCATGTCTGCCGGTCGCTTACTTCTCGGGGATCAAGCCGCGCGGGCTGAACCGCAGGACGAGGAGCATGATGACCCCCATGGTCAACAGGCGCATATGCGCGGCGCTGTCGATCAGGTGATTGCGCACCGGGTTGTCCTCGGCCATGCCGGAGGTCACGAATTCCATTGCCCAGTGGCCGAGCGGCTCGACCTCGACCCAGAGCCACCAGATCAGGAACCCGCCAAGCACGGCGCCCAGGTTGTTGCCAGAGCCGCCGACGATGACCATCACCCAGATCAGGAAGGTGAAGCGCAGTGGCTGGTAGGTGCCGGGGGTCAACTGGCCGTCGAGCGTGGTGAGCATAGCGCCCGCGATACCGCAGACGGCCGAGCCGAGCACGAAAATCTGCAAGTGGCGGCGGGTGACATTCTTGCCCATCGCCTCGGCCGCGACCTCGTTGTCACGGATCGCGCGGATCATGCGGCCCCAGGGGCTTTTGAGGGCGGCCTGGGCCATCACGAAGATCACGACAAGCACGATGGTAAAGAGCACCGAGTAGCCGAGCTTTACAAACAGGGTCGAAGCCATGACCGGATCAAGGCCGAATCCTTCGGCGCTCTTGATGAAACCCTCGCTTTTCTGGAGGTCGATCTCGTAAGGCACGGGGCGAGGCAGGCCGTTGACATTCTTCACGCCGCGCCCGAGCCAATCCTCGTTTTTCAGAACGGCAATGATGATTTCCGCGATCCCGAGCGTGGCAATCGCGAGGTAATCCGAGCGCAGGCCAAGCGCCGTCTTGCCGATGAGCCATGCGGCCCCCGCAGCCAGCAGGCCACCCATTGGCCAAGCCAGAAGCACAGGCAGGCCCAGCCCCCCGAGATAGCCCGTGCCCGCGGGGTTCACCGCTTCGATCGCCTCGACCGCCGGGTCAAAGACAAAGCGATAGATGAAGAAGCCGGCGATCAGGAAGGCAGGAAGGCCAAACAGGCGGGCGCGCCCCGTGAGGCGCTTGTTGAGGAACACGGCGGCCACGATGGTCGCGGCGCCAAGCAACAGCCCGAACAAAACGCGGAAGCCGCCAGCAGCCCAGGCCTCGCCCACGGGCGGCATCGAGGTCAGGACAACCGCAAGGCCGCCCAGCGCGACAAAGCCCATCACACCGACGTTGAACAGGCCCGCAAAGCCCCATTGCAGGTTCACCCCAAGCGCCATGATGGCCGAGATCAGCCCCATGTTGACGATGAAAAGCGCACTGTTCCAGCTCTGCACGAAGCCCGTGCCAAGAATGAGCAGCGCCATGAGGGCGAAGAGAAGGGTATTTTTGACCGTATCGTTCATACCGATTTCCCCTTGAAAAGGCCGGTGGGCTTGAACAGGAGCACGACGATCAGGATCACGAAGCTCACCGCGAATTTATAGTCGGTGCTCAGAAGCTGCACGAGCCCGTCAGGCTCGAGGGAGTCCGGCATCCAGTATGTGAGAACTTTCTTCCATGCGTAGGTGATCATCACTTCCGAAAAGGCGACGATGAACCCGCCGGCAATCGCTCCCAGAGGGTTGCCGAGACCGCCGACAATGGCCGATGCAAAGATCGGCAGAAGCAGCATGAAATAGACGAATGGCTTGAACGTTTTGTCGAGGCCGTAAAGCGTCCCGGCGATCGCCGTCAGCGCGCCGACGATCATCCACGTATACATCACGACGCGTTCCGGGTTGATCCCCGACAGAAGCGCCAGGTCCTCGTTGTCCGAATAGGCGCGCATGGATTTGCCCGTGCGGGTGCGATTGAGGAACCAGAACAGCGCGATGACGCAAATCACGGCCACTACGACGGTCAGGCCCTGCGTTGTCTTGATCGCAAGACCTTCGCGCAGGCCGGTCATCTGCTTGAACTCGCGCACCGAGATGATGAACCGTTCACCGTCGAGGAACTTTTGATCATTGGGTCCGATGACGAAACGCACGAGGCCGTTCATGATGAACATGACACCCATCGACACGATCACGAGGATCACCGGCTTGGCCTTCTGGGTACGGTAGAAGCGATAGACGGTCCTGTCGGTCAGAAGCAAGAGCGCGATGGTGCCAAGGATCGCGAAGGGTAGGGCGAGGAGCGCCGTGGGCAAAGGCCCCAGGCTCAGCCCCATGCCCTGGAACCACCAGGTCACGAGGACCGCGATCATCGCGCCGAAGGCCATGGTATCGCCATGGGCAAAGTTCGAGAACCGCAGGATGCCATAGATCAAGGTGACCCCGAGCGCGCCAAGCGCAAGCTGGCTTCCATAGGCGATCGCGGGGATCAGCACAAAGTTGGAAAGGGCGATAAAGCCATTCAGAAAGTCCATCAAGCTGACCTCGTTGGTGTGTGGGTCCGTTCCGCGCCAGGGCGCGTCGGCTGGCGGAATTCAAAGATATGGGAGCGTGTCATGACATCTCCTTGCAGGTGCCGGTAAATCGCTTGCCGCGATTGCCGACATAGAGGAACTGCCCGTCGGGCGTGATATCGAGCTTATACTGCCCGCCGAAGGCCTTGACCTCGTAGCGGCGTGTGCCCTGCGCCTTCGAGGCGCGGGCCGCGTAGGGGCCTTGGTGGTCGATCCAGAGCTGCGTGCCGATGCTGTCGTGCCGCTTGAGCGAAATCTCGAGCGACGACGGCGCACACATCCGCTCTGCATCGCCCCGGCACTGGGTCTGTGCCGTGCACAGCACGCCATCGGCCCAGGCGGTGCCCGCCATGCCGACTGCCAGTGCCGCGCCCAGAGCCATGGAAGGGGACACCCGCGCCATGCCCATCACCCGCCGAGGAAGGACTTGCGCACTTCCGGGTCCGCAAGAAGCTCTTTGCCGGTGCCGGAATAGGCGTTGCGCCCCTGGACGAGCACATAGCCCTTATCGGCAATCTCTAGCGCCTGACGCGCGTTCTGTTCCACCATGAGGATCGGGATGCCCGTGCGGCTGACCTCGATGATCCGGTCGAACAACTCGTCCATGACGATGGGCGACACGCCCGCGGTCGGTTCATCAAGCATGAGGATTTTCGGCTTGGTCATCAGCGCCCGGCCCACCGCGACCTGCTGGCGCTGACCGCCGGACAGTTCGCCCGCGTGCTGATGGCGCTTTTCCTTGAGGATCGGGAACAGGTCATAGACCTGCGCCATCGTGTCCGAGAAATCATCGGTGCGGATGAAGGCCCCCATCTCGAGGTTTTCCTCGACCGTCATGGAGGTAAAGATGTTATGCGTCTGTGGCACGAACCCCATGCCCTTGACCACGCGCTGTTGCGGGCTGAGCCTGGTGATGTCTTCGCCGTCAAGCGTGACCTGCCCGGAATGGATGTTGAGCATTCCGAAGACCGCCTTCATGGCCGTCGATTTGCCGGCGCCGTTGGGGCCTACGATCACGGCAATCTCGCCCTTGTCCACGGCAACAGTGCAATCATGCAGGATATCCGGCCCCTTGCCGTATCCGCCGGTCATATTGGCGCCTGTCAGAAAGCTCATAATCTGGGGTTCCTCTTCATGCTCCGCGTCGCGGTGGATGGGGCCGGATCAGGCCTCCATCATGTCCTTGTTCTTGAGGCCGGTGCCGAGATAGGCCTCGATCACGTGTTCATTGGCCTTGATCTCGGCCAACGTGCCCTCGGCCAGAACCTTGCCCTCGGCCATGCAGATGACCGGGTCACAGATCTTGCCGATGAAATCCATGTCATGTTCGATGACAACGAATGTATAATTGCGCTCCTTGTTGAGGCGCAGGATCGCGTCGCCGATCGTGTTGAGAAGGGTTCGGTTCACGCCCGCGCCAACCTCGTCTAGGAACACGATCTTGGCATCGACCATCATGGTGCGGCCCAGCTCGAGCAGCTTTTTCTGCCCGCCCGAGACTTGTCCCGCCTTGTGATCGGCAAGGTGTTCGATCGTCAGGAATTCGAGCACCTCGTCCGCCTTGGCGCGCAGGGCGCGCTCTTCGTCGGCGATGCGCTTGCGACCGAACCAGGTATTCCAGAGCTTTTCGCCCGATTGCCCGCCTGGCACCATCATCAGGTTCTCGCGGCAGGTCATAGAGGAAAACTCATGCGCGATCTGGAAGGTGCGCAACAGGCCCTTGTGAAACAATTCATGCGGCGGCAGGCCGGTAATGTCTTCGCCCGCCATGGTCACGCGTCCGGAGGTGGGCTTGAGAACGCCTGCGATCACATTGAAAAGCGTGGTTTTCCCGGCGCCGTTCGGTCCGATCAGCCCGGTGATGGAGCCCGGTTCGATCGACAGGCTTGCACCGTCCACGGCGTGAAATCCGCCGAAATGTTTGTGAACGTCTTCGACAACGATCATGTCTTTTCCCCCGAAAGCGCGTTTCCCGCGTCTTTTCTATACGAAACAGCCCGGAGCGGATACTCCGGGCTGTTCCATTGTGCAAGCGTTGACTTAGCGATACTGCGCCGTGGTGATCTTGCCACCTTCGATGACGATCTCGCGATAGCCGCCCGCCGCTTCGCCGGGGCCGATGAGTTCGACAGCCGTTGCGCCGACATAGTCGATCTCGGTGCCGGCCGCGATCAGCTCGAGCGCCTTGTCGAGTTCACCCGCCATGATCTTCTCGCCGGGTGCATTGGCAACATCCATGATCTTGCCGGCATAGGCCGACGGATCGGACGAGCCGGCCGCCTGCATGGCAAGCATGATCAGCGCAGCGGCGTCATAGCTTTCACCGACATAGGGGCCGGACGCGTCAACGCCGGTCGCGGCGACCTTTTCCTTGACCATCGAAGCGTCTGCCGCTTCGCTGCCCGGCACGGTGCCGATGGACCCTTCGATCTCGTCACCGAACGCTTCTTCAAGCGCCGAGCCGATCATGCCGTCGGGCAGGGCAAAGGTGTCGAACGCGCCGGTGTCAAGCGCGGCACGGATCACGCCGGGGCCGCCCTGGTCCACATAGCCCGCCACGATCAGGATATCGCCGCCAGCCGAGGCCAGTGCGCCAACTTCGGCGGAGTAGTCCGCCTTGCCGTCTTCGTGTGCGGCAATGGTGGTCACTTCACCACCCGCGCCTTCGAAGGCGGCGGCGATGCTGTCTGCGAGGCCCTTGCCATAGTCGTTATTGGTGTAGGTGATCGCTGCCGACTTGAAGCCACGCTCCATCAGGACTTCCGCAAGAACCTGGCCCTGGCGCGCATCCGACGGGGCGGTGCGGAAGAACAGGCCGTTATCCTCGGCGCTCGACAGCGCGGGCGAGGTCGCGGAGGGCGAGATCATGACGACACCGTTCGGAACGGCCACGTTGGCCAGAACCGCACCGGTCACGCCGGAACAGTCGGCACCCATGATGCCCTTGACGCCGTCGCTGGTGATGAGGCGTTCCGCGGCTGCGGTCGCCGCACCTGCGTCGATACAGGTCGAGTCAGCGCGCACCGGGCTGACGGTCGAACCGCCAAGCAGCTTGCCCGAGTCGGTGACTTCCTTCATCGCCACCTCTGCACCGCCAGCCATCGCCGGGGTCAGGGATTCGATGGGGCCGGTAAAGCCGAGGATCACGCCAAGCTTGATATCCTCAGCGGATGCTGCGCCCGCCAGAAGCGCGGTGGCAGCAGATGCCATCAGCAGTTTTTTCATAAGATCACTCCCAAAATAGTGTTGTTATCCGGACGTAGCCTAGCGTGGAATTTTTAAAAGAAAAGGGGGATTGCACGGGAGTTTTCCCTAGGGAAACACGGCAATTCCGGGCAAAACTCCTATATTCACTGGGAAGTTGTGACTCCCATGCCCAAGAAAGGAGGCCAAGATGCGTTGGTTGTTTGCGTTTCTCGTTGCCTTTGTCCCATTGGCCACCGTGTCCCAGGCCCAGCCGACACTGCGCGCAGAGCCGGTCGCGGATGGATTTATCGACCCCTGGAGTTTTGCCTTCCTGCCCGAAGGCGGATTCCTCGTGACCGAACGCCCCGGTGCGTTATGGCATGTTGCGGAGGGTGGTGCGCGAGAAGAGATCACGGGATTGCCGGATATTCGCGCGCGCGGGCAAGGCGGATTGCTTGATGTGCTTGTGCCGCGTGACTTTGCCCGAAGCCGTGAGATTTTCCTCAGCTATGCCAAGCCCCAGCGCGGTGGCCTCGGCACGGCGCTTTACCGCGCTGTCTGGCCCGAGGGGCGCACACGCCTCAAGGAAGGTCGGATACTCTTCGAGATGGCGCCGGGGTCGAGCGGTGGGCGACATTTCGGGAGCCGCATCGTCGAAGCCCCGGATGGCAGGCTGTTCATGACCATCGGAGATCGCGGCGATCGGCCATCGGCGCAAGACCTGTCGCGCCACAATGGCAGCATCCTGCGCCTCAATCGGGATGGATCGGTGCCGCAGGATAACCCCCTCTTGGGTCAGCAGGGGGCGCAGCCGGAGGTATGGTCCTATGGACATCGCAACCCGCAAGGTGCGGCGCTTGATCTGAACGGCGCGCTTTGGGCCGTCGAACACGGCGCTCGGGGCGGTGACGAGATCAACCGTATCCGGCCCGGCGTCAACTACGGTTGGCCGGTCATTTCCTATGGCCGCCACTATAGCGGGCTCAAGATCGGGGAGGGCACGCACAAAGAGGGCATGGCCCAGCCCGAATTTTACTGGGACCCCTCCATCGCCCCCTCCGGGATGGCGGTTCATGGCGGCAAAAGCATTCCCGAGTGGCGCGGCGCATTCCTCGTCGGAAGTCTGAAATACGACTATATTGCAGTTCTCAAGGGCGATCCGCTCTCGGAAGTTGCACAAATCGAACTTCCCGAGACAGAGCGTGTGCGCGACGTTCGGGAAGGGCCGGATGGTGCGATCTATTTCCTGTCAGAACCGCGCGGCACGATCTATCGCCTGATCCCGAACTAGATCGAGAGCCGCGTCGATTGGCTGCCACGCTCGCGATAGGGCGTGGTGTCATAATGCGCGCGATAGCATTTCGAGAAATGCGAAGGCGAGGCAAACCCACAGGCCAACGCGACGTTGATCACGCTCATATCCGTTTGCATCAACAGGTTGCGCGCCTTCTGAAGCCGAAGTTCCATGTAATAGCGCTTTGGCGAGCGGTTGAGATAACGCCGGAACAGGCGTTCAAGCTGACGGGTCGACATGCCGACATCCTTGGCCAGAACCGAGGGGCTGATCGGCTCTTCGATATTGGCCTCCATCATCTGGATCACCTGGCTGAGCTTCGGGTGACGCACGCCGATCCGCGTTGGCACGGAGAGGCGCTGCGTATCTTGATCGGTGCGGATCGAGGAATAGATCTGCTGATCCGCGACCCAGTTGGCGATATCCTCGCCGTAATCATCCGAGATGATCTGAAGGAACATATCAATAGAGGACGTGCCGCCGGCGGTCGTCATGCGATTGCCGTCGATCTTGTAAACCGACTTGTTGAGATCGACCTCGGGGAAATCTTCCGAAAAGCTGTCCTGGTTTTCCCAATGGATCGTGGCCTTCTTCCCATCCAGAAGCCCCGCCTTGGCCATGACATAGGCCGCGGTGCACAATCCACCGATCTTGATCCCCTTGCGGGCCTCGCGCCGTAGCCAAGAAATGAGTCGCTTGGTGGCGGCTTTCTGGATTTCGATCCCGCCACAGAGTATCACGCGGTCATCACGGTGCAATTCAATGAGGTCATCATCCAGCTTGAATTCGGTATTCGTCGAGCAGGTTACAGTGTCACCGCCTTCGCCCACCAAAACCCATTCATAGCGGGGCGTGGATGTATGGCGATTGGCAAGCCTCAGGCAATCCAATGCCGAGGCAAAGGACAGAAGCGTGAAATTATCAAGCAAAACAAAGACAAAGCGGATTGGTTTCGTGTTATTGTCTGTGTGTTCGCCTGATCTTGCCGGCTGGGCCATACGCGCGAATCCTTGCTGCTTATAGGGGCCAATGCGTTGATCCGGTGATGTTAGCGCTTTTCACAACGCGGAGGTCAAGAGCGATAATTCATATATGGTCCTTATAGCCCCGGTTTTGTATAAGGGCATTTCATGAAGTTATAGACCGGAGCAAAGACAATGGCTGAATGGGTGAAATCTGGCTGGCGGACCAAACCGCGGATCCAGATGCCTGACTATACGGATGAGGACGCGCTGAAGGCCGTGGAGGCCCAGCTTGCCAGTTATCCGCCGCTCGTCTTTGCCGGTGAGGCGCGCCGCCTGAAAGCGGAACTCGGGGCCGCCGCACGCGGCGAGGCGTTTCTTCTGCAGGGCGGGGATTGCGCCGAAAGCTTCGAGCAATTCTCGGCCGATGCGATCCGCGACACGTTCAAGGTCATGCTGCAAATGGCCATGGTTCTGACCTACGGTGCCAAGGTGCCGGTGGTCAAGGTTGGCCGCATGGCGGGTCAATTCGCGAAGCCGCGCTCGGCCCCGACCGAGACGGTGGATGGTATCGAACTTCCAAGCTATCGCGGCGATATCATCAACGAATTGGACTTCACCGCCGCGGCCCGTATTCCGGACCCGCGCAAGATGCTTCAGGCCTATACCCAGGCCGCGGCGACGCTGAACCTGCTGCGGGCCTTTTCGACGGGGGGCTATGCCGACGTGCACCAGGTCCATAGCTGGACGCTCGGGTTCACCGAGGGCGAGAAGGCCACCAAGTACCGCGATATGGCAAACCGGATTTCCGATGCGCTCGATTTCATGAAATCGGCCGGGATCAATTCCGGCAATTCCGCCGCGCTGCGCACCGTGGATTTCTACACGAGCCACGAGGGCCTGCTTCTGGAATACGAAGAGGCGCTGACCCGCCTGGATTCGACCTCCGGCAATTGGTTGGCTGGCTCGGGTCACATGATCTGGATCGGCGACCGCACCCGCCAGCCCGATGGCGCGCATGTCGAATTCTGCCGGGGGGTGTTGAACCCGATCGGCCTCAAATGCGGCCCGTCCATGACATCGGATGATCTCAAGGTGCTGTTGAACAAGCTCAACCCCGAAAACGAGGATGGGCGTTTGACGCTGATCGCACGGTTCGGCGCTGGCAACGTGGCCGAGCATCTTCCGCGCCTCATCAAGACGGTGCAGGAAGAAGGGGCCAACGTGCTTTGGGTCTGCGATCCCATGCATGGCAATACTATCAAGTCGGCCAGCGGCTATAAAACCCGCCCCTTTGAGAGCGTTCTGCGCGAAGTGCGTGAATTCTTCGGCGTTCACAAGGCCGAAGGCACCATACCGGGCGGCGTGCATTTCGAGATGACCGGCCAGGACGTGACCGAATGCACCGGCGGCGTGCGGGCCGTAACCGAGGGCGACCTCTCGGCGCGCTACCACACGGCGTGCGATCCGCGTCTCAACGCGTCGCAGTCGCTTGAACTGGCCTTCCTCGTGGCCGAAGAACTTTCGGACCTGCGCGAAGCACGTCAGGTTGCAGAGGCTTAACTGAGGTCCATAAAAGACTGATATGAAAGAGAAAGGCGGCCCTTTATCGAAGGGCCGCCTTTCTGGCTTGTTTGGCAAGGTCGCTTAGCCATCCATGGCAAGCACCCGAAGATAGGGGATGCGGGTGGGTTTCAACTGCTTCGTCATGAATTCGAAACGCAATGCCCGCAGGAATGTCCCCGTCAGTTTCGCGGTCTGTGCGGCGGGCGTGGCGCGTCCTGCAAAGGCCACGGCGCCAAGAAGATGGGTCACGATCCCGTCGCGGCTGACCAAGGGCAACAGGCGGATCTCCCCGACACATCCCGCACGCAAGCCGCGCCTTGGCACATCGAGGGTCAGACGTGCCGTAGCGGGGCGGTGAAAGCTGTCCTCCACGGTGCGGGCAAGCACTTGGTGCGCGGCGCTGTCGAAGGCACGTGAGAAGGGCAAGCCGCGCGCGTCACAGCCCAGGAAATCGCTTAGGGCAGAGCCCGAGACACGTATCCGGCAAAAGCCGGGCGCAATTCGCTCAAGGACAAAGGCGTGGCGCAAATCCTGCCCGATGCCGCGCGGATCAATGTCGATGCGCGCCGGCAATCCTGCCCCGCCCGGTGTGTTGTCGCGCAATCCTTGCCAATAGGCCTCGATCCGATTGATCGGCGCATAGGCGCGAAGCCCCTCCTGTCCAGCCAGACCCCTTGTCGTCTGTTCCATCATGACCCCGATCTCTCACCGTCGGAAGGCGCAGCCCGCCAAGCGACTCATCTCCCCAATCCACTGAAAAATCATCTCACATTAAGGGCAAATGTGGCTGATTTTCGTCATGTTTGGTTAACCGTTGCTCCCTCACACCGCCTTTCGAGGCGGGCCGGACGGCTTGCACGCAGGTGCGCAATGGCTTTAGGTGCAACAGGGAAACAAGGGAGGCGCATGTGCTGAATTCGATGACGGGCTTTGCCACGCTGAAGGGCGAGGCCCTCGGTTTCGACTGGGTTTGGGACTTGCGCAGCGTGAATGCCAAGGGGCTCGACCTGCGTTTGCGGGTGCCCGATTGGATCGAAGGATTGGAACCCGCCGTGCGTGCGGCGCTGACCAAGGCGCTGGACCGTGGGTCGGTGAACCTGTCCCTCAGGGTGCAGAGGGGCGAAGAGGACGGCACGCTCGCGCTCAACACGACCCAGCTCGGACCGATCCTCGACGCGCTTGCCGCTGTCGAGCAAAAGGCGGCAAAGCGGGGGTTGTCGCTTGCGCCATCGCGGGCAAGCGATCTCCTTGGGGTGCGTGGCATGCTCGACGTCACCGGGAGCGAGACCGACACCAAGGCCCTGCGAGAAGCCCTCCTTGAAGACCTGCCTGTTCTCATTGGTGCCTTTGCGGATATGCGACGTGCCGAGGGCGAGGCGCTCGATTCGGTGCTCAAGGACCAGCTTTTGCAAGTGGCGCATCTCACCGAGGCCGCCGCAAGGGAGGCCGAGACCCGCAAGGGCGATGCCCGCACCGCGCTTCGGGCCAATCTCGCGCGGGTGCTTGAAAACGCCGACAATGTGGACGAGGCCCGCATCGCCCAGGAATTGGCCATGCTCGCCGTCAAGCAGGACGTGACCGAGGAACTCGACCGGTTGCGCGCCCATGTCCATGCCGCGCGCGATCTTCTCGCGGGGGGGAGCCCGATTGGCCGCAAGCTCGATTTCCTGATGCAGGAATTCAACCGCGAGACCAACACGCTGTGTTCCAAGTCGCAATCCGTCGCGCTGACGCGGATCGGGCTGGACCTGAAGGCGGTGATCGACCAAATGCGTGAACAAGTTCAGAACGTGGAATAGGGGACAGACATGACCAACCGACGCGGCCTTCTTATCATCCTGTCCTCGCCCTCCGGCGCGGGTAAATCGACGCTCGCGCGCCGTCTCATGCAATGGGATGACGGTCTGCGCTTCTCGGTCTCTGCCACGACCCGCAAGCCGCGCCCCGGCGAGGAACATGGCCGGGAATATTTCTTCCTGTCCGAAGACGCCTTCAAGCGCGAGGTTGCAACCGGTGGCATGCTCGAACATGCGCATGTCTTCGGGAATTTCTACGGCTCCCCTGCTGGCCCGGTCAAGGAAACGATAGATGCGGGCAATGATGTGCTTTTCGACGTGGATTGGCAGGGTGAACAGCAGATTCGCAATTCCGACCTTGGCAAGCACGCGCTCTCGATTTTCATCCTGCCGCCTTCGATCAAGGAATTGCACCGCCGCCTCGTGACGCGCGCGCAGGATAGCGAAGAGGTCATCAGCCGCCGGATGAACAAGAGCTGGGACGAAATCAGCCATTGGGGCGCGTATGACTACGTGTTGATCAATGACGATCTCGACGCCACCGAAGAACAGTTGAAAACCATCATAACCGCCGAGCGGATGCGCCGTGAGCAGCAACCGATGCTGCAAGACCACGTGCGCACGCTTCAGACCGAATTCGAGGAGATGTCCTGATGCCGATATACGATCTTGACGGGGTGCACCCCGAAATCGCCGAAGATACCTGGGTTGCGCCCGATGCGAACCTGGTTGGGCGGGTGGTTCTGGAAGAGGGGGCATCGGTCTGGTTCGGCGCAACGCTTCGCGGTGACAACGAGGAAATCCGCATCGGTGCGGGCTCGAATGTGCAGGAGAACACGGTCATGCACACCGATATGGGCTTTCCCCTGAGTCTTGGTGCCGGGTGCACCATTGGGCACAAGGCGATGCTGCATGGCTGTACCATTGGTGACAATAGCCTGATCGGCATGGGCGCGACCGTGCTGAACGGTGCGAAAATCGGCAAGAATTGCCTCATCGGGGCAGGGGCGCTTATCACCGAGGGCAAGGAGATTCCCGATGGGTCGCTTGTCATGGGCGCGCCGGGGAAAGTGGTGCGGAGCCTTGACGACGCCGCGATTCAAGGCTTGCGCGCAAGCGCGCTTCACTACCAGGAAAACATGCGGCGTTTTCGGGCAGGGCTAACCCGGATCTAGGGTTGTTCGGCATTACAACATGAGGTTTGAGGTTCAATGGTCTGTTTTTGAATGACTATTCTTCAAAACCCTTTCGCCCGCAATAAACCGTTTACAAAACACATCCTCTCGGAAACTCTTGCGCGCAACGATATCTTGCGTGTGAGACATTCATGAAATCCGTTCAGTCCTTTCTCGACGCCATCCCCATGCCGGCGGTTTTCGTCGAAACTCAAATGCGCATCGTCGGCGCCAATGACAGGGCGCGCGCGCTCAACGCGAATGCCGGTGATCCGCGCCCTTTCGTCCTGGTTTTCCGCCAGCCCTCTCTTGGCACCGCGCTCGAGGCTTGCATGTCGACCGGCACCGCGCAAAAGGCGATCTATCACCATCGGGACGGGCCGCACGAAATCCGCTACGAGGTCACGCTGAGCCGTGTGCAGGGCGGCGAGATTGATGGCTGTCTTCTGTGTTTCAACGATACGACGCATCTCAAGCAGGCCGACCAGATGCGGCGCGATTTCGTCGCCAATGTAAGCCACGAGCTGCGCACCCCGCTGACCGCGATCCTTGGCTTCATCGAAACACTGCAAGGCCCGGCCCATGGCGACCAGAAGGCACAGGACCGTTTTCTCGCAACCATGGCCGCCGAAGCCGGGCGCATGAACCGGCTTGTCGCGGATCTCCTGTCGCTGAGCCGGGTCGAGGAAGAAGCACGGGTCAGGCCGACGACGATCGTCGATCTTGACCAACTCCTCCGCTCAACCGTGCGCAATCTCGAACCTGTCGCCGAAGAGGTGGGAGGATCGCTGTTTTACGATGCGCCGATGGAGGCCCCCAAGCTGCAAGCCGATTCCGACCAACTTTTTCAGGTGTTCACGAACCTGATCGAGAACGCCCTGAAATATGGCGGGCAGGGAACCGAGGTCACCTTGCGCATTTCCAAATCCCCGCGTGACCACGTGCTGCGCGTGCCGGTGCTGCGCATCAGCGTCGAGGATACAGGGCCGGGGATCGCGCCAACGCATATTCCGCGCCTGACCGAGCGATTCTATCGCATCGATTCCCACCGCTCGCGCGAAATGGGGGGGACGGGGCTGGGTTTGGCCATCGTGAAACACATCCTCAACCGTCACCGAGGGCGGCTGGCCGTGGAAAGCACGGAGGGTGAAGGGTCGGTGTTTACCGTTATCCTGCCTGTGGCGTGAAGAATCTGCCCCGTGCCCCAGGGTGTCATAAAAGCGTTACATTGATGTCACAAAAGGTTTGCGCAGGGTCCGTAGCACCCGGCTGAGGCCGTCACACTCGGGCGGTCAACACCAATGGAGTTAATCATATGTCCGTCAAACTGACCGCATCGGCACTGGCTATCGCAGCCGTCGCCACCACCGCTGCCGCTCGTGACCAGGTTCAGGTCGCCGGGTCCTCGACCGTTCTTCCCTACGCGTCGATCGTGGCCGAAGCCTTCGGCGAAAACTTTGACTTCCCGACCCCGGTTATCGAATCCGGCGGCTCCTCGGCCGGCCTCAAGCGTTTCTGCGAAGGCGTGGGCGAAAACACCATCGACGTCGCCAACGCGTCGCGCAAGATCAAGGACTCCGAGATTGCCAAATGCGCCGAAGCCGGCGTGACCGACATCATCGAAGTCCGCATTGGCTATGACGGCATCGTCTTCGCCTCGCAGATCAACGGCCCGGCCTTCACCGCGTTCGAGCCGGTCGACATCTTCAACGCCCTGTCGGCCAAGGTCGTCAAGGACGGCGCGCTGGTCGAGAACACCTACAAGCAGTGGGCCGATTTCAACGGCGACCTTCCCGCCGCCGACATCGCAGCCTTCATTCCGGGCACCAAGCACGGCACCCGTGAAGTGTTCGAAGAAAAAGTGATGGTCGAAGGCTGTAAGGCTGCCGGCGCCTATGACATCTATTTCGCCGAAAACGGCGGCGACAAGAAAGCTGCGGGCAAAGCCTGCTACGAAGTGCGCACCGACGGCGTTTCGGTCGACATCGACGGCGACTATACCGAAACCCTCGCACGCATCGACGCGACCCCGAACGGCATCGGTGTCTTCGGTCTCGCCTTTTACGAGAACAACACCGACAAGCTCAAAGTTGCGACCATGGGTGGCGTTGCTCCGTCGACCGAAAGCATCGCAACCGGCGAATACCCCGTTTCGCGCCCGCTCTTCTTCTACGTGAAGAAAGCCCATATCGGCGTGATCCCCGGCCTCAAGGAATATGCCGAATTCTTCGTCGCTGACGAGATCGCAGGCCCCGACGGCCCGCTCTCCGAGTATGGCCTCGTGTCCGACCCGGAACTGGCGGCAACCCAGGCGGCCGTTGCTGCTGAAGAAACCATGAAGTAAGGCCACCGGCCTTTCTCTGGGGCGGTGCATATTTCGCGCCGCCCCTTTCCCCGCTTTTAGGACCTTTTCAAGATAACAAGAGGGGCGCCGATGCCTGTGCTTTGGATCGTTGTAGTCGTGCTTGCGCTTGGGGGCGCCGGCTATGCCATGGGGCGAATGCGCGCCCTGACGTCCGCAGAGGGCGACGCCCGTCACCTGCACTCTCTGCCGAATTACTACGGTGCGCATGTCTTCCTTGCTGCGACGGTGCCTTCGCTCCTGCTTTTGGTGGCTTGGGTCCTGGTGCAGCCCTTGCTGATCAACTCCCAGGTGTCGCACATGATCCCGGCGGAATCGGTTGCGGAAGGCTCGAGCATGGGTCTCGTCATGGCCGATGTCCGGCGCGTCGCGAACGGGCTTGATACCGCGGTGAAAGCCGGGGCGATGACCCCGGAACAGGCCGGGTCGATCCGCGCCGGATTTTCCGATGTCCGCCAGCGTCTCGGTGAAGTCGGCGTCGCGCTCGGGTCGGATGTCAGCCCCGAAGTCTTGCGCGCGGCACAGAAATACCGCGTATTGACCGCGCGTTACACCCTGTTCCTGGCGATTGCCGCGATTGGGCTGTCACTGGCCGGACTGGCCTACGGCTGGAGCCGCAGCCACATGACTTTCCGGGCCCGCAACGTTGTGGAGTCGGTGGTCAAATCCCTCCTGATCCTCGCGTCGTCCATCGCCATCCTGACCACGATCGGCATCGTGTTGTCCTTGATTTTCAACACGTTGGAGTTCTTCCGGCTCTATCCTGCGGCGAATTTCTTCTTCGAACCGACCTGGTTGCCATCTTTCGGCGGCGGCGTAGACAGTGACGGCAATCCGCTTTCCAAACTCGGCATCCTGCCGCTTCTTTGGGGCACGCTCTACATCTCGCTGATCGCGCTTGCGGTGGCTGTTCCAATCGGCCTCTTTGCCGCGATCTACCTGTCGGAATATGCCGGGTCGCACGCCCGCTCCGTCGCCAAGCCGCTGATCGAGGTGCTCGCCGGTATCCCGACCATTGTCTATGGCCTCTTCGCGCTGCTGACGGTCGGCCCGCTGCTGGTCGATGTCTTCGGTGAAGGCGGGCTGCTTGGTGTCGGCTGGATGCAGGGCGGTACCGCCGTGATGACCGCCGGCCTCGTCATGGGCATCATGCTGATCCCCTTCGTCTCGTCTCTGTCCGATGACATCATCAACGCCGTGCCGCAGGCCATGCGCGACGGTTCGCTCGGCCTTGGCGCGACGAAATCGGAAACCATCCGACAGGTGGTGCTTCCGGCCGCGCTTCCGGGCATTGTCGGCGCCATCCTCCTGGCCGCCTCGCGCGCCATTGGCGAGACGATGATCGTGGTGCTTGGGGCAGGGGCCGCGGCCCGCCTGAGCATGAACCCCTTCGACGCGATGACCACTGTCACCGCCAAGATCGTAAGCCAGCTGACCGGCGACGCCGATTTCGCCTCGCCCGAAGCGCTGGTTGCCTTTGCCCTGGGCATGACGCTCTTCATCGTCACGCTCGGTCTCAACATCTTCGCGCTCTACATCGTGCGCAAATACCGGGAGCAGTACGAATGAGTGACGCAACCGCAGGCCAGCCCGAAGCCCGCCGGAAGGGGTCGCTTCTCAAGCAGGACGAGCGCACCAAGCGCCGCAACGCCGCCGAGGCCCGTTTCAAGATCTATGGCATCATTGCCGTCGCAACCGGCCTCTTGTTTCTGTTGATGTTGCTCTGGGCCATCATCTCGAACGGAGCCCAGGCCTTTGGCCAGACCTTTGTCACGGTCCAGGTCGAGCTGCTCGAGGACAAGCTCGACAAGAAGGGTAACCGCAATATCGAGGACATCAAGAAGGTCTCGACCTTCGGATATACCCCGCTGGTGCAGAACGCGCTCTTGAAAGAGGTCGAAACTCTCGGCATCGAGACGTCCCTGACCAAGGCCAAGGACATGAAGCCGATCCTGTCCGCCTCGGCAGCGGCCCAGCTGCGCGACTACGTGATCGCCAACCCCGACAAGATCGGTGACACGGTCGAGTTTCGCTTTCTCGCCTCGAGCCGCGTCGACGGCTATCTCAAGGACCGTGTGACCCGCGAGTCGATTGCCCGCGACAAGAACATCGACGCCGTGCATCTCGACCTCGTGGATGCCCTGACCGAGGCCGGCACCATCAAGAAGACCTTCAACTGGGCTTTCATCACCGGCTCGGATGCGTCCGACACGCGTCCCGAGGCCGCAGGCATGGGGGTCTCCATGCTGGGGTCGCTCTTCATGATGCTGGTCGTGCTGGGGCTTTCACTGCCCATCGGCGTCGCCGCCTCGATCTACCTTGAGGAGTTCGCGCCCCAGAACCGCTGGACCGACCTGATCGAGGTCAATATCTCCAACCTCGCCGCCGTGCCTTCCATCGTGTTCGGTATCCTTGGCCTGGCGGTATTCATCCAGTTCGCGCACCTGCCGCAATCGGCGCCGCTTGTGGGCGGTTTGGTGCTGACCCTGATGACCCTGCCGACGATCATCATCGCGACGCGCGCTTCGCTCAAGGCCGTGCCACCGTCGATCCGCGATGCCGCGCTCGGGGTCGGGGCCTCGAAGATGCAATCGGTCTTCCACCATGTGCTGCCGCTCGCCGCGCCGGGAATCCTGACCGGCACCATCATCGGCCTTGCCCAGGCGCTTGGTGAAACCGCGCCGCTCCTCCTGATCGGGATGGTAGGTTATATCGCCTCGAACTACCCGGAAGGGGTCATGGACGGTTTCGTCTCGCCCAACTCCGCCATGCCGGCCCAGATCTACGAATGGGCCAAACGCGCCGACCCGGCCTTCTATGAACGCGCCTGGGGCGGTATCATCATCCTGCTGGTGTTCCTGATCACCATGAACATCATCGCCATCCTCCTGCGCCGCCGCTTCGAGCGCCGCTGGTAAGACGGGAAAACGAACCAATGTATGACGCACCGAACCCGGGGGCCAACGTGGACCAGAAAGACATCAAGATTTCCGCCAACAAGGTTCAGGTCTATTATGGCGACACCCATGCCATCAAAGACGTGGATATCGAGGTCGAAGACAAGACCGTGACCGCCTTCATCGGCCCCTCGGGCTGTGGCAAGTCGACCTTCCTGCGCTGCCTGAACCGCATGAACGACACGATCGACGTTTGCCGCGTCGAGGGCGATATCCTGCTCGACGGCGAGGATATCTATGACAAGAAGGTCGACCCTGTGCAGCTTCGCGCCAAGGTGGGCATGGTGTTCCAGAAACCGAACCCGTTCCCCAAGTCGATCTACGACAATATCGCCTATGGTCCGCGCATTCACGGACTGGCCAGGAACAAGGCCGAACTTGATGACATCGTCGAGAAATCCCTGCGCCGTGGCGCGATCTGGGACGAGGTCAAGGACCGCCTTCAGGAACCCGGCACCGGCCTCTCCGGTGGCCAGCAACAGCGCCTGTGTATCGCCCGCGCCATCGCGACCGAACCGGAAGTCCTTCTTATGGATGAGCCTTGCTCGGCGCTTGACCCGATTGCCACGGCACAGGTCGAAGAACTGATCGACGAGCTGCGGACGCGATACTCTGTTGTCATCGTGACCCACTCGATGCAGCAGGCCGCCCGCGTGAGCCAGAAAACCGCGTTTTTCCACCTCGGCAACCTCGTGGAATACGACGACACCGGAACGATCTTCACCAACCCCCGTGATGAGCGCACAGAAAGCTACATCACCGGCCGTATCGGCTAAGGGAGCCATGACCGATGAACGATAAACATATCGTATCTTCCTTCGACTCGGATCTTGAACAGATCCAGGCCCATATCATGAAGATGGGTGGCCTTGTCGAAGAGGCGATCCTTGAGGCCTCCAAATCGCTCAAGAACCGCGATGAGGAACTGGCCGAACAGGTGCGCAATAATGACAAAGCCATCGACGCGCTCGAAGAGCTTATCAATGACGAATGCGTCAAGCTGATTGCGCTGCGCTCGCCGACGGCGGTTGACCTGCGCGTGGCGCTGTCGGTTCTGAAAATCGCCGGCAACCTCGAGCGCATTGGCGATTATGCCAAGAACATGGCCAAGCGCACCTCGGTGCTCGTGCACATGGCGCCGGTCGAAGGTGCGCGAGGCGCGCTGCGCCGCATGGCCCGCGAAGTGCAACTCATGCTCAAGGACGCGCTCGACGCCTATATTCAGCGTGACGCGGAACTTGCCCGCGATATCCTCGAACGTGACCGCGATATCGACCAGATGTATAACGCGTTGTTCCGCGAATTCCTGACCTTCATGATGGAAGACCCGCGCTACATCACGCCCTGTATGCACCTGCATTTCATCGCCAAGAACACCGAGCGTATGGGCGACCACGTCACCTCGATTGCCGAACAGGTGATCTACCTGGTGACGGGCGAACTGCCCGAGGACACGCGCCCGCGCGAAGATCACTATGATCCCGCGCTGCATTCTGCGGAATAATATCTGGACGGACGACCTTGTAAGATGGCCAAAGATCACCCCACTGTTCTCGTTGTTGAGGATGAACCCGCTCAGCGTGATGTTCTGACCTATAACCTCGAGGCCGAAGGCTTCGAGGTGGTCAGTGCGGGCGATGGCGAAGAGGCACTTCTCCTCGTCGCCGAGGTCGCGCCCGATATCATCGTGCTTGACTGGATGTTGCCCGGCATCTCGGGGATCGAGATCTGCCGCCGTCTCAAGACGCGGACCGAAACTGCGGGTATCCCGGTGCTCATGCTCTCTGCGCGCTCGGAAGAGGTCGACCGGGTGAGGGGGCTTGAAACCGGGGCGGATGATTATGTGGTCAAACCCTATTCCGTCATGGAACTCATGGCCCGTGTGCGCAACCAACTGCGCCGGGTGCGGCCCGCGGCCGTGGGGCAGCGCCTTGAATATGAGGATATCATCCTCGACGCGGAAACCCATCGCGTGACGCGCGCTGAAAAACCGCTGAAGCTCGGCCCGACGGAATTTCGCCTCTTGTCCACCTTCATGGAAAAACCGGGCCGCGTCTGGAGCCGTGAACAGCTTCTGGACCGGGTATGGGGGCGCGATATCTATGTCGATAGCCGCACCGTCGATGTTCATATCGGACGGCTGCGCAAGGCATTGTGCAAACATGGCGGCGACGATCCCCTCCGGACCGTGCGCGGCGCGGGCTATGCGCTCGGCTAGTGCTTGCATCTGATTGAAATCGAGGGCTAAATTCCCGGAACCTCTCCGGGAGACCTGCAATGCCTTACCTTACGCCGCTGCCACCTGCCGCGCCTTTCCGGAGCGCCTGACATGGACGGGTCGCTTTGGATTGATAGCAGTGAAGAGTATTGTAAATACAACGCCTTAAACGGTGATGTTCAAGTTGACCTTGTTGTCGTCGGCGGTGGTTTCACGGGCTGTGCCGCGGCGCTTTCCGCTGCCGGGCAAGGCGCAAGTGTTGTCCTCCTCGAAGCGCATAGGATCGGCCATGGCGGGTCCGGGCGGAATGTGGGGCTGGTCAATGCCGGTCTGTGGTTGCCGCCGGACTCTGTTGAAGAGGTGATGGGTTCAGAGGCGGGGCAGGCGCTGAACCACGCGCTCGCCGGGGCGCCCGATGAAGTCTTTGACCTGATCGCGCGCCACAACATCCAATGCGAGGCCACGCGCAACGGCACGCTGCACCTTGCCCATGCGCCGCGCGGGCTGAAAGACCTCGAGATGCGCCTCGAACAGCAGCAAGCCCGGCAGGCGCCCGTGTCGCTTCTGGATGCTGACGAGACTGCGCGTCGCACCGGGACCGACGCATATCACGGTGCGTTGCATGACCGCAGGGCAGGGACCGTGCAGCCCTTGGCCTATGTCCAGGGCCTCGCACGCGCCGCGCAAGAGGCGGGCGCCCAAATCCATGGCGAAAGCCCGGTCAAATCCCTGGCCCATGATGGTCGCCATTGGCACGCACGCACCCAGGGCGGCACAGTCAAGGCACGGAAATGTCTTGTTGCAACAAATGCTTACCACCTTGGCATCGAAGGGATGCAAGAGCCGCGTAGTGCGCAGGTGTCGTTCTTTCAACTCGCAACCGATCCGCTTCCTGACGGTTTGGGCGATGACATCTTGCCGGGGGGCGAAGGGTGCTGGGACACGGCGCTCATCATGTCATCCTTGCGCCGTGATGCCGCCGGTCGCGTGATTTTCGGGGCGATGGGCAATCCCGTGGGGCTAGGGCAAGCGCTACACGCGGCTTGGGCGCGTAAGGCGCTCACGCGGCTCTATCCCGGGCTGAAAGGGCAGGCCTTCGCGCATTTCTGGGTCGGCACCATCGCCATGACATCCGATCACGTGCCAAAGGCCATTCGTTTCGGTCCGAACGCTCTGAGCCTCATGGGCTTCTCGGGGCGCGGTATCGCACCGGGAACACGGCTGGGCCGGCTCGCGGCCAATGCCGTGTTGTCCGGTTCGGACAGCAATTTGCCTTTGCCGGTCCTGGACCAATATAGCGAGCGCTTCTGTGGTCTGCGCACGGCATATTATGAAAGCGGGGCGCGTCTGATACACATGGCGGATCGGCTCATCGGTTAATCCTATAATCAGTATTATGTAAATAAAATACCAGAAACCCCGGTGCCGCCCATTCCGAAATGGCGTGGAAAATGAGGAACTTGACGGTGGACAGCGCAGCAACCCTGACGATATGGTCAGATGAATGACTGAGGACACCATGACTTCCATTCTCGTTTTGAACGGCCCCAACCTCAATCTTCTCGGCCTGCGCCAGCCAGAGGTGTATGGCACGACGACGCTCGCCGATATCGAGGCGGCTTGCACGGCTCATGGCACGGCGTCCGGCCTTTCCGTCACCTGCGCCCAAAGCAACCATGAAGGCGCGCTTGTCGATGCGATCCACGCCGCCAAGGGTCTCCATGACGGGATTATCCTCAACGCTGGCGCCTACACCCATACCTCCGTGGCGCTGATGGATGCGATTGCCTCGGTCGGCCTTCCTGTCGTCGAACTCCATCTCTCCAACATCCACGCGCGCGAGGCCTTCCGCCATAAATCCTATATCGCCCCGGTGGCGGTTGGCCAGATTTGTGGCTTCGGCGCGCATGGTTATATTCTCGCTCTCGATGCCCTCAAGGCGCATCTTGAACAGACGCCCGCATGACACCAGACACCGCTCTCGACTATATCGAAGCACTGACCGAGGCCCGGTCTCAAGAAAGTCTTTGGGCCATGCACACGGAAATGATGGCGACCTTTGGCTTCGATCGGTTGATCTATGGCTATACCGGGTTCTGCACCGACACCTCCCTTGGCGATGTCGATGATTTCACCATCCTGTCCAACCATGACTCCGATTACCTGAAGGCCTTTCTGGGCGACGGGCTGTATTTCAATGGCCCGATGATGCATTGGTGCCTCAACAATACCGGCGCCTGTAGCTGGCGCTGGATGGCCGAGCGCCGCGCGGCTGGCAAACTTTCTCCGACGGAACTGGCGGTCAGCGAATTCAACCTGTCCATGGGTGTGACCGCTGGCTACTCCATCAGCTTTCCGACCGTCCCGTCGCGCTCCAAGGGCGCGCTCGCCCTGACTGCGCGTGTCGGCCTGACCCAGGATGACGTGGATGCGATATGGCAAGACCATGGCCGCTTTATCGAATTGTCGAGCCAGATCGCCCACCTCAAGATCCTCTCCCTGCCCTATGAACATCCAAGCCGCGCCTTGACCGGGCGACAGCGTGAAGTGCTCGAATGGGTCGGAGACGGCAAGACGATCCAGGATATCGCGACCCTTCTGGATCGCACCCCGGCCACCGTCGAAAAACATCTGCGCTTGGCCCGCGAAGCGCTCAATGTCGAAACTACGGCACAGGCTTTGCTTAAAGCGTCCTTCCTGAAGCAGATCTACAAGCCTGAAAGCTGATCTGACGCAAAAAAGCGTCAAAAGTCAGGTTTCCCTTACTTGTGTGACCCAACGTCATTAGGGCAATCTGCGGTTGTTCCGTGAGTGGTGGCTTTGGCCTTGGAACATTCTGGTCTCAAACTTCGTTATTGCGAGGCTCTTGCGATCAGCCGGTTTCAGTCCGGATGTCGGTCCCGAGGTGTATTCTCACCTTCGGGTCGACACTTCGAGTTTCACCTCCCATCCCCATGCACAGGGGGGGCTCGATTTCGGCGGCGTTGCCATCCCCGGCAACGTCGCCTTTTCTTTCTGCGAGGCTGCGCAATGACAAGGAAACACAAGGAAAAACGCCGCCCACAAATGTGAGCGGCGTCGTTCCTCGTTTCGCGTCAGCTGGGGATTAGCCCTGAGCGGCCTTGGCCACTTCCGCCGCGAAATCTTCTTCTTTCTTCTCGATGCCTTCACCGACTTCCATGCGGACATAGCCAACGATCTCGGCGCCGGCCTCTTTGGCCGCGGCTTCCACGGTCAGGTCCGGGTTGATCACGAAGTCCTGGCCAAGCAGGGTCACTTCGCTCATGAATTTCTTCATGCGACCGACGATCATCTTCTCGATGACCTGCTCCGGCTTGCCCGATTCACGTGCGATGTCGATCTGCACAGCACGCTCTTTCTCGACAACCGCCGGATCGAGATCCGCTTCCGAAAGCGCCTGCGGGTTGGCCGCGGCGATGTGCATCGCAACCTGCTTGCCGAAGGCTTCGTCGCCACCCTTGAGCGCCACGAGAACGCCGATCTTGCCCATGCCATCGGCGGCCGGGTTGTGGACGTAGGAGGTCACGGTGTCGCCCTCGACGGCGGCCATGCGGCGCACCGACATGTTCTCGCCGATGGTGGCCACGGCGTCGGTGACAACGTCGGCAACGGTCTTGCCACCCATGTCAGCCGCTTTCAGCGCCTCGACGTCCGAAACGGTGATCGCCACGTCCGCGATACCGGCAACCATTTTCTGGAAATCGGCGTTCTTGCCGACAAAGTCGGTTTCCGAGTTGACCTCGACAGCCACGCCCTTGCCGCCATCGACCTTGACCGCCACGAGACCCTCTGCCGCGGTGCGGCCGGATTTCTTGGCCGCTTTCGCGAGGCCCTTGGTGCGCAGCCAGTCGATGGCCGCTTCCTGGTCGCCGTCGGTTTCGGTCAGGGCCTTTTTCGCGTCCATCATGCCTGCGCCGGTCATTTCGCGCAGTTCTTTTACCATTGCTGCTGTGATCGCCATCTTGGCTCTCCTCGATGTTCAAAAGAAGTTTCGGGGGCGGGCTTACCCTGCCCCCGTGTCAGTTCTGTAACGCTTACGCTTCGGCGGTTGCGTCTTCTGCCACGGCTTCTTCGGCCGGGGCTTCTTCGAAGGCCCCAACGTCGATGCCGGCAGCGCCCATCTGGGCGGTCATGCCGTCGAGGGCCGCGCGCGAGGCCAGGTCACAATAGAGCGCGATGGCGCGTGCCGCGTCGTCGTTGCCCGGAATGATATAGTCCACGCCGTCGGGCGAACAGTTGGTGTCAACCACGGCCACGACCGGAATACCAAGCTTGTTGGCTTCCGCGATAGCGAGGGCTTCTTTCTTCACGTCGATGACGAAGAGAAGATCCGGCACGCCGCCCATTTCACGGATACCGCCAAGCGACGCCTGGAGTTTCTCTTGGTCGCGTTCCATGCCGAGGCGCTCTTTCTTGGTGAGGCCTTCCGCGCCGTTCGCCATTTTCTCGTCGATCTCCTTGAGGCGGTTGATCGACTGGGACACGGTTTTCCAGTTGGTGAGCGTGCCGCCGAGCCAGCGGTGGTTCATGTAATACTGTGCGCATTTCTCGGCGGCGTCCGCGATCGGCGCTGCGGCCTGACGCTTGGTGCCGACGAAAAGAACGCGGCCGTTTTTCGCGACGGTTTCGCGGATCACGTTCAGGGCGGCGTCGAGCATCGGGACCGTCTGGGTGAGGTCCATGATGTGGATGCCATTGCGCGCGCCATAGATGAACTCGCCCATACGGGGGTTCCAACGCTGAGTCTGGTGACCAAAGTGAACGCCTGCTTCAAGCAGCTGGCGCATGGTGAACTCGGGTAGAGCCATGCTTGTTTTCCTTTTCCGGTTTACGCCTTGGCGGGGTCAATTGAGAGCAGATGCTCCAACCGGCGGACTGTCCGGGATGTCTCCCCGGATCAACCCAAACCCCGCCTGCGGGTTTGAATACGCGCGCATATACGCAAGCCTGAAAGAGGTTGCAAGCCTATAAACACCGCGAAAAGGGTCGGGGGCGCAAAAAGCGGCCCTACCCGCCGTTGGCCAGCCGATGCGCCCCGCGCACCGCCTCTTCCGAGGCCTTGGCGAGCGTCTTGCGGTTTTCAAAATACATAACCCGCAGCGGCGTGTGATAAATCACCTCGACGCGCCCCTGCCTGCGCTGTGCCAAGACCTTGAGCACATGCGGCCCGAACCCCATATCGCCCCACCAGCCATAGAACCGCTTATCCTCGCCTTCAGGCGCGTGGTAGAGAACGGTCACGGGCTGGACATGAAGCCGATCACGCAGGGTATCGGCAAAGAAGGCTGCGAAAAGCGTGGGCTTGAACGGCAAGACCCGGATCGCGTCCGTGCTCGTGCCCTCGGGAAAGAACAAGAGCTTGTGCCCGGCCAGAAGCCGTTCCTCGAAAAGCGCCTTCTGCGCCTGCGCTTCCTTGGGGTCGCGATTGATGAAAACGGTCCCCGTCGCCTTGGCAAGCCAACCGATCCCGGGCCATTTTGCGACCTCTGCCTTGGACACGAAATAAATCCGTTTGCGCGCATTGAGCACGAAGATATCAAGCCAGGAACTATGATTGGCCACCACCGCGCCGGGCTGTGTCATGAGGTGGCCTTCGCTCTGAAACCCGATCCCGAGAATACGAAGCGCGTTGCGGCACACGAACTGCGTGATGAACGGCGTCCAGGGGCGATAGAGGCCATGCACGGGTTTTTCCACGAACCGGATCAGGAGAAGGATCACGAGGCAGACGAAAATCAGGGCAAGCAACACGCTGCCCCGCAGCACCACGCGCAGCCATCCCATCGCCGGGATCGGGCGATCTTCGGGGTAGCTGTCTTCGCCGGTCCAGGTCTGACTCACGTCTCAAGACCCTTCGTATAGATCGCTTTCTGCTTGGCGTTCATGCGCTCCGTGTCCATCACGAGACAGACATCCACCGTGTTGAAGGCGTGGTCCACATAGGCCCCCTCGCCCACGAACCCGCCAAGCCGGAGATAGGCCTTGATGAGCGCCGGCACCTCGAGCATCGCCTTGCGGCGGTCGATCTGGTCTTCGGGGACGAGATCCATGGGTTGAAAATGCGCGGGCTGTGTGCGCACCCGAAGGTCTTCCGGCGCGAGATGGCGATAATGCAAAAGCGACAAGGGCCCGGCCAGGGCCTCGACATCCGTGCCGTGAAAACTCGCCACGCCAAAGAGAATCTCGATCTCGTGCTCATGGACATAGGCGGCCAACCCGTTCCAAAGGTGGAACATGGCCACCCCGCCCCGGTATTGCGGCAATAGACAGCTCCGTCCAAGCTCAAGGAGCCTGCGACCGCTCTGCTTCAGAACCGTGAGGTCATATTCGTCCTCGCCGTAAAACTGTCCGATCTCGGCGGCGCGCGTATCCCGCAAAAGCCGGTAAACCCCGATCACACGGTCGATTTGGGGCGCCTCCATCGCGTTGTCGATGAGGATCATGTGATCGAAATAGGGGTCAAAGCGGTCCTTCTCGAGCCGCGCCTCGTGATCGACCATCTCGCCCCCACCGCCAAGCTCTTCCACGAAGACCCGGTAGCGCAGGCGCTGCGCCGCCATGAGCTCTTCCGGCGTCTGGGCAAGTTTTAACGTGAAATCAGGGTCTTGGCTGGCCATTTCGTCAGACTATTCAGAGATGTTTCCGCGTTTTAGGCATTGGTGCGACAATTGGCAACATCAGGAGGCGACAAGCTGTTTGCCCGTCAACCAGGGGTTGTGTTAACTTTGCGTCAACCAATCTCATTTTCAATAACAGGCAGGAGCATCACTCTGGAGCCGTTTATGACGACTTTGCCTTCTTCGCGGAAATTTACCGTGAGTTTTCCTCCGATATTCGACTGGACCTGTCCTGTGCCCCATTCCGGGCGTTCCGGGTGTCGCACAAGCATTCCAGGTTCGAGAAAAGCATTCAGATCATCCATTTTTCCCAAATCCTTTTCCGGAAGACCAACAACATGACCAACCTTAATACAGATCTCGCGGCACTGGTAGGGTCGCGTATCTGCCACGATCTCATCAGCCCTGTCGGCGCGATTGGCAACGGGCTCGAACTGATGGCCATGGCCGGGGAGATGTCCGGCCCCGAAATCGGCCTCATCACGGGTAGCGTGACCAACGCCACCGCCCGCATCCGTTTCTTTCGCATCGCCTTCGGGCTGGCGGCGGGCAATCAAAGCGTATCAGAACTGGAAATCCGCACCATTCTTTCCGACAGCTACCAGGAAACCCGGATCGACCTGGATTGGCTTGCCGAGGGCAGCGTGGCGCGCGACGAATTGCGTGCGGTCTTTCTCGCCCTGCTCTGTGCCGAAACCGCGCTTGGCCGGGGCGGCGTGCTGAGCATCCTGCGCAAGGCCTCGGGCGTTTGGGAGGTCGTCGCCCTGTCCAATGCGCTGACCATCAATGAAAGCAGTTGGCAAACCCTGCAAGGCCAGATGCCGCCCGAAGGGCTGACACCGAACCAGGTTGAATTCGGCCTCTTGCCTTACGTCATCGACACGCTCGAGCGCAGCCTTTCCATCACCCGTGAGGACGAGAAGATCACCCTGACCTTCTGATCCGATCAGGGCCGGACGGTGCCGTCCCCTTCGACAAGGTATTTGAAGCTCGTGAGCTGCGCCGCGCCCACGGGCCCGCGCGCGTGCATCTTGCCGGTCGCAATCCCGATTTCCGCGCCCATGCCGAACTCGCCGCCATCGGCGAACTGGGTCGAGGCGTTGCGCATCAGGATCGCGCTGTCGAGCCGCTGGAAGAACCGCGCCGCCGCCGCATCGTCTTCGGTGAGGATGCAATCGGTATGGTTCGACCCGTATTGACGGATATGCGCAATCGCCTCGTCGACATTGGCCACAACCTTCGCGGCAATATCCATGTCGAGATATTCCTTGCCCCAATCCGCCTCCGTCGCGGCCATCACGCCTTCGATTTTCTGAAGCGTCGCGTCACCATGCACCCGCACGCCCTTGTCCATCAGCGCGCGCAACACGCCCTGCCCGATCGTGTCGACGAGGCTCTCATGGATCAAAAGGCATTCCGCCGCGCCGCAGATCCCGGTGCGCCGGGTTTTGGCATTGATCACCACGTCAAGCGCCTTGACCGGGTCGGCCGCCGCATCGAGATAGATATGCACGATCCCTTCGAGATGGGCAAAGACCGGCACCCGCGCTTCGCGCTGCACAAGACCGACAAGCCCTTTGCCGCCGCGCGGCACGATGACATCGACCGTATCCACCATGGTCAGCAATGCCTGAACCGCCGCCCGGTCACGCGTCGGGACAAGCTGGATCGCGTCTTCCGGCAAGCCCGCCATCTTGAGCCCCTCTACGAGACAGGCATGGATCGCCCCCGAGGAATGAAAGCTCTCCGACCCGCCGCGCAGGATCACAGCATTGCCCGACTTGAGGCAGAGCGCGCCCGCATCCGCCGTGACATTCGGGCGGCTCTCGTAAATCACCCCGACAACCCCAAGCGGCGTGCGCACACGCTTGATATGAAGGCCCGAGGGGCGATCCCATTCCGTGAGGACTTCGCCCACCGGATCGTCCTGCGCCGCCACGGCGCGCAGGCCCTCGACGATCCCCTTGATCCGGGCCTCGTCAAGCATGAGGCGATCCATCATCGCCGCTGACAACCCCTTGTCGCGACCAAAGGCCATGTCCTTTTCGTTCGCCGCGATGATCTCGGCCCGCCGCGCCCAGACAGCCTCCGCTGCCGCCTCAAGCGCCCTGGTCTTGGCTTCTGCCGGGGCAAAGGCCAGCTCCGCGCTGGCCGCTTTGGCCTTGGTGCCAATCTCTGCCATCAGGGCGGGAATGTCTGCGATCTCCGTCATCGTCTGGTCCTTTGCTTTACACTTCGTCTTGGTGCGTCAGAGCGCCATATCGTCCCGATGCACAAGCGCCGTGCGCCCGGGATAGCCGAGGATCTTCTCGATCTGCGACGAATGGCACCCCTTGATGGCGTCGGCTTCCGGGGCGGCATAGGCCACAAGCCCCTGGCCGAGCTTGTGCCCGCCCGGTCCGTGAATCGCCACCGGATCGCCCCGGCCAAAGCGCCCCTCGACCGCGCGCACCCCGGCGGCCAAAAGGCTCTTGCCCTGCCTGAGCGCGCTCACGGCCCCGGCATCGACGGTCAGCGTCCCCTGCGCCTTCATCGACGAAATCCAGCGTTTGCGCGCAAGCTGCGGCGTGCCTTCGGCGCTGAACCACGTGGCCGCGGCACCGTCCTCAAGCGCCTTGATGGGCCGCATCACGCTGCCAAGGGTGATCGCCATCTCGCAGCCCCCCGCCGTCGCGGTTTTCGCGGCCCAGAGCTTGGTGATCATGCCACCTTTGGAAAGGCCCGACGTCCCCTCGCCCGCCATTTCCTCGATCTCGGGCGTGATGGCCTCGATCCGGTCAAACCGCTTGGCTTGCGGGTTGATCATCGGGTTGTCCGAATAGAACCCATCCACATCCGACAAGAGCACGAGCGCATCCGCCCCCGTGGTCAGCGCCACCTGCGCCGCCAGACGGTCATTGTCGCCATAGCGGATCTCATCCGTCGCCACCGTGTCGTTCTCGTTCACGATCGGCACGACGCCAAGGCTCAGAAGCTGCTCGAGCGTCGCGCGTGAATTGAGATAGCGGCGCCGGTTCGCGCTATCCTCAAGCGTCACAAGAACCTGCCCCGTGGTGATCCCGTGCGGGGCCAGGGCCTCTTCATAGGCGCGCGCAAGGCGGATCTGTCCGACCGCGGCGGCGGCCTGTGATTGTTCGAGCGGCAATTCCGAGCGCGGCAGGCCCAATGCCCCCCGCCCAAGCGCGATAGAGCCCGACGACACGAGAACGACATCCGCTCCCCGCGCCTTGAGCCACGCCACGTCCTCGGCCAGAGCCAAAAGCCAATCGCGGCGCAAATCCCCGGAATTGGCATCGACGAGAAGCGCCGAGCCGATCTTGATGACAACGCGTTTCGCACCGCTCAGGGTTGCCAAGGCGCGTCCCCCTCCTCGCCTGCATCCGCCTTTTTCTGCCGAAGACGATCCGCATCAATCTGCGTGCGCAACGCGCGAAGCACATCCGTGACCCCTTCGCGGCTCACCCCCGACATGAGCATCACAGGCCCATCCGTCACCGCTTCAAGCTCTTCCTTGATGAAGGCGCGCTCTTCCTCGTCAAGCGTGTCGATCTTGTTGAGAACCGTGACGCGCGGTTTCTCGGCCAAGAACCCGCCATAGGCTTCGATCTCGCGAATGATCGTCTGGTAATCCTCGATCGGCGTGCCACTGGTGCCATCGACGAGGTGCAACAGAACCGCACAGCGCTCCACATGGCCAAGGAAAAGGTCGCCAAGCCCCCGGCCCTCGCTCGCGCCCTCGATCAGGCCGGGAATATCGGCGACAACGAATTCCACGTTGTCGACGCCCACGACCCCGAGATTGGGATGCAGCGTGGTAAAGGGATAATCGGCAATCTTCGGCCGCGCGTTCGATGTTGCGGCAAGGAAAGTGGATTTCCCCGCATTGGGCAGACCCAGAAGGCCCACATCCGCGATCAGCTTCAGGCGCAGCCATATCGTGCGCTCGACCCCGGCAAGCCCCGGATTGGCCCGGCGCGGCGCCTGGTTGGTCGAGGATTTGAAATGCAGGTTACCAAAGCCCCCATTGCCGCCCTTGGCCAAGAGCACACGCTGCCCGACCTCGGTGAGGTCCGCGAGCACCGTCTCCTGATCCTCGTCAAGGATTTCCGTGCCCACCGGCACCCGCAACACGATATCGTCGCCCGTCTTGCCGGTGCGTTGCGCGCCCATGCCGGGGCGGCCATTCTCGGCAAAGAAATGCTGCTGATAGCGGAAATCAATGAGCGTATTCAGCCCTTCGACGGCCTCGGCCCAGACATTGCCGCCATTGCCGCCATCGCCGCCATCGGGGCCGCCATACTCGATAAACTTCTCGCGCCGGAACGAGATACATCCCGACCCGCCGCTACCGGAGCGGATATATACCTTGGCGAGGTCGAGGAATTTCATCGGTTCGGTCCTTTGGCCTCATCGGGCCGGTAAGAGTAAGTCGGTCTGCCCCGCCTGATAACGCCAAGCGGGGCCTGCCTCAATCCAGTTTCAGACTATAGGTCCATGTGGGCACGGTCGCATCCCGTGCAATCGAAAAGGTTTCGGCATCTCCGAGATACTGAAACCCGTTATTGGTCAGAACCCGTGCCGAGGCCGGGTTGTCCTGAAACACCGTCGCATAGACCGTGTCGAGCTGCATCGGATTGGCCTTGAGCAAGGCCGCGACCGCCTCCGAGGCAAGCCCCGTGTTCCAGAAAGCCGGCGCGATCCAGAACGAGACCTCGGCCTTGCCGGTATCGACGCGCTTGAGGCTGATGACCCCCATCACCTCCGCACCATTCGCGGCACTGCCATCCATCACCCAGACATCCTCGACACGCTCGTCGCTCCGGGCGCGCTGGATGAAGGCCTCGATGCTGCCCGGCGGAAGCGGGTGCGGAATCGAAGACGTGTTGCGGGCGACCTCCTCGTCACCGGCATAAAGCGCGATCAATCCCTCATCGGCACGGCGCACGGGACGCAGGGCGAACCGTTCGGTTTCGATCACGGGTTGGGTCACGATCGTGTCGTGTTTCATATGTGCGCCCTCCTCAAAACAACACATAAAGAACCGAGGCCACGGTCAGCGCAGCCAGGGTTGCCATAAGATATTTTTCCGCCGCGCGCCCTGCGACGAGACGCGCAATCCGGTCTCCGGCAAAGGTCCAGACCGGATGAAACACCAGTTGGCAAGCCAGAAGACAGGTGGCAACGGTCGCCGTCGCCTGCAAGACCGGCGTGCCCGGTGTCACGAAATTGGCAAAGCTCGTGACGATCATCGCCCAGGCCTTGGGGTTGAGCGGATGCACGATGAGCCCGGTCCGAAACCCCGGCGCCTCGCCAACCTGCGCCCCGTCCGGCGCAAGGCGCAGATGCGCCACCCGCCAGGCAAGCCAGCAGATATAGGCCGCCGAGATCCATTTGAGTGCCACGAAGAGCATCGGCACCGCCTCGGCCAGCGACATCAACCCGAACCCGATGGGCCAGATGATGAGCTGCTTGCCAAGCGCCACTCCCGCCACGAAGGGCAATGCCGCCGCGAACCCATAGCGCGCACCCGTCGCCATCAGGGCCATGTTGGCCGGCCCCGGCGTCGCGATCTGGCTCGCGGCAAATGCGGTTAATGTCACGACAGCCACCGTCATCGGGCGTGGCTCCTGCTCAAATAAAAAGGGACCGGCTTTGACGCCGATCCCCTAAATGTCTCATGGCCTTTAAGGTCGGCTTACTCGGCGGCCTCCGCCACCGGGAGAACCGAAATAAAGGTGCGGCCCTTGAGGCCCTTGTGGAACTTCACGTTGCCTTCGACGGTCGCAAAGATGGTGTGGTCCTTGCCCATGCCAACACCTTCGCCGGGCCAGCACTTGGTGCCGCGCTGACGCATGATGATGTTGCCGGGGATGACGACTTCGCCACCGTATTTCTTGACGCCAAGGCGGCGCCCTGCAGAATCGCGTCCGTTACGGGAGCTACCGCCAGCTTTTTTATGTGCCATATCGCTTGTCTCCTGTGTCTACGGCTTATTTGGCCAGTTCTTTGGCCTGTTCAACCCAGCCTTCGCGCTCGATACGGCCCTTGAACGACAGTTTCTCGTCGAACTCGGCAATATCGGCTTCGGTCCAGGCCGCGATCTGCGCGAAGGAGGTCACACCCGCTTCGAGCAGTTTCTTTTCAAGCGCCGGGCCAACGCCCGAGAGCTTCTTGAGATCGTCCGCGCCGGCCGGCGCTTCGGCCTTCGCGGCTTTCTTGGCGGCTTTCTTCGGAGCCGGAGCAGCAGCAGCCACACCCGCAACCGAGCCAGCACCGACAGCGGCCTTGACGCCCGACGTATCGGCGCCCGACTCGAGGATCTCGGTGATCTTCACGAGGGTCAGTTTCTGACGGTGACCCACGGTGCGCTTCGACGAATGCTTACGACGGCGCTTGACGAACTTGATGACCTTCTCGCCCTTGATCTGGTCGATCACGTCAGCCTGAACTGCGGCGCCATCGACGAGCGGCGCGCCCACGACGGTCTTGTCACCGCCCAGCATCAGGATGTCGTTGAATTGGATTTTTTCGCCAGCGTCTGCAGCCAGTTTCTCGACACGCAGGATGTCACCTGCCTGGACTTTATACTGCTTGCCGCCGGTCTTGAGGACTGCGAACATGTCCTGTTCCTTTGCGTTTGCCGCGTTCTGTGGCCCCCTCTCGGGTGTTTGTGGCTTGCCGCCGCCTCGAACCGCGCGTCCTTTACCGGACGAAGTTTCAACAAAACACGGCGCAAGGAGGTCCTTACGCCGGATTGCGCGCTTATCCTGTGCCTCGGCGTGTCTGTCAAGGGGTAAGTTGGCCTTTTCGGCGCGCATCGGGGCGGATGGAAAACCGCGTGTGATTCCATAGACTGGTCAGCGGGTCATGTCGAAGGGAAATCCAATCGACCAGGTCACGGCAGGCTGTCTCTGCGGCGGGCTGCGCGTCGTCGCAACCGGGGCGCCGGCTCGCGTCGGGCGGTGTCATGGCCTTGATTGCCGCCTTTCCCGGTGCGCGCCCGTCATGCCCGAGATCGCGACAGACCCCGGCTCAGAGGTCTTCGCCGGGACTCAACTCTCCCATGCGCAGGGCGAGGGCTTCGAAGCGGTTCATCATGATCTCGTAATGCACCGCGTTCATGAGTTCATACACCGTCTGCATGCGCGGGTCTTCAAGCGCCTCGGCATAGGTCTCGATCTCGTCATCCGTGAAATCGCGATAGGTATAGGCCGCGCTGACAAGCGCCGACGCCGCCATGTCCCGGCGCAGCGCGCCCTCGTTTTCCTTCATCGCCGCGCGCAGGCCCGCCTCGTCCATGCGCAGCGCGATCACCCCGGCATAAGAGGCCGCGAGAAGAAACCGGACCTGGATTTCCTGTGCTGCGCGGGGGCCGACATCATTGGGGTCGATGGCGTGGTTCATCCGTTTGAGCAGTTCAAGCCGCCCTGCCCCGTCAACCACCATCTCCGCGACAAGATCCTCGCCCGCCGCACGCTTGTGGTCGTCATCCTCCATATGCGAGTCGTTTTCCGCCGCCACGAGCTCCTGGCCAAGCGGGCTGGCGTAAAAGGCTGCTGCATGGGCAAGAAGGTCATCCTCGAGCGTTTCCTCGAGAATGGACATCGCCCTTTCGCGCATTTGGGCGGGATCGAACACGTCCTCCGAGACACGTTTCCATTGAATGCCGAAATCGCTCGCATCGAGGCCGAGCATTTCCGGCGCGTTTTCCGCGGCAAGCGCGATGGAGTCGATCGCGACATCGAATCCCGTCGTGGCGAGAAAGGCCTCGATATTGGCGCGATCCGCCGCCCGCGCCGGAAGCGTCAGCACCAAAACCGCCAGAACGGTCCATGCCCCGATCTGCGAGAGCGATGTGAAGAACCTGCGCACCTTGTTTCCTTTCGTGTTTGCGGGCCCGGATAAGACTATCGCACAGGAATTAACAAACAATGTCAAAACCCCCCTTGCACGCCCTGCCAAAGATCATTAAACGACGCCTCCACAGACCCCCGCGGAGAGGTGCCGGAGTGGTCGAACGGGGCGGTCTCGAAAACCGTTGTCCCTTCACGGGGACCCAGGGTTCGAATCCCTGTCTCTCCGCCATAACTTCCTGACATCGTTCAAGAAAATGACCGCTTAGCCGGTCGGTTATGGCTATTTATCCCCCCCGGACCCGTTGTAGCAGAAAGACCTCGTCGTCCTCTTTGATGGGCATCTGCAGGCTCTCCCCGGCATATTCGCCATTCACGGCCAGCGAGGCGCCGTCCTCGATCACCGGCTCAAGGCCGGGATAGGCGGTGACGAGGTTCTGAAGCACCTCGCCCACCGTCTTGCCCTCGACGCTGACCGTCTCTTGCCCATCGGCAAAGCGCCGCATGCTGGACCAGAGATTTACATCAACCATGCTTCTCAACCCTTTATTGCAGCTAGGATTTTCGGCGGCGATACCGGAAGTCCACGAAGCCGCTGCCCCGTGGCATCCGCGACCGCGTTGGCAATCGCCGGGAGCGGCGGGGTGATCCCCGTTTCGCCCACGCCGCGCACGCCATACGGATGGCCCGGATTCGGCACTTCGACAATCACCGTGTCGATCATCGGCAGGTCCGAGGCGACCGGAATGCGATAGTCAAGGAAGACCGGGTTCTGAAGCCGCCCATCCTCGCCATAGATATATTCCTCGTTCAGCGCCCAGCCGATCCCCTGCGCCGCGCCGCCCTGAAACTGGCCCTCGACATAGGAGGGATGGATCGCCTTGCCAGCATCCTGCACCACCGTATAGCGCACGACGCGGGTATGGCCGGTTTCCGGGTCCACCTCGACATCGACGATATGGGTGCCGAAACTTCCGCCGAATCCCATCGGAGTGGCCTCGAAATGGCCCGAGATCGGCCCGCCTGTGCGGCCCATCTTGGCGCAGATCTCGCCGATGGTCATCGGCGGGAACGCGCCCGCGTTCGGCCCCGCAGGTTTCGCCGCGCCGTCCTCCCAGACGACCGCCTCGGCCTCAATGCCCCATTTTGCCGCCGCGCGTTCACAAAGCGTTTTCTTGGCCTGTTTCGCGGCCTCGATGGTGGCAAGCCCGGTGGCAAAGGTCGCGCGGCTGCCGTGGGTGGGTTCGTTGACGCCAAGCGCGCCGGTCTCCACCACGTTGACCCGCACATCCTCGTAGGCCACGCCAAGCGCCTCTGCCGCCATCATCGCGACGGACGCGCGGGAGCCGCCAATATCCGGCGTGCCGACCGAAACCGTCACGGTGCCATCCTCGGAAAGGGAAAGGGAAACAGAGGTTTCACCGCCCCAGTTCATCCAATACCCCGAGGCCACACCCCGCCCCTGGTTGGGGCCAAGCGGGGCGGAATAATGCGGATGTGCCTTGGCCGCTTCAAGCGTTTCAACAAGACCGATGCGCGGATAAGTCGGCCCCGCGCTCGATTTCGTGCCTTCCTTCGCGGCATTCCTGAGCCGCACGTCCAGCGGATCAAGCGACAGCTCGCGGCACATCTCGTCCACAAGGCTCTCGACCGCGAAGGCCGCCATGGGCGAGCCCGGCGCGCGGTAGGCCGCCTGTTTCGGGCGGTTCGACATCACGTCATAGCCTTCGTGCTGCACGTGTTCGAGATCATAACAGGCAAAGGCACAGGCCAGCGCCGAATCCACCGGGGCCTGCGGAAACGCCCCGCCGGTCATGCGGAAAACCGCCTTGCCGGCGGTCATCTTGCCGTCCCTGGTCATGCCGATCTTGACATCCATGCTCGCCGCCGCCGTCGGCCCGGTGGCGCGCAACACCTCTTCGCGGCTCATCACGATCTTCACCGGCCTGTCGGCCTTGCGGCTCAGGGCAAGCGCCACCGGGTCGATGAACACGGTCGTCTTGCCGCCGAACCCGCCGCCGATCTCCGAGGGCGTCACGCGCAGCTTGCTGACCTCTATCCCGAGACAGGCCGCCGACATGCGCCGCACGAACCAATGCCCTTGCGTGCAGCACCAAAGCTCGCCACGCCCGTCGCTACCCATCTGCGCAAGGCAGGCATGCGGCTCGATATAGCCCTGGTGCGTCGCCTCGGTGGTATAGCTCTTCTCCATGACGAGATCGGCCTCTTCAAAGCCCTTCTCCACATCACCATGGCCGAACTCGATAAAGCGCACCACGTTCGGGTGCATCCCCTCCGGCACGGAATAATTCGCCGCGCCCTCGCGGATCACCGGCGCGCCCTCCTGCATCGCCTTGTCCACATCCGTCACATGCGGCAGGATCTCGTATTCGACCTCGACCGCCTTGGCCGCATCGCGCGCAAGCCACGGCGTCGTCGCCGCAACGGCCGCCACCGCATGCCCGTCATAAAGCGCGCGCTCCCCGGCCATGCAGTTTTCCATGATGTTCCAATCTTCGCCGGTCTGCCCATCCGGGAAATCGGCCCGCGTCACCACGGCCTTGACCCCCTTCATGGCAAGCGCCTTGCTCGCGTCGATCCTGACGATGCGGGCATGGGCGTGCGGGCTGCGCACGATGGCGCCATGCAGCATCCCCGATGCCGACATATCCGCCCCATAGCGCGCCTTGCCCGTGACCTTATCAAGCCCGTCCGGGCGGTCCGGCCGCGTGCCGATCACGCGGAATTGGTCTTTTTCCTGATCGAATGCCATCACACTGCCTCCCGCATTTCCTTCGCCGCGTCCTGCACCGCGCGCACGATCTTGTCATAGCCCGTGCAACGACACAGATTCCCGGCCAGCCAATAGCGAATATCCTCCTCGCTCGGGTCCGGGTCTTTCTCGAGAAGCGACTTGGCCGCGACAAGGATGCCCGGTGTGCAGAACCCGCACTGAAGCGCGGCATGTTCGATGAACTTGCGCTGAAGCGGATGCAGGGCCTCGCCTTTCGCCATGCCCTCGATGGTTTCGATCTCCGCCCCTTCGGCCTCGACCCCAAGCACGAGGCAGGAGCTTACGAGCCGGCCGTCGATGGTGACGCTGCACGCCCCGCAATCGCCGGTGCCACATCCCTCTTTCGATCCCGTAAGGCCAAGCCTGTCGCGCAGCACATCCAGAAGCGTCTCGCGCGGTTCGCACAGGAATTCCGCCTCGTCGCCGTTCACTTTGGTGGTGACATGAACCAAGCTCATTTCGTCTCTCCTTTCGCGCGCGCATAGGCGATTTTCGCCGCGCGCTGCGCAAGCACACCGGCCACATCCGTGCGGAAGGCGATGGTGCCGCGCTTGTCGTCAATCGGGTTGCAGGCCTCCTGCGCCGCCTTGGCCAGCGCCGCAAGTGCCGTCTCGTCCAGGGTCGTGCCGATGATGGCCTTTGCCGCCTCCGGCACCAGCGCCGCCACCGGCGCCACCGCCCCGAGCGCCACGCGCGCCTCCGTGATCGTGTCGCCCTCAAGCCGAAGGTTCACACCACAGCCCACCACCGCAATGTCCATCTCGGTGCGCGGAATGAACCGCAGATAGGCATCGCCGCCATTTTCGCCGCGCGCAGGCACATGCACCTTGGCAATCATCTCGCCCTTCTCGAGCGTGGTTTTGCCCGGCCCGGTCGGAATATCCTCGGCGGCAACCTCGCGCGCGCCACTTGGCCCCTCGACGGTCAGCGTCACGCCCGCCGCGATCATCGCAGGCACCGAATCCGCCGCCGGGGAGGCGTTACAGAGATTGCCGACCAGCGTCGCCCGCCCCTGCACCTGGGTCGACCCGATGAGGTCCATCGCCTCGACAAGGCCCGGCCAATCCGCTGAAAGGGCGGCATGTTCGCTCATCTCGGCGCCGCTGACCGCAATGCCGATCTCGTAACCGCCCTCGGACGTCTGGGCGATCTCCCGAACCCCGGAAATATGCTTGATGTCGATAAGGTCATCGGGTGACACGATATCTGCGCGCAGTTGGACCAAGACATCCGTGCCACCGGCAAGGAACCGCGTGGTCCCTTCAGATGTGCTTGCGATATCAATGGCTTGCGCGAATGATGCGGGCTTGTGGTAGCGCATGGAACCTCCTTGTCATGGCGCCCCGTTCACACCCGTCGGGGCACGCTTTGGCAAAAGTGTAACGCGCCTGTTCCCACTTGCCGAGTGCGAATGCGACATTTTCGGCATTTCCTTGCCAAGCCCTGAAACGCCAAACCGGACATTCCCCGAAAAAGGCACATTTCGGTGCATTTTTTGCCCTGCTCTTAACCGATCCTTTCGGTCTGTCGCGTCTGCTCGCGTCAAATGTGTCATTGTCGGGAATGCTGCCCATGCACCATGTATCGCGGGCTAGGTTCGTGCCTGCCCAACCGCCACGCCATGCGCGTCTCTTCGAACTGATTCGTCAGGATGAACAGGCGCAGGTCGCCTGCCCACATCATCGGGCGCTGGCCGAGGACACGCCGCTCACGGCGGCCAAGCTCGCCGCCTTTCGCGACCTCGCCTGCCAATCGCTGCGCCGCCCGGCCTGATGTCGCATCCTGGGGCCAGGCCCTATCCGCGAAACCCGGTCGCAACCACGAATTTCTCCGAGGAGTCAGAGCGGCTCGCCGGGGGCTTCATATTCGCCACCTTGGTGAATTTCTGTTTCAGGAGTTTCTGCAACTCGCCCTCCGCGCCCCCGGCCAAAACCTTGGCCACGAAGGTGCCGCCTTCGTCGAGTACGTCAAAGGCGAAATAGGCCGCCGCCTCGCAAAGCGCCATAATGCGCAAATGGTCGGTCTGCTTGTGGCCCGAGGAGGCCGCCGCCATGTCCGACATGACCACATCCGCCTTGCCGCCAAGCCAGTCCTTGACCTGAATATCCGCGTCATCTTCCATGAAGTCGAGCTGATGGATCTCGCATCCCGCGATCGGCTCCACCTCCTGCAGGTCGATGCCGAGGATCGTGCCGACCTTCTTGCCCGGTTTCTCGCCAAGCGCGTTGACCCGCTTGACCGCGACCTGGCACCACCCGCCGGGCGCACACCCCAGATCCACGACGCGCGCGCCGGGCACGAGGAAACGATACTTGTCGTCAAGCTCCATGATCTTGTAGGCCGCGCGCCCGCGATAGCCCTCGGCCTGCGCGCGTTTCACATACGGATCGTTGAGTTGGCGCTGAAGCCACCGCGTCGACGAAAGCTTGCGCCCGCGCGCCGTCTTGACCTTGACCGTCAGGTCGCGTTGCCCGCGTCCCGATGTGTTCTTGCCTGTCGGTGTCTTCGCCATCCTGTCATCCTCTCGCGTTGGGCCGCAACTGCCAGACCCCGCCCCACCCCGTCAATAGGGTGCGCCCTCAAGCACGCCATCGGCGCTCATCTGGGCATAAAGAAGCCCCTCGCGCAGCCCCCGGTCCGCGACCGAGAGCCGGTTCGTCGGCCAGCACCGCATGAGCGTCTGCAAGATCGCCGCGCCCGACATGATGAGCGCCTGCCGGTCCTGCCCGATCCGCGGGTCCTGCCGCCGACCATGTGGCCCGAGGTCAAGGTAGCTGCGGATCACCTTGTCGATCTGTTCCGTCGTCATGCGCAGCCCGTCAACCTTGGTCCGGTCATAGCGCCGCAACCCCAGGTGCGAGGCCGCGACCGTGGTGACCGTGCCGCTCGTGCCGATGATCTGGAACCCCTCGCTCGGCGGCATTTCCTTGTATGGCGCGAACTCGGCAAGGTTCTCCTCGAAGAACCAACTCATCAGCGCGAAGCGCGCGGAATCGTCCTCGACATCGTGAAACTGGTCCCTGAGCGTCGCAACGCCCAACGGCACCGAGATCCAATCGACCACCTTGGCCGTCGGAAACGGGCTGCCGAGGTCGTGAAACCCGGCATGCAGCCGCATGATCGCGTTGGGCCGCTCAAGGGGCGGCACCGCCTTGAGGTCGATCCAGACAAGCTCTGTCGATCCGCCCCCGATATCCACCACCAGGAGTTGTTCCGTCTTGACGCTCACCAGGGGCGCACAGGAGATCACCGCGAGCCGTGCCTCCTCCTCGGGCTTGATGATATCAAGCGTAAGCCCCGTCTCCCGCGTGACCTGGCGCATGAAATCGCGCCCGTTCTTGGCCCGCCGACAGGCTTCTGTCGCGACAAGCCGCATCCGGCGCACCTTGTGGCGCTTGAGTTTCTGCTGGCAAATCCGAAGCGCCTGCACCGTGCGCCGCATCGACCCACGCGACAACCGGCCCGTGCTCTCAAGCCCCGCTCCGAGCTGCACGGACTTCGAAAAACTGTCGATCACATGAAACTGGTTGCCCTTGGGTTGGGCAATCAACATGCGACAACTATTGGTGCCCAGATCCAAGGCGGCATAAAGCTCGCTCGGATCGGGCGGTTTCGGCGCGGAGCTCTCAACCGGTTTCGGGAATGCGCCCGCACCTTTGGGACGCTTGGGCGCCATAGGTCACGCCCTCCATTTCGAGTTGCCCTCAACCTAGTCACTCCCAGCCCCCCGCGCAATAGCTACACCGCCGCTTCCCCTCATCATGAACATGAAGAATATGCGTGTGCCTCCCCGTCATCGGTCCGTTACAACGCTGCGCGTCGCACTTGGCGAGTGTTCTGTCGAAAACGTGCACTGTCTGCCGGACGTGCTGGCCTAGGAAGAATGCGTTAACCGGAAGGAATCAACCAATGCCTGATGTCACCATCGTCTACTGGCGCGATATCCCGGCCCAGGTCATCGTGGGCAAAGGCCGTCGTGGTGCCAAGAAACCGCTCCCCGAGCGTTTCGAGCAGGCGATTGACCGTGCGGCCATGAAGATCGGCGCCAAGGATGCCGATGCCTACCTGGCCGAATGGCGCAAGGCCGATCCCTACCCGGTGGAGGGCGAGCCGACTGACGTGGCCGAGGCCGAAGCCGCCCGCCTCGATACCGAATACGATCAGGAGCGCCTCAAGGCGCTGATTGAAAACGAAGGCTGGGCATGACCCGCGCATCTATCTGGGAGGCCGTGATGGCATTGCTGAATTTCAGAAAAAAGACCGAAGGCCCCATTGGCGCCTCTGCCGACGTCGAAGCCTTCCTCAAGGGCTATTCGATCGAGGTCATGCCGCGCACGGCGGCCAAGGTCGACAATTTCCGTGACCTTCTGCCGGAGGGCACCCGCGTCTATATCGCCCATATCGAGGGCACGCCGATCGAGGAAATGGTCGCCACCGCCAAGCGCCTCGCCGACGAAGGCTACCCGGTGATGCCGCACTTCCCGGCACGCATCATCAAGGACGCCGCGACGCTTGAGAACTGGATCGCCATGTATCAGGGCGAAGCCGGTGTGAAACAGGCGCTCCTCCTCGCAGGCGGCGTAAACACCCCCCATGGCGATTTCGACAGCTCCATGCAGCTTTTGGAAACTGGCCTCTTCGATAAGGCGGGCTTTACCAACCTGCACGTGGCCGGGCATCCCGAAGGCAACAAGGACATCGACCCGGACGGTTCTGACAAGAACGTCATGGACGCGCTGCGCTGGAAACAGAAATTCTCGGAAACCACCGATGCCGACATGGCGCTCGCGACCCAGTTCGCCTTCGAGGCCGGGCCGATCATCGCGTGGGCAGACAGCCTCAAGGAGGCAGGCATCGACATTCCGATCCATATCGGTATCGCGGGGCCGGCCAAGCTCCAGACGCTCATCAAGTTCGCTATCGCCTGCGGCGTCGGCCCCTCGCTCAAGGTGCTGCAAAAGCGCGCCATGGATGTGTCCAAGCTGCTCCTGCCCTACGAGCCGACCGACGTGATCGCCGAGCTTGCCGCCCACAAGGCCGCACACCCGGAGTTCAACATCGAGAAGGTGCATTTCTTCCCGCTGGGCGGTATCAAGACCAATGCCACCTGGGCCATCGAAAACGGCGGGTCTTCGACCACGCCCGCAAACGCTTCCTGAAGGACTACCAATGACCCGTACTATCATCGAATCGAAATCGAAAACCACGATCATGGGGTTTGACCAGCCGTTCACCGTCATCGGTGAGCGCATCAACCCCACGGGCCGCAAGATCCTGAACGAGGAGCTTGAGCGTGGCGATTTCTCTCGCATCGAGGCCGACGCCCTGGCGCAGGTCGCCGCTGGTGCCACCGTGCTCGACATCAACTCGGGCGCCGTCTTCTCCAACAAGATGGCCGAAGACCCGCGCTACGCCGACAACAATTTCGTCGAGCCTGACCTGATGCGCGAACTCGTCAAGCGCGTGCAGGCCGTGACCGATTGCCCGCTCTGCATCGACTCCTCCGTCCCCGGTGCCCTCGAGGCCGGACTCGAAGCCGCCGAAGGCCGCCCGCTGCTCAACTCCGTCACCGGCGAGGAAGAGCGCCTCGAACTGGTTCTGCCGCTGGTCAAGAAATACAACGTGCCGGTCGTGGCGATTTCCAATGACGATACCGGCATTTCCGAAGACCCCGAGGTCCGTTTTGCCGTCGCGAAAAAGATCGTCGAGCGTGCCGCCGATTTCGGCATCCCGGCCCATGACATCGTGGTCGATCCGCTCGTGATGCCCATCGGTGCCATGGCCACCGCCGGTCTTCAGGTCTTTGAACTGAACCGCCGCCTGCGCAACGAACTGGGCGTCAACACCACCTGCGGTGCGTCCAACATCTCCTTCGGCCTGCCGAACCGTCACGGCGTCAACAACGCCTTCCTGCCCATGGCGATGGCCACCGGCATGACCTCGGCGATCATGAACCCGGTTGCGCTTCCGGTGAACGCCGCCAAGATTGCCGAGAAGAAGGCCGAGGTTCAGGCCGCGGGCATCATCCTGCCCGAGGATCTGGACGACGAACTGTTCGTCCAGATGTTCGGCATGGGGTCGACCAAGCCGCGCGCCGGCAAGGAAATGGAGGCCATCCGCGCCGCCAACCTGCTCACCAACAACGATGATGGCGGTGCAGCCTGGATCAACTTCAACAAGCAACCGGCCAAACCCGGTCAGGAAGGCCGCGGTCGCGGAGCGCGTACCGGCGGGCGTCGCCGCCGCGCCTGAGCCTATCCGGCTTGTAAACGAAAAAGGGTCAGTGGCGCTGTCACTGACCCTTTTTTACGTTTTATGTTTCGTCCGCGGCATCCTGTGCGGGGCCAAAACCGTCTCTGCCACATTCTGCACCGACGCGATACCGACGTAATACCGACGTGATACCGACATGGGTTTCGCGGTTACCCTCGCTTCTTTCGGTGCCGGAAATCATGGGCCTGCGCGGTCGGATCTTCGCCTTCTGCAAACATTGCATGTTTCTGGATCTTCTGCGTCCCGGTGACCGGAATTTCCTCGACAAAAAGCACCCAGCCGGGCGCCTTGTAATAGGCCAAGCGACTGAAACACCAAGAAAAAATTTCCTCCGCCATGGTCTCGTCCGCGACGCCATCGACCGTCACGCAGGCCATCACCTCCTCGTCCCGCATGGCGTCTTCCACGGCCAGAACGGCCACGCGTTGCACCTTCGGATGCTCCTGCAAACAGGCTTCGATCTCGGCCGCTGCAATATTTTCACCACTGCGCCGTATGATGTTTTTCTTCCGATCCACAAAAAACACCATGTCGCTCTCGTCCATCACAACCGTGTCGCCCGTATGAAACCAGCCGCCCCTCCAGGCCTCTTCCGTCGCCTCAGGCAGGTTGAGATAGCCCGAGAAGAAACCGCGCCGCGGGTCTTCGGCGCTGTGGCGCAGGGTCATCTCGCCGGGCGTGCCGCGTGGCACCTCGTTGTCGTTCTCATCCACCACGCGCACCTCGAGCCCCGGCGACGGGCGGCCCATGGCGCGGGTGTCGATCATGCGGGGTTCGTGATTGTCACCGAGGATGCGGCACATCTCGGTCATGCCCCAGACCTCGACAAGCGGGAATCCGAACCGCGCCTCGAACGGTCGGTGCAGCGTCGGCTCGACCCCGGCCCCGACCGCAAAACGCACCTTGTGCGTGTGGTCCCATGGGGTTTCGGGAAGGTTCATCAAGGCAGGGATCACGATCCCAAGGTAATGCACCACCGTCGCCCCGGTTTCCGAAAGTTCGCGCCACCATGAATTGGCCCGGAACCGCTCTGGAACAATCTGGCAATTACCTTTGTCGATTGTGCAATAAAACGTTATAATTCCGGCATTTACGTGGAAGAGTGGAAGTGGATTGTAGATCCGGTCCTGGCCGTCTCGAAAGTCGATCAACCCGCCCCGTGTTGCGTACCAGCGCCCCATGTCAAGCTCGTAGGCATGGCTCAGGATACAGCCCTTGGGCCGCCCCGTGGTGCCCGATGTATAGATCAGGCTGGCTTCCGTTGCGCCGTTGATCGCGTCCGCACCGCTCCCCGGCCCTTGCGGAAGTTCCGGCAGGTCATCCGCCATTTCGACCAACGGAACGCCCTGCGCCGCTTCGGCAATCCCGTCTCTCATCAACCCGGCAAGCTCGGGCGATGCAATGGCCAAACAGGCGCGACTATCTTCCATAAGATAGGCCACTTCATTGGGGCGATAGTCCGGGTTGACCGGCACCCAGCTCATGCCCAGCCCGTTCAGAGCAAGCTTGAGCAGCATCATTTCGGGCCGGTTGCCAAGTAGCACCGCCACCCGATCGCCGACGCCATAGCCCGCCGCGCTGAGCCTGTCCTGCCATTGCGTAACAAGCCTGGCCGCTTGGCCATAGGTGATCGTATAGCCTTCGGGATGGTAGGCCCGGGCCGCGTCCACTGGCACGGAAAGGAATTCATTTTTAGCGTAATGCGCTGATTTTTCTTTGAAAAAATTTCCGATATCGCTCTGCATCCTGGTGCCTCTCCCTCTCCTGAATCTGCTCGAACCGGAGCATAACGGCTTCTCTTGCGCGTGCAATCTCTGCCGCATCCGCCGTTGCGTCGCGCCGCCTTTGCAACCCGCACGGGATACGGCTAGGCTCTCGGAACACCCAGTCATGGAGCGTCCCTTGACGACCAGCCTGTCTCTCTTTGCCCTGATCCTGCTCGAGGCGCTCGCGGTGATCTTTGCTTTCCGCGCCATGCGCAGCGCCCGCACGCCGCAAGGGGCCGTGGCTTGGGTCGTCTTTCTTCTCGCCGCGCCCTATCTCGCCGTGATCAGCTATGTGTTCCTGGGCCATCGCAAACACCAAGGCTATATCGTTGCGCGCCGGGCCTCGCAGCGGGTTCTGGATGGCATCGAACATGCCCGCCGCCGCTTTCCGCCAAATGGAGATCCGGTCCCGTTTCCCGCCTTCGAACGCCTTGCAGCGGCGCGTGTCCTCTCGGGCAATGATTTCGAACTCCTGATAAACGGAGATTCTGCATTTTCTCGTATTTTCAAAGCGATAGAAGGCGCAACGGATTATATCCTCGTGCAGTTCTACATCCTGCGCGATGACGAAGTCGGGCGCGCCTTGGCCGATCGCCTCATGGCCGCCACCCACCGTGGTGTGGCCGTACATGTTCTCTATGACTCGATCGGATCGTCCCGCCTGCCTCGCGCCTATCTGAAGCGCCTTGGCAAGGCTGGGGTCAGGATTCTTGACAGCAACGCCCTGCGCGGACCAAGCAACCGCCGGCAGGTCAATTTTCGCAACCATCGTAAATGCGTGATTGTTGACGGAAAACAAGCCTTTATCGGCGGTCTTAATATCGGGGATGAATATCTCGGGCGCGATGAAAAACTCGGACCATGGCGGGATACGGCCTGCGCCCTGCAGGGGCCCATCGTGGCGCAGCTTCAACTTGTCTATTGCGAGGATTGGGTCTGGGCCACGGATGAAAGCCTGTTCGACCATCTCAACTGGGAGCCGGGCACGGCGCCGGCGAACAAGGATGCCCTTCTCCTCGCTTCCGGTCCCGCAGACGAGCTTGAGACCGGGACGCTCTATTTTTGTGCCGCCGCCCAGATGGCCAAGGCACGCCTTTGGATCGCCTCGCCCTATTTCGTCCCCGAAGGCGATGTCATGTCCGCGCTCAAGGTGGCCGCCATGCGCGGCGTGGATGTGCGCATCCTCTTGCCCTCGAAGGCGGATCATTGGGCCACGTACCTTGCCGCCTTTGCCTGTTTCGACGAGATGATCGAAGCGGGGGTGAAGATTTTCCTCTATGATACTGGATTCATGCACCAAAAAGCGATGGTGGTGGATGATGCCCTGGCCTCTGTCGGCACCATCAACCTTGACAGTCGCTCTTGTCGTCTGAACTTTGAAGCCACGGCACTGGCCTTCGACCGTGGCGCCGCAGAGGACGTCGCGGCCATGCTGGAGGCGGATTTCGCCCGCAGCACCTTGCTTGAAACACCCTTGCGCAAACAACCGATCTGGATTCGCCTCTTCGCCCCGGTTGCGCGGCTGTTCTCGCCTCTCCTATGAGCCGGAGTTTTTGCGGGCCTGTGCGATCTCTCCGAGGCGGGCATTGTATTCTGCGCCCAACACAAGCACCGCAGACATCATATACATGAACACCAAGGCCGCGATGACCCCGGCCAGACCGGCATAAGTAACGGAATAGGTTGGGAAATTACGCACGTAGAAGTCAAACCCATAGGCAATGATGATCCATAGGACAACTGTCAGGATCACGCCCGGCAGTATGGCCCGAAGCGGTCTCTTGACGCCGGGAAGCCATTTGTGAATGGCCACCAATCCCGCCAGAAGCACGAAACCCGTAAGCCAGAACACCACGGCTTCATGGGTGACGATGTCAAGATTCAGGATTGGCGCATAATCGGACACAAACCGTACATAGACCGGGATCACCACCCCGAAGAGCCCCGAGACCGTCACCAGCGCCGCGCCGCCAAGCGCGAACCCAGCCGCGATCAGACGCCGTTTCCAGAGCGGGCGCGGGTCTTTGTCGTGATAGGCTTCGCTGACCGCGATGCGGATCGCGTCAAAGCCGTTCGAGGCAAAGAGAATGGTCAACAATGCCCCGAGCGTGATGGTCGAGCCGCCACTGGTCTCCATCACCGCGCGCACCTCGCCTTCGATGGGACCGGCAATCGTATCGGGCCAGGAGCCGAAGACGAGATCGAGAATATCGCCAAGCTCGGTTTCCGACCCGGTAAGCCCAATGCGGCTCACAACACCTGCGAGCGATAAGGCCAGAAGGCAAAAGGGAAAAATCGCCAACATCATGGAAAGTGCGACATGGCTCGCCCTGACCGTGCCCCCTTTGCTAAGGAACCGGTTGAGCGCATCCCAGAGCGCCGTGGCAAAGATCTGCATATGTCCTGCCTTTTCGGGTCAGACCAGTTTGTGCGACAGCCTACCCAACATCTCGAGGCATTGCGAGAGTTGCTCGACCTCGAGGAATTCATCGGGCTTGTGTGCCTGTTCGATGGAGCCCGGCCCACAAACAACAACATTCATGCCCATTCCCTGGAAAATCCCGGCCTCCGTGCCGAACGGCACGAGTTCGGCGCCGTTTGCCCCGGTGAGTTCCATGACAATGTCGCGTGCCTCGTTTTCCGCCACGGGTTCAAGGCCATCGACCTCGCCGATGATCTCGGTTTCGATATCGGCATCCGGGCATACGGCACGCATCTGTGGCAGTAGCTCGTCGTCGCAATATGCCGCGAGCACGGACTTTACATGGTCCGCGTCCGACCGCTGCACCGGGCGCATTTCCCATTCGATCTGGGCCTTGCCCGGGATGACGTTATGGGCAACGCCACCCACGAGGGAGCCGGTATTGATCGTGGTCCAGGGCGGGTCAAAGCGGCTTTCCTTCGGCGCGCGCCCCTGCAATTCCGCCTTGAGCTCCATGAGCTTGGAGACGTAGCGCACCGCGTATTCCACGGCGTTGACGCCGCGCTGCGGTCCGCTGCCGTGACCTTCAAGGCCGGTAAAACGGGTGGTGTATTCGTAGCACCCTTTATGCCCTTCAATGATCCGCATCGAGGTAGGTTCGCCGACGATGGCCACGGCGGGCTTGATGCCAAGCTCCTTGAGGCTTTTGGCGAGGGCCTGCCCTCCGAAACAGCCCACTTCCTCGTCATAGGTAAAGGCAAAGTGGATGGGCCGGGTCGGGTTCAGCGCGGCATAGAACGGCGCCATCGCGACCGTCGCCGCGATAAAGCCTTTCATGTCACATGTGCCGCGCCCATAGAGCTTGCCGTCGCGCTCTTCCATGCGGAAGGGGTCGCTTGACCAATCTTGATCCGTAACCGGCACCACATCGGAATGCCCCGACAATACGATCCCGCCATCCTTGCGCGGCCCGATCGTGGCGAAGAGGTTGCCCTTGGTGCCCGTTTCATCATGCAGGATTTCAACATCCGCGCCACTTTCCTGCAAATGCCGCGCAAGATGCGCGATCATGTCGAGATTGCTTGCGCTCGACACGGTTTCAAATGCAATCAATTCGCCCAGAAGCGCCTTGGCTTCGTCAAGCACGGTCTTGGACACGGTCATAATCGTCATATTCGCATTCCCGGAGCACGCAAAGGCGCTCTTCTAGTCTTTCACGAACAGCTTGCGTTCGACATCGCAAAGCGTCTCGGCGGGGCCATCCTCGGTAATCAGGATGGTCTCGGTGGTCTCAAGACCCCAACTCTCCATCCAAAGCGCCGGCATGAAATGAAAGGTCATGCCCGGTTCAAGAACTGTTTCGTCCTCGGTGCGGATGGAGGCGGTGCGTTCGCCCCAGTCCGGCGGATAGCTGAGTCCGATCGGATAGCCCATGCGACCTTCGCGCTTGATGCCGTATTTTTCAAGCACGCCCAGGAAGGCGTTGGCCACATCGCAGGTCCGGTTGCCCGCCCGCGCGGCCTCGAGACCGGCGGCGATGCCTTCAAGCTGCGCCTTCTCGGCGTCCAGCATATCCTGCGGCGGCGTGCCAAGATAGACCGTCCGGCAAAGCGGCGCGTGGTAACGGCGGTAACAGCCGGAAAGCTCGAAGAACGTAGCCTCCCCCGCGCGCATGGCATCACCATTCCATGTCAGGTGGGCCGCGGTCGCATCAAGTCCCGAGGGCGTCAGCGGCACGATCGCGGGATAGTCGCCCCAATCTTCGTCCACGCCAATGATCCCGGCATGGTAAATGTCGGCCACGAGTTCGTTTTTGCGCAGGCCCGGCTCGGCCTTCTCGATGGCGGTATGGATGACCTTTTCAGAAATCCGTGCGGCCCTGCGAATAAAGCCGATTTCCTCGGTTGACTTGACAAGACGCTGCCAGTTCACAATCGCCGTCGCATCCACCAGTGTTGCGCCGGGAAGTTCTTCGGTCAGAACGGCATGCGCCTTGGCGGAGTAATAGTAGTTCTCCATCTCGACACCGATCCGCGCGGTTTCAAACCCAAGGCGCTTCAGGTGTCCCGCGAGATCCTGCATCGGGTGGCGCACGGTCGATTGCACATAGTTGTCCGCGTAACCGACGATGTTCTCCTCGGCCATCCAACAGGTCCGAAGCCCGCCCATCGCGTCCATGTGGCGGCCCCACCAGACAGGTTCGCCTTCCATCGGCACGATGACGCCCTGGTGAACATAGAACGACCAACCGTCATATCCCGTGAGCCATGCCTGGTTCGACGGATCGGTCACGAAAATGGCGTCCAGCCCGGCCTTGGTCATGGCGGCACGGGTCTTGGCCAAACGGCGGTCATATTCTGCAAGCGAAAAAGGGGCCTTACCTGCCGGCATGAACCTGTCTCCTGTTTTGGTGTATTCGGGCAACCTGAGGCGGGAAACCGAAGCCTGCGCGTTCATTCCCGACATACATCGTCGGGGAAACGGCAAAAAGAATCACGGCTCAGCCATTCCCGTTGGCCCATTTTCCAGTCTACTCTTTCCGAAAAAGCAGAGAGAGAAAAGACCGTGATGTCGCCAAGGAACATACTTTTTATCATGTTCGATCAACTTCGGTGGGACTATTTGAGCTGCTACAAACATCCGCATCTTGAAACTCCGCATATCGACAGGTTGGCCTCCATGGGGGTGCGGTTTACGCGCGCCTATGTCCAATCCCCGATTTGTGGCTCCTCCCGGATGAGCACCTATACGGGCCGCTACGTGCATTCCCACGGGGCAAGCTGGAACGGGATTCCGCTCAAAGTTGGCGAAATGACGATGGGCGATCACCTGCGCAAGGCGGGGATGGACTGCTTCCTTGTCGGCAAAACCCATATGCGCGCAGATGCCGAGGGCATGGCCCGTTTGGGGCTTGAGCCGGATTCACTCATTGGCGCGCGGGTCGCCGAGTGCGGTTTTGACATTTTCGAACGCGATGACGGTATGCTGCCGGAAGGGCCGGATGGCTACTACGATCCCGACGGCGCCAAGACATATAATGAATGGCTGCGTGAAAAGGGCTATGAAAGCGATAACCCTTGGCATGATTTCGCAAATTCCGGCCTTGATTCGGAGGGCAATGTCCTTTCGGGGTGGTTCCTCAAGCACAGCACCGAAGCGGCCAATATCGTTGAAGAGGATAGCGAAACCCCCTATCTGACCGGGCGCGGTATCGAATTCATGGAAAGCCATGAAGGCCCTTGGTGCTGTCACCTCTCCTACATCAAGCCGCATTGGCCCTATATCGTGCCAGAGCCTTACGCCTCGATGTATGGGCCCGAGCATATCCTGCCCGTGCGCCGTGCCGAAAGTGAACGCCAAAAGGCGCATCCGATCTTCAAGGCGTTCATGGACACCAAGGTCGGCGAAGCGTTCTCGCGCCAAGAAGTGCGCGACGCGGTGATCCCGGCCTATATGGGGCTCATCAAGCAGGCCGATGACCAGATGGGGCGCCTGTTCAAATGGATGGAGGAAACGGGGCGCATGAAGAACACCATGATCGTCCTGACATCCGATCACGGCGATTTTCTTGGTGATCACTGGATGGGCGAAAAGACCTTCTTTCAGGATGCGGCGATCAAGGTGCCGCTCATCATTTATGATCCCTCGCCCGAGGCCGACGCCACGCGTGGCACGGTCTGTGACGCGCTCGTCGAGAGCATCGACCTTGCGCCGACCTTCGTTGAGGCCGCCGGTGGCACCCCTGCCCGACATGTCCTCGAAGGAGAAAGTCTATTGCCCCTGTTGCATGGCCAAGCGACGGATACGGCGCGAGACTATGTGATCTGCGAATATGACTATTCCGCCTCGCCCGTGGCGCACCTCAATGACATTGCCGTGCGCGACGCGGTCATGTTCATGGTGGCGACGACACGATGGAAGCTGATCCATTTCGAGGGGGGCTATCGTCCGATGCTGTTCGACCTCGAAAACGACCCCGAAGAATTCAACGATCTTGGCGATAACCAGGAGCATTCCGAGGTCATCGCCGCCATGTATGACAAGCTCTTTGCCTGGACACGTCGCCAATCCCAACGGACCACGCGCAGCGAGGAACAACTCATGGCCATGCGCACAAGTTCCGGCGGGCGTGGCGTCATCATCGGTGTCTATGATGAAAACGATGTGCCGCTGAACCTGACGGTGAAATACCGCGGGCGCAAGGCGCCGGACATGACCAAGGGGCGGAAATGACCTGCCGTCTCGCCCTTGGCCTGGCCGCGTGCTGCGCTATCTCTCGACCAAGCGTTGCCCAATTCCGGAGATCATACCCTTGCTCGCCCTGCGCCCCCTTGCGATTGCCCTTCTCATGGTGCCGGCCTCGGCCGTCGCCGATGGGTTCATGACGGACCGTTTCGAGAACGCGCCCGAAACCCGCTGGCGTTTCTTTGCCGATACCGTGATGGGGGGCGTATCGACGGGCGGCCTGATATTTGCCGAAGATGGCGGCAGACCGTTCGCGCGCCTGAGCGGGTCCGTTTCGACCGAAAACAACGGCGGCTTCATCCAGGTGCGGCAAGATGGAATCACCGTGCCAGATACCGCCATTGGTGTGCGCCTCATGGTGCGGGGCAATAACCAGCCCTATTTCGTGCACCTGCGCACTTCGGGCACAGTCTTGCCTTGGCAATACTACCAGGCCCGCTTTGACACGATTGCAGAATGGCGCGAGATTCGCCTGCCTTTCGCCGAGTTTGATCCCTCTGGCCGCCTTCTACGCGCGAGCCTCAAGCCCGAGACAATCAAATCCATCGGGATCGTTGCCTATGGGCGCGATCACGAGGCCCGGATCGACCTGAGAGAGGTCGGTTTCTACGGCCCCGAAGGCTGATGTCAAAGCCCGCGCCGCCTTTGCCGCGCACCACCGCGACGTCGCGGCTTGGGCAATGCAAGGTCGAGCGGATGCAGCGGACAGCGCAGCGACTCTCGGATCAAGGTGCAGAAGACCTGCACCGCCGGGTCTGTCTCGGCAAAATCCATGGCGACGAGATAGGCTTTGACGGCTTCTGCCTCATAGCTTGCATTGGCGGGTAATCCACCAAGCCATTGCATATAGCCGAGCTGTCCAAGCTCTTCGGCGCGTTCCTTGCTGCCAGGATCGAGCTGTAGTTGTGTCAGGGTTCGTTCAAATAGCATAGCGCCCTCCGCGCGATGAGGCGGGAGGCACAGGAAAACAGCGATTTCAAAAGGTTACAGGCAACCATGATCGACGCTCCTTCCGGGGCACCCCGCCCGGGTTGGTGACAGAAACGATGGCAGGTCTCCTGACTCGCGGTTCAAAGCTGACCCGACCCTTCCCGGACCCAACGGCCCAGTGGCTTATTCGGGGGCGCTCACCGCTTACAGTTGCGGGGGCAGTCGCGGGATTGCGCCATCTGGCACGCACCGCGTTCCCTTTTTCAAACCGCCGCACAACACGCGACGATTACCATCGAGAAAACAAATGATCCTCTGGCGGCTTCAAGTCAATCCATTTGTGACGCCATGGCAAAGGGCGCGGTCCCAAAGCCCTGGACGATGTCAGATGTCTATACGCGCCTTGGCTCATGCGGGGCAGAAAATCCCCTCGAAGAAGGACGCCAATGCACGGTGCGCGTCGAGCGGTAGGACATGGGCCACGTGTTGATCCGGGCGCACCACGACCATACAGCCCTTCTGACGGTCAATCCCGCGCATATCAAAGATATCCTCGCCTGACCTGAGATCGGAGCAGAACACTTTTTCATAATCGACGAGCTCGAAACGCCCCTTGGGCGGACGCAGAAGCGACGGCATCTTGGTATGGTCGAGATCGCGGAACCCTTGCTGGAACACGGCGCGCAGGTCGATCATGGTATCTATATCCTCGCCCGCCTTGCGGATGCGCGAGATCGGGGAGGTTGGGTCGGTCTCAAGAAAATCACAGAGCGCCGCAATCGGCTTTGCCGCTTGCCCGTTGTCGTCTTCACGGGCAAAGGCAAACACGTACCAACGCCGCCCGGCTGTCACCACATGGCCAAGCTGCATCGGTTTGGCATCCGCCAGTCGGATGACTGGTGCGGAATGGAACCGCATTCCGATATCAAACCCATTCGCCAAGGCTTGCCAATCTTTCGGGCCGATCAACGCGGAGGGTTCATATTTTACGGTAAGACCGGCTGTGAACCTACCACCTTCAATGAATTTTTCCTGAACAAGTGGAGTTTTCTCGGCGCTCTCATCCGGGCGTGCGCCAACGACGCGGGACCAGTGGTGATCAAAGTCGATCAACCCTTGCGCGGCGGCCTGGCGCTCGCGGGAATAGGAGTGAAGAAGGTCCGGCGCGGCACGCCCCGTGAGGACCGAGATCAATTTCCAGCCGAGGTTGAACGTATCGCCCATCGAGACATTCATCCCCTGCCCGGCCTTCGGGCTATGGGTATGGCAGGCGTCACCGGCGGTGAAAACGCGCGGCGCGCGCGTGGTGACCTCATCGGTCGGGACATCGTCGAACTTGTCTGTCAGGCGATGGCCGATTTCATAGATCGACCACCACACCACGTCTTTGACATCGAAATCATACGGCTGAAGAATACGCTTGGCCTTGGCGATGATATCGTCAATCCCAAGTCCGCGGTCGGAAACGCGCTCGTCCTCGTGGAGCTTGTCGAGCTCCACGTATAGACGCACGAGATATCCACCCTCACGCGGCAGAACGAGGATGCTTCCCTCATCCTGAGACTGGATGATGGCCTTCATGCGGAAATCGGGGAAATCCGTCACGGCAAGCACGTCCATCACGCCCCAGGCCTGATGCGCGGCATCACCATGAAGTGCTCCGCCAATGGCCTTGCGCACATTGCTGCGCGCACCATCGCATCCGACGACATAGTTGGCCCGCACCGTTTTGGTCTGCCCCGAGCGTTCCGGGTCCGTGTGTTCGAGGGTCACGGTCACCGGATAGGATGTGGCACCGGGATCAATCGAAAGGTCAAGCACCCGCAAACCATAATCCGGTTCAAGCCGTGTTGGTGCGTTCTTCATGATGTCGAGAAAGAAGTCATGCACCCGTGCCTGATTGATCAGGACATGTGGCATCTCCGAGAGTCCGTCTTCGACATCCTGCACCCGCCCGACCCGACGTATTTCGCCCGATGCCTCGGGGTTTGGAGCCCAGAATGTCGTCTCGTTGACCCAGTAGGATTCGCGTTTCACGGCTTCGGCAAACCCGAAGGACTGAAACATCTCCATCGAGCGTACATTGATCCCGTCGGCCTGCCCCTTTTCCATGCGCCCCGCTTTCGGTTCGACGATCATCGTGGATATCTCGGGGTAACCTGCAAGCTGCGCGGCGAGGCATAGGCCAGCCGGGCCGCATCCGGCAATCAGCACGTCGATTTCACTCGGCAGACCACTGGAACCGCTCTGTCGCGCAGGAGCCTTTGCCTTTGGCGAAATGTCGGGGTGCCCAGGCGTGAAACCGTTCAAGTGATATTGCATGTCGTTTCCTCGAGTCAGATCGCAGATATCGTCAAAATAAATGTATCTATACTTACTATTTTTCGTCAACATATTAATATGCATGCATATCATGTGGGCTAGATGCTTGTAATTGCGTGATGAATTAAAATGATGTTAAGGGTTGGGCATGGAAATCGAAACGATGCCGGGCCATCTGATTCGGCGCTTGCACCAGATTGCGACACACGTGTTCTCGGCCCATGCGCAGCGGGAAGGTTACGATCTGACCCCGGTTCAATTCGCGGCTTTGGATGCCATCAACGTCAATCCCGGCCTCGATCAGGCACGTATCGCGGCCCTTATCGCCTATGATCGCGCCACGATTGGCGGCGTTGTGGATCGGCTTGAGAAAAAAGGACTGGTTGAGCGCAAGATCAGCCAACGCGACCGTCGCGCCCGCGAGGTCTTTTTGACCGATGCGGGCGAAAAGGTGATCTCCGAGGTGTTCCCGATTGTTCGCGCGATGCAGCAGGACATCCTGCGTGGCCTTAGTCAGGAAGAGCAGGAAACCTTTCTTCATCTCGCGACGAAAGCCACGAAAGCGCATCAAGTCGACTAAAAAAGATTTCACCAAGTCTCTGAATATGCTCGATTCATTTACCTCGACAAATTAGATATGATCTATAATCATTATTCCACATCAGGATTTGCGGCCTGTCCTGCCACCATGGCTTGGTCAGCGCCAGAACAGGGAGAACGAGATGCAGATCAAGGATCAGGTCGCAGTTGTCACGGGCGGAGGCAGCGGCCTCGGCGAGGCAACGGCCCGCCATCTTGCTGCCGAGGGCGCCAGCGTCGTGATCCTCGATTTCAACATCGAGCGGGCAGAAAGCGTCGCGAAAGCGATCAAGGGCCTGGCGGTTCAGACGGATGTGAGCGACGAAGCCGCGGTCAGTGCGGCATTCGATGCCGCCGTTTCTGAATACGGCACCGCGCCGCGGATCGTGGTCAATTGCGCCGGGGTCGGCATGGCTGCCCGCATCGTCGGGCGCGAGGGCAAACTCTCGTTCGACGTGTTTGAGAAGACATTGAAGGTGAACCTGTTTGGCACTTACAACGTCATGAGCCACGGCGCACGCCGGATGGCGGAATTGTCGCCGCTCGACACCGATGAGCGCGGAGTCATCATCAACACCGCTTCCGTGGCATTCGAGGATGGTCAGCTTGGGCAGGCCGCGTATGCGGCGTCCAAAGGGGCGATTGCGTCCATGTGCCTTCCGGCAGCGCGCGAGTTTGCCCAATCGGGCATCCGCGTCATGGCGATTGCGCCGGGTCTTTTCCACACGCCCATGATGGAGGGGTTGCCCGAAGAGATCGCCCAGAAGATCACCGCCAATATCCCTTTCCCGCCACGCCTTGGCGCGCCGCAGGAATATGCCCTTCTCGCAGAACATATCATCAAGAACCCGTTCCTCAACGGGACCACCATCCGGCTCGACGGCGCCGTGCGCCTGCCGCCGCGATAAGGAGAGCCACGATGGCCGCAGATATCCTCAGGATCGGCATGGACGGTCCGGTTGCCACGCTGACCATGAACCGTCCCGACAAACGCAACGCCATGTGCGAAGACCTGCTCGACGCGCTCGACGGCTTCTTCTCTTGCCCGCCCAAGGGCGTGCGGGTCGTGATCCTGACGGGGATCGAGGGGCATTTTTGCTCGGGCCTGGACCTGTCCGAACATGTGCACCGCTCGGCGGAGGACAACCTTTACCATTCACGCCATTGGCACGATGTCATGGAAAAAATCCAATTTGGCGGGCTTGCTGTGGTTTCCGCCATGTTTGGCGCGGTGATCGGTGGCGGGCTTGAGTTGGCCGCGTCGACCCATGTGCGCATCGCGGAACCGTCAACGATTTTCCAACTGCCCGAAGGACGGCGCGGCATCTTCGTCGGCGGCGGCGCGACGGCGCGTGTCGGACGCCTGCTCGGGCCGGATCGCATGACCGAGATGATGCTCACCGGTCGCAAGTATAACGCCGAGGAAGGGGTGGCCCTCGGGCTGGCCCATTATGCGGTTGGCGAAGGTGAGGCAATGACGCTGGCGCAAACGCTGGCAGGCAAGATCGCGCGGAATGCGCCCTTGTCGAATTATCTGATGATCCAATCCATTGCGCGCATCTCCGACATGTCGCAGGCCGATGGCCTCTTCACGGAATCTCTCGCGGCTGCCCTGTCGCAAACGACGCCCGATGCCGAGGAAGGCCTGCGTGCCTTCCTTGAAAAACGCGCGCCCAGGTTCCGGTAATCCGATGGCAAAACCTGTATCTAAAGACGTCGCGCGCAGTGACCCCGCGCATGTGAATGACGCAACGCTGCGTCGCTTTGCCGGCTATCACATGAAACGCGCCTTCAACGTGATCCAGGCGGATCTGGCCCGGACGTTGAAACCGTTTGACCTGCGCATGTTGACCTACACCGCATTGGTCATGATCGTCGATAATCCGGGGCTGCGCCAATCCCAACTCGCCGATGCGATGGATATCGAGCGCCCCAACCTTGTCGTCATCATTGATGAATTGGAACGCCGCGACCTGATCACGAGGGACCGTGTGCCAACCGATCGGCGGGCCTATGCGTTGCATGTGACGCTGGCCGGGCGGCAACTTTGCGAAAAGGCCATCGCGGCGGTGACCGCGCATGAAAACCAGCTTCTGGAGGGGCTGGACAAGGATGTGATCCAGACAATGGTCGCCGCGATGAAACATATCGAGAAACGCCAAGGGAGGGGATAGGACGTGAAACGCACCTCGCAATTTCTCAAGCATTCCGTTGCGCGCGAAGACCGGCCCGATGGTACGATCTTGCTGCGTTCGAATTATGATCTCGGCCCGACTGCCGACAAAAGCGGGGACTGGCTGCACCGATGGGCCGAAGAAACCCCCGAGCGTGTCTTTATCGCGGAGCGCAGCGGCGCAGGCTGGCGCGAGGAAAGCTATCGCGCGACACTGCAAAAAGTTCAGGCCATTGCCCAATCTCTCCTGGCGCGTGGCATGGGGCCGGACACGCCGATCCTCATCATGTCAGGCAATGGGGTCGATCATGGTCTTCTGTCGCTTGCGGCCCAATATATCGGTGTGCCTACAGCGCCCGTGGCCGAGCAGTATTCCCTGATCCATGGGGCGCATGGACGCTTGCGTCACGCGATTGACCTTGTCGGCCCCGAAATGGCCTACGTGGTCGATGCCGATCAATATGGTGAGGCCCTGGCGCTTGATGCCCTGACGGGGATTGAAATCGTCGCAAGCCGACCGGGTGCGCATGCCAAGGTGACGCCATTTGACGATCTTCTTAAGGGCGACTCATCTGTCGATCTCGGGGCGGCCTATGCCACGGTGACGCCTGATACCGTCGCCAAGATCCTGATGACGAGCGGTTCCACGTCGGCCCCCAAAGGGGTCATGACAACCCAACGCATGATGTGCGTGAACCAGACACAGCTTGCCGACTCCCTGCCCTTTATGCGCGAACGCCCGCCGCGTGTCGTCGATTGGTTGCCCTGGAACCACGTCTTCGGCGGGTCGCATAATTTCAACATGATGCTGGCCAACGGCGGCAGCTTCTATATTGACGACGGCAAACCCGTGCAGGGCTTGTTCGACCGCACCTTGGAAAATCTTTCGATGGTGACCGGTTCGCTCGTATTCAACGTGCCCGTGGGCTTTGGCATGTTGCTTGGTGCGTTGCGCGAAGATTCTGGGCTGCGCGAACGGTTCTTCTCTGACCTTGACCTGATCTTCTATGCCGGAGCCTCCCTGCCCCAGGATGTCTGGGAGGGCTTCGAAGCCATGGCAATGGAGGTGAAAGGCGAAGTGCCGCTCATGACATCCTCCTGGGGGCTGACCGAAACCGCGCCCGCAACGATGATGCAACAAGAACCGACAGATCGCTCTGGCGTGGTCGGTGTGCCTATGACTGGTGTGACCATGAAACTCATCCCCGATGATGACATGCGCTGCGAGATGCGGGTCAAGGGGCCGAATGTCATGCCCGGATATTTCAAGAACGAAGAGAAGACGAAAGAAGCCTTCGATGCAGAAGGGTTTTTCATCACCGGCGATGCCATGGTCTTTGTTGACCCCGATGACCTCAACCGCGGCATGAAGTTCGATGGGCGCATCTCGGAAGATTTCAAGCTTCTGACAGGCACATGGGTGCGCGCCGCCCAGCTTCGAATCGATATGCTCGCCTGTCTCGCGCCGCTTGCCACGGATCTCGTGATCACCGGCGCGGACAGAGACCAGATCGGCATCATGGTTTTCCCGGACATAGCCGAGCTCAGGCGCGAAGGCTTTGACCTGACGGAGGACAACGGCGCCTATCTCTGCCCCCTCTTGCAGGGTGAGATCCATCGCCGCCTTGCGGCACGCACCCGAGAAGTTTCGGGCAGTTCGTCGCTGATTTCGCGCGCCATCGTGCTCAGCGAGCCGGCGTCGATGCCGGATGGCGAAATGACGGCCAAGGGCAATCTGAACTTCCGCAAGATTCTCACGCGGCGCAAGGATCTGCTCGAGCGGCTATATGACGACGCCGACCCGGCGATCATCACGGTAAAATAAGGAGTTGGACAAATGGTAGATATCTCCAAGGTCCGCGCGATCGACATTCACACTCACGCAGAAGAACCCTGCGGTTGTCACGCCGATGATGGCTATGACGACCTCCAATCCACCATGGCCAAGTATTTCCGAGCGCCCTGGTCGCACCCGCCGACCATCCCGGAAACCGCCGCGCATTACCGTGAACAGAACATTGCCGCGGTGATCTTCCCGGTCGATTCCGAACGGGAAACCGGCTATCGCCGCTACAAGAACGAGGAAGTGGCCGAACTGGCTGCCGAAAATGATGACGTTCTGATCCCGTTCGCCTCTATCGACCCATGGAAGGGAAAAATGGGCGTCCGTGAAGCCAGGCGGCTGATCCGGGATTTCGGCATCAAGGGATTCAAGTTTCATCCGACCATGCAGGGTTTTTACCCGAATGACCGCATGGCCTACGCGCTCTACGAGGCGATCGAGGAAGAAGGCGGTATCGCGCTTTTCCACACAGGCCAGACCGGAGTCGGCTCTGGTATGCCTGGCGGAAACGGGATGCGGCTCAAGTATTCGAACCCGATGTATATGGATGATGTGGCCGTGGATTTCCCCGATCTGAAAATCATCCTCGCCCACCCCTCCTTCCCGTGGCAGGAAGAGGCACTTTCGGTCGCCCAGCACAAACCCAATGTCTATATCGACCTGTCCGGCTGGTCGCCCAAGTATTTTCCGGAAATCCTCGTGAAATACTGCAACTCGATCCTCAAGAAAAAGGTGCTTTTCGGATCTGACTGGCCGATGATCACACCGGAACGCTGGCTCTCGGATTTCGAGCAGATAAACATCAAGGACGAACTACGCCCCGATATCATCAAGGGCAACGCCGCGCGGCTTCTGGGGTTTGAATGATGCAGGTTCCCGTGCCGTCCCTCGCTCATAGCTTTTCTTTGCGCGTCGAGCTTTCGGCCCCGCTGGAGATGGGCCGCGGGCGTGCAGGCCTGCGCCGGATCATCCCGATCATAGGCGGCAAGGCTCTTGGCCCCGAGATCACGGGCCAGGTGCTCGACCTCGGGGCCGACTGGCAAACGGTTTTCGAAGATGGCGCGGCGCATCTCGATACGCGATACGCGGTCAAGACCGAGGATGGCGCACTGATCGAGATCGTAAATGTCGGCACACGCCACGGTCCATCCGATGTCATGGCACGGCTTGCGACCGGTGAAGAGGTCGATCCCTCCTCCTACTACATGCGCACGGCGGCGCGGCTCGAAACCGGGGACGCGCGCTATGCCTGGGTCAACCATACGCTCTTTGTCTGTGCAGGCGTCCGGCGCGCGTCGGCTGTTGAAATCGCTTATTACAAGGTGCTCTAGCCCATGAAATCGTTTCAGGCTCCGCTCGATGACATCCTGTTCTCGTTGACCCATGTGGCCGGGGCGACCGCCCTGCCCGATTATGACGCCGAGTTCACAGCCGAGATCGGCAACCATTTCGCAGCCTTCTGCGAAGGCAAAATCGCACCTCTGGATGAGCCGGGTGACCTGAACGGCTGTGTGCTGGAAAACGGACGGGTCCGTATGCCCGATGGTTTCTGCGATGTCTATCACGCCTATATCGAACAGGGCTGGCCAAGCCTCACGGTGCCGGAATCCTATGGCGGACAGGGGCTTGGCGCGTTGATGCTGGCTGTGACCTCGGAAATCTTCTCCGGGGCAAACCACAGCCTGCAAATGGTGACAGGGCTTGTTCCCGGTGCGGTCCGTACGCTTCTGCGCTTTGGCACGGATGACCAAAAATCCCGTCATATTCCTCCCTTGGCCTCGGGCGCGACGCTGGCGACGATGTGCCTGACGGAACCGGGTGCGGGATCAGATCTCGCCCGTGTGCGCTGTCGGGCGGAAAAAACCAAAACGGGTTGGGCCATCACTGGCGAGAAAATCTTCATTTCCGGCGGCGATCAGGACATGAGTGACCATATCCTCCACCTTGTCCTTGCCCGGACTTCCGACAATGGCGTCAAAGGCTTGTCGCTTTTCCTGTGCCCGTCGGAACGCGCCGATGGCGTGCGCAATCGCGTGACGGTCACCCGGATCGAAGAGAAGATGGGCCTGCACGCCTCGCCCACTTGCCAACTGGCCTTTGACGGGGCCGAGGCCGAACTTATCGGCGAGCAAGGCCAAGGCCTCATGGCGATGTTCACCATGATGAACCATGCGCGTGCGGATGTTGCCCTGCAAGGCGTCGCCCATGCCGCGCGGGCCTATGATATTGCAAGCACCTACGCCGCTGAACGTGTGCAGGGTCGTGGTTCGGATGGTCGGCCGGTGACGCTCGATCATCATGCCGATGTGCTCCGAATGCTCAACGAAATCGACAGCCTGGCCCTGGGCGGACGCGCCATGGCGCATCTCGCCTTTGTCATCATGGAACAGGGCGACAATCCCGATCTCGTCGAATTTCTTACGCCCGTCGCCAAGGTCTATTGCACGGAAGCTGGCATGAAAGCCGCCGACCTCGGGATTCAGGTGCTGGGAGGCTATGGTTACCTGCGTGAATACCGGCTTGAACAAACCTATCGCGACGCTCGGATCACAGCGATCTACGAAGGGGCCAATGGAATCCATGCGCGGATGCTTGCCACCCGCCTCGCCCAAGGCGCTCCGGCGGAGGCGTTCGAGGCGTTCCTGTCCGACGAGGCCGAAGGCGCGGACAGCGCGAGGATTGAACAAACGGCATTGACGTGGCGAAACATGCGCGCCGACCTTTTGAAAATGAAAGACCCTTCCGAGGGGGCGCACGCCTTCATGCAAGTGACAATAGAAACACTATTGGCTTGCTTGTGGTCCCGTATCCAGAGCGCCGCGCCGCACCACCCGGAGTCCGAACGCATTGCACGCCTCGCCGCCCATGTGATCGCGCGGGCCTGAACGGCCCTATTCCCTTGTGATCACCCTCCCGCCGATACCTTTTATCGTGCCGCCGCGGGGGCGGATTTCCGATTTCTTTTCGTCTCGCCCTTGCGCCGGAAAATAAAGCCGAGTAATTTAGTCAAATAATGGAGCCGCAGCGGCGCCAATTGATCCAGCAAACGTGACCAACGGTCGCTAGCCAGACGCATATTCCGAACTTTTTATGCGAAGGAGAGCCCCATTGGTTGAGGCAAACGTTAGGACTGCAACAGACATCAAGGCCGCCCGCGTCGACAATCCCAAGATGCGAGACCGGGATCTTGCCGACAAGATCGGCATTTCCGAAGCCGAACTCGTGGCTGCGCATGTGGGTGATACCGCAACGCGGATCACGGCGGACATCAACCGGATCATGCCGGCCTTGAACCGGTTCGGCGAGGTCATGGCCCTGACACGCAACGAAAGCTGTGTGATCGAAAAGGTTGGGGTCTATGATGGCTTTCGTCCCGGTGAGCATGCCGCCCTCGTGGTGAATGAAGACATCGACCTGCGCATGTTTCCCAAGCACTGGGTGCATGCCTTCGCCATCGAACAGGAAACCGAAGGCGGGATGCGCCGCACCATTCAGGTTTTCGATGCCGCTGGTGATGCGGTCCACAAGGTCTTTCTACGCGACGGTTCGAACGCGGATGCTTGGCAAACGGTCGTCGAAGATCTGAAAACCGACGACCAGTCCGACACGCTGACCGTCGCGCCGCGCAAACCGACCGAACCGGCCAAGGGGACGCCCGACCAGGCCGACCGTCTGCGTGGTGAATGGGACAAGATCACGGATACGCATCAATTTCTCATGATGACCCGACGGCTCAAGATGAATCGCCTCGGTGCATACCGGATCGCGGGCATGCCCTATGCGCGCCGTCTCTCCACCGATGCTGTTGAAACGTTGCTATACCGTGCTGCCGAGCGACAGATTCCCATCATGGTTTTCGTCGGAAACATGGGCTGTATCGAAATTCATACCGGCCCGGTGCATCGCATCGTGGAGATGGGGCCGTGGATCAATGTGCTTGATCCCGGTTTTGACATGCATCTGCGCAAGGACCACATCGCCGAGGTTTATGCCGTGACCAAGGCCACCCGCGCGGGGGACGCGATCTCGGTAGAAGCCTTTGACGCCAAGGGGGGGCTGATTGCCCAGGTCTTCGGCGTGCTGCGCCATGAAGACGGTGCCGGTCTCTGGAACGAGATGGTCGCCGAGTTGCAAACGCTCAAAGAGGATCTCCCGGCATGACCTTTTCACAAGTATTCAAACGCTTTCGCGGGCCTGTTGGCGGGGTTCTTGCGGCGTTCATCGCGTTATCCGCACATGCCGAGCAGAGCGCGGATCGGGTCGTGTCGGTCGGGGGGGCGATCACGGAGATCGTCTTTGCCCTTGGCCAAGAGCACCGCCTCGTTGCGCGCGACACGACGTCGAACCATCCTTCGGCGGCGCGCGAATTGCCGGATATCGGCTATATACGCCGCCTCTCTCCCGAGGGTATCCTGTCCGTTGATCCAGACCTCATCCTCACCCTCGAAGGCGCCGGACCTCCCGAGACGATGGATGTTCTTGCCGAGGCCGCAATCCCCGTCGTCGAGATCCCCGAAGGTTTCACCGGCGATGCGGTTCTGAACAAGATCAACGCTGTGGCCAGGGCGCTTGGTGTGCCGGAAAAGGGCGCGGCCCTGTCTGCAAAGGTCGGTGCCGAACTCGCCAGGGCCAAACGCGTGACAAAAGGGCTTGAGGCCAAGCGTGTGCTCTTCGTCCTCTCTGTTGCCAATGGGCGCGTCATGGCGGGCGGGCAAAACTCCTCTGCGCAGGGCATCATCTCCCTTGCCGGTGCCGTCAACGCGGCGAGCGGTTTTGAAGGCTATAAGCCCATGACCGAAGAGGCCATACTCGTCAGCGATCCTGACGTGATCCTGTTGATGGAGCGATCCGGCCCCACAAGCATTTCCGATGAACAGCTCTTCTCTCACCCTGCCCTCGCGGCGACACCGGCCGGCCAGAACAAGGCGGTGGTGCGCCTGGACGGGATGATGATGTTAGGATTTTCGGTCCGCACCGCTGAGGCGATCACCAAACTCGCCACCGCCCTGACCCAAGCCGGAAGCTAACCCGTGACTCTTCTGACAGAAACCTTGTCCCCCCCCGCACGAGCCGGAGACCGAAGCCACAAAGCCCTCACCCTATCCTTTGGCCTCACGCTTCTATTGCTGGCAGCCGTGCTCCTGAGTCTTGCCATTGGCGCGTCCGGGACGTCACTCTGGACAGCCCTTGGCGGTCTCTTCGGGACCGAGCCGCTCTCGGCACGTGATCGTATTGTTCTTTACGATATCCGCCTGCCACGCACCGTGATGGGTATGTTGGTCGGTGCGGCCCTGGCGGTGTCCGGTGCGGTGATGCAAGGGTTGTTTCGCAACCCGCTCGCCGATCCTGGACTGGTCGGTGTAAGCGCCGGTGCGGGTCTCGGCGCGATTGTCGCTATCGTGCTCGGTGGTTTTCTGCCCGCAGCGTTGGCCGCTCTTTTCGGCTACTACCTCGTGTCCGTGGCGGCCTTTGTCGGCGGCTGGCTTACGACGATCCTGCTCTACAAGGTATCGACCCGTCGCGGGCGCACCTCCGTGGCAACGATGCTTCTGGCCGGCATTGCGCTTGGCGCTCTGGCTGGCGCGCTTCAGGGCATTCTCGTCTACATCGCCGACGATGCCCAGCTTCGAACCCTGACGTTCTGGGGCATGGGGTCCTTGGCCGGCGCAACCTGGACCAAGGTTTTCGCCGCCGCCCCCTTGATCCTCCTTGCCCTTGTCGCCGCGCCGTTTCTTGCCCGAGGCCTCAATGCGCTTGCGCTTGGCGAAGCCGCCGCATCGCATATCGGCATTCCGGTGCAGCGCCTCAAGAACACTGCCATCCTCATGGTCGCTGGCGCGGTCGGGGCCGCGGTCGCGGTGGCGGGCGGGATCGGTTTCGTGGGTATTGTCGTGCCCCATCTCCTGCGTCTGATGGTTGGCCCGGATCATCGTTTTCTTCTCCTGAACTCTGCTCTTCTGGGGGCGGCACTGCTGCTTTCTGCCGATGTCATCAGCCGTGTCATCATCGCACCGGCCGAACTTCCCATCGGGATCGTGACGGCGACGCTCGGTGGACCTTTCTTCCTTTGGATACTGCTGCGCCAGCGCGGCCTGCTGGATATGTGACTATGTTGAATGCTACGGATATCACCGTTTCCTACGGACATCGTACGATCTTGCACGGGGTAAGCTTCCAGGCCGCGCCCGGTGCGCTAACCGCCATTGTCGGCCCGAACGGTTCTGGCAAGACAACGCTCATGCGTGCGTTGACGGGCGAGGTCGCGTTCGAAGGCCGGGTGTGGCTCAACAGGCAGGACATCACGCCAATGAAGCCTTGGGCGCTTGCCGCAATGCGCGCCGTGCTGCCCCAGGCCACACCCCTCGCCTTTCCCTTCACGGTCGTCGAGGTTGTGCGTCTCGGTCTCAGCCGGAGCACTTCCGCCGCCAAGACCGACCTGATTTCCAAGGCCCTTGCGCGCGTGGATCTATCGGGTTTCGAAGGGCGCTTTTACCAGGAGCTCTCGGGCGGTGAACAGCAACGAGTGCAGCTTGCCCGCGTCTTGGCACAGGTCTGGAATCCAATCGAGGACGGCCAGCCGCGTTGGCTGTTTCTTGACGAACCCGTGTCGGCGCTCGACATCGGCCATCAATTACAAGTCATGCAAATCGCGCATGATTATGCTGCCGCCGGCGGCGGAGTCGTAGCGGTCATGCATGATCTCAACCTGACAGCCATGTTCGCCGATCGCGTTGCTCTGGTCAGCGAGGGCCACATTCTCCAGCAAGGCGCGCCGCAGGAAGTGTTCAACGATACCTTGCTTAGCCGCGCCTACCATTGCGATGTCCGGGTCAACACGGCGCCGTCGCAAGGAACCTTCATTTTGCCTCATGCCGCCAAGATGGCAGCAGAATGAGGTGATATATGTACCGGAAAGCCGTGCGCCTGTGACAACCCAACTCTTGCATGCGCGGGGGGCTATGCCTCATATGGCGCCGGTATCAACAGGATTAAATCGCCCGCCGAAGAGACGCGGACATGGATAAGACCGGCCCGAAGGGCCAGATTTCGGAGGGATGCCCATGGATATGTTGTCTAGCTGGACGAACATTCAGGAGTTTCTGATCAAGGGTGGCCCGGCAATCTGGGCCATCGCGGCGCTGTCTGTCCTGACGATGGCGCTGATCCTTTGGAAGATCTGGCGTCTTGTCCTTCTCGGGGCTTGGGCGGGTCGGCGCACCGAGACTGCCGTGCAATCCTGGGAAAAGGGCGATATCGCCACCGCGCGCAACACCTTGGGCACCCGGCAGTCGCTCCGGGCCGTCGTCGCGCGCGCAGCGATGGAAACCGAACTTGATGACCGCTTCAACGATGCCGAGGCGCGGGAGGAAATCCAGCGTGTGGCCCGCAACAAGCTTGCCGAGGCCCGAACCGGGCTGCGCGCGCTTGAGTTGATCGCGACAACCGCACCGCTCCTTGGTCTGCTTGGCACGGTTCTTGGCATGATTACCGCCTTCCAGACCTTGCAGGAAGCAGGTGCGCGCGCGGATCCGGCGGCCCTCGCCGGTGGCATCTGGGAGGCGCTTCTGACAACAGCTGCTGGCATGGCCGTGGCCATCCCCGCAGGTGTTGCCCTGACATGGTTTGAAAGCGTTGCGGATCGCGCCCAGGGCGACATGGAAGACGCGATTACCCGCATCCTGACCCGGCGCCCCAAGGATGGCTCTCATAGACTCTCGTCAGCTGCGGAGTAACTCCGATGCTGCTCGGCCCTCCTCCCCGTCGGCGCAAGCCCAGCCTGACCCCGATGATCGACGTGGTCTTCCTACTGCTCGTGTTCTTCATGCTGGCCTCGCGCTTCGGGCATGACGTGGAAATCGACCTTCCCCTGAGCGCCTCCTCGAACACCCCCTACCAGGGCGCGCCGCGCCTGATCGACATATTGCCGGACTCTGTCCGCCTGAACGGCGTCGAGATGGAGATAACCACCCTTCTGCCGGAGCTTGGCGCACTTATGTTGTCGCATGACGATGCCATCATCCTGCGAGCCCGCAACGAGGCCGATCTGCAACGGGTTGTTAGCGTCATGGAGAGCCTTGTCGCCGCCGGCTATGAAACGCTGGTTTTGGTGGAGTGAACGCCTATGGTCCTTGAACGCCCCGCCAAACGCCCCATACGCGAAAGCATCGTGCCGATGATCAACGTGGTATTCCTTCTGTTGATCTTCTTCCTGATGACCGCACAGATCACCCCGCCGGACCCGTTCGACATCACCCCGCCCGAGTCTGACGCCGAAACGCCCGCAGAGGGCCGACAGATCCTCTATGTCTCCGCCGAGGGCGCGCTTGCGTTCGGGGAGCACGAGGGCAACGCCGTCTTCGACGCGCTCTCGGCTCTGGGCGAGAACGAACCGCTGATGATCCGTGCCGACAAGGCCGTGAAGGCCAGCCGGATTGCCGCCCTTCTGCCCCGCTTGGCCGCCCAGGGCGTGAGTAACGTCAAACTGATTTCTGCATCGAGATAGGCTAAGCCATGCGTGTGATCGTCGAAGCCTCTGCCTTTCTTGCAATCGCTGCCGTCGCCCATCTGGCGCTCTGGTCGCCCGAGAAAGACTCCGGCGATCAAGGTGCCGGTAGCGGCGGAGAATCTCTGCTGACGATCCAGCCCTCCTCTGCCAACATTCAGCGCATGGTCGAAACCTGGGACAAACCGCCTGAGGCCACGGAGCTTGTCCAGACCGCGATGCAAGCACCGGATATGCCAGAGCAGGCCGCGCCTGCTCTCGAAACGCCACAGGATGCGCCGCCGAACATCGCGGCCCTGATCAAGCTACCGGACATGGCGCAACGCCCCGATGCTCCGCCACTGCCGGTCATCAATCCGTCGCCTCCCGAAACAATGCCGGACCCAAAGCCCGAAAAGGTGGAAACGGCCAAGCCGAAGCCAAAACCTGAGACAAAACCGAGACAGACAGCATCGGAAGAGTCTGCTCCGGTCGCGGCACAACGCGCCAAGGGAACGGGCAGCGGTGTGGCGCAGGGGGAAAATAAAACTGCCAAGACCGCCACCCTGAGCGCCGCGAAGAAAACCTCTCTTTTATCGCGTTGGGGCGGACAAATCCGGGCCAAGATCGCACGCCGGACGCCACGTGGCGCCGGGCGTGGCACGGCCATCGTGACGATCAGGGTTTCTGGGAACGGTGTGCTTCTTGGTGTGTCACTGGCAAAAAGTTCCGGCAATCCGCGGCTGGACAAGATCGCGTTGACAGCCGTGCAGCAAGCGGGCCGCTTCCCGTCCGCGCCGGCCAGTCTCAACGTATCGTCTCAGACATTCCGCCTGCCAATCAAATCCCGTTAAGGGGTGGCGTGGCTTTGACCAAACCTCGCTGCGCGGCGGTCTCCCCCGTCTCGATGCCGCCACCGGGAAAATGCCATCCCGTCATATAGGTATGGCGAAGCAGGAGGAACTTGACATCGCGACAGCGCACAACGCCACGCCCCCCCCGATGGTCATGCCGCGTTTGAGTAAAAAAACCTGCAAGAAACGGCTCAAAATTCCCCCGGCGGCGCGCCTAGGGCTGCGGAAGGATGTCATCTGCGCGCAGTTTCCACGATTTCAAAGCGCGGTGGTTCGTGCCCGGTCGCGCCTTCGTTCCACAGAAGATCAGCGATCTCGTCACAAGACGGTTGGTAGTCGACCGGAAGCTCGTGCAGGATGTCGATGATCGCAGGCAAATCAAAGCGCTCACATGCCGACAACAGGCGATCCAGCACAGACTGGAGATCCTGAAGCGAGAGCGATGTTTCAGAAGCGGTCATGATACGCGGATGGCGTGTCGGAGACGGGTTGTTTCCGATCAGCAACTCTTCATATAGCTTTTCGCCCTTGCGCAACCCGGTGACGCGGATCGCGATATCGCCTTGTTCCGGCGGGGTTTCATCTTCATCGACAAGATAAGGCATCAGCCCGTGAAGCTTCACCATGCTCATCGCGAGATCGAGAATTTTGACTGGCTCTCCCATGTCGAGCACGAAAACATCGCCGCCCTTGGCCATGGTGCCGGCTTGAATGACAAGCTGTGATGCCTCCGGAATGGTCATGAAATAGCGCGTGATATCAAGGTGCGTGAGCGTGATCGGCCCACCCGCTTCAATCTGGGCCTTGAAGCGTGGGATGACCGAGCCTGAAGACCCGAGCACGTTTCCGAACCGCACCATGGAAAAAACGGTCGAACAGGTTTCGCGCGCCTGCGCCTGACAAATGAGTTCAGCGACACGCTTCGTCGAGCCCATGATATTCGTGGGGCGCACGGCCTTGTCCGTCGATATGAGGATGAAATTCTCAACCCCGTGCTTCCTTGCCGCGTTGCTGATTTCAAGCGTTCCGAAAATATTGTTGCGAATACCTTCGACCACGTTCTCCTCGACCAACGGCACATGTTTATAGGCCGCCGCGTGATAGATTGTCTGAACCGCGAAGGCCTTGATCGCCATCTCGAGCCGTCTCTTGTGCTGAACAGATCCAAGAACCGGCGCGATACGGGCCTGATAGCCCAGGCGCTTCGCGGTTTCGGTAAGCTCAGTCTCAATCGCATAGAGCGCGTATTCCGATACTTCGTAGAGCACAAGCGTATCCGGATCTTGCGTCAGGATCTGACGACAAAGCTCACTCCCGATGGACCCCCCTGCGCCCGAGACCATAACCACCTTGCCCGCGACATTCTGCCGAAGCAATGCCGGGTCAGGTGCCACGGGATCACGTCCCAGAAGATCCTCGGCCGAGACGGCGCGAAGCTCTGATATTTCGGCCTTGCCACTGATGATTTCCGAGATGCCCGGAATCGTCTTGATCTCGACAGGCAGGTCTTCAAGGCTCTCGACCACCTCGCGCCGACGCTGTCGTCCCATGCTTGGAACCGCCAGAAGGATGACCTTCGCGCCCGTGTCGTTGATGAGCCGGGGAAGCTCGGACGGCGCGAAGACGCGGCGCCCTCCGACGGTCAGGCTCTGAAGGTTTGTATTATCATCCACCAAGGCAACCGGTTGATAGTCCCGGCCATGAAACAACGAATTGAGAAGTTGCAGCCCTGCTTCCCCGGCACCGTAGATGATCACCGGACGTTTGCCGGCCTGGTTGGGATTGCGAAACATCTGGCGTGCCATGAAACGCAATCCGCCAATCAACAGAAAGACAAACACCGCATGAATGATTGGTACCGACCGCGGAAGGGGGGCCTCAAGAAGTAAACCCGTGCCGTAGAGAAGCGCCCCCGAAATCACCGCGCCAATGCCGATCGTGACAAGAACCTTGCCCGTCACATAACGCACCAGCGCCCGGTACAGACCAAGCATCCTGAATGCCGCCAAAGTTGCAAATGCCGCGACAACACCCGTCGCAACGATGCGGAAATCGGAAAGGAATTGAACGCTCTCAAGACGGAGTGCCATTGCGCCGAAGAACGACATGATGACCAAAAGCACATCAAAGGAAAGCTGGAGCCCGATCTTTTGCCAACGCTTCAGCCTCAGGAGAAAGCGCGTAACGGTCAACATGGCCACTGGTCCTCTAAAAGCACGCCACACGGAAATACTACACCTGCACCCTGACTTACCAGTGTAACAGGAACAACATAACCCCGGCATTCGTGACGATATCTAACGCAAACAGCTAGGCTCCGCCATTCTTAAAATTGTATAATAAAGCACTAATTGCCCGTTAAGCGTGTCAGAAAGTTCTTACCCGAGCATATCAGAACGCGCCATGAAATCAATTTTGGCGCGAAATTAGATCAAACCGTGCATGGGCACAATGATCTGGAACAAATACCTGCGCGCGAAAATCCGGCCTCGACGCTGGATCAGCGTCCTCCATGGCAACCATTCAATATAAAGAACGCTTCTCAAGGCGTGGCCGCGAAACCTGCAGACATGAACCGAGTGCCGCGCATTTACCACCTGGCCTTAAACGGCCCGCAATTGATCCGGTTCGACCGCAACCCGCGTCTGCCCGCCCATGATCTCCATCAAGACCCAGACGCGCCGATCCGGTGCGATCTGCTCGACTTCTGCGATGAAATTGGCAAACGGCCCCTTGGTCAGCGTCACCTGATCGCCGGGTTCAAGGCTCTGCGGGGGCATCACTTTGCCCTTCGCGTCGCAGCGCAGCATCAGGTGCGAGACCAGATCGCGCGGCACGGGCGTCGGTTCCTTGCCAAAGCTCACCAGGCGCGTGATGCCGTAAGTCGAATTGACGGTGCGCCAGAGGCCGCGAGCCACATCGAACGCCACGAAGATGTAGCCCGGAAACAGTGGCCGCATCGCGGTGATGAACTTGCCGTTGCGCTGGCGCGTCTCCTCTTCGAGCGGCAGGAAGGTGTTGAACCCTTGGCGCTTGAGGTTCTTTTCGGCAATGTTGGCGCAGTTGGGCTTCATCTGCGCCAGAAACCAACTTGTGTTGCGGTCATGGAATGTCATCTTTGCAACCTGCAATCAATCTATTGTCGCAACCTATCGCTCAAGCTTGAACAAATGCAAGCAAGGTTTCCAATAGCGGTGTGATGTTTTGATGAAGGTGATAACAGATCGGCGGACAACGAAGCGATATAATGGAATAACCGCGTAATCTCGACTGGATGCACGCTGCGACCCACGCAAACGTCCCGCCGATTTGAAGGCGGATCGGAGGCAGAGTTGGACTGGAATGGCGAGATCCGGGGGGCGGGCGGTATCTCGAGAGCCCGTCCCCACGCCCCGCTTGAGGCCGACGATCCGTGGCGATCATGAACCAGCCTTGTGCTGAATGAGGCGTGCGGTTATGCATTTGTCATATATTCAGGCTACCAGTCGCTGGCGCCTGTGAAGGTTCAGCGCAGTCTTCTGAATGAGTGATGTCCCGCGGTGGTCGGCACTCTTTCGCGAAATTCGACGAATGCTTCTGCGTTAGACGCGATGAAGGTTTTTCTAAAGTCCACATTTCCCCTTGTTTGCGCGCGCGGCATTTGTTACCGCTCAAAATTGAACGATGTGGAAGCTATTCTCGACATCACCTTTGCATCCGACAAGGCGCCCCGCGGGCAGTCCTTGTGCGGTAGCCTGAGAAAATCCTGAAATGACCAGCAAGCGCACCAAGCTGCAGGAAGACACGCATTTTCGCGTGCTTCGCCTTCTGCAAGAGAACCCGGAAATGTCGCAACGAGAGTTGGCAGAGGCGGTCGGCGTCAGCGTAGGCGGGATACATTACGTGTTGAACGCCCTAATCGACAAAGGGCTTGTGAAGCTGGGAAATTTCACGGCGGCAGAAGACAAGCGCCGATACGCCTACGTATTGACGCCCAAAGGTATCGCGCGAAAGGCGGCGCTGACGCGTGCGTTTCTGATGCGGAAGATGGAAGAATACGAGGCGCTGAGGGAAGAGATCGAGGCGCTTCAACTCGATCTGGATGCCAATGCAGCAGAGAAGCCTTCCTGATTTTATTCGCAAGTCGCTAGGTGCAAAGAAACGGCGACATTCTGTTCTTGCAGAGCTTGATTGCTGACGGCGTCCGCAGGGTTTGAAATAGTGAGGATTTAATGAAAAAAGTATTGCTGGTATTTGGGACACGGCCAGAAGCCATCAAGATGGCACCGGTGTTTGAAGCCCTCAGGAAAACCCCTGGTCTTGAAGTGCGAGTCGCAGTGACCGCCCAGCACCGCGAGATGTTGGACCAGGTTCTCCGTCTTTTTTCGATTGAACCCGATTACGATCTCAACGTGATGAAACCCGGACAAGGACTCACCGAGATAACAGCAGCCGTGCTTGCCGGGCTCAAGCCGGTGCTGGAACAGTTCTCTCCGGACCTGCTGCTCGTCCATGGCGACACCACGACCACGCTTTCAGCCTCTCTGGCGGCTTATTACCAGCAGATCCCGGTGGGACATGTCGAAGCCGGGCTACGCACCGGCAACATCTATTCGCCGTGGCCCGAAGAGATAAACCGCAAGGTGACCGGTGCCATTGCCCGGCTACATTTCGCACCGACCGAGAAATCGGCGGCAAACCTGGCGGATGAAGGGGTGGCCGCTGAATCCGTGATGATCACCGGAAATACCGTTATCGACGCGCTCCTCGAAATCGTTGGCAGACTTGAGAACGATCCGCAGCAGAGCGCGGCATTCGATGCGGACTTCGGGCTTGACCCGACCAAACGGACGATCCTCGTCACAGGCCATAGGCGCGAGAGCTTCGGCGGAGGGTTCCAGCGTATCTGCGACGCGCTCGCAGCCCTTGCCGAACGCGAGGACGTCCAGATCGTATACCCGGTGCACCTCAATCCCAACGTGAAGGGCCCGGTCGAGAGCAGCCTCGCATCTCTGGAGCGCGTACACCTGATCGCGCCGCAGGATTATCTGCCCTTTGTCCACCTCATGCGCCGCGCCGACATCATCCTCACCGATTCCGGCGGCGTGCAGGAAGAAGCGCCGTCGCTCGGCAAGCCGGTGCTGGTGATGCGCGACACCACCGAACGCCCCGAGGCGGTGGACGCAGGCACGGTTAAACTGGTGGGGACTGATGCCGATCTGATTGTCCGGGAAACAACTGTCCTCCTCGACAATCAAGTAGCCTATGAGGCCATGTCGCGCGCGCATAATCCCTATGGCGACGGTCTGGCCTCGCAACGTATCCGCGACACCGTTTTGTCATTTTTCACCCTCAACGAGGATTAGAATTCGTGCTCGATCTTCCGTTCAAACGCATTTCAGTTATCGGGCTGGGCTATATCGGCCTGCCCACCGCCGCGATGTTCGCCTCGCGTAAAGTAGAGGTCGTGGGTGTCGATGTGAACCAGCATGCGGTCGATACAATCAACCGCGGCGAGGTTCATATCGTCGAGCCGGATCTCGACATGGTCGTACGCGCAGTGGTGAGGGAGGGATACTTGCGAGCGACCACGGCGCCCGAACCTGCCGAGGCCTTCCTGATCGCGGTGCCGACCCCGTTCAAGGGCGACAACCACGACCCCGACCTCGGGTTCATCGAGGCGGCGGCCCGTGCCATAGCGCCGGTGCTGGAGACGGGCAACCTTGTGATCCTCGAAAGCACCTCGCCGGTTGGGGCGACCGAGGCCATGGCGGATTGGCTTGCAGAGGCTCGACCGGACCTGAGTTTCCCCCAGGCCGCCGGGGAAGGATCTGACATCCGCGTGGCGCATTGTCCCGAGCGCGTGCTGCCCGGCAAGGTCATGCAGGAGTTGATCACCAATGACCGGGTGATCGGCGGTATGACCCCGGCCTGTTCGGCGCGTGCCGCCGCACTCTACAAGACCTTCGTAACGGGCGACTGCGTGATCGCCAGCGGCCCGCGCGTGGCCGAGATGGCAAAACTGACCGAAAACAGCTTTCGTGACGTGAACATTGCCTTCGCCAACGAACTGTCCCTGATTTGCGACCGGCTGGACATGGACGTGTGGGAACTGATCTCGCTCGCCAACCGGCATCCTCGCGTGAACATCCTTCAACCCGGCCCAGGCGTGGGCGGACATTGCATCGCGGTTGACCCGTGGTTCATCGTATCCTCGGCGCCAGAACAGGCGCGGCTGATCCGCACCGCGCGCGAAGTCAATGACAGCAAGCCCGAATGGGTGCTGGACAAGGTCCGCGCAGCGATCGGCGCGCATCTGTCCGCGCATCCGGACAAGACGGCCGCCGAGGTCTCCCTGGCGATCTACGGCCTCGCCTTCAAACCCGATATCGACGACCTGCGCGAAAGCCCCGCACTGGATATCGCACGCCAAATCGCTGCGGACCATGCGGGCCCGTTGCTGGTGGTCGAACCCAATATCGAGGATCTGCCGGGAGGGCTGGAGGCCGCGCGCCTTGTGGACCTGCCAACATCGGGCGCAGCGGATGTGCATGTGATGCTTGTGGACCACACCCCGTTCAAGACCAGCCCCGCCCCCGCAGGGCGGATCGTCGATGCGCGGGGGGGTTGGAACTTGGCGCAACCATTAAAAAACGCAATTCATTTGCTCTCGCCAATCAAATGACAGCACTTCAAACATTTCTTGGATCTGCCTTAATATTTTTCTGTTGCTTGCCTTACATTGGGCTTGCAGTAATGCCCTCGGATATCCAACCCGTTGCTATGTTGTTAGCTTTTTTATTCCTGATGTCGCTTGGTACAGTTTTGGTGACAAGGGAGATAGCAGTTCTCGGATTTCTTGCGTTAATGTCTGTCGTAAGTCTAATTAACTCCATCAATGATATAAATTTTGACCTCATGGTGGTCGTGAGAGCGTCATTTGGCTTATTCTCTTCACCTATTATCCTGGCATCGGCTCTCATTGCGTTGATAAAGGTTAAATCTAGGTCGATTTTAATGGCGCTAGACTTTGTATTGTTTGTGGTATTTTTGGGATTTGCTCTTAATATTCTGGGCCTCTCGAACATTATTCAGATATTTGTTAATAGATCAGTTTTTGACTTAAGTGAATTATCGGGAAGGGGGTTGACCAGTTTCTTCCCAGAACAGGCAAGAATACCAACCGCTATGGCAGTAGTAGGGATAACTTATTATTCTTTGGGTGGGCTGAACACTCCTCGTCTTCTCCTTTGCTTTTTGGCCGGCTTTCTTAGTGGTGCCGGGCAATTCTACGTTAACCTCGGTGTGATTGCCCTCTGTTTACTTACTTCGGTTCTTTGTTATTCTATTTTTTTCAATCGATTACGACTTTGGAGTTTGGTTGCTAGCGCAATTATAACCTTCAGCGTTCTATTTGTGTTAATCGCAGTAGCAACTTTCCCGGAAGAGCTAGTGTCTCTTGGTCTACCGTCGCGTGGTGTTTGGGCGATCTCAGAAATCATGCACTCCGGGATAGCATATATTGGGACTGATCTCGGGATTTTGTTCAAGATTACCGGAATAACAATGCCTGCAGCGATGTTGCTTACATATCCTCTAAATTTTTCCTTGGACTCCACAAGGCTTTTCTTTACTGACCCTATTCTTTTTCAAAGCTATCAATTTTTACTCTCACAGTTTTTTGCGGCTGACTACTTTCCACTTGCGCGTCGTCCGTATTCTATTTTTGGAGCGTGGGTTGTAGACTTTTCATTAATAGGCTTGATAGTTTCGTCCCTATTTATTTTATCCCTCGCCTCCCGAATACTTACGGCAAGCAGGGAAAAGTTCAAGTTTTCGTTATTCGTGTTTCTGTTTATGATGTTCTTTTTCTTTTTAAGAAGCGTTCCTGCATTACCATACTTCTGGTTGCTTTGTGCTGTTTTCATGAAGGAGTTCTTGGGGCCACGCTATTTTGGTAGGGCATATTGATGCAGATCAGCACAACGTTTCTATATCAAGAGTTCCTCGGCTTCTTCGGGCGCTCTTTCGTCGTTGTAGCGCCGCTTTTCATCATTGGTTTTTTGGTAGGCGCGCCGAAATCTGCAAGAACCGCATCTGAGGTTAAAATCTGATGTGGAAGTTGCTTTATGTTCTCTGCCGAAACAGCGGCATGTGGTCGTTTCCGTTCCTGTCATGTTTCCGAGACTATGTTTACTCACGAAACCTTGGCGCAGTTCGAGTCTCGGTTGATTCATTCGTGCGCATTCAGAAATTGCACTCGAGTTCAGCACCTTCACGTATAGGTTCGGAGTTGCATGTCGGATACGGTGCCGTGATTGATTTGACGGGCGGCGTCGATATCGGGGAGCGTGTTACAGTGTCGGAAGGGGCGCGGATATTTACCCATTCGCACCCCGTTAGGACCGGGCCGCAAGACTGGCGGCTCAACCCGATCACGTATTCCCGGATATCCATCGGTGACGATGCCTGGATCGCAAGCAATGTTGTCATTCTAGAATCCGTGTCGCGGATCGGTGTTGGCGCGATCATCTCGGCCGGAAGCGTTGTGACCAAAGACGTGGCTGATTTTGAGATCGTCGGTGGTGTTCCGGCCCGATCGCTCGGTAAGCGAACCGTCGAAGTTCCCGTAAAGTTGTGAAACACCTTCGATCTCCATATCTGGTGCTCTATCTAATTGGCACGGCATCTGTCCTCGGTTCCGACCTTCTCGTATCCGCTGCACATGCGGAGTCGTTCATTGCCGCATGGGCAGAAGTCCGTTCGCTAGTCGGGATCGTTGGTGTCTTCTGCTTGATTGGCCTTGAGCAAGTACTTCTGCGCTCTCCCCAATCCTCTGCCCGGCTGCTGCGCCTGTTGTCCGTGCAGGTGCCGGTGCTGGCGGTTCCCGTGGCGCTGGCCGTGCACGGCTTGGGCTATCTGGACTCGTATCTTCAGGCCTATCTGCTGGCCATCGCATCGGCCGGGACCATCGCGCTCTACCAGTATTTCCGCTCGCATCACCAGCGCAGCATGGCACAGTTGACGCAGCAGGGCTGGCGCATCGTCATTCTGGCGATCATTGCCGTTCTGGTCCTTGCGCCCGAGGCCGCCGGGATCGGTACGATGGTGGTCGCCGTGATGCTGGTCGGGGTCGCCGTGGCGGCGTCTGTCGCGTTCGTCAGGCGGCCTGCGCGCTTTTGCGTGCAGGACCCCGAGCCGGTCGGTGCGCTCTACCGGATCGGGGCGCGGTTCATGGTTACCTCGAGCCTGCTGGCGTTGGCCGTCTACGCAGAACAGCTTCTGGTTATCCAGGTGGGCACGACCGGAGATTCGGCGCGCTATTTCACCCACGCCACCTTCTTCCTGTTCCCGATCAGTGTTCTGAACGGCTATGCTGGCTTCCTGCTGGGACCATGGGTGCGCGACAATCACGACCGGTTCATCAAGGTGTTGCGCAGGCGCTGGCCGTTGGTGGTTCTGGGGTTGGCCGCGGTTGTGCTGGCGTTGAACGGGATCGGTCATCTTGGCTGGTGGCTCGTGGCGCCCAGCGTCGGCACCCCCTCGATGGGGCTGTCGTTGATCTTCGCCGCCTGCGGGATCATGATCTCGCTGTATCAGATACCCAGCGCCTATAACGGGGTGTTCGCCCCCCCCAAACACCATGATGTACTGATCCTTGCTCAGTTGCTGGCTCTTGGCTGCGCGTTCGGCGCGTTCTTGTTGTGCAATGCAGGGCTGTCGCTGAGCGTGGTGGTCAGCGTGGCGGTTGCTTCCCTAGTCAACTGGACCCTGAGGGCTGGGTCAGGCATGTTGATCGTCGCTCTCATCGCCCGAAGCAGGATGGCCTGACATGACCCGAAGACTTGTCTTTCTTGCGCCGCTCTCGGCGATGCGCAAACGTACCCGTTTGGCCAAGATGGCGCGGTATCTAGAGGATCGCGGGATCGGTGTGCTGTTCTTGGGGTGGGAGCGCGAGAACGGTGAATTGGCGCGGCTTGCCTGGGGCGGCGCCCTGGTCGACGAGCGTATTTTGCTGCGTGGAGGCGGCTATGCCTCGCGCACCGCTCGATTGATGTATCCGCTCTGGATGACCTTGGTGTTTTTCCGATGTTTGGCGCTGCCACGGGGAACGGTCGTGTGGTGCCTTGGTTGGGAAACCGCCTTTCCGGCACGGATCGCGGGTGCGTTGCGCGGGCTGGAGATCGTGTTTGACGACGCAGACCGTTTTTCGATGTTGATCCGATTGCCAGGACCATTGCAGAGGACTCTCGTTCGCCTCGAACAATGGACATCGCGCCACTGCAGATTGCATCTGGTGCCGGGGTGGAGCCGCTACGAGTGGCGTCATTCTCGCATGAAACTGCTGCGCAATTCACCGCTGCGCGCGGATTACGAGCATGCGCAAGCCGTTACGCGGCATCAGCCGGACGAGGCGATCACGCTCTATGTCAACGGTTGGATTGCATGGGACACGGGGTCGCGGATCGTGATGAAGGCGCTCGATATCCTGAAAGAGCGGCATATCCCCTGCCGTCTCATTGTGGCCGGGCGGGTCGCGTCGAATGATGGCGAGGCGCTTATCGCGCGCCCGGAGGTGGATTTTAAGGGCGAACTGCCCCAGCGCTCGGCGCTGGAACTCTATCTGGCCTGCGATCTGGCGCTGACCCTCTATGACCCCAGCGTTGCGATCAACCGCCACGCCGAATCGAACAAATGGGGCGATTGCGTTTTTCTCGAGACCCCGTTCGTCGTAAATTCTGAGGTTGAAACCGCCGCGAAATTTGTAACGGCGGGCGCGGCCCTGAGCTTTCCTTACAATGAACCGGCTGCGTTGGCCGACATCGTACAGAGCGCCTCGAGGAACCCGCAGATTCTGAAACGCGTCAGAGAAAACCTGCGTGGTTTCCAAGCCGAGTATCAGCCTTTCGAGGATCAGCTGGACGCGATCTTTTCAAGTTTTACTGAGCTTACCCCAGTAGGTCAAAAAAAGTTCTGAAGCATCCTCAAATGAGGACGGAAAAGGAGTTATTTGCCGTGGAAGACAGAGCGTATCAAGTCTGCACGAACTGCGTGATGGACACCACCGACTCGGCGATTTCCTTCGACGAGTACGGTGTGTGCGACCATTGCCGCGACTTCGAAGCAAACGTGAAGCCAAGCTGGCACACCGACGAGCGGGGCCGAGCGCAACTGGCAGCGATCGTCGACCAAGTGCGCGCAGCCGGCAAGGGGCATGATTTCGACTGCATCCTGGGCCTCAGCGGCGGGCTGGACAGTTCCTACATGCTGCATCTGCTGGTCAAGGAGTTCGACCTGCGTCCTCTGGTATTCCATGTCGATGGGGGCTGGAACAGCGATCTGGCCGTGAACAACATCCAGATGCTGATCGACAAGCTTGGTCTGGACCTTTTCACCGAGGTGATCGACTGGGAGGACATGCGCGACTTCCAACTAGCCTTCTTCAAGTCGGGGATTTCGCAAATCGACATTCCGCAAGACCATGCCTTTGTCGCCACGCTTTACAAATTCGCGAACAAATACGGCGTCAAGCACATCATGAATGGCGGAAACATCGCGACCGAATGCGTGCGCAACCCGCTGGAATGGCTGTACTACGGTACCGATATGTGGTTGATCAACGATATACGCAAGCAATTCTGCACACGGTCGCTGGTCAACTATCCCTTTAGTTCGGTGCTGTTCCACAAGTTTTACCTTCGCTATATGCGGCGGGTGCAGGTGGTGCGGCCCCTGAACTACATGCCCTACTCGAAGGAACTGGCAATCAGCACTCTGCGCGACGAATATGGCTGGCGCGCCTACCCACAGAAGCATTTCGAGAGCCGCTTCACCAAGTTCTTCGAAGGCTACTGGCTGCCGACGCGTTTTGGATACGACACGCGCAAGGTGCAGTTCTCTTCCTTGATCCTGACGGGCCAGATGACACGGGACGAGGCTCTGGAAAAGCTGAAAGTGCCCGCTTACGACCCCGATACCATCGATGACGAATTCGCCTACATCGCTAAGAAGCTGGGCATAAGCAACGAACAGCTGCGTCACTATCACACAATGCCGCTTAGGAGCTACAAGGATTATCGCAACCAGGAGGCCTTGTTCAACATGGGGGCCAAGGTTCTTCGCGCAGTCGGCATCGAACGCTCGATCAAAAGGTGAACGCCATGTTGTGTATCATCGATTATGGTTCGGGCAATGTCGGCGCGATAGCGAATATCTGTGAGCGTGAACGGATTCCCTATCTGATTACCGATGACCCCGCGCGTTTCGAGACCGCAACGCATTTCCTGCTGCCTGGTGTGGGCGCCTTCGACCCGACCATCGAGACCCTGCGCGCCTCCGGCATCGTGGCTGCGCTGGAGGCCGAAGTGTTCGGGCGCGGAAAACCGATGATGGGCATTTGCGTCGGTATGCATCTTCTGGCAGATGGCAGCGACGAAGGCGGGCACGCGGGGTTGGGATGGATTCCCGGTCATGTTACCCGCATCGACACACGGTCGCTCAATCGTCCACCGCATCTTCCGCACATGGGTTGGAACAATATCGAGGGCGACGCAGACGATCCCCTGCTGACCGGGATCGACCTTGAGCGCGGGTTCTATTTTCTGCATTCCTATTACTTCGACGCGGGCGACGCCGGCGATGTCGTTGCGCGGGTCAATTATGGCGGCGCCCTGCCTTGCATCGTTCGGCGCGGCCATGTGATCGGCGCTCAGTTCCACCCGGAAAAGAGCCATTCCAACGGAATTCGCCTGATCAAGAACTTCGTGGGAGGCGCCTGATGCTGAGGTCGCGGATCGTACCATTCCTGCTGCTGCGTGGGAATGGACTGGTGAAGACGCAGCAATTCGGAAATCCCAAGTATGTGGGTGACCCGATCAACGCCGTGAAGATATTCAACGAGAAAGAGGTCGATGAACTGACCTTACTGGACATCGACGCGACGGCTTCGAGCCGCGGCCCCGACATGGCGCTGCTAAAGGATATCGCGGCCGAGAGCCGGATGCCCCTGTGCTATGGTGGCGGCGTGCAGGACGCGGAAACGGCGGCACGGATTATCGCGTTGGGCTATGAGAAGGTGTCGGTCAGCCATGCGGCGCTTGAGCGCCCCGAGCTTGTGCGCGAGATGGCCGAACGCGTCGGGCGGCAAAGCGTGGTGGTGACAATCGATGTCCGCAAAGAGGGCCTTTTCGGCGGCAGACACAAAGCCTATTCGCGCAACGCCAAGATCAAGCATAAGGTCGATCCGATCGACTTTGCCAAGCGCTGCACGGACCTGGGCGCGGGCGAGATCGTGCTGAACTCGATCGACCGTGATGGCATGATGCAAGGTTACGATCTGGATCTTGCACGCAAGATGCGAGAGGCCATCACCACGCCAATGACCATGGTCGGGGGGGCTGGCTCGGTTGAAGACCTGCGCGCACTGATCGATGAGCTGGGGCCGATAGGTGCCGGTGCTGGCAGTTTGTTCGTTTTCAAGGGCAAGTATCGTGCTGTGCTGATCAGCTATGCCCGGCCCTGATCAATTCCTTCCCTATGCATTTCATGAAGAGACAATGAAACAAATCCTCCAGAACCTTTCGACCGGCGAATCCGAACTCGTTGAGGCCCCGGCCCCACAGGCCCGGCGGGGCAGCTTATTGATCGACACCTCCGTGTCGCTGATCTCGACCGGGACCGAGCGCATGCTGGTGGATTTCGGCAAGTCAGGCCTCATTGCCAAGGCGCGCAGCCAACCTGAAAAGGTGCAACAGGTGCTGGACAAGGTTGCGACCGACGGGTTGATGACAACCGTCGATGCCGTGCGTTCGAAACTGGGACAGCCGATCCCGCTTGGCTATTGCAATGTCGGCGTCGTGCATGATTCCAGGGCTGACGGGTTCCGCGCGGGTGATCGTGTTGTGTCTAACGGGCCGCACGCGGATGTTGTCAGCGTCCCGAAGAATCTTTGTGCGCGAATCCCGGATAGCGTAAGCGATGAGGCGGCCAGTTTCACCGTTGTCGCCAGCATCGGGTTGCAGGGCCTGCGCTTGGCTCAACCGACGCTGGGTGAGGCCTTTGTCGTAACCGGCGTGGGGTTGATCGGCCTGTTGACCGTCCAGATGCTGCGCGCCCAGGGCTGCCGGGTGCTGGCGATCGATTTCGACGCAGCCAAGCTCGAACTCGCGCGCGGCTTCGGGGCCGAAATCTGCAATCCGGGTGCCGGCGAAGATCCGATCGCGGCGGGCATTGCCTTTAGCCGGGGCCAGGGGGTGGATGGCGTGATCGTCACTGCCTCGACCAAGTCAAGCGATCCGATCACGCAGGCGGCACGCATGTGCCGCAAGCGCGGGCGCATCGTGCTGGTCGGTGTGACGGGGCTGGAGTTGAACCGGGCCGATTTCTACGAGAAAGAGCTGTCCTTCCAGGTGTCCTGTTCTTACGGTCCCGGTCGCTATGACCCGGCCTATGAAGAGGACGGGCAGGACTATCCGATGGGTTTCGTGCGCTGGACCGAACAGCGCAATTTCGAGGCGGTTCTGGACATGCTGGCGTCGGGCGCGCTGGATGTCGTACCTCTGATCAGCCACCGCGTTCCGTTCGACGAGGCACCGCGCGCCTATCAACTCCTATCGGCGGACAAGGCAGCGCTGGGAATCCTGCTGACCTATGGCCATGCCGCCAAACCGCGTCATGTCCAAACCGTGGCGCTGGCAGAAACGCCCGTTGCGGCATCGGGCAAGGCCGTGGTCGGTTTTGTCGGTGCCGGAAACTATGCCTCGCGCATGCTGATCCCGGCCTTCAAGGCTTCAGGCGCGACGCTGCACAGCATCGCCTCGGCGGGGGGAACGAACGCCGTTGTACACGGGCGGCGCACCGGCTTTGCCCATGCGACCTCGGATACGATGGGTCTTATCGCGAACCCGGACATCAACGCGCTGGCCATCGTCACCCGCCACAACAGTCACGCCTACTTGACCGCCCAGGCCCTGCGCGCGGGCAAGCATGTGTTCGTCGAAAAGCCATTGGCCCTGACGCATGAGGAACTTGAGGACGTCAAAACAGCTCATGCCGAAAGCGGTAAGCACCTGATGGTCGGCTTTAACCGCCGCTTCGCGCCGCAGGTCCAGACGATGAAACGGCTCTTGGGCGCAGTGAAGGCCCCGAAAAGCTTTGTCATGGTGATGAACGCGGGCGCGATCCCTGCCGATCACTGGACGCAAGACCCGGCGGTCGGCGGAGGCCGGATCATCGGCGAGGCATGCCACTACATTGACCTTATGCGCTTTCTAGCCGGGGCGCCGATCACTTCGGTGCAGGCGCAGTGCATGGGGGACACAGATGCCGAAGAAGTGACCGAAGACAAGGCCTCGATCACCCTGGGGTTTGAGGACGGGTCGTTCGGCACCATCCATTACCTGGCCAACGGCGGTGCCTCCTTTGCCAAGGAACGCATCGAAATCTTTGCCGCCGGTCGCACCTTGCAACTGGACAATTTTCTGAAGCTGCGAGGCTTCAACTGGCCAAGGTTCAAGAAGCAGAATCTGTGGCGGCAGGACAAGGGACAAACGCCCTGTGCGGCGGCCTTTGTCAAGGCGGTCGAGGCGGGCGGCGCTGCACCGATCTCGGCTGAAGAATTGTTCGAAGTCGCCAAGGTCACCATCGACGTGGCCGAGATCCTGCGCGCTCAGGCATGAGCCGTCGCTTGATGCAGGCCAGAACCTACGCCCGGCTGGGTCCGGCCAGCATTGCACGGGTCGCGGCTTATCGGTTGGGATTGAAAAGCGGACGGCATCCGGTCCAGCAACTGACGGCCCCCGTGGCGCAGCCACCGTTTTTTAGGGCCGTTGACGCGCCTAGACCGAAAGCCGACCCGAATACCGCTTGGGATGACAGCCTGTGGTGGTTTGGCTGGCACCGCGCGCCGTTGCCCGATGCCCCGCCCGATTGGTTCGCCAACCCGTTCTCGAACACTGCCCAACCCGACGCCAGCCGCGACTGGTGGCGCATCCCCGATTTCGGCACCGGGGATATCAAGGGGCTGTGGGAGCTGTCCCGTATGGACTGGACCGTTGCCTGGGCCACGACGGCGGCCTGTGGCGATGTACCGGCGCTGGAACGCTTGAACCTCTGGCTGGCCGACTGGGCTGACCGCAATCCCCCCTACAAGGGGCCGAACTGGAAATGCGGACAAGAGGCCTCAATCCGCGTAATGCACCTGGTGACGGCGGCCTGGGTTCTGGGGCAAGACGGGAACCCAGAACAGGGCCTCATTGATCTGCTGTCCACCCATCTGCAACGCATCGCGCCGACCATGTCCTACGCGATCGGTCAGCAGAATAACCACGGCACCTCCGAGGCTGCCGCGCTGTTTATCGGCGGTAGTTTTCTTGCGGGCCACGACCGTCGCGCCGACACTTGGGCGCGCAAGGGGCGACACTGGCTCGAAGAGCGCGCCGTGACCCTGATCGAGGCCGATGGCAGTTTCAGCCAGCATTCGCTAACATATCATCGGGTGCTGCTAGACAGTTACGCTCTGGCGGAATCTTGGCGGCGGCATCGTGGCCTGCCCTCTTTCTCGCAGCGGCTGATGGCGCGGCTGAGAGCCGCAACCGACTGGTTATGGTCCATGACCGATGCAAAAACCGGCGATGCCCCCAATATAGGCGCAAATGACGGCGCACGACTGCTGCAACTGACCGGCACCGACTACCGCGATTTTCGCCCCTCGGTCCAACTTGCGTCGGCCCTGTTTTGCGGCGCAGATGCCTTTGGGCCCGGGCCATGGACCACACCACTCCGCTGGCTTGGCGTGGCCGACGGGAATTCCAGCCCCGCACCCCCAAGCCAGAGCTTCGATCATGGCGGTTACCATGTCCTGCGTATCGGTGCGACGATGGCGGTGCTCCGCTATCCACGGTTCCGTTTCCGCCCGAGCCAGGCGGACGCATTGCACCTGGACCTATGGCACGACGGGATCAACCTGCTGCGCGATGCTGGCACCTTTAGCTATAACGCCGAGGGTGCCGAGTGGTTCTCCGGAACTGCCGCCCACAATACCGTGACCTTCGACGGGCGGGACCAGATGCCCCGCCTCGGGCGCTTTCTGTTCGGCGATTGGCTCAAATCCGAATCCGTCGAACAGGTTCGCGACGATGGTGCCACGGCCAGTGCGGCGGCGGCATATACCGACGCCCGCGGCGCCCGGCATCATCGTGAGGTCGCCCTGAGCTCCGATGCTCTGGTTTGCCGTGACACGATATCCGGCAATTTCGTGGAGGCATGCTTGCGCTGGCGCCTGGCACCTGGTGAATGGCGCCTTGAAGGCAATATCATCCGCAGTGAATCCTGCTCGCTTTCAATAGAAATCGACGGTGAGCCGATTGCCCCGTCACTTAGCACCACAATGGAATCTCGCTACTATCAACAGAAAGCAGGGATTCCGGAGGTCACGGTCAAGGTGAACCGATCGGCAAAACTGGTAACGAAAGTCACGTTCTGATCATGCACGTTCTCTATTTCCATCAGCATTTCTCGACCCCGCAGGGATCAGCGGGAACTCGATCCTACGAGATGGCCCAAGCTCTCATGCGCGCCGGGCACAGTGTCACGATGGTCTGCGGAAGCTATTCCCAGGGCAAGACAGGGCTGCACGCACCTTTTGACAAGGGACGTCGGCGCGGGGTCGTCGATGGGATTGATGTGATCGAGTTTGACCTGGACTACGGCAATCACATGGGATTTGCACAACGCGTCGGCGTATTTTCCAAGTTTGCCCTTGGTTCGATCGGGGTCGCGCTGCGCGAACCCGCCGATGTGGTCTTTGCCACCACGACGCCGCTCACGGCTGGTATCCCCGGCATTTTTGCACGCTGGCTACGACGCAAGCCCTTCGTGTTCGAAGTGCGTGATCTCTGGCCCGAATTGCCAAAAGCGATGGGAGTCATCACCAATCCGGTTGTGCTTTGGTTGATGTCGATCCTGGAATGGGTGTCCTACCGGTCGGCCAACCGGTTGGTCGGTCTGTCTCCGGGTATCGTCGAAGGGATCGCAGCCCGCGGCGTCGACAAAACACGTATCGCAATGGTGCCCAATGGCTGTGACCTTGATCTTTTTTCTGGCCCCGCATCGGCATGGCGACCCGATGGTGTTCATGAAGATCAGTTGTTGGCGATTTTCACCGGTACGCATGGCCCCGCCAATGGCCTTGATGCGGTATTGAGCGCCGCTGCTCTACTCAGGCAACGGGGCCGGGATGACATCAGGATCGCCCTCGTCGGTCAGGGCCGCGACAAGGCGCCACTTCAGGCCCGCGCAGAGACCGAAAACCTCGACAACGTTCTTTTTCTCGATCCTGTGCCCAAGACACAGCTTGCGGGATTGATGGCCGGTGCCGACATCGGCCTCCAGGTATTGAGAAACGTGCCCGCCTTCTACTACGGTACATCCCCGAACAAGTTCTTCGACTACATTTCCGCAGGGCTGCCGGTTCTGAACAACTATCCGGGGTGGTTGGCGGGATTGATCGACGACCATGACTGTGGCTTTGCCGTGCCCCCCGATGATCCGACCGCCTTTGCCGATGCCTTGATCGTCGCGGCAGATGACCGCGATGCACTGCGGCGAAAAGGCGAAAAGGCGCATGCACTGGCCGCAAGCGCCTTTTCGAGAGGCAAGCTGTCACGGGACTGGGTCGACTGGGTCACCGGCGCCGCGACACGTTAGGTTTCAAGGGTCGCCGCAACCCGCTGCAATCCCGCCTCTCCGGCGACCTTCTCGAAATGAAGCGTCCGTTCCGTATCGGTGCGGATGTCCACGATCAGTGATCCGCTCAGGGACGGCGCGTCCTCCAAAGCCGCTGACAAGGCCGTCGCGAAACCGGGGCTCTCGCTTGCCCGGAGACCGAAATGCGTTGCCGGGTCGGTGCCATCGGCACTGAGTGCGATCAAGAAGTTCTCGCTCCCCCAGCCAAGGGCAAGGCACAGCGCATTGGCGTCTGACACCGCGTCGGCGGGTGTGATAATGACGATCGACTGGTTCATAGTGCAACTCCCGTCTTGCGGGCCATCCATTGCTCGACCTGCTCGATCATTTCCGATGTCGCGCCTTCGATTTCGATATAGCCAAAGAGAAGGGCCGAAGGCGGCGGCGTGCCCGAATAGGCGACGAAGGTGCTCCCCGTTGTGAACGACGCGCTCTGCGCGTCGCGAACCGATACCACGGATTTATTCAGAAGAGACGTGCGCAGGGCGATGCGATCGTTCGTGGCCAGGGTACGGTTGATATAGGTCTGGCCGCCACAGTTGCTCGTCGGGCCACTGTTCACCGGGCTAGAGAGGCCGACATAGACAACGCTGCCCGCAGCCGATTTGAGAGATCCCCAGGCATTTCCACCTGCGAGATATTGAAGCCCCGCGCAAATGGAAAGTTTTGGGTCCGAGTAGGCGGCTGGCGGCGTCACCATCCTGTCATCTGCCCCGTCATATTCAAGCCAACTCAGCGCGCCATCCCTGCGCCACGTTGGGCGCGCAGGTGCCACGTCCTGCACCGCGTGATTGTCGTTGCCGCTGAGATCCAGGATAAGCGCCACCGGGTCACCATCGGATGTGACGGGAACTGTCCCTCCGACGTCCTGAAACAAGCTCGCAGGGTCGGACGGATCATACCAGGCGCCCTGAGCACCACCTGCGAACAGCGCTGCCGGTGTCCATGACCGGGACCGCATCGGCGCGCTGGTCAAGGACAGGTCGCAGATCACCCTCATGCCAGCACCAGCGCATGGATGCCTGTCGCGGTGGTTCCGGTTTCCCGGACACGGGTGGAACCCAGCGGGAGAATCGAGAAATCTGCCACGGCGACGGTGCGGGTTTCACCTGCAACCGTATCGACCACGACCGTGCCGCCGGTCTCGACATAAAGCCCGATGGCAACCATCGGAAGATCGTTGGCATCATCCGGCGTGACAGGAAGCGCGTCGGTTGCGGGGCCCGAAACAGAACGGGCACGATGGGCAAAGGGGTTCATTCGGAAACCTTTCTACTGGGGAATACAGCATTGCATCCACGATTGAAGTTCTGCGAAACTTCCCGCAAAAAGGCTGCGTAACGGTTGATTGTGCAAACGCCGCATTAGGAGTTCATTAATTGGTGAAACGTGTTCTGGATATTGTGGGCGCAGGCCTTGGTCTCTTGGTGTTTGCCCCGATCCTCGCCGTGATCTCTGTGATGATCTATCGGCAAATGGGGGCGCCGGTTCTCTTCCGCCAAACCCGCCCCGGCCGTGATGGCAAACCTTTCGAAATGGTCAAGTTTCGCACCATGCGGGATGCACAGGATGCCGACGGCACCCCCCTGCCCGACTCCGAGCGCCTGACCCGGCTTGGACGGTTCCTGCGGTCGAGTTCCCTTGATGAGCTTCCCGAACTCTGGAACGTCCTCAAGGGCGAGATGAGCCTCGTCGGCCCGCGCCCTCTCCTGATGCAATACCTGCCGCTCTATTCGCCCGAACAGGCGCGCCGCCACGAGGTCCGCCCCGGCGTTACCGGCTGGGCACAAGTGAACGGGCGCAACGCCATCTCCTGGGACGAGAAATTCGCGCTCGATATCTGGTATGTCGACAACCGAAGCATATGGCTGGACCTCAAGATCATCTGGCTGACCATCCGCAAGGTGGTCAAGCGCGAGGGGATTTCAGCTGCGGGAGAGGCCACTATGTCAAGGTTTGAAGGACCGGGGTCATGACACCACGGTTGATAGGTGTATATGGGGCATCCGGCTGCGGACGTGGTATCCTGCCGCTTCTGCGCGCACAATACCCACAAGCCGAGCTCGTGTTTATCGACGATGCACAGAGCGCCCAAGACATCAACGGCCATCGCATTGTGGATTGGACGGGCTTCCTGTCGCGCCAAAATCCGAAGAAATTCGTATCTCTTGCCATTGCCGCCTCCAAGGTGCGTCAAACACTCGCCGAGAAATGCGCACAGGCCGGTATCGCTCTGATCGAAGCCCGAGCCAGCTCTGTCGTGGAAATGGACGAAGTGCAGATCGGGGATGGTGCCTGTCTCTCACCCTTCGTGACCCTGACCTCCAACATCCGTATTGGCCGCTGCTTCCACGCCAATCTCTATTCCTATGTCGAACATGACTGCGTCATTGGCGATTTCGTCACCTTTGGACCGGGTGCCAAGGTAAACGGCAACGTCACCATTGGCGATCACGCCTATATCGGATCGGGGGCAGTGCTGCGCCAAGGCCTGACCATCGGCGCGGGCGCCACCGTCGGCATGGGCGCGGTCGTCACCCGTGATGTGCCTCCCGGCGTAACCGTTGTCGGCAACCCGGCCAGACCCTTGATCAAGGACTGATCCCATGCGTATCTATCTCTCCCGTCCCCATATGTCCGGCAAGGAAGAAGTCCGGGTAGCCGAGGCCTTTGCCTCCAACTTCGTCGCGCCCCTCGGCCCACAGCTTGACGCGTTCGAGGCCGCGGTGTCCGATTACCTTGGCCGAGGACTACACTGTGTGGGCCTGTCCTCCGGCTCTGCCGCCCTGCACCTCGCCCTGCGCATCGCAGGCGTTGGCCCCGGCGACGAGGTCTGGATTTCCTCGATGACCTTCGCGGGCGGCATTTTCCCGGTGAACTACCTTGGCGCGACCCCACGGTTCTTCGATCTCGATCCGACAAGCTGGACCATCGACACGGCACGCCTCGCCGAGGAACTCGCCAAGGCCGCCGCCGAGAACCGCCTTCCCAAGGCCATCGTGCCGACCGATCTCTACGGCCAATCTGCCGATCTCGCCCCGCTCGAAGCGCTGGCCGCGCAATATGGCGTGCGCCTGATCGTCGATAGCGCCGAAAGCCTCGGCGCGTGCTATCTTGACGGGCGCAAGGCCGGCACCGGCGGAGATGCCGCGATCCTGTCGTTCAATGGCAACAAGATCATCACGACCTCGGGCGGCGGCATGTTGGTGACAAAGCACAAGGCCTGGGCCGACGAGGCCCGCTTCCTCGCGACCCAGGCGCGCGATCCTGCCCCGCATTACGAGCATTCCACCTTTGGCTATAACTACCGCCTGTCCAACATCTGCGCGGCCATCGGCCTTGGTCAGATGGAGGTGCTCGACGACCGCGTCGCCCGCCGCCGTGAAATCTTTGCGCGCTACAAGGCCGCCCTCGTCCGCCCGGGCATCGCCTTCATGCCCGAACCCGAAGGTCACCACGCGACAAGATGGCTCACGGCCCTGACCATCGACCCGGAGCAAACGGGCCGCAGCCGCGAAGACATCCGCCTGATGCTGCTCGAACACGAGATCGAAGCCCGCCCCGTCTGGAAACCGATGCACATGCAGCCTCTCTATGCCGGCACGCCCTATCACGGCGCGGGCGTTGATGAATCGCTCTTTGCCAATGGCCTCTGCCTTCCTTCGGGAAGCGACATGACCAACACCCAACAGGACGAGGTGATCGAACGGATCACGCGCCTGTTGGATCGCGGCGCATAAAGCCTCAGAACGCGCTAGCGGTCATTCCAGCCGCGATACCAATCCACGAAGGATTTGACGCCATCGCGTATGTCGGTGCGGGGTAACGCGCCCACCAGCGCCTCGATCAAACCTGCATCTGCCCATGTCGCATGCACGTCTCCGGGCTGCATCGGCATGAGATTGCGTTCCGCCACACGCCTCGTGGCGTCTTCGATCGCCTTGATGAACTCGGAAAGATGAACCGGCGTCCCGTTGCCGATATTCACCGTCCGAAACGGCGCGACGGGCGACAGGCTGTCCATGGGCCCGACAGGCTCCGTCCCCGGAATCGTGTCCGCCAGCCGCACAATGCCCTCCACCAAGTCGTCGACATAGGTAAAATCCCGCTGCATGTCGCCGTGGTTGTAAACGTCGATCGGGTCGCCGTTCAGGATTGCCCTCGTGAATTTGAACGGGGCCATATCCGGCCGTCCCCACGGGCCGTAAACGGTAAAAAATCGAAACATTGTCGTCGGGATTGAGAAGAGATGCGCATAAGAATGCGCCATCGCTTCATTGGCGATCTTCGTGGCCGCGTAGAAGCTTTTGGGATGCACGGCACGGTCTGTCTCACCGTAAGGCATCTCGGTATTCGCGCCATAGACCGAACTCGTGGAAGCCATCATAAGATGCTTCGGCGGACAGGCCCGCGCCGCCTCTAGAACTTCATGCGTGCCTGTCAGGTTCGAGGTCACATAGGACCGGGGCGCATCAATCGAATAACGCACCCCCGCCTGGGCCGCCAGGTGCACAATCACATCCGGCTGAAACTTGCAGACCAGCTTTGTCAGAAGCCCTTCTTCCTCAAGCATTCCTTTCTCAAAAAGGAAATTCCCGTTGGCCTGAAGAATGGACAGCCGCGCGTCCTTGAGCTTGGGATTGTAATAGGGGGTCATGCCATCGAATCCCATGACCTCCCAACCATCCTCAAGCATCCGCTGCGCAAGATGGAAGCCGATAAAACCTGCTGCGCCCGTGATGAATACGCGTTTACTCGTCATGTCCTGAATGAGAACCCTGTTTGTTCAGCCTAAAGCGTCACACCTTTCAATTGAGCCATCAAGTTGCAGGCGAGGCGCTCGCAACAATCATATGGTGCACCGCGTTCCGTCAAAAGCGGTATCTCGGTTTGCTGGCGGAACGCGTCAGACCCTATGTCAGGCCCGGAGGCGTGTCGACCTTCTCATTGAAGTGAAAACGCCATCTCTGAAGGGCGGTCGCCTCACCTGCACCCCGTTGACCCCACAGGAAAAAGACCCCGTCAGGGTCCGGCATCGGTTTTGTCAGGGGAAAATGGCGGAGCGACAGGGATTCGAACCCTGGAGACGGTCTCCCGCCTACACACTTTCCAGGCGTGCGCCTTCGACCACTCGGCCACCGCTCCGTGCTGCGCTCTTTACCGGTTCCCGGCGGGGGCTTGCAAGAGGCAAAACGCTTTAATTCTCGAGATGCAGGTTGACCCGGCGGTTCTGCCGTCCCTTCTTCTCGATTTTGCCGATCCGCACCAAACCGATCTCCGATGTGCGCGCCACATGAGTGCCGCCGCAGGGCTGAAGATCGACACGGTTGGCCCCTTTGCCGATCGCCACGAGTCGCACGTCGCCGCGCCCCGTGGGCGGCTTCACGGCCATGGTTTTGACAAGCCCCGGATTGGCTGCAAGCTCCTGGGCGCTGATCCATTGCTCATGCACCACGAGGTCGCGCTCGATCAAGGCATTCAGAGCGCCTTCCAGCGCCTCCCGGTCGTCCGGGGAATCGGGCATGTCGAAATCAAGCCGCCCCTTCTCTGCCGTGATCGCCCCGCCCGTGACCGGCAGGGGAATCACCACCGAAAGCAGGTGAAGCGCCGTATGGACGCGCATATGCCGATGGCGGCGTTCCCAGTCGAGCTCTTGATGCACCACGGCCCCGACCGGCGGGAGCGGCACCGGCTCTGCCGGGACAAGCGCCACATCCTCCTGCCCGGCCTTGACCGCCGTCGCGATGGATACGCCGCCCCCGGCCCAACTCAGGCTGCCGCTGTCGCCTGGCTGGCCGCCGCCCGTGGGGTAAAACACCGTCCTGTCAAGCACGATCCCGCCCTCGTCCGTATGCGCGGCAACCCGCGCTTCCGCGTCGCGCAGATAGGCGTCCTCGCGAAATAGATAGTCCGTCACGTATCGTCTCCCGCTTCAGGACCGGTTGCCTCTCCGTCCCCGGCCTCCCAATCATCCCGCCTCGTCTCGATCTCAGGCGGCGTTCGCGCGGCATCCGTCGTGTCAGGCGTTTCAGAACGCCGCAGGGTTTCCGGGTTGCGCAGCCAGATATCCTGTTGCGGAAAGGGAATCTCGACCCCCTCTTCCATGAAGCGTTCCGCAATCGAGTAATTCATCTCCGAGCGCACGCTCAAGACCCAGTTCACATCGCGCAGGATGGCCCTGATCTCGAAATCGAGAGAGCTGGCCCCGAAGCCTTGGAAAACAACATAGGGCGCAGGGTTGGCAAGAACCATCGGATGCGCCTTGGCAATATCTAGAAGGATCGCCTCGACCTTGCGCGGATCTGTGCCATAGGCGACGCCCACCGGCACGATGACGCGGCCAACCGTGTTGCCGCGCGTGTAGTTCGTCACCGTGCCCGCGATAAGGTCGCTGTTAGGGATGATGACATCCGTCCGGTCGAAGGTCTCGATCCGCGTCGAGCGCACCGAGATATCGCGCACATAGCCCATCTGGCCGCCAACCTCGATCCAGTCTCCCTCGGCGATGGGACGTTCGATCAACAGGATGATGCCGCTGACAAAGTTCGACACGATGGTTTGCAGACCGAAACCGATCCCGACAGAGAGCGCCGACGCGACAAGCGCAATCGAACCAAGGTCGATGCCCGTATTGTGGATCGCAATCAGCGCCGCAATGCTCAAGCCGATATAGCCGACTCCCGAAACGATAGCATTCTGACCACCGACATCAATCTTGGTCCGGGGCAGGACAGAGTTGCGCAGAGTGCCCTGCAAAAGCCGCGTCAGCGCATAGCCTATCGCGAAGATCGCAAAGAAGATCACAAGCTGAACAGGCGAGATCGTCACCTCTCCGACCCGAAGCCCCTGCCCGATCAACGCCCCCCATTCGGCAAGTTGTTGACTGCGCGCGCCCCAGATAAGCAGCACGACCGGCACCGCCGCCAGCGAAATCGCAAAGCCGAGCAACACGGACCAGAGCGTGCCCTCGCCCGCGTCCGCGCCAAGCCCCGACAGCACCGAGAACACCCGCACCAATCCCCGATGCAGGATCACCAGGAAGCCGAAGAACTGCATCGTGTAGATCGTGGGGAAGACAAGCGCTGTCGCCGCACTAGTGTAGCCCGCAACGGCAAGCAGGACTCCGACCACCGCCACAAGCCGATAGCCCAAGGCCACGAGCCGCATGATCTGCAGGTTGGTGCCCGGGATAGCGTCTTCGCTGATCTCCGTATCCTGGCCCGTGATATGGACCCGGAGCAGGCGCGCCATACGGATCATCACGAACGCTGCCACGACAAACAGCGGAAAGATCAAAACCGCCCGCGTACCGGTTGTCCATGTCTCGAACCCGGATATGGCCTGCAATAAGAGCGCAAGCGACAGGACCAAACCGGTCGCCACCGAAAGCACCCGTCCTTCGCGGCGATGCTCGCTATTGAGCAAGAGCACCGAGGCTTCTTCGCCGTCATAGGGAAAGATCCGCCGCCCGAGCCAGATCGGGAACAACAGCACGAAGGCCGCCTCGGGCAGGCTCGACAGAAGGATATCTCCCCGAATGCCCGCAAGGTCACTGGCGTAAAACGCCTCGACCACGATCATCACCCCGGCCAGCGGCAGGATCAGGTGCCCCAGCGATACCATCAACCCAAGAAGCCAACGCCGCCCCGACATCTTGTCGCGTCGCACGAAGGTCTGGGCGTTTTCCGTCCAACGCCGCCCGAACAGGATCAGGACCGCCCCTACGATCAAGAGTGCAATCACACGGGGCAGGTTCTTCTGAAGGTCACCTGAGCCCCACTCATATTCCCACGCCGTGCGCAATTCGTTGAGAATCAGCGTGTTGGTCTGCTTCAACGCATGCAGCGCCCCGCTCCAATGCACCGGGTTGATCGGCGTCGGGCCGCGCTCGAGAAGCCGCGCCGTGCGCCGCCCCTGCACGACCGAGTCGACCCCGTCGATCAGCTCCGTCGCTTCCGTTTCGGCCAGTTGCGCGCGCAATATCGGTTCGCGTGCCTGGGCCAGCGCCTTTTCAAGCCGCGCCCGCTCGGCAGCAACCTCTGCACTGTCACCACCTTCCGGCACCGGCCCGAGCGTATCGAGCTTGGCCTTCGCGGTGCTTGTCGCAACGGAATAGCGGCTCTGGGCGCTCCGGAACTCGCTGCGCCAGGTCACAAGCTGCTTGCGCAACGAGTCCATCGCAACTTCTGACGCGCGGCCCGCCTCGATGGCTTCCGCTGCCCGTTGCGACACTTGTTCCCATTGCGCGAAATCCGGCTGCCCGGTGCCCTCTTGCGCCGATACGCCCTGCAGGCCAGCCAACAGGACAAGACAAAGAACACCAACAAGTCGTCGCAGCATGATCATGGTCGTCCTCAAATTTCCTCGAACACCTGCGGCACAGAGACCGGTGCGGCATCAAGCCATTCCGGAACGGGAAGCCCTTTCTCCTTCAGGAAGGCCGGATTGAACAGCTTCGACTGGTAGCGCGTGCCATAGTCGCACAGCACGGTCACGATCGTATGCCCCGGCCCCATATCCCGGGCCATGCGCATCGCCCCGGCCACATTGACACCAGACGATCCGCCAAGGCAAAGCCCCTCTTCGCTGAGCAGATCGAACACCACCGGCAGCGCCTCCTCATCCGGCACCTGGTAGCACATGTCCGGCGTGAACCCGTCTAGGTTCGCCGTGATACGCCCCTGGCCGATGCCCTCGGTGATGGAACTTCCCTCCGAGGCAAAGGCGCCCGTGGTGTAATAACTGTAGAGCGCGGCCCCCATCGGATCGGCAATCGCGACCTTCACGCCCTTGGGCTGCAACGCCATGCCAACCCCGGCCAACGTCCCGCCCGAGCCAACCGCACAGATGAACCCGTCAACCTTGCCACCGGTCTGATCCCAGATTTCCGGCCCCGTGGTCTCGATATGGGCCTGCCGGTTCGCGACATTGTCAAACTGATTGGCCCAGATTGCCCCATTTTGTTCCGTTTTGGCAAGTTCTGTCGCCAAACGCCCAGAGTAACGAACGTAATTGTTCGGATTCTTGTAGGGTGCAGCAGGCACCTCGACAAGCTCCGCCCCCGCAAGCCGCAGCATGTCTTTCTTTTCCTGGCTCTGGGTTTCGGGAATGACGATCACCGTCTTGAACCCCATCGACGCGCCAACAAGCGCAAGCCCGATCCCGGTATTGCCCGCCGTGCCCTCGACGATCGTGCCCCCAGGTTTCAGGTCACCACGCGCAATCGCATCGCGAATGATGTAAAGAGCGGCCCGGTCCTTGACCGACTGGCCCGGATTGAGAAACTCCGCCTTGCCAAGGATGGTGCACCCCGTGGCCTCGCTGGCCTTGTTGAGGCGGATCAGAGGGGTATTCCCCACGGCGGCGGCGAGATCGGCGGCAAACTGCATGGGCACGCTCCTAAACTTGTCCTTTATCGTGTGTAAGGCGGGGGATAGTCGAACTCAAGCCGACTTCCGCAACCGCTCACGATGTCGTGCAAGCCAAAGCGCCGCAAGAACAAGCGGCGCGTTGACGGCTTCGAACCGATCCACGAGCGTCATGAGATCGTCGAAACTGAACAGGTAAGACCGAATGTCCTCCTGCTCGCTTTCAAGCCCCGAAACACCGGTGATATCGTCCGGCAAATCGGCCAACGCGACATAAATATCGAAAAATTCGGTCGAACATCCCGGCGACGCATAGCAATGCGCCACGTCATGCAGCGATCTGAGCGTGAGTCCCGCCTCTTCCGCTGCCTCCCGCCGCGCCGCCTCCTGCGCCGTTTCACCCGCATCAATGCGCCCGGCAATCGGTTCGACCTGCCAGGGGCGCTTATCCCCTCGCGCAAATGGCCCTGACCGGAATTGCTCCACCAGGAGAACCCGGTCGCGCAGCGGATCATAAGGCAGCACGATGACCGCATCCGTGGCCACGAAAACCGCCCGCTTCACCATGTCGCTCTGCCCGCCCGCATAGCGGCGAAAGCGCAGATCATATTCTTCCAGCGTGAAAAAGTTGGCGTAGGGCCGCTGCGCCTGCGTGACCTCGACATCTTTCGCGGTGAACCCGCCCGGACTATGGCCAAGAGACTTGGCGCGGGCATTGACCTGTGACGCCGCGCGCGCCCGGATCATTGGATAGTGCGACGCAACCTCCCGGGCGCTCATCTTGCCGAAATAGGACATCACCTCCTTGGCCGCGAAAAGCGTCATCTCTCCCCATCGCGTGCTCCATTCCTCGAGGCTCCAAAGATCAGCTTTGCACTTCAAGCCCTTGGGAGGAATGAAAACTTCTGCTTCGCATTGACCGTCTTGCGTGGTCACGACGAGGGTTTGCAAATCATAATCATATCCCCCCTCATAAAAGCAGAGACGCGCTGCATCCGCCTCGCTCAGCCCCTCGACCAAAAGCCCCGTCGCGCCCTCGCCGCCCTTGATCAACATCGGGAAGCTTGCCCCGGCGACCGCGTGCACAGCATACCCTTCAAGAACCGCCGGACAGAGAGAGATCGTCTCGGTCGGGCGCCCAAGCACGATGGACAAGAGCGGCACATGGCGCAGCGTCCCGTAGAAAAACATCGATGTCATGCAGCCCTATCTCCAGTGCCTCCGCGCCAGCCCCGTCAAAAGCCCCGATACCACGGCCCCGACAAACAGCACGGTGACGATATCGTATCGCATCAGGAAAGGCGTGAACTCGATGGCAAAGTCTATGATCCCACGAAGCGCCTGTGCAACGTCGCGGTAATGGCGGTCAAGCGCGTTCACCATCATGTCATAACAGCCAAACACGAACAGGCCGAACAACATCATCAGGATCACGGCGGAAAACCCATGCGCCACGCTGGGCGCAAGCCCCGGCTCGGGCCGCGCCCCGCCAAGGAATCGCCAGCCGATAAACGCCCCGACCAAGGCGCTCGCCGCCGTGAAATAGCCAAAGGACATGCTGCGGTCCGCCAGGATGGCGTTCTTGGAAAGCTCGGCCACGATCGCGGCCAACAGGGCAAGGCACACCGCCCCTACGAGTTTCGGTCCAGTGGGCATCAGGCCGGCCTTCGGATTGTGATCTGGGTCACATCGCAATTTCCGCTATGGAACGCAGCGGCGCAAGAGGTCAGGTAGAAATTCCACATCCGCTTGAAACGGTCGTCAAAGCCGATGGCCTGAACCTCGTCCCACCGCGTATTGAATGTTTCGTGCCAGCGCCGCAAGGTCTGGCTATAGCTTTCCCCGAACTCGATCGACCGCACGAGATCAAGACCCGCCTTGCCGATTTCCTCGCGCAGCGCGCCGGGGCTGGGCAGCATCCCGCCGGGGAAGATGTATTTCTGGATGAAATCAACCCCCTTGCGATAGACCTCGAACCGCTCTTCGGTGATGGTGATGATCTGCAGCGTGGCATTGCAACCGGGCTTGAGACGCTCTCGCACCGTGTTGAAAAAGGCGGGCCAATATTGCTCGCCCACCGCCTCGAACATCTCGATACTGGCGATGCCATCATACTGTCCCGTCTCGTCGCGATAATCCTGAAGCCGGAACTCTACAAGGTCGGAAAGACCTGCCTTTTCAATACGATCCCGCGCATACTTCAACTGTTCCTCGCTAATCGTCAGCCCCGTGACCCGAAGCCCGCGTTCTCGCGCGGCATATTCCGCGAACCCGCCCCAGCCACAGCCGATCTCAAGCACGTGATCGCCGGGCTGGGTGCCCATCTGGTCGATCATCGAGGCGTATTTCGCCTCCTGCGCCGCCTCCATGCTCTCCTGTCCCGTCTCGAACAGGGCCGAGGAATAGGTCATCGTGTCATCAAGCCAAAGCGCATAGAAATCATTGCCGAGATCATAGTGATACGAGATATTCTTCTTGGCCTGATCCTTGGTATTGCGGTTCATCCAATGGCGCATCCGCTCGTAGAGGCGAACAAAGAACATCCCCGGAAACCCGTCATAAAGCACGTCGTTATCGGCCTGAAGGAAATCGAGAAAGGCCTGCAGATCCGGCGTGCTCCAGCCGCCCTCGATATAGGCATCGCAAAACCCGAGATCCCCCTCGCGCACCAATCGCGCGAATGTATCCTCGTCATGTACCCTGAGTTCGGCTACCGGCCCGGCCTCTGGCCCTTCGGCGCGAAACACCCGCCCGTCCGGCATCACAAAGTCGATCCGTCCCCGTCTGATCTTTGTCGCAAGGTCGAACACGTTGCTGAAATAGCGCGGCAAACCGCCCTGCCCGTCCAGTGTCGTCAAGACCATCGCACCCTCCTCTCGGCCTTTGGGAAGGGATGCTAGGTCAGAATGTCGCGTCCGGGCAAGGGTTTTGCGCGCGCCGCTCAGAGCACCGCGTCAAGCGCCTCGAGCAACTTGGCGATTTCCGCCTCCGAGGTGTAATGCACGAAACTGAGCCGCAGCACCCCCTTGGCCATATCGACGCCCTGCGCCTCGAGCGCCCGCACGGCGTAGAAATCTCCGCCGCCCGCCATGATTCCATGCCCCGCCAAGGCCGCCGCCAACGCCTCTCCCGGCTGTTCGCAGGCCAGCGCGACCGTTGGAGCCCGCGCCCCAGCCTCGCTCGGCCCAAGAAGACGCACCGAGTTCTTCGCCGCCGCATAATCCAACACCGGCTGCAAAAGCCGCTCCTCATGGGCGCGCATCAGGTCATGCACCGCCGCGCCCCGTCCTGCCGGTGTGGCCGCCTCGACACCGTGATGATCGGCCAGCATATCCACATAATCCGCCATCCCCGCACAGGCCGCGACCTGCGCATGGTCCGGCCCCGCCGGGGTGAACCGCTTGTAAAGGGTATCGGCATTGAAATAATGCCCCTGGTTGGGCAGCATCATGCCAAGGCTCTTGCGGATGACCATGAGTCCCTGGTGCGGCCCATAGGTCTTGTAGCTCGAGAACAGGTATATATCCGCCCCCGTCGCTCCCACATCCGGGAACCCGTGCGGCGCATAAGACACCCCGTCAACACAGGCGAACGCCCCCGCCGCATGGGCCAGCGCGGTGATCTCCGTCACCGGGTTGATCTCGCCCACGACATTGGAACAATGCGGAAAACACACGAGCCGCACCCGCTCGTCGAGAAGATCCCCGAGCGCGGCTGGATCAAGATGCCCGGTTTCGGGATCAACCTGCCATTCGCGGACCTCGATCCCCGTCTCCGCCAGGCGCCGCCAAGGCCCGGTGTTGGCTTCGTGATCCTGGTTGGTGACGATGATCGCATCGCCCGGCTTCATCCATTGCCGGAACGCCTGCGCAAGCACATAGGTGTTCTGCGTGGTTGATGGTCCGAACGACAATTCCTCCGTCTCGACCCCGAGAATCGCGGCCATCCGCGCCCGCGCCTCGTCCATCTCCGCCCCGCCAAGGCGCGAAGCCTCGTAGGGGGCGTAGGGCTGCACCTTACGTTCCCGGTAAAACCGCGTGAGCCGGTCAATCACCGGTGCACAAGTATATGAGCCACCAGCATTTTCAAAGAAGGCCTGCCCCTCGAGGGAAGGCTCTTGCAAGGCGGGGAACTGCCCGCGCACAAAGTCGATATCAAGATCCATATCCCGACTTTGCCAGCCCCATGTCGAAGGTCAAGAGCCGATGAGGCACGCACTCAAAAGAAAAAGGGGCGGCCCATCGGACCACCCCCCGCAAGGAAATCTCATGGCACGAGATCAGAAGCTCATCGACGCATCCGCCTCGAGCACCGCGGTCGCCATCTCGCCCGGATTGGCAACACCAACACCCTCGAGAAGCGCCTCCGCGCCAAGCCCCTTGCCCGGAAGATAGATCGCGCAGACCTCGACCTTGGCACCGGGCTGTTTCATGATCATCTTCATGAGACCCTGCGGGCTCATGTCCTTGGGCGGCTGGCCCGCCGTGGCGCTTGCCGGCGCGTCCTTGAGCGCAAGATCACCCGCCGGTCCACATAGAAGAATATGCGGCGCGGCGCCCTGCTTGGCGGCCTGCATGGTCAGAACCATGGACATCAACTGGGTCTGCGGTTCCGGCGCGGTCAGGATGGTGACGAGGTCTTTTTGATCCTCTGCCGACGCGGCGCCAGCTGCGGTCATGGCCGAAAGGGCCAGGGCGGAAACAAGTTTCTTCATATCCAGGTCCTGTTTTCTGTTTGAAGTTTCGTGAATGAAGGGGAGATACGTAAGGCGCACCCGGCAAGCTGTCAGGATTGCGGAGGAAACATGCCTTCCAGATGCACCTTACAAGTACGAAACTGCCCGCCAAAACCGGCGGGGAACATGATCTAGATCAAATGGATGCGATTTTTCGAATATAACTTCGGAAAAATTTCCTACATCTCGGCCAGCGCCGCGCGAATCTTTTCGCCATGGGCCTTGAGCACATCGAAATCCGCCATCTGTCCCGGCGCGCGCAGGGCAACGCCCTCATGGCGCGGCAAAATATGGTAATGCAGGTGGAAAACCTCCTGCCCGCCCGGCGCTTCGTTGAACTGCTGCACCATGACGCCGCCCGCATCAAAGGCTTGCATCACGGCATGGCCCATCTTGCGCACCGTGCGCAAACAGGCGGCAAGCTGATCGTCGCTTGCATCGAGCATATTGCGACAGGGCGTCTTGGGAATCACGAGGCAATGCCCGTCCGCCCGTGGCATGATATCCATGAACACGAAAGTGTCCTCATCCTCAAAGAGCTTTTCGCAGGGGATCTCCCCGCGCAGGATCTTGGCAAAGATGTTGTCATTGTCATAGCTGCTCATGGCGCGCCCCGTCCCTGGAAAATACAAAACCGGCAAGGCGCGACGGCCCTGCCGGTCTTGTTTGTCGACCGATCAGGCGTTGACGTCAACCACGACGCGGCCCTTGACCTGCCCCTTGAGGATATCCTTGCCAAGCTGCGGCAGATCCGAAAGGGTCGCCGGCTGGATCATCGCCTCGAGCTTGTCCATCGGCAGGTCGCTGGCGATCCGCTTCCAGGCGCGGACCCGGTTGTCATAGGGCTGCATGACCGAGTCGATGCCGAGAAGGTTCACCCCGCGCAGGATGAACGGTGTGATGAGCGCGCCTTCGATCGCCGCACCGCCCGCAAGCCCGATCGCCGCGACCGAGCCGCCGTATTTCATCTGCTTGAGAACCCGGCCCAGCATCACGCCCGCCACGGCGTCGATGCAGCCGGCCCATTGTTCGCTCTCAAGCGGCTTGCGCGTCACCTCTTCGAATTCTTCGCGCGCCACGATCTGCGTCGCGCCAAGCGCGCGCAGATAGGCTTCCTGCTCGGGCCGGCCGGTGACCGCCGCGACCTCGTAGCCCAAATTGGCAAGAATGGCGGTCGCGACAGACCCGACACCGCCCGCGGCCCCCGTGACAAGCACCGGCCCGTGATCCTTCTGCAGGCCCTGGTCCTCAAGCGCCATCACGGCGAGCATCGCCGTGAACCCGGCGGTGCCGACCGCCATCGCCGCGCGTGTATCAAGCCCCTCCGGCAGCGGCACGAGCCAGTCGGCCAGAACCCGCGCCTTCTGACCATAGCCGCCCCAATGCGCCTCGCCCACGCGCCAGCCGGTCAACACAACCTTGTCGCCCGGCTTGTAGCGCGCGTCCGAACTCTCCTCGACCGTGCCCGCGAAATCGATTCCCGGCACATGCGGATACTTGCGCACAAGACCGCCCCCCGGCCCGATGCAGAGCCCGTCCTTGTAGTTCACCGTGGAATAGTCCACCGCGACCAAAACCTCGCCATGCGGCAGGTCATCGACCGAAATCTCTTCGACCGCCGCCGATGTCTTGCCGCTTTCTTCGTCCTTGTTGACCACAAGCGCCTTGAACATGTCTCTCTCCTTTTCGACCGGATCGCCCCGGCCTTTATATTGGCTGAAATTCTCCCGCCAGAGGCATCCCGCCCCCGCCGCCGCCCCGCCGCTTACCGCGTCAGAGCCACTTTTCCTCGTCCGGCATGAACACGAGATCGGTATCCCCGATCCCCTCGCACCCTGCCGCCGTCAGCATCGCATGGACCTGCCCGCGATGATGGGTCTGGTGGTTGAAGAAATGCACCACGCATTGCGCCATCGGCTTTGAAACCTCGCGCCCCTGCGCCCCGGAAAACCACCTCAGGTCCCCCGTGAGATCGAGCGCCCGGACCTTGTCGGCCCAAAGACGAATGCGCCCATCGGTGCGAAACCGTTCGGCACTCCATGTCGCGAGCGTCGGGCACAGGGTCGCGCTCTCGGCAATCCCGCCCTCGGGGCGCGCGCCGCCATCGAACCGCGCCATCCAGAGCAAATCGGCCCAGAGCAAATGATTGAGCGTGCCGAGGATCGAGCCGAAAAACGCCCCCCGATCCTCGCGCAACACAGTCTCGGGCAGGCGCTCTGCCGCCTCCGCAACCTGCCCGTTCTGCCACGCATTGTAACGCGCCATCATGCGGCAATAGTCACGGTCGATCATCTCAGCTCTCTCCATATCCTTTCGGCACCGGCAGAGGCTCAAGCCCCTCGGCCCGTTTCTGCAGGGCGCGCCCGATCACCACGCGGCTGATTTCCGTCGTCCCATCCACGATCCGCAGCATCTGGCTCAGGCGCGACAGCCGGTCGAGACCGTAAGGGGCCAAAAGCCCCATCCCGCCAAGAACCTGCGTGCAGGTATTGGCCGCCTTGACCGCGCAATCGGGCACGAAGCGCTTGGCATGGGCCGCCATCAGCGGGCCTTCATCGGTGCCAAGCGCATTGGCCGCCGCACGATACAACAGACGCGACGCCTCAAGATCGGTCGCCACATCTCCCAGCATCCACTGAATCCCGTCAAGATCAAGGTTCACGCCCTTGAACATCTTGCGATTCTGCGAATAGGCCAGCGCCGTATCAAGCGCCGCCTCCATCAGGCCGCAACAGCCCGACGCGATCGACACCCGCGCGATATCAATCGCCATGAGCGAGCCCTGAAGCCCCTGCCCGACCGGAAGGATGATGTTCTCTTCGCTGACAACGACATTGTCCATGTACATTTCCGAAAGAGGCAGGAAGTTATAACTCGGCGTCTCGTAACGCGGCCCGAAGGTCAGGCCCGGCGTGTCCTTGGGAATGGCGATCATCGCCATGTCCTTGTGGCCCGGCTGATCCGTCGTTTTCACGACGGTGAAATAGATATCCGCCTCATCGGCCAGGCTGACCCAGGCCTTGGCACCGCTGATCGTCCAGGTGCCATCCTCGTTGATGACTGCGCGCGAATACATGTTGCCCGCATCCGATCCCGATTGCGGCTCGGTCAGGGCAAAATTGGCAAGCTTGCGCCCCGAGGTCAGCTCGCGGCCCCATTTTTCCTTGAACGCATCGGTGCCAAAACCACAGCCCGCATAGGTGCAGATATTATGCATCGAAAGCGCAAAGGCATAGGCCCCGTCGCCCTTGCCAAGCTCTTCGTAAACCCGGATTCCCTCGCCAAGCGGCAAGCCCTGCCCGCCGAACTCTTCCGGCGCATAAAGCCCCGTGAGACCAAGCGCCCCCGCCTTGTCCGAGGCCGCGCGCGGCCAGGTGCCGCTCTCGTTCCAACGATCCACGTTGGGCTTGATCTCTTCATCACAGTGCCGCCGCGCAGCGGCCAGAATGTCATTGATGTCTGCAGGCATAGCCGGTCCTCCTCCCGAAACTGACGCATCCGGCGTCAATTGTCTTACAATTGAGCAATGCTTGCCACAAACCCAATTGTCTGACAAATGGTTTTTATGAAAACCGACCTCCAACAGACCCGCGACCTCTCTACCCAGATCGCCAAGGCCATTCGCGACGCGATTATTTCCGGCGAGATGGATGTCGATGAACGGCTCCCGTCCGAGACGGAACTTTCCGATAGATTCGGCGTCTCCCGCCCCACGATCCGCGAGGCTCTCAAACGGCTTGCGGCACAAAACCTCATCCGCACACGGCGCGGTGCAACCGGCGGCGCCTTCGTGCGGCGCCTGTCTTATGAAGAGGCCTATGCCAATCACGTGACGACCTCGACACTGCTTTTGTCGATGAACGCCGTGGATTTCGAGACCGCCTGCGAGGCGCGCTTCGCGCTCGAACGGGCCTGTGCCCCGCTTTCCGCCGCGCGCCGGACCCCGGACCACCTCGCCACCATGCGGGCCGAGATTCACCGCCAGTCGCAGCCGGGTCTGTCGGACGAGAGTTTCTGCGATAGCGACGTGGCCTTTCACCGCGCCCTCGTGGACGGTGCCGCCAACCCGGTCCTGTCGTATCAACTCGCCGGTGCGGTCGAGGCGATGCAGCCGCTGATGAACATGATCACCTTCACCGCCCGCTCGCGCGAAAAGATCGTCGGCCTGCATACCCGGATCGCCGACGCGCTCGAGGCGCAGGATGCCGAATGCGCCGATACGGCGCTGAGCGAACTTGCAACCTACACGCTGGCACTTGGTGAAAAGGCGATGGCCGCAAGGCGCGCCAAGCAGGGTTAGCTCTTGTCCAAACTCCTTTCCCGACCGTACGGTCCCTTCAACCTTGTCTCCCGCCACAATGCGCACCGACGCGATACCGACAAAATACCGACGTGATACCGACACGGTATTTCACCGTTAAAACCCTCACCGCGAATCCCTTGAAACCACGGTCACACATGCCTATTTATGGGATGTTCCTTCGGGGACTATGGACATAAACGCGCTCGTAATAAGCGGATCGGACCCGGGGGCGGTACCCGGCGGCTCCACCAATAACCCTTTCATTTGAAGGACTTGGGGCCGAAATAGGATCGACGAACGTCTAAAGGGGTTAGCTTTGTCTCGGCTGTCTGCCACCGTTACCGGCGAAACTTGTACAATTGCAAATGACAATCGTGCTCCGGTTGCTCTCGCAGCGTAAGCTGTTGGAAAAACCGAACTTTAAGCCCTGATCTCTAGCAAGGTCAGGCGGGGTTCGCAGGCACCTGGCAACAGAAGCCTGCACTTTCCTTCCTTGTTAACCGAATCCTCAAGCTCGTGCCCTATCCTGCCTGTAAATTGACTTGCGCAGAGGGTCACAACCCCATGGAAAAAAGACAGATTCTCGAAGATTGGTATCGGCGCGTCTGGGTTGAAGGCGATCTTGATGCGATTGACGATCTGTTCTGCCCCGAGACCCATGCCGCGGGTCTGCTGCCCGAAATGCAGATGGGCCCCGACGAATTCCGCGAACTGGTGCCGATGTTCCTTGACATGGTGGAGGATGTGCATGTCTCGCTCGACAAGGTCATGGAAGACCAAGATTGGGCCGCCGCTCTCTATTCCATGCGCGTCACCGATAGCGCCACCGGAAAGCCCGTGATCGGCTCGGGGCAACTTTTTGTGCGCTTCCACGAAAATAAAATGGTCGAAACCTATAATAGCTTCGATTTCATGAGTTTCTTCGAGCAAATCGGCCTCCTTCCCGAACACTCCCTGGCGCTTTGCCTCACCGGCCAGCGCATCGGTTGACAAGGTTGGCTGCGCACGTGGCCTTAATCCTTCATTAATCCTTGCGGGAATCGCCGGGGCGTGGTCGCTACATGCCATGAAAGCGCCTGTTCCCTTGTCTGACCTGTGCCGCGTCTTCGGACGTATCGGTCTGATGTCCTTCGGCGGCCCCGCCGCCCAGATCAGCCTCATGCACAGGGAACTGGTCGAAAGCCGTTCGTGGCTCTCCGAAAAACAATTCCTCGGTGCCCTGTCCTTCTGCATGCTCCTGCCCGGCCCCGAGGCCATGCAACTGGCAACATATTCCGGGTGGCGTCTGCGCGGCGTGCCCGGCGGATTGATCGGCGGCGGCCTGTTCGTGCTTCCCGGCGCAGTGACCATCGGATTGCTCGGGGCGCTCTATATCGCATTCGGCACCCTGCCCCTGGTCGCCGCTGCCTTTGTCGGCATCCAGGCCACCGTCGTTGCGATCGTCCTGCAAGCCCTGTCAAAACTGTCCTCTAAGATTTTGATATCAGGAAAAAACATCGCCATTGCCCTATTCGCTTTCCTTGCGCTTTATACGGGGCTCCTGCCGTTTCCGGCAGTGATTTGTCTCGCCGCAATGTTTGGCGCCCTTTCCCGCGCCCCCACCGCCACGACCGCGCCCCCACCGCCGGAAACATCCCTGCGCCGCCTGATACGGACCGTCCTCCTCTGGGGCGGTCTCTGGCTGGCCCCGATCCTGCTGACCTACGCACTCGGCCTGACTTTCCTGACCGACATCGCGCTATTCTTCTCCAAACTGGCCATCGTGACCTTTGGAGGCGCCTATGCCGTTCTGGCCTACATGGTGCAGGCCGTGGTGCAGGATCACGGTTGGCTCGACACCGTGCAAATGATGGATGCGCTTGGCCTGGCGGAAACAACGCCCGGCCCATTGATCCTCGTGACCCAATTCACGGGCCAGCTTGCCGGCTTTTACGAAGGCGGCTGGACCATGGCCCTCGCGGCCAGCATCCTGACCCTTTGGGTAACGTTTATCCCTTGTTTCCTTTGGATTTTCGCCGCAGCACCCTATGTCGAAACCCTTCTGGCGCAAACGCGCCTGACCGCCGCGCTGCACTCGATTTCCGCCGCTGTCCTCGGGGTCATTGCCAACCTGAGCCTCTGGTTCGCCCTGCACCTTCTGTTCGCAAGACTGCACGAAACGCGTTTTGGCCTCCTGCCGGATCTGACCTCGTTACAGCCTGTTCCCCTTGCCCTGACCGGCCTTGCAGCAATCCTTCTCCTGCGCCAAGGTCTGCCCCTGCTCCAGACCCTTTGCACCCTTGCTGGCGTCGCAACCGGGCTTGCCCTCGTCGCCCCTATGGTTTTTTGAATGCACATCTTTTGTTTCCCGCCGAATCTCTTATGGTGAGTAATAGGAAAGCTGAGGCCCCAATGACCCGCACGATCGATTATGGAAACCTGATGCACCGCGCCATGCGCAGCCTCATTCAAGAGGTGTTGAAGGATATCGAGGCCAATGGGCTTCCCGGCGAGCATCATTTCTTCATTACCTTCGACACCCACCACCCGGATGTCAGGATCGCGGATTGGCTTGTGGATCGCTATCCCGGTGAAATGACCGTGGTCATGCAGCACTGGTATGAAAACCTCGAGGTCGGTGAGGATGGGTTCTCGGTCACGCTGAACTTCGGTGACTCGGCAGAGCCGCTCTATATCCCCTATGACGCGATCAAGACCTTCGTGGACCCATCTGTCGAATTCGGCCTGCGTTTCGAAACGCAAGAAGACGATGATGACGAGGCTGATGAGGACAGCGGTCCAGAGGACAGCACCGACGAGTCCGCGTCCGATGAAGGACACAAGGATGCCGACGTCGTCAGCCTTGACAGTTTCCGCAAGTAAGACGCGCGCCGCACCGTCGCAGGCATCGGTATCCAACGGTATACTGTATTGATTTCTCCCCCCGTTTCTCTATGACACGGGCTGAGTAATGTTACGGAGCACGACCGATGACCCAGACCCGCACCGAAACCGATAGCTTTGGCCCGCTCGAGGTTCCCGCAGACAAGTATTGGGGCGCCCAGACCCAACGCTCGATCATGAACTTTCCCATTGGCTGGGAAAAACAACCTGTTGCCATCGTGCGCGCGCTCGGCGTGATCAAGCAGGCCTGCGCCATGCAAAACAAGGCAACGGGCAAGCTCGACGCCAAGATCGCGGATGCCGTGATTCAGGCGGCGGGCGAAGTGGTCGAAGGCAAGTTTGACGACAACTTCCCACTTGTTGTCTGGCAGACCGGGTCCGGCACCCAGTCGAACATGAACTCCAACGAAGTGATCGCCAACCGTGCCATCGAAATCCTGGGCGGTGTGATCGGCTCCAAGGACCCGGTCCATCCCAATGATCACTGCAACATGGGACAGTCCTCGAACGATACGTTCCCGACCGCGATGCATATCGCAACCGCGATGTCAGTGCGTGATGTGCTGATGCCAGGCCTGACCAAACTTGCAGAAGGGCTCGAACAAAAATCCGAAGAGTTCAAGGATATCATCAAGATCGGACGCACCCACACACAGGATGCGACGCCGCTGACCCTTGGGCAGGAATTCTCGGGCTATGCCCACCAGATCCGCCAGGGCATCGCCCGGGTCGAAGCGGCCCTTCCCGGTATCTATGAGCTTGCCCAAGGCGGCACCGCTGTCGGCACAGGCCTGAATACGCAAAAAGGCTGGAGCGAAGCAGTGGCGGCCAACATGGCCGAGATCACTGGACTGCCCTTTGTCACCGCACCGAACAAGTTCGAAGCCCTCGCCGCGCATGACGCGATGGTTTTCATGTCCGGCGCGCTCGCGACCGTGGCCGGTGCGATGTACAAGATCGCCAACGATATTCGGTTCCTGGGGTCTGGCCCGCGCTCGGGTCTTGGCGAATTGATCCTGCCGGAGAACGAACCCGGTTCATCGATCATGCCCGGCAAGGTCAATCCGACACAGGCCGAAGCCATGACCCAGGTGGCCGCGCATGTCATGGGCAACAACGCCGCCATGACCTTTGCCGGGTCGCAAGGCCATTTCGAGCTCAACGTCTATAACCCGATGATGAGCTACAACCTGCTGCAATCGATCCAGCTTCTTGGCGATGTCGCCGACAGCTTTACCGAGCGCATGCTTCTTGGCATCAAGGCCAATGAGCCACGCATCGAGAAACTCATGAAAGAGTCGCTCATGCTGGTGACCGCGCTCGCGCCCACGATTGGCTATGATAACGCGACCAAGGTTGCCAAGACCGCGCATAAGAACGGCACCACCCTCAAGGAAGAGGCGATTGCACTCGGCTTTGTCGATGCGGAAACCTTCGAGAAGGTCGTCCGCCCGGAGCAAATGATCGGTCCCAAGGACTGATGCCTGATCCGGTCAACCTGAACCGGTTTCGAAAACAAAAAGCGCGGGCCACGAAAAAGGCCCGCGCAGATCAAAATGCTGTGAAATTCGGACGCAACAAGGCAGAAAAGGCCCGAGACGCTGCAGAGGCCGAACAGGCCCGACGCCACCTCGATGGCCATGAGCGTGACGAGACATGAATACACGCCCCGCCAAACGGTCCCTGACATTACGCGGTCATCGCACCAGCGTTTCCCTCGAAGATGATTTCTGGCGTGCCTTCCGCGACATTGCAGAAGAAAAATCCCTGGCGATCAATGAACTAGCGTCGCAGATCGACGCTGAACGCGATATGGAAACCGGCCTCGCAACGGCAATCCGCCTATATGTCCTGCGCTATTACAAGCAAAAGACATCCGGCCCCGCCCCCTGACACGTCCTTAGGCGGCCTCCGCTGCGACGCTGCGAATCCGTTCGATCATGGCGCGCAGACCGTTCGAGCGCTGTGACGACAGATGCTCATTCAGGCCAAGGCGTTCAAATTCCGCCCGAGCATCCACCTTGTTCACCTCGGCCAGCGGTAGCCCATCGTAGAGCGCGCGCAAGACGGCGATGAGCCCGCGGACGATCATCGCGTCGCTGTCACCTTCGAAACTGAAGACCCCCGCCTCGATACGGGGATGCAACCAAACCTGCGAGGCACAGCCATCAACCTTCGTCGCGGGCACCTTGAGAGCCTCATCAAGCGGCGCCATCGCCTTGCCCAGGTCGATCACATGCCGGTAACGGTCTTCCCAGTCTTCAATAAACTCGAAATCTTCGACGATTTCCTCGAATGCGGCACTTGCCATGTCACTCTCCCGATCGGTTTCTCCCTGAGTTAGAACCGTCCCTGCAAAAGGTCCAGCCCCGCTTGGTGCTTTTCAACAGGCGCGCAATCCGCTAACCCATAACAAACGTCAAGAGGTCGAGCCGATGCGCAATTCCGTCACGATTCTTCTCCTCGTCGCTGCACTGGGTGTCAGCGCGTGCTCCAGCCGCCTTAATCCGATGAACTGGTTTGGCGGCAGTCAAGAGGTCGCTTTGACCGAGGAGGAAAAAGCCAAACAGAATCCGCTTATCCCACAGGAGGGCCCCGGCCTTCTGGGCAATCGCCCGGACCCGGGATATCTCGGCACGCCGGTCGCCTCGGTGGATGAGCTGCGTGTCGAGCGCACGCCGGGCGGAGCGATCATCCGCGCGACAGGAACGGGGACCGTGCAAGGCGGTTATGCGGTCAAACTCATGCCGCGCAACGAAGGCAAGCCGGTCAAAGGCATGTTGAGCTATGATCTGAAGGCTGTTCAGAACCCGCGCTATCCGGTTGGGCCGGAATCGGCGCGGCGCCTGATCGTGGCCCACAAGCTTACAAACCAACAGCTTGAAGGCGTGCGCGTCATCAAGGTCTATTCCCAAAGCAACGCGCGGCAGGCACGGCGCTAAGGCACGGCGACCTTGTCCTAGAGCGACACGACCTGCACTTGGTTGCCTTTTGCGGCCAAGGCGATCTTTCCCTCGCAGAGCTGCATGGCTTCCTCGCCAAAGACTTCGCGGCGCCATCCGCTCAACGCGGGCACATCGCGTAGCCCCGCCGCGATGGCATCCAGATCGGCCGCTGACGCGATCAGCTTTGCAGCCACGCCCGAACTTTCTGTTCGTGCCTTCAGAAGCACGCGCAGAAGGTCAGCAAGCGCCGGGTTAACCTGAATCTTGTCCCGGCTTTTGTCGGGTTTTGGCATGTCCTCTGGCGGACAATCGACGCCTATCTTGATCGCGTTCAGGATACCTTCTGCGATTTCACCCTTCCGAGCCTCCCGCAAGAGAAGACGCGACCGGCCAAGATCCTGAAGGCTCCTAGGCTTTGTCGAAGCCAACTCCACCAATGCGTCATCCTTGAAAACACGGCTGCGGGGAATATTGCAGCTCTGGGCATAGCCCTCGCGGAAACGCGCCAATTCCCGCACAACGGCAAGGAATTTCGGCGTGACAGTCCGTGTCTTGACCCGGCGCCACGCTTCGGACGGGCGCACGGTATAGGTTTCGGGGTCTGTCAGAACCCGAATCTCTTCAGCAACCCAATGCGCGCGCCCAGTCTCCTCAAGTTTTTCTGCGAGGAACTCATAGATAAGACGCAGATGCGTGACATCGGCCAAGGCGTATTTCTGTTGCGCTTCGGTCAGCGGACGACGCGACCAATCGGTAAAGCGACTCGACTTGTCGAGGCTCTGCTTGGCGATCTTGCGCACGAGTGTTTCGTATCCCACCTGTTCGCCGAAGCCACAGACCATTGCCGCAACCTGCGTGTCGAAGAGAGGATCGGGGAACACCTTGGCCTCGACAAAGAAAATCTCGAGATCCTGGCGCGCTGCATGAAAGACTTTGACGACAGAGGTATCGCGGAAGAGAGCATAGAGCGGGTCGAGAGACATGTTTCCGACGAGCGGGTCGACGAGAACGGCATCGTCCCCATTATGATCCGGCACAGCCATCTGGATCAGGCAGAGTTTCGAATAATAGGTCCGCTCTCTGAGGAATTCGGTGTCGATCGTGACATAAGGTTTGCTCCGCGCCAGCTCGCAAAACTGCGCCAATTCCTCAGTCGTTGTCAGTGTTTTCATACGTGGAGTTCTTCTATGTGTAGTTCTTGCTCCCTGCCAAAGGATTAAAACGTCTGAACCGGAATTGCAAACAAGCGCCGCGCCGCGCCCTAGGACAGCATCACCGGGCGCATATCTCCAGCCGCAAAGCGACGCAGAACTGCCGGATAGAGCTTGTGTTCCTCAACCAGTACGCGGGCCGCAAGGTCGTCCGGGGTATCGCCTTCCAACACCGGCACACGCGCCTGCCCCAGGATTGGCCCATCATCGAGCGCCGGTGTCACGAGATGCACGGTGCAACCATGTTCGCTGTCGCCCGCCTCGAGTGCGCGGGAATGGGTATGTAACCCCTTGTACTTGGGCAAGAGCGAGGGATGGATGTTGAGAATCCTGCCATTCCACGGCGCCACGAACCCTTCGGTCAGAACACGCATGAAACCGGCAAGGCAGATGATGTCGGGTTGCACCTCATCAAGGGCCACCTGCAGCGCCGCTTCAAACGCGTCGCGGTCCCCTTGGAACGGGCGGTGGTCGACAATCGTTGTCGGAACACCAAGGGCTTCGGCCTTGGCAAGACCGCCAGCCGAAGGATCATTGGCCAGAACAAGAACAGGCTCAGCCGTGTGATCGCCGGATTGCATATCTTGCACGAGGCGGACCATGTTCGACCCTCCCCCTGAAATGAAGATTGCAACACGTTTTTTCACAGCAGGTGGCCCGTGTAGTGGACCCCATCGCCCTGCCCCACCGAACCAAGCCGCGACACGTTTTCCCCTGCCTTTGTAAGCAGTGCCAAAAGAGCATCTGCGCGATCCGGTTCGACGACAAGAATCATACCGATACCGCAGTTGAATGTCTTGAGCAGTTCCGATTCCGCCATGCCGCCCGTCGCAGCCAGCCATTTGAACACGGACGGAAGCTCCCATGCGTCGAGATCAATCTCTGCGCCAAGCCCTTCGGGCAACACCCGCGGCAGGTTCTCGGTCAGACCGCCCCCGGTGATATGGGCAAGCCCATGGACCCCCCCCGCACGCACCGCTTCGAGCGATTGCCTGACATAAAGACGGGTCGGCGCCAAAAGCGCTGCGCCGAGCGTTCCCTCCATCCAGGGACAGTCATCATCCCAGCCGAGCCCCGAGACTTCGACCAGCTTTCGCACAAGGCTATAGCCATTGGAATGAACCCCGTTCGAGGCCAATCCAAGAAGCACATCGCCTTCCTTGACACCTGCCGGAAGGTCGCTCCCTCGCTCCATCGCTCCGACAGCAAAACCGGCAAGATCAAAATCGCCGGCTTCATACATGCCCGGCATTTCAGCAGTCTCGCCGCCGATCAGCGCACAGCCCGATTGCACACAGCCTTCCGCGATGCCCTCGATGATGCGGGCGGCAAGATCGGTCTCAAGCTTCCCGGTCGCAAAATAATCGAGGAAGAAGAGCGGCTCTGCGCCCTGGCATACGAGATCGTTCACGCACATCGCTACGAGATCAATCCCGACGCCATCCACATTCCCGGTGTCGATCGCGATGCGTAGCTTCGTGCCCACACCATCTGTCGCCCCGACAAGGATCGGATCTTCATACCCGGCGGCCTTGAGGTCGAACAGTGCCCCGAATCCACCAAGGCCCGACATCACGCCCGACCGCTGCGTTCGCTTGGCCGCAGGTTTGATCCGGTCGACAAGCGCGTTGCCTGCATCAATATCCACTCCTGCATCCGCGTAAGTGATGCCATTCTTGCCGTCGCTCATGTCACACTCCATCTCTGGCTTGCAGAGGCACTAGACCATAGCTGTCACGGAGGCAACGCCAACCCTTGACGCGGGCGCGCCTTCTGCTAGCAAAAGAGCTTGAAGGTAGGGCCTGTAGCTCAATTGGTTAGAGCAGAGCGCTCATAACGCTTTGGTTGCGGGTTCAAGTCCTGCCGGGCCTACCAATACTCACCCCGATTCGACATCTCTTACCGGGCGATGACAATATCGGCGCATAGCCCGCCCAAAGCTTCGCTCTCTCCCAGACGCAACACACCGCCATGTGCCCGCGCAACATCGGCTGCGATAGAGAGCCCGAGACCTACCCCCATGCCAAGGTTCTGATTCCGTCCTGGTTCCAAACGGGCAAAGGGCTTCACCGCTTCGTCACGGCTCTCAGGTGCAATGCCGGGTCCATCATCCTCGATGCGGATGCGCAGGGATTTGTCTGAAAGACGTAGCGACACCTGGGCCTTGCTACCATAGCGCACGGCGTTGCCAATGAGGTTGTCCACGGCCCTCTTGATTCCGACAACACGAAGAGACACAAGTCCTTCGCCATCCCCCTCAACCGGGCCGAGAGTGACATTGTACCCACCTCGGGCACTGTCTTCGACAATCTCGCGAACAAGGGCCACCGGGTCGACCTTTTCCGGCTCGCCCTCATGCGCGCCACGGGCAAAACTCAGGAATTCGTCAAGCAGGCGGCGCATATCCTCCACGTCGCGCTCAAGAGGTTCGGCATCTTCGCGGTCCAGCAGGCTCAGTCCCAGTTTGAGGCGCGTCAGCGGCGTGCGCAAATCGTGGCTCACCCCCGAGAGCATCAGGGTGCGTTGTTCGATCTGGCGTTCGATGCGTGCGCGCATGTCGAGAAACGCATTCCCCGCCGCTCGGACCTCGATCGCGCCTGACGGTGTGTATGGCACATGCCGTCCGCGTCCGAACGCCTCGGCCGCCGAGGCCAATCGCGTCACGGGTCGAAGCTGATTGCGAAGGTAAACATAGGCGATCAATGTCATCAGCCCACCGAAAAACACCATATTCACCAAGAGCTGATGCGGGTTTGTCGCGGAAAGGCGCAGGCGGTCGAACTCGAACAACGTCGGTCCCTGCCCGGTAGCGGCATAAACCCGAACCACCTTGTTATCCGGCAACTCCACCCCACGAATCGCGGGCACCAGGTCATTCAGGGTCCGGATCACGACCAACCCTGAAAAATCATACCAACGACGCTGGTTGTCAGGTGGTAAGACGGCTCCGATCTCGACATGGTATTCGAGCGCATCTGCGAGAACCGCCAACCGCTCAAGCCCTTCCCGACCGCTTTGGGTTTGCTCAACCGTATCAAGCAACAGGACCAACTCTCGGGAAACAGATCGCGTCATCTGCTCGGTGACGCCCTCGAAGTGCCTTTGTATGAAAACAAAGGACACCACGAGCTGCAGTGTCACCACCGGCAGGATCAGGATCAGCGCCGCCCGCCCGTAGAGGCTGCGCGGCATATAGCGTTTGAGCCATTGAAAAAACATGCGTAAACCTTGCCGTGAGAGAGACCGGAAGGAAAGACCATGGATTCCGAAATCCTGAAATTCGACCCGCCCGTCGGAATCGCCGAAGAGATCGAACCCGGACTGCGTCGCCTTCTGGCGCCCAACCCGTCCCCCATGACATTTCGCGGGACCAACACATATATCATAGGCAGGCGTGGCCTCGCGGTGATTGATCCCGGACCAGAATCCGAGGGCCACCTCGATGCGATCCTCGGAGCCGTTGCGCCCGGACAGGAAATCACTCACATTTTTGTCACCCACGCGCATGTAGATCATTCTCCCCTTGCCCGGCCACTTGCCAATAAAACCGGGGCGCCGGTCTTGGCCTTTGGAGATGCCTACGCCGGGCGCAGCAGCGTCATGCAAGAACTCGCGGCCCAAGGTCTTGCGGGTGGTGGGGAAGGCATTGATGCTGGGTTTGAACCAGACATGACCTTGGCTGACGGAGACACCATCGCTGGGGATGGATGGGCACTCGAAGCCATCCACACCCCGGGGCATTTCGGAAACCATGTGTCATTTGGCTTGGGAGACACCTGTTTTTGCGGCGACCACGTTATGGGATGGGCGAGTTCGCTGGTGTCGCCGCCAGATGGAGACTTGACCGATTTCATGGCCTCTTGCCGGAAACTCGCGTCCCGTGACTGGCGCGTCTTTCATGCAGGACACGGCGCCCCGATCGAAAGTCCCTCGGCACGCCTTGCCTGGCTCATAGAACATCGCGAGATGCGCGAAGCGGAGATTCTAAGTGAACTTGAGCGCGGCCCCGCACGGGCCTACGAAATCGCACAGCGAATATACACCGAAACTCCGACCGCCCTCATGGGCGCCGCAACCCGAAATGTATTTGCGCACCTTGTTGATCTAATGGGGAAAAAGCGGATCATTTGCCACGGCAGGTTAGAATCAGAAGCCGTTTTCAAGCGTCTTTGATGAATTCAAAAAAACGAAAAAAATGTAACGAAACCCTCTGGACCTCGGAAAATTCCGCCGCTATATCACGCCCCATGTTCCGGCGTAGCTCAGCGGTAGAGCAGTTGACTGTTAATCAATTGGTCGTAGGTTCGATCCCTACCGCCGGAGCCATACACACCCTAACGTGTTGATATGGATGAGAAAAAGAAAGTAGCTCCGCTCACTTTCGATTTCTCACTTCGATTCGTCTCACTGGCGTCTCACAAAAGTCTCACAGAGCATTGGTTGTAGACAGCTTCACACGCGATGGCCTCACCACAGAGGTCAACTTTGACACAGCAAAAATATCTCTACTGCAAACGGAATCGATTTTACTTCCGTCGGCGGGTTCCGGGGTTATCCACAGTTCGTTCACCAATTTTTTTGGCATTGGGGACGACAGATCGAAATCTTGCGCATACATGGCTTGAACGCCTCAAGTTGGAGTTCGACCAAATGTTCGATAGCTTTGTACTGTTAACGCCTGCGCTACCTGACAAAATCGTGTCCAGGTATTTTGAACATTATCTCAAGAAATGCGTTTCCGACCTGAACCGTCAGATTAACTTTGCGCGGATGAAGGGAAGATTCTCCGCAGATAATGAGCGCTCATTGTCCGTACTGCCTATCATTTATGAGAGCTTCCTTGAGCAGGGCATTCGCAAAAAGCTTCCGGTCGAGAAGATTGATCCCAAGTGGGACGAGGAGACACTGGAGACGGCCCTACATCTTTATGAAGCTGAAAGCCGCAAGGCACTGTCCAAACCCACACGTGATGACCTGCTTTCCACTTATTCGTCCCTCACCGGTGAGACTCTCAACGACGAGGAACATGTCGCGCAGCTGCGCGCCGCGCGTTTTCGGGCCCGGCTGCGCGCGCTTCAGTCGGTTCAGGCGGGACACCTGCCCGACACCGAACACACGCGCCACATGGAGCACAACGAGGAAACGCCTTTGGCACAGCAGGCTCCCTCACCTGAATGCGCCTCGGATGACAAAGCGCCGGCTCCCGAGAACGAGCTCCAGGAAACACCCGCTGTGACGGTCATCGCGACACCCGAACAGCCATCACCACAGGTTGAACGCACTTCACAAAGTGCTTCAAGGAACGCCTGCAAGACCATGAAAAAACTTGAAGAATATTTTTATGACGCCCGGGAAAACGCACTTACGGCAACGCCCGATACCTGGTCTGATGACATCGCCCATATCTTCTGGCGCACGTCGGTCGAAAACAATATGAGCAAGGATGTCGTGAAGCAGCGCGGATCTGACATTCGCCGTTTCATGTTTATCACCGGCATTTCCAAGGTCACAGAAATCAAGCAAGCGCATCTGACCCACTGGTCCGACAGCTTGCAGAAGTTTCCGAAAAACTTCTTGCGCTCTGCCAAAGATCTGCATCGCACGATTGACGAGGTGTATTTGAACGCCAAGCACCTCCCGCCCAATGAGCGCGGCCTCGACTCGAGCACCGTGCGGCGTCATGTGAAATCCATGGAGTTGCTGATTGCCCGCGCAAGAGCGGAGGGCAACCCGCTTCCGGAGCTGGAGACCTCGGGGTTGAAACCCAAGAAGAAGTCATCGCGGAACAAGCATAAGTCCCGCGCCGTTTTCCGCGCCGACGAGGCACGTCAACTATTCTCCCATCCCATCTGGACTGGCTCTCGCTCAGCAGGACGCCGCCACGAGGCAGGCACTGCTCTTGTGAAAGATGGGAAATTCTGGATTCCGCTCATCTTGGCCTACACAGGTGCAAGGCGGGCCGAGATCGCAGGGATGCTGGCAACCGATGTACAGATCATCGACGACATCCCTACCTTCGTGATTCAGTCGAACGCTTACCGCGGCATCAAAGGCGAAGCCGCAGACTGTGTTGAGTCAGACAAGCTGACTCGCATGGTACCCATTCACTCGCACCTGATCGATCTGGGGATCATGGAATACGCCAAATCGACTGCCCACAAGGGTCACACGCTACTGTTCCCGGATGTCGTCCCTGCCCCACGCAAGGGCAGTAAGCGGTCATCGACCGAAGACCTCGCCTTGTCCGTTGACAAGTTCGGCGAGCGTTTTGACGATGCATGGCGTAAAGCAATGACAATTGCACTCAAGGGGAACCGCCGCAAACTGTGCATCCACAGTCTGCGCCACTACGTGAACCACACGCTCCTGCATTGTGGCGACGTGCTTGATGTCACGCGTACGGATCTGGTGGGCCACATCCATAGCGAAGGCGATGAGTCCATCAACACCTCCACCTATCGCGACGAGACGTCACTCCATGTGAAGCGGGACGCAATCGAGAAGCTGCCTCGACTGATGTGATGACGTTGCGTTCTACGGGGGGGTAAACCGAGTTCACGCCCCATCATTCAAAACTTTGAATGTCAATCGAAAGGACTGAGTTAGGATGATGGAAAGCATCAAGACGTAACTTAAGGTGAGCAACAGCACAGAGCACGCCCAGATTGTTGCATCCTGGAGCCAGAGGCTCAACGATGATTAGGGGGACGCCTTCTGGACGGTCGTATCGGAAGAATGGTGTGGCTTCGACAATATTCCCCACGCGCGTTTTGAGCGCCTGTTTGCGCGGTTTCACAAGGCGCTCCCGACCATCTCGTTGCGCACCTGCCGTTTTTGATGTCGGCGAACTGTTCCGCGGACAGTACCCCGGCCACGACGGCTTGTCGTGGACAACCGATATCAGCGTGGCTGAAACATTCGTGCAGGGGCATCGCGGAAATTGGTAGAGGCCCCGGAGGGCGCCCCTCGGGCTCGACAGTTTAAGGGGCGCACTCCACACAGTGGCCGGGTTTTACTCCGCCGTTCACAATCAAGGCGTACTTCGAAGGAAATGTGACACTTTTAGCCAAGGGCTTGAACATATTTGTAAAAATGTCCAGTATGGCCGCCGAAGGTGAGCGTCTTGGGTTTTCGCGTCGGAAACACTTTGCCTTAAGGAGGTGCTATACCTATATTGATATAAATAAATTCGTTAGTGTCAGAAAGGCAGGTCATCTGGGTAGGAGACTCCAAGAAGAATTTGATGGAGTTTCCGAAAGATGTGAGGGTTTCGATTGGGTGTGCTCTAAGTGAGGCACAAAAAGGTAGGAAGGCAGGATATGCCAAGCCCATGACGGGATTGGGCGCCGGGGTTCTGGAGATCGTAACTGATCACGACACAGATACCTATCGAGCCGTCTATGCAGTGAAGCTCGGGGATGATTTGTATGTGCTTCACGCGTTCAAAAAGAAGTCTAAAACCGGGAAAAAGACCCCGAAATCTGAAACTGATCTGGTAAAGCGTCGCCTAAAGCAAGTGAAAGAACAACTGAGGAAAAAAGCATGACTGATGTCGCGGAAGAACTTGAGATCGAAGTTGGCAGCGGAAATGTTTTTGCTGACCTGGGGCTCGATGATGCGCCTGAGCTAAAACTTAAAGCTACGATCGCGGGTCAAATCAACTCTATTGTTCATCATCGCCACCTGAATCAACGACAAGCAGCTGAGATTCTCGGGGTTCCACAGCCAAAAGTCTCTGCTCTGCAGAACGGAAAACTTCATGGGTTTTCTCTGGAAAAGCTCTTGTCGTTTATGGTTCGATTGAATCGGGATGTTGAAATCGGCTTCAAGAAAGTCGCCTCTCATCAGGATCCTCGCTATTTTGTTCGGAACGAGAAGAAGAGACTTCTTGTGGACGTCTGATCCCGATATGCCTTGAATTTCAGAACACTAAACGTCCTAGGGTCGCGCTTTGCGCGGCCCTGTTTGCTTTCCGGGTGGGGATATGTTTGCAGATTGGGTTTGCCCTGCTCCACTTCGGGTCCTCATATTAAGCATAACCGGCTGAACGAAACCAAGCGGATCAAAGCTCACCTACGTTTCGACACGATCTGAAGAGCACCTGCCCAGACCTATTTGCATAGACCCATTCACTGCGAAGCTGAGCGTCGGAATTGTAGAGACCAAAGTTTCTGTCGATGCTAAAATGCTGAAATAGCGCCAGTGGCTTGATATTCTTATGAAACAAGATCCATGGGCTCGACGGCTGGTATCTTGCTAGATTCAGTCCTGAGGTCCGGATGTCACAGCTTCGAAATCGGATGAATTCCCCAACTTCCTTTTCAATTGAAACCGAGACCCTAATCTGCCCGTTAGACTCCTCATCGCTCCAATGTAAATATTGCTGCTCCGCAGCGAAGTGCGGACCAGTGGCATTCAGCAATCGCAAGATCTGTGTCATGCTTGCGGTCAATGTGAGAATCTCATCTTAAGATATCTTCCAATGGTGCCTCACGGCTTTCGTCGCGCCGGAAATCTTTATGAAATCACGAGATACCGGCTGTACCCTAGTTCATGAGTTTCCGAAATAGTGCTGCCTTATCTCTGAGCATGTACTCGAGTTCTTCGTCACCAAGAACGCACCCCCAGCGATGCCCCGCCGAGACGAGGCTTCCAGTTGGAAAATCGGCTTTTTCCTCAAGCTTGTAAAATCGCGAAACCGTGCGTGCGATCCTGGCATCATTGTCAAGCCAGACGAGATCGGATGTGGAGATCAATGTATCCCCTAAGAGTGGATGGTCGGTCGCATCACCAAACATGAAGATACGACCCGTTGGCACCTTTACAGGCACATACCCGGTCAGAACCGGAGCTGCCCCCAAGTCAAACTTTTCGCGCTGCTCCACTGCATCAAGAGCTTGATTATATAGAGAAACAAGCTCAGCCGTATACCGTCGTGCCAAAGTAGCACCCTCCATGCTTCATGCGAACTGCTCAGGCCATCGCACCATTAGATTTTCACGGGACGGAATAGGTAAAATGTGAACTGTGCAACATGGGCAAGGAGACAGGAAGCGCCATATCCCTAACAATGTATGCACGCGCGACACGAAGCATCTTTGCGAAAATTTAAGAACAAAGTTAGAACGTGCGCCGCTAATTTAAGCAATCCAGGCCAAAGGAAAATTGCGAAAAAGAAACTATTGAAAGCACCTGCCAAAACAATCGAAGCTTCATCGCGAGAAATGTCTTGACTATCGACGGTGTCCCCAATGCTGCTATCTGACGGGGAATCTAATCGAGACATGATTGCCTCCGAAAAATGATAGCAAGATTGATCCTTCGTCAGAGGCCTTCGACATCATATCGCGTCAAAATTCAGGACGGATAAATCTCCCCCTTTGCGCAGGCAGGTGCTTACTCTGCGCCGAAGACGTGAGATCTTCTGAAAGGCCGGAAACCGGTCATTCGCCGCCACTGCGAGAGGCTTGTATCAGAGAGTAACAAGCAGTCATTCACTGCCCCTTTGAACATTTCCGCGATGCAGCAATATTTATCAAGGGCAGCAATGCGCAGAAACGGGCTTTGCAAAGTTGGGCCAAGGCCAGATTTTCACTGCAAGCAAGCCGCACGCACAAGACGAACACGTTCTGCATTGTCTTGCGCAAGGCGTCCGTCGGCATTCCACAACGAGTTTTCGAACCCAACCCGCAGCTTGCCACCCCAGCGGCGTGCCTCGCAAAGGCAATCGGTTTCGCCCCGGCCAAAGGCACAGACCGCCCAATCAGGCATCAGGCCCATGGCGTCCTTGCGCGCAAGGAAGGGCTTCAGGTCGTCGGGCGCACTATCCTGATCTTTGCTGTAGCGACCAAGAACAAAGATCAATTGCAGGCCCGGGTCAAAGAGCAACTCATCGGGCAACAACCGCGCCAAGAGATCAAAGTCCCCCGCGTCATACAGGATATGTTGCACAAAAATGCCCCGTGAGTGGCATTCCATGTAGAACTTCCTCGCCACAGCATCATCGGTGTCCAGAACCATTTCGCGTAGCGCAACCGAAACCAAGCCCGCCCCCGACTCCAGCGCCACCGCGCGTTGATGCGGGGCAGCATAAAACCCCGCCGACTCGGTCGTAATCTGGAGCGCCATCTGTGGCACCGTCACACGCAGTTCGGCCAAAGCCTCGCGGTACAAACCGGCATCCAGTATGTGGCGCCCTTCGTCATCGCGCAGATGCAGGTGCAACCCATCAGCCCCCGCCGCCACACAGTCTTGCGCAGTCTGGACAATCTCAGGCAAGGTCATCGGCAAGGCCGGGTGATCGGCCTTCGTACGCCGGGCACCGTTCGGTGCAACCATCAAATGCGGCAACCCTGTCATGACAAGGCCACCTCGAAGGCTGTCGAAAGTTTGTCAACAAGCTCGTCGACCTGTCCCTCTGTCAAGATGAAGGGCGGTGCGAGAAGAACGTGGTCCCCTTGTCTCCCGTCGATCGTGCCGCCCATCGGGTAGCACATCAACCCGGCGTCCATTGCCGCCGCCTTAACACGCTTGTGCAGTTTGAGCGATGGATCAAATGGCTCTTTCGTTTCTCTGTCGCGCACCAGCTCCAGCCCCTGAAAAAGACCACGCCCACGAATATCGCCAACGTTGGGATGTTGGCCAAACGCATCGGTCAAACGATCCTTGAGCACGGCACCTGTAGACAGAACGCCCGGCAATACATTTCCATCGGTCAAGCGGTCCAGAACCGCCCCGGCAGCAGCCATGGCCATCGGGTGCCCGATATAGGTATGCCCGTGTTGAAAAAAGCCTGTTCCAGCCGCAATCGTGTCATGGATTTGCGCTGAACACAGCATCGCGCCGACAGGCTGATACCCGGCTCCCAGCCCTTTGGCGATGGTGGCGATATCGGGAACGATTCCCTCCTGCTCGCAGGCAAATAACGTTCCGGTGCGGCCCATCCCACACATCACCTCATCCAAGATCAACAGGACGCCATGCCGGTCGCAAATCTCGCGCACCCGCTTGAAATACCCCGGCACCGAGGGCACCGCGCCCAGCGTGGCCCCGACCACCGGCTCAGCGACGAAGGCAATTACCGTTTCGGGGCCAACGCGCTTCAACTCGGCCTCAAGCTCATCGGCCACCCGTAGTCCGTAGGCTTCGGGCGTTTCACCCTCTTGCCGCCCGCGGTATTCATAGCAAGGTGAAATATGGCTGGTCTCGATCATCAAAGGTGCGAAGGGCTCTCGCCGCCAGGCATTGCCCCCCGTTGAAAGCGCACCAAGGGTATTGCCGTGATAGCTTTGCCGCCGAGCAATGAAGCGCGTTCGCTCTGGTTCGCCACGTTCAAGGAAATACTGTCGCGCAAGCTTGAGCGCGGCCTCGACAGCCTCGGACCCGCCGGACACCGGATAGACCCGGTCCAGCCCCTTTGGCGCATTGGCCGCCAAGGTGTCGGCAAATGATTCGGCTGCCTCGGTCGTGAAAAATCCGGTGTGGGCAAAAGGCAGTTTTTCAAGTTGCATTGCAATCGCGGCCTTCACCGTCTGATCGGAATGCCCAAGGCAGGAAACAGCCGCACCCCCGCAGGCATCCAGATAACGTTTTCCATTGCGATCAATGATATAGCACCCCTCGCCCTGATCCGCCCAAGGCAGGGTGGCATTGGACGAACGATGAAAAAGGGCCGACATGACGGGTTCCTCCGGCTGAATGAAATCTGCTTGGCGCAACACGAGATTTGCATTTCGCCGCCTGATATGCAAATTATTTTGCATCGCTACAAAGAAAAGCGCGATTAATTTGCAATCAACCGACTGGGAGCTAACATGAACACGCTACTGAAACTGGCCGCCTCCGCGGCGCTGGCCATCGGCGCCACAACCGCCCACGCCGAAGACATCGTCGTGGCAACCGACACCGCCTTCGTCCCCTTTGAATTCAAACAAGACGGCGAATACACCGGGTTTGACATCGAAATGTGGCAAGCCATCTCCGAGGAACTGGGCGTTGAATACGAATTGCGCCCGATGGACTTCTCGGGGATCATCCCCGCGCTTCAGACCGGACAGGTGGATGTCGCGCTGGCCGGGATCACGATCAAGCCCGAGCGCGAGGAAGTCATCGATTTCTCGGACGGCTATTATGACAGCGGTTTCCGCCTGATGGTCCCCGCCGACAGCGATGTCGCAAGCTGGGACGATCTGGCCGGCAAGACATTGGCGGTGAAAACCGGCACCTCCGCGTCTGACTGGGCCGAGGAAAACCTGCCCGACACCGAGCTGCGCAAATTCCCCAACATCGACAACGCCTATCTTGAATTGCGCACCGGTCGCGTGGACGCCGCAATGCATGACACACCCAACGTGCTTTATTACATCGCCACTGCGGGCGACGGGGATGTGAAAGCCGTGGGCGATCAGCAAATGGCACACCAATACGGCATCGGCTTCCCCAAGGGTAGCGAACTGGTGGCCCCGGTAAACGAGGCACTGGCCAAGATGCGCGAAGACGGTCGCTATGACGCGATCTATTCCAAATGGTTTGGCGACAACAACTGATCCGCTTGACCCGGTCGGGCCGCTTTTGGCCCGATCATCCCTTCCCCCATTTTGACACCCAATAACGGAGGCCTTCCATGGATACGGACTGGTCCGTCATCGTCGAATTCATCCCCCAACTTCTGGAGGGCGCGAAAACGACGATCTATATCACAGTGGTCGGCCTGATCGGCGGACTCGTACTGGGCACGCTTGCCGGGCTGATGCGTGCCTATGGCGGGCGCATCCTGAACGCCATCGCCTTCGCCTATATCGAGGTCATCCGCGGCACGCCCATCGTGGTGCAGGTCATGTTCCTGTATTTTGCCCTGCCCGTCCTCGCCGACTTGCGCATTGACCCAATGAGTGCGGCCGTCCTTGCCATCGTGGTCAACGCAGGCGCCTATATCGCGGAAATCGTCCGCGGTGCCTTTTTGTCGATCAGCAAGGGCTTGACCGAGGCAGGCTTGGCCATCGGCCTGCCGCATTGGAAGGTCCTGACGTATATCGTCGGGCCTCTGGCCTTTCGCCGGCTGATCCCACCTTTGGGCAACCAGTTCATCGTCAGCCTCAAGGATACCTCGCTGTTCATCGTCATCGGCGTGGGTGAGTTGACCCGTACCGGACAGGAGATCATGGCATCGAACTTTCGCGCAGTCGAAATCTGGACGGCGGTCGCGATCATCTACCTGGTGATGACTGGCACACTGAGCATGATCCTGCGCACCATCGAAAAACGTATGAGGATCCTATGAGCATCATCGACTTCAAGAACACATCCAAGCATTTCGGCCCGCTCAAGGTTCTCGACGGGGTCGACCTGTCAATTAATGCGGGCGAGGTCGTGGTTCTCGTGGGCCCCTCTGGCTCGGGCAAATCTACCTTGCTACGCTGTATCAACGGGCTGGAGACCATCACCGGCGGTGACCTGATCGTTGACGGGCTCAGCGTGACCGGCAGCTCCAAGCAACTGCGCGAAATCCGACAGGAGGCCGGGATGGTCTTCCAGCAATTCAATCTGTTTCCACAACTCAGCGCACTGGAAAACGTCGCCTTCGGGCCGTCTAAGGTACGCGGGCTGAGCAAGACACAGGCACGGGAGACGGCACTCGACTTGTTGGAAAAGGTCGGGTTGCGCGACAAGGCAGGGCATTACCCATCGGAACTATCGGGTGGTCAGCAACAACGGGTGGCCATTGCCCGCGCACTGGCAGTCAAACCCAAGGTAATGCTGTTTGACGAGCCCACTTCGGCGCTGGACCCAGAACTGAAGCAGGAAGTACTCAACGTCATGCGGGCTCTGGCCGAGGAAGGCATGACCATGGTCGTGGTCACCCACGAGATGGGCTTTGCCAAACAGGTCGGTACGCGGCTGATCTTCATGGAGCACGGGCATATCGCCGTGGATGGCGACCCGCGCGAGGTGATCGACACTCCCCCTAACGACCGGATGAAGGACTTTTTGCAGCATGTCTGACACCACGGTATCCGAACTGGGCCGTATCTCGGCGCGGGGAACCCCGCGCCAGATCGGCCGCACATTGGGCGAAGCGGGCCGCGAGGCGGTGTGCGAGGTGTTGCTCGGGGCCGACTACTGGCAGGCGGTGACGGACCCCGCCCATGCGGGCGCGGTAAAGGTCATGGCCGAGAACGTGAAGGCCCTGTTCCCTTCAGTCTGGGAAGAATTGCAGGGGCTGGCCGAGGGGCTGGAATTGCCGCTGGAACAAGTGTTTGCGTGGAACTGCCGGGGCGACCTGATGTCGAACGTGCCCGATGGCTGCACCACGGTACAAATACCCGGAGATGTTCCAGTGATCGGCCATAACGAGGACGGCCTGCCCGATTTCCGGGGGCATGCCATGCTGGCCAAAGTCGCCCCCGATGACGGCCCGGCCTTCCTGTCGTTCTGCTATCCCGGGTCAATTCCCGGCCATACCTTTGCCACCAATGCCGCCGGACTGGTGCAAGCGGTCAACAACCTGCGCCTACGGAGCGTTGATGCCAGCCTGCCCCGTATGGGGGTGGGCCGGGCTCTTTTGACCTGCACGACACTGGACGACGCCCTGCAATTGCTGGCACGCAACAATGCCTGCGGCGGGTTTCACATGACGCTTGCACAGGCAGGCGACCCCCGCCTGATGAGCATTGAGTTCGGCGGGGGCGATTGTTCGACCAAAGAAATTGACACGCCATCAGTTCACGCAAACCACGCCCTTCACATGGGCAACGGCGCCAAGGACCAATTGGTTACGGCCTCGTCCCGCGACCGTCAGGCGCGTGGCTCCGATATGTTGGCCGAGGGTGTGAAAACCCCCTTGCAGATCCTGCGCGATACCGGCGGCTCCGGCCTGCCGGTTCACAGATGCCACGCCGAGGACCCCGACAACGAGAATACCCTTGCGTCCGCTGTATTCCACGTAGGATCATCCACTGTGGATTGGAGCGTTTATGACCAAACTTCGGACACCCCGGTATTTGCAAACCCCTGACAGCACCCATGGGGGGCAGGCCTGCCCGCCGCGCAATGTACAAGAGATGCGCGACCTCATGTTGCGCATCTCGCGCGGAGACAGCGATCTGTCGCTGGGGCCGAAGGCGCAGACGGCGTTGGCCAGCATCATTGATCTGCGAGGCGATCCCGCGCTTTTGTCAATTACAGCTCTTGCTGAAAAGCTGTCGGTCAACCCTTCCACCCTAACTCGGCTGGCGCGTACTCTTGGCTATTCCGGTTTCGGTGCCTTTCAGCAGATCCTGCTTGATGCCTCCATGTCGGCCCCCGGGGATTTCTATACCCGTCAGGCAGAAACTGCTCTGGCCGGTGAAGATGCCACCGGAATGGGCGGTATCGCCCGCTTGTGCCGGGAAAATCAGGCTAATATCGAACGTTTCATCGAAGGCTGCGACGTTGGACAATTCCAACAGGCAACCGCCCTGATCACATCAGCCCCGCGTATCATGGTCCATGGCATCCGCCAATTCCATGCCTTTGCCAGTTTTCTGGTCTATGGCCTGCGCATGATCCGCTCGGATGTGCATATGCTGGATTCCAGCAACCTTGGCATTGCCGAGGGCCTCGCTTCAATGGGGCCACGGGACGTTCTGATCACGGCCTCCTGCGCACCATATTCGACACAGGTCGCGGCCACAGCCCGCGCAGCTGCCGACCACGACATCAACATTGTCGCCGTCACTGACCGGGCGAGTTCCCCTCTCGCCGCAGTTTCGCAGGCGGCCATCCTTGTACCACATGAAACCAGTTTCCTGTCGAATTCCCTGACCACCTTCATTCTGGCTGCAGAATGCCTGATAAACGGCTGCGCGGCGGCCTTGCCGGAAGAGGCGAAGCAGGCCCTCACGGCTCGGGACGACATGATTAAGAAACTTGACATCGAGATATCATAGCGCACTTTGTCAAGTTGCGCAGGTCATCAATCCAATACTCCTTGGCGCCGCTAGGATAGACGGTATGCTGCGCATGGAGCAGGAGTAAGATGTTTTCCATGATGGTATTGAACTGATGGGTTGGAATGCATTCTCATTTCTTCAGCACCGATATCCCGAAACCTGACAAATAGAGCAGGACGCCAAGAATAGGCCAAACCACCCGAAGCGCGCCTTTATCTGCTGCGCTTCGACGTCTCATAGGCGTCGGAGGCTTCGTAATAGTCATCAAAGCCGATCCTGCGGCGTAGCTCACCGAAAGCCATCAGTCCGGGACGCGCGTCGCCCCGCATACTGCGCAGGGTCGACACCATCGCCTGCATCGCCGCAGCCATGAGCGTCAGGGGATAGGCCGCGATGGTATAGCCGATGTCATGCAGCGCATCGTTGGGAAGATCGGGCGTCGCGCCACCCTCGACGATATTCGCCATTTTCGGCCCCGGAAGCGACCGGCAGACCTCGCGCATTTCCGCTTCGCTCTGCGGCGCTTCCACGAACAGGATATCCGCGCCCAGCTCGGCAAACCGTGCGGCCCGTTCGATGGCTTCGCCAAGTCCGTGCTCATGACGCGCATCCGTCCGCGCAAGGATCAGAATATCCTCACCTTTTTCGCGAAGTGCCTCTCGCGCATCCACAGCCGCGCGAATACGGTCGAATGCCTCTTCCCGCCCGACAACGGCCTTGCCCGGCGTATGTCCGCACCGCTTGGGCGCAAGCTGATCCTCGATCATCACCGACGCCGCCCCCGCCTTGGCAAACCCGGTCACGGTCCGGCGCACATTCATCGCATTGCCATAGCCCGTATCGCCATCCCCAATGAGCGGAATATCGACCGCCTCAGTGATGTTGCGTACCTGATCCACAACCTCGCCATAGCTCATCAGTCCAAGATCGGGCGCTCCTATCCGGCTCGCCGAAGCGGCAAAGCCCGACATGAAGGTAAGCTCATAGCCCTCTTGCGCGATGAGCTTTGCCGAAAGCGCATCAAAACAGCAGGGCATGATATGGCAACTATCTTCGGACAGAAGCGTGCGCAGACGGGAAGCTTGGATCATTGGATCACCATTTGAACGGAATATAGAGGGCCAGGTCAGGCCAGACATAGAGGATCACAACCGTGCCGAGCATCAAAAGTAGGAAAGGCCAGACCCCACGGGCGACCTCGCCAAGCGATACCCGTGCCACGGATTGAATCACGTAGAGATTAAGCCCGACAGGCGGCGTGATAAGCGCACATTCCACCATGATGACCATGTAAATCCCGAACCAGATCGGATCGAAGCCAAGCGCCATCGCCGCCGGAAGGAGGACAGGCGTCATAATGAGGATCATGGAAAGCGTCTCAAACACCAGCCCCATCAACAAAAGCACCGCCGACACCAGCAGGATAAACACAAGCGGCCCGTCGATATTGCTCGCGATAAAGGCCGAGATGTCCTGCGGAATACGATAGAGCGCGATAGCTTTTCCAAAGATCTTCGCACCGGCAATGATCAGAAGGATCGCCGTGGTCGTCAACGCACTGTCGCGCACCGCTTCCCAAAGCCCCTTAAGGGTCAACGTGCGCAGGATCACCCCCGTAATGACAAGCGCAGCGGCAAAACCGACGGCCGAGGCTTCAGTCGGGGTAAACGCCCCCGAATAGAGCCCGGCAACGATCAGCGTGGCAAGGGCCAGTGACGGCAACGCCCGCAAAGTCGCGACCTTTCGCTCGGCCCAGGTCGCCTTGGGCATGAGTGTATAGCTGTCCGACAAGCGCGCGTGCAGCATCGAGAAAACAACGAACAGCGTCACCAGGAAGAGACCCGGCCCCACACCGGCAAGGAATAGCGCGATCACCGATTCTTCCGCAACAAAGCCGAAGACGATCATCGGGATTGACGGTGGGATCAGGATGCCAAGGGTCCCCCCCGCTGCCAATAGGCCATAGACGAAGCGGCGATCATAGCCGCGGTTGACCATCTCGGGAATGGCGACCGTTCCGATGGTCGCCGCCGTGGCCACGGACGACCCCGAGATCGCTGCGAAAAGCCCGCAACTGAGGATCGTCGCCACCGCAAGACCGCCCGGCCAATGGCCGACCCATGCCTGAACCGCGCCGAAAAGGTCGCGCCCCACGCCCCCCTTGAGCAGGACATTGGACATCAAAAGGAAAAGCGGGACCGCAAGAAGGATAAATCCATCCAGCGTGGACAGGATAGCCTGCGGTGCCATGAGCGGGGAGAAACCGCCAAATATCAGCATCCCAAGACCAATCCCGCCAAGGGCAAAGGCAACCGGCAGCCCGATCAGCAACAGGGCGAAAAGGCAGGCCAAGATAAGAAGAATGGTCATTCGTGGGAACTCCCAAGCGTTGTCGTATTGCCCTTGGGCAACCCGATAAGTTCCACCACGGCCTGCGCAGCCAGAAGCGCAAAGCCGACCGGCACCGAAAGTTCCGCGATCCAGCTCGGCAGGTTCAGAATCGACCCCGTCGTGCGCCCCCGTTCCCAGCTGTCATAGAAGATGTCCCAGCCCCAGATCGCCACAATCACTGAAAAGGCGATGATCGCGGTAAGTGCCAGCGCGACAAAGGCTTTCTGCACCTTCGGCGGCAACAGGTTCGTCACTGCATTGACGGTAATGTGATGCCGCTGGCTCAGAACCCAGCCCATCGCGAGAAGGCACCCCCAGATCAGGCAAAGCTGACTGAGTTCGGCAGCCCATGTGGTGGGCTTGATAAAGAAATAGCGGGCGATGACCTCATAAGTCAGCATACCGCCCGTACTGGCAAGCAGACATGCGCCCAATATACCCGCCCAGCGGGAAATCATGGTGATATAGCTCATGGGGAAACCCGTCGGACTGGGAATGAGAAGACAGCCCGTTTCCGGGCTGTCCTGTTCTCCTGCATCGCTGGCTAATGACCTGCAGCGTCGAGCACGGCCTTGCCAACATCGCCCGTCGCGGCGAGGTAGGAATCATAGACCGGCTGAGCAACAGCTTTCCATGCGGCAAGGTCTTCATCGCTGAGTTCCACGATATTCATGCCGTTCGCCCGCGCCGCATCATAGGCTTCGGCCTCGATCGCCGCCATACGGTCACGCACATCTTCCTGTGCAACATTGGCCGCTTCACGGATCTGGCCCTGCAGCTCTGCCGAGAGGCCATTCCACCAATCGGTATTCACAACGACAACGAATTCGATATCCGCGTGGTTCGTCACGGTGATCGTGTCCATGACTTCCCAGAGCTTACGCGACTTCACGCCCGAGACGCCGGTCATGCCGACATCGACCGTGCCGCGCTGATAGGCAAGATATTGTTCCGACCCCGACACAAGCGTCGGTGCGCCGCCTGCCGCAGTGACGAAATCGCCAAGCGTCTTGCCGAACACACGTACCTTCTTTCCCTCGAGGGCGTCCGGTGTCTTGATCGGACCACCATTCGAAAGAAGGATAGCACCGCCATAGGCCTGCCAGTAAAGAATCTGCCCGCCCGTCTTTGCGACTTCGGTCTCGATCGCAGTGCGCACGGGGCTTCCCTCCGCCACGGCCGCCCGTACCTTCTCTTCGGAATTGAGAAGGAACGGCATATAGAAGACATCGACCACTGGCGCATCACCGACATAGCGCGTCAGAGATGCCACGCCGGCCTCAATCGCGCCCGACCCAACTGCGGCGGGAACTTCCTTGTCCTTGTAAAGCGTAGCGCTGTCATAAATTTCTACGTCAATTGCGCCATTGGTACGCGCCTCGACCTCTTTCTCGAACATCAACAGGTTCTGGCCAAGGTGGCTCTTGAGCGGCAACTGCAAGGAAATACGCATCTTTTCAGCAGCTTGCGCACCGGCGGCAATCATGGTGAGGCCAAGGGTGGCCCCGATAAGTTTCTTGAACATAGTCACTCCTCCCTGAGTAGGATCAGACGTTATCGGATAAACTCCAAAGTTCAAGATGTTTACCAAACGGAAAGAAACATCCTCCAATCGGACATCTTACAAGGACGCAGCCGCCCGGCTCGCCTGATCGTATTGCCCCGACAAGGTGCGCAACGCACCAGCGATTTCCCTCAACTCGGCCCCGCTCAGGTCCGTGCGCCCAACCGCATCGAGAAGACATTGCCGGCGGATATCACGATAGGCACGACAAAGTTCTGTCCCCGTCTCCGAGGTGGAATAGAACACCTCTTTCCCCCGCTTTTCTGACGCCAATAACCCCACCTTGAGCAGCTTACGCAGCGCGTAATTCACCGTATGGCTGTCCTCGATATTGAGCAGGAAACAAATATCCGAAAGGCGTTTTTCCCTGTCGCGATGGTTCACGTTATGAAGGATCAGGATATCCAGCGGACTAAGGTCCGGCTGTCCCGCTGCCGCCATGCAACGTGTCATCCATCGCGAGAACGCGTTATAGGCGATAATGAGGCCAAACTCGAACTCCGAGACTTCCCATCCCTCCCCCTCGGCCAGGTGACGGGAGGAAACGATTCTGCGGCCATCCGGCGTGGTGTTCATGAGGTTTGTCCCTAAAAACGCTGATGATTTATCTACAAATTACGCAGAAAAACCGCCGTCAACAAGACCGACCAATACACCAGACGGTTTGAAAACACGCTCAAGACCATAAAATAAAAAACAAATTCAACAAACTAAGCCTAGGAACCGTCCGCAATCAAAGTCTAGGCACCGCCTCCCTCCTCACACCACAATAATAAAACGTTGACAAATTGTCATCGTTTGGAGACGCTTTTCCCACTGATAATCCAGTCCAACGGAGTGAGAAAATGAAACTGTTCAAACTGATCGGGGGCGCGGCCTTTGCCATAACGGCCCTTGGAGTACCAGCGCAGGCCGAGACCTGGGACATGCCGACGCCCTACCCAGACGCGACCTTCCATACCGCCAATATCCATGATTTTGCCAAGGACGTGGCCGACAAGACCGGCGGCAAGCTCGAGATCAAAGTGCATTCGGCGGGATCGCTGTTCAAACATCCCGAAATCAGCAAGGCCGTGCGCAGCGGCCAGGTTCCGGTCGGTGAATTCTTTCTGTCGCTTCTGAATAACGACAACCCCGCCTTCGGTGCCGATTCGCTGCCCTTCCTTGCCACAAGTTATGGCGATGCGGAAAAACTCTGGGCTGCGCAAAAGCCAATCATCGACAAGCTTCTCGATGCACAGGGCCTCATGGCGCTCTACGCCGTGCCGTGGCCGCCACAGGGGCTTTACACAACGAAGGAAATCAAGACCGTCGATGATCTCAAGGGCGTGAAATTCCGCACCTATAACGCGACTCTGGAAGAGTTCGCAAACCTCGCCGGCGCCGCCCCGACGCAGGTCGAAGTGCCGGATATTCCGCAAGCCTTCACCACTGGCCGTGTCGAAGCCATGATCACCTCGCCCTCGACCGGCGCGAACTCCAAAGCGTGGGATTTCCTGTCGCATTACACCGATATTCAGGCATGGCTGCCAAAGAACATCGTCGTGGTGAACAAGCGTTCCTTCCGCCGCCTCGACGATGACGTGCAGGCCACCGTTCTCGAAGCCGCCGCCGCCGCAGAAACACGCGGCTGGGAGATGAGCAAGGCGGAAACCGCCGCCAAGGTCGCGATCTTGAAGGAAAACGGTATCACCGTGGTTGAACCGTCGGAAGAGCTCATGGCCGGCCTCAAGGCGATTGGCACGGATATGCTGGCCAACTGGAAAGCCTCCGCCGGAGCCGAAGGCGCGGCCCTTCTGGACGCCTATGGCAACTAAGCACTGAAAAGACGGGCGGCAAAGACGCCGCCCGTTTCCTACCGGGAGGAAAGCCGATGCGGCGCAGCCTGACCATTCTCTACAATCTCAGCGGGGCGCTGGCGGCGTTTTGCATCCTGTCCATCACGCTTTTGGTCTTTGCACAAGTGTGCCTGAACCTTGTCGACAAGCTCGCGGTTCTGTTCGCGGGCCAGGCCATCGGCCTGACCATCCCGTCATATTCCGATTTCACCGGCTTACTTCTTGCCGCTTCGACCTTTCTGGGGCTGGCCTACACGCTCAGGGCCGGCGGGCATATCCGTGTCACCCTTGTCACCGGGCTTCTGGGGGATAGGGTTCAGCGTCGGGTCGAAACTCTCGTTCTTGCCGTGGCTTTGGCGATGGTTGCCTATGGCACCGTCTATATGGGCATGCTCGTGGCCGAGAGCCATGAGTTCGGCGACCGGACCTCGGGCATGGTCTCCTTGCCGTTGTGGATCGTGCAGATGCCCGTTGCCATCGGGCTTGTTGTGCTGACCATTGCCCTTCTGGATGATCTGACCTGCACCCTGATGGGACAGCCCGCCTCCTACGAGGGCAAGGGCGAAAACCTCCTGAACGAGTAAGCCGATGAGCATCCTGACCCTTTCCATAATCCTCTTCGCCCTGCTCTTCCTGTTTCTCGGCTCTGGCCTTTGGGTAGCGCTTTCTCTTCTTGGCGTCGGCATGGCTGCGATGGCTCTGTTCACCGATGCGCCCCTTGGGCTTGTCATGGCCACTACGATCTGGGGCCATGGCAACTCTTGGGCTCTGGCCGCGCTGCCCTTGTTTATCTGGATGGGAGAAATCCTGTTCCGCTCGAAACTCTCCGAAGACATGTTCACCGGCCTCTCGCCGTGGATGAACAGGCTTCCGGGGCGGCTCTTGCATGTGAATATCTTCGGCTGCGGCATCTTTGCAGCCGTCTCCGGCTCCTCCGCGGCAACCGCCGCCACCATCGGCAAACTCTCCATCCCGGAGCTGGCCAAACGCGGCTACCCCGAACGCATGGTCATCGGCACACTGGCCGGATCGGCCACGCTCGGCCTTCTTATCCCGCCCTCGATCATCCTCATCGTCTATGGCGTGGCCACGGAGCAATCCATCGCCCGGCTCTTCGTGGCGGGCATCCTGCCGGGCCTGCTTCTGGTCTCGCTTTTCGTGGGCTACGTGGCACTCTGGGGCCTCATGAACAAGAAAAGCCTGCCCCGCGAAGACACACGCTACAGCCTTCGTGAAAAACTCTACCACTCGCGCCGCCTTCTGCCGGTGACGGGGCTTATCGCCGGGGTCATCGGGTCGATCTATGCCGGGATCGCCTCTCCCACGGATGCGGCGGCGGTGGGTGTCGTTCTGGCGTTGGTGATGTCCTGGGCCTCCGGCTCTCTCACATGGCAGAGCTTTACCGAGGGGCTGATGGGCGCGATGGTGACGTCCTGCATGATCGCCTTCATCCTGGCCGGTGCTTCCTTCCTTACGGTGGCAATGGGCTTTACCGGTATCCCGCGCCTGCTCGCGGAATGGATCGGGGGCATGGGGCTTTCGACCTATACGCTTCTCGCCGCGCTCACCGTGTTCTTCGTCATCATGGGCTGTTTCCTCGATGGAATTTCCGTCGTCGTCCTGACGACCTCTGTCATAATGCCCATGGTGCAACAGGTCGGAATTGATCCGCTCTGGTTCGGCATTTTCGTCGTCATCGTCGTGGAAATGTCCCAGATCACCCCACCAGTTGGATTCAACCTATTCGTTCTGCAATCCCTGACCGGGCGGAACATCCTGACCGTGGCGCGCGCGGCGCTGCCGTTCTTTCTGCTGATGCTTCTGGCGCTGGTCCTGATCGTGGTCCTCCCTGAAATCGTGACATTCCTGCCGGAGAACATGTAAGACCATGGCGCAGGTGACTGATACACCCCCTCCAGGGGACTGGCCGCGCATCCGCACGGTCGGCTTCGACGGAATGCTTGTGAGCTTTGGCGATACCTTGAGCGAACCGGCAAACCGCGCCGCGCTGGCCTTCCGCGCTGCGGTCGAACGGGCGGGCTGGGACGGCGTCGAGGAAAGCGCGACCTCTCTGGTCTCGTGCTTCCTGCGGTTCGATCCGCTCTATCTGGGCCACGACACACTTCGCACCGTTCTGGAAACCCTGCTTGCCGAACGGAACTGGTATGATGCCGACTTGCCGCAAGGTCGACGCTTGTGGCGCATTCCCACCGTCTGGGGCACCGATCTCGCCCCGCAACTCGAAGAGGCCGCCCATCAGGCGGGACTAAGCGCACAAGACGCGATCCAATCGCTCTCTTCCGAACCTGTGCGGGTGCAAACCATCGGTTTCGCTCCCGGTCAGCCCTACCTTGGGGAACTGCCCTCCTGTTGGGACATCCCGCGCCAACAAGACCTTTCGGCGCGAATTCCGGAAGGGGCTTTAGCGGTGGCGATCCGGCAATTCGTTCTGTTCTCCGTCACCACCCCTACGGGTTGGCGCCATGTCGGACAAACCGCGATCAAGCTCTTCCGCCCCGATAGCGAAATGCCCTTCGTACTGCGCCCCGGCGACGAGGTCATCTTCCCCCCGGTCAGCCGGGAGGAGTTCGAGAATATCCGTAGCTCCGGCCCCGACGGCGGCGCAAGCTTCGAGGTGATCCGATGACCGGCACAGTGACGATCCGCAAGGCCGGGCCGGGCCTATCGCTGCAGGATATGGGACGCCCCAGCTATCTCGTCCACGGGGTCTCTCGCGGTGGGGCGGCGGACCCTCTTGCATTGGTCGAAGGGGCGGCGCTCCTGTCGCAATCTCCCGATGCCGCTGCGCTGGAAATGGCCGGCATGGGCGGCGAGTTCACGGCAGATCGCGACCTGCGCATCGCCCTGACCGGGGCCGATATGCGGGCGACGATGGACGGCGCACCGCTTGTCTGGAATGCAAGCCACCCTTGGCCCGTGGGCGCGGTCCTGTCGATCGGCGCGGCACGATGTGGAACCTATGGCTATCTGCATGTCGGCGGCGGTTTCGATACCCCGAAACGGCTCGGATCGCGCTCTGCCCATCTTGGCGCCGGGCTTGGTACCCTGCTCGGCGATGGAGAGACCCTGCCCGTCGGCACCGACGCCGGAAAGACCACAGGCCAGGTCCTCACGCCCGATCCCCGCTTTGATGGCGGCGCGTTGCGTGTCTTGCCAAGCCTGCAAACCGATTTCTTTCCCACCTACGTGCTGGAGCGTTTCGAAGCGACCGAATTTCACCGCGACATTCGCGGCAACCGGATGGGGGCCCGGATGAATTCCGACGGCCCCGGCTTCCTGACAGATGGCGGACTGAGCGTCCTGTCTGAGGTCATCGTGCCCGGCGACATTCAGGTCACAGGCGACGGCACCCCCTTCGTGCTCCTCGCCGAATGCCAGACCACCGGAGGCTATCCGCGTATCGGCACCGTCCTCCCCTGTGACCTGCCGAAAGTGGCACAGGCCCAACCCGGAGCGGCGCTGCGCTTTCACTTTGTCACGCTGGAACAAGCCATCGAGGCCGAAACCCGGGCGCATGACGCCGTGAAAGGGCTGCGCTCAAAGGTCCGCCCACTCGTCCGCGACCCGCGCGACATGCCAGACCTTCTGTCCTACCAATTGATCAGCGGCGCAATCGCCGGGAACGAGGAGATATGAGATGACCCTGAAAGTCGATCTGAATGCCGATATGGGCGAAAGCTTTGGCCCCTGGAATATGGGCGCCGATGCAGGGCTTCTCGACATCGTCAGTTCTGCCAATATCGCCTGCGGGTTTCATGCCGGAGACTGGGACACGATGGCGGAAACGATGAAACGCGCGGCAACGAACGGTGTTGGCATCGGAGCGCATCCCGGATTCCCGGATTTGCAGGGATTCGGACGCCGCCGGATGCATATCCCACTCGAGAGCCTCGCCAACCTCGTGCGCTACCAACTCGGCGCGGCTCGGGCCATGGCGCAGGTCAACGGCGGCACGGTGCGGCATCTGAAACTGCACGGGGCGCTTGCCAATATGGCCGCCGAGGACAAGGCCATTGCGCTTGCCTGCTATCGCGCCGCCCTCGACGTCGATCCAGAGATCATCATCATGGTTCTCGCCGGCACCGCGCAAAACGAGGCCGCCGCGGAACTCGGCTGCCGCACCGCCTGCGAGATTTTCGCCGACCGCGCCTATAACGACGATGCCACGCTGGTCGACCGAAGCCTTCCGGGGGCCGTCATCCATGATCCCGAACTCGCCGGGAAAAGGATGCTCGACATGGTGCGGGCAGGCGCGATTCTCACCGAAAGCGGCACACAAATCCCGACGCGCATTGATACGATCTGTCTGCACGGAGACACCCCAACCGCCGTACAGATCGCCCGCTCTGTCCGTGGCATTCTCGAAACCAACGGTGTCACAGTGGAGTGTTTCGACGGAGAGACACTCTAACGATGACACAGTTACGCGGCTGGCATTCCCAGCGGCCCAGAACATTTGTCGAGGAGAGGCGACTTATCAAGAACGAGATGACACCAGGAGAACGAATGTGGAGAAACAGATATCATCATATTTTAGATAGGCTTTTCCGTATCCGTCCGGTGAGGCTGCTCTGACTTGTGATGGGGGGTGCTGATGTATAGGGCGATTGCAAATTAGGCCACGGTAGCGCCGATATTGTACCGGTGCAGGCTGCGCAAAAGTCGTCCACTTATTGTTCTGACCTGCCCCCTGAATTTTCTCTCGTTCTGATGTAGAGTTTGCTCAACCTTTTGAAGGAGCAATTGAATTCGAAAGAGCCGTTTCACGAAAGCCCAGATCATTGGGATGATCAAGGAACAGGAAGCCAGGATGCCGATGGCCGAGGTGTGCCGCAAGTACGGTCTCAGCTAGGGCACTTTCTACAAGTACTAATCGAAGTATGGCGGCATGGAGGTTCCCGACGTTGCCAAGCTGAGGGTGATTGAAGACGAGAACGCCAAGCTGAAGCGCCTGCTGGCCGATACGATGCTGGACAATGCTGTTCTGAAGGATCTTCTGGGAAAGAACTGACGACGCCGAACAAGCGGCGAGAGGCAGCTCTGTCCCGCACTCCAGACCTCGGTTCGTTCAAAATTCAGCGGCCAGGATGAATGGCCGCTTCGGTTAAGCCGCGGTGCGGCATTGTCGGTCATTTCGAAGGTTCGAACTGGGCGGATTCCGGTCATTAGCCGCAGGCGCAAGCGCGACTTGGGCACACTGTGGGAGCGGACATTCCGCCTGACTATCATGATCGGCGGCGGCTGCCGCGATATGGCGGGCGTATAGCAATCACTCGTTGCGGACTTCCCCGCATCACGGACTGTTGTCCAAGGCAGATCTGAGCTTGGCAACAGCGAAAATCCTCTTAGAGTGGCATCACATCTTTGCATGCTCTCGCGAAATTTCCAAGCCACCGTGTAATGCACCCACATTTCCCAAGTAATGCGCTGATTTCGCTGTCCTGACCATGATATTTCCTATATAAAACATGGTGTTGAAGGCTGCGAGGGGCGCGTTTCATGGATCACCCAGAGGGTGCGGGCTTGCAACGGGCAGATCGGGTGGATTTCGACCCTCGCGTGCGGCTGGAATTTCGCGGCACGCAGCTCAGTTCCGACGGCGGCCTTCTGGTGATGCGCGAGCTTGATGACGCGCTCGGGTTGTCCGATTTGGCGTCAGCGGCGCTGCGCGATACTCGCTCTGGCAAGAACACGGTCCATCGGCTCGACGGCCTGTTCCGGCAATCAGTCTTTGGGCGGCTGGCCGGATACGAGGATGTCAACGACGCCAACCGTCTCGCCTGCGATCCGGTCATGCGCCAGGTTGTCGGCGGCAGAGCGGTCGATGCACAAGCGGCCTCGGCATCGCAGATGGGACGGTTCGAGACCGAGACGCTGGCTCTGGCCGGGAACCGTGCCGCGCTGGCCGACCTGAACGGGCAATGGATCGACCGGTTCCATGACCGTAACGGGCTGAAGTACATCGTTCTGGACATGGACAGCTCGGTCAGCCCGACCCATGGCGACCAGGAAGGGTCCGCCTGGAACGGCCATTTCGACTGTAGCTGCTATCACCCCAACTTTCTGTTCAACCAGTTCGGGATGCTGGAACGCTGCGCCCTGCGCCATGGCAACGTCCACAGCGCCGATGGCTGGCGTGATGTTCTCGACCCCGTCATTGCGCGCTACGCGGAGCGCGACCTTGGTGGCAGGTTCTTCCGGGCCGATGCTGCCTACGCGATCCCGGCGATCTATGAGCGATTGGAAGAAGCGCGGTTCTTCTACGCCATCCGGCTGCCCGCAAACGCGGTCCTCAAGGACAAGATCGCGCATCGGCTAACGCGCCCTGTCGGGCGGCCGTCACTGACCAAGGTCAAGCGGTTCTTCGAGGAATTCGAGTATCAGGCAGCGTCCTGGGACAAGGAACGCCGGGTGATCGCCAAGATCGAATGGCATCCGGGCGAACTGTTCCCACGTGTCGGCTTCATCGTCACCAACCTGCCGATGGAGCCGGACTGGGTGGTGCGGTTCTACAACCAGCGCGGCACCGCCGAGCAGCACATCAAAGAGGGCAAATACGCCTTTCGCTGGACGCGGCTGTCGTGCCGGAAGTTCCGCGACAATGAGGTGCGGCTGCAACTGGACGCCCTGGCGCACAACCTGGCCACCTTCTTGCGCTGCATCGAGCTGCCCGAGGCCATGGCCGACTGGTCGTTGACCAGCCTGCAACTGAAGCTGATCAAGATCGGGGCACGTGTGGTCCGTCACGCCCGCGCCATCACCTTCCAGCTGGCCGAGGTCGCTGTCACCGGCACGATGGTACGCGCCATCCTCGCCGCTATCCGCCGATTGCGAGCGCCATAGCTATGCGCATGATCGCGATCCACGCTCAAACTGAACGAAAGCGGCTGGACAGGTCTGTCCGCTGCGCTGAAAAACGCCGCCCCTGGGCAAGGAAACAGCGGCTTCGCGGTCTTATCCGTCCAGATCCAGCAGTCTGCGCGACCGCAGGTGCCGCTCGCGGCAGAAAATCCTTGTCCAGCGCTCGGATTCAGGCGACCTTCACCTCAAACGACACGCCACTTGGGGAATGCCGGTTTGCAATGTCACTTGCCACCTCGTTAGCACGAGAAGAGTACTATCATTCTTTCTCTGAATTCCGAGGCGCAACAGATCCGGGTTTGACCCTGCCGAAGGCGCTCCAACAGCTTTCTGAAGACTTCGAAGCAGAATTCTATAAGGATGAGAATGGGAATATTCACGTTATTCGTGTCGCAGTGGATGTGATCAACACGACGCTGGGCTTGATACCAATTGGAATAGACGAGGCCGCGCGAGGGATAGCTGTGAACCAATTCATGGTCAGTGACGCGGGGGAATTGATTGCTATTGGGCAATCCGACGATCCAGCAAGGCAAATGGTGGTGTCAGGAGCCGCGTTGAGCGGAGGCGTTGCTGCAGGTGCGGTTGGATCAACGGCATGTGGAGGAGCCAGAACGTTAGCTGGTTGGGCATGCGGAGTAGTTGCCAGTTACCAAGGTGCCCAAGCTGCTGGATATGCAGCTGGGATGGCTTATGATTTTGGTTGGGAGTGACAAATTGACCGGAGAAAGGAATCGAAAAAAAAAGAAATGGAAGCCTTGGGTATATCGCAACAAATTTGCGAGGTACGCTGTGTTTGCTCTAATCTTTGCTGGTTTTATTCTTACTATTGATGACCTTATCAAAGGCAGAGGCCTCTCGATCAATCCAGGTGTTCTTGGACTCACTTTTGCCTACCTATTATATGCACGTTGGCGTGAGAGGAAGCACACGCACGAGAATTGATAGTCCCGCGAACGGAATCCAAGCGGGCACATTCAAGCTTGCCGCGGCATTGTCAGCGGAACGTGATTTTCGGGTGTGGCAGCACGCTACCTCGGCAACGCCCAGCTATTGGTCGGCGTTCTCGACATCGGCGTTGGCGGTGTGCTCGCCATCAAAGGGCCGCTCGGGATCGCGAGGGTGGGGAGATCATCTGTAGGTTGCCTTGCCGGGCAGTTTTGTTCGCTCTCGCCTCGCAATATAGCGTCAAAGGGTCGGGATTTTACGCACACCAAGGATTGACGGGTCTATCAAAAGATTTCAGCAAGAGCGTAGTCAATGCAGGGTGTCGGTTTATCGGTCATGCGTAATGATGGTGTTCGTAATATCGGACATACCGCTCTGATATTCGCAAAGACCGTCATTTGCAGGGCGGTGCAGATTGGTAACGTGTTCATGGAGTTCCGGCGCGAGGACAGGTCTTTTCAGGTTTTGAAATTGGGCTTGTGTTTGCGCGCGGGGCATCCAAGGTTCGAGAACTTATCTTTCCAACGGACATTGGGCTTTAGGAATTGTCCACTTCGGAAAAACTGCGATGCAAGGAAGAATACGCGGTGAATGGCCGGTCGGGGCCGTTCGCCCCGTTCCGGAAGACAGGGCGGGGAGCGGACGTTTGCTGCGCAGGTCACGAACGGCGGCAATGCGTAGGGAGGGGGATTTGCAGAGTTTGAGGCGAAGGCGGAGATCAGGTTCTAAATTCTACTCTCGTTACCTTCTCTCTACCCCAACTATTTCGCCCATTGATCAAAAGTTACCCGCCAAAATTCTTCAGCGTCCAGCTCTGAAAATTTGGCAGGTGTGATAACGAGGGCATTGTCAGAAACGGTTGGGCTTTCAACTGTCCCGATCTTTTTGAATTGGGCGGCGAGGAGATTTACAAGACCTACAATCCTATCGGTGGTTTGCAAGACTTCTTTTATTTTCAGACTTTCCTGCTTCTGCTCTAGCAAGAAATCGTAATCAATATGAGCAACCAACTTACTTCGAAGTCTTGCAAGCTCTTCCAAGGCCATCTCTTCACTTTTTTCAAACTGCTTGAATGCCTCGGTAACGTCATCGCGGCGGCCATCATTTGCCGCGTTACGGGAAAAGGCGTTCTTGAGCTTTTTGAGGCTGGCTTGCGAGTGTTGGTCAAACGCTTTGAATGAAAATAATATTAGAGCATCCACGGCGACATTTAGCATCGCCATAGATACCCGCGCGACAGCATTATAGGCGGGGTTTTTAGGTTCTTCTGTTGGAGCCAAACTTTCAACGTAATGTTTTCGAATTTCCTCAAAGCCTCGAATGAAAGCAATGTTTCTTCGAGCTTTGCTAGCCTCGGAAACCCAATACCGCATCACCTCAAGTTGTTCGTCTTCGCTCAATGCTACCGCCTTCAATACTGTTTTCTCACTGCTGATCTTTGGGCCAATGTCTTTCCCCAAGGCAGCGTTTGCCTATTCGACAATGGCTTTATCCCACATTTTTCGAGTAGATACGAGCGTCCGCTCCGGGCTGGGACCGGTCATGCGCCGCAACAGATTCGAATATCCGCTTTGGGCCGTTCTGCTTGCGCAGTTTGGTTGCGAATGGAAATCGGTGCCAATGCTCTTTCGGCAATTTGGCCGCTAAGCGGACTTGCAGCGGGCCTCATAATCCTGCTGGGATTGGGCGGCACCTTTTTCGGATTTAATGTGGCAAAACGATCGAAATATGCAGGGCGCGCTCTCGGTCTTCGGGAACTCTATTCACTCCTCAATGAGATCGAAATCGTTTTCATCTCTCAAAGACGCACTCTTCCTCTTTCCCGAACGAACCTTTGATCGAGAGGGGGACCTCCCCTTCTTCGCCAGAGCCATCTCGGTTAAGGACGGATTTGGGTGATCAGGAAAGCCCTCTCCATAGTGTCGGATCATCGCCCTGTACCTCAGCCCTACAGCGGACATCTTGCATATCTGCGTACCGTCGGATTGATCCTTCAGAACAAGTCCGCCCGACTTGGGCACGATTTCGATCCCATGGTCGCTGAAGGCGGTAATCAACTCGTCCCAGGAACGGCAAGTCGCATAGGCTCCCTTCGCAAATTCGCCAAGCGCTTCCAGTTCCCAGATTGGTTGATCAACTTTTTGCGTCTGACGATGTCGCACTTTTGTCTGCCGATGACATTGTCTCAGGAGCGGTCGGTGTTTCAGGCCGCACCGTGCTATTCTCCGAAACCAACTTGCCGCTTTCAGGTGAGAACACCAGTTCCGGCAGCACGGTCTCCCAAGCATCGCGACGCGCGTAGTGGGCATATTTCTCGTCGCCATCCGACTTGCGCCAATGGACAATTGCCCCAATCGCACCAGAGCTGAAAATAAATCCCTGAGGATGTTGCCAGGACTTCGACATCCGCCCAAAGACACGACCGAACCGATCAAGAAGTTCCCAGTGAGGATCACGAAATTCCAACGTCAGCGGATCTCCAGCTTTAGATGCCCGGATCGCGCCATGGACCTCATGGCGATCACTCTGGCGCCCCGCAAAAGACAGATCGGAATATTTCAAATCGGGCAACTGGTAGACACCTGGGCGTGGTGCCCCAGGCCTAAGATCCGGCCTGATCTGGCGGCGCAGGACCGAAGTAGAGCCCGCCTTGAGCAGAGCGTGTTCCCCGGACGTCATAACCACGAGGCTCTTCTGCGCCCGTGTCATCGCCACATAGAACAGGCGTCTCGGCGCATCGCGATCTTCATTCTTTGACGGTTATTCCCAACCGCCGTTGAGAATAACCACATGATCGAACTCAAGCCCCTTCGCCCGATGTGCGGTCAGCAAAAGCAATCCGCGCTGTTCACCGCGCGTGTCGCGCGACCACTCGGCAAACCACTCGATGATATCCGGCACGGGCATGGTCTTTTCTTTCAACTCGCGCGCCAGCTCTGCCACACCTTCCGCAAGAAGCTCGATCCATTTGTTGACCTCCTGCTCATTCAGAACTGACAGGATATCTTGTATCCCCAACAACTCTCCCTGGCGCTTTCTCAGACCGGCTACCAATGCCTGGGTCTCTCGAAGCCGCCAGATATTTGGCAGGTCCTCATTGGCCATCTCGACATCGAGGCCTTGTTGTTCGGCATAGGATCGGACCGCCCCAAGTTTTCTCCAGTCACGTGAAATGATGGCAGTGCGCGACCAGGACCAGTTCGGGTCGAGCCGTGACAGGCGCATCAACTCATCGACGGCCGCGACGGCCTGATTGACATCTCCACCGGGGACGTCCAAAAGCTGCACCCTGCCCTGTGCTACACTATCCTCTTGCTCAAGAATTCCGCCTTGCGGGTTGCTCTTCCGGTCCGTGTTGATCCTGATTTCATGATCAACTTTCATCCGCTCCTGGGCAACGGAGATCACCGAGTTCGCAGCTGTGATGATATGCCCTGTCGAGCGATAGTTTTCGACCAAGAAGGCCGGACGCGCCTTATAATCCTCTTCGAACTTTCGGATGAACTCGATTGAGGCGCCATTGAACGCATAAATATTCTGATCGTCATCGCCGACCGCAAACAGGCTCAGCTTCAATCCTGATACTCATCGACCAAAATCCAACGATAGCCTTGCAGCAAAGTGTCCCGCTGGGCCTCGGCCTCGGATCTCGTCAGACCATCTCCCTCGAGCTGACGCACGGCCTCCATAACGATGTCATCAAAGTCTTCGGTGTCGGCACGCTGCCCGACAAAACTTGCGCCCACCAGCTTCATCGCAAGAGCATGGCAGGTGGAAATCGTAACACCATTGGCGTCATCCCCCACCAATGCCCGCAGCCGCACGCGAATTTCAGCAGCAGCATGTCTATTGTAGGCGAGAACAAGAATCCCACGTGGATCCTCGCGTTTCATCCTGAGCAGATAGGCAATCCGATGGACCAACACCCGCGTTTTGCCTGACCCCGGCCCGGCCAAAACGAGAACGTTCGTTCGGTCCCGATCATCTGTCACGATCTCCTGCTGGATTTTATTGCCAAGCTTCTCGACAATCGCATCCCAGGATTTGCTGGTGGTTTGACGCCGGACCTCCCGGCCCATGCCCGGCATCCACCGCTTCATGAACTGCTCCTTGTTGAGCAGGAAGTAATCCTCTGACAAACGCGCCGCGTCGATCATCGTCCGAAGGCCAGTTTCCGCGTAGGTCGCCATGACATGGGTCTGCAACGTCTGTTCGCCGTAGTGATCTTCCAACGGTGCGAAATGGGTCTGAGTAAACTGGCCACCGGCGGGATCGAGATAGACGGTCATCGCTGACCGGAAGACGGTAAGCCCCTTGCCAAGGGTGAGAACGCCCTGTTCGTGCAACCACATCAAAGCGCGTTCCAGCAGCTTTGTCATATCTCGTACGCCACTGGTCTTCAGGAAGGCATCCTGCGTCAACTGAGCCAGCAAGTCGCCAACCGTTGTCTCGACCTGAAGGTCCTTGCCCCGTGCGCCTTTGTCCAGACGCCCTGTCAGATAGGTCAGTAGCAATTCTGCTGCCAACCACCGTAATTTCGCCGTCTCCTGCACCGTTTTCCAAGACCGTACCAAAGTGACCATCAGCGTATTGCGACTGGCTTTGCGCAAAGAGATATTCCCGCGCCCACCCTCCAGACTTCGACCATCCTGAGCAATACCGCGCACCAGCTTGTCGATCGCGTCGGGCCGGACATCCGGATGCCCCCTGTCGCGCAGCCGCTGGCACGTCTCGGAGAGGTTCAGCGGGACCGGTGCATTGTCGTCCAAATCCGGTGCCAATTCCTGCATCAGCGTGATCAGGTCAGCTTCCAGTGTAGAGGCCTGAGCCAGACGCTGGACCGAGGAATGGGCAACCCCAACGTGGACGAATACGGTCATCGCCACATCATTGCGTGCAATACCGAGGTTTTCCAATGTCGCCATGGCCTTCGGCAAGGCCCCAGGCGAGATACCCGACACGCCGCAAAGCTCATCGGTCGACACGCCTTCATCTGCTGGCGTCGTGATTAGATGTTCCACGATGGACAGGAGTTGCTTGCGATATGCTTGAGTCAGATCCGCATCGGCGAGACGTGTAGTTGCCTCCTCAACCGACCGCACCCGTAAGGAGGATGGGAAAACCTGAACCCGGTTCTCTTCTCGGGACACAAGAAGCGCTTCTTCTAACCAGGAAACCGCCGTCTTGACGCGAGTATCGTCAGTGGCGCCGTCGCGTTCGAACTCCTGATCTTTCTCTGACCGCACGATTTCGCCGGAGGTTGCAACAACCTTGCCAGTCTTTTTCGTGCGCTCGTCGATCCGTCTCAACGCCTTCAGGATCGCCCCGATTTCGTGTCGCGCCAACCGTGAACTGGCGGAGAGACGGAATTGGCGCTCGACATCATCCGCGGCGAACAGAAGGACACAATGAGCATCCTCTCTGTCACGCCCCGCACGCCCCGCCTCCTGCAGGTAGTTTTCCAGAGAGCCCGGAATATCTGCATGGACAACCAGCCGGATGTCAGGCTTGTCGATTCCCATGCCAAAGGCATTTGTCGCTGCGATCACGCGCAAGTCACCCACACGGAAGCGTTCCTGCACGGCCTGTTTGTCGTCGGCGGTCATCCCAGCATGAAAATGCGCGGCGTCCATCCCTTGTGATGTCAGGAATTCCGCCACGCGCTCGGTCTCTTTGCGAGAGGAACAATAAACCACAGCCCCTGAGCGTCCTTCATCGGGCAGGAGTTCCTCAATGACGGTCAGTACATCTGACAACTTGCTGTTCTTCGTCGTCGGACGCACGTCAAATGCCAGGTTAGACCGTGAAGCGCCGCCATCGAGAGGAAGTAGTTCGATACCCGCTTTTTTCTGAAAATGCTCGATGATATCCGCCACAACCTCCGGCTTTGCTGTCGCAGTCAGACAAATCACTGGCGCGGGCGGCTGATCGCCAGAGAATTCCTTGATGAAACGTCCGAGGTACCGATAGTCCGGCCGGAAATCATGCCCCCATTTCGAGACGCAGTGTGCTTCGTCGATTGCCCAAAGCCCGACTTCGCGCTGCGCCAATACACGGCGGATCGATGTACTGCGCAACTGTTCGGGAGAAATGATGAGGATTCCGGCATCCCCCATCCGAACCTTATCAAGGGCATCTTGGCGTTCGGGCATGGACATCATACCGTTGATCGTGACCGAGCAGGAAATACCGGCTCGCTCCATGCCCTGAACCTGATCCGACATCAGCGCAACCAGAGGCGAAATCACAACGGTCAGTGCCCCGATCTTGTCGAACCGTGACAGCGCGGGCACCTGGTAGCACAGCGACTTCCCCGTGCCTGTCGGCAGAATACCAAGCAGACTATTACCCGACATGGCCTCGTCGACGATGCGTTCTTGCAAGGGGCGACCATCCGGATCGACCGGCTTAGGGCGGAAGCTCGGGAAACCGAACCATTTTTCCAACGCACGGACAGGATCATTCTGTTCGGCACACCAGGCGCAAGCAGAGTCTTTGCAAGACGTGTCTCGCAAATGCTTCACGATCAGAGATGCTTCGCGAAACTGCGCCCGCACCCAAGGAGGCATGACGGAATCTCCGCCTGCAACCGTGATCCAGGACAGCGCATAGGCCATGGGCCATCCATTCTGCGGGCTGCTCAATCGGCTCAATGTCTGCTCGACGCGCTTGCCGCAGGCGCGGCCTCCCAGCAACCGCCGTATCGCGGCACAGGTCTCCTCGTAGCTCGGGCAGTCCTTGCCGCGCACATAGCGAAACACTGCATCGAAACCGCCCGCCCGTTCCATGCGTGTGGTCAGGTAATGGTAGGCCGTAAGAGCATCCGGCTCTTCAGCCTGCAGATTCAAGAAAGCATCGAGTTGGTTTGCCAGCACTTCAAAGACGAGCCGCGCATCCAGTTCGGGGTCATTCACATGGCCTGTCGCCAAGCGGCCATCCTGGTAGTGCTTCACCAGGTGATGATAGGGATTCCGTGGAAATGCGAGCGGATTGAGCCACAATGTGTCGATCGGTGCCTGCATAATCCTGGACAACCGCGGACGTGTCGCAATGAGATGTTCCAGATCGTGCTGGAGGAAATTATGCCCGATTGGGTGTGCCACATCACCAACTTGCGCTTCGAGTTGATCAAGAAGCGCGGCGCTGATACCGCCCATTGATTTAAGAGCCGGACGTTCATCGTGCCGTACTGCCGCAAGTGCAAAAATCTTCGCCTCACGCGGATCCACTTCGAGATCAATCGATAAACATCGGGATAAAAGCTGATTGTGACGCAATTCCATATATAAATAACTACCGGACAGATTGGACGAAACAAGGCCCCTTGGAGTTCAGGACCACGATGAGTTTTGCCCTTCTCCCGCAACATCTAACTATTTGCATTAGATCTCTGAATGGGCACAAATCCCACCTGGAGACCGAAGGGACGACCTATCTTCTCTAGTGTTTCCAAGGTCGGATTCGCTTTACCCGCCTCCAGCGCGATCACCTGAACCCGGGTCAGACCAAATCGTTCAGCAAAAACGGCTTGGGTCATACCCAGAGATTGGCGCAAATCACGAACCGCATTCGGGTAACCGAGCTCGCCTGAGGCAGCTTTCCGAAAGATCTCCTCGCGGCGTGCGCGTTTTTCAATCTTCGAGAGAGGTTTCACGGCTGGCATTGGACACCCTCCAAGGATTCAATTGCAGCGATCATCTGATCAGGCCTGATGGCGCGCTCAATAACCTTGTCCGGCACGCCCAGTTCAGCCGCGGTACCTGGCAAGTCGCGCAGCGCAGGCAACAAACCAATCAATGCCTGGCGCACTTCGTCGACACTCAAACCGTCACAAGCCACAGCATCGCACACCGCAGCCCAGTCCGTACCGAGATCTCGCCCCTCCAGACAGCGCCACCGGCTCTGTCTTGCGATGCCTGCATCCGAAAGGTGCATGGGTGCAAAATCGAACAGTGGAGCCAGCCGAATCCCGCCGTCTGCCGGGCGCTGTATGGCTGTATTGCGCCCATGATTGTCCGGATTCCCGGCGGCCATGTTGAGGACATCTCTCATGAGATATTCCAGCCTGTCCGCTACTGGATCATCGCTATAGAGATCGATGATTTCAAGGTAGTCCTCATGCGACCTGGACACGCCGAATTCAGCAACACCAAGAGCCGAAGTCAGGCTTTCCTGACCATGGAGCAAGACCTTTCCATCAGCGATCTCCCGATCGAACCGCGGCATGATCAGCACACCAGGTTCGTAGCGCAAAGCCGCTGCGCAATTCAGACCAAAGGATCGGGCCAACTCCAGGTAGGGTGCCTCTGCTTCAAGGATCAACCGATCATTGTCGCCCGAAGATTTGAGGAGTTTGATGATGACATGCTCGATCCCATCTTCGGTTTTGACGAAAGGATCCGGATACCAGAAACCATCCCGCCCGGAACGAGTCATCAGGGCTTTGGGCCATTCACCCTGCACGCCGCTGGAACCAGAGGCAAGATGTGCAAACCGATCGACAACATCCAGGAATCGCTCGCTTCGGTTGAAGATGTCCTCATCCGTCAGAGGGGGGCACTCGAGGCCTGCGATGCGCTCCTGCTCGGCTTCCCAAGCTTCCCGGATGCGCAGATTTCCAATCGGGGCGCCCCCTGCACGGCGTAGCAGCTGAAGCTCGACAGCTGGATCGTCAGGCCGAAGACCTTCTTCTCGTGCAATGCGTGCGCGAGCCGCCCCCTGCGGCATGAGATCAAGGAGCCAGGCTGGCCAGCGGTCAGATTGATGATAGGAAAGATCCACTGGGTAACGCATCGACAACGCACGTCGATCGATAACATTCCCCTGGAGGGCATCGACCGAGGCCATCTCCGCCCAGTAGTCCGTGTCATAGCTCGTGTTCGTCGCACCTGTGACCCCGCGACTGGGCTCCAGGAATTCGACTTCAGCGGCATCACGCCACTCACCGTCGACATGTGTCTGAATAGTGAGGTCCATGAAGTACCTCCATAACGATACTCTTTTTCCACCTAGTGAGAAAAGAGTATCTGTTCAAGTACACATTTAAGGGCGTCACCCTTCAGCCACTCCAAGTGCTGAACTCAAATTTCCTCAGGTAGCCGACCGTACCGAGCTAATCGAAGCACAGGTTGACCACCGGGATGCCCACTCAACGAACAATATATGTGAGAGATGCTCTGGCAGGATCGAACTGCCGCCATGGTCACTCGAAATGCCCCCGAACGCGTGGATGACGCGGTTCGAATGTTACCGCGGCGCACAAGCGACCCAAGCGCAAAAGGCATCCGGGAACGTCGTGATAGCACGGTTTTCTTGCCTTCAGGCTGGTTGCGACACAGTCATTGGGCCGAATGGAAGCAAGGGCGTTTAGCTCCCCGTGGTAAGCGATATTGTGTGCTGATTGGCGATGTCACACAGCTTATTTTCATGAATAGTGTTTATTATCAATTGCTTACATTTTTTTCGGGCAGATACCACGTCAGCTGTGACAGCTTGTGACAGAAACTGTGACACTAATTTTCCATTTAAAATCAATGAGTAAGTATCATTATATAGGTATATGTCACATGTCACAGATATATATGTATTTACGTACGCGCACACACATGTACGCACGCGCATGTACGCATGTAATACATATCCTGGCGTGACATGTGACACGCCGTAACTTGTTGATTTTAAAAGATTGTCGTGTCACAGGGGTTCAAGCCAAAACCTCACCCCTTCAGAATATTATTTAAAAACAATACCTTAAGTAACTCCGGACGACGGCGCCCTTTGTGACAACTCACCTCTGAATCCTCGGGTGCTCCCAACCCGTTACCCCCTGCCTCAATCATCTCTCGCCATCCGGACGTGACATGGCGACTGACTAAAGGGAAAGGTTCCGTGTGCCGCGCAAGGCGTGCCGGATAGGTATCTGAATGTCAGCCCAAGTGAGCAAATCGATGCGCTGCTCGCCCAGCCTGATGTCGACGAGCTCTCAGACTTCATCGAAGTGGTACGCCCGGTCATGATCTCCGCCGATGACGAGGAAGAACATCCATTTTCAAGCTGCGCCCGGTGACGTGAATGAACGAGGCTTCCTCTCAACGCCCAAGCGGAAGATTATGGTTGATCGCGCAAGTACAACAAGGTCTTCAACCAACAGCGCCGCCCAGTGAATGTGCTCCTATCGATCAAGGCACCGTCGGTGTGGTCGGCATGGTGCCCATTGTTGTTCCGCGCGAAGGCGAAGAAACCATCAGGGCCGCCGGCCAGACCCTGATGATCCTGCGCCCCAAAAAGCGCGTGAACATGAGTAGCCAGGCGCTTTACGAGAATCTCTCGAACGACACGGTCAAGGGATACATCAAGTCGATCGCCGCCAGCGCCATGGATTGAAACGCATTGCGCTAAGTCAGTTGATGGTGTGTGGTTACAATCTCGATAATACGATCCATGATGAAATCCGTCTGCTGGTAGATCAGCAGATCCGCACTCTCAGGCACGGGAAGAACCGACACATGGGCATTGCGGGTTTCGAGCTGCCGGTATTCGTCGATATCGAACAGCCCATCTTCGGTTGGCACCATGCTCAGCATCGGAATGGTCAACCGATCAATCGCGCCATCAACCGGGGCGTGAAACATCTGCATGTCCCGAACAAAAGTGCGGGTGCCCTGAACGACAAGATGCGAGCAAGCGTCGCGCACAAGTGTCGCCGTGGTGGGATTACGACAGATTTGCAGGTCAAGAGGCGTGGATGCATGGGCGCGGTCGAGATACCAATCCACACCATAACGCGCGATCATGCGCTGGCCAATCCTTGCAATCAGGTCCAAGAGCCGCGGCGCGGTTCTGGCAAGGCGTAAAAGCGTTGCCTGCGGCACCGGGAGCTTGCGAAAGGCCGCCCGGTTGAGGCACCCGTTGAACCCGACGGATATCAATGCGGAGAATGTATCAGGGTCTTTATCCTGTTGCGCCAAGAACGGGATGATCCCGTCGGACAGGCCGATGCCGACGCAGCCCTTCAGGCCCATTCCGACCAGGAACTCCTCAAGCATGACCCGATTGTCTTCAAGGACCGGCAAGTCTTCGTGCAAAGACGAATTACCATATCCGGGCCGCGATGGAATGAGCAGTTTGATCCCTGCGCGTTTGAGCAACTTCTCAGCGCTTTCAGGAAGAAGGTAGCCCATGGCCATTCCCCGCAGGAAAATGGCGGGGGTCCCATCGGGCGCCCCCATCCATGTCCAGGCGATCTTGCGCCCTGAGTCGGTAGTGAGGATCGTTTCGCGCCCCAGCGGGTCTTGCCATTCAGTGAGGACGCCCCGATTTCGAAGCATCTGGCGGCTGGCCACCATCGAAAACAACCGCATCAGCTCCGCTTGAGAAGTCGCGCCAGTCTTGCTCAGGATCGTTTTCATCTGGGTGCGGACCGTATGCACAGAGACCTTCCGAAGTGCAGCGACCGCGGCAAGGTCGCAGTTTTCGAAGAACTGGCGGGCGACGTCGATTTCGGCGTCGGTCAGGTCGAAAGCCTGAGACAGGGTCGCTGACACCTCGGGTGACCAGTCCAGCTCCAGGGAGCGGACCACGATGTAGTGGCTATCCTGATTGGACGCCTTCAATAGAAAGGCCTCTGCCCGAAAGGCCGGCTCACCAGTGAAACGGTCAAGGATTTGAACAATTGCCTGCCCAAGGTTGCCTTGTCCCTTGGCCGCCCGCAGCACGGTGTCGAAATCCACGCGCGACTCGGGTGATAGGCAGTCCAGCGACAAAAATGTGCCTTGTGACGCACCAAACGACTGCTCCCCCTCGGCATTCACGGAGGCCACGCGCAAATCGGGGCTGATCACGACTGCCGGTCCGGCAACTTCTGCAACGACCTTCTCAAGTGGGTCTTCGAAAACCTGAGCGTCAAGCCTGTCCAGCGTGTCGGCGGCAACATCCATCTGTTTGAAGAACGCAGTGGAAAAGTGCCGTTCGAACAGGCTGGCTTCTGAATCGAGCGCATTCAATTTCTGGTTCCAGCGTTCGATGAGGCTGTCAAAGGCGGCCTGATCGACAAATGCCCGGAACGTGTCGGACACGATGTCCAAATCAAGCTCTGTCGTGTTCATCCTGTCATCGAATGGCTTGTCCGGTTTGCTTTGTGGTTGGTCTGCCACCCGTAGTTCCCCGACGTTGTTGGCGTGTGTTGATACTCCGCTCCGTCGCTGGCCGGGGCTGGTTTACTGTTACAAAGCAATAAGTTTGCGTCAATGCCGCGTCATACACCAGGTGGTGTATGACCGATCGCCCGCCATTCAGTATTCATGCGGCGGAGAAATCGGGGCCGAGGCCATGCTTCCTTTCTGTAGCCATGCCGCGATAAAATGACATGAGGAATTCAAAGCGATGAGAATGTGTTGGTTCGGGGCCGTCTGCCTTGCGATCGGGGGGCAGGTTGCGCACGCGCAGCAAGCCAATACGATTATCGTGATGGACGGATCAGGGTCCATGTGGGGCCAAATAGACGGACGCCCGAAGCTCGAGATTGCCCGCCAAACACTGGCCGATGTGCTGGTCGATTTCCCTCCGGACCGGGGCCTTGGCCTTCTTGCCTATGGGCATCGCCGCAAGGGCGATTGTACCGATATCGAGTTGCTGGTGCCCCCTGCGCCCGGGACGGCGTCGGAGTTGCTGTCAAGCGCCAATACCATGCGCTTCCTGGGCAAGACACCGCTGACGGAAGCGGTGCGCCGCGCTGCTTTGGACCTGCGTTCGACAGAAGAAGCCGCGACTGTCATCCTGATCACTGACGGGTTGGAAACCTGTGAGGGAGATCCCTGTGCTTTGGGCCGTGAACTGGAACAAAGCGGCGTGGATTTCACCGCCCATGTGGTCGGCTTTGGGTTGCAGGGTGCAGAGACCGCGGCGCTGGAATGCCTCGCTACCGAAACTGGAGGGCAGTATTTCGATGCAAGCGACGCGCGCGGCCTGCGCGACGCGCTGAACCAGACCCTTGCCCCCAGGGAAGTGCAAAAAACCGAGACCGCCCTGCCGCCGGCCCCGCCTGCAACGCTGGATGCGCCGGAGATTGCTGGCCGCGCTTTGCCGATCGAAGTGCGTTGGACCGGGCCTGCGCGTGAAGGCGATTACATCGACATTGTCCCCTTTGACGGGTCAGGCACCCATGCCTTTGACGCGACACCAGTTGTGGCTGACAGCGACACTGTGCTGCTGACCATGCCCGCCGACCTCGGTGACTACGTCTTGCGCTATGTTCAGCCGCTGACCGAAGAGGAACAGGCGATGATCGCGGATGGCACGCGCGAACGCACGCTCGCCCTGCGCAACATCTCGGTTGTCGATATCGACAATTTCCTCATGGCTCCCGATGTGGCTGGGCAAGGTGCGATGGTTTCAGTGGACTGGGCAGGCCCCAAGGGTTTCCTCGGGCTATATCACGCAAATCAGACGAACCTTGACGCTTGGCTGGCCGGCATGTCCCTTGTGGAAGGCTCGCCGGTCGAGATGCAGATGCCGCTCGATGAGGGCGACTATGCGTTGCGCTACATCGTCGAAGGTTCAGGTTACAGTTCAGCCGAGTTGGCCGTCGAAAAAATCGCGGTTACAGCTGCACAGATAAGCTTCCTTGCCCCTGACAGGGTGCGCCCCGGTGTCGATTTTACGCTGATCTGGTCCGGTCCGGGCGGTCCACGCGACTGGATCGACCTTGTCGATCCGGGCACCGAAGGGCTTTATAGCGGCGATGGTTACTCCGAGTACAGCTACGCGTATCTGCGCAATAGCACCGAAGATCGCGCCATCACTCTGACCGCACCCGATGTGCCCGGCACTTACGAGCTGCGTTACATTGCGGAATTTCCGCCAAGCGGACGCGATGACACATCGGAGCGCGCACTGCTGTTCCGTCAGGCCTTAACGGTTGCTGCCGATGCGCCCGACTGGTCGGCAGATATCAGCGAAACCGACGCGTCGACGGCCATGCCAGTGGCCGACGAAGTCGCGCCGCCCGCCACGCCAGAGGGAGATGCTGCCACGTCCGGTTTCAATGACGTCGCGATTGGCGATGATCTGGGCTATCTTTGTGAAGAACAGCTTGGTTGCTTGATCGAGGACCGCAAGACAGGCATCAGCTTCTTTCTGCGCCCTGGCTGGGGCACGGATTTCCCGTATCGCGATGGACCCGAAGCGCCGGTGCGCATCAATTTCTTCGACACTGCCAGCGAAGCACGGATTTCCTTGAACGCCCCATCGGAGGTGACGGAAGGGATGCTCTGCCTGCCCTCGACAATGGGGCCGGTCTGCAACCTGACACCGGATGAACCTGCCGCCCTTCTCGGCGCCACCTTGCTTTTGCAAACCATTCAACCGTTGAATTGAACATAAAGGATATTCTCATGTCATTTACCTCAATGCGCAAAATGGCAACCTTAACCGCGATGGCGCTGGGACTTGCCCCGCTTGCCGCCATGGCCGATGGCCCAATCCCCGTGCTCCTGTGCGCGCCGGGAGAGGGCTGCACTCAGGGATTTGGCAAGATCAGTGAAACCGACACGGGCATGCTCTATGGCCAAACGGTCACGCCGGGGCAGGTCGCTGTCGTCTATATCGAAGGCAGCCGCAGGGGATCGCTTGTCGCCATGGCGCCCGAAGCCGTGCATCAGGCCTATGGCGGCACAGGATCAATGGACGCTCTGCACATGCTCCCGGGGAACTCGCCGGATGAACTGGTCTTGAGCTTTGATAAGGACGGCGTGGAGCCAATCGACGTCTTCGCGCCGCAAGACAAGGCACAGGGAAGGATCATCAACCTGTTTCCCGAGGCGGTGGATGGCGAAATCGTGCCACGCGATGGGTTGTGGCAGGTCACCTCGCGCGACCAGAGTTTCACAAACTGTCCGGCAGAGATGGAAGCCATGCTGCGTGGCTCGGGTATGATCGACGCGCAGTCGGAAACCCATCGCCTTGCATGGGGCGGACGGTTCGACCCTTCGGTGCTGAATTTCATGAATGGCGACGGTCAGCAGATCACTTGGGACCAGACTGGGCCGAACAGCTTTGAAGGGGACTTGTTCGAAGTGACCTCGGGCCCGGGTAAGGTTGCTGCCGATGTCGGCATGGAGATCACGTCACCGACGCAGATCGACTCCCATGTCGATCTATTCATCGGGGCACTGATGGGGGTTGAGGAGCTTGCCGCACTCGGCCTGTCAAACTGCAAGGTCTACATGACCTTCGATGTTCAACACGTTTCGGATTGAGGTGTCAGACCAATGAAACAGATCTCACTTGCCGGTGTTCTGGCCGCTGTTGCCCTTTCAGCTGTCGAAGCCAAGGCTCAGGATACGCTTTCAAGCTGGGATCGTTATACCAGCTTTCTGCTGTCCTCCTGTATCATCGATGATCTGGGGCTGCGCAGCAAGATGATGGCGGGGATGCAGGCCGAGTATGGGGCCGGCATGACCGAACGGGAAGATCGGGACGGCATGGATTTTCATGACCATCCAAACGGCACGACGCTTGAACTATCTGCCAGCGACGAAGAGGTCTATTGTCGCGTGACGATCCCCTCGGATGTGCTTGATGCGGACGGGATCGAGAATTTGCACGCCGATCTTGATGAACAACTCGGCTACAAAGCGCCGGATGGCGCGATAGAGACGCTGAAGAATGCAGCAGGCACCACGTGGTCCTATGATGGCACGAAGAACAATCGGATGACGGTCACGTTCTCCGTACAAGAGGACAGCTCTTTGCTGATCGAATCCAAATCGCGCGTCGCCGATTAATTGCGGGCGGCGAGAGATCTTACCAGAAACAGCAAAATGTGGTTAGTATCACATATGGCACCGCCACTGGGTCAGGCTTTCGCCGAGCGCCACAGGGGCCCTTCGGGATTCAATGTGTGTTTCTGGGGGCATTCCACCTGCCGAAATCCCCATCGAAGCAGGAGTACTGGATACCGACAGTTCCAGCCCCTCCGTCTGCGCCATCGAAATCGGTCAGACATGGTAACCGAAGACGCATCCAAAATTTTGGATTTTCGACCAAGTGCCGGGCCAAGGGTTTCTGCCAAGGCACTCGGCAAGCTGATCATTTCCGCCAAATTAATTATCCCAATACTGAAGCGAGGAACCAATCCTCAGGGGATAGCTGTCAGAGGTAAAGTTCTATCTATTTGATTATAAATGGAAAAGAGAAACAGGTACATATTCATCCCTGAGTTTTTCACGCCCTTTCCGATAGGTTGGAAGAAATTACCACTTCCCGTCGAGAGGACCATCCATGAACAAATCGCACCATTTTCTGAAGCTGACTGCCAGCACCGCGCTCGCGGTCATCGTCGGCTTCCCATCTTTTGCCCAGGGAACGGGTGACTATTCCGACGAGACGAACTGGGACATCAACAGGACGACGGAACGCGCATCGGGAATGACTGAGAGTGGCATGGTCGGTGGTATGACGATGCCGGGATACAACCCGAATACCCTCCGCCCTGCCGGCGACGGCTTCGGCCGCCATCAGGCAACCCAAGATATCGATATGCAGGGCAACAGCGTGAATGGAGTTGGAGCTATTATCGGAACTGGCACAACCGTGATCAAAGGGCTCGACTTTCCCAGTGACTATGGCGATGCGGCTAACAAACTTTACGTCGATACGATTCTCGGTGCCATGGCTGAAGACCTTCAGGATGGAGACACAGCTGTCGAAGAGCGGATCGACAACATCTCTGCCGGTGATGGTCTGCGACGTGACGAAGACCAGTTTTCGGTGGATGACACCGTGGTCAGGACCTTCGGTGACCAGAACATCGGCGGCGTGAAGAACTTTCAGACACGGATTAACGTGTCCTCAACCTCAAATCGCCCTCTGGACTCGCGCAGCCATGCTGACAATGGTGTCGGGCTCTACGGGCGCGCCTCAAGCACCAATGGTGGATATGGTGTCGTAGGCATGAATGAGGGGGCCGCTGGCGCAGGCGTTCTGGCTGAAACCCTCAGCGTGAATGGTCTGCCGCTCATGGTCTCGGCGCCAAGCACGGCCATGAGCCTTGTCGGCCTGAGTGCCGGCGGAAATATTGTCAGCGAGATTTCATCCGTCGGGGATGGCGTTGCGATAACAGGCATCGAGTTGCCGACACGCGGAGACCATGCCGCCTCCAAGGAATATGTCGATCTCGTCGTTGATATGCTCCGTGACGAATTCGGAATTTCGGCGGTTTCCCCATATATCCAAGAAGCTGTCAGCTTGGTGCTGGACCCGACGGCAACACCCATCGAGGACTACTATTACTACAGCTGCGGAACGAGTACCGTAAACCCCGATGGCAGCCGCACCTGTTCCGAACTCGTCATCAAGACTCCGGTGAGCCCTACCCGTGGGGTCTTCAGGCTTCATGAAACAAATGTTCAGACAATCGTAAACTTGGGGATTCATCTTTCCGGGAGTTGCACCTTGGGTGACCAGATCGGCTACGATGAAATCCACTATTTCTATGGCACCAGCTTCCCTGCGGAGACCATGGATGCGGAAATCTATTATGATGCGCATTACCCGGAGTCCTGGGGCTTCGTTGAAGGTGCGCCTGACCATGGCCCCGGGACCGTCACCGATGGCTGCAACTTCCAGCCACGCGCGCAGGTTTTCACCCCCAGCGACCCTGAGTTTGAGCGCCTGAAGGGCTTCACCCTTTACGATCGGAACGTGACCCCGATGCCAAGCGGGTACACTGTGGAAGAGCCATAATACTCAGAGTTCTATGATGTCGAGGGCATCCCCTGGGGGTGCCCTTTGGCTTGGACAAGGTAAAATTAACCAGGCCACCATTCACTGCAAGCCATCAAGGATCCATGGATTTCAGTGCCGTACTGTCAGCGTCACCATCTCCTCAGTGTCCAGGCGCAACACCTCGCCCCACAGGGGTGTCTTGAAGTACATCCAGTCCCCCCGACTGCCGCCCTCAACCTCAAGGACCGAGATCAGCCCGGCCCATTCCAGGGGCTTCAGAACGTAGCTGAAGAACACCGCGAGTTCCCGCCACCGGGCTTTGTTCCAAGCTGGCCCTTCCCCGCAGAATAGACCACACCGTTGTTCAGCGCTTTGACGCAAGCTGAACAGATGCCTGCAATACAAACTGAAATCCTTCCCAAAAACTCTTAGAGTTCTTCGCATATTCCATTGTATTTATTGGTGATTTTGGGATACATCTGGTGGTACAAACATGAAATTTAAACTGAAAAAGTAGCTGCAACCTGTCAACGGCGGCTATCGGTGTTTTCTGTCGACCTGATATGCGGGCGCAATGCATGCCGCGACACTACAGTTCAGATTGGTATCCCCTTTGACCGTGTTCCACCACGACGATACAAGTGAACAATGAAAATGCGTTCGACGAGCGACAGGGGCTTGCGGGTTGAGAGGAGTGTGAATGGACGACAACCCTACCACCGGACAATGCCTTTGTGGCACCGTGAAATTCCGCATAGCGGGAGCGTTCGAGAGCTTTTTCCTTTGCCACTGCGCCCGCTGCCGTAAAGACAGCGGTTCGGCCCATTCCGCAAACCTGTTTTCCTCCACGGCCAAAATCACCTGGGTTTCAGGCGAGGAAAACATCAAAATATTCCGGCTCGCCGGGTCACACCATATGAAGAGCTTTTGCTCCGACTGCGGGGCTGCGCTGCCTGTTTCTCAGCCGGAGGTTGGTTTTCTTGTGGTGCCGGCAGGGTCGATTGACAGCCGGATCGATATACGACCCACGGCGCATATCTACTGTGCCAGTCGTGCAGACTGGGACAACGACCTCGCCTCCATCGAAAGGATCGACGGGCTTCCCGGTTGAACGGTTGAACCGATGATGCATATAGGACAGCAGGCAGACGACAAGGGCGCGACCGTCGGTTTCGCCCTGCTCTGCAGACACTTACCCTCCGAGAATGCTGTGCCATGGATGAATAGCAGGTCTGGCAAAGCTGCAGGCGGTATCGGCGTGGAGGGTGAATAGCGGCTCCAGGCCGGTTTCACCCTCACTGCGTGAAGTCGTTCCCAAAGGTTTCTCTCCTGGTCGCCACGCGATTGATAGCGAGTTTTGCTTTCTCGGTCGGTCCATATTTTTCTATGTATTCGAGCAAGGCTGCTTCCAACTCGTCTATGCGACGCTGGGTGTCTAGCTGTTTCTCATCCATCTCGCTTCTCCATTGGTTCGATGCCAACCTGCCGTCATGAGCGTTAACAAAATGCTAACGTTGCAAGCTTTAGAGGGACAAGGATGAACTACGCATTTGATCGTCAAAGCGAACGAACAGAACTTTTGAACGAGCTTTCGAGACTGCCGGATGATAAACGATCAAAGCTCATTGAAGAGTATCGGCAGCGCTCGGAGGCAGCATTTGCTCCAGCGACACTGAGGAACTACCGAATGATACTCAGGTTGTTCGCCGAGTGGTGTACCCAAAGAGGGTACAGTGCTGCGCCACCTATCTCCCCCTCAACAGTTGCGGCATGGGTCGATGATATGGGAGGAAAGCTAGCGACAACCACAATCGAAACGAGGCTCTGGGGGATTGCCGAGCTTCATCGTTCCCACTTCCTTCCAACGCCAACGACGCACCGCTTAGTTGAGCTGGCCGTCAAGAGCGTGAAGCGAAAATACGGATCTGCTGCGAGGCAAGCCCCACCACTAGGTAAGAAAGACGTTTTGGCTGCGATTGAGAGGCTAGGAAATACACGGATTGAGATGCGGGATAAGGCGCTTCTTTGGATAGCGACGGACAGTTGGTGCCGCGCTTCAGAAATCTGCAATTTCCGCGTGAAAGACCTACAGCGGCAGGATGACGGCAGCAGCTTGCTCTTCGTGTCTCGATCCAAAACGGACCAAAATGGCGAGGGTGCCTATGCATTCCTATCGAGTCGAGGCACGAATGCAGTAATCGCATGGATTGATGAAGCTGGCTTAAAGGCTGATCATCCAATTCTCACGAAGTCGCAGAGGGGAGGCTTAAGAACTCCCTTGGACCCCGCAACACTATCCCGGATCATCCGGCGACGTACTGGCCGAAACGATGTATCAGCACACAGCACACGAGTCGGAGGTGTGCAGGATGCTTTTCGTCTGGGCTGTGACTTGTCATCGATCATGGTAGCTGGGCGCTGGACTTCACCCGAAATGCCTGCCCGCTATGCACGACGCCTGCTCGCCTCACAATCTGCAGCAGCGAAGGTATCAGAGGCTTTTCAAGAGGAACAGAGTTGAGCGTCAAAAGCGGAATGTTTCAAGGTCTGCTTTGATGAAAACGCGCCGAGGCGATCGGAACTCGGGTCAATATCAGCCAATGCCCACCTATTTCTCCTCAATGGAAATCCCTGCTCGGAAACAACCGCTTGGCCTGCTCCCGTGGATGACGGGCGCGAGACGGATAACGTGGTGGTCTCGGTGCGTCATCGGCCTGTGGCTGGGTCCGACCGATGGCGTCATCGAGCGGATGGCCAAGCTCGGACAATTTGTGGGACAGGTCCTCGATATGATCGGCGATGAGATGCACGACGATGCCCTCGCGTTCGAGCCGTCCGGTGACGCGCAGGAGGCGGCCGCCCATGACGCTGCGGCGGAAGCGTTCGTAGACCTTGGGCCAGACGACGACATTGGAGACGCCGGTTTCATCCTCGAGCGTCAAGAAGATCACGCCCGAGGCCGTGCCGGGGCGTTGCCGGGTGATGACGAGGCCGCAGACCGTGGTGCGCTTGAGCGGTGCGGTGGGCAGGCGGTCGTGCGGTGTCAGGCCCGGCAGCGAAGGGCGCAAAAGCTCCATCGGGTGGGCGCGCAGCGTGAGGCGCAGGGCGACGTAATCCTCGACCACCTCCTCGCCCAAATGCATGCCCGGCAGGCGCATGTCCGGCTCGTGGATGCCCTCACCATCCATCGGATCGGAGAAGAGCGGCAGCGGTTTCGGGGCGCGGATCGCCCGCACCTGCCAGAGCGCGTCGCGCCGGGTCAGGCCCATGCCGATGAAGGCATCGGCCTCGGCCAGACGTTCGAGGACGGAGGGCGATACGCCCGCGCGCAGCCAGACGCTTTCGGGGTCCTGATAGCCATTGCCGCGCGCCGCGCTGATCCAGCCGGCATCTTCTTCGCGGAAGCCCTTGATCTGGCGAAAACCGAGCCTGAGGGCGAGCGCGCCATCAGCGCGGCGTTCGAGGGCATTGTCCCAATCGGAGCGGTTGACGCAGACGGGCCGCACCTCGACCCCGTGGTCGCGCAGGTCGCGCACGATCTGGGCCGGGGCGTAGAACCCCATCGGCTGGGAGTTCAGCAGGGCGCAGGCAAAGATCGCGGGGTGATGGCATTTGAGCCACGAGGAGACGTAGGTCAGCATGGCGAAGGCAGCGGCGTGGCTTTCGGGAAAGCCGTAATCGGCGAACCCCTCGATCTGGCCGAAACAGGCCTCCGCGATCTCTTGTGAATAGCCGTTTCCCATCATCCCGCGCACAAAACGCTCGCGCTGCTCCCCGATAGTGCCCATGCGACGGAAAGAGGCAAGAGAACGGCGGAGCTTGTCGGCCTCTTCGGCGGTGTAGCCCGCGCCCACAACGGCAATCTGCATCGCCTGTTCCTGAAACAGCGGCACGCCCAATGTCTTGCGCGTGACCTCTTCGAGGGCGGGCCGAAGGGTTCGGGCGCCTCGAGCCCCTGACGCCGCCGGATATAGGGTTTGACCATGCCACCCTGAATGGGGCCGGGTCGCACGATGGCGACCTCGATCACCAGATCGTAAAAGGTCGCGGGACGCATCCGCGGCAAGAAATTCATCTGGGCGCGGCTCTCGACCTGGAACACCCCCACGGCATCGGCACAGGTGAGCATGTCATAAGTCGCGCGGTCCTCCTGTGGCACAGTGTCGAGGGTCAGGCGGATCTTTTCATGCGCCTCCAGTAGATCAAAGCTTTTGCGCAGACAGGTGAGCATACCGAGGCTCAGGATGTCGACCTTGAGAATGCCGAGAGCGTCGATGTCGTCCTTGTCCCATTCGATACAAGTGCGCCCCTCCATTGCGGCGTTTTCGATCGGGCAGAGATCGTCCAGCCGCTCACGCGTGATGATAAAACCGCCGACATGCTGACTCAAATGGCGCGGAAACCCGATGATTTCTCCAATAAGTTCAAGCGTCTGCGCGAGCCGCCTGTCCTTTGGATCAAGGCCCAGCTCGCGGGCCCGCTCCATGTCGGCGCCCGAATTGGTCAGGCCCCAGATATCCGCCGACAACCGCGCGGTGAGGTCTTGCGAGAGGCCCATGACCTTGCCGACCTCACGGATCGCTGCGCGGGTGCGGAAATGGATGACCGTGGCACAGAGCCCCGCCCGCGCGCGTCCGTATTTCTCGTAGATCCACTGGATCACCTCCTCGCGGCGCTCGTTTTCAAAATCCACATCAATGTCGGGCGGCTCGCCACGATGGCGCGAAATGAAGCGTTCGAAGACCATGCTGATCATATCGGGCGACACATCCGTGATGCCGAGAAGGTAACAGAGGATGGAATTGGCCGCCGAACCGCGCCCCTGGCAGAGGATGCCACGCGCTCGTGCTTCCGCCACGATCTCATGCACGGTGAGGAAATACGGGGCATAATTGAGTTCACCGATCAGGGAGAGCTCCTTGTCCATCAACTGATGCACACGCTCGGACGCGCCCTCTGGGTACCGGCGGTGAAGCCCCTCCCGCGCCAGCCGGGTCAATCGGGCCTGCGGGCTTTCACCTTCCGATATCTCGTCGGGATATTCGTAACTCAACTCCGAGAGGTCAAAGCAACAGCGCGCGGCGATCTCCAGCGTGCGCCGGAGCGCCGCGGGATAGCGCCGATAAAGCCTTGCCATGTCGCGCGCACCCTTGAGACGGCGTTCCGAATTGAGCAACGCTCTGGTGCCGATGCGGTCGATGGTCAGCCCCTCCCGCAGGCAGGTCAGAACATCGGCCAGCCGCCGCCGCCGCCCGTGGTGCATGAGCACGTTCCCCACCGCCACCATCGGCGTCGAACAGCGTTGCGCCAAGGCCGCACAGCGGTCGAACCAGCCCTGATCGGATCCATCGTAACACGGGGCCGCGCCGAGAAACACATGTCCGGGATAGCGGCTGTGGAGCCGTTCCAGAGACCCGCGTGCGCGTCCCAGATCGCGGGGCGGCAGGGCGATGAGGATCATGCCCTGACAGCCTGTTTCGAGATCGGCGAGATCAAGATGGCACTCCCCCTTGCCCGCCCGCCGCTTGCCCTGAGTGAGAAGCCGTGAGAGGCGCTCATAGGTCGCGCGGTCGGTTGGCAGCGCGAGCCACTCCACCGCACAATCACGCAGGACAAGGCGGGTCCCGACGATGAGTTTCGGCAGCCTCGGGATCTGTGGCGCGGGCAGGCCTTTCTGCGATCCGATCTCCTGACGCGAACAGGGATCGATTTGGTGCGTGGAGCGGATGCGCAGGCTGTCCGCCGCCTCCTCGCGCAGAGTCTTGAGCGCCGACCAGGCCCGCACGACACCCGCAAGCGTGTTGCGGTCGGTGATCGCCACGGCGTCCAACCCAAGCTCGGCCGCGCGCAGCATCAGTTCCTCGGGATGGGAGGCCCCGGTGAGAAAGGTGAAGTTCGAGGTGACGCAGAGTTCCGCGTAACGGTCAGGCGGCGCAGTAATGTTTTCATAACCAAGGAGGGTCATGCGAATTCCCCCTCCACGCACCAACCGGGAAAGGCGGGCGTGTAGAAAAGCCAGAGGCGGCGGCCCTCGCGCGTGTCCACTTTCCAGTAATCGCGCAACCCCGTGCGCCATGCGTCGTCCTCGAGCCACCATTCGGGCGCGATACGTTCGGGACCGATGGCGCGCCCCGTGGTAAGCGTCATGCGCCGCCAACGAAAACGCTCGGGCGGGGTCGGCCCATAGCCCGCAATCGGTTCGGGCGGAAAGAGGCACATGGGGCGCGGGCGGTGCGTGGACCAGCCGCTCTCGGGGCGACTGTAGGCGGCGGGGACGATGAGAAAGGCGCGCTCGGGAACATGGCTGTCAGCAGGCAGATAGCGTTGCACCCTGTCGAGGCCGATGCGCGTGCCGATGCGGGTGATAAGATCGTCGAGGCGGTCGGGGGCATGACTCTTACTACCGCCAATCGGCTGCCCAATCTGTTGAACCGCGAGCGGCTCGACCAGTGTGGCCTCCAAACGAATCTGATCAATGCCGAAGCCCGCGTCCACCTCGCCCACACCGCGTTCGAACAGCGGCAGGATGCGATGCGGATCGCGCATGGGGGCAGCGAGGCGCAACTCGACCTCCTGGCTGCCCTGATCGACGCGGCGCAGCGTGAGGGCGAGTTTGCGCGCGCCCATTTCATGCGCGTTGAGTTTCTCGCAAAGCGGCACGAGCAGGCGTTGGGTGATCCCCATGACGTCCTCGGTCAGCCCGACCGGTTCGGGGAGGCTCATGCGCGTGGCGAAATTCGGGGGTTCGCGTTCGGGAGTAACGGGTTCGGGCACATGACCCATGGCCTGATCGAGACGGAGCATCAACTCTGGCCCGAAACGGCGCGCAAGCGGCGCGCGGGCCGCAGTTACGAGATCGCCGATGGTTCTTAAGCCGAGACGTTGGAGCGCAGTGACCATCTCAGGATCGAGGCGCAAGGCGGCGACGGGGAGGCTTTCGAGCGAGGCCTCGCTCCCCCCGTAATGAGCAAAGGCCCACGCCGCGCCGCGGGTGTCCGCGAGGCCAAGGCCGATCGAAAGCCCCGCCCTTGCAGCCCGAGCACGGATATCATCGAGCATAGCCTCTTCACCGCCCCAAAGATGGGTCGAGCCGCTCACGTCGAGCACAAGCCCGTCAGTCCCGTCCCGTCCCACCCAGGGACAATAACGTGTCGCCCACCGCCGCAGGGTTGCCAGAAACCGCGCGTCAAGATCAGGGCGTGCGGGACGGCTCACCAGATCGGGACAAAAGGCGCGGGCATCGGCAAAGCTCATCCCGCGGGTCAGCCCTGCCCGCTCGGCAGCGGCGTTGAGACAATAGAGCCGTTCGGTGTTGTTCGATTTGAGGGTGATCGCAAAGGGGCCAAGCACCGGGCGTGCGCGTAGAACACGGTCACTCGGCAACCGCGGAAACCACATGCACACGACGCGTTTCCTGATCCCACCGAACATTCCAAGCTCCAAATGTTCTCGCTTTGTTCTTTATAATTTCCCAACGCATGAGAGTCGAGTCTTCCTCTGCGGCATCGAAAATCGGCGTGGCCCGCCAGCGGGTTTCGGCGGCATTCGACCCCATGCCCTCAGGAATGATGCAGAGCCCCGTGATACCGCCCGCCTTGGCCGCAAGTTGCAGCCGCCGCCCCTCGCGCAGATCGAGCGGGCGGGTGATTTCGAGGATGACATGAGAGAGCGTGCCGTCCTTAAGCGCCTCCTCAGCCACGGCGAGCGCGTCGATCTGGTCTTTCGGTCGGGCCAGCAGGAGCCGCGCGGGGTCGAGGTATCTCATAAGCCCCTGTGGCGTAATCGTATCGCCGAGCCAGCCCTCGCGGATCCAGAGCGCTCCGCCACCCGTGGTCATCGCCGCAAAGCTCATCGCAACAGGCCCGCAGACCTCATGGACGCGGGCAGCACGGAGGGGAAAAAGGCTACAGAGATCGACTCGCATAGAAGGAAACGTAAAGTGAACATGTGGTCCGAGCAATGGCCATACACTACATATGCTGCGCATCAATATGGGATCAGGGACGCTGCCTATGCCATCCCCGCGATCTCTTGTCCCGCATGGGGCTGGCCGACCGCATCGAATTCCCCTCAGCCAACCTTTCGGGCGGGCAAAAGCAACGAGTCGCTGTTGCCCGTGCATTAATGAACAGTCCGGAACTGGTGCTGGCGGACGAGCCGACCGGGAACCTAGACCGAGACTCGGCAAACCAGGTGATGGACCTGATCGGTCAGATCAACCGCGAGGAAGGCACGACCTTTCTGATCTCAACCCATGACGACAAGATTGCGGGTTTCTGTCGGCGACAGATCGTTGTGGGCGATGGGGTTGTGACCGGTTAAGCCCACGCAGCGGGTGCTTACTGCACGGTATACCCCCCGTTGACGAGGTGGCAGCTTCCGGTGATGAAACTGGCCTGATCCGAGAGCAGAAAACAGGTCATCGCCGACACCTCGGCAGCCTCACTCAGCCGCCCAATTGGGTGCAGGGCGGCAATGCCGTCCAGCGACGCTGCGTCTGTTCTTTTCCAGAAGCGGCGTCGCGATGAAGCCCGGACCAACCGCGTTTACCCGAGCCCCGGCCTTAGCGTATACGATTTTGGAACTCAGGCGGACAACCTCGAGATCTTCATGAGGTTTCCCTTCCCCTCCTCGTCAACGGGAAAGCCTGTAAAACCATCGGTGCAGGACGCGAGGAAGAAAGAACAGAGAAAAATAGACAAAGATTTTCTCCAAAGCAGTGCTACCTTTATTACTCGCCTTTAATGGCCTTTGAACCAATTATGGGCTGAACTGAGTAAGAAAATGCTTCATCAGGAAAGCTCCCGTAGAAATGCTCGGCTATCGCGTCAATCGTCGGGAAATCTGTGCTCGTACCGATACCAGCATTGTCGGCTTCGAGTACATTTAGCTGCCCAGAAGCCAACACTTCCAAGCCGTCATATTTCGATTTCCATTCATAAAAGGTGGTTTCGCTGATGTTATGCTGGCGGCACAACTCCTTCGCCCCGTGTCCACCTTGGTGTTCCTTCAATATGCCAATAATCTGCTCCTCGCTGAGACGGCTTCTCTTCATTATCTTTCTCCTCCGTTGGTGAACAGACAAACCTAGTCGTTGGTTTTCTGACAAACAGGTAATCTGATTTTGCTCGCCTGGGTCGCACAGGCTTCCCTTGCCTTCAACTGAATTTCATCTCTGGGGTCTTGCATTCTCGCCAGAGCACATCGGTTATACCGCAATGTGCCGGACGATAGTCCACTGGCAACTCAGTCAGGATCGCGATAATCGCGGGAAGGTCAAAGTGTTCGCAGGCCGCGAGAAGCCGGTCGAGCGCGGCTCTCAGTTCCGTCATCGACAGCGAGGCTTCCGAGGCAGTCATGATCCGTGGATGCTTCGTCGGTGCGGAATCACTGCCGATCAGGAGTTCCTCGTAGAGCTTTTCGCCCTTGCGAAGCCCCGTTACACAAATCGGTATGTCTCCGTTATCTGGCGCAGCTTGATCAGGATTCTCTGCTAGATACGGCGTCAGGCCATGCAACTTCACCATGCTCATCGCGAGGTCGAAGATTTTTACCGGCTCCCCCATGTCGAGCACGAACACATCCCCGCCCTTGCCCATCGCGCCCGCCTGGATCACAAGTTGCGCTGCTTCGGGGATGGTCATGAAATAGCGCGTGATATCCAGATGAGTGAGCGTCACCGGCCCACCCTTTTCGATCTGGGCGCTGAACCGTGGGATGACCGACCCCGAAGAGCCAAGCACGTTCCCGAAGCGAACCATCGAGAACACGGTCGACCCGCCTTCGCGCGCCTGTGCCTGGCAGATCAACTCGGCGATGCGTTTTGTGCCCCCCATGATATTCGTCGGTCGCACGGCCTTGTCGGTCGAGATGAGAATAAAGTTTTCGACCCTGTGCTTGCGCGCGGCGTTGGTGATCTCGAGGGTACCGAATATGTTGTTGCGAATGCCCTCGACGACGTTTTCCTCGAGAAGCGGAACATGTTTGTAGGCGGCGGCGTGATAGATTGTCTGCACGCCGAAGGTTCGTATCGCCATGTCGAGACGCCGCGCATGTTGTACCGAGCCAAGCACGGGGGCTATCCGTGTCGGATATCCCATCCGTTTGGCCGTCTCGGACAACTCGGTCTCGATTGCATAAAGCGCAAATTCCGAAATCTCGTAGAGAACGAGCGTTTTCGGCACCTGTGAGAGGATCTGGCGGCAGAGTTCGCTCCCGATTGAGCCGCCCGCGCCAGAAATCATCACGACCTTGCCGTTGACGTTCTGGCGGAGAAGGACTGGATCCGGCGCGACCGGATCACGTCCGAGAAGATCTTCGGTCGAGATCATGCGAAGCTCTGAAATTTTAGCCTTGCCGCTGATGATCTCGGAGATTCCCGGGATTGTCTTGATCTCGAGATTCAAATCTGCGAGCTCTTCCACCACCTCCCGACGCCGCTGTCGCCCCATGCTCGGAATGGCGAGGAGTAGAACCTGCGCGTTCCGGTCCCTGACAAGACGCTGGATCTCCGCGGGAGCGTAGACACGTAGGCCGCCGATGATCAGGTTCTGAAGGTTCTCATTGTCATCGACAATGGCAATGGGCTGGTAGTCACATCCGTGAAGCAACGAGTTCAAGAGCTGCATCCCGGCCTCACCTGCCCCATAGATGATAACGGGCCGTTTCCCTCCATGAGCGGGACTTCGAAACATCTGCCGTGCGACAAAGCGCAACCCGCCCACTGTCAGAAATACAAGTACGGCATGAATGAATGGCACAGAGCGGGGAATCCCGGCATCGAGCAGCAAACTGCTCGCATGGAGAAGGACCGCCGAAATCAGAGCGCCCTTGCCCACCGTGGCCAAAACCTTGCCCGTCACATAGCGCACCATTGCGCGGTAAAGCCCGAGCATCCAGAAGACACAGACTGTCAAGATTGTAGTGAGAAGTGCCGTTCCGAGTACAGGAATATCCCCAAAAAACTGTACGCCCTCAAGGCGCAGGGTCATTGCCGCCAAGAATGAAATTGCGACAAGAAAAGCATCAACCGCGAACTGCAGCAGTATTTTGATACTGCGTTTGAGACCAGCGAGGTAGCTCGTGAAACTCGATACCATCATAATATATCGCGCTCTAAGTTGCAAAAAGAGGAAAAAAGATAGAGCGCGATCAACAAAGATGTAAACTCAGGAAAGGACAATCTCTGACCTGTTGAAAGTTCACCCTTTCGTAGGGTATATCGGAACACATCTTAATAGCAACACCAATGGCAAAACTCGACCAAACTTAAATATATTGAAGCCTGTATCACAAACAATTTTCCAAGATGCCTGCGCATTATGAGACAGGCCCAATTGGCTTCAAGATGTTGGGTGTTTCCTGGATCTTCAAGAGTACTGGGGTCACGTGCATATGCTTTGTTCTATCGTTCAATGATCAATAGTTAGAACACATTTTCTTTACTCTGGGGCGAAGGCTTTCCTGCGGATGCCGTTGATGTTTCGACCCAAGCACCTATGCGGTTATGCCGAAGCATTCGCGGCGAGTAAGCATCCACGATACACAAAAGGCGTAGCGATACTTGAGGCAAGTAGTGTGTTCACAAAACTCTAGGCTGATCGGAAATGCTAAGAAGCAGTAGAAAATCAGCCTTGGTTCACAAGGAGAGATCATCCAAATTCTGGAGAACATGTTCGAGAGACTTAACAAGTTGAATTTGTTCAGGCTCCGACAATCCATAAGTCACATCAGCCAGCTCCAAGTTTATAATCAGATCAGCCTGCCGACCAAGCTCTCGCGCACGCGGTGTTAAACATAAAAGCATCGCGCGTTTATCCTGAGGAGAGGGTTGCCTAATGAGAAGGCCATCTCGCTCCATGCGAACGGCAAGGGAACTCAGTGTGGCTGTCTCAACACGGAGCGCCCTGGCAATATCTGACAGCGTCAGATCCTTTCGATCACCAACAGCTCGAATAAAACCTGCAGTGCCAGCGGAAAGACCAATCGAGCCAAGCTTGGCCTGTCGCCTTTTCATGCTCTCCTTCGAGATCGCTGAACACAGATCGTGAATATCTCGACCGCGTTGAATGCGATCCTGATCAAATTTGGGGGCTTCCGAGTTTGACGTCATCAGAGCTTCTCTACCGCACCGCGATCACGGAATTTTCTTAGAAATAATTTGGTTGCTACCTACCATTCATCAGCACTTCACGCAACAAATGGACCAAAATCCATACAAAACTGCGCTTTTATACCGAAAAAACTTCTTGAAGGCGGATAGCTCGTGGATACTTAGGTAGCACCCTATGTTTTTTTGAGCCCTGCAAATGACCGCCTTTATCGCATCTCTTACTCCAATCGTGCTGCGCACATCTGCTGTCATGTCAACAGCGGAACTTGCCGCTTGGGCACAGATTGGCAAAAATTCAGTCCCTCGCCTGACCATCGGTTTTGGTATCCGTGAACTTTCCGGCTCTGCGAAAAATCATCGTTATTCAGTTCATGAAGTGATGCGAAAAATCCTGGGTGTCACAGCACGGAATGCCGAGGATCTGGAGGCTCTGCTCTACCCTCTGCAAAAATCCACTTGGGTATCTGAGTACACAGGACTGAGCGTTTCAGCGATCAATGCCTCGATTTGCGAAAAACGCCTCACCCTCCCTGCACCTGTCGAACTGACCCAAACCGGACACGGTCAGGCGGCTGCCAGAGGCAGGCGCTGGATCCCTGCTCAGATCGACGCGTATCTGCGGAATGATCCGATCCCGTTCATGCCGGTAATGGCGTCTGTTCAGGCCACCCAAACTGCGCCCAAAACCGCCTCTCGTAACGTATTTGCGGCGATGTGCTCCGATAACGCCGAGGTCTCCCGCCAATGCCATTTGTAACGAACAGTCCCAAATTTCCGGGTCCGGGAAATTCACGCCTGTTCGTTACCACCTCCCCGATAACGCCAGAAAGTCCCTGTAACGCCAAGCTCTTACGGAAATGCCCATGACTGAAAGAACCTCGAAGATTCCGACGATGCAAGAGGCCGTTGCACATGTTGAAACGCATGGCAGCACAAGCCAGAAACAGGATATTCGAAAAGCGAAATCCGCTTTTGCGATCCACGGTTTCGAAGGTCCGGATTTCGATCATTTTCCCGCAGTGTTGTCGGATTATGAGAAAGCTGTTCCCAAGCTTCGCGGCAGCATGACGGCACTTCAGGCTCTCATCCACGCAGCAGGAATTTCAGAAGAGACCTATAAACAGCAGCAACGCGCCGGCCGCCGCCTCATTGAAGCTGTTACCGGTGCAAAGGCCGCCAAGCTTGAGCGGAGGGCACGTGACGATGATTGGGCTGAACTGTTGCGGCAGGTGGACCTTCTGGTTACCGCCGGTTTCTTCCGAAAGCAAAATCGTATTGCACTGACCGCTTTGGTCGACTGCTGCCGTACTGGTGATATCTCACCCTCAGGTTTGACGTTGGACCGGGCCGAGACTTGGCTGTCGTCTACCCCTGTGGCGCAGCGCAAGAGACTGCGAAACGGCCTGAAAGCTTTCGATGGACTGCGCGACATTGAACGTTTACGCCCGTTCTTACCCCCCTACCCCGTGACCCCGGCAGTCAAACCCGCTGGCCGCATCTCGACTCTCCCTGAGCCACTTCAGAACGCCATCAGTAATTGGGTCGAGGTCGCCGCTCGAGAGCAAGTTGATGATCCGCGCCACGCGCATATGGCCGCAGCGCTTTCTGCCTCGACGCGTGCAACGTATAGTGCCGCGACCTCACTCTATATCCAGACCCTCCTTGAGTTGTTCCCGAACCTCTCAAACGAGGTCGATCTGGAGCATCTGTTCTCCGAAAATCATATTGGCTGCGTCTTGGCTGCGTGGGGCAGAAATGCGGACCTAAAGACGCGAACACTCGCTGGTTATGCCGCAGACCTTGGCAGCCTTCTGCACCGGAATGAACTGCCCGATGCCGGCGCCTATGTCAGAGGGCTTACGAAAGTCCTTCCATATTTGGTCGAGGGCAGATCAGCGGGAAAAACCATGAGCCCGAAGGTCAAGAAATGGTGCCAATCCCTCCTGCGTGATCCCCGAAAAACTGCCCTCTTTCAGATTCAACATCTCGAATATTACCGTCGTGCTCTCGAAGTCCTCGCCACCGCAAAACAACATGGGTTGGATCTGAAGACCCTATCAAAGCCGGCCGTTTTAACCACCCTGCCAGACAAGGAGCGCTCCTCCGCCAAAGCGGCGCTCCGGCAGGTTCGAATGTTCGGTATGATGGCCGCCTACGCAGCAATCGCCCTGGAGGGCGCGCCATTTCGGCGGCAAAACATGCTCTCACTCCGGCACAGCGGCCCCAAGAAAACGATGCATCTGCATTTGCGAGGGCGTTCCCCCCATGTGATCATCAAGTTTCCGAATGAGGAGCTGAAAAACGGACGATTCCTCTCTGAACGTGGCGAAGAACTCGAGCCGATCACGATCGAGAAACGCGGTGCCGGGGACCATGCTGTCGATATCATCAAATTTTACTTGAGAGAAATCCGTCCCTTGTTCCCAGAAGCCGAGAAAACACATGCGCTTTTTCCCCCTCTTGAAAAGGCCAACACCTCGAGCGATGGGTTCGTTGCCGGTACTTTTTACATCTGGCTTGCGGAGGCTTCTGGTGCAATCGGCCTGCCAATGAATTCCCACAATTATCGCCACGGATATTGTTCGATCGACATCAACGAAGGCCGCCGGTCGATGGAGGACCTGGCCAAAATCCTTGGGGATACAGTCTCTGTCGTGCAGCGCAATTATGCCTGGATCAACGCCAAACAGTCGGTGCTGAATGTGCAGAAGGACACGGCACGTCGCCGTGCCAAAATCCTGCAGGCGCGAAGTGAAGCCTCATGAACCGATACCACATTCTTTCTAAACCGACTTGGCAGCAATTTCTGCACATCGAGGAGATTCATGATCTCCCCCTGCCCGCTCTGATGGCAGCGGATCAGGTTTGGCAACAAGCAATCGCCTCCGGAACAGCACAGCCTGTCGCCTCCGACTATGCCCGCTGGGCACAGAGTAGCGCTGCGGATGCGCCGGACATTTGGCTCTCTCATCTGTGCGTGGCCTTCGAAACCATCCTGCCATCCGAACTACCCAGTGTTGACGCGGCAACCGCGTTGCTTCCAAAGCCAGCTCTGGAGCCCGCCCCTGTATCTGCAAACCGGTCCGTTGATTGGGACCCCTGCCACTACAAACCAAACGCCCGCTCTCGGAAAGTCTCGGTGCATCCGTGGGAACTGCCTAATGATTGGCAAGACGTGTTGCGTCGTGCCGCGCACGGGTTCCCCGGAAAGAAAGCCGCCGCTCCTGCCCCAGATATCCTGCATCGCATGTGCGAAAAGCTGTGTCAGGTCACATGGTCGGCCCGTGAAGCAGGATCTGAACCGGCCATTTCGGAAGCCATCGTCAACCGTTATCTCGCCGATCTCGAAGCGCGGCTGCATCAAAAACCACATGGCATCCGCTGGGCGACGATGCGCGCTACGGTTGAGGAACTGCACCGTTTCGCCCGGTACAGTGGGCTCGTTTCTGATGAAGACACAAGGTATCTCAGCAAACGTTTGACCCGATACTCCCTCTACGAAAAAGGACAGGATGCGCTGAAGTTTCAAGCTTTGCTCGACACAGGCAACACGACTCTGGGTCTGTTAGACAAAGCAGATGCACTCCTGTTGCGGGCCGCCTCTGAGCCACGTCCGTCCCGTCGTCATCTTTTGCGCAATGCTGGCGCCATTCTTGGTCTTTACAGCATTATACCCCTGCGCAACGCGGATGCCCGTTTGATTTTCGGGGAGACGCTGTATTGGGAGGCTGGCACCTGGGTGATCGATACTGCGATCAACAAGACGAAAGCGTACAACACCGACCATCTCGTAGTCGCATTGGTGCCCGAGTTCGCACGGTATATCGACGCGGTGGTACAAGGTGATCACAATGCGCGCCATCTGTCTGATATGAGGGCCCTTGCCATGGAGCAAGGCGGTCCTCTTTTTGTGCGAGACCGAGGAAAATACACCAGCCCGACCTATATTCCGCGACTGTTCAAGACCTTTTCCGGGACCTCGTTTACGACGACGCGGACCATGCTTCACACAGATCAAGCCATTAACCGCGGCGAAACCGGCACGCGCGACGCGATGGTCATGGCGCAGCAAGCATCACCTCAAACCGCAAAAAAATATCAGGCGAAACGCGTGCGCCAGGTGGCGGTTCAGCGCGTACAGGCTGCAGCCAGCGACCGGCGCGAAGCTCTCATGTCTGATGATCTCATGCAGCAGATCCGCAGTCTCATAGACCAACAGGATAACCGCAATGCAGATCTCTGAAATCTACCACCGAATGACTGATGAGGCGTTATCGATCAGCGACGAAATGCGCTTCACTACGATGGTCGCAATTGAGCTCCTGGCAAAGAAAGAAGGTGTACCTGTTGTCGCGCTCAATCTCGCCGCACCTGATTTCGCCAAGACATATCCGTCTGACAAGGGCGATCTTCGTGGCCACTGGAACGGCGCGACACACTATCAGGCTTGGCGCAGGATTATTCTGGATGCGCAGATGCTGGCCGATCCCGGTAATACGGATGGTGATCCCTGGGCTTCGTTGAGACGCGCTGCACGTCTTGGTTTCAACAGGACAATGGCGAGTTTACATGACCTGCCAAGGTTTCTTCCCCCAAAAACAGACCCCTGGAAGGTGAATGATGAGATCATTTATAATGCTTATGTGCCTCTCAGTGGAGCACGGAGAATTCGCTTTCGCGGGGCATTGAACGCATTCCGCCAGCTGTATGACAGCGAGTTGGTCGAGCGTACAGGACTTTTGCCGGAGCGCAAGCCAACTGCCCTACCGAATTTACGTGATCATCGCAGCTTCGTGGCGATGGCGCCTGAAATCGCTTCGGCGCGCATATTAATCAAATGCAATAATGCGCTCAATGCGTTTGACTATGTACATCGCCTCGCTGCCGCCGGGGGGCTTCTGAATGGTGCAAGCGATACCCTTGACGACTTGCGTAGATCATTAACCGATTTACCAAACCCCACGGATGTTGGCGTTCCTTCCATCAAGCCCAAAACGCTACGCGTCTACATCAATGACGTTATGCATCAAATCGGTGGCCGAGATTATCGTCTCACGGAGGCTGAGCAGGCATGGTCAGATCTCCGCAAAGTGGCGCGATCTGCCGGGCTCCAGACAAATGCGTTATTCAACATTTCGATGCCGGCCAGTGCGGCAGGGTTGATGCCATCCGAAATCTCCGCAGACTGGGTGCAAACAGTTATTACCTGTCACAAGAACCGTGGCTCTAGGGCGATGCCGACTCAATGCCGTGTTGGCTGCGAACAGTTGGACGCCATGAGAGGGGTCCTCCCGGATGACTTGTTGCCGCCTGTTCCTCTCGGCATTCAGCGTTCACTTCCCTCTGCGAAGCCACCACCGGCTCCCAAAGATCCGGTCGTTGTTGCATGGGATGACCTTTATACCAAGATCACCAAAGCAGCTCTGATCACTGACGAATACAAACATCTTTGGGTTATTCGTAGAGAGGCTATCAAGAAGCATATTGCACCCGAAAAAATTACACAGGAATGGTTGGAGGAGTTGCGGGACAGCTGTTCCTATGCGGATTTGTTTCATGTGTATAAAGGCGTGCATGATCTCCGTAAAATTTCCGGTTTTGAACATCTGCAGCCTCTATGGCACCGCCGACAGCGACACGGTGGGTTGCCGGAAAATTTAGAGCGGGAGCTTGAAACTGTCGTCGCCACGATGGGGGCGGCACCGACAACATATCGCAGCTTGAAATTGGCAATCGGTATTTTGGCGGAGCATTTGCGGCTCGATGAGAACGCAACCCTTGAGGATGTTCGCACTGTAGATGTTTCGTGTGTTGAGTGGCCTTGCTCAACAGCGAAAGGCAAAACTTATGGCAACAGTATTTTGCGGCTCCAGAAATACTTGTCTTTGCCCTGGACCCCAGAATGGCGAGAGCTGCAGACAATCGTTGTCAATACAGGGATGAAATTGAAAGCAAACCCCATCCCGAAATTACTGGCATGGAACCCAGGCCCTTCCCCCCTGTTGGTTTCTCTGGAATGGGCGCAGCAACTTGATCGCAACCTTCGTTCTATGATCGTCAATCCGCCTCATGGCCGTGCGGATCTCGCAAAGACCATGGCGAAGCATGTCGCAGAATTTGATAGGATGCGCGAAATTCCTGAGGTGGATGCCTCCGGCTTAATGCCACTGCCGATTGGATCGGTTCGATAAACCCGCCAGGGATTCGCCCGATGATATCTCGAATGCTGATCCTGGTAATGCCGAAGTAATAATATCCCTGTTGAGCACTCTTTCAAAAAGAGTGTAACCGGTGTTCCGGTCACACCTTGGCGTCGGCAAGCCATTGGTCAATCTGGCCGGCGAACGTATCCAGCTTAGGGCGCCTGATCGGTGCCGTCCGCCGGCACCCGGGCGGTTCCGAATTGGCTAACATCTTCGCTACACTGTCCCGGCTGATACCAAAACCCCGGGCAATCTGGCGTCCGCTCAAGCCAACCTGAAAATGAGCCTGACGCACCTTCAAACACAAATCCACGGTATATATATCCTCAAACCCTCCCGAATACCGAAAGGGCAAAAGTGGCCGACTTTTACGCCGCCCGCGACAGCACAATGCCGACGCTACCGTGGCCGAGTATTGCCCCGCCGTTCACACTGGAATGCCATATGCTGATCCATATAGCTCCAAGAAGCGGAGATATTGTGCATCGGAAGGGCACCGGGAGCTATGATTTCCGCGCTGCGAGGTCCAAGTATAGTTCAATGTGAGCCGCGCAAACCGCTCGTATATCATAATGTGCCTCGGCATGTGCCCGCGCCGCCGCACCCATCCGCGCCACCCGTACGGGGTCATCAATGAGCCGCGCCAATTGCTGGGCCAAGCTCCGGGCATCGCGCGCCGCACAAAGATACCCAGTTCTCCCCACAACAATGGCATCCCTGCAACCCGGAACATCCGAGGCCACCGCGGCGCGCCCCGCTGCGGCGGCGTCAATCAAAGTCTTGGGAAATCCTTCACGGTAAGAAGGGAGCGCCACAATATGGCACGCTGCCAAAGCGCCGTTAATATCGCTTGTGTGAGGTTGCCACGAAACATTACCATGCGCATCCCATTGTTTTAGCTGCTCCACCGTAACGCTGGTGGGATTGTTGGGATCAGGATCACCACGCAAACAGAACTTCGCCTCCACCCCGTCCCGACGCAATAGGTCTGCTGCTTCGACAAACTCCCTTATACCCTTGTCCCAAAGCATGCGCGCAGGCAGCAAGACCACCGGGGGGCCGTCAGGCAAAGATTCTGGGGTGATCTGATCCAAGTCAACACCGCTGCCCCCAATCAAACTTGTGGTGGCCTTTTTGATGAAACCAGCCTTCCGCATAAGCGCTTGATCTTCACTATTTTGAAACAACGCGTGGCAGCGCCGATGATTCAGTGCTAAGCGAAAGATTGGCGCGATCATCGCCCTTAGAAATCGAGTTTTCAGCGTTTCGTGGGTGTATACGTACCCCAAGCCAGTCAAGGCGGCTAAGACAGGAATTCCAAGCATCCGTGCAGCCACACCACCGTAAAAGATAGGCTTTGCTGTAATTAGATGCGCCACATCTGGGCGCTGAGATTTCATCAATCTATAGAGGCTAACAAAACTGCGTATTTCCGAAAGCGGGTTCTTACTACTACGTACTAGATTGTATCGACAGATATGAAAGCCATAGTTTTCGAGGCCCTCTGTCTCCGCTATTTTGGGCACTGCGATAACAACCTTGTGACCTGCGGCCTGTGCAACCACTGCAAGGCGCAAGCGGTGCGAGAGGAAGAACTCGACGTCGGACAGCACAAAAAGGATTGTCATGGAAGCCGCACCCCTCCCAGTTTCACAAATGATGTTTCAGTCCTGCTATTCCGCAATAACCCGCGATAACACAAGTCCAGTTTTCTATTTAGCCCCGGTGATCAGCACCACCTAAGTGGTCCAGTTTGATTTTTGGCACATGACCAATCGCTGAACCTAGGCTTCAACGCCCGGGCATTCCTAATGGTGCTGTGGCGGCGGTGTTCCTTTGGCATCGGTCCTCTATATCAGAACCACAACCCAGTTAATATCTCCCAACCCAGTTGTCCAAATCCAGGATCGCACTCCAATACGTCTCCACCTCTATCAGGAACTGATCTTGTCGCCATGACCGCGGCCACGGAACGTCAGATAGGCAATTTTCAGTTCGGACGGCAAGGATCTTTGTGCGACATATCGTGCATCCCAGCGGGCGAGCTTTACCGGGTCACTCATGTCAACGTTGTTGGTCTGAGCAAGCCCAGTGATTCCGGGCCGAACGGTAAACACACCCCTCTTTTCACGCTCTTTAATCAATTGGGTCTGCACCGGCAGGCACGGTCGCGGTCCGACAAGACTAAGATCGCCTCGAATAATGTTCAGTACCTGAGGCAGCTCATCAAGTTTGGTCTTACGGAGGAAACTTCCCATCCGCGTGACCGAATCTGAGGTCATTTCATGTGTTCCAGCTTGCCTCGTACCGCGCTTCATGGTGCGAAACTTGTAAACTGTGAAAGATCTTCCTCCCTCGCCGACGCGCGTTTGTTCAAAAATCCCAGGGCCAGGAGAATCCAGCGGGATCAATATCCAGACGATCAGTAGAAGCCACCAGAAAAGGCCAAGGATGATGGCAACGAATAGAAGGTCGATCGACCGTTTGCCAATGCGAAAAACGACGTTCTTGTCTTGCGAATCGGCAAGAAAAACGTCGCGGTCAGGGCCCCAATCGCAATCCGCCAAGAAATGGGCGATCTGATCGACATGGACTGTAGGGGCCAGCGCAGACAGGAAGGTCAATGCTGCGCCTCGAACGGACCCGGGCAAACGACTGACAGGCAAGAGCTTCCCAGCAAAGGCATCACCATAAACCGCGGGCAGAAACAGGTTCGTCACGTCGATACCACTGCTCGCATCGACGACCTCTAGCGCCTTTCGCTTGCTCTGTGTATAGGCCGATTCTTTTATAGAAAGGGCGTGGAAGGTTGTGACATTAACGAACCTAGTGACATTCGCTGCTCTTGCCTTCACTAGCACCTTAGAAAGAAGACCGACATTGACACAATCGAACTCCTCTGGGCTTGCCTCAATGTCGTTGTTGAGGACCGCAAGATGGACTAATGTATCGAACCCCTGCGCACGGTCTGACATCTCATCATAAGTGCAGCATGCCAGTCCAGGAAACAGCGACTGAAGGACATCCGTATCGCGCCCTACCAATAGCAAGCTGCACCCGGAAGCGCACAGGCGTGGTACTAGCTGCCGCCCGATGAAGCCACTGGCCCCGGTCACTACAAACTTAGAAGATCGGGGAGAAACGGTACGCATGGCTCAAAATCTCTATAGTGCAAATCGGCGGCATCTAACTTAGACTAGGCCTACAACTACCGACAATCTGCCTAGCGGGGCAAGGGGCTTTGTTGTGCAATCTCGGGGGCAGCCACATCATCAAATCCGATTGACGAGGTCGTCTATGAGATCACCCGGGAAGCAGCACCTAACTATCAAGAATTTTCAGAAAAGATCAAATCGCTTAGGAGGGCGCGGTTATATGCTCCGAAACTCAGTTCTCCATTTTCCAACACGGTTTGACCGACACCATCGGCCAACGGCTGTACACGAAATATCAATCGGTTGAACACCTCCCGAAGCTCGCAATTAGTAGATGGAGTCTCCAGAAGGGATGCGATTGCCGTCATCGAGAAATTATAGCGCTCCTGATGGTCAATACATCGAAAAGTATTTACAGAACCTTGTAGGTTTTGAGGTAAATTTCCAATTGGCGCATAGCCAAGTAAGGAAAGCAACAGCGTGATAACAGCTGCATCAAATTGACTGTCAAAATCGACGCGATGGTAAATTTCGCACAGCTCGTTAATATCGTTTTCTTGCGCTTCGTTCATTTTCTGTCACACATTTTTCGCAACTACGATTCGCTCGCTTTCAACCCAACTAGCCAAGTGGCTTATGTCACTCTGAATACGGCAACCTGAACCGCGCCGCTACTCTCCGAGTTGCTTTCTAACAAAAAGGCGGCATTGACGCGAGAGCAGTCGCACAGGTAGATATACATCCGGTGAAGCCACTCAAAGCAAAGAGTTCTTCGACTGGTTGCGGCAAAAAAAATTCCCTTGGGATCATATTTCCCCTTGTTTGCGCGCGCAGCACTTGATATCGCTCATACGTGAACGATTGGGAATCTATTTCGAGATCCTATCGTGTTCAGCAAGGCGCCCCGCAGGCAGTCCTTGTGCGGTAGCCTGAAAGAAACTCGACATGACAAGCAAGCGCAGCAAACTTCAAGAGGACACGCATTTTCGCGTCCTCCGCCTCCTGCAAGATAACCCTGAGATGTCACAACGGGAGATGGCAAAAGCGGTGGGGATAAGCGTTGGCGGGGTGCATTACGTGCTTAACGCCCTCATCGACAAAGGGCTTGTGAAGCTAGGGAATTTCACCGCAGCAGAAGACAAGCGTCGCTACGCTTACGTCCTGACCCCAAAAGGAATCGCCCGCCGCGCCGCCTTGACCCGGGCGTTCCTGTCAAGAAAGATGGACGAGTACGAAGCCCTTCGAAAAGAAATCGAGGCCCTTAAGAACGAGTTGCCAGAAGACGGCGACATCTCGTCACTTGGTCGCCAGAAGCTCTGAGGCCCCAAAGGGACTGCATCAACCGAAACGACTTTTTCAAACGAGGCACCTTGAAGATGAGATTTTTCATCCCGGTGCGCAAAATTTGGACTAAGCGACAATGAAGATAGCCATAATTGGAACCGGCTATGTTGGACTGGTGTCAGGCGTCTGTTTCTCCGATTTCGGGCATGACGTCGTCTGTGTCGACAAGGTGCCGGAGAAGATCGCGATGCTTGAGCGTGGAGAAGTGCCGATCTATGAGCCAGGCCTCGACGCCGTGCTCGAGCGCAATGTCGCCGCCGGACGCCTGACCTTCACGACTGATCTGGCAACGGCAGTTACCGGGGCGGATGCTGTCTTCATCGCCGTCGGAACGCCGACCCGCTGGGGAGACGGTCACGCGGATCTAAGCTATGTGATGGCAGCTGCGGAAGATATCGCGCATGCACTTACCGACTATGCTGTTGTCGTGACCAAGTCGACCGTGCCAGTAGGCACCAATTGCAAAGTCGCCGAAACGATCCGCGCCGCTAATCCACAGGCTATTTTCGACGTGGCCTCGAACCCTGAATTCCTGCGCGAAGGCGCTGCGATCGAAGACTTCATGAAACCCGACCGGGTTGTCGTTGGCGTCGAAAGCGAGCGCGCGCAGTCGGTGATGGGCGAGGTCTACCGCCCGCTTTACCTGCGTGACTTCCCGGTCGTCTATACCGACCTCGAGACCGCCGAGATGATCAAATACGCGGCGAATGCCTTTCTCGCCACCAAGATCAGCTTCATCAACGATATCGCCGCCCTCTGCGAACGGGTCGGCGCCGACGTGAAAACCGTTGCGCGAGGCATGGGGCTGGACGGGCGCATCGCCAACAAATTCCTCCATACCAGACCGGGCTATGGCGGTTCTTGCTTTCCCAAGGATACATCGGCCCTGACAATGATTGGGCAAGAACACGGTGTGCCGCAGCGCATCGTCGAGTCAGCCGTCATGGTCAACGATACGACCAAGCGTCGGATGATCGACCAAGTGGTCGATCTCTGCGACGGATCGGTCAACGGCAAGACCATCGCGGTTCTTGGCGTCACCTTCAAACCCGAAACCGACGACGTGCGCGATGCGCCGTCCCTGACGATTGTGCCGGCGCTCGTCGGTGGTGGTGCCAAGGTGCGGGTCGTCGATCCACAGGGGCGTAAGGAAGGCGCAGCCTTGTTACCGGGTGTAGACTGGCTAGAAGACCCCTACGCGGCCTGTGACGGTGCGGACGCAATCGTTATCCTCACCGACGAGTGGAACGCCTTCCGCGCACTTGACCTCGCACAGCTAGCCTCCGGCATGACCGCGCCGGCCATGGCCGATTTGCGGAACATCTACAACAAGGACGCCGCCCAATCAGCCGGGTTCAAGAACTACGTAGGAGTAGGACGTTGAGAACAGCATTCATCACTGGAACCGGTGGTTTCATCGGGTTTCATTTGGCCGAGCTGCTCCTGCAAGAAGGATGGCGGGTCGCGGGCTTCGACGGCATGACCGACTACTATGATGTGCGCCTGAAGGAACGTCGCATCGAGATTCTGCAACAGCATGCAAACTTCACCTTCACGCAGGCCATGCTCGAAGACAACGACGCCGTGCAGGCCGCTGTCCAAGCCGCCAACCCCGACGTGATCGTCCATCTCGCAGCACAGGCTGGCGTGCGCTATAGCCTCGAGAATCCCCGCGCCTATATCGACGCCAATATCGTCGGCACCTTCAACGTGATGGAGGTCGCGCGCGCCGTGCCGGTCAAGCATATCCTCATGGCTTCGACCAGTTCGGCCTATGGTGCAAACACCGAGATGCCCTTCTCCGAAACCCAGAAGGCCGACACACAGCTCACGATCTACGCGGCTACCAAGAAGGCCAACGAGTCCATGGGCCATTCCTATGCCCATATCTATGACCTGCCGACCACGATGTTCCGTTTCTTCACGGTCTACGGTCCCTGGGGCCGCCCCGACATGGCCCTTTTCAAGTTCACCAAGGGCATCCTCGAAGACACACCGATTGACATCTACAACAACGGCGACATGTGGCGCGACTTCACCTACGTGACCGACCTCGTGCGCGGCATCGCGCTCTTGATCGACGCCGTGCCCGGCGGCCCAGATACCGCAGTCGAGGGCGACAACCTCTCCCCGGCAGCCCCCTTCCGCGTCGTAAATATCGGCAATTCCGACAAGGTGCGCCTGCTTGACTTCATCGAAGCCATCGAAGACGAACTGGGGAAGAAAGCCATTCGGAATTACATGCCCATGCAAACTGGCGATGTCCCGGCAACCTGGGCTGACGCATCTGTCTTGCAACAACTCACCGGCTACAAACCGGAAACCGGGTTCCGTGAGGGGATCGCCAAATTCGTGCGATGGTATCGTGAGTATTACGAAGTTTAAGGATTTTCAGTATGTTCAATAAACCCAGCCATACGAAACTCGCCGTGATCGGGCTTGGCTATGTCGGCCTCCCGCTCGCTGTCGAATTTGGGAAAACGCTCGATGTTGTCGGCTTCGATGTGAACCAGGGCCGGATTGATGCCCTCAAGGACGGCATTGACCAAACCCTCGAAGTCTCACCAGAGGAATTGAAACAGGCGGACCGGCTAGTCTATTCTGCCGACATCGCCGCGCTTGAGAGTTGCAATACCTATATCGTCACTGTCCCGACACCGATCGACGCCCATAAGCGGCCCGATCTGACCCCGCTCATCAAGGCCTCCGAGACGGTCGGCAGCGTCCTCAAACCCGGCGACATCGTCATCTATGAATCAACCGTCTATCCCGGTGCTACGGAAGAAGACTGTGTGCCCGTATTGGAGCGTGTGTCGGGCCTGACGCACAACACCGATTTCTTTACCGGCTATAGCCCCGAACGGATCAATCCGGGCGACAAGACCCACCGCCTGACCACGATCACCAAGGTGACCTCCGGCTCCACCCCCGAGGTGGCCGACCATGTGGATGCACTCTATGCCTCGATCGTCAGCGCAGGCACCCACAAAGCCCCCTCCATGCGCGTTGCCGAGGCCGCCAAGGTCATCGAAAACACACAGCGGGATCTGAACATAGCATTGATCAATGAGCTTGCCATCATCTTCAACAAGATGGGCATCAACACGAGCGATGTGTTGAATGCCGCCGGGACGAAGTGGAATTTCTTGCCGTTCCGCCCAGGTCTTGTGGGCGGGCATTGTATCGGTGTTGATCCTTATTACCTAACGCACAAAGCACAGGCGATCGGCTATCACCCCGAAGTCGTTCTGGCCGGACGCCGGATCAATGACGGGATGGGCGATCATGTCGTCAGCCAGATCGTGCGCCTGATGATACACAAGGAACGTCCCGTAAAGAACGCACGCGCGCTGGTGCTTGGGCTGACCTTCAAGGAAAACTGTCCGGATCTGCGAAACACCCGTGTGATCGACGTGATCAACGGTTTAAATGATTTCGGCATGCAGGTGGATATGCATGACCCCTGGGTCGATGCTGACGAAGCCAGCCATGAATACGGCATAGCCCTGACAGATCCACAGCCAGGCCAATACGATTGCATCGTCCTTGCGGTTTCGCACCGCGAATTTCAAGCGCTTGGAATTGACGGACTAAAGGCATTTGGTACGGAAAACCACGTATTCTATGATGTGATGAGTACATTTCCCGCCGATCAGACAGACGGGCGTCTATAGTGATAAGTAACAGAAAACCCATGAAAATCTTGATCCTAGGCGGCAACGGGATGTTCGGAAGTATGGTGGCCTCCGTTCTTTCAAGAAATGCGGCCTATGTTGTAGAACAGACCATGCGCCCAGGAGCGAAATCCCATGCGGGGGTGGCTGATATTCCCACCCATCGCTGCGATGTGCTGAACACTGACGCGTTGTTGCGTGTTCTTGTCGATATGCGCCCCGATTGCGTGGTCAACTGCACAGGGCTGATAAAACAACGCCCCGAGGCCGAAGACGTGCTGTCGATCTTTCCGATCAACGCGATGTTCCCGCATCGACTTGCACGCATGTGTCAAGGATTCGGGGCGAGGTTAATTCAGTTCAGCACCGATTGCGTGTTTTCGGGAACACAGGGCAACTATGGTGATGATGCGCCGGCCGATATGCGCGACAACTATGGCCTGTCGAAATGGCTAGGCGAAGTGCGCGATCAGAAGCATGTTCTGACGCTGCGCACATCAATCATCGGGCATGCAGCCGCGGACAAATTGCAACTGATCGATTGGTTCCTGTCCCAGAAAGGGACCGCGCGGGGCTTTCGTCGCGCCATATTTTCTGGGTTTCCGACAGTGGAAATCGGGCGCATTTTAGCAGAGTATGTCCTGCTGAAACCGGAGCTGCACGGCCTTTACAACCTTTCGGCGGATCCCATATCCAAATTCGATCTTTTGCACATCGTTCGCGATATCTATGGGAAACAGATAGAAATCACGCCCGACGACGCCGTTGCCATCGACCGTTCTCTGGATTCCAGCGTCCTGCGCGGGCGGTTAGGATATACACCGCCGGACTGGACGGAACTGGTCACGCGCATGCGGGCAACACGCCCTGATTTTGATTTTGGAAATTGAACGAGGGACTATGTTTAAAAACAAGACACTACTTATCACAGGCGGCACAGGTTCCTTCGGGAATGCCGTACTTCGTCGGTTCATCGACAGTGATCTAGCAGAGATCCGGATTTTCAGTCGGGACGAAAAGAAACAGGAAGACATGCGTCTGTCCTGGAAAAACGACAAGATAAAATTCTACATCGGTGATGTGCGTGATGCAGATAGCGTCGATAATGCCATGAATGGTGTTGACTACGTCTACCATGCGGCAGCGCTGAAACAGGTACCGTCTTGTGAGTTTTATCCGATGGAAGCACTGCGCACGAATGTTGTGGGCACGGAAAACGTAATTCAGGCGTCGATTCGGCGCGGGGTGCAGCGCGTTGTTCTGCTGAGTACGGACAAGGCTGTTTATCCGATCAATGCCATGGGAATCTCCAAGGCGATGGCGGAAAAGGTGCTTGTGGGCAAATCGCGGATGCTGGGGCAAGGCGATACTGTCCTATGTGCCACGCGCTATGGCAATGTCATGGGCTCGCGCGGGTCTGTTATTCCGCTGTTTATCGATCAGATCCAGAAGGGTCAGGAACTGACCATCACCGATGGGGCGATGACCCGTTTCCTGATGTCTCTTGATGAATCCGTCGATCTGGTTCTGCATGCGTTTGAACACGCCCGCCAAGGCGACATTTTTGTTCAGAAAGCCCCCGCATCAACCGTCAGCGATCTGGCCGAAGCGATGAAACGCATCTTCCAAAGCGAAGTGCCCATGCGCACTATCGGCACGCGCCACGGTGAAAAGCTGTATGAAACCTTGATATCGCGCGAAGAAATGGCTCGGGTCGAGAATTTGGGGCGGTATTATCGTATTCCGGCGGATGCTCGCGATCTGAACTACAACAAGTATTTTTCCGATGGCGAACAAAACATCGCCGCTCTGGAAGACTATACCTCGCACAACACCGAACGGCTTGACGTCGATCAGACGATGAACCTGGTGCTTCAACTCGACTATATCAAGGAAATCCAAAATGCTTAAGGTCATGACTCTTGTAGGCACGCGCCCCGAAGTAATCAAGATGAGCCGCGTGATCGCCGAATTCGACAAGCAGTTCGATCATGTACTGGTCCATTCCGGGCAGAACTATGACTATGAACTGAATCAGGTTTTCTTCGATGATCTTGAAGTGCGCAAACCCGATCATTTCCTGAAAGTAGCTGGGAACAGCCCGGCAAAAACAATCGCCAACGTGATTTCCGCCGCCGACGAGGTGATAGCTCAGGAAGAACCTGATGCGATCATGCTGTACGGCGATACCAACACCTGTATGGCTGTGATTGCCGCCAAACGCCGCCGCGTTCCAGTGTTCCATATGGAAGCAGGCAACCGCTGTTTCGATCAGCGGGTACCCGAAGAGCTGAACCGCAAGGTTCTGGACCATCTAAGCGATATCAATCTGGTTCTTACGGAACATGCGCGGCGCTATCTTCTGGATGAGGGCGTTCGACCGGAAACCATCATGAAGACCGGTTCTCACATGCAAGAAGTGATTGCCCATTATCAGCATCGGATCGGGGAATCGAACATCCTTGACACGCTTGGCCTGAAAGAGGGCGAATTCTTCATCGTTTCCGCCCACCGCGAAGAAAACATCGACGATCCGGTCAACCTTGATAACCTGATCGAAAGCCTGCGCCGACTGGGCGAGGAATACGGTTATCCCATCGTAGTTTCGACCCACCCGCGCACCCGTAAACGGCTTGATGCGATTGGGGTCGATATCCCGCTGGTGCAATTCTTGCCGCCTTTCGGCTTTTTTGACTATCTCAAGCTTCAGACCGCCGCGACCTGCGTGATTTCCGACAGCGGAACGATCGCCGAGGAAGGATCGTTGCTGAACCTTCCCGCAGTGACGATCCGCAACGCCCATGAACGTCCCGAGGGCATGGATGAAGGCACGGTCGTCATGTGCGGTCTGCGCGCAGAACGGGTGCTGGAATCCATCCGCATGGTCGTGTCGCAACACAACCGCGAAACCCGCACGATCCCCCCAGTGGCCGACTACGAAGGCGGGCCGGTCTCCAAGCAGCTGGCGCGCATCGTCCAAAGCTATGTGGACTACGTCAAGCGGACCATCTGGCACGAAACCCCGAAACTGTAGTTTAAAAATCCGAGCCAAATCTTAGATAATGAAAATCCGCGAATCCATGATCCGTCAGGTTGGCCTTGTGGTCATCCTGACCGCACTGGTCAAGATCGGCGCCTTTGCCAAGGATCTTCTGCTTTCCCTGCAATTCGGAGCGGGCCCGCAAACTGATGCCTATTTTATCGCCAATGCGATCCCAGGATTCGTGTTTGGCGGTGTCTTTGCGACCATTACGCTTGTGTTCCTGCCGGCCTTCATACATGCTAGTGTGGAAAGCGACTATGCAGCGTCAACGACCTTTCGCTCCGCTGCTGTCGCCTATACGACCCTAAGCGCTTTCATAGGGATTCTGACATTTTTCGGCGCAGGCTTCTTTGTGTCAAAACTGGGGCCGGAATTACCCGAAACCACCCATGATCTTGCAGTGACAATGACACGGGTCATGGCGTTCAGCTTTGTCTTTTCAGGGTGGGTCGGGTTGCAAAGCGCGGTCTTGCAATCCAGAAAATTGTTGATTTGGCCACAGCTTGTGCAAGTGTCGAACCACATTTTCGTCCTTTGTGGGCTGTTTGTTGTGGCGATGTTTGGTGGGTCCATCACGCTGGTCGTCTATGCGGCCCTTGCAGGATGGGTCGTCATCGCACCGCTAGTGTCTATCCGCGCCGCGACCTTTTGGCCAAAGGGCGCCGGCAGCTGGTTCGACAAAAGAACAATCCTGTCTCTTGCGGCGCTGTCCTTTCCGGTGTTTATTAGCTTGTCTCTGGATCAAGTCAGCATCCTGATCGGAACCTATCTAGGGTCGTCCTTTCCCGAAGGGGCGATTTCCCATCTGAACTATGCACAGCGGCTGATGCTTATGTTGTCATCGGTCTTTGCCATGGTCATCACCTATGTACTGTTCCCCTATCTGACGGAAAGCATTGTTGCCAACCGGGTCGACGAAGCGCGCCGATTTATGGCGCTGGCGATCATCGCAGTTTTGTTGTTGTCAGCGCCTTTGCTGGTGATCAGCATCGTAATGAGCGAGGCGTTGATTTCCTTTGTCTTCCAACGCGGTGCCTTTGACCAAAGTGACGCAATAGTGACGGGACGTATCCTGGCCTTCTTTGCGCCTGTGATCGTGCTGGCGGGCCTGCGCGAAGTGTTGAACCGGCTGTTCCTGGCTTGGCGGCAAACCAGATCGTTGCTGATTTTCAGTTTTCTGGCGATGCTGACCAACGTGTTTGCCAGCTTCCATTTCTCTCGGGCGATAGGGCTTGAAGGGATTGCGCTTGGCGCGGCCTGTGGGGCGTTCGTCTACGTGGCGGCTCAGGTGATCATAATCGTCGTGCGCCACCGCAACCTGTTGCATCCCGACTTGCCGATTTGGTTTGGCCTGATCGCCGTCGCAAGTTTAATTGCGGCCGTGGTTGCCCTATGGCTGGGCGAGCAGGTATTCTTTGTCATCGCACGGTTGGATTTCGCTGTAGACGCCTTCATCGTGATAGCAGTCTTTGGCTTGACTATTGCCGTACCGATGCTCGCCTTTGAGCAATTGCGCATGATCTTCAAAACGGAGCAGACGACTTGAATCGGAATGTCGTACTTTATGTCGGGGCGTTTGAGCTTCCTGACCGAAACGCAGCTGCGCAGCGGGTACGGGCCAATGCCACCTTGCTTGCCGCATTGGGGTATGAGATCGTTCTGGTGGGGCGCAATCCGGACCCTAAACTGCCGGCCAATAAACTTCGTCGGGTCACCTATCCAGGGATCGAACACGAATGCTGGGAAATGGGCCATCCTGAGGGGCAAAAAGAATGGTTGCGCTATATTACCAGCGTCTCTGCACTGCGTATTTTGATTGAAGAGAATTACACAGACCGGGTCCACAGTATCATTTGTTACAATTTCCCGGCCATTGCTCAATTGCGCGTCAAAGGCTTGGCCCGTCGCGCCGGCGGGCGGGCTATCGCAGATGTGACTGAGTGGTATCAGTCGCTAAAAATGACTTCGCCCCCTGCTGTGGTGAAGAATCTGGATACCTGGTTTCGGATGCATATCGTGAATCCTAGGATGGATGCGCTTATCACCACGAGCCGCTATTTGACGCGATTTTATTCGCGTTGGTTCGACAATATCGTCGAATTGCCCACCCTGATCGAACACGACCCCAAAGATTTAAGCGGCCTTGTCGCGACCCCGGATGGTCAGGTGAAGCGCATATTCTATGGCGGATCAGTAATCAATAAACGCGTATTGGGCAAGGAAAAGGGTGGGCTAAAGGATCGTGTCGACTGGGTTATAGAATTGCTGGACGCCGTCAAAATGGCCGGAGACGATTTCCGATTTGATATTTTTGGCGTGGCGCGCGACGACTATCTTGAATATCTGCCCGCGCATGCGCCGCTTTTGCAACGTCTTGGCGACAGCGTTCAGTTCCATGGGCGCCAGCCGCGACAGATATTGCTGGATGCACAGCACAAATCCGATTTTTCCATATTCATGCGCCCCGCGATCAGGACGACCCTTGCGGGATTTCCCACGAAATTTGCTGAATCCATCAGTTTCGGAACTCCGGTATTTACAAATCCACTGGACAACATCGTACCCTATATGCGCGACGGGGAAAATTGCGAGCGCATAGAGTATGCCGAATTCGACGCCGCTGTGGCACACATTCGCGCCTGTCTTGCGCTTCCGGCCGCCGTAGTCCTTCGGCGCAAACAGGTATGTCGCAGTTCGGCATTGTTCCACCCGCTAAGTTACGTCGAAGCCGCCAAGGTGCTATTCCCCGAACAGTCTGGAGAAACAAGGTGACCCCTCGTCTAATGCGTTTGTTGACCTTTCCTTTTCGTGCCATCCAAGCACGTATCTGGCCCGAGCGTTATGCGCGACGCATCGGTGTGCGCATCAACGGAGACGTCAAGATATATGGCTCAAGTTATGACATGTTTAGTACCGAACCCTATCTAGTTTCCGTGGATGACAATGTCTTCATTAGCGTTGGAGCAAAATTCATTCCTCATGACGGGGGCGTGTTACCATTTCGACGCGAAACACCGGATCTGGATCTGGCCGGGCCGATCCATATTGGGGCCAACACTTTTGTCGGCGCAGGGGCATTGGTTTTGAAGGGCGTCACGATTGGCTCAAATTCGATAATTGGCGCGAATGCAGTTGTGACAAAGTCTTTTCCAGAAGGCAGTATTATTGCGGGGAACCCGGCGCGTGTGGTCAAAACAACCGAAGAGTTCTTGAAGTCAGCACATGAAAATTCGCTGAAGATCGGCAATCTGCCCGAGATGGAAAAGCACAAAGCCTATAAGGAAATCTTCGGAATTGAATAGCCGGCTTCTTCTAGCACCACTTTTTGCGGTTTTGGGCTACTTCGTAATGGGAGTCAGCGTGGCGACCTTTGGCCCGTTAGAATATCTTGGGTACCAGGCAGGTCTGGTGGCCTTGTACATTGGCATTGTTATGTCGTTCTTTGCAGCGGGGTTCTTGTTAGGATCGCGCAAAAAATGCCCAACAAGAGCGATTTGGCGCCGAAGTCAGAATCCCGCTATTCTGACATTTCTGTTTCGGAGCTGCCTTTGCATCGCAATTGCCCTGATGACATTCGAACTTCTGACGACTGTCGCCTCAGGGGGGATTCACTTCGATCTAGCACTTTCTGCCAACGCCTATATCGACACATATACCGATTATGTTCGGAATAGCGGCAGTTACAGTGTGCGTTTCTTGTTGACATCCTTTGGGGCCTATCCCCTGTTCGTCGCTCAGGTTCTTGGGATCTTCTATTTCAAGGATATCGATCGGCCTTCACGTCTTGCGGTGATCTATCTTTTTGTGGTGACGGTTCTGGTTTACACGCTTGGAGGCGGCAAACAAAAACAGTTCGGCGATATCATTATATATGTGGTTACGGTGGTGCTTGCTAAACAGGCCGCAAGTGGCAAGCTACGTCTTAGTACGATCATTAAAGTTGGAGCATTCCTGTTCAGCGGCATCTACCTTCTTCTTGCCCTTCTTGCCTTTCGATATCAAGCAATCGGAGTCAGTCTGGTTGAACTTAACCTAAAGCTTCACCCGCTTATCCAATATAATGAACAATATTGGCTTGCAGATTTATTAGGCGATTCTCTCGCGTTTCCGGTGGTCATGTTCAGTGGATATCTAGGGCAGGGATACTACGGACTATCGCTATCCCTTGAACAGCCATTTACCTGGACGAATTTTGCCGGGTCATCCTATTCGATCTCTGTAATACTAAATCAGTTCTTTGGTGCAGAGTTCTGGGTTACGCAAAGCTACCCCTATCTTGTGGGCTATGCGACCGGTTGGGGTCAAACCAAATGGCATACCGTCTTTTCCTGGCTGGCATCGGATCTGACCTGGCCCGGCGTCGTAATGTTTATGGGCTGGATGGGTTTTATCTACGGTCGGTCTTGGCGCGAGGTCATACTTTATCAAAACCCCTTTGCAATAATGGTATTTGCCATGATGAACATCGGATTGGCATATGCGCCAGCCAACAATCAATTGATGCACTCACCTGGGGCGCTATCGACCTCTATTGGTGTGCTGATATTCTACTTCCTGTTTCACGCTAATTTTAACGCAGCTCCGACGACCATCCGAAGACTAAGGCTTCGAGTGAAACGATAACATCTATTCTCATCTTTGCCTCATTAGCCTCCTCGCTACACAGTTTTCGCAGCGCTTTTATTGAAACCCTGTTTCAATAGCACTTCGAAGAACACCCAGCCGCCGGATTTAATCTCTGATGAACACGTTCGTGGATGGATCGAAGTGAGCCTCCCGCTTTGAAGTGGTCCGCCCCTATAGTTAGGAAAGTGGAGGACCAGAGATGGCCATTAAGAGACCCAAGCCCGTAGAGATTGTCGTGAAGTTACGGCAAGTTGAAGTTCTTATGGGGCAAGGCATGCCCCGGATTGATGTAATCAGACAGATCAGCGTGACAGAACAAACCTGTTACCGTTGGAAGAAGAAGTGGCGAAAGATCAACGGGCCAAACCGTCTGCCTGAGGTCATTCAGGGGGTTGTCTTCAAAGACGGCATCAAGCAACTTCAAGCCGCCGCCTGACAAAGGCCGTCACCAACTTTTGGGCATAGGTCTCGCTGTTTGGGAGCTGCGCACGTGGCCATAACCTCAAAACAGCGCTGCTTCCCGACGTGCTATGGGCCGGAGTTCATTGCTCAGGCCGTTCGAGACTGGATCGCAGCTGTTGGCGCCAAGACCGCTTACATCGAGCCGGGATCTCCTTGGGAGAATGGATACTGTGAAAGCTTCACTGCAAGGCTGCGGGATGAGCTCCTAAACGGGGAGGTTTTCTACAGCCTGCGAGAAGCGCAAATCCTGATCGAAAAATGGAGGAAACACTACAACACCAAACGACCGCATAGTGCTTTGAGCTATCGCCCGCCGGCCCCAGAGACCATCGTTCTGATCGAACCAAGGCCAATCATGCACTAACATTCAAATTGGGCCACTCAGGTGGGGCTGATCACCCACTTAATAGATCGTTGTCCGAACCCATTGGCTGTTAGAGTTTCAATGCCCACCATCCCCAAACTTTTTCCTAGACCATCGACGACGAGACTCCTACAGTAAATTGCGAACATTAGGCGAACTGTTTCACCTCCGTCTCACAAATGTCTCACAAATCACGAAATACGCCATCGCCAACCCAAAAGAAAACAATGTAAATTCAACAACTTATGCAATCTGTGTGAAAATAGCTCCGATCCCTACCGCCGGAGCCATAAAAAGCCCTTAAGTCGCAAAGACTTGAGGGCTTTTTTGGTTTTTCACACCTCGTTGGTTCTGCAAGGAGCCGCCTTGCCGAATGGTAAGTGCATCTTACGTAGCTGCCTTTATTCGGCACGGTTTCGGCATGGTCTTTCCTCCAATCCGGCATCAGTCCGACGAAAAGGTCTGTTCTAGTGAAATGACCGGCTCGACAACCGGTCAGGTCAGCACAAGGAGAGCGAGATGCCATACTCGAAACCACACCCGCAAGCGCCGCAAAACCCGCAACCGGGGCGCCTGACGTGTAGCGAATCAAAACCTACGCAAAAACCGATCTTTAGCGACTGGGCGATGATCTGACGGTACATCGGCACCATGTCATGCAATAGGTCTCAACTTTAGGCTTTTAGGTGAGGGGTAACCTGTGCCAAAACGCGTCCAACGTGCTGTGGAGGTCAATTGCATGGGACTTTTGAACCGGCTTTTTTATAAAAACCGCAAATTCTACGACGACGATTTTGATTGGAATAATTACACAACAGATTCCTACGAGCGACGGGTCAAAGGTGATATCGAGACCAAGCATCTCGCCAAGGCAAAGCAAGAAGATCTGAGTTTTGATGCATCGACAGGTAAAGTCTCGGTGCGTTCAGGAACTCTGCATGAAAATCATCAACTGATCTTGGAAGCGATCGGATGGCTGAAGCCCAAATCGGTTCATGAGGTTGGATGCGGCGGCGGCGATCATGTCGCGCATGCGAGCAAGCTTTACCCCGAGATCCGAGTAACCGGAAGCGATCGCGCAGAGGGCCAACTCGACCTTGCCAAACGGCGGCACCCGGAACTAGGGGACAAGCTGGGCCTGCAAGACATAACCATGCCTTTCTCCACGCAATGGCCACAGGCTGAACTCATCTACAGCCAAGCCGTCCTCATGCATATTCATACTGCGGTCAGCCATTTCGTCGGCCTGTCCAACATGACCCGAATGGCCTCGCAATACGTGCTGCTGATGGAGAACTATCAGTGCCATAATTTCGTTTCCGACATCAAAGCACTATGGGAAGGTGGTCACCTGCCATGGGAGAGCCTCAACATCCATCGTTTCGATGGCAGCACGGGCGCTCGCGCAATCCTGTTGTCGAAGGACAAACTCAACCTCCCACTCTTGAATTCTGACGCTGATATCCGCGAAGGTCTCGAGGTGTCCCAACGCCGGTTGAAACGGTCCGGCGAGGACAGCGCACGCGGCACATTCGGCTATTAACCCGGGGGGCTGACCGCGACCAGCACGAGCACTAGACTGCCCCTATGTCAGAACCTGTTATCAAGCATTCGAAATCTTGGCCCGGCGGTCGAGGCCGCTTGTGCTCGGGCTGGACTACACTCTGCCGAAGAGTTGCGCGCGCTTGGCGCGGTTGCCGCCTATCACCGATAGATCGAGACCGACACGAGGCCCGATTTCATTGGCTTTCATGCCTTGGCAATGGGGATGCAGGGGCGCCCTGGGATGATTGCCAAAGGGCCGAAAAAGATGCACTACGCACTATTTTCGACAGATTGAAGGCGGAGACCACGAAAAAGGGCCGCTCCGAAATCGAAGCAGCCCTTGACCAGATCGGGGTCATTCCCCGCAAGACGCTGTAAGTGCTTAGCCGACCAGTTCGAGGCCGGAGAAGAAATACGCGATCTCGACGGCTGCTGTTTCCGGTGCGTCGGACCCGTGAACCGAATTTTCACCAACCGACTCGGCGAATTCTGCGCGGATTGTTCCCGGTGCAGCGTCTGCCGGGTTGGTCGCGCCCATCACTTCACGGTTCTTCGCGATCGCGCCTTCACCTTCGAGAACCTGCACGACCACCGGCTCGGACGCCATGAATTCACATAGTTCATCGTAGAACGGACGCTCCGCGTGCACCGCATAGAATACACCGGCTTGTTCCTTGGTGAGGTGAATGCGTTTCTGTGCCACGATGCGCAGGCCTGCATCCTCGAACTTGGCGTTGATCTTGCCGGTGAGGTTGCGCTTGGTCGCGTCGGGTTTGATGATGGACAGCGTGCGTTCGGTAGCCATGTGTCTTGCTCCTTTAGACGGTGTGGGCGACATGCCCACCCCCATGTTCGAATTGGCGCTCCGATAGCACGCTGCATCTGACTTGAAAAGCAGTGATTGACGCGCCCGCGCCGATGGGCGAAACCGCCTTCCATGCTGCGAATTGACTCTATTTCCTATGCGGTCGCGGGACGAACGCTTTTGTCCGAGGCTTCCGCCACCGTGCCAAACGGCCATAAGGTCGGTGTTGTGGGGCGCAATGGAACGGGAAAAACCACGCTTTTCCGCTTGATCCGGGGCGAGTTGGCGCTTGAGGGCGGCACGATCAGCCTACCCTCACGTGCCAGGATCGGCGGCGTTGCCCAGGAAGTGCCCTCCTCGCACACATCACTGATCGACACGGTTCTGGCGGCGGACACGGAGCGCAGTGATCTCATGGCCGAATCCGAAACGGCCGACAATCCGCATAGGATTGCCGAGATTCAGACCCGCCTCGCCGATATCGACGCCTGGAGCGCAGAGGCCCGCGCGTCGTCGATTCTCAAGGGGCTCGGCTTTGATATTGAGCAACAGCAGCAGCCTTGCTCTGATTTCTCTGGTGGTTGGCGTATGCGCGTTGCCCTCGCAGCCGTCTTGTTTTCCCAACCGGATTTGCTCTTGCTGGACGAACCAACCAACTATCTCGACCTAGAAGGCGCACTCTGGCTTGAGAGCTATCTGGCGAAATACCCCCATACGGTGCTCATCATCAGCCATGATCGCGGTCTCTTGAATCGTGCGGTTGGTGCCATCTTGCATCTCGAGGATCAAAAGCTGACCCTATATCAGGGGGCTTATGATCAATTCGCCCGCCAGCGCGCCGAACGGATTGCCCAGGCAGATGCCCTTTCGAAAAAGCAGGAAGCACGGCGCGCGCATTTGCAATCCTACGTGGATCGTTTTCGCTATAAGGCGGACAAGGCAAAACAGGCGCAATCACGCCTCAAGGCCCTGGAAAAGATGCAACCTATTTCCTCGCCTCAGGAAGCCGCTTTGCGACGGTTCAACTTCCCATCCCCCGAGGAACTCGCTCCGCCGATCATCCGTATCGAGGACGGTGCAACGGGCTATACACAGACGCCTGTCCTGAAGCGATTGAACCTTCGCATAGATCAGGACGATCGCATCGCCTTGCTCGGGAAAAACGGACAAGGCAAATCAACCCTGTCAAAACTCCTGTCGGATCGTTTGCCCCTGATGGAAGGCAAGATGACCCGGTCGAGCAAGCTTCGGATCGGGTATTTCGCGCAGCACCAAGTTGACGAACTCTACGTGGATGAAACGCCGCTCGATCACCTGCGCCGCGAGCGCCCTCAACATACGCCCGGGCAATTGCGCGCGGTGCTCGCCGGGTTTGGCCTTGGCGCAGATCAGGCCGAAACAGAGGTCGGGCAACTATCCGGCGGGCAAAAGGCCCGCCTTTCGCTGTTGCTTGCAACGCTCGATGCCCCGCATTTGTTGATCCTCGATGAGCCAACGAACCATCTCGACATCGAAAGCCGAGAGGCGCTGGTCGAGGCGCTGACGAACTATTCGGGTGCTGTTATCCTCGTCAGTCACGACATGCACCTGTTGTCCATGACGGCCGACCGGCTCTGGTTGGTCGCGGATGGCACCGTGCGCCCCTATGAAGGCGACCTTGAAACCTACCGGGCAGACCTGCTCGCTTCTGACAAACCTACCTCCAAAGACAAGCCGCAACCCCCTGCCCCCAAACGCGCTTCTCGCGATATGCTGTTGGTGTTGCGGGCGGATGTGCGCAAATGTGAGGCACGTGTCGATAAACTCACCGAGATGCGCGAAAAGCTGGATGAGAAACTGGCCGACCCCATGCTTTATGAGGGCAACAAGGCGGATGAAATTGCCAAATGGCAACGCAAACACGCCGAGGTTATTGACGGTCTCGAAAAAGCCGAAGCGCTTTGGATGGCTGCACTGGAAAAGCTTGAAAGCGCGGAAGGCTGATGGTTAGGGTCCAATGATGGATAGCGCGGCGCTCATTACGGCTTTTGTAACGCTTTTCGTGATCATTGATCCGATCGGTCTTACACCTGTTTTCATGGCGCTGACCCACGATATGGACCGCAGCCAGAGACGGTCCATCGCCCTTCGCGCCTGTGCGATCGCCTTTGCCATTCTCGCGCTATTTGCCTTTTTCGGTGAGGCTGTTCTCGGATTTGTTGGGATTTCCATGCCGGCGTTTCGTATTGCCGGGGGTATCCTGCTCTTTCTGACGGCCTTGGACATGCTCTTTGAACGTCGCACGAAACGTCGCGAAGATCAGGCAGACGAACGCCCGGATCCTTCGGTGTTTCCGCTGGCAATTCCCCTGATTGCAGGGCCTGGCTCTATCGCCACGGTGATCTTGCTCGCGGGTCAGTATCCGGGAGTCGATTCAACCGTCCTCGTCCTAGGTGTTGCTCTCGCTGTGCTTCTCGTTGTGCTCGTTCTTTTCCTGATGAGTGGTCTTCTGGCCAAGGCGCTCGGGAAAACCGGCATCACGGTCGCAACGCGTCTTCTCGGGATGCTCCTTGCCGCGCTGGCTGTTCAATTCGTTCTTGAAGGGTTGCGCGACTTCGGATTTGTGGCATAGCCCCTTTGGAATGTGTTCTCCTTTCCCTATATGTGAGGAAAGGAGCCTGTGATGAGCGGTTGGCAAACGGGACAATTCACATATCTTGTGCTGCTGGCGATCGCAGTGCTGTTCTGGTTCGTGACCAATCACCGCCAGAGCTTCCGTAAGACCGTGCAGCAAGGCATGGCTTGGGCGCTGATCTTTATCGGTGTCATTGCCGCTTATGGCATGTGGGGTGACATTCGCTCTACTGTTGTGCCGCAGGCCAGTGTCTTTTCCGAGGCGGGTCGTGTTGTCATTCCGCGGAGTCCGGACGGGCATTATCGGCTACAGCTCGATGTGAACGGTGTGCCCATTGATTTTGTCGTCGATACCGGGGCGAGCAATATTGTCCTGAGCCAAAAAGATGCTGCCTCCGCTGGGCTGGACCCTGAAAACCTACCCTATTTCGGTCGCGCCCTGACGGCCAACGGCGAAGTCAGAACGGCCCCGGTTGTCCTGAGTGAAATCCGCTTGGGTGACTTGATCGACACCCGCGTTCGGGCACAGGTCAATGGCGGGGAACTGGACCAATCACTGCTCGGAATGAGTTACCTCAACCGCTGGCAGGAAATCACCATCAGCAATGGCAAGCTGGTTTTGCAACGCTAAAGCGTTCCGCCAGAAACAACGACACAGCTTTTGGCGGAATGCAGTGCAACATATGACTGTTTCGAACGGCTCGCCTTTGTCTTGATGGCTCAAGGTAAGGGCGTGATGCTTTAAGCGCAGGTCGCCACACCGACCGGCATCAACCCGTCGCTTTCTCCGCTTTCTTCTCCCAGCGACCGCTTTCTTCCGACCAGTATTGCGCCGCGCAGCCCGCATCCGTCAGGGTTTTCCATTGACCTCTTGCATGCTGTAACGCGCCCTCGTCATGCCCATCGAACAGAATACAGGCCCGTGCGCACCCATTGATTTCATCCGGGGAAATTTCCGCTCCATCGATACTCATCACACAGTCTGCGGCAATCTCGTTATTTACCGCCGTGGTGAGCAGCACCGGCTGGTCCTGATCATACGGCCCGCCAGCCAAACCATGGGCAAGAAAACTCTCTTCGCCCCCGGCAAGCCAGAGCTTTTGATCAAGCCATTCCAGACGCTGGGTTTCCATGGCCCGCACCAAGACGCGCCATCCCTGCTCGCGTGCCTTACCCAGCAGGCTGACAAGCGTCACGTCTGCAGGATTGCGTGTAAGGTGGTAAAAATAGACCGCGCCCAAGTTTACTCCGTCTCGTATTTGTCGGCAACAAGACGGTTGAGGGCCATGACCCCCCAGCCCGTCGCGCCTTTTGGTGCATATGCCGTATCGCTTTTCACACTGGCGACCCCTGCAATATCCAGGTGTATCCATGGCATGTCGTCACGGATGAAACGGTGCAGGAATTCCGCGGCCGTAATGGAACCTGCCGGACGGCCACCGGTGTTTTTCAGATCCGCAATTCGGGATTTGAGCTGGTCGGCATAGGCCTTGCCGAGCGGCAAGCGCCATGCGCCTTCGCCTTCGGTTTCCGCTGCCTTCAAAAAGGCATTGCAGAACGTGGTGTCGTTGGAAAAGACGCCTGCATTCTCGTGCCCCAGACCAATGATCACCGCGCCGGTCAAGGTCGCGAGATCAACAACACCTGCCGGATTGAACCGCTCCTGCGCATAGTGCAGAACATCGCAAAGCACGAGCCGCCCCTCTGCATCGGTATTGATAACTTCAATCGTGTCACCCTTCATCGAGGTCACCACATCGCCAGGACGCGTCGCACGACCGGACGGCATGTTTTCGACAAGACCAACAAGCCCGACGACATTGGCCCTGGCCTTGCGCAGCGCGATCGCCCGCATGGCACCGGCAACAACACCTGCCCCGCCCATATCCATGGTCATGTCTTCCATACCTGCCGCCGGCTTGAGCGAAATGCCACCGGTATCAAAAACGACGCCCTTGCCGACAAGCGCAAGCGGTGACGCGTCTTTAGCGCCGCCATTCCAGTGCATCACGACAACTTTCGATGGGCTGTCAGATCCTTCGCCCACCGACAGCAACGCCCCCATGCCAAGTTCCTTGAGTCGCTCCTCTTCAAGAACCTCCACATCGAGTCCGATTGCTTCCATCTCCTTGAGACGATTGGCAAATTCCGTCGTCGTCAGCACATTGGCCGGTTCGTTCACAAGATCACGCGTAAAGAAGACCCCCTCCGCAACCGCGAGGGCTGGCTGCGCCTGTTTCGCAATTTCTTCTGGCTTGTTCACCATAACGCGCACTGCGCCGCCGGTTTTGCCCTGATCGCTCTTGTGATCGTCGAATCTATAGTCACGCAAGGCAATGCCGAGCGCGATATCGGCCGCCCGACGGTGTCCCCCTGCACAGACCAAAACATCCGCATCGGCCCGTACACGCCCAAGCGCCACACCCGCTTTTCGCGCCTCAAGCACAGACGCGCGCCGCGACAAGAAAACCACGTCAAGCGCCTCTGCCGCCATACCAACGGGATATGCGATGAAATGTGCATCCGCGGGCGTCGCTGCGTCCGCCTTGGCCTCGATCAAACGCGCCAGCGCCCCTTTTGTCAGTCGGTTGATCCTGCGTGCGGCCACGTCCAGCCGGCCTTCGGGGTCAACAATGATGGCAACACGCCCCGTGGCATCTGCGATGGCCGAGCTATCGACCTCTGTAAACGAAATGGAAACCGGTTTCGACAAGGCACTACTCCTTTATTCTGCCTCAGTCCTAGCGCGGCCCCGGGCGCTTGACCAGATAGCAGTTTTCCCGGCCTGCCAATTCCTCTAATGTCCCGCTGAAATTTATACGATGTTGAGGAGATTGGGCGTGCGGAGATTCGACAGATACATGCTGTCGCAGTTTCTCGTCCTGTTCGGCTTCTTCGCGCTTGTTCTCGTGCTTGTATATTGGGTCAATCGTGCTGTGGTGCTGTTCGATCAACTGATCGTCAATGGCCAATCCGCAGGCGTTTTCCTTGAATTCACCTTCCTCAGCTTGCCCAACGTGATCCGGCTTGTCCTGCCCATGTCGGTCTTTGCCGCCTCGGTATACGTGACCAATCGACTGAGTAGCGAAAGCGAACTGACCGTCATGCAAGCCACAGGTTTCAGCCCTTGGCGCCTTGCACGCCCGGTTTTTGTCTTCGGCATCCTCGTCGCTTTGATGATGAGCATCCTGATGCACGTGCTCGTCCCCAAAAGCACGGCACAACTCAACTTTCGGCAAAACCAGATCACGGAAAACATCACTGCGCGCCTCTTGACCGAAGGGACGTTCCTTCATCCGACCGAGGGCGTGACCTTTTATATCCGTGACATCACGCCTGAAGGCGTCTTGCGGGATGTCTTTCTCTCGGATCGCCGCAAAGCCGGCGAAGTCTCGACCTATACGGCAGCCGAGGCATATCTCCTGAATACCGAAAGCGGGGCCAAACTGGTGATGGTCGATGGTCTTTCACAGATTCACATGAAAAACGATGATCGTCTATTCACGACGAACTTCTCGGATTTCACCTATGATATCAGCCGCCTTCTTGTGGATCGGGTCAAACGCAAACGCGCCTTGGAGCATATCGGCACCCTTGAACTGCTCTCGAAGACATCGGCCGTCTCAAAAGAACTGAACACGTCGCGCGGCTGGATTATGGAAGAGGCCCACGGTCGCTTCAACCGCCCGCTCATGGTGCTCTCTGCCGCGCTTGTCGGGTTTGCGACGCTCCTACTTGGCGGGTTTAGCCGCTTCGGGGTTTGGCGCCAGGTCATCGTCGCCTTCGTGCTTCTCATTTCCCTCGAGATTATCCGCAGCGCCACACTCGATCCGGTCCGGTCTGATGGACAGCTTTGGCCGCTGATCTACCTTCCGTCGCTGCTCGGTTTGGCATTGAGCTTTATGCTGCTTTGGTTTGCGGCGCATCCCCTTCGTCTCAAACCGAGGGCCACCGCATGACGATACACTACTACTTTGCCCGTAAATTTCTTTGGACCATCACGGGGATCGCCGCGATTTTCTTTGCCCTGCTGTCGCTTGTGGACCTGATGGAGCAACTGAGGCGTTTCAATGTCGATGAAATCGGGTTCGGAGCAGTCCTTCAACTGACACTGCTCAAAGCGCCCGAAGGCCTTTACCAAATCTTGCCGCTCATCGTCATTCTTGCGGCGATCGCGCTATTCATCGGATTGGCCCGATCAAGCGAGTTGGTCGTGGTGCGGGCAAGCGGACGCTCTGCGATGATCACACTTTTCTCGCCAATCCTTGTGGCGGTTCTCCTTGGCCTTGTATCTGTCTCGACGTTCAACCCCATCGTCGCCGCGACGACGGATCGCTATCACACATTGGCGGAACGCTACCGTTCCGGCGAAACCGCCGCCCTTTCGGTCTCAAGTGAAGGTCTTTGGATGCGTCAGGGAGGTGAAAGCGGCCAAGCCGTGATCCACGCCGCGTCGACCAATGCCGATGCGAGCGTCTTCTATGACGTCTCGATGGTGACCTACAATCCCAATGGCAATGTCGCCGCGCGAATCGAGGCAGATTCCGCGCAGCTCACGAACGGTGCCTGGCGTCTTGAAAACGCCAGCGCATGGCCATTGACACCCGGCCTCAACCCCGAGACGGGCAAACGAACCCATGATGTTTTGACTGTCGAGAGTTCCCTGACGATTGATCGTATTCGCGACAGTTTTGGCACACCATCCGTCATTTCTGTTTGGGATCTTCCAGACTTCATTAAAGACCTTGAAGATGCTGGATTTTCTGCGCGCCGACATGCGGTTTGGCTGCAAATGGAACTCGCACAACCGCTCTTTCTGGCCGCGATGGTCTTTGTCGCCGCGGCCTTTACAATGCGCCATGCTCGGTTCGGGCGAACCGGTCTTGCCGTTTTGATGGCTGTCATGACAGGGTTTGCCTTGTATTACGTGCGCAATTTCGCGCAAATACTCGGGGAAAATGGACAGATCCCGGTTTCGCTCGCAGCATGGGCCCCGCCTGTCGCAAGTGTATTGTTGGCACTGGGGCTTTTGTTGCATATGGAGGACGGATGAAGGCTGCCCTTCGAACACTATCGCTGGCCGCACTGGTTGGCATCTCGGCCCCGGCATCGGCGCAATCGCGCGATACCGGGGGCAATATGGTGTTGGTTGCCGATACCGTCTATGTCACCGGCGCGGATCGTCTCGTCGCGCAAGGTCAGGTTGAGGCGCTCCAGGGCGATATCCGCATTCGCGCCAACCGTATCGAATATGACGGTGTCAGTGATAAGGTGACGGTCACGGGTCCGATTTACATCGAACAGGGCGAGATCGTGCGCGTGCTGGCCGATTACGCGGAACTTGATACCAAGTTCCAGAATGCCCTGCTCAAGAGCGCACGTGTCGTCCTCGATCAACAACTTCAGATGGCCACCGCTCAGATGAGCCGCATAGATGGCCGGTATAATGTGCTCCACAAGGCCACGGTCAGTTCGTGCCGCGTCTGCAACGACGGCGCGCCGCCTCTATGGCAAATCCGGGCAAAACGCGTTGTCCACGATCAGGACGAGCGCCAGATTTATTTCGACCACGCCCAGTTCCGCGTGCTGGATGTCCCGGTCTTCTACTTTCCGCAACTTCGCCTGCCGGACCCGACCCTCAAACGCGCAAGCGGCTTCCTGATTCCTGAGTTTCACCAGAACAGCAAGCTCGGTTTTGGTATCAAGGTGCCGTATTTCCTGACGCTCGGCGCGCATCGCGACCTGACGCTGACACCCTATATCGGCAAAAACACCAATACGCTCGAATACAGATATCGGCAAGCCTTCCGCAATGGCGGAATCGAGGTCAACGGCGCCATCTCGGATGACTCGATTCACCCGGACCAGCCACGATACTACCTGTTTGCGGATGGGGTCTTTTTGCTGCGTAACGACTACAAGCTGAGTTTCGATGTCAAATATGCCTCCGATGACGCATATCTTTTAGACTATGATTACTCCGATTTTGACCGTCTCAACAGCAACATCACCGTTGAACGCGCACGGCGTGATGAATATACGCGTTTCGCGGTTCTCCATGTGCAGTCCTTGCGCGCGAGCGAAGACAATAACACCATCCCCACGATCATGTCCGTGGCAGAAACCGAGCGCCGCTTCTTTCCAGAACGCCTCGGCGGTGAAGCAAGGCTGAACCTCGAATTTCGGAGCCATCAGCGACAGTCCACACTCCCGATCGACGGTCCGGACGTGGACCCGATCTCCGGGCCTGTGGTGGATGGTCGCGATGTCCAGCGCGCCACGGCAAGCCTTTGGTGGCGACGGAACTGGACCATGTCGAACGGTCTCCGCACAGGTATCACGAGCGAATTTGTCTTTGACGGCATCAAGACCTCGCAAGATACCGCGCTTGAAGGCACGGAATCACAGCTCACACCAAGTTTCGCTGCCCATATGCGCTATCCGATGGCTCGTGTCTCCGCCAACGGCGTGACCGAAGTCCTTGAACCCGTGGCTCAAATCGGCTGGAGCGGTGGAGACCCGTTGTTGGTTGCGAATGACGAAAGCACACGAGTGGAGTTTGACGAAGGCAACCTCCTCTCCCTCTCCCGCTTTCCAGCCAGCGATCGCCGCGAGCGTGGCGCAACCGCGGCCGTCGGCGTCAACTGGTCCCGCTTTGACCCGAACGGATGGCAAGCGCATTTCTCGCTTGGTCAGGTTTATCATAAAACCGCGCATGCCGATTTCACACAAAGCTCCGGCCTTGCGGGCACACGCTCAGACCTTCTTGTCGCCGGACAAGTCACAACCCAGAATGGCCTGTCCCTCATGGCGCGTGGTTTGTTCGATTGGTCCGGCGGGTTGAACAAGGCTTCGGCCCGGTTGGGCTGGAACAATAGCAAGCTTTGGCTTGACGCAAGTGTGATCTGGCTCGAGTCCGATATCGCCGAGAACCGGGCAAACCGTCTGTCCGAGTGGGTTATCGACAGTCGCTATCGTATTCACAGGAACTGGACCGCACTTGCTGATTGGCGCTACGATATGGCCTCAAGCCAATCCGCCGAGGCCGGTCTCGGCCTTGAATACCGCAACGAATGCGTCAAGATTGGTCTTTCCATCTCGCGCAACTTCACAACATCCGCTACCGTGCAACCGAGCACCGATATCGGTCTGACTGTTGCCCTTCTTGGCTTCAGCGTCCGGTCGGCAGACAAAAGCTATAACCGCACGTGCCGCAACTAACGCAGGACCGAATTCCCATGACAGCGCCCCGCGCCCTTACCCGCTTGTCCGCCCTCATGACCACACTGGCCCTGTGCCTTGGCCTCGCCGTTCCCGCGGTGGGTCAGAGTGCTTTTTCTCCAGCCGTGTTCGTTGGCGAAAAGGTCGTGACCTATTTCGAGATCGAACAGCGCACCCTTCTGCTCTCGCTGATGCGGTTTCCGGGCGACGCCCGTAAAGAGGCCCGCAAACAGCTTGTTGATGAGCGCCTTCAACTCATGGCCGCGGAACGCATGGGCATCGCCCCGAACGAAGAGGGTATGAAAGCGTCCCTGGAATCTTTCGCGACGCGGCTCAACATGGAGCCTGAACAACTTATCGAAGCCCTCAACGCAGAGGGCGTCGCGGAAGAAACCCTGAATGCGTTCCTCTATGCCCGGATTGCATGGCAAGGCGTGATCCAGAGCCGCTTCGGCGGCAGCGTTCAGGTCTCCGAGGAAGAGATCAACCGTGCCATCGCCTCGAACACCGGGGCCGGTGGTGTGAATGTGCTCCTGTCTGAAATCGTTATCCCGATCACGCCTCAGACCGCTGAGCAAGTGCAATCCCTTGCGCTGCAACTTAGCCAGATCTCCAGTCAGCAAGATTTCGAAGAGGCCGCCAAAACCTATTCGCAATCTGCTACGCGTGACAATGGCGGTCGCCTAGATTGGATTTCGATCACGAAACTTCCGGCCCAATTGCGCCCTGTTCTGATGGCGCTCGGACCGGGCGATGTCACCGATCCAATCCCGCTCCCCAATGCCATGGCGGTCTTCATGATGCGCGGCAAGCGCGAGACGAGCATGCCTGCCCCAAGGTATTCGGCTGTTGAATACGCCGCCTACATGATCCCGGGCGGCTATAGCGAAGAGGCGCTGAAAACAGCGGCGGAGATGAAGGCCCGTGTCGATACCTGTGATGACCTCTATGGCGAGGCCTATGGCAAACCCGAAACTATCCTCCAACGCGAGGCCGTGGCGCCGGGCAACCTGCCCCGTGACTATGCCTTGGAATTGGCCAAGCTCGATGAGGGCGAAGTGTCGACCTCGCTAACCCGCCCAACAAGCGATGGCGGTCAGGCGCTCGTGTTCCTCATGATGTGCGGTCGCACAGCCGAGCTTGAGCAAGAAAAAATCTCGCGCGAGGATGTGGCCATGTCCCTACGCAATCAACGCTTGATGTCATTCGCGGATGGCTATCTTGAGCAACTGCGTGCCGAGACCACGATCACAGAGAAATGAGCGTCGCGCCAATCGCTCTGAGCTGCGGTGAGCCTGCGGGGATCGGACCGGAGCTTGCCGAAAAGGCCTGGCAGGTCTTGCGCGACGAGATTCCGTTTTTCCTGATAGGTGATCCGCGTCATCTTCCGGGGCATGTTCCGCACCGATTGATTACTGATCCGTCACAGGCCATATCCGCCATGCCGGGTGCGCTTCCCATATTGCCCCTCGCCTTCGAGGGTGGTTCGATTCCGGGCAAACCCGACCCGGCAAATGCGGCGGGAGTCATTGATGCCATCGCCTGCGGTGTGGATCTTGCCAAGGCAGGTCTTGCCTCGGCAATCTGCACCGGCCCTATCCACAAGAAGGCGCTGAAAGATGGGGCAGAGTTTCCTTTCCCCGGTCATACCGAGTTCCTGGCGCATTTGGCCGATGTCGATCGCGTGGTGATGATGCTTGCGTCGGACCGGCTTAAGGTCGTGCCGGCCACGATCCATATTGCCCTCGCCGATGTGCCCGCAAGTCTCACGGAAGAACTTCTGGAGGACACGATCAGGATCACGGCACAGGGCCTGACCGATCAGTTCGGAATCGCCTCACCGCGCATTGCCGTTGCAGGCCTCAATCCTCATGCGGGGGAAGGCGGGGCAATGGGACGCGAAGAAATCGAGCTGATCGCGCCACTTCTTGAGCGCCTCAGCGGCGAAGGAATGAGGCTTACCGGCCCCCACCCCGCTGATACCATGTTCCATGAAGCCGCCCGCGCACGCTATGACGCCGCCGTCTGCATGTATCACGACCAAGCCCTCGTTCCGATAAAAACGCTTGATTTTGACAAAGGCGTCAATGTCACGCTTGGCCTGCCATTTATCCGAACATCGCCCGATCACGGCACGGCTTTTGACATTGCCGGCACGGGACAGGCCAATCCGTCGAGCCTCATTGAGGCGCTGCGCATGGCAAACCGCATGGCGCATGCACGCGCAGGAGCCTGAGACATGAGCGCCATTGACACCTTGCCCCCCCTGCGCCAGGTCATCGCGGACCACGGTCTGTCTGCGCGGAAATCTCTCGGCCAGAACTTTCTTCTAGATCTCAATCTGACCGCCAAGATTGCGCGTCAGGCTGGTGACCTGAGACAATGCGACGTGCTTGAAATCGGCCCCGGCCCCGGGGGGCTTACACGCGGTCTCCTCGCCGAAGGTGCACGCAAAGTGCTTGCTATCGAGAAGGACACGCGGTGCATCCCCGCCCTTGAGGAAATCGCAGCCGCCTATCCCGGTCAGCTTGAAATTCTCAATGGGGATGCTCTCGAAATCGATCCTCTGACCCATTTGCAACCCCCGGTCCGGATCGCCGCCAACCTGCCCTATAATGTCGGCACGGAACTCCTCGTGCGGTGGCTCACCCCGGTTGAGTGGCCCCCCTTCTGGCAAAGCCTGACACTAATGTTCCAAAGAGAAGTTGCGGAGCGCATCATCGCGCAACCGGGTTCCAAGGCCTATGGGCGCCTTGCGATCCTGTCCCAATGGCGGGCGGACGCCAAAATTGTCCTCTCTTTGCCTCCCGAAGCCTTCACGCCGCCCCCAAAGGTCAGCAGTGCCGTGGTTCATCTCGATGCTCTACCCGAACCACGCTACCCTGCGAACCCCAACACACTGAGTCGCGTCGTCGCCGCCGCGTTCAACCAGCGTCGCAAGATGCTGCGCGCGGCGCTCAAAGGCACGGCAGCGGATATCGAGGATCGCTTGAACGCGGCGGGAATCAAACCCACCGAACGTGCGGAACAGGTATCCATAGAAGCCTTCTGTGCACTCGCCCGCGAGATTGACAAACCCTGAACTGCGTTTGCCAAAATAACAAAGCCCGGACAACACGATCCGGGCTTTGCAAGGTTCTGATCTGAACAGATTTACTCGGCGGCCTTGGAGCTACCGTCCTTATCTGTCTTCCGCGCGTCGTCCGCTGTTTTCTTCCTGGAAGAACTGCGCGGCTTGCGGGTGGATTTCGGTTTTTCCGCAACCTTGTTTTCGGGTGTCTCGACAAGCCCGCCATCGGCCGACACATCAAACACATCCGGTTGCGGCGCCTCGGTTGGGTCTTGCACGTTTGCTCCGCCACCACCACCGGCTTCACGCTCCTGGCGCTCGATCCGTTCTTGGCGTTCGCGATCACGTTCCGCCTGCCGCTCGCGGTTCTGACGTTCCTGCTCCTCGCGGCGCGCGTCCATTTCGCGCTGCGCTTCCGAAAGGAGACGCAGGTAATGTTCAGCGTGCTGTTGGAAGTTCTCGGTTGCGACTCGATCATTGGCCAACTGGGCATCGCGCGCCAGTTGGTTGTACTTGTCGATAATCTGCTGCGGCGTGCCTCGCACCTTACCTTCGGGGCCAGAGCTGTCAAACACGCGGTTGACGATATTGCCCGAAGGACGGTTGCGGTTATTCTTGTTCCGCGAACGGGATTTAGAAGATCTCATGTGTTTTGCTATCCAGCCTTGAGTCTTTGACGGTCGATCAGCCCGTTTCGCGCCTCTTGCGCTCAGTGGTTCCGGACGACGACTTTCTGGCTTGGTGTTCGCAGGGACAGAAACGAAGCCCGTCACCTTGTGAACACCCCCTGAGTAATGGCACAACCCCGTATGCACAAGGGCTTTCTTGCCAGATAATTCATAAACAGTGGGCTTTTTGCCGCAGTTTATGTCCCCTCGGCGACAATCACCCGATCACGTCCATCAAGATCAGGCAGACAGCGCACGCAGGCAAGGCCCGCACAGCGAAAAATCTCCTGAACTGCCGCGCCTTGCATCCAGCCGATCTCGACAAGAATTTTGCCACCGGGCCGCAAATATTTCTGTCCAGCCTTGGCAATCGCCCGGTAGGGATCAAGCCCATCGCCGCCGGGGGTCAAGGCGACGTGCGGATCGTGATCGAAAACCTCGCGCGAAAGATTATCCATTTCTATTTCCGATATATATGGCGGGTTGGACAGGATCAAATCGCATGGCGCCATACCAACGGGAAACCATGTATCGTGGGCGACTGATTGAACAAAATCAATCCGCTTGCGCACCCCATGCGATTCTGCGTTCTCTTCGGCAACTTCCAGCGCCTTGAGGCTGATATCGGTTGCCACCGCACGGGCTTCGGGCCATTCGGCCAGAAGCGTCACCGCGATGATCCCGCTTCCCGTGCCCAAATCCGCGATCCGCCCGACTGGCCCGGTTTCCAGCGCGGCGGCAATCAAGGTCTCGGTCTCGGGACGAGGGTCAAGCGTGTCTTTGGTGACCTTGAAAGACCGCCCCCAGAAGAGCCGACGCCCTATGATCTTGGAGACTGGCTCGCCCATGATACGCCGCGCGATCATTTCGTCGAAGCCGCGCTCATCGGTCAATTTCAGATCGGCTTCAAGCAGGACGCGATCAGGTGCCACCCCGGACGCTGCCGCAAGAATCGCCCGCGCATCACGCGGCGCACCAACAATACCCGCCTCGGCAAGACGCCGCGTTCCTAAAACCAGGGCTTCGCGCAGAATCACCCTTCCATCTCCGCGAGCATCCGGGCCTGATCATCGGCGGTCAGGGCGTCGATGATCTCATCCAGATCGCCATTCATCACCGCTTCGAGCCGATACAGGGTCAGGTTTATACGATGGTCCGTCATCCGGCCTTGCGGGAAATTATAGGTACGGATGCGCTCCGAACGGTCCCCCGAACCCACTTGGCTCTTGCGATCTGCCGAGCGCTCAAGATCTATCCGTTGACGTTCGAGATCGTACAACCGCGTCTTGAGAACCTGCATGGCGATCTCCCGGTTGCGGTGCTGAGATTTCTCGGAAGATGTTACGACGATGCCCGTCGGAACATGGGTGATCCGCACCGCCGAATCCGTGGTGTTCACATGCTGTCCACCAGCCCCCGAAGACCGCATCGTATCAATCCGAAGATCGTTCGGATCAATCTTTATATCGACGTCCACGGCCTCGGGCAAAACAGCCACCGTGGCCGCAGAAGTATGAATCCGACCGCCGCTTTCGGTTTCGGGCACCCTCTGAACACGGTGCACCCCGGATTCGTATTTCAGCCGGGCAAAGACGTTTTCGCCCTTGATATGGCCGACAACCTCCTTGATCCCGCCAAGCTCGGTCTGTTGTTCCTCGATGATCTCGAATTTCCACCCCCGCGCCTCGGCATAGCGCTGGTACATGCGTAACAGATCCCCCGCGAACAGGGCCGCCTCATCCCCGCCAGTGCCGGGGCGTATCTCGATCATCGCAGGCCGGCTATCGGCCGCATCGCGCGGCAAAAGCGCAAGTTGCAGGGCGTGTTCGGCCTCGGGCAGGCGCGCGCGCAGTTCGGCCAGCTCTTCTTCGGCCAATTCCCGCATATCCGGATCGTCCAGCATAAGCTCTGCCTCTTCGAGGTCCGACTGTAGCTTTTGATAGGCGCTGATTTGCTCGACGACCGGTTTGAGGTCTGAATATTCCTTGGCCAGCGCAGCGATATCATCGCCCGCAGCACCCTCTGCCATCTTCGCTTCGAGATACTCGAAACGCTGGCTGATCTGATGAAGTCGCTCAATTGGAACCATGAGGCTAAGTGGTCCAATCCCGCAGCTTGGTCAAGAGGTCGGTTTGGTATAGGATAGTCTTATGCGAACCCTTGTTTTCATTGCGGCCCTCGCCGCAACACCAACCTTTGCCGACTATAACATGAACGGCAAAACAATAGATTGTTATTGCACTGACTCCGGCGGTGACCGGGTTGAGCTTGGTGAAACCATCTGTCTTCAGGTCGATGGCCGCATGTTCACGGCGCAATGCCAGATGTCTCTGAACGTCCCGATGTGGCGCGAGATTTCCGCAGGGTGCCTTTCCTCGCGGCTGAACTCAATAGGCGGTCAAGAGGTCGATCCAACGATCAATACGCACCGCGTTGGTCCCGAAATCCCGGCGACCAAATCGTGATCTTGCGTGAATCAGCAACTCCTCCCCGGCCTGCATGACCGTTGTATAATCCGGAAACCCGATCATACGGGTGCGGGAGACGTAGGTGATCATGCCCTGCTCGACACTTCCGGCCAGACGACGCGTCCGTGGATGGGATTCGACAATACGATCGAGTCGGCGTAACCCGCCCGCCCCAATCGCCACACGGCGGTAAACCCCGTTTGCCAGTTCCTTGTCCTCCTGTACGTCGGGTTGCACATGCCAACGCGCGACCGAAGACGGGGCAAGACGCACATAGGCGAGGACCGACAGGCCAAGGAATGCAGTGATGCCGATCCAGAACATGACAAAACTCGCGGCTATGGAATTCCATGGAAAACGGGTCGGGAACTCGCAACAAAGCCAGACCGTAAAAACCGACCCGATAGACATACGGTAGCCCCAGAAAATGCGATTGAGAAGGCCTGAAAAAGGCGGTTTGATGTTAATTAGCGTCTATGCGATGCCCAGAGGCTGAGAAGTTCGGTCGCCACATGCGCACCGGCGATGGCGGTGGCCCCGGTGGTATCGAAGGGAGGCGAGACCTCGACAACATCGCCGCCCACCATATTGATCCCGGCCAGATCGCGCAGCATGATTGCAACCTGCCCCGAGGTCAGCCCACCCCAGACCGGGGTGCCCGTTCCGGGGGCAAATGCGGGATCGAGCGCGTCGATGTCGAAGGTCACGTAGGTTGCGGAGGCTCCGAGCAACCCCTTGATCTTGCGCGCGGTTTCCACCGGACCCCTCTCATGCACCTCTCGGGCATCTATGACGTTGATTCCAAGGGTATTTTCATTGGTGGTGCGGATGCCGACCTGCACCGACCGGGTGGGGTCGATCAGGCCGAGTTTCACCGCCTTGTAGAACATGGTGCCGTGGTCGATCCGGTCCATATCGTCATCGGCCCAGGTATCGGTATGGGCATCGAATTGCAAAAGCGACAGGGGGCCATATTTCTCGGCATAGGCCTTGAGGATCGGAAATGTGATGTAATGATCTCCGCCAAGCGTGATGCTGGCCGCACCCGCCTCGAGGATGCCGCGAATATGCGCCGTGAGCGTGTCGGGGAAGTCAGAGACCTTGGCATAGTCGAAGGCCATATCGCCGTAATCGACAATAGAAAACTCCTCCAACACATTGAAATCCCAACCATAAGGCGCATCGGGGCTTTGCAGGGCCGAAGCCTCGCGGATGGCGCGGGGGCCGAGGCGGGTGCCGGGGCGGTTGGTCACGGCCTGATCGAACGGCACGCCGGTCACGGCAATATCGACCCCGGTCAAATCCTTGGTGTAGCGCCGCCGCAGGAAGGATGTCGCGCCGCCAAAGGTGTTTTCGAAACTACACCCGCGCAGGTCCGAACGGGTGAATGCCTCGTCTACCTTGGTCTTTGCGTCTTCGAGCGCCATGGCGTGATCCTTCCTATTTGATCAAATTTTTCACCGCGCCGGAACGCCGAGTCAAGCGGCAAAAAACGGGGTCGGTATCACGTCGGTATTACGTCGGTATTGCGTCGGTGCGAATTATGGCAAAGCCAGCGGCAAGGCACGTTCCACCAGGCGGGCAAAGAACGATGCGCCGATGGGCGACACCTCGTCGTTGAAGTCGTAGTTCGGGTGGTGAAGGCCCGCGCTGTCGCCCTGTCCGATGAAGAGATAGGCACCGGGGCGTTTTTCGAGCATGTAAGAAAAATCCTCGGCCCCCATTTCCTTTTGCCGCGCAGCCTCGACCGCGTCGGGCCCTGAAATCTCGGCGGCGACCCCGGCAGCAAACCCGACCTTGTCGGCGTCATTGATCGTCGCCGGGTAGTGCATCTCGTAGCGCAGCTCCGCCTCGACCCCGAAGGACGCCGCCTGCCCGGCGACGATCTCTTGCATCCGGCGGCGGATCATATCCTGCACGCCCGTGTCGAAGGTGCGCACCGTGCCGTTGAGATAGGCGGTGTCGGGAATCACGTTGTCGGTCGAGCCAGTGTGAATCTGGGTCAGGGACACCACCGCTTCCTTGCGCGTATCATGGTTGCGGCTGAGGATCGTCTGGAGCGCCTGCGCGATGGCGACGGCGGCGGCGACGGGATCAACGCAATCCTGCGGAAAGGCCGCATGCCCGCCCTTGCCGCGAATGTCGATGTGAAATTCGTCCACGGCGGCCATGATCGGCCCCGGCGTGGTCTCGAAATGGCCGACGGGCAGATCGGGCAGGTTGTGGAGCGCATAGACCTCGTCGATGGCAAAACGGTCCATGATCCCCTCCTCGACCATCACCCCGGCCCCGCCGCCGCCTTCTTCGGCTGGTTGGAAGATCAACGCGACACGGCCCGCGAAATTGCGCGTCTCGCAGAGGTATTTCGCCGCCCCCAGGAGCATCGTCGTATGACCGTCATGGCCGCAGGCATGCATCGCGCCGGGGTTGGTCGAGGCATAGGGCAGCCCCGTGGTTTCCGGCATGGGCAGCGCATCCATATCGGCGCGCAGCCCGATTGTGCCGCCCTGCCCCTTGCCCTCGATAATGGCGACAAGCCCGGAGGTCGCGATACCTTCGTGGATCTCGTCGACACCGAATTCACGCAGGCGATCCGCCACGAAAGCGGCGGTCTTGTGACAGTCGAATTCGATCTCGGGATTCGCGTGCAGATGTTGCCGCCAGCGCTGCATTTCGTCGGCATTGGCGGCAATACTGTTAATCACGGGCATGGGGTGGACTCCGAATGAGGGATCAATTGTTATGCACTCAACATCGGATCGGAGAGACGTGCAATGGCCGAAGACCCCCTTATCCTCAACCCCAATGGCGGCATGCCCCGGCTTCTCGAGATCATGCGCCGGTTGCGCGACCCCGAGACCGGGTGCCCGTGGGATATCGAACAGGATTTCGCGACCATCGCGCCCTACACGATTGAAGAGGCCTACGAGGTGGCCGACGCGATCGAGCGCGAAGCCTGGGACGAACTCAAGGGCGAATTGGGCGATCTTCTGTTCCAATCCGTGTTTCATGCCCAGATGGCCGCCGAGCGCGGATTGTTCACCTTTGACGAGGTGGCCGACACGATGTCGGACAAGATGGTGGCGCGGCACCCGCATGTGTTTGGCGATGAGGATCGCGAGAAATCCGCCGAACAGCAGACCCGCGACTGGGAGACCGTCAAGGCCGCAGAGCGGGCTGAGAAGGCCCAGCACGGGACATTGGACGGGGTCGCGGTCGGATTGCCGGCGTTGCTGCGTGCGGTGAAGTTGCAGAAACGCGCGGCGCGGGTCGGGTTTGACTGGCCCGATGCGGGACATGTCATCGACAAGATCGCGGAAGAAGCCAGTGAGCTTGTCGAGGCGCGCGACAGCCTCGGGCAGGCCGAGATCGAGGAGGAAATGGGCGACCTCCTGTTCGTCATGGCCAATCTCGCGCGGCATCTCGGGGTCGAGCCGGAGGGCGCCTTGCGGGCGGCCAATGCCAAGTTCACCCGGCGATTCGAGGGAATCGAAGCGCGGCTTGCGGCGGCGGGCAAACGCCCCGAGGACAGCACGCTCGAGGAAATGGATGCGCTCTGGAACGCGGTCAAGGCCGAGGAAAAGCGCGCCGGGGGACATATCAAAATACCTGAATGAATTATTCAGGTATTGATCCTGACAAAAATACTCTGTATCGAGGCGCGGAATGAAATTCCTGAGCGAAACGAGGAGTCCAATGTTTCAGAAATTCAAGCCCGCATGGTTCGCACTGGCCGCCGCCACCGTGGCCGCACCTGCCCTCGCACAAGAGGTCAATGTCTATTCATACCGCCAGCCGCACCTGATCGCGCCGCTCACCGATGCCTTTACCGAGGAAACCGGCATTGCCGTGAACGTGGCCTATCTTCAGAAAGGCATGGTCGAGCGGATGATGGCCGAGGGCAAGCGCTCGCCTGCCGACCTGGTCTTTACCGTGGATATTTCGCGCCTCTCGGCGGTGGTCGAGGCGGGGCTGACGCAGCCCGTGACTTCGGATGTGCTGGCCTCCAACGTCCCGGCACAGTATCGCGACCCCGAGGGCCATTGGTTCGGCCTGACGACACGGGCGCGGATCGTCTATGCCTCGAAAGAGCGCGTCGCGGCGGACGAGGTGACAACCTATGAAGACCTTGCCGATCCAAAATGGAAAGGCCGCATCTGCACCCGCTCGGGCATGCATGCCTATAACATCGCGCTGACCTCGGCCATGGTGCATCACCACGGCGAAGAGGGCGCGGCCGCATGGCTTGAGGGCGTCAAGGCCAATCTCGCGCGCAAGCCGCAGGGCAATGACCGCGCACAGGTCAAGGCAATCTGGGCCGGGGAATGCGACATCGCCATCGGCAACACCTACTACATGGGCAAGATGCTCGATGATGACGAGCAGAAAGCCTGGGCCGATAGCGTCAACGTGCTTTTCCCGACCTTCGAAGAGGCCGGCACGCATGTAAACATTTCGGGCGTGGCGATGGCGAAACATGCGCCGAACCCGGACAACGCGCTCAAGCTCATGGAATTCCTGACCTCGCCGAAAGCGCAGGAAATCTATGCCAAGGCCAATTTCGAGTATCCCATCGCGCCGGGCACCGAGGCGGACGCGCTCGTGCAGGGCTGGGGCACGTTCGAGGCGGATGACGTGAACCTCATGACCCTGGCAGCGCAGCGCCCCGCCGCGCTTCGGATTACCGAGGAAGTCGATTTCGACGGTTGATCGCGCGCTCCCGATCAGAGCATCCAGACGGCGCCCTACGGGGCGTCGTTTTCGTTTCGGGCAATTCTCCGCCTTTTCATGCCGGGATGCGTTTACTTCCGGGCCCCGCCCTGCCAGTTTCGCCCGCGCGAACAGGAGGCCGACAGACTTGCGCCAGATGATTTCCCGGACATGCCGAAAGGCCCTCCCATGACCACAGCCCTGCACCTTGCCCGCCCCGACCATATCGAGGCGCTCCTGCCGCTGGTCGCGGCCTTTCATGACGAATCGGCCATCGCCCAGAGCGAGGAGACCCGGCGCGTGGCCATCCTGCCGCTGCTGGAGGGGTCGCCGCTTGGGGCGATCTATCTTATCGGCCCCCAGCGCGCGCCGATTGGTTACATCATCATCACCTTCGGCTGGAGCGTGGAATTCGGCGGTATGGATGCCTTTGTCGACGAGCTTTACATCCGGCCCGCCGTGCGCGGACGCGGAATCGCGACGGAAGTGCTGAGCGCATTGCCCCGGGCGCTTGGACAGGCGGGGGTTCAGGCCATCCATCTTGAACTGGACCAGGACAATGCAGCGGCCCAGAAACTCTATACGCGCAGTGGGTTTCGCCCGCGCGAGCGCTATATGTTGATGACACGGAAACTTTGAGTCCCATGCCCCTGCATATCCCCTTTGACAACAGTTATACCCGCCTGCCCGACCGGCTCTTTGCCCGGATCGGACCGGAACCCGTCGTCGCCCCGGAGGTTCTGGCCTTCAATCATCCGCTCGCCCGAACCCTCGGGATCACGGGCGATGACGATATGGAGACACTTGCACAGGTGTTTGGCGGCAATAGCCTGCCCGACGGGGCCGATCCGATTGCACAGCTTTATGCCGGGCATCAATTCGGCCATTGGAACCCGCAACTCGGCGATGGGCGCGCGGTGCTGCTTGGCGAGGTGAACGGTTACGATCTTCAGCTCAAGGGTTCCGGGCGCACACCTTTTTCACGCAATGGCGACGGGCGCGCCTGGCTTGGTCCGGTGTTGCGCGAATTCGTGGTGAGCGAAGCGATGCACGCGCTCGGTGTGCCGACAACGCGGGCACTTGCCGCCGTGGCCACGGGCGAAACCGTTCAGCGCGAACGCGGGTTGCCCGGCGCTGTCCTGACTCGCGTGGCCAGCAGCCATATCCGCGTAGGCACCTTTCAGGCCCTGGCCGCACGGCAGGATATCGAGGGGCTGCGCGCCTTGTTCGATCACACGGTCGCGCGGCATTACCCGCAGGCGGATGGGCCGCTTGCCTTTCTCGAGGCGGTGATCGAAGCCCAGGCGCAGCTCGTGACGCAATGGATGTCGGTCGGGTTCATCCACGGCGTGATGAACACCGATAACTGCGCCATTTCCGGCGAAACGATCGACTATGGCCCATGCGCATTCATGGATGAATATCATCCACTTATGGTCTTTTCCTCAATCGACCAACAGGGGCGATACGCCTTCATGCGGCAAGCCAAGATCATCGTCTGGAACATGGCACAGCTTGCCACGGCGCTTGTGCCCCTGATGCCGGACGCGGATGCGGCGGTCGTGGACTTTACCAAGGCCGTGCATGCCATGGCACCGCGTCTCGAAACCCTCTGGACCGAGGCCCTTGGGCGCAAGATCGGCATTGCCGGGGCCGCGGGGGAAGATCTCGAACTGGCCGCGCGATTGCTTCACCTCATGGCCGAACAAGGCGCCGATTTCACCAATAGCTTTGCCGCGCTTTCGCAGGGCACGGCCCGCGACCAGTTTACCGACCGCGCGGCGTTCGATACATGGGCGCGGGATTGGGAAACACGATTGGCGCGGGAAGACGACCCCCAGGCAGTCATGCACGCGGCCAACCCGGTGCTCATCCCGCGCAACCATCGGATCGAAGAGATGATCGCCGCCGCTGTCGAAGGCGATATGGCACCCTTCGCGCGCCTCATGCAGGGCTTGGCCCGACCGTTCGAGGACGGGGACGAATTTGCAGATCTGCGCCGACCACCTGCGGAGGCCGAGAGGGTCCACCGGACGTTTTGCGGCACCTGACGGTTTGCTGCGGCTCAGCGTCGGTTGATAAAGACAAGGCCGAGCGCCACGAGGCCAAGTGCCCCCCAGATTGACGGCCCCACCCGTTCGCCAAGCAACAACCAGCCGAGCAACACGCTGAACACCGGCGACAGGAAGCTGAACGACGCCACGCCCGAAGCCGGGTAGATCGACATCAGCCAGAACCAGATCAGGAAGGCAATCGCGACAACGCCGATGCCCTGGAAGGCCAAACCGGCAAGGTGAATCATCTCGACCTCGCGCAGCAACGGCCCAAAGAGCGGGGAGAGCGCGAGCAACATCACCGCCGAAACGAGAAGCTGCCAGAGGAGCTGGGTCTCGGCCTTTTCGCGGGCGAGCGGTGTCAGGCGCACCGTCAGGACGATCCCCGCCCAGCCCAATGCCGCCGCAAGCGCCAGGAGATCGCCAAGGAGCGACGCCTGGCCACCGTTGCGGTCGGCCAGGGCCACGGTCACGCCCGTCATCGCAAGGCACAGCCCGCCAAGGCGCATGCGCGTCAACCGCTCGCCGGGCAGAACGAAATGCCCGACCAGTGCGAGCCAGACCGGCATGGAATAGAAGATGACGCTTGCCCGCGCCACGGTCGTCAGATCAAGAGCGATAAACAAACATATGAATTCAAACGTAAAAAAGCCTCCCACAAGAAGGCCGGACCAAAGCAGATCGCGGGTCAGTCGCAGGGGTTTGCGGCGCAGGGCAATCCAGATGAGCACGATGCTCAGCCCGATCAAGGATCGAAGCCCGGCGGCAAATACCGGGCCGAACCCGCCATTGGTGACCTTGATGACCACCTGGTTGAAGGCAAGAACGATGGCAAAGGCAAACAGCGCAGCGGCGCCGAACATGTCGATATGTGATTTTCGGTCCATGCGGGCAATCGCTCTTGAATATCAGGGGTTTGACCGGCGTCGCATATAGCAGGCCCATTTGCAAGCGGGCCGGACCCTTGCGACAAAGCGGGCCTGCGCCTTACTGCGTCTGGTTTCCGGCGGCGCAACATGGCAAGACACGCCTATGACCAGCCTGCGGATCGCCTCTTACAACCTACAGAAATGCGTTGGCCTCGATATGCGCCGACGCCCTGACCGCAGCCTTGGCGTCATCGAGGCGCTTGGCGCGGATATCGTCGTGCTGCAGGAAGCCGACAAGCGGATACCGCCCCGGCCCGCCGCCCTTCCCGACGAGATGGTCAAGGCGCATGGCTGGCATATCCTGCCCTTTGGCCAGCCCGGCGGCTCTCTTGGCTGGCATGGCAATGCGATGCTGATGCGGGGCGGGATGTCCATCGTCGGCACCGCCCATATCGACCTGCCGGGGCTGGAGCCGCGCGGCGCGATCCTTGCCGACCTCGACACGCCGATCGGGCCGATCCGCGTCGTGGGGGCGCATCTCGGGCTCTTGCGGCGCTATCGTCTCATGCAGCTTGGCGCGATTTCGCGCGCCTTGCGAACCCGCAAGGCCCGTCCGACCGTGTTGGCCGGGGATTTCAACGAATGGGGGGCGACCTCTGCGCTGGACGCCGCCCTGCCCGAGCTTGATTTCGTGGAACCGGCGCCGCACAGCTTTCCCGCCCCGCGCCCCGTTGCGGCGCTGGACCGGTTCGCGCTCGGGCCGGGGGTGCGGGCCGTGGCGCATGGGGTGCATCGCAAGAGACCGGCGGCCATGGCCTCGGATCACCTGCCGGTCTGGATAGACATCACCTCGTCACAGGGCTGAGCCGCGTTTGCGTTGCACTTGTCGCCGGCTCCCCTATCCTTTGCCCAATCTGCAAGCGATGGAGATGCCGCGATGGCCGACTACCTCGTCTATGACGTGTTCACCGAAACGCCTTTCGGCGGCAATCAACTTGCCATATTCCCCGATGCACGCGCCCTGCCCGAGGATCAGCTTCAGAAGATCACGCAGGAATTCAATTTCTCCGAAGTGAGTTTTGTCTATCCTCCTGACGACCCGGACCACACCGCCAGGGTGCGCATCTTCACCCCGACGATGGAAATCCCCTTTGCCGGGCACCCGACCATCGGCACCGCCGTTGCGCTGGCGGCGGCGGGGCATGGTCCGGAGATGGTTCTGGAGCTTGGCATCGGGCCGATCGCCTGTCATGCGACACCCGAGGCTGCGCGCTTCACGACGGAGGCGCCGCTCGAGATTGTCGCGCTCCCGGCCCCGGCTCTCGTCGCCCGTGCGCTTGGCTGCGCGCAAGATGCGATCCTGACGCAAGCGCACCCCCCTGTCATGGCCTCGCTCGGCCTGGCCTTCACGATCACGGAATTGGATTGCCGCGATACGCTGGCAAGGCTTGCGCCCGACAATGCCGCGTTCCGCGATGGCAACACGGCCTATCCGTCCGGGCTCGATTTCGCGCAATTCGCCTATGTGCGCGAGGGCGACGTGATCCATGCGCGCATGTTCGCGCCGCTCGACAATATCCCCGAAGACCCGGCAACCGGCAGCGCCTGCGCCACGCTCGGCGCACTGCTGGCCGGGTTGGAAGGCCACGACATGACCCTGCGCATTCACCAGGGCGACGATATGGGCCGCCCCTCGGTGATCGGTGTCACGACCTTGGGCCGGTCGGTGACGATCAGCGGCGGCGCCTGCAAGGTGATGCAGGGCCGCCTCTGTCTCTGATCCTTACGCGGCGCTCTTGTTGCCACGCCCGCGGCCCGAGCCACCGCTACCACGCCGACGACCGCCGGCAGAGGGCTTGCCGCCACCGGGCTTGCCCTCACCGTTCCAGACACGGCGCGGGCCCTTGCCTTTCGGTTTCTGACCCTGGCGCTGGCCCTGCTTCTGGCCCGGCTTGTCTTCGAGTCCCATCCACGGACGCCCCGAAAGAACCGGGATCGTGATCTTGAGCACCTTCTGGATGGCTTTCAGCTCGTCAACCTCGTCGGGGGCGCAAAAGGCCACCGCAGCGCCATCCATCCCGGCCCGCGCGGTGCGCCCGATACGATGAACATAGTTTTCCGGCACGTTGGGCAGGTCGTAGTTATAGACATGACGCACCTGCGGAATATCAAGCCCGCGCGCGGCCACATCGGTCGCCACGAGCACCATGGTTTCGCCTTCACGAAACGCCTTGATGGCGCGTTCCCGCTGGCCCTGGGACTTGTTGCCATGCACGGCCGCCGCCGCGTAGCCCGCTTTCACCAGCGCCTTCATGAGCCGGTCCGAGCCATGTTTCGTACGTGCAAATACGATCGCCGCCTCGTCACGGTGCGCATCGAGAAGCTCGATCAGAAGCGCGGTCTTCTCGGCCTTGGCGATATAATGGATGCCTTGCGTGACCTTGTCGGCGGTCTTGCCCGGAGGCGCGACCTGCACCCGCTCGGGATTGTCGAGATAGGTGCCGGCGATCTCGGCCATCTGCTTGGGCATGGTGGCCGAGAACAGCATGGTCTGCCGCTTTTCGGGCAGCCATTGGGAAATCTTGCGCAAGGCATGGATAAAGCCGAGGTCAAGCATCTGGTCCGCCTCGTCGAGCACGAGGAAATCCGTGGCCGAAAGGTCAAGCGCATCGCGCTCCATCAGGTCGATAAGGCGGCCGGGCGTGGCGACGATGATATCGGTGCCGCGCGCAACCCGGTTGATCTGCGGGTTGATCGAGACGCCGCCCACCACGAGGCCGATTTTCATCGGTGTCCCCTCGACAAGCACCATGAGGCTGTCGCGGATCTGGCCTGCAAGTTCGCGGGTCGGGGCAAGGATAAGGCCGCGCGCGGTTTTCGGCTCGGGCTTGTGGCCATAGGACAGGAGGCGCGCAACCAGCGGCAGGCCAAAGGCAAAGGTCTTGCCGGTGCCCGTCTGGGCAAGGCCCATCACGTCGCGCCCCTCGAGCGCATGGGGGATGGCCCCGGACTGGATCGGCGTCGGCGCGGAAATCCCGGCCTTCTCAAGGCGCGAGATCAGTGTCTTGGGCAGGCCAAGATCGGTAAATTCGGTCATAATCATCTGCTTTCCGGCGCATCGCGGGAACGATACGCCTTCGCCCGCCCATCGGCAGGTCTTTCGGTGGATGGACAAGGACCGCCCTCATACCCTCATGGCATGACACGTCCTGTCCTCGCCCCACGCGTGATATTGGGATCTGGTGGATTTCGCCCTTGTCTGCGACCGTGACGTATTTTCCCGGTCCTTGGCTGCTCACGCGGCAGAAGGCGTCTTGTGGTGTCACATGGTCGTCCCGGCCCCGTCTGTCAAGCACGAAAAAGGGTGGCACCCCGCGCCGCGCCCCGTTAAAAATCCCTTGCAAACGCCAAATGCCGGGATCTGCCCATGCCTGACACGATCATCTCCCGCTGCGAAGCCCAGGGCCTGCGCATGACGGAACAACGCAGGGTGATCGCCACGGTTTTGCAGGAAAGCAAGGATCATCCGGATGTCGAGGAACTGTATCGCCGGGCCTCGGACCGCGATTCCGGCATTTCCCTCGCCACGGTCTACCGGACGGTGAAACTCTTCGAGGAAGAGGGCATTCTCGAAAAGCTCGAATTCGGCGACGGGCGCGCGCGCTACGAAGATGCGGAACGTGCCCATCATGACCACCTGATCGACCTGACCACCGGCAAGGTGATCGAATTCTGCGACCCCGAGATCGAAGCGCTGCAGGAAAAGATCGCCAAGAAACTCGGCTACGATCTCAAGGGCCACAGGCTCGAACTCTACGGCGTGCCGCGCAAGCCGCGCGCCTGATCTTCACCTTTGCAGAAATACTCCGGAGCGCGAGGCAGCGCCTCGCCTGGTCGCGTTGTCGTGAGCCTGCTTCGCAGGATCACGGCATTGCGACCACCGCACGCCCCATGAGGCGTGCATATGGGGCGCGCGCCTTGGCGCGCTCCTTTTGAAAACCGCCCTCAGGCCCGCAGGCGTTCACCCTTGGGATCGAAAGGCGGCTCGGACAGGATCACCGCCTTGTGCGGCTTGCCAAGCACCATGACCTCGACCGCATCGCCCGGCACCGCGCCTTTCACGAAACCAAGCGCCAGCGACATGCCGACCGTATAGCCATAGGTGCCCGAGGTCACTCGCCCGATGCCCTTGCCATCCTTGAAGATCGGTTCGCCGCCGGTCGCGTCGGCGTTGGAGGCCGTCACATCGGCCTCGTCGAGATGCAAAAGCACAAGCCTCTCGCGCGCGGGCTTGGCAAGGATTTCGGCCACGGCCTCCTTGTGCAGGAAATCCTTGTCCATCTTGCAAAGCCGCTCAAGCCCGACTTCCTGCGGGAAATATTCCGGGCTGTATTCGCGGCTCCACGAGCCATAGCCCTTCTCGACCCGAAGCGACATGAGCGCGCGCCCGCCCACCGGCCCGGCGCCGAAATCGCGCCCCGCCTCGAGCAGCGCCTCATAGAGCCGCACTTGATCCCCCGTCGCGCAGTGCAGCTCCCAGCCAAGATCCCCGGTGAAGGAGACCCGGATCGCCAGCGCCCGCACCCCGGCAATCTCGATCCATTTCGAACGCATGAAGGGGAAATCCCCGGTCGCAAGCGAGGCATTGGTCAACCGTTGCAGGATTTCGCGCGATTTCGGCCCGGCGACGTTGAAGCCGCACATGGCCTCGGTCAGGCTCTCGAACGTGGTCCCTTCGGGCAGCGGCACCATGTCGAAAAAGCGCTTGTGATAGCGTTCCGCCATGCCGGAGCTGACCACGTGGAATTCGTCCTCGGCGGTGCGGGTCACGGTGGCGTCTCCCGCGATGCCGCCGCGCACCCCGATCAGCGGCGTGAGGCAGGACCGGCCCACCGCCCTTGGCATGATGTTGGCAAAGACCGCGTTCAACCAATCCTCGGCCCCCGGCCCCTTCACGCGATACTTGGCAAAGTTCGAGATGTCGATGATCCCGGCGGTCTCGCGCAGCATCCGGCATTCCGCACCCACCGGCGCCCACCAGTTCTGACGGGTAAAGCCATTGGTGTCGCGCGTGCCCGGTGTCTCGGCAAACCAAAGCGGGTGTTCCCAGCCGTAGTTCAGGCCAAAGACCGCGCCCATCTCTTTCTGGGTCTCATAGGCAGGACGGGTGCGCAGCGGACGGCCCGCCTCGCGTTCTTCGTTGGGGAAATGGATCGCGAAGCGGTGCGCATAGACATCGCGCACCTTGGCCTTGACGAAATCGGGATTGTTGGCCCAATGGCCGAACCGCGCCACGTCCCAGGGGAACATGTCGTATTGCATCTCGCCCTCGATGATCCACTGCGCCGCCATGAGGCCCATGCCCGCCGATTGCGAAAAGCCGGGGATGATGCCGCCGCACATGAAATAGTTGCGCAGTTCCGGCACCGGGCCGAGGATCACGTTCGAATCCGGTGACCAGATCATCGGCCCGTTGATGACACGCTTGATCCCCGCCTCTGCCACGAGCGGCACGCGGTCGATGGCCCGCATCATGTTGTCCTCGATCCGTTCGAGATCGTCGGGGAAGAGGTCATGGGCAAAATCGAGCGGCGTGCCCTCTTCGGCCCAGAACCGCATGTCCTTTTCATAGGCCCCGATCAGTAGCCCCTTGCCTTCTTGCCGGAGGTAATATTCCCCGTCCCGGTCCGCGACCGAGGGCAGGCGGCGGTCCATCGCGGCGATCTCGGCAATGGTTTCGGTGACGAAATACTGGTGCTCCGTGGGCTGGAGCGGCACCTCGATCCCGGCCAGCCTGGCAACCTCCCGCCCCCAGAGGCCCGCGGCATTGATGACCCATTCGGTGCGGATATCGCCCTTGGGCGTCTTCACGATCCAGCTTCCGTCCGGTTGCGGCTCGGTGCCTGTCACGGGGGTGAAGCGGTTGATCTCGGCCCCGCGCTGGCGTGCGCCCATGGCATAGGCGTTGGTCACGCCCGAAGGGTCGACATTGCCGCCATCGGGTTCCCACATGATGGTTCGGATGCCGTCGAAATTGACCAGCGGGTGCAGGCGTTCGGCCTCGTCGCGCCCGATTTCGTGGAAATTCATGCCGTAGAGTTTCGCCTTGGCTGCCTGAAGGCGAAGCTGATGCTCGCGGTTCTCGGTTTGTGCCAGGTAGAGCGAGCCGGGGCGGAACACGCCGCAGGACTGGCCGGTCTCGGCCTCAAGCTCATCATAGAGCCGCATGGTATAATGCTGGATGCGGCTGATATTGGCGCTGTCATGCAGGCCGTGGATATTGGCCGCCGCGTGCCATGTCGATCCCGACGTCAGCTCGTCGCGTTCGAGCAAGACAACATCGGACCAGCCGAGTTTCGTC